>Ga0209959_100064_pt1 | contig 243142 bp, 196 predicted proteins | sample ThiBiot_300_biof_2_FD_183943 | JGI IMG/M metagenome (GOLD analysis project Ga0209959, IMG submission 183943) | Wastewater bioreactor microbial communities from Cape Town, South Africa - Thiocy_expt_300_biof (SPAdes) | ecosystem: Engineered > Bioremediation > Thiocyanate > Unclassified | place...
TGAGGCGCTGGTGCGACGATGGTCAAACGCCAGGCTCGTCGAACTCATGAATCAGATACGAAAGCCAAGTCCGGCGCTACTCGATCAGATGGGTGTGCCGGCATGAAAACGTGGGGAAACCTCAGGGTCGAACCCGGTCACGATTCAGTACGGCTATTCTGCTTTCGACCCGTCCACACCTTATTCCGGCAAGGGACTCACCGAAGTCGACTACAACGGCGTCGCCCATGATCTGACCACCTACGACACCAACCATAATGCGGTATCGACCAGCCTGGCCGACGGCACGCAGAAAACCTCGCTGGCTTACGGCAGCAACGGCACTGGCGCCGTGGTCACCATCACCAATCCGCTGGGCCACGTCACGGTCTATCAATACAACGCCAACGCGCTGCCCATTTCGGTCACGGGGCAAGCCTCTTCGCACTGCGCGGCGACCCTGAGCCAGATGACCTACGACGCCAACGGCAACATGCATTCGGAAGTCGACAACAACGGCAACACCACCCATTACACCTACGCAGCCACCGGTCAACTCCTGCAGACGGTGGAAGCAGTCGGTACGCCCATCGCCCGCACGACCGATTACGTGTGGGACAGCACACCGGGCACCGACCGCCTGCTTTCGATCACCGTAGCGGGATGGTCGCAGACCGCCTACAGCTACAACGCGCAGAACCGGTTGGCTTCCATATCGGTCAAGAACCTTTCCTCGAACGGCACCGCCAACCAGACGCTCGCAACCAGCTACGGCTATACGCTCTATGCCAACGGCATGGTCGAGACCATGGCGGTGACGCACCCTTCGCCTGGCAACAGTGACGTCGATACTTACCAGTACGACGCTTTGGGCAACCTGACCTTGGTAACGGACGGGGTGGGGCACGCCACGACCTACAGCAACTACAACGCGCTTGGCGAGCCGAGGCATGTGGTCGGCCCCAACGGGGATGCCACGGACTTCACGTACGACGGGCGTGGCTTGCTGCTGACCAGGACGACGCACCCCAACGGCACGGCAGCCCAATGGGTGTATGCCTATGACCAGTTCGGGATGGTGAACAAGGTCACGGCACCCGATGGCGAAGTGATCACCTGGAATCGCAATGCCGTCGGTGTACTGCAAACCATCACCCACAACGACAAGGATGGCACCTCGACCGAAACGTTCGGCTATGACGCCAACGGCGACATCACCTCGGATACGGTGACTCGTGGCGGCATCGTCAGCCTCGCAAAGACCGTGTCCTATGACGAACTGGGACGACCCTACCGCCGGCAGGGGATGAACGGCCAGAACCTGGCTTACACCTATGACGACAACGGCAATGTCCTGTCCGCCACGAACGCGATGGGACACGTTGCCAACTTTACCTACGACGCGTTGAACCGCGTCACCCAGACAGCCGAATCCGGCGGTGCCAGCCCGGCCATACCCGGTGCGGCCCCTTCGCTGAGCGCACCATCGAGCAACAACACCGGCAGCTATACGGTGAGCTGGGCCGGCGTGAGCGGCGCAAGCAGCTACATCCTGCAACAGCAGATCAACAGCGGCGCATGGCAGACCGTGGAATCGACGGCATCCACCGCATGGAGCGCCATCGGCAAGAGCAATGGTACCTACGGCTACCGCGTGCAGGCCTGCAACAGCAGCGGTTGTGGCCCCTGGAGCGGCGTGGCCTCCGTGCTGGTGAATCTGGCACCCACGAGCGCGCCGAGCTTGAGTGCTCCCGCCAATTCAAGCACGGGTTCGTATGCCGTCAGCTGGAGCAGTGTGAGTACGGCCACCAGCTATGTACTGCAGGAACAGATCGATGGCGGTGGCTGGGCTACGCGCCAGAGCAGCGCCGCGACCAGCCTGAGCCTCAGCGGCAAGGGCAGCGGCTCTTACGGCTATCGCGTCCAGGCTTGCAACAGCCATGGTTGCGGCCCCTGGAGCGGAACAGCCACCGTCACGGTGCTGCTGCCGCCCCAGAGTGCGCCCGCCCCGTCGCTTCCCGCATCGAGCACCAACGGGGCCTATACCGTGAGCTGGACCGCGGTCGGTGACGCCGCCAGCTACACCCTGCAGGAGCAAGTCAATGGGGGTGGATGGGCCACGGTCCAGTCCAGCAGTGCCATGTCATGGAGTACGAGCGGTCGCGCGAATGCGAGCTACGGTTACCGCGTGCAGGCCTGCAACAGCAGCGGCTGTGGCCCCTGGAGCGGAACGGCCGCCATCGCGGTGAAAGTCGTTCCCGTGGCGCCATCGCTGTCGGTGCCGGCGTCGAACGCGAGCGGTGCCTACACGGCGAGTTGGGGCGGCGTGGCGTATGCCACCAGCTACACCCTGCAAGAGCAGGTCAACGGCGGCAGCTGGGCCTCCGTCTATTCCGGGGCGAGCGGCAGTTGGAGCACCAGTGGCCGTGCCGCCGGAACCTACGGTTATCGCGTCCAGGCATGCGACACCTACGGTTGCAGTGGATGGAGCCCGGTCGGCACGGTCACGGTGTCCATACCCATCGGGATCAACGGACAGTCCTATACGCAGATCACTTACCTTCCTGCCGGCGGGAACCCGGTGACGCCGGGCGGCGGCTCGGCCGCCGGCGACATCGGCATTCGCATCGCCAACGGCACGACGTGGCAGATATACAGCGACGGTCGGAGGTTGGGTGGCGGAACCATGGCTTCCGGACCGGTCCCGGCCGCGGCCGTAACGGTCCAGTTCACCTGGACGTTCTTGGGCGTGCCGAGCGGGTACAGCGATGGTCAAGGCGGGGTCAGCAACGGCGCGTCCTCCCCCACGGCGGTAACCAGCAACCCCTCAAGTCAGTACGCGACAAAAACCATGTCCGGTGCAACCACCCAGGCGGGACGCACCTACAGCGTCAGGGTGGATTTCTTCAATGCCACTGGGGCGAAGATCTCGTCGTCGACGTGCACGTTGACGGCGGAACTGGAGGCGCCATGAGAGTCACCGCACGATCCACGCGACTGCTCCGCGGCATGACGCCCCGCCCGTTGCCGCACGCCATCGGCACGGCGTTGTGCGGGATCCTGCTCGCCGCCAGCGCCACGGCGTATGCCGGTAGTCCGGTGGTGACCCAATACACCTACGATGCGGGCGACCACGTCACCACGGTCACCGACCCGCGTGGCCTCGTCACGGCCTACAACGTCGATGGCCTGGGCCAGCTCTGGGGCGTATCCAGCCCCGACACCGGCACGACAAGCTACGGCTACGACAGCTACGGGCGCCGCATCAGCCTGACCCGTGCCGACAATGCGACCACCACCTTGGGTTACGACGCCATCAACCGCCCCACCAGCATCAGCGCGGGTGGCCAAACCCAGACCTTCGCCTACGACACCTGCACGAACGGCCAGGGCCGTCTGTGCTCTGTGAGCGACGCCACCGGCTCGACGGCCTACACCTACACGCCCGAGGGCGAGATCGCGGAGCGCAGCTTCTTGATCGGTGGCACCGCCTACGCGCTGGGCTACGGCTACGACGCCATGGGTCATCTGGCCACGGTGACCTATCCCGATGGCTACCAAGCGGTCTACAGCTACAGCCACGGCGCGGTCTCCGGCATCACGTTCATGATCGGCACGACCCCGCTCACCGCGGCGAGCGGCGTGACCTGGCGGCCGATGGATGCGGCGTTGTCCGGGTGGACGTCGAGCAACGGGCTGGCCAACACCCTGAGCTACGACACCGACGGTCGCCTGACCGGCATCGACACGCCGGGCGTGGAAAGCCTGGGCTTCCGCTACGACCCCGCCAACCGCCTCACCGGCATCGACAACGCCCTCGATGGCACGATGAGCCAAGACTTTGGCTACGACGACCAGTCGCGGCTAGTGTCGCTGTACTCGGCGAGCGCCGTGGCCAGCTACGGCTACGATGCCAACGGCAACCGCCTCACCAGCGTGGTGAACGGAGCCAGCAGCGGCGCCGGCTACAGCGCCAGCAGCAATCGCCTGGTGAGCACCACGGGCGTCAGCCCGCAGAGCTACGGCTATGACGCGCTGGGCAACCTCACCACCTTGGGTGGCGCCACGGCTTATCAGTACGATGCCTTCAACCGAATGAGCGCGGCCGGTGGCATGAGCTACTACGTCAACCCGGAAGGGCAGCGGCTGCGCAAGAGCGGCGGGGCGGGCACGACCTACTTCGCGCCGGATGCCAGCGGCCCGCTGCTGGCGGAGTACGGCAACGGCGGCTGGATCGACTACGTGTGGCTGGGCGGGCGGTTGATCGGGCGGGAGGTGAACGGGCAGCTGGAAGCGATCCAGGGCGACCAGCTGGGCCGACCGCAGGTGGTGACGAATGCCTCGCAGGCGGTGGTGTGGAACGCGCAGAACTGGCCGTTCACGCGATCCGTGGGCGTATCGAACTCGGCACCGCTGAACCTCGGCTTCCCGGGGCAGTACTACGATGCGGAGACGGGGCTGTGGAACAACGGCTTCCGGGACTACGACCCGACGCTGGGGCGGTATGTGGAGAGTGATCCCATCGGGTTGGGTGGGGGGATCAATACATATGCTTATGTGGGAAACAACCCGATCGGGAATACTGACCCGCTGGGATTGAAATGCCCGTGTCAACGGGCTAATCAGCCGAATGACCCGGTGCTATATGCGACGGGCAATGGAGTGCAATTCCTTGCTCCAGCCAGGGCAAATTGGGTTGCGGTGCAAATGGCGGGGCTCGCCAGCGGCGGCCCAAATCTTGTTGGAGGGAGGGCTGCCATTGCTCATAATGGAATGTACGATTACCAAAGATACAATGGCAAATTTGATGGAAGATATACAAATGCGGCCAACTACGCCGTTGGTGTTTTCATGGAGGGCGCTGGTTTTTCTCTTTCGACGACCATATGGATCGGCAATAAGTATGCAAGTTTTTATTCAAATAATGCAGGAAGTCCTTCGCAATCTCAGTGGTGGAGGTATGGCTGGGGTGATGCGAAGGATGGTAAGTTAGCTTCACCTGTTGATCCGGTATGTCAGTAAACAGGAGGGCTTCGTGAAAGCAAGAACACCATTAACTATTATAGCTTGCGTCAGCCTGATTCTTAGTGCTGTATTTTATACTTTAAAATGGCGCATGCATAAGGAATATTGTTCGGACAAATCTTACGACATAAATAATGGTGGTCTGACCGCTGTTGTGCAAGAGGAGACATGCGATGGATTTGGCGCTAGCGACGTCATTTCCGTTAGTTTGAAAAGAAGGATCTTTGGCGTCCTCCCGCTAAGGAAGTTGGTGTTCAAGTACGATCCGAGTGAATTCTCTAATCCGATGAAGCTCTCATGGGTGGATAAAAGCACTCTTAAGATCGAGGTCGATAGAGTGCAATATATTGAGTATCAATCAAGTGGAGCGTTTGAAATTTCTGTGATATACAAGATTGGCGCAGTTGGTAATCCATTAGTCAAGAAAAAGGAACCTTAGAACTGAGAGCCAAGACTTTGGCTACGACGACCAGTCGCGGCTAGTGTCGCTGTACTCGGCGAGCGCCGTGGCCAGCTACGGCTACGATGCCAACGGCAACCGCCTCACCAGCGTGGTGAACGGAGCCAGCAGCGGCGCCGGCTACAGCGCCAGCAGCAATCGCCTGGTGAGCACCACGGGCGTCAGCCCGCAGAGCTACGGCTATGACGCGCTGGGCAACCTCACCACCTTGGGTGGCGCCACGGCTTATCAGTACGATGCCTTCAACCGAATGAGCGCGGCCGGTGGCATGAGCTACTACGTCAACCCGGAAGGGCAGCGGCTGCGCAAGAGCGGCGGGGCGGGCACGACCTACTTCGCGCCGGATGCCAGCGGCCCGCTGCTGGCGGAGTACGGCAACGGCGGCTGGATCGACTACGTGTGGCTGGGCGGGCGGTTGATCGGGCGGGAGGTGAACGGGCAGCTGGAAGCGATCCAGGGCGACCAGCTGGGCCGACCGCAGGTGGTGACGAATGCCTCGCAGGCGGTGGTGTGGAACGCGCAGAACTGGCCGTTCACGCGATCCGTGGGCGTATCGAACTCGGCACCGCTGAACCTCGGCTTCCCGGGGCAGTACTACGATGCGGAGACGGGGCTGTGGAACAACGGCTTCCGGGACTACGACCCGACGCTGGGGCGGTATGTGGAGAGTGATCCCATCGGGTTGGGTGGGGGGATCAATACGTATGCTTATGTGGGAAACAACCCGATCGGAAATACTGACCCGCTGGGATTGTGTTCAGAGGAGCACAAGTACGAGTTCAGTATCTATACGCCATGCACAGCTGCGGAAGCCTTTGGCAAGCTTGGATCCCCTCTTATGAGTGCACCGGGCGCACCTGGCGCGATGCCAGGATTGACGCCGTCAATTACCCTGTGGGGCGGTGGATGGAGCAACAAATATCACAGTATGTGAACCCATCGACGATGACGATAGTTAATACAACACTTCCCGGCCATCAATTTTACCCAGGCAACGTTACCTTGCATGTCACACCTGTGCCATTCGGTTTAGGTTCGATTATAAGCGTGATTGGAACGGGAACTGGGGCACATCCCATTTGGAACGATGCCATCGGCTTGTTGTTTTTTGGTGGTTCTGCGAGCGCTATTGCGGCTGACTGTTGGGCGGGTGACTACTGATGGTCACGAAACGATATCTGCTTCTTGCCATCTTGGCGTCGATCTTAGGCATGTTAGTGGGGTGTTCGGGTCAGCGTCCTTTTTTGACAGTTCAGATATGCCTGAAGAATAACCGAGGGGCTGCCACTTTCATGGATACGATGAGGACGATTGCCGATACAGAGCATATGCAATTTATAGACGGGGGTGCGCTAACTCAAAAAAGTCTAGCGACTATGAATGTCAGTCCTAACTACCAGCTTATCTATGTCGGTGTTAAAGGTGACCAAGGCATATCTATGGAGGGCGGTAATATGGGTCTGTCTGCTTATGAGGTTGCTCTTGGATTTTCCGGCGGATCGAATCCTTCCGAGGCTCATCGTTTTGCAGATGTGGTTGTAGAAAAACTGAGGAAAAAGTGGCCCGTCTATACTGTTCCACCTGGTCACGGGGCCACTTCAATGAAGGATTGCGCCAGGTGAATTCAGTTTCGAAGTGCGCCACTTATCGTCATGGAGAGGCACAGGCGCGGCAGCCTGCGCCGGCGAACAGGGCCAGCAGCGAGACGAGGCGCAGCAGGCCGCCAGCGATGACGGCTGAGATCAGACAAAAGGCGGTTAGCGTGCGCTTCCCAAAGGGTGCTTCGGCAACCCCAGAGCCCGAGCGCGCTTTCTGCAGCCGAAGTGTAAGCGTCCAGCCCAGTCACCGGTGAACTCACCACCCTCCATTCCGAATGTCGATCGGTTGTAAGCGTCCGGCGAGGCCTCGGCTATGGTTCGCGTGTTCCGCACCGTGGCGACGTCCCGCGGACAGTGGCCGGCCGGCGCGAACCCGGGTTTGTGGGAAGATGGACTGGATATTTCAGGGACAGGCGACGGGCACCATGCTTCTGGAGTGGCAACTGCGGCGGTTTTCGGTGGGTCAGCGCATCGCGGCGGCCATCGCCCTGTTGCTGTTGCCGCTGGCGGCACTGAGCATGGCCAGCCTGGTGGTGCTCAACGACCAGGAAGCCACCTTTCGCGAGACCGTGGAAGAGTCCATCCACACGTTGTTGCCGCTCAGCACGCTCGAGCACTACCTGCAGCGCGCGCTGGTCGACGAGCTCAAGGCGCAGTCCAACGAATCGGTGCCGAACTTCACCGAGCTGACGGAGAACATCGACAAGAGCTTCTCCAGCATCGACGGCTCCGCCCACGACACGGATCTCCAGGCGGACCTGGTGGGCGACGCGCGCAAGGCGTGGGTCCACGCGCGACCGTCGGTGCAATCGCTGATCGAACAAGTCCATTCGATGCACCAGGATCGCGACGAGGCCTCCCGGCAGGAGGCGCAGGCCAGCCTGCAGCTTGCGATCAGCGACATCGGCATGGCGCGGCAGCAGCTGGCGCAAGCGGTCGAAGCGCGCTACACCGATGCTGTCGCGGCGCGTCGGTCGCAGCTGATGTGGCTGATCTGGAGCTGGATCGTCACACTGGCCGTGGCAGCCTTGCTGATCATCGCCCTGCTTCATTCGCTGCTGGGTCCGGTGCGTGCATTGATTCGCGTGACCCGCCACCTGGAACAAGGCGTCACGGACGCGCGTGCACCGGTGACCGGCAACGACGAGTTCACCGCACTGGCCGAGCACTTCAATCAGATGGCCGCGCACTGGGAAGCCACCCGCGAAAGCCTGCGCAGCGAAGCCGCACAGGATCCCCTCACCGGCGCACTCAACCGTCGCGGCATCATGACCGCGCTGGGCAAGGCACTGGCCGCGGACGGGCGGACGGGTCAGCCGACCAGCATCCTGCTGATGGATCTGGATCATTTCAAGCGCATCAACGACCGCTTCGGCCACGCCGCCGGCGATCGCGCGCTGTTGTGGGTCACCGCCCAGATGCGTGCGGTGCTGCGCGAGGGCGACTTTCTGGGCCGCTACGGCGGCGACGAGTTCCTCGCCGTGCTGCCGGCCACGGACCGTCTGCAGGCGGACCAGGTCGCACAGCGCATGGCGCGCGTCATCGGCGAGGGAGCCGCAGCGGCGGCCGACTATCCCTCGCTCAGCATCGGAGTGGCCTGCGCGCCGGCCGAAGGCAGCCATCCCGAAGACCTGATCAAGGCCGCGGACCAGGCCTTGTACGAGGTCAAGCGTCAGCGCCCGGCTGCGGCGGTCGCCCCGCAGGATGCCGGCGAAAGGCCAGCGGTGTCCTGATCCGCTCGGCGCGGGTGCTGCGATGCCGCTGGCGATCGGTTGTGCTGACCCAGCACTTCCTGCGCGGGTCAGGCCGCCAAAGCATCAAGTGTCGGCGGGTGTCTTCGTGCCGGGCGCTTGATGCGGACGCCGGTGGTTGTGAAACGCGATCCTATAGCCGATCAAACGAACTGATGTTGATCAAAGGGGGTGGAGGTAGTTACCCGAGGCAACTACCTCCGCCCGTTGACCGGCTGCGAGGGCTCAGAACGTCATGTTCAGGTTGGCGGACAGCATTTGCGCGTGATCGCGCTGACCCATCTCGTAGTCGTAATCGAACTTCAGCGAGGTATGCGCCGACAATCTCGCGTCCAGCGCGGCGTCGAACTCGCCGCTGTAGCGCGACAAGCCGATACCGACCAGTGGCTGCCATTGCTGCAGGCCAACGAAGCTGGCGTTGAACTCGTCGCCGTGTGAGGCGAGGGTCCGTTCCCATTGCGCGCGTGCGCTGAAGTCGACGGTGCGGCCGCCATCCAGATCCCAATGGCGGCCCGCGCGCACACCCAGACCGGCTTGCCACCGATCCAGACTCTGCGCATTGCTCCGGAGGCCAAAACCACCGGCCCCCTGCTCGGCGAAGCCGTCGCGGCCGATGCGCGCGTACTCCACATTGGCGAACGGGGTGATGTGGCTGTTGCCATGCTGGAAGCGCAGGCCGCTTTCGCCATGGGCCACGTCATAGTCGCCACCGTACTGGGTTCCCACGCCCTGCGTACGGTCGCCGAGCAGAATCTGTCGCGTTGTGTCCTGCTGAAAATGGCCGAAGCCGACGCGGCCCTGCGTGTACCAGTTGCCATTGAGCCAGGCCGCGTACAGCATGCCCTCGGTGCTGCGGCTGCGGTCGTGATCGTAGCCCTGGTGCAGCCGCTGCTGCCCCTGGCTCTGGCCGAACGCGTAGCCGGCAACGCCGGAACGGCCGATCTGGCGGTCGTTGCCGACCAGCCAGCCATTCAACTGGAAGCCGACATCGCTGTAGCCGGCGCGGGCCATGTCGCCACCCATGCCGAGGTCGTGCGTCCACATGCCGAAGCCGGCGCCCCTGTCGAGCAGATTGTCGAAGCGATCCGACAACGCGCGACTGGACGCGCCGATGGTCTCGAACGTCATCGCGGCGCTGGCCGCATGCAGCTGGCCGGACAGGCTTTGCAGAGAGGCCTGTGCGGCCTGCAGGGTCGGCGCTTGCTGGAACTGCCCGGCGGCCTGCAGGAAGTCGCCGGGCACGTCAGCGAGATTGCCGGTTGCGATCTTGTCGTCCAGTTGCTCGAAGGCACCTTGCACTCGTCGTGCGCTGCCGAAGGAGGCCGGAGTGTAGCTCACGCCATCGCCGGCGGCCGCAGTGGTTACGTCGAGACCGGTGGTGTCCAGCCACACGCTGTTGGCGTCGTAGTTGATGGTGGTTGCCGTGAACACCACGCCGGTGTCCTTGACCAGTTGGTCGAAGGTGCCGCTGACGCCCCCGGCGGCGGCAAGGACATTGGTGTGGGTGTTGCTCACGTAGCCGCTGTCGGCACCCGTGATTTCCAGGGTGCCGCCGTTCAGCGTAGCTGTGCCGGCCACATTGAGTTTGCTGCCCAAGCTGATGGCCAACGTACCCGTCGACGACTGGACATAATTTCCACCTATCGCCGAATCCCCATCGTGAACGGCCACCTTGCCAGCATTGGACAAGGTCCCGGATACGCCGGGCCCGCCATCCAGCGTGCCCTGTGCGGCCAAATTGACCATGCCGGCCAGAACGGTGTTCGAATGCAATGCGCCGTTGTTTACGTCGGTCTCGATTACGCCCGACAGGTCGCCTGTATCGATATTCCAACTACCCGTACCCTCCTTGATCAGGGTGCCGGCAAACGTAGTGGTGCCCGAGACAGCACCCGAGTACGACTGTGGCAGGGCGTTGTCGCCATTGAGTGTCAGGGTGGCCTGCGGATTAGTGCCCAAGGACAAGTTTCCCTGGATCGAACTGCCTGCCATCAGGGTGACGACATTGGCCATAGTGCCCTGGAGATTTACATCGCCGACAATCGTTCCTCCGTTGAGGTTGCTGACAGTGGTTGGGCCGCCCTGGGCAACTATTGCGTCGCCCTGGGCAAGGATAGTGGCGCCATCGTTTGTCACCACGCCCCCGCTGTCCAGCATGACTCCGACGCCGGTGCCAGCAGCGTTCCCGGAAATCACTCCACCATTGCTGTTAAGGATAGTAGAGTCGAAAAGCACCAGGATGCCCGCAGCTCGTCCTTCGATTCTTCCACCATCCGTGTTGATGATGGTGGCGGAAACAGCTGATATGCCGTCCCCGAACTGCAGGTTGGTGGTGGTCCATCCGATGATGCTCCCGCCTGAGTTATTCACCGTGATTGCGCCACCAACGTCCGACGAGATTCCACGAGTGAAACCGCTGATGACGCTACCAGCACCGTTGCTGATGCTTCCGCCGTATCCCAGTTGGATTCCCTGATAGCTTCCGTCAATGCGCGCACCGTCACGGTTCACCACCGTGACGCTACCCGAGTCACTGGATTGCACCGTGGCGTTGGAGACGGATTGGTGGATCGTGCCGGAGTTATCCAGTGTCGCGCCGTCGTATAGAAAGACATTGTTGGGGAGATCCGCACCGGTGTCTAATTTCAGGATTTGTCCCGTGTACTGAGCGGAAGCGCTCCCTACTGAGATGCTCCCGGTACCGAGCCCAGTGCCGGCGAGGACTTCCAGAACACCCTGCTCTACTGTGGAGCCGCCGCTATAAGTGTTGGTTTGCGAGAGGATCAACGTGCCCTCACCGCTCTTGATGACACTTCCATAGCCGCTAATGAGTCCATCGAAGGTAACGTCGTCACTGCGATCGAATACCAGCATTCCATAGTTGACTACCACATCACCTTCAATTGATCCGTGCGTACTGCCGTTCCCAATCTGCAACACGGAAACGCCGGACTGTATGCTGTTGACAGTGGTGCCGCCGGTATATGTGTTGTCACCTGTCAGGACCAGCGTGCCTGGTCCCATTTGTTCCAAGCCGCCGCCGCCGCTGACGAGGCCACTGAAAACTACGTCATCGCTGCGATTGAACACCAGCGATCCATTGTCCAGCACATCGCCGGTGATCCATCCGTTTGTGTCGCCTATGCCAATCTCCAACGTTCCTTGGCTGATCGCGGTACCGCCGGTGTATGTGTTGGCGCCCTTCAGAATCAATGTATCCTTGCCCGCCTGCTCCAGCGATCCACTGCCACTGACGATTCCGCTGAAGATTTGACCGTCACTTCGATCGAACACCAGCGATCCGTTATTCGTGATATCGCCAGTAATCCAGCCGGTCGTGCCTCCGTCACCGACTTGCAGCGTCCCCGCGCTGATCGTGGTACCGCCGGTGTACTGGTTGTCGTTCCCCAGGATCAATGCACCTCCGCCCACCTTCACCAGCGAACCGTAGCCGCCAATCCGGCCATTGAACGTCATGTTGTCGCTGCGGTTGAATACCAGCGACCCGTTGTCCATCACGTCTCCAATGATCGATCCCGCCGTTGCGCCGTTGCCGATCTGCAAAGTGCCGTTGCTGATCGTGGTGCCGCCGGCGTAGGTGTTGGTGCCGCTTAGCGTCAACGTGCCCTTGCCTGCCTGCTCGAGCGAACCGCTCCCGCTCACGATTCCGTTGAAAGTCACATCGCCGCTGCGATCGAACTCCAGGAATCCGTTATCCGCCACGTCACCGATGATCGAGCCGGATACGCCACCGTCGCCGAGCCGCAACCTGCCACTGCTGATCGTGGTGCCGCCGGTGTAGGTGTTGGTGCCCGTCAGCGTCAATGTATCGCTGCCGGCTTGCTCCAGAGAGCCGTCGCCGCTGACGATGCCGTTGAATGTGAAGTCGTTGTGGAGTTTGAACTCCAGCGATCCCTTATCCAGCACATCGCCAACGATCGACCCGTCCGTCCCGCCGTCGCCCAACCGCAGTATGCCGTTGCTGATCGTGGTGCCGCCGGTGTACGTATTTAAGCCAGTCAGCGTCAGCGTGCCTTTGCCGACCTGCTCCAACGACCCGTTACCACTGATCGCGCCGCCAAACCGCACGTCCCCGCCGTGATTGAACACAAGGGAGCTGTTGTCCGTCACGTTGCCGGCAATCGAGCCGGTCGTGCCGCCGTTGCCCAACTGCAATGTTCCTCGGCTGATCAGGGTGCCGCCGAAGTACCAGTGGTCGCCAGTCAGCGTCAATGTACCTTCGCCTGCTTGCTCGAGCGAACCACGGCCAGTGACGGCGCCCGTGAACGTCACATCATCCTTGCGGTCGAATATCAGTGATCCGTCATTTATCACGTTACCGGTGATCGAGCCGGTCGTGCCACCGTTGCCGAGCTGCAGCGTGCCGCCGGTGCCATACATAAGCGGACCGTCGTTGATCGTGGTGCCGCCGGTATACGTACTGTCGTTCGTCAGGATCAACGTACCCTTGCCGGCTATCGCAAGCGAACCTCCGCCGCTTACGATGCCCTTGAAAATCAGGTCATCGCTACGATTGAACACCAGCGATCCATAGTCCAACACATCGCCGTTGATCGAACCGGTTACACCCCCATTGCCCAGCTGCAGGGTGCCATGACTGATCGTGGTGCCGCCGGTGTAGGTGTTCGCGCCGGTCAGCGTCAACTTGCCCTTGCCGGCTTGCTCGAGCGAACCGTTCCCGCTCACGATTCCGTTGAAGGTCACATTGTCGCTACGGTTGAACACCAGGGAGCTGTTGTCCGCCACGTCCCCTGCGATCCATCCGGTCGTGGCTCCATTGCCAAGCTGCAACGTGCCATGACTGATCGTGGTACCACCGGTGTAGGTGTTGGCGCCAGTCAGAGTCAACGTGCCCTTGCCGGCTTGCTCGAGTGAACCGCTTCCGCTCACGATTCCGCTGAAGGTCACGTCGTCGCTGCGGTTGAACACCAGGAAGCCGTTGTCTTTCACGTCTCCCGTGATCGAGCCGGTCGTGCCGGCGTTGCCAAGCTGCAACGTGCCTTCGTCGATCGTGGTACCGCCGGTATAGCTGCCGGTCCCGGTCAGCACCAACGTGCCGGTGCCATCCTTGATCAGATCAATCGAACCCTGGATGTCATCGGTCCAGACAACGACATCGTGGGAGCCGACGATCACCTTGCCACCGGCGAAGCCACTGCCGCCGGCAGGTGGTGGGGGAGGTGGCGGTGTCGAAGGGGTGACGTTGCTGCCGCCGCCTCCGCAGCCAGACAGTCCGAGTGCCGATGCCACTGCAAAAGCGATGACGCACGGCCGGTACCAGCGGCCGGTCATCTCGTGACTCGGCCGAGCCTTTCCCTTCGACTTTTCCATGTGCTTCCCCCTGAAGTCTGCACATAATGATCCTGCGTCGGTACTTCCGGCAACACCGGCCTTCGAGCTGGGGTGCCTCGCCGATGGGCACTGTTCAAAGGACAGAAGATCGAGGTCGGGCCCAGGTGACTGGGTATTAGGGGAAATCCTTATCAGGGAAATGGTCCGGCATTTCTTCGTGGACTGGCCGTGGTTCTGCTATGACTCCTGCCTGGATCATGCCGTTCGTTGATTGGTGTTCTGCAGCTCGAACATTCGTCTCGTCGTCATGCAACATCATTGGCCGCCATGCCCGCGCATCCGCTGCTTCGTCTTGCTGGGGTCATCAGGCGCGGCGTATGAAACGCTTTGGGCTGCCAGCCGTGCTTGCAGTACCGGGGGCTTTTGCCGCACTGTCCGGCGTAGTCATCCGCATGTCCCGCCCGCTGTGCTACGCCGGTGCGAGGTCGTTACACGGGGCAAGAAGCCAATGAGCCAGAATCCCGAATTGTTGCGCCGCCTGCTGCGCGCGAAGGACCGGATGGACGCAGCCTCCCACGAGGAGTGGCCGGTCGGGCGGCTGGCGCAGGTGAGCGCGGTGTCGGCGGCGCACTTCGCGCGTTCGTTCCGGGAAGCGTTCGGCGTGCCGCCGCATCGCTATCTGCTCACGCGCCGGATCGAACGCGCCACGGCGCTGCTGCGCGATGGCGATCTGCCGGTCACCGAGATCGCGCTGCGGACCGGTTGGAACAGCATCGGCACGTTCGGGCGGATCTTCCGCGACATCACCGGCGAGAGTCCGGGCGAATTCCGCGCGCGCCAGCGCGCGATCGGGCATGGACACGGACATGTTCCGGAATGCTTCGTGCGCGCCGCGCACCGGCCCGACCTCAGGAGCGCAGTTTCGGAGAAGCGCCGCCGTGCGGCCCCCGGTAAAAAGGCACTCCAATCCACGGAGGTCCCATGACTCAAGGTGTCGATGTAGCCGGACTCTATGTCCGCGACCAGGATGAAGCGCTCGCCTTCTATGTCGGAAAGCTGGGCTTTGTCGTCAGTGCCGATGCGCGCAACGGCGACTATCGCTGGCTCACCGTGCAGCATCCGGAGCAGCCCTCGTTCCAGCTCGGTCTGTTCAGGCCGGGGCCGCCGGTCCACGACGCGGCGACTGCGCAGACGCTCTGCGAGATGGTGGCCAAGGGTGCGATGCCGCCGTTGGTGTTGGCGGTGGACGATTGCCAGGCCGCTTTCGAGCGGCTGCAAGCGCTGGGCGTGGAGTTCACGCAGGAGCCGATGCGCCGCTACGGCACCGTGGATGCAGGCTTCCGCGATCCCTCCGGCAATGGCTGGAAGATGATCGAGGCCAGGGCGAAGGGCGCGGCATGAGCGCGAGCCAGTGGATCCGCCAGAGCCACCGCTGGCTGTCGATCGTGTTCACCCTGACCGTGATCGCGAACTTCGCCTGGCGCGGGATGAGCCCGCACGAACCGCCGGCATGGCTGACCTATGCGCCGCTGCCGCCGCTGTTCGCGCAGTTGTTCAGCGGCCTGTACCTGTTCGCCCTGCCGTACGCCGCGGCAGCGCGCCGCAGGGCCTGAAGCCGCGGGTGCGGCGCGTTCCCGGTCCCCGCCATCGGCAACTGCGGTTCGAGTGGCGAACAGCGAATCGAGTGCCGCGCGCCTACTTGCCGCCTGCCGTGACGCCGGGTCCGATGCTCGAACCGATGAAGTCGAGCATCTTCCCGTACAGCTCGGCGACGTTGGCCTCGTCGTAGAAGCCGTGCATCTCGCCGGGCTTTTCCAGCCAGACGTGCGGCACGTGGCGCTTGAGCAGCGCCTCGTGCAGGTTCGCGCCCTGGATCGGCGGCACGCGCCGGTCCTGGCCGCCGACCACCAGCATCACCCGCGCCTTGAGCGCATCGAGCTGGTTGATCGGCGAGCGCTGCGCCAGTTGCGCCATGTCGTCGCCCAGCTGGCGCTTCAGGTAATTCTCGCCGCTGACCGTTTCGGGAATGTCGCCGCGCCGGTACATCAGGGGCAGGTCGTAGATGCCGACGTAGCCGATCGCGCACTGGTAGAGGTCCGGCTCCTTCACCGCGCCTTCCAGCGCGGCATAGCCGCCGTAGCTGGCGCCGTAGATGCACAGGCGCTGCGGGTCGGCGATGCCCTGGGCGATGGCCCAGCGCGTGGCGTCAGTGACGTCGTCCTGCATCTTGCCGCCCCACTCGCGCCAGCCGGCCTGCTCGAACGCGTAGCCGTAGCCGCCCGAGCCGCGGAAATTGACCTGCACCACGACGTAGCCGCGCGTCGCCAGCGCCTGCACGTCGGCGTCGTACTCCCAGCGGTCGCGCACGGAGAACGGGCCGCCATGGACCATCACCACCGTGGGCAGGTGCTTGTCCTGCTCATGGCCCGGCGGGTAGCTCAGGTAGCCCTGCAGCTTCATGCCGTCCCGCGCGGCGAACTCGAACGGCTGCTTGGTCGCCATCGACTGCGGATTGATCCACGGCGCGCGCTTGAGCAGCGGCGTCAGCCTTGCGGCCTTGGCGTCGAACAGGTAGAACGTGCCCGGATCGGCGTCGGCCTCCACCAGCACCACGCTCAGGCTGCCATCGCTGGTGCCGGAGACGAAGCGCACGCTTTCGCCCGGGAACTGCTTCATCAGCGCCACCAGCATGCGTGCCGCCGGCGACTGCATGTCGAATGGCGCGATGCCGGCGCGGCCATCCATGTAGGCGACGCCGGCGATGTCGTCTTCGGCCAGCCCCTGCAGCAGGCCATCGGACTCGACCGTGGGATTGCTCCACACCTCCTGCAGCGTGGGCTTGTCTTCGCTCCAGCGGCAGATGCCGAAACCGCCGCTGGGGGCCGGGCAGCTGAAGTACGCCCCGCTGTCATCACGGTCGAAGGCGGTCGGCACGGAATGGCTGGCACCCAGTTCGGGCATGGGCTTCCAGTCGCCGCCCCCGAGCGGCAGCTGGAACACCCGGACGTCGCCCTGCTCGTCCTCGCCCCAGGCAAAGCGGATCCGGCCCTGATGGTCGCCGACGAAAAATGCGTCGCGCATCGGTGCGGTGGTGATTTCCCGCAACTTGCCGGTGCGCACGTCCATGCGGGAGGCGGTGGCAAACACCCCATGCTTGCCGTTGGCGTCCCACAGCCGGGTAGCGACCAGGATGTGTTTCGGATCGCCGGCAATGGTGCCGATGAACTCCGCCGAGCCGCGTTCGCTCACCACCTGCTTGACCAGCGTACCGGTGGTCATGCCGTCCTTGCGAAAGCCGTACAGCATGGTCGAGCCTGTTCCATCGGCATTGACCGCATACAACTCGCCGGTGGGCAACGGGCGGTCGTAGCCACCCAGCCGTGTCCCCACCGTGTACACCACGCGGGTGGGAGAGATCCACCAGAAGTCCGTCACCGCGTCTTCGTTGCGCTGGCGGATCAGCTGCCCCTTCTTGTCGGCCAGGCGAATCAGCGCCAGCAGACTGTGGCCATCCACCAGGGCGGTGGTGGCAAGGTACTTGCCGTCAGGCGAAATCTTCACGGCTTCGTATTGCATGTGCCGTGCGAGATCGGCAAGCGGTACCGGTTCGGCGTGCAGGAACGTGGCGCACAGCAGCACCAGCGCGACCAACCAGCGTCGAGTATCCATGGCGATTTCCCCTGTTTTGCGATGTGCGCGGCCGCGCTCCGCGGCCATCCGGCCATCCGACTCTAATGCAAAGTGCGCGGCGGCAGGATCAGGACGCCGCCGTCGCCGCCGGCGCTGCCCCGATGCTGCGCAGCGCCGGGCTGCGCATGCAGCCCAGGGCGATCGCGGTGAGCAGCAAGCCGGCGCCGGCGAACAGGCCGGTGAGCGGGATCAGCCTGAGCAGGCTGCCGGCGATCGCGGCCGAGATCGGCCCCAGGCCCATGAAGGTGAACATCAGCACGCTCATGGCGCGGCCCATCATTTCCGGCGCCACGCGACGCTGGATCCAGCTGACGATGGCGATCTGCGCGATGCCGGCGAGCACGCCGGTGGCGGCCAGCAGCACCGCGCCGGTGACCGTCGCATGCACCAGCGCCAGCGTGGCCAGGGCCAGGCCGGCGAGGCTGTCGATGGTCAGCACCATCAGGCCGAGGCGGCCGCGCACGACGCGGCTGGCCGGGCCGGAGAGAAAGCTGCCCAGCAGCATGCCGCCGCCGTTGGCGGTCATCAGGATGCCGAGCGAGGCGGCGCCCAGATCCATCCGCGTATCGGCCAGCACCGGCAGGCCCACCTGCAGCGGGCCGCCGACGAACACCGAGACCACGGCCGCGTAGAGCATGAACGCGCGCAGCGGCAGGTCGGCCCAGATCATCCGCACGCCGCTGGCCACGTTGGCCAGCACGCCGCCCGCGGCGGGTTTCGGATCGAAGTCGCTGTGCACGCGGATCAGCAGCAGCGACCCCAGCGAGAAGGCGAAGCTGGCCGCGTCGATGGCGAACGCCAGGCCCAGCCCCTCCGCATCCTGCACCGCCTGCGGCTGTGCGCCGTGCGCGCCCGCGCTGATCACCACGCCGGCCAGCGCCGGACCGACGAACATGCTGAGCTGGCGCATGCCCATCACCAGCGCATTGGCCGGTTGCAGCTGATCCTTGCGCACCAGTTGCGGCAGGATTGCCGAGCCGGCCGGGTAGGCGAACGCGGTGGACAGGCCGATGCCCAGCGCGATCAGGTACACCAGCCACATGCGGATGTCGCCCAGCAGCACCAGCGCGGCCAGCAGCGCCACCAGCAGCGCGTTCGCCCCGCGCGCGGCGAGCAGCACGCGGCGCGGCGACAGCCGGTCCACCACCGCGCCGCCGATCAGCATGAACAGCGCACGCGGCAGTGCCATCGCCGCCAGCACCAGCCCCAGCGCGGCCGGGTTGCCGGTGAGTTTCAGCACCAGCCACGGCAGCGCCACCAGGGTGAACTGGTCGCCCAGCATCGAGATCGTGCTGCCGCCGAACAGCAGGCGGAAGTTGTGGTTGGCGAAAACGGAGTCGCGGCGGGCGGGCGGCATCGAGGGTTCCGGGTCGGGCAGGTCGACGGCGCAAGAGGCGTGTCGGCGAAAAAGCGGTCGGCGAGATGCGGGAAGGCCTGCCGTGCGGCATTGGCCAGGCGGGCGATGATCGCGCACCTCGGGCTCGGCCACCACTGTCACCGGTCGGTCGTCGCGCCGCGGCCGCAAGTCACGCGCACGATCCCCGGCGAGCTTGCTAAGGTAGGCGCCTTGCCCAGGAAGGAGTGCACCGGATGAACCTGCGCCTGCCGCGCCTCGTGCTGCTTGTCCCGCTGATCGCCTGCGCCGCGTGGGCCCCGCCCCCGGCCACGGCGGCGCAGCTGAGCATCCCCCCGATCCAGTATCACCAGCGCACCCTGCCCAACGGGCTGCAGGTGCTCAGCGTGGAGGATCACGCCAGTCCCAACGTGGCGGTGCAGGTCTGGTACCACGTCGGCTCCAAGGACGATCCGCAGGGGCGCTCCGGCTTCGCGCACCTGTTCGAGCACCTGATGTTCAAGAGCACGAAGCACATGCACGCCGAGCAGATGGACCGGCTCACCGAGGACGTCGGCGGCGCCAACAACGCCTCCACCGGCGACGACGTCACCAACTATTTCGAGATCGTGCCCGGCAACCACCTGCAGACCCTGCTGTGGGCCGAGGCCGAGCGACTGTCCAACCTCAACGTGGACGAGAAGAACTTCACCTCCGAGCGCGCGGTGGTGGAGGAGGAATACCGCCAGAGCGTGCTGGCCAATCCGTACGGCAAGCTGTTCAACGCGATCGACCCGAAGTCGTACACGGTGCATCCGTACCAGCGCCCGGTGATCGGCAGCATCGAGGACCTGGAAGCCGCCTCGCTGCAGAACGTGATCGACTTCCACCGCACTTTCTATCGTCCGGACAACGCAACCCTGATCGTGGCCGGCGACTTCGACCCCAGGCAGCTCGATGCCTGGGTCGACCAGTATTTCGGCTGGATTCCCAGGCCGGCCACGCCGATCCCGCAAGTCACCGCGAAGGAGCCCGTACGCAAGCAGGACAAGCGCTACACCGTCACCAGCGAGACCGCCCCGCTGCCGGCGGTGGCGATGACCTGGCTGATCCCGCCTGCATCGGACAGCGCCGACCGCATTCCGCTGCAAGTGGCCGCCGCGCTGCTGTCGCAGGGCGATTCCTCGCGGCTGTACCAGTCGCTGGTGTATCGCCACCAGGTCGCGCAGGAGATCGGCGCGTTTGCCGACACCCGCGTGGGCCCGGGCCTGTTCAGCGTCTACGCGGTGCTCGCCAGCGGCCATGAACCGGCCCAGGCGGAGAAACTGCTGAACGAGGAAATAGTCTGGCTGGCGACCCAGCCGATCGCCGACGCCGAGCTGGACAAGGTCAAGACGCAACTGCTCACCAGCGAACTGAAACAGCGCCAGACCGCGCAGGGCATCGCCTTCGCGCTCGGCCAGGCCAGCCTGATCGACGGCAACGTGCAGCACGTCAACGACGACCTGGCCGCGCTGCAGAAAGTCAGCGCGAACGACGTGCATCGCGTGCTGCAGAAATACGTCACCAGCGCGAAGAAGGTGACCATCGACTACCTGCCGCAGGCCAAGGCCGCACCGGACACCGCCAAGGGAGCAGCGAAATGAGCCGCGCCAACCATTTTCGTCTGGCCGTCTTTACGGCCATCGCGCTGACCGCCGGCATCGCTGCCGCGACCGATTTTCCGGCCACGCCGCCGGCACCCGGTCCGGCGCCGCAGTTGAACGTGCCCACGCCCACCGCGCAGACCCTGCCCAACGGCCTGGAGGTCATCAGCGTGCGCCGCGCCAACCTGCCGCTGGTGACCGCGCAGCTGTGGGTGCGCCGCGGCGGCGAGATGGACCCGCCGCGGCTGGCCGGCCTGGCCGACCTCACCGCCAACCTGCTGAGCAAGGGCGCGGCGGGCAGGAGCGCGCCGCAGATCGCTGCCGCCGCCGAGGCGCTGGGCGGCTCGCTGGATGCTTCCGCAGGCTGGGACGAGAGCGCCATCGGCATCACCGTGACCACGCCGAAACTGCCGCAGGCGCTGGGCCTGCTGGCCGAAGTGGTGCGCCAGCCGGATTTCGCCGAGACCGAGGTGCAGCGCGCCCGCAGCCAGGCGATCGACGACCTGCGCCTGCAGCTGAGCCAGCCCACCGCGCTGGCCTCGCTGGCGGCCAACCGCGGCGTGTTCGGCGAAGGCGCCTATGGCCATTCGCGCCACGGCACGCCCGACTCGCTCAAGCGCATCACCCGCGCCGACGTGCAACGCCTGCACGACGCGCTGTACCGGCCGGACAACGCGATCCTGATCCTCGCCGGCGACATCACTCCCGCGCAGGCCTTGCAGCTGGCGCAGGCCAGCTTCGGCGACTGGGCCAAGCCGGCCACGCCGCTGCCGCCACGCCCGGCCGGCAGCGCCGCCAGCCAGCTGCCGCCGATCCTGCTGATCGACCAGCACGGTGCCGGCCAGGCCGGCGTGGTCGCCGCGCACGCCGCGCCGCCGCGCCGCGACGACAGCTACTACGTCGGCAGCGTGGCCAACGCGGTGCTGGGCGGTTCGTACTCGGCACGCCTCAACGAGGAAATCCGCATCAAGCGCGGCCTCTCCTACGGCGCCGGCAGCCGGCTGCAGGGGCTGGGCGATGGCGGCGTCTGGCTGGCCTCGGCGCAAACCAAGAACCCGTCCGCGCCGCAGGTGGTCGAGCTGATGCTGGGCCAGTTCAAGCAGCTGGGCGACAGCCGCGTGGACGCCGATGAACTCGCTGCGCGCAAGGCCACCCTGATCGGCGCTTACGGCCGCAGCCTGGAGACCACCGCGGGGCTGGCCGGCGAGGTCGCCGAACTGGCGATCTACGGCGTGCCGCTCGACAGCATCGGCAAGTACGTCACCGAGGTGCAGGCGGTCACGCCGAAGCAGATCGAGAAATATGCCCGCAAGCACCTGGCGGCCGACGACCTGCACGTGGTGGTGGTGGGCGATGCCGCGCAGTTCGGCGCGGCGATCCGCAAGGATCATCCGCAGGCGGTGCTGCTGCAATCCACCGCGCTGGACCTGGACAGCCCCAGCCTGCAGGCGCCGGCCGGTCGCTGAAGTTCCGGCGGAACGCGCACGGGAACCCCTGCAACGGCAGGGGCATCCCGTGGCCGCGGGGGATCGCGGCAATCATTCTTCGCCACCCCTTGGTTTCACTTCGGTTCGACGTTATTTAGTGAACCATCAAGTTCACTAAAATTCCGCCCCGTCCGAGGTTGCCATGCACGTCCCGTTTTCCGCCCGCCTGCTGCTGCTGGCGCTGGCGTCGTCTCCGCTGCCGCTGCTGGCGCAATCGGTCCATCTGCAGGTGCAGGGCGGGCGCAGCTACATGGATGGGCATGGCACTCCCGCGCTGTTCGTCGAAGCGGTGTTCGACGACCATGCGATCGGCGACAGCCGCTGGAGCCTGGCACCCGACGTCTCGCTGGGCTGGATCGATGGCCGCGACATCGCACGCTTTCGCGACAATCGCTACCCCACCCGGGAGCAAGCCTGGCTACTGGCCGCCGGTGCGCGCCTGCAGTACCGCACGGCCGATGGTGCGCCGGGCCACTGGTTCGCCAGTTTCCAGCCGGCATTCAACACCGCACGCACGCAGGCGCTGAGCAGCCCGTACGAGTTCGTCACCACGCTCGGCTGGCAAGGGCACCGTTTCAGCTTCCAGATCCGGCACGTTTCCAACGCTCGCCTGCATCAGCCCAACCGCGGCGAAACCATGGCGCTGGTGGGCATCGGCTTCGATCTCTGACCGATCGCCTCAGTGCCCGCCAGCGACCGGCCGCGCCTTCGGCGTGAACGGCGGCTTGGCCAGCCAGATCACCAGCATCAGGCCGATGAAGATCCAGCCCAGCGCGTGGAACACCTCGTTGAACGAGATCTGGTAGCTCTGCTGGGTGATCATGCCGTTGATCACGCTGCCGCCCAGTTGCGGATCGCCGTGGCCCAGCTGCTGCATCGCGGCCTGGCTGACCGGACTGTAGGGCGTGATGTGCTCGGCCAGCTGCTCGTGGTGGTTCACCGCGCCGCGGGTCCACATCAGCGTGGTGATCGAGGCGGAGAAACTGCCGCCCAGCGTGCGCAGGAAGGTCGACAGCCCGGAACCGGCGGCGATCTCGTCCTGCTGCAGGTCCGACAGCAGGATGGTCAGCGTCGGCATGAAGAACAGCGCCACGCCCAGGCCCTGCAGCAGCTGCACCATCGCCACGTGGTAGAAGTCGATCTGCAGGTAGAAGTCCGCGCGCATGAAGCAGGTCGCGCCCATCACCAGGAATGACGCCGCGGCGAGCAGGCGCAGGTCCATGCGGGTGGCGTACTTGCCCACGAAGAAGGTCAGCAGCACCGGGATCACGCCCAGCGGCGCGGTGGCGAAGCCGGCCCAGGTGGCGGTGTAGCCCAGGTTCTGCTGCAGCCACAGCGGCACCAGCAGCGCGATGGCGAAAAACGCTGCGTAGCCCAGCACCATCGCCACCGTGCCGGTGGTGAAGTTGCGGTGGCGGAACAGCTTCAGGTCCACGATCGGGTCGGGGTCGGTCAGCTCCCAGATCAGGAAGATCGCGATCGCGATGGCCGAGATGATGCTGGCCACGATGATGAAGTTGGAGTTGAACCAGTCCGCGTCGTTGCCCTTGTCCAGCACGATCTGCAGCGCGCCGACGCCGATGATCAGGGTAATCAGGCCGACGTAGTCGATGCGCGGGCGCTCGGTCTTCTCGACCTTGCCGCGCAGCTGGTTGGCCACCACCACGCTGGCGAAGATGCCGATCGGCAGGTTGATGAAGAAGATCCACGGCCACGAATAGTTCTCGGTGATCCAGCCGCCGAGGATCGGCCCGGCGATCGGCGCCACCACCGTCACCATCGCCAGCAGGGCCAGCGCCATGCCGCGCTTGGCCGGCGGGTAGATGCTGATCAGCAGGCTCTGCGTGATCGGGTACATCGGGCCGGCCACCGCGCCCTGCAGCGCGCGGAACACCAGCAGCATGCCCATGCTCTGCGACACGCCGCACATGAACGAGGAGGCCACGAACAGCAGCGTGCACGCGGTGAACAGGCGCACCTCGCCGAAGCGGCGGGTGAGGAAGCCGGTCAGCGGCAGCGAGATCGCCATGCTCACCGCGAACGAGGTGATCACCCAGGTGCTCTGGTCGTTGCTGACGCCGAGGTTGCCGGCAATCGTCGGCAGCGAGACGTTGGCGATCGTGGTGTCCAGCACCTGCATGAAGGTGGCCAGCGACAGGCCGACCGTGCTCAGTGCCAGATTGGGTGGGCGGAATGGGGTGGTCATGGCCGTGTCAGTCGGTGGGACGGGAGGTCCCTCTCCCACCGGGAGAGGGTGCCCGAAGGGCGGGTGAGGGTACGGGCGGAGCGCGTCGTCGCGGTCTCCGCCGAACCCTCTCCCCAACCCCTCTCACCCGCAAGGGGACTTCCTTCGGTCGCCGGGAGGGAGAGGGGCGATATCGCGTCATTTTTCGCCGGCCATGTTGGCGTGGATGATCTCCTTGATCGCCGCATCCGCCTTGGCCAGCTGCTGCTTGTAGATGTCGGTGCTGAAGGCGGGTTGCGAGGGCGCGCGCTGCGCCAGCGTGGGGCCGCTGCGGTCATGCAGGTTGACGTCCACGTTGAGCGACATGCCCAGCCGCAACGGGTGCTGCTCCAGCTGCTTCGGGTCGGTGAACACCACCCGCACCGGGATGCGCTGCACGATCTTGATCCAGTTGCCGGTGGCGTTCTGCGCCGGCAGCAGCGAGAACGCGCTGCCGGTGCCGATGCCCAGGCTCTCCACCTTGCCGGTGTAGCTCACCGCGCCGCCGTAGACGTCCGATTCGATCTCCACCGGCTGGCCGATGCGCATGTCGGTGAGCTGGGTCTCCTTGAAATTGGCGTCGATCCACACCTGGTGAAGCGGCACCACCGCCATCAGCGGCGTGCCGGGCTGCACGCGCTGGCCGACCTGCACCGAGCGTTTGGCCACATAGCCGTCCACCGGCGCCAGCAACTGCGTGCGCGCGTCGGCGAGGTAGGCGGCGCGCAGCTGGGCCGCCGCCACCTGCACGTCCGGGTGCGAGGCGACCACGGTGTCGTCGACCAGCACCTTGCTGGTCTGGTACTGCTGCTGCGCCGTGATGAGGGCGTTCTGCGCGGTGGTCAGCGCGTCGCGGGCATGCGCCAGTTCCTCGGTCGAGATCGCGCCGGACTTGGCCAGCGCCACGCGCCGCTCGTAGTCGGAGCGCGCCTTCGCCACCGCCGTCTGGCTGGCGGCGACGTCGGCGTGTGCGCCGCTGACGCTGGAGTAAAGGCCGCGCACCTTGCGCACGGTCAGCGCCAGGTTGGCCTTCGCCTCGGCCAGGGCCACGTCGGCATCGCTGGGATCGAGTTTCACCAGCACGTCGCCGGCGTGCACCAGGTTGCCGTCGTCGGCGCCGATGCTGACCACGGTGCCGGGCACCTGCGGGGTGATCTGCACCACGTTGCCGTTGACGTAGGCGTCGTCGGTGCTCTCGTACCAACGGCCTTCGAGGAAGTACCAGAGGCCCCAGCCAATGGCGGCGAGCAGCACTACCACGCCGAGCGCGCGCAGCAGCGCGCCGCGGGATTTCTTCGGCGCCGGCAGCGGCGGCCTGGACTCGGCCTTGCTCTCGTTCGAGTCGGATGAGGGTTGAGCAGACATGGGGGAAGCCTCAGCGATGCGCAAAAGTGGAAGATGACGGTGCCGGCGCGCCGGCCTGCGGCGGGTAGCCGTCGCGGGGTGCCTGATCCTGCGGGCGGTATCCACCGCGGGGTGCTTGACTCTGGGGGCGGTATCCACCGCCCAAGGCCTGGATCAACTGGATCGAACGGTCGACCTGTTGCGCCTGCAGCGCGGCCACGCCGCGGTCGGCGGCCAGCAGCTGCTGGCGCACGCTGAGCGCTTCCAGGTAGCTGCCGACGCCGGCCTGGTAACGCTGCAGCGCGAGATCCCACGCCTGCCGCGCGGCGGCCTGCGCGCGCTGCTGGGCAGCGAGCTGCCGTTGCAGCGATTGCGTCGCCGAGACGTCGTCGGCAACCTCGTTCACCGCGCCGACCAGGGTCTGGTTGTACTGCGCCACGGCCAGGTCGTACTGGGCGTCCTTGGCCGAAAGGTTGGCGCGCAGCCGGCCGCCGTCGAAGATCGGCAGGCTCAGCGAGGGGCCGAGCTGGTAGAAGCGCGCCGGCAGGGTGAACGGGTTGCCGCCGCCGAGCCGGAGCACGCCGGCCATCGCGCCGATGCTGATGTTGGGCAGGAACTCGGTCTTGGCCGCCTTGATGTCCTTGCCCGCGGCCTCGACCCGCCAGCGCGCGGCGACCAGGTCGGCGCGATGGCCGATCAGTTCCAGCGGCAGATTCTCCGGCACCGCCAGCTCGGCCGGCGCCAGCACCTGTGGACGGGTGATTTCGTCGCCGCGATCCGGGCCCTTGCCGAGCAGCACGGACAGCGCGGAGCGCGCAGCATCCACCGCGCGATCGGCCAGCGCGGCTGCCTGCTCATCCGTGGCCACTTCGGCCTCGGCCTGCTTCAGCACGATGCGGTTGTCGATGCCGGCGGCCACGCGCTGCGCGGTGAGCTGCTGCGACTGTTGCGCGCGTTTCAGCTCGCCGGCGGCCAGGTCCTGCTGGGCGAAGGCATAACCGAGTTGCGCATAGGCGCGGGCCACGTTGCCGGACAGTTCGATGCGCGCGGCGCGGGCCTCGACCTCGGCGGCACGCGACGCGCCCAGCGCGGCTTCCCACGCGGCGCGCTTGCCGCCCCACAGATCCAGGCCCCACTTGAAGCTGGCGTAGGCGTAGCTGGCCAGGTTGAAGTGGCCGCCGCCGGCATCGGCGGGCATCACCGTGGTCGGGATGCGCGCGCCGGAAACGCTGGCCCCGGCATTCACGCTGGGGCGGCGCGCGGTGTCGGCCAGGCCGGCGGCCGCCTGCGCCGCGCGGGCGCGCGCATCGGCCACGGCCAGGCCGGGGTTGTCGGCCAGCGCTTCGCGGATCAGCCGGTCGAGCTGCGGGTCGCCCAGTGCGCTCCACCAGTCGCTTTCGGGCCAGGCGGCCGCGATGTCGTTCGCGCCGAGATGGTGCGCGGCTTTCAGCGAGGCGGGGTCGAGCGGCGCGCCGTTCGGATGCAGGCCGCCGCTGCTGGCGCAGGCGGCCAGCGCGAGGGTCAGGGCGGTGGCAGCCGCAAGGTGATGCAGACGCATACGTGGGGGGCTCCGAGGGGGAGGGTCAATTCTTGTCGCGAAGGGCGTGCAGCACGCGCTCCAGGTAGTCGTGCAACCGGGCCTGTTCGGCCTCGTCCAGCGAGCGCTGGGCGGCATTCAGCACGCGTTCGTTGCAGTCGGTCAGCTGCTGCCAGATCGCCTGGCCCGAGTCGGTCAGCTCGATCCGCAACGCGCGGCGATCCTGTTCATGCGGGCAGCGGCGCAGGTAGCCCTTGCGTTCGAGCTGGTCGAGCTGGCGGGTCATCGCGCCGCCGTCCAGTTCGACCGAGCGGGCCAGCTCGCTGGCCGACATCGGGCCGAGCCTCGCCAACCGCTTGAGGATCAGGAACTGGGTGAAGCGCAGGTTCACGTTCTGCGCGGCCAGCTCGGCTTCCATCGCCCGCACGATCTCCGCGCGCACCAGCCCGAGCAGGATGCCCAGGCTTTCTTTCGGGGTGGCAAAGGCGAGCGACTCGGTATTCATGGCCGCGCATTCTATTGCCTCAAGTATATTTGTCAAGGCAAATATGTGCTGGAATGCTTTTGCCTTGGCAAGATGTCAGGCGGCACGCACCCGCTGGGCCTGCAGCTCGTCGCGCACCAGCGCGTGCAGCGCCGGATCGCGGAGGGTGAACAGTTCGAATACGCCCAGCGCCTGCAGGATCGGCAGTTGTGCCAGCAGGCGCGGTTCGGCTTCGCGGCGCACCGATTCCGGGGTGGCCGGATCCAGCATCAACTGGGCATGGATCACGAAATCGGTGAGCGCATCGATGCGTGGGGCATGGACGGGGGTGGGGACGGGGAGTAACGACATGTCGATCTCCTGCATGGGTTGGCACAAGGACGTCGGCGGGTGCCGCGTCGTGACAGGCTGCAAGACAGCGCGGCGGGCGTGGCGGCTGGGAGGTGCGCCGCGGACGGGCGTGACCGCATCGCCGGCGTCACGGTCACGTGTGGGCACATGACTTGGGGGACAGGCGACATTAGGTCGCTGCGACGTAGCATGGGAAGGCAGTCCCCACTGCTGGTACTCCCACTACCCGTTCCGGATCGCCCATGAAAGCATCCATGCAACGCACCGAGCTGAAGGCCTTCCTGCGCACGCGGCGTGCCGCGCTCACGCCCGAGGCGGCGGGTCTGCCGCGGGGTTCGCGCCGGCTGACGCCGGGACTGCGCCGCGAGGAAGTGGCGGCGCTGGCCGAGGTCGGCGTCACCTGGTACACGTGGCTGGAGCAGGGCCGTGCAATCAACGTATCGGCGGCGGCGCTGACCCGGATCGCCCGCGCGCTGTCGCTGTCGCCGACCGACGAGGCCTACCTGTTCGCCCTGATGGGGCTGTCGCGCACCGACGTGCCGGAACATCACTTCAGCCTGCCGCCGGTGATGCACGAGGTGCTGCGGATGTACCAGGCGCCGGCCTTCGTGCTGGACACGGTGTTCAACGTGCTGGCCTGGAACCGCATGGCCGAGTGCCTGTACGACTTCGGCGAGTTCGACGGCCCGTTCGCCGACAACCACCTGTGGAACGCGTTCATGAATCCGGCGCGGCGGCGGCTGTATCCGGATTTCGAGAACGGCGCGCTGAACCTGCTCGGCATGTTCCGCATGAACCAGGCGGCGCATCCGGAAGACCCGCGCTTCGCCCGGCTGACCGAGGCGCTGGCCGAGGCCAGCACGGAGTTCGTCGAACTCTGGCAGCGCTGCCACACCGCGCCGCTGAGCGCGATCGTGGTGCCGTTCTTCCATCGCGAGTTCGGCGACCTCAGCATCCATTCGATGCGCCTGCCGATCCGCGACAGCGACCACGTCGATCGCGCCACCGCGTTCTTCTTCGCGCCGGCGAATGCCGAGACCGCGGCGAGCTTCGCGCGCGTCGCCCGGCGCCTCGCGGCGGAGCAGGCCGCGCAATCGGCGTGATGCGGCGACCGTTGCCGCAGGGGCCATAATCTCCGCGATCCCGATTTCACCGCGAGGAGACGGACATGCCAAGCCCCGACGTGCGGGCGTTCTTCGACCAGGCCAGCCATACCTTCAGCTACGTGGCCTGGGACCCGGCCACCCGAAGGGCCGCCGTGCTCGATGCGGTGCTCGATTACGAGGCGGCCTCCGGGCGCACCGGCCACGCCGCCGCCGATGCCGTCATTGCGTTCGTGCGCGCCGAGGGACTGACGCTCGACTGGGTGATCGACACCCACGTGCATGCCGACCACCTGTCGGCGGCGTCCTACGTGCAAGCGCGGCTGGGCGGCAAGCTGGCGATCGGCGAGCACATCCGCGAGGTGCAGGATACGTTCGGCGCGCTGTTCAACGCCGGCGACGGGTTCGCCCGCGACGGCAGCCAGTTCGACCACCTGTTCACCGATGGCGAGCGCTATCGGGTAGGCGGGATCGAGGCGCAGGCGATCCACACGCCGGGGCACACGCCGGCGTGCATGACCCACCTGATCGGCGACGCGGCGTTTGTCGGCGACACGCTGTTCATGCCCGACTACGGCACCGCACGCTGCGACTTCCCCGGCGGCGACGCGGCTACGCTGTACCGCTCGATCCGGCGCATCTTCGCGCTGCCGGAGGCCACCCGGATCTTCCTGTGCCACGACTACAAGGCCCCCGGCCGCGACGAGTTCGCGCACCAGACCACGGTGGCGGCCGAACGCCAGGGCAACATCCACGTGCATGACGGCATCGGCGAGGAGGAGTTCGTCGCCATGCGCCGCGCGCGCGATGCCACGCTGAAGGTGCCGCAACTGCTGCTGCCGGCGGTGCAGGTGAACATGCGCGCCGGCCAGTTGCCGCCGGCCGAGGACAATGGCGTGCGCTATCTGAAAATCCCGCTGGACGCGCTGTAGGCGTCCATCCCTTCCTACGGAGCATTGCATGCAGATCCATCCGCTTGCCGGTGCGCTGAGCGTCAGCGCGCAAATCGACGTCGACGACATCGCGGAACTCGCCGCGCAGGGTTTTCGCGGCATCGTCAACAACCGCCCCGACGGCGAGGAACCCGGCCAGCCGGACAATGCCACGCTGGAATCGGCGGCGCGTACCGCCGGCCTGGCCTGGCGGCATATCCCGGTGGCGGGCATGCCGTTCGCACCCGCGACCTTGCAGGAGTTCGGCGCGGCGCTGGAAGAACTGCCCGGCCCGCTGCTGGCGTTCTGCCGCAGCGGCACGCGCAGCAGCGCGCTGTGGGCGATGCAGGCGCCGGGCACGGCCGACGAGATCCTGGCCACGGCGCGCGCGGCGGGCTACGACCTGTCGATGCTGCGGCCGTGGCTGGGCTGACGCCTTGAGGCGCCGCCGCGCGCGGCGCGACTGACTCGCGTGCCGCTTGCGGCACAATGCGCGCTGTTTGTCGCGGGAGGGTCGGATGTTCTTCGTGCTGTTGAGCGTGTTGTGCAGCGTGGCGGTGTCGGTGCTGCTGAAGCTGGCGCGGCGCTGGCGCATCGACGTGGGCCAGGCGATCGCCTGGAACTACGTGGCCACCAGCGCGCTCACCGCGCTGCTGCTGCAGCCGTCGCCGGCGAGCCTGCGCGGCGGCGAGGTGCCGTGGCTGGCACTGGTTGCGCTGGGCGTCCTGCTGCCCACGATCTTCCTCGCGCTGGCCGCGGCGGTGCGCCACGCCGGCATCGTGCGCAGCGACGCGGCGCAGCGGCTGTCGCTGCTGCTTTCCCTGCTGGCCGCGTTCGTGCTGTTCGGCGAGCAACTCTCCGCGTTCAAGCTCGGCGGCATCGCGCTGGGCCTGCTTGCCCTGCTGGGCATGGTCTGGCGCAGCGAACGCTCGCCGGCCGATCCCGGCGCGGCCGGCTGGCTGTATCCGCTGCTGGTGTTCGCCGGCTTCGGCGTGATCGACATCCTGTTCAAGCGCGTGGCCCTCGCCGGCGTGGCGCTGGGTACCTCGCTGCAGGCGATGTTCGCGCTCGCCCTGCTGGTCGCCTTCGCCATGCAGTTGTGGCGGCGCGCCCGCGGCACCACCCGTTTCACCGCCCGCAGCGCGGCGGCCGGCCTGCTGCTGGGGCTGGCCAACTTCGGCAACATCCTGTTCTACCTGCGCGGCCACCGCGCCTTGCCCGACCACCCGGCGCTGGTCTTCGCCAGCATGAACATCGGCGTGGTGGCACTGGGCGCGCTGGTCGGCCTGCTGCTGTTCCGCGAGCGTCTCAGCCGGCTCAACCTGGCCGGCGTGGCGCTGGCGGCGCTGGCGATCGGGGTGCTGGCGCGCGGTTGACGGGTCGCCTGCCTGTCGACTTTGCCTATCGGCCGGCCACCGGGTCGGCCGGATCATCGACGCCGCTTCATCTCGCGCTCGCGAGTCGGGCGAACGCACCCGGTGAGGCGTTTTCGAAGCGGTCCAGCAGCAGTTTCACGAAGGCGGCCACGCGGGCGCTCAGGTGGCGATGCGAGGGATACAGTGCCCAGACTTCGACCGGACGTCCGGCGAGCACGCCCCAGTCGAGCAGCCGGCCCGCATCGATGTCGGCCTGCACCAGCGAGCGCGGCATCGCGGCGGCGCCCACGCCGGCGAGCACCGCATCGTGGATCATCGCCATCGACGACAGACGCAGCACCGTATGCGTGGCGATGCGGCGCACGCTGCGTGCGCGACTGAGCTGCCAGGTCGCATCGGGCGGCGTGCGCGACAACGTGATCGCGGGCACCACGGCGTCACTTCTTCCCGCTGGCCGCAGCAGTGACGGCGTGGCCACGACCACCATCACGTCGCGCAGGAAGCAGCGGCCGGCCAGGTCGGTCGAGGGGTCGGGGTTGGCGCGGATGATCAGGTCGAAATCGTCATCCACCGGATCGACGAAGCGATCCTCGGTGACCACTTCCAGCTGCACCTGGGGGTAGGCGAGCGCGTAGTCCGCGGCGATGCGGCCAAGGCCGCGCTGGCCGAACAGCACCGGCGCGCTGATGCGCAGGCGGCCGCGTGGCGTGCCGATGCTCCCGCGCAACGCCTCGCCCACTTCGTCGATGTGTTCCAGCAGCGACTGCGTCCGTTCCTGCAGCTCGCGTCCCTCCGGCGTCAGCCGGAGCGTGTGGCCGCCGCGCTCGAACAGGCGAACGCCCAGCGCATCCTCCAGCTGGCGTACCCGTCGCGACAGCGTGGCCTTGGGTCGGCCGGAGGCCCGGGCGGCGCGGCCGAAGCCGCCGTGTCGCGCCACGTCGTTGAAATCGGCCAAGGCGAGCAGATCCACAGGTGTTCCATGAGCGAGACGGGATGTCCAGATTATGCGGCTATCGGGACGCTTCGTGAAACATCAGGATGGCGCTGTCCACCACCTCGAAGGAGATCCCCATGAACATTCTCGTCACCGGCAGCACTGGCACGATCGGCAGCCTCGTCGTCCGCGGCCTGGCCGCACAAGGCGCCGGCGTCCATGCGCTGACGCGCAACCCGGACCAGGCGTCGTTCCCCGACGGCGTCATCGCGGTCAAGGGCGACATGACCGACGTTCCCTCCATGCGTGCCGCACTGAAGGAGGCCGACACGCTGTTCCTGCTCAACGCCGTGGTTGCCGACGAAGTGACCCAGGCCATCGGCACGCTGAGCCTGGCGCGCGAGGCCGGCATCAAACGCATCGTGTATCTGTCGGTACTCAACAGTGATCTCTACACCGACGTGCCGCATTTCACCGGCAAGTACACGGTGGAACGGATGATCGAGCAGTTCGACCTGCCGGCGACCGTGCTGCGCCCGTCCTACTTCATGCAGAACGACGCGATGCTTCGCGACGGCCTGTTGCAACAGGGCCGCTACGGCATGCCCATCGGCAGTGTCGGCGTGGCGATGGTCGACGTGCGCGACATCGCCGAGGTCGCGGTGGCCGCGCTGCTGCGTCGCGCGCGAGCGACGGCGCCGCTGCCGCGCGAGGTGATCGAGATCAGCGGGCCGGACGTGCTGACCGGCGATGCGCTGGCGACGATCTGGTCCGGCGTGCTCGGCAGGCCGGTGACGCCTGCGGGCAACGACCTTGATGCCTGGGAGACTTTCATGGCCGGCCTGATGCCGTCCTGGGCAGCCCATGACCTGCGCCTGATGCTGGCGCGGTTCCATGTCGACGGCATGCTCGGCAAACCTGGCGCGGCGGAAATCCTCACTGGCCTGCTCGGGCATCCGCCGCGCCGTTACCGCGATCTTGCCGTCGAACTGGCCACGGCCTGGCAGGCGGGGTGAGGGCATGGGCGCCGGGCGAACGGCGCGGGCACCCGGGGCGCCATCCGCGCCCCGTTCCGCGTGAACCTCACGGCGTGCGCGATCCCGCATACGCCGCCACGGCAATCATGTCGTCGACGGTCAGCTGCGAGGCTTCCAGCCGCATCGGCGCGGCGGCTGGATTCGAACGCTGGCCAGCGCGGAACAGGAGCAGCTCGCGCACGATGTAGGTCGGCGAGCGTCCGGCCAGCGGCGGGACGGCGTCGGTGCCCTGCAGCCTGGCGCCGTGGCAGGACTCGCATGCTGGCGCCGCGCCGCTGCCGTTGGCCGCGATCGCCGCGCCACGCGCGATGCTGCCGGGCGGCACGTAGGCGACATAGCGGGTGCGGCCGCTGCCGTGTCGATAGTCGTCGAAAGACTCCGGTACCTCGACGATGCGCTCGCCCAGCGGTTCGCGCGCGCCATCCTGGTCCGGCACCTGCACGAAATCCATCCAGTGGGTCTTCGGCACGTTCGCGCTTTCGACCACGCGCGTATGCGGTACGAGCTTCAGCCGCGAAAAATAGCCGGCGGCGAGCTGCAGGTCGTCGTCGCTGAGGCTGCGCGCCTCGTCGGCCATGTCCTGCGTGGTGCGCGGCGCGCTCGCCCCGCGCTGGCCGTGCCGGAACGCGGCCACCTGTTCGAGGATGTAGCCCTTCGGCAAACCCATGATCTGCGCAGTCGCGGGAACGCCGGCGCCATTCACCATGTGGCATTCCGCGCACGGCCATGGCCAGCCGGGCCGGCGATCGACGGCGACGATCGGTGGCGCGGCCGAATGGTCCTGCGGGAACCAGTCGGGAACGAAGTGCTCGACGTCCAGTTGCGCCTGCGTGTAACGGCGCGTGCTGCCTGCCACGTGAATGATTCTGGCCGGGTCGGACTTCGGCGCGTGCGGGTCCGGCGGCGGAAATCGCGGAAACGCCCATGCCTCGGCCGCACCAATCTGCGCGTCTGGCGATTCCCCGCCGACCGGAGCGTGGGCCGCGACCACGGGGAACACTTGGCACAGAAGAGCCGTGGTGACGAGCGTCGTCCACTTCCTGCCTTCGATTCGCATGTCGTTCCCCTTGCCGGTTGAAAAACTCCACGCTGCGCCGGCGTGAGCTGGCGCTATCGGTCACAAAGCCGGGCGGCCGGGTTCATGAGCAAACAAATGCCTGCGCACCGGGGGCCGGCGTGGGCTTGCACAGGTCCGGCCAGCCGTACTGCTTCCAGTACGCGAGCATGCCGAGGCGTTGCGCAAAGCCCTGGAAGGCGGGATCGCGGCGCGCCTTCCGCGACCACGGTTCCGGCTGCCACAGCCAGTTCAGGTAGGCATCGGACAGGCCGCTGTGGCCGTGCTCATACAGATCGAATGAACGCGCCGGTGCGCCGAGTTGCAGCAGCATGGTCGGCGCCCAATTGTCATCGGCGTGCGTGGCGACGATCTGCAATGCGGCCTGGCGTTGTGCGGCATCGCCGTAGGTGCCGCGGTAGATCTCCTGCAAATCCGCGCGGGAAATCTTCGTGCCCATCTCGCTGGTGGAGCTTGCGAAGTCCCGCGCGGAAGCCTGCACGTCGCCGTGCGCGGCATCGTAGAACTCCAGCATCAACGCGCCGAACGCCGAATCCGCCACGCCGGCGCGATGGACGTAGGCCAGCGCGCCGGCCTGATCGCCTTCGCGCCAGCGCAGCATGCTCTTGTAGAACAGCAGCAGGGGATTGGCCGGATCGTCGACGAGCGCCGCATCGATGCGCGCCTCTGCGGTGCGGGTGCGGCCCATCGCGGCGAACTCGTTGGCGGCCCAGTAGTTGACCGCGGAGTTCTCCGGCGCCAGCTTCAGCGCCCGCTGCATCGGTTCCACCATGGCCGTGTAGTGGCGCTGCGAAAACTGGTTGTAGCTGAGCGCGGCATAGGCTTCCGCGTCGCCCGGATCGAGCGCCAATGCACGATGGGCGGCATCGTCGGATGTCTTCCAGCTCGCGTTCCAGTCACCGGCCACATATTGCGGCAGCACCGCGTTGGCCACGGCGAGCTTGGACCAGGCGCGCGCGAAGCCTGGATCGAGGGCCGTCGCCTGCTGCAACAAGGCAATCGCGCGCGGCAGGCTGTCGCCCACGCGGCGATTCACCAGTTCCTGCGCGGTGACGAAATCCGCGTATGCGTCCGCGCTGCGGGTGGCCACCGGCACCAGCCGCGTGTTGCCGACATCGCCCAGCACTACTTTCAGGTGCTCGGTGATCGCCCGGGCGATCCGCTCCTGCAGGTCGAAGATGTTGTCCAGGTTGCCGTCGTAACTCTGCGACCATGCCTCGAAACCGTCGCGGGTGCGGATCAGTTGCACGCTGATCCGCACCGCCTGGCCCTGCGTGCGCACTGAACCTTCCAGCACGTTGGCCACATCCAGCGCCTTGCCGATCGTGCGCAGGTCGGCATTGTGGTTGCCGTAATAGAACGAGGAGGCGCGCCCGGCGACGCGCAGATCCTGCACGCGCGCCAGCGCATTCAACAGTTCCTCGGACATGCCGGCGGAGAAATAGCCGTGATCGTGGGCGGGACTCAAATCCTCGAACGGCAGCACGGCGATGGATTTTGCCGGAACGATGGGCCCCGGACCGTCGCCCAATCCCGCGCCCTTGCGCCATACAAACGTATTTGTCAGCAGCAGCACGACCGCGACCAGCAGCACGCCGATGATCCACTTGTCCAGCTTGCGGCCAGTGGCGTGCGCGATGGAATCGCCCGCCGCGATCTCGCTCTCGCGCCTCAGGCCTTCAGGCGTGAATTCATAGAACCACGCGAACGCGATCCAGAACGGGAACCCGATGGCCGCCGCAATCAGGAACCACCGCGTCGCCCAGTCCGGCAACCCGACCGCCGGGCTGAACTGCGACAGGCCCTGCCCGAACGCCCACACCGTGCCCGCGTAGAGCATGGCCGCGCGCCATACGTTGCGGCGCTTGAGTTCGGAAATGAGTGAGGGCCGCGCGCTCATGGCGTGTCGGACTTCTCGGGCGTGTATGGCAGGTCGATCTTCTTCAACACCGCCATGAAGCGCGAATCGTTGCGGATCGGGTCGAACGCCCGATTCCAAAGCAGTTGTGGCGTTGCGCTGTCGCCATTGACCGCAAACTCCCCGAGAACGGCGAGTGCGTGCTCGTTTTCCCTCAGCGCGACCAGGAACAATGCGTGCACGATTGCGTCATGGCGGAGATCGACCAGCGCAGGTGACGTCTCCAGGACCTCGACCGCGCTCGGACGCAAATGCGGATCGGCGATGCCGCGCACCAACAGCGCGCTGACATCGGGGTGGTACGGGCTCGACAGGCGCATCTGCCGTTCCGCCTCGGGATAGCGATGCAGGGAGAGATACACCCACAGCGCGATGCGGTGCCCCAGCAGTCCGTCCGGATGCGCGGCCAGTGTGCTCTCGATCTGTTTCAACGCGGCATCATCGCGATGCAACACGAACAGAAGCTGCGCACGCACGGCGCCACTGACACCGGAGAGCGGATCGCGCTGCAGGGCCCGGTCGATTTCCGCCAGGGCGGGTTCGATTTGACCGACCGCGTACAGGAATTGCGCGTATTGATCGACCGCTTCGGCGTCACCGGGCGCCAACGCGAGCGCGCGTCGCAACGCGCGATCGGCATCGGCCCAATGCATCTGGTTGGTGTAGACGATGCCCTGCGCGACATAGGCCAGAGCGACGTCAGGATCCAGCGCAAGCGCATGCTGTGCGGCAGCCAGCGCGTGCGTATCGGCGGTCTCTTCCGAACCCGAAGTATACGAAGGCAGCAATGCCTGCGCTTCGGCCAGCGCCGCCCATGCTTGCGTGTAGTCGGGATCAATCTTCACCGCCTGCTGGAAGGCGTCACCGGCCTCGCTCACGGAACGCACGGCCAGCAACGTCAATCCGCGCAGATAAAAATCGTGTGCGCGCGGCTCAACGGCTTTTTGTGCGACGAGCGACTGACCGCTTCCGCCCGCCAACTGCACTTTGAGCTTGTCCGCGATCGCCTGGGAGATTTCATCCTCGACCGCGAAGATGCTGGTCAGCTTGCGATCGTATTTTTCCGACCACAGGTGATAGCCGCTGCGCGTGTCGATCAGCTGCGCGGTGATGCGCACCTCGTCGCCGGATTTCTGCACGCTGCCTTCCAGCACGGTGGCGACGTCCAGCACGTCGCCGACCTTGCGCAAGTCCTCCGCCTTGCCCTTGAACGCAAAAGCGGACGTGCGCGCGGCGACCTTCAGGTGCGGCAACTGCGCCAGCGCGTCCAGGATTTCCTCGGTGATGCCGTCGCTGAAGTAGTCGTTTTTCGGATCTCCGCTCATGTTGACGAACGGCAGCACCGCGATGGACTTGGCGGGCAGTGTTGGCGCGAGTGATGCGCTCGTGGATGGCCCGGCCGTCGGCGGGTTGGCGCGAACCGTCGACGTGGATGCTGCCGCGACACCCTGCATCGGCTGCCTGGCGTCGTGCTGGAAATGCCACCAGCCAAGTCCCGCGATGGCAGCGACCAGCACGCCGATCAGGCCGACCGCGACGCCGGCGTGGCGCGCCGGTGATGGCGCCATCGAATCGGTGCCAATGGTGCCGTCCGTGCGCACGATACCTCGGGGCGTGGCATCGAATGCCCATGCCAGCACCAGCGCGATCGGGAAGCCGAGCAGGATCAGCAATACCACCGCCTGATCGATCCAGTCCGGCAGGTGGAACACCGGCAGCACCTGCGTCGCCACCTGGATCAGCAGCCAGCCGACAATGGCATACGCAGCCGCCACGCGATACACGTGGCGGCGCCTGATCTCTCGCCAGAATCCCCGCTGGACCATGGGCGTGCGCCGAGTCGCGAAAGCGCGTCGTCCCTGCTCGTTCCGCGGCGGCATTCTGGCATAGATCGCGGGGCTTTCCGCTGCCTTCGGCCAGTCCGTGGCCGCGGCTTTTGCAGCCACGCAAGTTCCTGCGCAATGACTTCTGGCCGATGAAGCCCTGCCGTGGCGAAGCCTAAGCTCGGTGCTTCACCTGCCGGATGCCACGCCATGCGCAAACTGTCCCTCGCCGCGGTGCTTGCCGCGCTGCTGCTCACCTCGACGGCTTTTGCCGGCACGGACAAGAAGGACGACAAGGCGCCCCCCGAGTCGAAGCCCGACGCGGCGCTGGTGCAGCCGCAGTCCTCGACCAGCGAGGGGTCGGTGTCGGTCGAGGGCAAGCGGGTCGACTACAAGGCGGTGGCCGGCACGCTGGTGCTGCACGGCAGCGGCGACAAGGAGGACGAGCCGCAGGTCAGCATGTTCTACGTCGCCTATTTCAAGAAGGGCGTCGATGCCGGCAAGCGACCGGTCACCTTCATCTACAACGGCGGCCCCGGCTCGGCCACGGTGTGGCTGCACATGGGCGCGTTCGGGCCGAAGCGGGTGGTCACCAGCGACGACACGCACACGCCGGCGGCGCCGTACCAGCTGGTCAACAACGACTACAGCCTGCTCGATGCCTCCGACGTGGTGTTCATCGATGCGCCCGGCGCCGGCTTCAGCCGGCTGATCGCGAACGACGAGGACAAGGCCAAGCGCGAGGAGCAGATGAAGGACCGGCGCAAGGCGATCTACGGCGTCGACGGCGACGCGCATGCCTTTGCCCAGTTCATCACCCGCTTCCTGTCGAAGTACGACCGCTGGAACTCGCCGAAGTACCTGTTCGGCGAAAGCTACGGCACCACCCGCTCGGCGGTGCTGGCCAACATCCTGGAGAACGAGGACAGCGTCGACTTGAACGGCGTGATCCTGCTCTCGCAGATCCTCAATTTCGACACCAGCATCGACGGGCCGGAGTTCAATCCGGGCGTCGACCTGCCGTATGAGCTGGCGTTGCCGACCTTCGCCGCCACCGCGTTCTACCACCACAAGTTGCCGCAGCAGCCGGCCGCGCTGGAGCCGTTCCTGCGCGAGGTGGAGCAGTACGCGCTGGGCGAGTACGCGCAGGCGCTGATGGCCGGCTCGCGGCTGCCCGAGGCGCGCAAGCAGGCGGTGGCGGAGAAACTGCACCAGTACACCGGGCTGCCGGTGGCGTACCTGCTGAAGGCGAACCTGCGCGTCAGCGGCGGCATGTTCGAGCACGAGCTCCAGGCGGGCGGCGACACCACCACCGGCCGGCTCGACACGCGCTTCTCCGGCCCGACGATCGATCCGCTGGGCAAGGCTTCCGAATACGACCCGCAATCCTCGGCGATCAGCTCGGCCTACGTGTCCGCGTTCAACGACTACGTGCGGCGCGAGCTGAAGTTCGGCCAGGGCCGACAGTACCGGCTGTTTGCCGACATCGACCATTGGGACTTTTCGCACAAGGCGCCGGGCGTCCAGGGCGAGGCGCTGCAATCCTCGACCAACGTGATGCCGGACCTGGCGATGGCGATGAAGACCAATCCGGGTCTCAAGGTCTACCTCAACGGCGGCTACTACGATCTGGCCACGCCCTACTTCGCCGCCGACTACGAGATGCACCACCTGCCGATCCCGGCCAGCCTCGAAGCCAACATCAGCTATGCGTGGTATCCGTCCGGCCACATGGTGTACGCGCACGCGCCGTCGCTGAAGCTGCTGCACGACAACGTCGCCCGCTTCATCGAGCAGACCGACAACGTGAAGTAATCGCCCGCCCTGGGGGCGATGGCCGGCTGTTCAGCGCCGTGAGGTGGTGTGCCGCGGCGCGGTGGAACCGCGCACGACCAGTTCCGGGCTGAAGCCCTCGTTGGTGCCTTGCGCCGGCTCGCCGTGGGCGGCGCGCTGCAGGTCGCCGATCAGGCGTTGCGCGGCGTGGCGGGCGATCTCCTCGGTGGCCTGGCGGGCGGTGGTCAATGCCGGCCAGGACTGCTTGGAGAACGGGCTGTCCTCGAAGCCGGCGATGGAGAGCTCGTACGGCACGTTGATGCCGTCCGAGTGCGCCGCGGCCAGCACGCCGGCGGCGATCTCGTCGTTGGAGCCGAAGATCGCGGTGGGCCGGTCCTTCAGCGCCAGCAGCTTGCGCGCGCCGCGGAAGCCGTCGTCGAAGGTGAAATCGCCGGGCAGGATCAGCTTGCGGTCGAGCGCGATGCCGTAATCCTTCAGCGCATCCTCGTAGCCCTGGTAGCGCTCCGGGCTGGAGCGGTGCTCGCGCCCGCCCCACAGGAAGCCGATGCGCTGGTGGCCGAGCTGGATCAGGTGTTCGGTGATCGCGTAAGCCGCGTCGCGGTCGTCCACGTAGACGCAGGGGTAGCCATCCTGCGGGTCCTTGCGCGCGGAGATGATGCGGATGAACGGAATCCCGGCGTCGCTCAACGCCTGGATCAGCGCGGGCTGCTCGGACATCGGCGGCGCCAGCACCAGCCCGGCCAGGTGCGAGCGACGCACCAGCGTGCACAGCTCCTCGGCCAGCGTCGGCGAGGAGGAATCGCAGGGGTGGATCTGCAGGCCGAAGCCGCTGGAGCGGCACACCGACAGCACGCCGCGCTGCAGGTTGATGATGTAGTGCGCGTTCGGGTTGTCGTAGACCAGGCCGATCGCATAGGCACGCGTGCTGCGCAGGCTGCGCGCGGTGGGGTCGGGCTGGTAGCCGAGCGCGTCGATCGCCTGCTGCACCCGCTCGCGCGTGCGCGCATGCACCGACGGCTCGTTGTTGATGACGCGCGACACCGTCTTCAGCGAGACGCCTGCCCGTTCCGCGACATCCTTGATGGTGGCGCTGCGCACCGCTGGACCTCGTGCATCGTGAGTGGGGCGCCGGCAGCGCCATGTGCCGACACCGCCGCACAGCCGGTGTGCGGCGGCGTGTGCATCCTAGCGTATGGCCCCGGGACTGGCGAACAGCGCGATCACGGTGCCGCGCGCCGCTGGCCCACGCGGTGGCCGGCCAGTCCGAAGTACAGGATGTACAGGTAGCACGGCACCATCAGCACGGTGAAGGCGAGCTGGAAGTCGATGTGCTGCTTCAGGTGCACGAACAGCTGCGGCACCACCGCGCCGCCGGCGATCGCCATGATCAGCAGCGCCGAACCGCGCTCGGTGAGGTCGCCCAGGCCCTTGATCGCCAGCGGAAAGATCGCCGGCCACATCATCGCGTTGGCGAAGCCCAGCGCGGCGACGAAGCCGACCGAGACGTAGCCGTTCGTGAGGTAGGCGCCGATCGAGAACAGCACGCCGAGCACCGCCGATACCGCGAGGTAACGCTGCTGCGAGATGTAGCGCGGGATCAGCACCAGGCCGACCAGGTAGCCGGCCAGCATGCCGCTCAGGGTGAACGCGGTGAAGATCTTGGTGCGGTCCAGCGGCAGGTGGAAGCCGGCGCCGTAGGTGCCGATCGCGTCGCCGGCCATCACCTCCACGCCGACGTAGAGGAACAGGCACAGCACGCCCAGCCACAAGTGCGGAAAGCTGAAGATGCTGCCGTGCCCGTGGCCGATCGCGCGCTCGCTGTTGGCGCCTTCCGGCGTGATCTCCGGCAGCGACGAACGCGCGATCCAGATCGCCAGCACCACCAGCAGGCCGGCCATCACCATGTACGGCGTGTGCACCTTGCCGGCGAAGGCGTTGAGCAGCGCCTCGCGTGCCTCGGCGGTGGGCGCCGCGGCAACCTGCTCGCCGAAGCTGCCGATGCCGCTGAGCACCAGCGCGCCGAACACGAACGGCGCCAGCACGCCGGCCACCTTGTTGCAGATGCCCATGAACGCGATGCGCTGCGCGGCGCTGTCGATCGGGCCAAGGATGCTGATGTACGGGTTCGATGCGGTCTGCAGCAAGGACAGCCCGGCACCGATCACGAACAGCCCGGTCAGCGCACCGGCGAACACGCGCAGGCTGACGAACTGGCCGAACAGCACGGCGCCGACCGCCATCACGAACAGGCCCAGCGCCATGCCTTTCTTCATGCCGGTGCGGCGCAGGATCATCGAGGCGGGCAGCGAGAACACCAGGTAGGAAATGTAGAACGCGAACGGCACCAGGAACGCATAGGCGTCCTCGACCTGGAACGCCAGCTTGACGAAGGTGATCAGCGGACCGTTGAGCCAGGTCACGAAGCCGAAGATGAAAAACAGCAGGCCGATGATCAGCATCGGCCCGAGTTGCTGCTGCCGGGACGGCGCGGCCGCCAGTGTGGTGCTCATGGTCGTGGATCTCCCCGGGTGCCGTGTCGCTGCGGCCGGCTGGCCGTGCTGACAGGAATGTCTCCTTATTCCGCAAAAAGTGCAACGTTGTCAATCGACGCCGGCGACGGGACATCGCTGTGGCGGATGGTCGAGCGCATCCGCCGCCGTTCGGATCGCGTCGTTGCGGCAGTGCAACAGGTGGTCCGGACCGCCAGGCGGCCACGAATATGGCTTGCACAAAGCCTCCAGGCGCACACTTGAAGCAACCTCGCAGGTTGCCATGACAGCTTTGCTGCGACGCCGCAGTCGCGTCGCGAAATTGGACGGCGATCACAGTTGACAACGTTGTCATCTTGACCACAGACTCGCCCTCCATCAGGCCGGCGTGCGGCCGCGCCGAGTGACCGGCGCACGCGTCGGGATCGCAGCGGAGTTTCGGGAGATCGTCCGTGGGGGAAGTCGCCAACCAGCGCCATGCCGTGTCGCCGTCGACCACCGTGCCGGTCGCTGCGGCGTCGTCGGAGCGGGTATCTGCGGCGTCGGACGGCGAGGCGGCGCAGCCGTTCCTCGCTGCCGATGTCGGCGGCACGCATGCGCGGGTCGGCCTGGTCAGCGGCTGCGGCGACGCGCACGGCCCGGTCCGCGTGCTGCACTTCCGCCGCTACGCCTGCGCCGAGTGGCCCGACCTCGCCGCGATGCTGCGCGACTTCGTCGCACAACTGGCGCATACGCCGCATGCGGCCGCGGCCGCCGGCATCCGCGAATGCGCGGTGGCCTGCGCCGGTTACGTGCTGGACGACGCGATCGTCAACGGCAACCTGGCCTGGCCGGTGTCGATCCGCGCGATCCGCGACGCGCTGGGCATCCGGCAGTTGGCCGTCATCAACGACTTCGAGGCGGTGGCCTATGCCACCCAGTTCCTCGACGCGGCCGATACCCGCTGCATCATCGAGGCGCCCGCACCGCCGCCGGGGCCGGTGCTGGTGATGGGTCCGGGCACCGGGCTGGGTTCGGCGGTGCTGTTGCCGGGCTCGCCGCGCGCCCGCGTGCTGGCCACCGAGGCGGGACAGATCTCGCTGGCGCCGGGCACCGAGCGCGAGATCAAGATCCTGCGCCTGCTGCGTCGCGAGCGCAGCCACGTCTCGTTCGAGGATGCGCTGTCCGGGCCGGGCCTGCTCAAGCTCTACCGCGCGCTGGCCGAACTGCACGGCCGCGCGCCGCGCTGGAGCACGCCGGCCGAAGTCACCGCCGCGGCGCTGGAAGGCCGCGACCCGGTCGCCCGCGAAGTGCTGGAGATTTTCTGCGGCCTGCTCGGCAGCTTCGTCGGCGATCTCGGCCTGCTCTACGGCGCCCGCGCGATCTACCTGGCCGGCGGCATCCTGCCGCGCATCCACGATTTCCTGCTGGCGAGCACGTTTGCCGAGCGCTATTTGAACAAGGGCGTCATGCGCGCCTGGCTGCAACAGGTTCCGGTTCGACTGATTGAGCACGGCCAGCTTGGTGTCATCGGCGCCGCAGGCTGGTTTCTGGATGAAGGGCGCAACCCCAGGCAAGGAGCTTGAGATGAGCCCGATCCCGCAGCACGGCGCCACGCCCACCGTCGTTGTCCGCTGTCCACCGCCACCACGCGTCACCCACAGTCCGCGACCGCATCCACGCCGGTCCTGATTCGATCCAGCCTCTTGAGGGGAGGAACACCATGAACCATCGCAAGACATTGCTCGCCGCCAGCATCATCACCGGTCTGTGCGTCTCCGGTGCGTTGTTTGCGCAGGACAGCACGGCCGCGGCCGACGCCAACCAGCCGAAGAAGACCAACGTCAAGGAACTGGCCACGGTAACCGTCACCGGCATCCGCGACAGCGAGGCCGAATCGCTGGCGTTGAAGAAGGCCGCCGATGCGCACGTGGAGGTGGTCACCGCCGAGGACATCGGCAAGCTGCCGGCCAAGAACGTGGCCGACACGCTGCAGCGACTTCCCGGCGTCAGCGTCGGCACCTCCAGCGCGGGCGAAGGCGGCTTCGACGAGAACGACCGCGTCAGCCTGCGCGGCACCGCGCCCAGCATGACCCAGACCCTGGTCGACGGCCACAACATCGGCACCGGCGACTGGTTCGTGCTCAACCAGACTGCGACCGTGGGCCGCAGCGTCAGCTACAGCCTGCTGCCGGCGGAGATCGTCAGCGAGGTGGTGGTGAACAAGACCTCCGAGGCGCGCCTGGTCGAGGGCGGCGCGGCCGGCACGGTCAACATCATCACCCGCAAGCCACTGCAGTTCGACAAGCCGGTGACCGTGCACGCGTCCGTCGGCGGCGTCTACTCCGACCTGCCCGGCACCACCAAGCCGCAGTTCAGCGGCCTGTTCAACTGGAAGAACGACGCCGGCACCTTCGGCGTGATGGCGCAGGCGTTCTACGAGGAGCGCAGCCTGCAGCGCAACGGCCAGGAAGTGCTCGGCCTGGAGCAGCTCAAGAGCACCGACGCCATCGTCGCCGCGCACCCGGATCTGAACGGCGTCTACTTCCCCAGCCTGATCGGCAACGTGCTGTTCACCCAGAAGCGCAAGCGCACCGGCGGGTCGGTGGACGTGCAGTTCAAGCCGACCGACAGCGTGACGGTCAACCTGAACGGCTTCTACAGCAAGCTCAAGGCCAACAACTTCAACCGCAACTACATGATGTGGGCCACCCACTTCGTGCACGGCGCCACCAACCTCCAGCCCGGCTACGTCGTGGCCAACAACACGTTGACGAATGCCGTCTTCTCGCCCAGCAACGACGCGACGAACTACGGCATCTACGACCAGATCTCGCGCGAGGCCTCCGCCTCGACCCGCTTCTTCACCGCCGACGTCGACTGGCGCGCGACCGACCGCCTGAGCTTCTCGGCCCAGCTCGGCACCACCAAGGGCGAAGGCTCCAGCCCGAAGCAGGACGTGCTGGAACTGAACACCGCGCCGGGCACCGGCGCCGCATGGGATTTCCGCGGCACCGGCAAGCCGGTCAACTGGTCGCTGGGGCCGGACAACAGCTCGCCGGCGGCCTCGGGCGTCAGCGCCAACTGGATCTTCGGCGAAGGCGGCATCAACGTCGAGGACAAGGAGAACTGGGGCAAGATCGACGGCGAGCTGGATTTCGACGACAGCACGCTGGCCTCGCTGCAGTTCGGCGTGCGCTACGCCGACCACACGCGCGAGAACCCCTATGCGTTCGCGCAGGGACCGAACGGCGGCGACTGGAGCAACCCGGCCAACTTCCCCGCCAGCTTCGGCCATTACCCGGGTGATTTCGGCAGCTCGCTGGGCGGCTCGTTCCCGACCAACATCTGGTACTACTCGCAGGCCGACCTGGCCGCCTACGACTCGAAGTACGCCAACCGCGGGCCGGAGCGGCTGTACCCGAACGACATCTACAAGGTGAACGAGAAGGACGGCGCGATCTACCTGCAGGCCAACTTCATCGGCGACCGCTGGAGCGGCAACGTGGGCGTGCGCTACGTGCACACCAAGCAGGCGGTGAACTACACCAGCACCTCGCCGCAGGAGACCGAAGTGCAGGGCCCGATCCTCGGCTCGGCGTTCTTCCCGGCCGGCTACTACTGGAACACCAACAACGCCAGCTACAGCAAGGCGCTGCCCAGCGCCAACCTGAAGTTCAACCTGACCGACGACGTGCTGGCGCGCGTGGCGGTGTCGCAGACGCTGACCCGGCCGGACTACTCGGCACTGGCCGGCACGGTGTCGCTGGATGACACCGGCCACACCGGCAGCGGCGGCAACCCGAACCTGAAGCCGCTGATCTCGACCAACTTCGACGCCGACCTGGAGTGGTATTTCGCGCCGCGCGGCCTGTTGTCGGCCGGCGTGTACCAGATGTCGCTGCAGAACTACGTCACCTTCGCTTCCGAGTCGCGCCTGTACAAGGACATGCCGGCCAGCACGGCGGCAGGGCACGATGTCTACTCGGCCTACCAGGTGAACATCCCCAGCAACGTCGACGGCAAGGTGCGCGGCGTGGAGTTGAACTACCAGCAGCCGATCGGCGACAACTTCGGCGTGGCGCTCAACTACACCTACGCCACCGGCAACGCCGACAACGGGCAGGACCTGCAGGGCACCTCGAAGAACACCGCCAACGCATCGGCCTTCTTCGAGAACGACAAGTTCAACGCGCGGGTGAGCTACACCTACCGCTCGTCGTACTTCGCCGGCCCGGACCGCGGCGGCTTCTTCTACATGCAGGGCACCGGCTACCTGTCCGCGTCGCTGGGCTACAGCATCAACGACTGGATGTCGGTGTCGCTGGACGGCCTCAACCTCAACAGCCCGAAGCTGCGCTACTACGTCAAGGGCGACGGTTACGGCATCCAGCCGCGTTCGACCTACATCAACGGTCGCCAGTACTACCTGAACCTCCGCTTCAAGTTCTGACGCAACGCCGCGGCATGGCGCGCCACGGACGGCGCGCCGACACCCTCCCCGTGCGGGCCCCGGCATTGGTTGGCGGGCCCGCTTTTTTTTGGCGTCGCATGGTGGCCCTGCATGGCACCATGCGAGCGCGCACCGGAGAATGCGGATGACCCGTCGATGCCTGCCGACCCTGTACTGCCTGCTCGCGTTGCTCATGCTGCTGCTGCCACTGCCGCCGGCAAGCGCGACGGCCGCGGCGCCCTCGCTGATTCCGCTGCCTGCGCAACTCGTGCCGGGCGACGGCAGCTTCCGCGTCGACGCCGCCACCGCCATCGTGGTGGCCGACCATGACCCGGCCACCATGCAGGCCGCGCACTACCTGATCGACCTGCTCTCGCGCACGCGCGGCCTGACGCTGCAGCCTGGCGGCGGCGCGAAACGCGCCATCGTGCTGCGGCGCGACCCGCAGGCGCCGGTGGCGCAGGCCGGCGGCTATGCGCTCGATGTCGACACCCACGGCATCCGCGTCAGCGCGCGCGACGACGCCGGCCTGTTCCACGGCGTGGTCACGCTGTATCAGCTGCTCACGCCCGATGCCGCGCGCGGCGCGGTGGACGTGCCGGCGCTGTCCATCCGCGACTGGCCGCGCTTCGCCTGGCGCGGCGTGATGCTGGATTCGGTGCGGCATTTCCAGAGCGTGGCCGAAGTAAAAACCCTGCTCGACCAGATGGCCCAGCACAAGCTCGATGTGCTGCACTGGCATCTCACCGACGACCAGGGCTGGCGCATCCAGATCAAGCGTTATCCCGAGCTGACCAGGATCGGCGCGTGGCGCACGCCGCCGGACGCCGGCAGGGATGGCGAGCCGCAGCGCTACGGCGGCTTCTACACCCAGGACGAGATCCGCGACGTGGTGGCCTATGCCGCCGCGCGCCACATCACCATCGTGCCGGAGCTGGACATGCCCGGCCACGCGCAGGCCGCGGTGGCCTCGTATCCGCAGCTCGGCGTCACCGGCAAGCGTCCCGCGGTGTCCGTCGACTGGGGCGTGAACCCGTATCTGTACAACGTCGACGATGCCACCTTCGCCTTCATCGACAACGTGCTCGACGAGGTGATGGCGCTGTTCCCGTCGACCTACATCCACGTCGGCGGCGACGAGGCGATCAAGGACCAATGGCAGGCGTCGCCCGCGGTGCAGGCGAAGATGCGCGCGCTCGGCATCCGCGACGAGAACACCCTGCAGGGCTGGTTCATCGGCCGCATCGGCCGGTACCTGCAGCAGCACGGCCGCAAGCTGATCGGCTGGGACGAGATCCTCGAAGGCGACAAGCTGCCGGCCGACGCCACCGTGATGTCCTGGCGCGGCATCGACGGCGCGATCAAGGCCGCGCTGCTGGGCCACGACGTGGTGATGTCGCCCGCGCCGGACCTCTATTTCGACCACGTGCAGAGCGCGCTGGCCGACGAGTACGCCGGCCGCCTCGGCGTGGAATCGCTGCAGGACGTGTACGGTTTCCAGGCCATTCCCGGCGTGCTCGACGCGCACCAGGCGAAACACGTGCTGGGCGTCCAGGCCAATTTCTGGACCGAGCACATGCCCGGTTTCGCCCACGTCGAGCACGCGGCGTTCCCGCGGCTGGATGCGCTGGCCGAAGTCGCCTGGTCGCCGGACGCCCGCCGCGACTGGGGCGACTTCCTGTCGCGCCTGCCCGGCCAGCTCGCGCGTTACCGCGCCCAGCAGATTTCCTACGCCGACGGCGCCTTCGCGGTGGAGATCGCCACCGATCGCAACGTGGCGCTGGCCACCGGCCGTGCCACCGTCACGCTGGCCAGCCAGACCGGGTTCGGCGCGATCCGCTACACGCTCGACGGCAGCGCGCCCACCCCGGTCTCGCCGCGCTACGAGGCGCCGTTAAACGTGACCCTGCCGGTGACCGTGCGCGCCGCCAGCTTCGCCGCCGACGGCAGCGCGCTGGCTGCGCCGCGTGAACGGGTGCTCAGCCGCGCGGGGTTGCTGAGCCTTGCGGGCAACACCTTGCCCAACTGCCCCGGCAGCGACTTCCGCCTGCGCGTGCAGCCGTCGCCCGATGCGCCCAGCACCCAGCCGGTCTATGCGGTGAACGTGTTCGACAGCTGCCAGCTGTTCCCCGCCACGCGCATGGATGGCGTCGCGGCGATCCACGTCGACGCCGTGCGCCTGCCGCGCAACTTCGCGCTGGCGCACGAGCAGAAGCTGGTGGTGTCGCGCCCGCACGCCACGCCGTTCGGCGAACTGGTGGTGCATGCCGATCACTGCGACGGGCCGGTGCTGGCGTCGATGCCGTTGCCCGATCCCGCGCACGGCCCGCGGCGTTTCAGGCTCGACGCGAAGCTGCCTGCGCAAAGCGGCGAACACGGTCTGTGCCTGATCTACACCGCGCCGATCGACGGGGCGCTGTACGCGCTGGAGAAGGTGTCGCTGCAGGCCACGCCATGAGCGCGTCGCATGCACGGTGCGGCGGCGTGGCATGAGCGCGCGGTCCACACGCCTCGCCTCGCTCGACGCGCTGCGCGGCTGCACGGTGGCCGCGATGCTGCTGGTCAACGACCCGGGCGACTGGGGTCACGTGTACTGGCCGCTGGAGCATGCGCAGTGGAACGGCTGCACGCCGACCGACCTGATCTTTCCGTTCTTCCTGTTCGTGGTCGGCGTGTCGGTGGCGCTGGCAATCCTGCCGCGGCTGGAGCGGGGTGCGTCCGCCGCCGAGCTGACCCGCGCGGCGATGTGGCGGGCCGCGCGCATCGTGCTGCTCGGCCTGGCCATCAACCTGCTGGCGACGTGGCTGCTGCCGGATCGCGGCATGCGCATCCCCGGCGTGCTGCAACGGATCGGCGTGTGCTTTGCCGCGGTGGCGCTGTTCGCCATCCACACGCGGCCACGCACGCAATGGTGCGCGATCGCCCTGCTGCTGCTCGGCTACTGGGGGCTGCTCGAACTCGGCGGCACGCTGGCGCCGTGGGCCAATCTCGCCAGCCGCACCGACAGCGCGGTGTTCGGCCACTATGTCTGGTCGATCGATCCGCTCAGCGGTCGCGGGCACGATCCGGAAGGCCTGCTCAGCACCTTGCCGGCGCTGGCCACCACCTTGCTCGGCCTGCGCGCGGGCTGCTGGTTGCGGCGCGGGCGGCTCAAGGCGCTGGGGCTGGGCGGTCTGCTGTCGCTGGCTCTCGGTGCGGGGTGGTCGCTGGTGCTGCCGTTCAACAAGAACCTGTGGACGCCCTCGTTCGTGCTGTGGACGGCCGGCTGGGCCGTGCTGGCGCTGCTGGCCTTCCACTGGCTGGTCGAGCGCCGTGGCTGGCCACCGCTGGGGCGGCGCTTCGGCGTCAACGCCATCGCCGCCTATGCCGGCTCGGAGGTCATGCAGATCGTGCTGCCCGCCCTGGGCCAGGCGACGTGGTACCGCGCCGTGTTCGCCGACTGGATGACGCCGCGCTTCGGACCCTGCGTGCCGTCGCTGGCCTTCGCCGTGGTGTTCGTGGCGTTCTGGTGGCTGGTGGTGTGGGCCATGGACCGGCGCCGCATCTACCTCAAGCTGTAGGGCGGGCACTGCCCGCCGGGCTTTTCGCCGAAAGCGGCGGGCGGTGCCCGCCCTACCGGTTCACCGGCGTTGGCGCATGGCGCGGATCAGCAGGCCCATCAGCAGCAGGCCCAGCACCACGCCGAGGCCGGCGCCCCACAGCGCACCGACGTCGCCACCGACCAGGTAGCCCACGCCGGCGCCCAGTGGAAACAGCAGCAGCACCGGCAGGCAGCCCATCAGGATACCTGCCGTACCGTGGCATCCGGTGCCGACGGGTGGCGCAGCAATACCGCACGCGCGCGTTGCCATTCGGCGGCGGACAGCTCGATCAGCGCCACCGGCTTGCCGCCGACCAGCGCGGCGATCGGCATGCCGTCGCGGTACAGCACGCGCGAGCCGGCCAGTGCCGGCACCTTGTCGCCGACCAGCACGGTGCCGACCAGGTTCAGCGGATCGCTGCCGCTGACGCAGACCAGCTCGCCGTCGTCCGCGCGCTGGCGGATCGCGCGCAGCGGCGCGATCGCCTCGGGCAGGGCGAACTGTTCGCCCACCAGGCCCTCGACGAAACGGCCGCCGCGGATTTCGCCGCGAGCTTCAAGCCGGTGGTACACGCGCAGCAGCTCGCGCCACGACGGCAGCCACGGCGCCTCGCGCTCCAGCAACTTCCAGAACACCACGCCGTAGCGGCGCAGCAGGGTATGCGCAATATGTTCAATCGCCTCGGGCCCGGCCTTGGCGTCCGTGGCCGGGCCGCGCGCCAGTGCCCACCGCCCCGCATCCTCGATCCCGCCAAATGCGTGCCGGCGCATGCGCCGGTGCCGTGTGCCGTCGCGTTTCGCCGCCGGCAGCAGCAGGGCGCGCAGACCGGCGAAGCTGTCCGCGCTGATCCGGCCGGCGGCCACCAGCTCGCCCAGCGCGTCTTCCAGCTCCGGCCGCAACAGGCGGGTGTCCACCAGCAACTCGTCGAAGAACAGCGCACCATGCTCGCGCAACGCCTCGACCACGGCCTGGGCGCGCGACGACAGCAGGATGTCCTGCGGCTCGCCCGCGGCGACGGCCGTCCAGACGGCCATCTCCCGCCGGGGCAGCAGCACGATCGGCGTACTGCGCACCGGCCCGCCACCACCGCCGCCGCCGCTGCGCAGCCGGCTCCAGGCGATGCGGCCGGAACGGCACAGCTCGTCCAGCCAGCTGATCGAGTAATCGCCCACGCGCGCTGGCAGGATCTCCGCTTCCCACGCGCCGGCCGCGGCCTCGTAACCTTCCAGCTGTGCCAGCGTGGCGACCAGCGCATCGGGGCCGTTCAAGCGGGTGGCCGCCGACACGTGCTGCCAGTCGAACAGGAAGCGCATCAGCGCGCGCCGGCTGATCGGCTCGATCTCGCGGCGCAGCCGGCCGATGGTGTAACGGTGGATGCGTGCCAGCAGATGGCGCTCGCACCATTCGGTGTCGCCGGCGTCGGCGGTGAAGCGGCCCTGCATTACGTAGCCTTCGGACTGCAGCCGCAGCAGCGCCTGCTCGACTTCGCCGGTCTCGACGTGGATGGATTGCGCCAAGCCGTTCACGGTGACCGGGCCGAGTCCGCCGAGGCGGTGGCGCACGAGTTCCAGCAGCGCGTCCTCGCGCGTCCAGGGCTGCGCGGCGTATTCGGCGGGTGCGGCGATCGGCGGCTGCATCGGGGCGGCCGGATGCAGTACCTGCCACAGCGGCAGCTGCTCGGCAGACGTCCATGCGTCGCCGAGCCGGGTGGCGCGCTTCGCCTTCGCCAGCGCCTGCAGTCGCTCGTTCCAGTCGGGGTTGGCGGCGACTTCATCGGCGGTGACGAAACCCAGCAAGGTCAGCGCCTCGTGCATCTCGTCGGCGTCGCGCACCTGCGGCCAGGCTTCCTCGCGTACGGCGGCGATCGCCTCGGGATCGAGCCGGCCCAGGTCGTCTGCGCTGTCGGCGTCGTTCCAGCGGCGCGTCTGCACGGCCTGGGTGCGGCGCTCCTCCAGCGGCGCGTCGTCGAGGAAGGCGTACGGTGCCGCGTTCAACACCTCGGCGGCGAGCGGGCTGGGTGCGGTGAGGTCGCGTGCGACGATGGCGATCTCGCCGGCCTCCAGCTGGCGCAGGATCGCCAGCAGGCCGTCCACGTCCATCGCCTCGCGCAGGCAGTCGTGCAGGGTCTGGTTGACCAGCGGGTGATCCGGCACCTCGCGCTCGCCCACGATGTTTTCCAGGCAGGCGACCTGATCGGGGAACACCGCGGCGAGCAGGTCCTCGCTCTTCATCCGCTGCAGCGGCGGCGGGGTTTTCTTGCCACCGGTGAAGCGCGGCAGCGCCAGCGCGGTCACCGCATTCCAGCGCCAGCGCGCGGGGAACAGCGGCGCGTCGAGCAGGGCCTGAATCAGCACATGCTCGGCGGTGTTCGAGTGCAGGTAATGCGCCACTTCCTCCAGCGGAAAGCTGTGGCTGGTCGACAGCGACAGCACGATCGCGTCCTCGGTCGCCGCCGCCTGCAGCTCGAAGTTGAACTGGCGGCAGAAGCGCTTGCGCAGCGCCAGCCCCCAGGCGCGGTTGATGCGGCTGCCCCACGGCGTGTGGATCACCAACTGGGTGCCGCCGGATTCGTCGAAGAAGCGCTCCAGCACCAGGGTATGCTGGCTCGGCAGCACGCCGAGCGCGGCTTTCGCGCGGGCGAGGTAGTCGGCCAGTTGTTGAGCGGCGGCGTCGGGAAGGCCAAGGGTGTTCCGAAGCCATTCGAGCGCGGCCGCTTTGCTCCCCTCTCCCCCCGGGAGAGGGGTTGGGGGTGAGGGTACGGCCGGAGCGTGGGGGCTCATGGCTTCGCCCGAACCCTCACCCCCACCCCTCTCCCGGTGGGAGAGGGGTTCGAGCAAGGCGGAGATTTCCTCGCGCAGCCGCGACACGCCGAACGACAGCTCGTCGCTGCGCCCCGGTGCTTCGCCCAGCCAGAACGGAATGCTCGGCGGCGCGCCGTGCGCGTCTTCCACCCGCAAGCGGTCGCGCTCGACGCGCTGGATGCGGTAGCTGGCGTTGCCAAGCTGGAAGATGTCGCCAGCCATGCTCTCGACCGCGAAATCCTCGTTCACCGTGCCGACGATGATCGCCTGCGGTTCCAGCACCACCTTGTAGTCGGCGGTGTCGGGGATGGTGCCGCCGGAGGTCAGCGCGGTGAGCCGCGCGCTGCGCCGCGGGCGCAACTGCCGGTTCACCGCATCGCGATGGATGTAGGCCGCGCGCGGTCCCTGGCGGGTGGTGAAACCTTCGGCCAGCATGCGCACAACTGCGTCGAAATCGGCTCGGGCGAGATCGCGGTACGGGTACGCCCGACGCACCAGCGCGTACAGCGCGTCCTCGTCCCACTCGGCGCAGGCGACCTCGGCGACGATCTGCTGCGCCAGCACGTCCAGCGGCTGCGGCGGCATCACCAGCGCGTCGAGTTCGCCGCGGCGCACGCAGTCGAGCAGGGCGGTGCATTCGATCAGGTCGTCGCGGGTGGCCGGGAACAGCCGCGCCTTCGGCGTGCCGTCGATGCTGTGGCCGGAGCGGCCGGCGCGCTGCAGGAACGCGGCGATCGAGCGCGGCGAGCCGAGCTGGCAGACCAGGTCGACTTCGCCGATGTCGATGCCCAGCTCCAGCGACGCGGTGGCCACCAGCACCTTCAGTTCGCCGCGCTTGAGCCGCTGCTCGGCGTCCAGCCGCAGCTCCTTGGCCAGGCTGCCGTGGTGCGCGGCGACGTGTTCCTTGCCCAGCCGTTCGGACAGGTGCCGCGCGGCGCGCTCGGCCATGCGCCGCGTGTTGACGAAGACCAGGGTGGTGCGGTGCGCGTGCACCAGCTGCGCGAGGCGGTCGTAGACCAGCTCCCAGCTGTCGTTCGACATCACCGCTTCCAGCGGCACCGGCGGTACTTCGATGGCGAGGTCGCGCGGGCGGGTGTGGCCCGTGTTGATGATGGTGCAGGGATCTTCCTTCTCCCCCTCGGGGAGAAGGGAGTGCTGAGCGCCGACCAGAAAGTCGGCGACTTTTTCTATGGGCTTCTGCGTCGCCGACAAGCCGATCCGCAGCAGGCGCCGCTGGCACAGCGACGCCAGCCGCTCCAGCGACAAGGCCAGATGCGAACCGCGCTTGCTGCCGGCGATGGCGTGGATCTCGTCGACGATCACCGTGCGCACGCCCGCCAGCATGGAACGGCCCGAGGCCGAGCCGAGCAACACGTACAGCGACTCCGGCGTGGTCACCAGGATGTGCGGCGGCTGCTTGCGCAGCAGGTTGCGTTCGACCTGCGGGGTGTCGCCGGTGCGCACCGCGGTGCGGATCGCCACGTCGGGCAGGCCGAGCTTCTCGAGCTCCGCGCGGATGCCTTCCAGCGGCGCTTCCAGATTGACATGGATGTCGTTCGACAATGCTTTCAGCGGCGACACGTAGAGCACCGTGGTGGCGTCGGCCAGCACGCCGCCGTGGGCGACGCCCTCGCGCACCAGTTCGTCGATGGCGGCAAGGAAGGCGGTGAGCGTCTTGCCCGAGCCGGTCGGCGCGGCGACCAGGGTGTGCTGGCCGGCGCGGATCGATGGCCACGCCGCCGCCTGCGCCGCGGTGGGTGCGGCGAAGCTGCGGCGGAACCAGGCGGCGACCGCCGGGTGGAAGGCTTCGAGGATTCGGGAGTCCATGCGCGGCGGCACCGGTCGGGGCGGTGGCGGGGAGTGGGACACCCGATCATATATGGGGGCCGCGGCTGCCGTCGCAACCGGCTCGCAGCGATGCGCGGTCGGCGCGGGCATGTCAGTATTCGCGCTCCATCGGCGCATCGCGTGGAGGCGCTGCAGGACGGTGATCGAACGGGAGGAAGCGGTGCAGGCGCCATCGGATTCGCGGAGCGAGGAAACCGGAGTCACCAGCTGGCAGACCATGGCCGATGGCCAGCGCCTGCTGTTGCGCGACTGGCCGCGACAGGGGGCGCGCGGGGCCGTGCTGTTCGTGCATGGCCTGGGCGAACACAGCGGCCGTTACGATCGCGTCGCCGCGTGGTTCAACCAGCGCGGCTATGCCGTGCGCGGCTACGACCAGCGTGGCCACGGGCAGTCGCCCGGGCGGCGCGGCGCGCTGCGCCATCGCGACGACCTGCTGGCGGACCTGGCGGCGGTCTATCAGGAGTACGCGCGCGCCACGCCGCACCAGCCGCTGCTGCTCGGCCACAGCATGGGCGGTCTGGTGGCCGCGCGCGCCGTGCTCGACGGCGCGCTGGCGCCGCCGGCGCTGGTGCTGTCCTCGCCGGCGCTGCGCACTCACGAATCGCCGCAGATGATCCGGCTGGCCGCGATACTCGGCCGCTGGCTGCCGAACCTGCCGCTGCGCAACGGGCTGGATGCCGGCAAGCTGTCGCACGATCCGCAGGTAGCCGCCGACTACCGCGCCGATCCGCTGCGCCACGGCTGGATCACCCCGCGGCTGGCCGATTTCATCTTCCGCGAAGGCGCCGCCTGCATCGCCGATGCCGCCGAGCTGGCCGTGCCCACCCTGCTGCTGGTGGCCGAGAGCGACGCACTGGTCGACCCCGCCGGCAGCCGTGCCTTCGCCAGGGCGGCGGCATCGAGCAGCCAACTGACCACGCGCTTCTTCGCCTCGCTGTACCACGAGCTGTTCAACGAAACCGAACCGGGCCGCGGCCAGGTGCTGATGCAACTGGGCGACTGGCTGGGTCGGCAGTTGCCTCGTTGAGAAAACGCGCGTGCCCGATCCGTGCCATCGGCCCGCCATGAATGGCGGCGATACTTCGATCCAATCTCAGGGAGAGACCACCATGTACGCACGATCGTTTGCGCGCTTTGCGCGGGTATGGCCAGTCCTGTTGTCGGGCCTGTTGCTGGTCGCCTGCGGGCGCGGCCATGACGGCCATCCGCCGACGCTGCAGGGTGCGCCGGGCACGGCCGCCTCGGCGGCGCCGGCGCCGGCCGCAACCAGCTTCGCCCTGCTTTCGGCCAGCTCCCGCAGCAGCGACTCGCGCACCGCGCTGACCCTGCGCTTCAACGCCGCGCTGGCCTCGGCGCAGGCGTTCGACGCGCTGATCGCGGTGACCGGCCCGAACGGCGAAGTGGTCAGCGGCAGCTGGAGCCTCGACAACGACGGCAAGACGCTGAACTTCCCGTTCGTGCAGGCGAACACGCGCTACGCGGTGCAGCTGAAGGCCGGCCTGCTCGCCGCCGACGGCCGCACCCTCGGCCACGCGGTGAAGCACGACGTGTACTCCGGCAACCTGCCCGCGGCAGTCGGCTTCGCCTCGCACGGCAGCGTGCTGCCGGCGCGCGGCACCCGCGGCCTGCCGCTGGTGTCGATGAACGTGCACGACGCCGACGTGGAGTTCTTCCGCGTGCGCGAGGACGCGTTGTCGGACCTGTTCTGCGCGTACCCGCGCAACGGCCACCGCGACAGCTACGAACTCGACCACGACGTCGCCTACTACAACAGCTGCGGCGAAGGCGACGAGCGGCGCAGCCGCATGCCGATCACCGAGATCGCCGATTCGGTCTACGCCAACCACTACACCCTGGGCGGCGAGCCGAACGAGCGCACCGTCACCTACCTGCCGGTGCAGAACATCAGGGAGCTGGCCCAGCCCGGCGTGTACATGGCGGTGGTCAAGGCCGGCGGCACGTTCAAGGACGGCTACGACACCGCCACCTTCTTCGTCAGCGACCTCGGCCTGCACCTGCGCGTGTATCGCGACAACGTGCTGCTGCACGTGGCCTCGCTGCGCGACGGTACGCCGGTGAATGCGGTGGACATCGAGATCCGCGACGCGGCCGGGCGCAGCAAGCTCAAGGCCTCGACCGGCGCCGACGGCAACGCGCTGCTCGCGTACAAGATCAAGGCCGCCGACGTGCTGGTCGCGCGCCACGGCAAGGACGTCTCGGTGCTGCCGTTCAACCGGCCGGCATTGGACGTGTCCAACTTCGACATCAGCGGGCGCAAACAGGCACCGTTCGAGGTGTACGCCTGGTCCGGCCGCGACCTGTACCGTCCCGGCGAGACGCTGCGCGCCTCGGCGCTGCTGCGCGACGACGACGGCAAGCCGATGAAGGCGCAGTCGCTGTTCGTGCGGGTGAAGCAGCCGGACGGCCGCACCCTGGTGGAAAAGCGGCTGGAGCCGCAGCAGCTCAACTACTTCGAGCTGAGCCAGGCGATCCCCGCCGACGCGCCGACCGGGCTGTGGCAGCTGGAGTTCCGCCTCGATCCTTCAGCCAAGGAGACCGTGCAGGCGTTCCCGTTCCACGTCGAGGAGTTCCTGCCCGAGCGGCTCAAGGTGGAGCTGTCCAGCCCGCAATCGCGGCTGGCGCCGGGCGAGCCGCTGAAGCTGAAGGTCGCCTCCAGCTACCTGTACGGCGCGCCGGCCGACGGCAACCGCTTCACCGCGAAACTGCTGGTGGCGCCGGAAGTGCATCCGCTGGAGAAGATGAAGGACACCTTCTTCGGCAACCCGCTGGTCGAGCTGCCGAAGAGCGCCGACGACGTGGTCGACGCCAAGCTCGACGCGCAAGGCGTGCTGGAGCAGGACGTGGCACTGCCCGACGACGTGAAACCGGTCGCGCCGCTGGCGGTGACCCTGTCCGGCAGCGTGTACGAGAGCGGCGGCCGCGCGGTGACGCGGCTGCTCAAGCGCACCTACTGGCCGGCCGACGCGCTGGTCGGCGTGCGCCCGCTGTTCGATCCGAAGCAGGGCGCGGAGAGCGAAAGCCCGGTCGGTTTCGAGATCATGCGCGCGAACGCGGACGGCGAGTTGGTCGCAGGCAGCCACCTGAAAGTGCGCCTGCAGCGCGAGCTGCGCGACTTCTACTGGCTGTACGAGCGCGACGGCGGCTGGCAATCGAATGCGAACCAGCGCCTGCAGCTGATCGAGGAGAAAGACGTCGACGTCGCCGCCGGCAAGTCGGCCCAGGTGGAATTCCCGGTGCAGTGGGGCAGCTACCGCGTCGAGGTGTACGACCCGGCCACGAAACTCACCACGGTGTTCCCGTTCTTCGCCGGCTACAGCTGGGATGACGAGAACCTGGGCAAGGAAGCACGCCCGGACAAGGTCAAGCTGCAGCTGGACAAGGCGCGCTACCACGCCGGCGACACCATGAAGGTCACGGTGACGCCGCCGCAGCCCGGCCCCGGCGTGCTGCTGGTGGAATCGGACCACCTGCTCTACACGAAGAACATCGACGCGAAAGCCGGTGCCACCTTCGAGATCCCGGTGACCAAGGAGTGGGAGCGCCACGACGTCTACGTGACGGCGCTGGTGTTCCGTGGCGGCGAGGCCGCCGAACACACCACGCCGGCGCGCGCGATGGGCGTGGAATACGTGGCGATGGACCGCAACGACCGGCGCATCCCGCTCAAGCTCGACGCGCCCGCGCTGATGCGCCCGGGCAATCCGCTCGAGGTCGGCGTGCAGGCCACCGGTCTGGCCGGGCAGCAGGCCTTCGTCACGCTGTCGGCGGTCGACCAGGGCGTGCTCAACATCACCGACTACCCGGTGCCCGACGCGTGGGCGTGGCTGTTCGCCAAGCGTGCCCTGAGCGTGGATGCGTACGACCTGTACAGCCGCATCATCGAGGCGATGGACGGCGCCGAGGCGAAGCTGCGCTACGGCGGCGACATGAGCGGTGCGGCGTTGCCGAAGGCCACCCGGCTCAACCCGAAGGTACAGATCGTCGACCTGTTCGCCGGCCCGGTGGCGTTCGACGCGCAGGGCAGGGCCACGCTGCACGTCGACGTGCCCGACTTCAACGGCAGCCTGCGCCTGGCTGCGCTGGCGTACACCGACAGCCGCTACGGCAACGCCGACGGCGCGGTCACCGTGCGTGCGCCGCTGGTGGTCGAGCCGAGCACGCCGCGGGTGATGGCGGCCGGCGACCAGGCGATGATCAGCCTCGATCTGAAGAACCTGTCCGGCAAGGACGGCACCGCGAAAGTGAGCGTCAAGGGCGGCGGCCCGATCACGGTGGACAAGGCTGCGCAGAGCGTGTCGCTGAAGGACGGCGCCGGCACCACCCTGCACATGCCGGTCACCGCCGGCGCGGGCGCCGCGGTGGCGACGGTGGACATCCACGCCGAGCTCAACGATTACAGCGTGGACCGCCACTTCGAATTTGCGGTGCGCCCGGCCTGGCCGGAAACGGTAAGCACCACGCCCATGGCGCTGGAGGCCGGCAAGCCCGAGCACCTCGGCGCCGCCGCGATCGCCGGCCTGTTGCCGGCCACGGTGAACGCGCGGATCACCCTGAGCACCTTGCCGCCGCTGCCGTACGCGGCTGCGCTGCGCGACATGCTGCGCTACCCGTACGGCTGCATCGAGCAGACCACCAGCAAGGGCTACGCCGCGCTGATCCTGGACGGCCCCACGGCCAAGGCGCTGGGTGCGCAAGTGATGAGCGACGACGTGCGCAAGGCCGCGGTGGACGGCGCACTGTCGCGGATCGCCTCGTTCCAGGCCAGCAACGGCCACTTCAGCTTCTGGGGCGGCACCAGCCCGATCGTCACCTTCACCACGCCGTACGTGGTCGACTTCATGCTGGACGCGCGCGACGCCGGCTTCGCGGTACCGCAGGACGTGCTGCAGAAAGCGCTGCAGCGGCTCAACGACGACCTGCTCGCCGGCGGCCACCCGTACTACGAGTACGAGCAGCACGACCACCTGCGCATCGCCGACGAGGCGTACTCCGGCTTCGTGCTGGCGCGCGTCAACCGCGCGCCGCTGGGCACGCTGCGCGCGATCTTCGACAACGAACGGCAGAAGCTGGTCGCGCCGCTGCCGCTGGTGCACCTGGGCATCGCGCTGAAGCTGATGGGAGACACCGAGCGCGCGCAGAAGGCCGTGGACGAGGCGTTCGCGTGGGGCAAGGAGCGCCCGTGGTACGTCGGCGATTACGGCTCGGACCTGCGCGACCTGGCGCTGATGGTCGCGCTCACCCACACCTACGGCATGAGCAAGCCCGCCTATGACGCCAAGCTGGTCGACTGGGCGCGCAACGCCAGCGCGAACGTGCGCCAGCGCCAGCAGCAGGACAAGGATTACCGCTGGTCGTGGTCGTACCTGAGCACGCAGGAGCAGGCGGCGATCGCCCGCGTGGCGGCGGCATTCGATGCGAAAAGCAATGCGCCGCTGGCCGCCACGCTCACGGTGAACGGCAAGACCGAATCTGCCCCGGACCAGCGCGTGTGGAGCCGCGCGCTCAGCGTGGCCGAGCTCAACGCCGGGGTCAGCGTGCAGCCGACCAGCGACGCGGCGATCTTCGCCACGCTCGACGTCGCCGGCATCCCACGGCAGGCACCGCCGGCCGACGACAGCCAGATCGACGTGCGGCGCAGCTACTTCACCACCGACGGCAAGCCGTGGAGCGGCAGCCAGCTGAAGGAGGGCGACACGCTGATCGTCGAACTGAGCATCGAGGCGCGCATGAACGTCCCCGACGCCCTGGTCACCGATCTGCTGCCGGGCGGGCTGGAGGTGGAGAACCTCAACCTGGGCGGCGCGCAGTCGTGGTCCGGCGTGGTGATCGACGGCATCGAACTGGACCAGCACGCCGCCGCCGCGCAGATCGTGCACGAGGAGTACCGCGACGACCGTTACGCCGCCGCCCTCAACCTCAGTCGTGGCGACAAGGCCCGCGTGTTCTACCTGGTGCGCGCGGTGACGCCGGGCACGTACACCGTGCCGCCGCCGCTGGTCGAGGACATGTACCGCCCGGCGATTCGCGGCATCGGCAAGGTCGAACCGGCGAAGATCACCGTGGTCGAACCGTAGGAGCTCGCCCCGGGGGGGTGATGCTCCCGGGTGGCTCTTGGAACAGAAAGGCTGGTTGGAGTCGCGGCATGCCCTTCGACTTCGGCCTGCGGCCTACGCTCAGGGCGAACGGTGTGGAAGACCGTTCACCCTGAGCGTAGCTCGCGTCAGCGAGCGAAGTCGAAGGGCCCCACCATGACCAACGCCAACCCGTTCCGCCGAAGATCCCGCCTCAAGCACGGGCTACGTGTCTTCGCGATTGTCTTCATCGGCGCCGTGCTCGTCGCGTTCGCCCTCGACCGCCTGTTCCCGCTGCATTTGCCCGCGCCCGACACCGGCAGCACGGTGGTGCTGGCACGCGACGGCACGCCGCTGCGCGCGTTTGCCGACAGCGACGGCGTGTGGCGTTACCCGACCACGGCGAAGCAGGTCTCGCCGCTGTACCTGAAAGCGCTGCTGACCTACGAGGACCGCTGGTTCTACCGCCATCCCGGCGTCAATCCCTACGCCTTGCTGCGCGGTCTCGCCGGCGGCCTGCGCCATGGCCGCATCGTCTCGGGCGGTTCGACGCTGACCATGCAGGTGGCGCGGATCATCGAACCGATCCCGCACAGCTTCCGCGGCAAGCTGGTGCAGATCTTCCGCGCGCTGCAGCTGGAAGTGCACCTGAGCAAGCCGCAGATCCTCGACCTGTACCTCAACCACGCGCCGTTCGGCGGTCCGATCGAAGGTGTCGAGGCGGCCTCGTGGGCGTACCTGGGCAAGCCGGCCAGCCGGCTGTCGCACGCCGAGGCGGCGCTGCTGGCGGTACTGCCGCAATCGCCGAGCCGGCTGCGGCCGGATCGCCATCCCGAGGCGGCGCGCGCCGCGCGCGACAAGGTGCTGCGTCGCATGCGCGACCTCGGCGTGTGGAGCGCGGCGCAGGTGCGCGACGCGGCGATCGAACCGGTGGTGGCGCGTTCGCTGCGCGCGCCGTTGTCCGCGGCCTTGCTGGCCGAACGCCTGCACCGCGCACAGCCGCAGGCGCGGCGCATCCGCAGCACCATCGACGCCAACCTGCAGCGCGCCGCCGAGGATCGGGTCAGCGCGTATCTTTCGCGCCTGCCGGCACACACCTCGGCGGCGCTGCTGGTGGTCGACAACGCGACGCTGGAGGCGCGCATCTACGTCGGCACCAGCGACTTCGCCGATCCGCAGCGGCACGGCTACATCGACATGGTGAACGCGCCGCGCTCGCCCGGCTCGACGCTGAAGCCGTTCCTGTACGGCCTGGCGCTGGACGACGGCCTGATCCACTCGCAGAGCCTGCTGGTCGACGCGCCGCAGGATTTCGGCGGCTACAAGCCGGGCAATTTCGACGAGGCGTTCTCCGGCCCGGTCAGCGCCGCCGAGGCGCTGCAGCGCTCGCTCAACGTGCCGGCGGTGGACGTGCTGGACCGGGTCGGGCCGAACCGCTTCGTGGCGCGGCTGGCCAACGGCGGCGTCGACCTCGGCCTCCCCGCGGGCGCGCAACCGAACCTGTCGATCATCCTCGGCGGCGCCTCCACCCGACTGGAGAACCTGGTCGGCGCGTACACCGCGTTCGCCAATGGCGGCATCGCCGGCACGCCGCGCTACACCACGGAACAACCGGCGCGCCCACGCCGGCTACTGTCGCCCGGCGCGGCGTGGATCATCCGCGACATCCTCGCCAGCAACCCGGCCGACGTCGAAGGCGGCCCGCTCGCCGGCGCGATCAACCGGCACGCCACGGTGGCGTGGAAGACCGGCACCAGCTACGGCTACCGCGACGCCTGGTCGATCGGCGTCACCGACCGCTGGACCGTCGGCGTGTGGATCGGCCGTCCCGACGGCACGCCGTCGCCCGGCCAGTACGGTGCGGTGACCGCGCTGCCGCTGCTGTTCCAGATCGTCGACATGCTGCCCTCGCGCGGCGGCCACGCCCGCGCGCAGCCGGCCAGCGTCAGCCGGCGCGACATCTGCTGGCCGCTGGGCGGCGCGGCGGAGAACACCCCGCCCGACCTGTGCCGCCAGCGCCGCAGCGCCTGGGTGCTCGACGACGCCTTGCCGCCCACCTTCGCCGAACGCGATCTCGGCGCGTGGTCCGCCGGCCTGCTCCGCTTGCGCGTCAATGCGAAAGGCCAGCGCCTCAGCGGCGCCTGCCACGCCGCGCACGAACGCACGATCCAGCTCGCGCGCTGGCCCGCGCTGGCCACGCCGTGGCTCCGCGTCGACGACCGCGCCGCTGCGGCGCTGCCGCCGCTCGCCCCCGGCTGCGCACCCGATTCGCTGGACCGCGCCACGCCGATCCGCATCGCCGGCTTGGCCAGCGGCGTCACCCTGCGCCGCGCGCCGAACAGCGACCAGCCGCTGCGCGTGACCCTGCGCGCCCTCGGTGCCGAGGGCGAAGTGCAATGGCTGCTCGACGGCCGCCTGCAAGGCAGCAGCGTGGGCGCCGCCGTACAATCCCTCGTGCTGCACCGGCCCGGCCCGCACACCGTCACCGCGCTGACCCGGGACGGCGCCTTCAGCGCCGTGCGCTTCCGTGTGGCGGACTGAGATCGCATCCGCGTGAACCTCGCGCCGCCGGCGTGGTCAACGAGCCGCACGACCGGGCGAATTGCGCGCCAGAATGGAAACCGGGCGTCGTGTTGCCGCTTTCTCCCCGTACCGGAGTCTCCATGCGCATCCTGCTGGTGGAAGACGATCCCTCCATCGCCGAGGGCATCCGCGCTTCGCTGCGCCAGGGCGGCCACGCCGTCGACCACGTGGCGGACGGCAGCCAGGCGGACGCCGCGCTGCGCGATCACGGCTACGACCTGCTGGTGCTGGACCTGGGCCTGCCGGGGCTGGATGGCAGCGAGGTGCTGCAGCGCCTGCGCCGCCGCGGCAAGGGCCTGCCGGTGCTGGTGGTGACCGCGCGCGACGGCCTGGCCGAACGCATCCGCGTGCTCGACCTGGGCGCCGACGACTACCTGGTCAAGCCGTTCGCGCTGAGCGAGTTCGAGGCGCGCGTGCGCGCCTTGCTGCGCCGGGCCAGCAGCCAGGGCAAGCCGGAACTGCAACTGGGCCGGCTGCGGCTGGACCTGCCCGGCCACCGCGCCTGGGTCGACCGCCGGCCGCTGGAGCTGACCGCGCGCGAGTTCGGCCTGCTCGAGGCGCTGGCGCTGCGCGCCGATCGCGTCACCAGTCGCGCGCAACTGATCGAGGCGCTGTGCGACTGGGACCAGGAACTGACCGACAACGGGCTGGACATCGCCATCCATCGCCTGCGCCGCAAGCTGGACGGCAGCGGCACCGGCGTGCGCACCATCCGCGGCCTGGGCTATCTGCTGGAGGAGCTGGCCGACGCCGGCGGCACCGCATGAAACGCCCCGCGCCCATGCGCCCCAGCCTGCGTCGGCGGCTGCTGGTGTTCCTGCTGATTCCGATGGCCACGCTGCTGCTGCTCGATGCGCTGCTGAGCTACGGCGTGGCGCTGGCCTACGCCAACCGGGTGCACGACCGCGACCTGGCCGACGATGCGCGCACCCTCGCCAAGCTGCTGCAGAACAACCCGCTGGGCGGCCGGCTGTCGCGGCAGGCGCGTTTCCTGCTCGAATACGATCCGGACGGACGCAGCTATTTCAGCGTGCGCAGTTCCAGCCAGGGCCTGCTCGCCGGCGATGACCGGTTGGCCGCGTCACCGACGCCGACCGCCGCCGGCCTGCCCGCGCTGTACGACACCCGCCTGGACGGCCACGCGCTGCGCGCGGCCACCGTGCGCGAAGACATGCCGGGCGATGCCGCCGGCCAGCTCACCGTCACCGTGGCCGAGACGCTGCACGACCGTCGCGAACAGGCCCGCGAGATCCTGCTGCTGGCCGTGGTGATGCAGACCCTGCTGATCGTCTGCGTGCTGTCGCTGGTCTGGTTCGGCGTGCGTCGCGGCCTGCGCGTGCTCGATCCGCTGACCGCGCGGCTGGCCGCCCGCTCGAACGAACTCACCCCGATCGACGGCCCCGACGTGCCGCAGGAGATCCAGCCGCTCACGCGCACCATCGACGCGCTGTTCGGGCGACTGCGCGACATGCTGGCGCTGCACGACCGTTTCATCGCCGATGCCGCGCACCAGCTGCGCACGCCGCTGGCCGGCCTGAGCCTGCACGCCGACCGCGCGCTGGCCGATCCCAGCCCGGCGAACCAGGCCGACGCGCTCGCCCATATCCAGCGGTTGACCCGGCGCGCCGCGCGCACCGCCTCGCAACTGCTGGCGCTGACCCGCGCGCAGGCGGCGCCGCCGGAGGGTGGCGAGCAGCGCCTGATCGACCTGGCCCGGCGGGTACCCGAGATGGTCGCCCAGCGCGTGCACGAGGCGATTCGCGCGGGCATCGACCTCGGCTACGAGGGCGGCACGCCGCCGCTGTGGGTGCTCGGCGAACCCGCCGGCGTGCAGGATCTGCTCGACAACCTGATCGACAACGCGGTGCGCTACGCCGGCCATGGCAGCGAGATCACCGTGCGGCTGCGCGCGCGCGACGATGGCGGCGCCAGCCTGCTGGTCGAGGACAACGGTCCGGGCGTGCCGCCGGACCTGCTGCCGCGGCTGAGCGAGCGCTTCTTTCGCGTCGGCGCCAGCGCCGAGCCCGGCAGCGGGCTGGGCCTGGCCATCGTGCAGCACATCGCCGGTCGCCATGGTGCCGAGCTGGTCTTCCGCAACATCGAGCCGCACGGCCTGCAGGTGTCCGTGCATTTCCCGCCGGTGTCCCATGCGGTGGACGCGCCGCCATGAACGCCTCCGTGGCCGGCGCCGCGGGCGATAAGGCCGGCGAAAGATTCGCACCCCACAATGGGGCTCCGACTTCTGCCCCGGCCCCCGCCCACGTGCTGCGCGGGCGGCCCCCCTGGAACATGCCCGCCGAGTTCGCCCGCCTGAACCCCGCTGCATCCGGCCCATGCAGGCGCACCCGCCTGCTGTTGCCCGCGCTGCTGCTGTGCGTGCTGGCCGGCTGCGCCGAACCGCTGCCGAAGCTGGCGCCGCCGCAGTCCGCCCAGTGGCGGCATGCGACCGCCTCCGCGCCGGCGGCGACAACCGACCCCGCGCTCTGGTGGCAGGCGTTCCACGATCCGGCGCTCGATGCGCTGGTCGAGCGTGCGCTGGCCGACAACCTCGACGTGGCGCAGGCGGTCGAGCGCTTGCGCGCGGCGCGCATCCTGCGCCGGCACGCCACCGATCGTTATCGGCCCGGCCTGAGCGCGCGCACCGACGAGGCGATCGATCCGGACGCCAGTGCCTCGTTCTTCGTCGCCGGCTTCGACGCCAGCTGGGAACTGGGCCTGTTCGGCCGCGCCGAGGGCAGCCGCCGCGTGGCGCAGGGCGAGCTGGACGCCGGCGTCGCCGACCTGCGCGCGGCGCGGGTCAGCCTGGTCGCCGAGGTGGTGCGCGAATGGATCGGCCTGCGCACCGCGCAGCGACAGGAGCAATTGCTGCAGCAGGTGGCCGCCGAGCGCGCGCGCGCCTGGCAGTTGCTGCAGGCCCGCCAGCGCCTGCAACTGGCCGCCCCTGCCGCGGTGGATCAGGCCGCGGCCGCCAGCGCGCAGGCCGCGGCCGCGCTGGCGGCACCGCGCCAGGCGATCGACGCCAGCGCCCAGCGGCTGGCCGTGCTGCTCGGTCGCGAGCAGCCCGATCCGGCCTGGCTGCAGCGCGCGCCGCCGCCCGAGCTGGGTGCATGGCGGCTCGACGCCACCCCCGCCGATCTCTTGCGCACGCGTCCGGAGATCGCCCGCGCCGAGGCCGACGTGCTGCGCGCCGCCGGCGAACTGGCGCTGGCCCACGCCGACATGTTCCCCAGCATCGGCATCGGCGGCTCGCTGGCGTGGGCTACCGACATCAACAACAACCACCGTTTCTCCACCACGCCCAACGCGATCACCTCGTTCGGCCCGAGGATCAGCATCCCGCTGTTCGACTGGGGCATGCGGGTAGCGGCGCACCATGCCAGCGCGCACCAGCTCAAGGCCAGCGTGCTGGCCTATCGGCAGGCGGTGCTGCAGGGTGTGGCCGAGGTGGAGACGGCGCTCGGCAGCCTGCACCAGGAGGGCGAGCGCGAGCGCCACGACCAGGCCGCGTGGCAGGCGTTGCAACACGCCGACCAGGTGCTGCGCCAGCGCGTGGCGCTGCACCTGGACAGCCCGCTGCAGCAGCTCGACGGCCGCATCGCCACGACCCAGGCGGCGCTGGAACTGGACGACGCGCGCGCCGCCCGCGCGCTGGCCTACGTGGCCTTGTTCAAGGCGCTCGGCGGCGCGCCGCCTCCGGCGGCAACGACGGCGCCGACTGCCGCGGCCAGTGCAGCGGCGCCGCGCTGATGGTCGCCCTCGCGCGCAAGACGCTGGTCTACGAATGGCGGCGGTTCCTGCCGGCGATGCTGGCGGTCGGTTTCGCCGGCCTGCTGCAACTGCTGCAGATCGCGCTGGTGCTGGGCATCTTCGGCAGCACAAGTGTGTACGTCACCGGTTCGGCGGCCGAGGTCTGGGTGGGTTATCCCGGCACGCAGAGCGTCGGGCTCGGCCGCGCGATCGACGCGGACGTGGCCTCGCACCTGCAGATGGACCCGCAGGTGCAGCGGGTCGAGCCGTACCTGTGGGTCGATGGCGACTGGCGCGGGCCGCGCGAGACCGGCGGCGTCTCGGTGTTCGTCTCCGGCATCGACCCGGCGGCCGACGGCCTGATGTTCGCGAAGGTGCTGCCGCCCGCGTTGCGCGCACGGCTGGCCGAACCCGATGCCATCGTCATCGACCGCTCCGCGCTGGACCAGCTCGGCGTGGACGTCGGCCAGAGCGCCACCATCAACGGCCACCGGGTGCGCGTGGTGGGCATCGGCAGCGGGCTGCGCGCGCTGGGCGGGGTCAACGTGCTGTGTTCGCTGGAAACCGCGCGCGAGCTCGACAACGATCCCACCGACACCGGCCCGACCTACCTGGTGGCGAAGCTGCGCGATCCGGCGCAGGCCGAGGCGGTGGCCGCGCGCCTGCGCGGCGCCACCGCGTTCGGCCCGTACACCGCCTGGAGCGCGCGCGATTTCGCCAAGCGCTCGGTGCGCTACTGGCTGTTCGACACCGGCGCCGGGGCCGGCGTGCTGTTCCTGGCCGGCATCGTGTTCCTGGTCGGCACCGTGATCACCAGCCAGACCCTGATCGCCGCGGTCAACGGCTCGGTGCGCGAGTACGCCACGCTCAACGCGCTCGGCGTGGGCGTCGGCGCGCTGCGCAAGGTGGTGCTGGAGCAGGCGTTCTGGGTCGGCGCGCTGGGCCTGCTCGGCGCCAGCGTGCTGGGCATCGTGCTGATGCTGCTGGCGCGCAGCCAGGACGTGCCGGTGGTGCTCAACGTGGCGGCGGCGCTGGGCTGCATCGTGCTGGTGATGGGGCTGGCCGCCGTGTCCGGGCTGGCCGCGATGCGCAGCCTGCGCCGCGCCGATCCGGCCAACCTGCTGCGATGAGCGCGATGTCCGCCACCACCGAAACCGCGCGCGTGCCGTCGCTGCAGGCCGACAACGTCAGCAAGGCGTTCGTCTCCGGCAACCAGCGCACGCAGGTGCTGGACGGCCTGTCGCTGAGCATCCACGCCGGCGAACTCACGTTGATCTCCGGCCCGTCCGGCTGCGGCAAGAGCACCTTGCTGGCGGTGCTCAGCGGCCTGCAGAAGGTGGACGGCGGCCGCGTGCGCGCGCTCGGCAGCGAGCTGGGCCAGCTCGACCTGCGCGCGCTGGAGCGCTTCCGCCTGCAGCACACCGGCTTCGTGTTCCAGGGCTTCAACCTGTTCCCCGCGTTGAATGCGTTCGAGCAGGTCGAGCTGCCGCTGAACCACATGGGCCTGTCGCGCGACGAGGCGCGCCGGCGCGCGCGGCAATCGCTGGAGGAGGTCGGGCTGGCGCATCGCATGCGGCTGCGTCCGTCCGAACTGTCCGGCGGCGAGAAGCAGCGCGTGGCGATCGCCCGCGCATTGGCCAAGCAGCCGGAGCTGCTGTTCGCCGACGAGCCGACCAGCGCGCTGGACGCCGCCAACGGCCAGGTCATCATCGACATCCTGCATCGCATCGCGCACGCCCACGGCACCACCGTGCTGTGCGTCAGCCACGACCCGCGGCTGGTCGTCCACGCCGACCGCGTGCTGGCGATGGAGGACGGCCGCATCCTCAGCGACCGGCGCCCCGCGGCACCGGCCATCGATTCCCAGGAACCCGCCCCATGACCTCGCTCGCACCGCATTCCCTGCACCGCCGCGCGCTCCGGTTTGGCATCCTCGCGCTGGGCGTCGCCGGGCTGCTCGGCGGCTGCTCGCAGCCGGGCGACGCACCGGTCGGCGCCGCCGCACCGGCCGCCCGTTACGCCGCGGTGGCGCGTGGCCGGATCGACATCGAGGGTGGCCTGCTGGCGTTGTCGATGCCGCGCGAAGGCGTGCTCGCCACGGTGGCGGTGCACGAGGGCGACCGCGTGAAGCGGGGCGAGTTGCTGGCTGCACTTGATGCGCACCCTGCGCAGCTGGCGGTGGACGCCGCACAGGCGCAACTGGAGCAGGCGCAGGCCCAGCTCAAGCTGCTCGGCGTCAAGCAGCAGGCAGCGCGGCAGCGCGCGCAGCGCCTGGCCGCCGCCGCGGCTGCCGGCGCCGGCGACGGCCAGAGCGCCGACGATGCGCGCGAGGCGGCGGCCCAGCTCGACGCCGAGCAACTGGCCGCGCGCGCCGCGCAGGACATGGCCACGCAGAAGCTGCAGGAGGCCCGCTATGAGTTGCAGCAGCGCAGCCTGCACGCCCCGTTCGACGCCCAGGTGGTGCACGTGGCGGCGCAGCCCGGGGCGAGCGTGTCGCCGGGCTCCGGCGCGCTGTTCACCCTGCTGCCGGACAAGCCGCGCATCGTGCGCGCCGAGCTCAACGACAGCTTCGTCGGCGCGGTCCACCCCGGCATGCCGGCCGAGGTCAGCGCCGACAGCGATCGCGACGGAAGCCACTGGGCCGCGCACGTGCTGCGCATCGGCCAGGTGTACGGCCCGGCCACGCTGGAGAACGACCCGCAGGTGCGCGCCAACGCACGCACCGTGGAGTGCGTGCTGACCTTCGACCAGCCCTCGTCGCTGCGCATCGGCCAGCGCGTTGTGGTGCGTTTCGACAAGCCCGCCGGTGCGGCGAAAGACTGAGGAAACCGCGCCCGGCGATCATGCTGGCGGCAAACCGCCACGATTCCGTCCCGCCAGGCCTGCGCGTGATCCAGCAAACCGACTTCTTCCTCGAGGGTGGCCGCCGCGGCGTGCTGCTGATCCACGGCCTCACCGGCACGCCGATGGAAATGAAGCTGCTCGGCAAGGGCCTGAACCGCGCCGGCTTCACCGTGCACGGCATGCAGCTGGCCGGGCATTGCGGCAGCGCCGACGACCTGCTCGCCACCGGCTGGCACGACTGGTACGCCAGCGTGCAGCAGGCCGCCGACGATCTGCTCGGCAAGGTCGATCAGCTGTTCGTCGGCGGCCTGTCGATGGGCGCGCTGCTGGCGTTGAAACTGGCCGCCGATCGTCCGGGGCAGGTCGCCGGCGTGGGCGTGTACGGCGCCACCTTCCGCTACGACGGCTGGAGCATTCCGCCGCTGGCGCGGCTGTCGTTCATGCTGCCGCTGCTGAAGAAACTGGGCATCGGCCGCGGCCGCAGCTTCATGGAGCAGCCGCCCTACGGCATCCGCGACGAGCGCCTGCGCGCCCAGGTCAGCGCGGCGATGCTCGGCGGCGACAGCGCCGCCGCCGGGCTGCCCGGCAACCCGTGGTACTCGCTGGCCGAGATGTACGGCCTGGCCGCCAGCGTGCGCCGCCAGCTGCCGCAGGTGACCGCGCCGTGCCTGGTCGCCCACGCCAGCGACGACGACGTCGCCAGCCCGAAGAACGCCGAGCTGGTGGTGCGTGCGGTCAGCGCGCCGACCGAGCTGCTGCTGCTCGACGACAGCTACCACATGATCACCATCGACAAGCAGCGGCGCACCCTGATCGAGCGTTCGGCGGCGTTCTTCGACGGCATCGCCGCATCGCGCGCGGCGGCCTGACCATGCCGGCAGCGGGCGCCATCTCCCCCCTCGTTGCCAGTCTCTGGCTGCTCAACATCGTGCTCGACACCGGCGGCCAGCTGGCGTTCAAGGCGGCAGCGGGCGACCCGACGGCCGGCGACGGCCTGGCGCGCTGGAAGTACATGGCGTCGCGGCCGTGGCTGTGGCTCGGCATCGGCAGCTACGTGGCCGAGTTCCTGGTGTGGATCGCCTTCCTCTCGCTGATCCCGCTGTCCGAGGGCGTGCTGCTCGGCTCGATCAACATCGTGGCGATCATGCTGGCCGGGCGCTTCCTGTTCGGCGAGAGACTCACCCGGCTGCGCGTGGCCGGCATCGCGCTGGTCACGCTGGGCGTGGCGATCGTGGGACTGGGCGCATGAAGCGCTTCTACCTGTTCGGCTTCCTGCTGCTGATGGGCTTCGACACCCTCGCGCAGATCAGCTTCAAGTATGCCGGCACCCAGGCGCTGCCGGTGGAGGCGAGCCTGGCGTGGCTGCTGCGCGTGTTCGGCCAGCCGTGGGTGTACGGCGCGGTGGTCGGCTACGTCGGTGCGTTCTTCACCTGGATGGCGCTGCTGAAACACGCGCCGATCGGTCCGGCTTTCGCCGCCTCGCACCTGGAGGTGGTGTCGGTGATGCTGCTGTCGGTGTGGCTGTTCGACGAACACCTCACCGCCGCCCGCGTGCTTGGCGCGATCGCGATCATCGCCGGCATCGTCTGCCTCGGGCTGGCCGAGAGCCGCGAGCACGCGCCGGAAGCGGCCGTCATCTGAACGCAGGCCACGCGCTGCCCATGCTGCCCCGCCGCCGCCACGAATTGCCGCCCACCGCCGGCCTGCCGCTGCAGCTGGCCGACCTGCGTCCCGGTGCGCCGACGCTGGCCGCCGACGTCGCCGCGCTGCTGGGCTTGCCGCCGCTGGCACTGACCTGCTCCGGCACCGCCGCACTTCTGCTTGCGCTGGCCACGCTGCGGGAACTGCAGCCGCAACGCCGTCGCGTGGTGGTGCCGGCCTTCACCTGTCCGCTGGTGGCGATCGCCGTGCGGCAGGCGGGACTGGAACTGCAATTGTGCGATCTCGCGCCCGGCCACCATGACCTGGACCCGGCCGCGCTGCGTGCCGGCTGCGACGAACGCACGCTGGCGATCGTGCCGACCCATCTCGCCGGCCGCGTCGCCGATGTCGACGCCGCGCTCGCCGTCGCGAACGAGGTCGGCGCCTACGTGATCGAGGACGCCGCACAGGCGCTGGGTGCGCGCCGGGCGGACGGCGCCAGCGTGGGCCTGGCCGGTGACGTGGGCTTCTTCAGCCTGGCTGCCGGCAAGGGTCTGTCGATCTACGAAGGCGGCCTGCTCACCGCGCGCGATCCCGCGCTGCACGAGCGGCTGGCCGATGCGGCGGCGCGCGTGCCGCGGCAGTCCGGCTGGGAATGGCGCCGGTGTTTCGAACTGCTCGGCTACGCCGTGCTGTACCGGCCGTGGGGGTTGCGGCTGGCCTATGGCAATCCCTTGCGCCGCGCGCTGCGCCGCGGTGACGAGATTGCCGCGGTGGGCGACGATTTCCCGCCGACGATCCCGCTGCATCGCGTCGGCCGCTGGCGGCAGGCGCTGGGCGCGCATGCCGCTGCGCGCCTGCCGGCGTTCCTGGCGCACACCGCCGCGCAGGCGCAACGCCGGCTGTCGCGACTGCGCGACATCCCCGGCGTGCAGGTGCTGGATGACCCGCCGCACGCCCGCGGCACCTGGCCGTTCTTCCTGCTGCTGCTGCCCGACCAGCGCCGCCGCGACGCCGCGCTGGCGCAACTGTGGCAAAGCGGCCTCGGCGTCAGCCGCCTGTTCATCCGCGCCCTGCCCGACTACCCCTACCTCGCCGGCGTGGTTCCCGCCGCCGACGTGCCGCGCGCGCGCGACTTCGCCGCGTGCAGCCTCACGGTCGGCAACAGCCCGTGGATGGACGAGGCGGACTTCGAGGCAGTCTGCGGCGTGCTGGAGGCGGTGCTGCGCTGAGACGCTGACGATGGCGCTCCGTCGTCATTCCCGCTTTCGCGGGAATGACGCCATCGGCAGGTTCGCAATCGCCGCCAGCAGTTGCACGTTCAGCGCATGCTGCTGCGCCTGCCAGCCGGCGAGCTGCGCGGGGTCGATCGCCGGCTGCGCGTCCATCGCGGAGAGCTTGCGCTTCCACCAGCTGCGATAGTGGTAGTGCGAGATCTCGCCGTTGATGTCGCTGCCGACCAGGCCGCGACGCAGGCTGCCGACCAGCGCCAGCGCGTGGTCGAGCTGCAGCCGGCCCTGGTCCCAGTTCGTGCGCGCCACCTCGGGCGCGAACACGTCCTTGTCGATCGATAGGTAGCTCGGCGCCGTCTGCGTGCGCTGGAACTCGACAAACGCATCGACCATCGCCGCGGGCGTGTCGAAGCCATGGAACGCATGCGCCAGCCCGAGCCGCCGCGACCAGCCGGTATCCACGCCGATGCTCCAGTAGCTCAGCCTGCCGCGCCGCAATGGCGTCAGGTAGTTCTCCCACGCATGCCCGGCGCCGATGTCGGCGGAGGTGATGCCGAGCACGTGCACGTGGCTCACCTGCGGCAGCAGCGCCACGCGGCGCACCCACGAACCGCAATGGACGCCGAACGGGAAGCGCATGTTGTCCGGGTGGTTGTCCAGCACCACCACTTGGAACGGCGCGTTGCCGCGCAGGCGCGCGATCAGCGGCCAGCTCAGGTGGTGGAAGTCGCCGCTGCCGGTGAACACGGTGCCGTGGCTCGTCGGCAGCAGCTCGTCGAGCACGCGCGCGAAGCGCCGCATCGTCGCCAGCGAACAGCCGAAGCGGATCGCCTCCTGCCAGCGTTCCAGCGGCAGCACCAGCCGGTCGCGCAGGGGGCCGACGGAGTGGTCGATGTCCAGCACGATCGGCTGGTTCGAAAGCTCACTCATCGGCACTCGCCTCCTGCCACTGGCGGTCGCTTTCGAAATGACCGCCGAGGCGACGCAGCAAGGCGCGCAGCAGCGGGTTGCGCGCGTACACCGCGTGGCGGGTGAAGCTCATCCGCGCGCCGAGAAAGGCTTTCACTTCCGGATCGGTCCAGCCGGCCACGTAATGCGTCAGCCCGCGCCGGCGCGCGTGCTCGAGGTTGTGCATCCAGCTGACGAAGTACAGGTTGTGCTCGCGCGCCTGCGGATAGGCAAAACCGACGTACTTGTCGATCAGCTTGCCGGCGTGTTCGTAGCAGAGGTTCCAGCCGATCATCGCGCCCCCGTGACGGTAGACGAACACCACGCCGCCGCTGGCGGCATCCTGCAGCAGGGTGCGGAAGAAGGCCGCGGTGGGCCGGTCGAAGTGGATCGTGCTTTGCGCGTAGACGTTGTCGAACAGCGCGTGGAACGCCGCCAGCGTCGCCTCGTCGCGAAAGCGCGCGTCGCCGGTCGGCACCGCCTCGACCTCCAGCGCGGCCCGCGCACGCAGTTTGCGCCGGATGTTCTTCCGCCGGCCGTGCGACAGGCGGGCCAGGTACTCGTCCTCCGAGTCGAAGTCGATCGGCACCCAGGCCAGCGCCTGGCCCTCCAGCAGCACGAAACCCGCGGCCGCGCAGGCGCCGGCGAAGGCGTGCGCATACGCGTTGTCGGCGTCGCCGAGCAAGGGCGAGTCGTGCGCGATGTCCTTCACGATCAGCAGCCGGCACTGGCGCCCGAAGGCGGCCTTCAGTCCCTGCGCCAGCGCCGCGGGCGCAACCCCCGGCGGCAACGGCGCGTACTCGGTCACGGTGCTGCCGGCGAAGCGCGTGCGCCAGCGCAGCAGCGCCCGCCAGTGGCGGTACAGCGGCAGCGCGGCCACGCGGCGGCGCAGCGCGTCGTCGGCGGTGGTCAGCAGGTCGAACGGCGCCACGAAGGCCGGCATGCCCTGCGGCGAGCGGTCCACCGCGAAACCGGCCGGCGGTTCGGCCGTGAACGCCGCCAGCAGCGCGTCCGGCTCCAGTTGCGCAATGAAAGGCATGAGTAAGCGAGCGTGCCTAGACTGGGGCCGTCAGCTTGCGTCAACCACCTTGCGCCAGCCTTCCATTGCCGCCTGCCACCCGGGACATGCCATGAATGCCACCACCCAGCAGCAAGTGTTCGAGATCATCGCCAAACAGGCCAAGACCGACGTCGCCAACGTGAAACCCGACTCCACCCTGAAGGACCTGGGCATCGCCTCGCTGGAGGCGATCGAGCTGATCTTCGACATCGAGGAGCACTTCAACATCAACTTCCCCGACCAGCAGGGCGCCGACTTCGACCGCGACACCGCGCAGAGCCTGGTCGACGCGGTGGACAAGGCGCTGGCCGACAAGGCCGGCGCCGGCGAAGGAGCCGCCTGATGCAAGCTCTGCCGCTGCGCCGCGTGGTGATCACCGGCATGGGCGCGATCAGCCCGCTCGGCGTCGGCGCCGCGGCGCTGTGGCAAGGCCTGCGCGAAGGGCGCAGCGCGATCGGCCCGCTGCGCCACCCCGATGCCGAACGTCTGCGCGTGAAGGTCGCCGCGCAGGTGCCGGTCAGCTTCGACCCGGCGGCCAATCTCGACGAGCGCATCCTGCCCACGCTCGACCGCACCTCGGAATTCGCGCTGCACGCCGCGCGCGAGGCGGTGGCGCAATCCGGGCTGGAGTTCGCCAATCACGGGCTGGGCCTGCGCACCGCGGTGGTCGTCGGCACCGGCGTCGGCGGCGAGACCACCCAGGACGAGCAGAGCCGGCGCCTGTACGGCGAAAACGCCCAGCGCGCGCACCCGCTCACCATCGTGCGGCTGATGACCAACGCCTCGGCCAGCCAGATCAGCATCGCCTACGGTTTGCGCGGCCCCACCTTCGCCGTGGCCAGCGCCTGCGCCTCGGCCAATCACGCGATCATCCAGGCCGCGCAGATGATCCGCTGTGGCATGGCCGACGCCGCCGTCACCGGCGGCACCGAGGCCTGCCTCACCTACGGCGCGCTGCGCGCATGGGAAGCCATGCGCGTGCTGGCCGACGACACCTGCCGCCCGTTCAGCGCGAACCGGCGCGGCCTGGTGCTGGGCGAGGGCGCCGCCATCTTCGTGCTGGAATCGCTGGAACATGCGCGCTCGCGCGGCGCCACCATCCTCGCGGAACTGGCCGGCAGCGGCATGACCGCCGACGCCAGCGACATCGTGATGCCCAGCGCCGAAGGCGCCGCGAACGCGATGCGCCAGGCACTGGACGACGCCGGCCTCGCGCCGCAGGATGTCGACTACATCAACGCCCACGGCACCGGCACCCAGGCCAACGACGTCACCGAGACCAAGGCGATCCGCCTCGCCTTCGGCGAACACGCCAACCGCCTCGCGGTGTCCTCCACCAAGTCCATGCACGGCCACGCCCTCGGCGCCTCCGGCGCACTGGAACTGGTCGCCGCCATCGGCGCGCTGCGCGAAGGCGTGGTGCCGCCCACCGCGAACCTGGACCGAGTCGATCCGGCCTGCGATCTCGACTATGTGCCGAACGTGGCGCGCGAGATGCCGGTGCGGGCGGTGCTCAGCAATTCGTTTGCGTTTGGGGGGTTGAACGCGGTGCTGGCGTTGAGGCGGGCGCTCTGAGCGGCGGCGCCCCACCCATTGCTCGTCATTCCTGCGAGGCGCTTTTCAACAGCCCAAGGCTGGTCAGGCAGGCATCGCACTTCAGCCGCCGCACAAGACGACGCATGCCTCGTAGGAGCGCGCTCGCGCGCGATGCCTTTGTTCGGTGCACCGGTACTTCAGAGCAAGAGCTTTCGTCTGCCTTCGGCAGCCGAGTTACTTTCTCTTTGCGTGGCCAAAGAGAAAGTAACCAAAGAGAAAGGCCACCCCGCTTGGCGCTTGCCGCCCATCCATGGGCGGCAAGTCCGTGAGCCGGGGCCGGGCTTTTCGATAGGGCATCCTGCCCTGGCGAAAAGGAGCCGACATCCCTGTCGGCTCCCGCTGCGCGGCCTTTCGACCCCGCCTCACCGCCGCACAGGGGCCCCGGGTAGAGCCGCGGGCCATCCTGGCCCGCACTTCTGGAGAGAGCCGGAGCAAAGCCACAGCACTGTGCGCGGCCTGTCATGCTCCTCCACGAGGCAAGAGTTGCAGAGCCAATTGCTGAGCGACCGCTTGCGACTGTGACCGGACGTCAGCTCACGAACGGCTCAAGTGGCGGCAGGATGTCTTGAAATTCCCAATGCAGGGCATGAAGAACTTCGACGATAGCCGGGTCATCTGTTAACTCCGCCAACACCAGCAAAGTCAGAACCGACAACGCGTTGGCATTCTTGAGCAGATCGGTCAGCAGCGATAGCGGATAGCCTTCTTGCCCGCGCCGGAACGGGTGAATGCCGCCGTGGATGAAGGAGTTCAAACCATCCCAGAGGCGTTCTCTCGCTCTAGCTAGGAGCGCCCCGGCACCCCTCGGACCAGTCTTGTCGATCGCTGCCAACATGTCAGGTACGCCAGGCAGCCTCTTCGCTGCCTGTTGGCTTTCAAGCGTAAGCGGCGCCAGAAGTCGGTCGAGGTCTCCTGGGCGTGCGGCATGTCGAGCCCAGACTGCTCGCACGAAGCTTTCGTACTGAGGGCGCAGAAGCGCTATCGCAGATGGAGGCGACACCGAAAGCAGAAGCCGAATCGCTCGACCATGATCCAGAGATATGCCGCATAGGCCAGCGGGAACCCTAAGCCTCGGCTCGTCGCTATCCTTCAAGCAGCGCCATGTCTCTTCGATCACCGCGCCCAACGAACGCGAGCGCTCGAGGGCGGCACCGAACTGATCGGATTGCTGGGCGGCGGATGTCATAACCCCATCATAAGTCCGCTTCCGACCCGAAGCAGCCATTCGTTGCAGTGATGCTGGCTCGCCAACCCGACCACGTAGAGGTCGCGAGCACAACCGGCCCGATGACTTCGTGACCGGGCGCATGCAGACCTCCCGTAGTGGCGCCTCGCGCTACGGTGCCCGCTGGGCAAAAGCCTGCGGTGGATATTTCTTTAGTCAATGGGCCAACGCCAGCTTGAGCGGTAGATTGTGGCGTTGTTGAACATGTTCCATGTGACCCTCTCCCACATCGACTTTCCATTTGCAGTCTTTGCTTCGTCCGCCAGCATCTTGTAGACGCTTTCGGTGATGTAGGTGTAGGTCGATGGGAGTGAGGTCAGCTTTGCCGCATAGTTCGCCGCCCTACCAACCCAAACCAAGTCGTTTGCGCCGCGAGCGCCCGTTTTCGCCACAAATAGAGAGCAAGTGTCGATTCCGGTTACATGCTTCAACGCAAACTTGTCGCTCGTGTAGCGCGCATCCTTCTTGGGCATGATGATTTCATCGACGGCCCACTTGATCTTCATGGCGGCTCTGGCAGCTCTTGTGTTCTTCCTTTCCCCGATGAAAACCGCCATGACTCGGTCACCATCGTAGGCAGTTACAACTCCGCCTTCGGCAGCGATGATCCGCGCGCAGCAATAGAGATAAGTCTTGTAGATCTCAGCGGCGAACCAATTCTTGTAACCGTCCACCATCGCAGTCGATCCGTCGAGGTCGGCATACAAGACAGTTCCCTCAATGGTAATCGCCGTGTTCTTGAGGGTGAGCCTGCTGTCCTCATCAGGAACCTTCTTGCCCTCCGTTGTCTCCCACTTCCCGTGGAATACGTCGTGGCAAAAAGTCGTCAACTCGTCTTTCAGTCCCATGTCGCCCCCTAGTCCTTGGCGCCCGCTGCCAGAATCAATTCGCGGAGCCTTGCGCACGCAGGCGCGATGTAGTGTTCCGCATCCTTGCCAGGCACGTAACTATATGGGATGGTCGTCATGCCAGCTAAGTCGCTAGGCAACTGAATATCCGCATCACGCGGCTCCATCAAGAACGCTCGCCGTCGTCCAAGTCGCCCCATGAAAAGGCCAAGCTCAAAAGTCACGTTGTCGCGCATTGCAGGCCACTTCGTCTCGCGCGTGATGACCACATCATCTGGCTGAGCAACGGCAATCGCAAAGTCTGAGTCGTCCAGTTGCGTCTCCAACTCGTCAAGCGTGTAGTTCGATGCTCGGAACACGCCGCTTTTCCACGCCACTACCAAGAACGGGTCATGCTCAAATTGCCTGATGAGCAAGTCCACAATCGCAAGCGCCTCCGCCGATGACACTATGAACACCCGGACCCGTTCCCGCTGGGCAGTTACCAAGTGATTTCGCTGGGTAAGCCTCCGGGCAAGCGTTGCCGCAATTCGTCTCCACATGTCAGGAAACTGCTCCGCTGCCGCCGAGAAGTCAGCCTCGCTGACTTTGATCAAGACCGTTGGAGCGACAGAGATAACCGATGCTGACCGAGGCTGCGAGGGTTCGATTGCGGCCATTTCGCCGACGTGATCGCCCGGGAAGCGATTTGCGACGACCTTGCCGTTGACCCGAATTTCAACCTTGCCGGCGATGATGAAGAAGACATCCGAAGCTTGGTCCCCCTGATTGATGAAGGCCGTCCCTGCGGGAACCTCCATTAACTCGCCTGCGGCGACAAGTCGTTCCGCAAGCTCCTGACGGTTTGCTATCAGCCTGTGCTCAGTGAGGGCTGCGACCAAGCGCCGTCGTCCCTCACCCCCTTGAAATCGCTCAATCATGACGCCCCCCTGTGGCGCTTGTGTCGGGTCAGGATGGAGTGCTCCCGCCATCTATTCAAGGCGCGCACTCGTCTCAGGCGTTCCCCTTCTCGCCTGATGGCCAGCTAGGCGGGTGCTTTCGGGTGTATAGCCATCGACGGACCCAGTTCGGTTCAGGACCACCCATCGCTCGGGCAGAAGGTAGCTTCTGAGGAGTCGCTCGGGTCAAGCAGAATGTCCGCTCCTGGCCGATAGAAGACGTTCCCTTTGCCAGCCGCACCCTGCTCTCGCAACCGCGGAGCGGTTGCGCACCGAGTGCGGGCCAGGATGGCCCGCTGCTCTGCCCGGGGCCCCTGTGCGGCGGTGAGTCGGGGACGACAGGCCGCGCAGCGGGCGAGTCCATGGATGGACTCGCCTTTTCGCGCGGGCAGGATGCCCGCTCGAAAAGCCCGGCCCCGGCTCACGGACTTGCCGGGCAGGAGCCCGGCAAGCGCCAAGCGGGGTGGCCTTTCTCTTTGGTTACTTTCTCTTTGGCCACGCAAAGAGAAAGTAACTCGGCTGCCGAAGGCAGACGAAAGCTCTTGCTCTCAAATGCCGTCGCGCCAAGCAAGAGCATCGCGCGCGAGCGCGCTCCTACAGTGGCATGCGTCGTCTTGCGCGACGAGTGGGGTGCGGTGCCTGCCTTCGCAGGCATGACGTGGAGAGCGAGAAGGTCGCGGGCATGAAAAGGGCCCGGCAGTCGCCTGCCGAGCCCTTGATCCACACCGCGCAAATCAGCCCTTCTTGGCCTTGGTCAGCAACTGATCGAGCAGGCTGATCGCCAGATCAATCTCCTCATGGGTGATGTCCAGCGACGGCGCGAAGGTGATCACGTTCTTGTACCAGCCGCCCACGTCGAGCACGAGGCCGATCTTCTTGCCGTTGTGCGTGAGGTCGCCGGCGAGGCCGATGTCGACCATCCTGTCGAGCAGCGCCTTGTTCGGGGTGAAGCCGTCGTCGGTGCAGATCTCGGCGCGCAGCGCCAGGCCGAGGCCGTCGACGTCGCCGATTTCTTTGTGCTTTTTCTGCAGCTCGCGCAGGCCGGCGAGGAAGTGCGCGCCTTTCTTCGGCACGCTGGTCTCGTAGTCCAGCTCGTAGCCCATCTTGATGACTTCGAGGCCGAGCGAGGTGCCGAGCGGATTGGAGTTGAAGGTGGAGTGGGTGGAGCCGGGCGGGAAGATGGTGGGGTTGATCAGTTCCTCGCGCGCCCACAGGCCGGACAGCGGGTTGAGGCCGTTGGTGAGCGCCTTGCCGAACACCACGATGTCCGGCGTCACGCCGAAGTTCTCGATCGACCACAGCTTGCCGGTGCGCCAGAAGCCCATCTGGATTTCGTCGGACACCAGCAGGATGCCGTACTGGTCGAGCACCTTCTTCAGGCCCTTGAAGAAGTTCATCGGCGGGACGACGTAGCCGCCGGTGCCCTGGATCGGCTCGACGTAGAACGCGGCGTATTCGCACTGGTTGGTCTTGGGGTCCCACACGCCGTTGTATTCGGTCTCGAACAGGCGCGCGAACTGGTGCACGCAGCTGTCGGAATATTCTTCGGCCGTCATGCCCCTGGGGCGGCGGAACGGGTACGGGAACGGCAGGAACATCGCGCGCTCGCCGAAGTGGCCGAAGCGGCGGCGGTAGCGGTAGCTGGAGGTGATCGACGAGGCGCCCAGGGTGCGGCCGTGGTAGCCGCCCTCGAAGGCGAACATCAGGCTCTTGCCGTTGCGTGCGTTGCGCACGATCTTCAGCGAATCCTCGATCGCCTGCGCGCCGCCGACGTTGAAGTGCACGCGCCCGTCCAAGCCGAACTTCTTCTTCGCGTCCAGCGCCACCGCCTTGGCCAGCTCGATGCGGCTCTGGTGCAGGTACTGGCTGGCCACCTGCGGCAGCAGGTCGATCTGCTGCTTCAGCACGTTGTTGAGGCGCTTGTTGCCGTAGCCGAAGTTGACCGCCGAGTACCACATCTGCAGGTCGAGGAACGGCACGCCGGCGCTGTCGAACATGTAGCTGCCTTCGCAGCTGCGGAAGATCTTCGGCGGGTCGACGTAGTGCACGGTGTCGCCGAAGGAGCTGTATTTCGCCTCGTCGGCGAGCAGCTGGGCGTCGTCGATCACGACGGCAGCGTTCTTGTCGAAAACATTCATCGGAAGTCCGGGGTCGGTAAAGGAGTGGATCGCGCGGGCCGGCCGGTCAGGCCGTGGTCGCCGGCGCAGGGGTGGCGGGCTGGCCGGACAGGCTGCCGTCCAGCAGCTGCGGCAGCAGGTCGAGCGCATCCTCGAAGCCGGTGATCGGCACGTAGGGGATGCCGGCGGCGCGGCAGTGCTCGATCAGGCGGTGCTTGGCGAACACGAAGTCGACGCGGTCGGCGGCGCAGAAGTCCGAGGCGCCGTCGCCGATCAGCAGCGTCTTCGCGCCGCCCGCGCGGGCCTGCGCCACGCAGGCGCACTTGCAGGTGCCGCTGCGGCAGCCGTCGGCCTGGAACGGCGAAGTGAGCTGCCACTGTTGCGGCGGCGTGGCCGGCGCCAGGTGGTTGGCCGCCAGCGGCAGGTCGTCGAGGCCGTAGCGGGCGAGAATCTGCCGGATCGCGACATCGAGGCCGTCGCTGACCACGCGGATCGGCGCGCCCAGTTCGTGCGCCTTCGCCACGAAGCCGGGGAACGCGTGGTCGATCCACATCCCGGCCAGGTGCGTGTCCAGTTCGGCGCGGCTCATCTGCAGCAGCGCGACCTGGCCGGCCATGCATTCGCGCGAACCGATCCGGCCGGCGCGCCAGTCCTGCTCCAGCACTTCCCAGCCGGGGCGGCCGAAGCGATCGAGCAGCGAGTCGATCACGTCCTCGACGGAAATGGTGCCGTCGAAATCGCACAGGATGGTCCAGCCGGAAACGGGCATCACGAACTCACGTCGGCAACGATGGGGCGGCAGCTTAGGCAGCCTGCCTTTCCATCGCCTTTCCGTCGCCTGGCGCGGCCGGCACCCGCGCAAATCGGCGCATCCGTAAGCAAAAGGAAAGCTGGCCCGCGTAGCGTGGCAAGGCACGGACCAGCCGGCTTGCCTGGTCGGGGAGAACGCCATGCGTGCGCCATCGTTCCTGCTGCTGTGCCTTGCCTTGCTCGCCTCGACCGGCGCGATGGCCGCGAGTGGCCCGCTGGGCATCGACCATCGCCTCCACTACGACAACCGCGGCATCTGGAACCGCACGGACCAGAACGTGCTGGTCTACGGCACGGTCGCCACGGTGGTCGGCGGCGCGCTGGCCTTCGGCGACAACGACAAGCTGGGCGACACCTTCTGGCGCTCGGTGGACGCGCTCGCGGTGACCGCGGTGGCCACCGAGGGGTTGAAGCTCACCTTCCAGCGCGAACGCCCCTCGCAGACCAGCGACCCGAACCGCTGGTTCGCCGGCAGCCACGCGCAGAGTTTTCCCAGCGGCGAGGTGGCGGCGATCTCGGCGGCGGTCACGCCGTTCATGGTGAACTACGGGCCCGACCATCCTGCGGTCTACGCGCTGGCCGTGCTGCCGGTCTACGACGCGGTGGCGCGAATGAAGACGCACGGCCACTGGCAGAGCGACGTGCTGGTCGGCGCGGCGCTCGGCACCGGCGTGGGCCTGTGGGCGGCGCACCGGAATTCGCCGCTGATCATCGGCTGGCTGCCGGGCGGCTTCCAGGTCGGCTTCGTCCATCGTTTCAAGTGATGCGCCCCGGCTTCACATCAACGCACCGACGGTGCGCGCCATGGTGTTGCCCGTGATCGGGCGCGCCTGCGGCAGAGGGATCGGCCTGCTGCTGGCCACCCTGCTGGGCGTGGCCGGCTGCGCCACGTATGCGGATCGGCCGCTGGACGAAGGTCGCGGCGCGGCCAGCGTGGCGGAACTCGTCGCACCCATGGCATCGATGCCGGTGCCGCTGCCGGCGACGCATCGGTTCGATCCCTCGGATGGCCTGGACGTCACCGAGGTGGCGATGCTGGCGGTGGCCAACAGTCCGCAGCTGCGCGTCAGGCGCGACGAGCTGGGCATCGCGCGCGCGCAGGCGTTTGCCGCCGGCCTGCTGCCCGATCCGCAGCTGGCGTTGTCGGCCGATTTTCCGCACCCGCGCGCCAGTGGCCTGACCACGGGCTACAGCCTGGGCCTCGGCGAGGACATTGGCGCGCTGCTGACGCGCTCCTCGCGCAAGGCCGCGGCACGCGAGCAGGTCCGCCAAGTGAACCTCGACCTGTTGTGGGCCGAATGGCAGACGGTGGCGCAGGCGCGGCTGCTGTTCGACCAGCTGCACGACCTGCGCGCCCAGCGCGCACTGCTCGAACGCGAACAACCGGCGCTGGCCGAGGTGGCCGACGATATCCGCGCCGCGCTGCAGGCCGGTGACCTCAGCTATGACGGCGCCAGTGCCGGGTTGAACGCGCAGGCCGACTTGCGCAAGCGGCTGGCCGACAACGCGGTCGCGCTGCACCAGGCCGACGCCGACCTGCACCTGCTGCTCGGGCTGGCGCCGGACGCGCCGCTGGCGCTGGTCGGCGCGGCCTACCGCGCCGCGCCGACGGCGGCCGAACGGGATGCCGCGCTCGACGCGCTGCCGCGGCGGCGCCCCGACCTGCTGGCGCTGCAGGCCGGCTACGCCTCGCAGCAGGAAAAACTGCGCGCGGCGATCCTGGCCCAGTTCCCCGCGCTGAACATCGGCTTCAACACCGCGCGCGACACCGGCAACGTGCATACGCGCGGCTTCAGCATCGGCATCACCCTGCCGCTGTTCGACCGCAACCGCGGCAACATCGCGATCGAGCGCGCCACGCGGGCACAACTGCACGACGACTACACCGCGCGCGTGCTGACCACGCGCAGCGACATCCGGCGCATCGACGCCGACCTCGCCACGCTGGACGCCCAGGTCGACCAGTTGCAGGCGCACGTGCAGGAACTCGACCAGGCACGCGACGCCGCCGACCGGGCCTGGCGCGCCGGCGCGCTGGACTGGCCGACCTGGCTCGCGATCCGCAGCAACGCGCTGGCCGCCGAGCTCGACCTGCTGGCGACGCGACAGGAACGCGCGCGGCAGTCGATCGCGCTGGACACCCTGCTCGGCCGCAGCGACCTGGCCGCGCCCAATCCATCCACCGCCAAGGCCGCCACCCGATGACGCGTTCCCTGCTCCTGCCCGCTGCCTGTGCGCTGCTGCTCGCCGCGCTGCTGGCGGCCTGCGGCCATGCCGCACCGGACGACGACGAGGCCGCCGCGCCGCCCGGCCAGGTCGCGGTGACCACCGCCACGCCGACGCGGCAGACCTTCCACGACACGGTGGAGGCGTGGGGCAGCGTCGCCGGCGATCCGCAGCGCGCGCGCGCGATCAGCCTCGGCCACGGCGGCCAGGTCAGTGCGTTGCTGGTGGCCGCGGGGCAAACCGTGAAGCGCGGGCAGGCACTGCTGACGATCACCCCCGACCCCGCCGCGCACAGCACCTGGCTGCAGGCGCAGGCCGCGCTGACCCTGGCCCGCGGCGAGCTGCAGCGCAGCGAACGGCTGGCCGCGCAGCGGCTGGCCACGCAGTCGCAGCTGGCCGCCGCGCGCAAGGCGCTGGCCGATGCGCAGGCGACCTTCGACGCGCAAAAGGCGCTCGGCGGCGGCGCGGCAAGCGAGACCGTCGCCGCGCCGACCGACGGCGTGGTCACCGCGCTGCAGGTCGGCCTGGGCGAGCGCGTGGCGGCGAACGCGCCGCTGCTCAGCTTCGCGCCCAGCCGCGCGCTGCTCGGCGTGTTCGGCGTGCAGCCGCAGGATGGCGCGCGGCTGCACCCCGGCATGGCGGTGCAGGTGCGCCCGGTGTACGGCGCGGCGGATGCCTTCGTCGGCACGTTGCGCATGGTCGGCCAGTCGGTCGACGCGCAGACCCACCTGCTCGGCGCGCAGGTCGAGCTGCCGGCCGGCGCCAGCGCCAGCCTCGTCATCGGCGCCGCGCTGGAGGCGCAGATCCGCACCGACGATTTCCGGGCCTGGGCGGTGCCGCGCGACGCCGTGCTGCACGACGCGCAAGGCGATTACCTGTTCCAGGTCGAACGCGGCCACGCCAGGCGCATCGCGGTGAAACTGCGCAGTCCCGACGGCGATACCGTCGGCGTCGAGGGGCCGCTGGACGCACACGCGCCGGTGGTGGTGCTGGGCGTCTACGAGCTGCATGACGGCGACGCGGTGCGGGAGTCGGCACGGTGAGCATGAGCGCATGGATGCAGCGGCATCGTCGTTCGCTGCTGTTCCTGGCGCTGATGCTGGCGCTCGGCGGCGTCGCCAGCGCGTTCCTGATGCCGGTGGCGCTGTTCCCCAACGTGGCCTTTCCGCGCGTGCAGCTGACCCTGGACGCCGGCGACCGACCGGCCGACCAGATGGCGATCGAGGTGACCACGCCGGTCGAGGAGGCCGTGCGGCGCGTGCGCGGCGTGCGCGAGGTGCGCTCCACCACCAGCCGCGGCAGCGCGGACATCGCGATCAGTTTCGACTGGGGCGCGGACATGGCCGCCGCGCTGCAGGAGGTCAACGGCGCCGCCGGGCAGGTGTTGGCGCAGCTACCGCCCGGCACGCGGCTGTCGAGCCGGCGGATGGACCCGACCACCTTCCCGGTGCTGGCCTACAGCCTGCGCTCGCATACCGTGTCGCCCGCCGCGCTGCACGACCTGGCCGAATACCAGTTGCGCCCGCTGCTCAGCGGCATCGACGGCGTCGCCCACGTCGACGTGCAGGGCGGCGAGGTGGCCGAGTTCCACGTCGACGTCGACCCGGGCAAGTTGCGCGCGCTGGGCCTGGGCATGGCCGAGGTCACCGCGGCGGTGACGAACGCCGCCACGATCCAGGCGATGGGCCGCGTCGCCGACCACTACAAGCTTTACCTGCTGCTGGCCGACAACCAGCCGCGCAGCGTGGCCGCGCTGGAGGGCATCGTGCTGCGCGCGGGGCCGCGCGGCGTGGTGCGGCTGGGCGACGTGGCGCGGGTCGGCATCGGCCACGTGCCGCAGTGGATCAAGGTCAATGCCGACGGCCAGGACGCGGTGCTGCTGCAGGTCTTCCAGCAACCGGCCGGCAACAGCGTGCAGATCGCCGCGGCGGTGAAGCAGCGCCTGGCCGATTTCGCGCCGCAGATGCCGGCCGGCGTCAAGGTGGCCAATTGGTACGACCAGACCCAGTTGGTCACCGGCGCGGCCGGCAGCGTGCGCGACGCGATCCTGGTCGGCATCGTGCTGGCCGGGCTGGTGCTGTTCGGTTTCCTGCGCAACACGCGGGTGATCCTGATCGCGCTGATCGTGGTGCCCGCGGTGCTGGCGATCACCGTGCTGCTGCTGCGCGTGCTCGGCATGAGCTTCAACATGATGACGCTCGGCGGCATGGCCGCGGCGGTCGGGCTGATCATCGACGACGTGGTCGTGATGCTCGAACACATCATGCGCCGGCTCCACCAGGGCGACGGCGAGCTGCATCGGCGCATCGCCGGCGCGGCGGCGGAGTTCACCCGTCCGCTCGCCGGCTCCAGCGCCGCGACGGTGGTCATCTTCCTGCCGCTGGCGTTCCTCTCCGGCGTCACCGGTGCGTTCTTCAAGGCGCTGTCGCTGACCATGGCCAGCGCACTGGTGATCTCCTGGCTGTTGACCTGGGTCGCGGTGCCGCTGCTGGCCGAACGCCTGCTCGATCGCCGCCACCTCGTCAAACCTGCGCCGTCGCGTTTCACCACGCGGATGATGGACGGCTATCACCGCGTGCTGGCGCGCTGGCTCGCGCGACCCGTGCTGGTGCTGTGGCTGGTCGTGCCGCTGCTGCTGGCCGGCGGCTTCGCCTATGCCCGCGTCGGCACCGGCTTCATGCCGAGGATGGACGAGGGCGGCTTCATCCTCGATTACCTGTCCAAGCCCGGCACCTCGCTGCAGGAAACCAACCGTCTGCTCAACCAGGTCGAGGCGATCATCCGCGCCAACCCCTACGTGGACACCTATTCGCGACGCACCGGCCTGCAGCTGGGCGGCGGCCTCACCGAGGCCAACCAGGGCGACTTCTTCGTGCGCCTGAAGAACGGTTCGCGACCTTCGACCGAAGAGGTGATGGCGCAGGTGCGCACGGCGGTCGAGGCACAGGTGCCGGGGCTGGACATCGACCTGGCGCAATTGATGGAGGACCTGATCGGCGACCTGGTGGCGGTGCCGCAGCCGATCGAGGTGCAGCTGTACGGCGACGACGAGAAGCAACTGGACGCCACCGCCGCGAAAGTCGCCGCGGCGATCGGCAAGATCCCCGGTGTGGTCGGCGTGCTCGACGGCATCAACCCCGCCGGCGATGCACTGACGGTGCAGGTCGATCCGGCCAGGGCCGCGCTGCAGGGGCTGGACCCGGTCGCGGTCACCGACCAGGTGGCGGCGGCCATCGACGGCACGGTCGCCGCGCAGTTTCCGCTGGGCGGCAAGGTGGTCGGCGTGCGCGTGCGCCTGCCCGAAGGCGCGCACCAGCGGCTCGACCAGGTGGCGGCGCTGCCGATCCGCGCCGCGGACGGCCATCTGTTTCCGCTGTCGCAGGTGGCCACGCTGCGCCAGGTGCAGGGCCAGCCCGAGATCACCCGCAACAACCTCAAGCGCATGGTGGCGGTGACCGGCCGCATCAGCGGCCGCAGCCTCGGCGCCGCCATCGCCGACGTGAAGCAGGTGCTGGCCCGCCCGGGGCTGTTGCCCAAGGGCATGTTCCACCAGCTCGGCGGCGTCTACCAGCAGCAGCAGGCGGCATTCCGCGGGCTCACCATCGTGCTGCTGGCGGCGATCGCGCTGGTGTTCACCCTGCTGCTGTTCCTGTACGAGAGTTTCCGCGTGGCGCTGGCGATCCTGGCGATGCCGCTGCTGGCGCTGCCCGGCGTGTTCATCGGGCTGTGGCTGACCGGCATCGAACTGAACATCTCCTCGATGATGGGCATGACGATGATCGTGGGCATCGTCACCGAGGTGGCGATCTTCTACTTCTCCGAGTTCGATGACGCGCAGCGTCGCCTCGCGCTGCACGACGCCCTGCACGACGCCGGCACGCACCGCACCCGGCCGATCCTGATGTCGACCCTCGCCGCGATCCTGACCCTGTTGCCGCTGGCGCTGGCGCTCGGCCAGGGCTCGCAGATGCAGCAGCCGCTGGCGGTGGCGATCATCGCCGGCATGCTGCTGCAGCTGCCGCTGGTGCTGCTGGTGATGCCGGTGCTGTACGCGCTGCTGCGCCGTCGCGACACGCCGCGCGCCGCGCCTGCCGAATGATGTTTTCCGTCCCCACGCCCAGGTGACCGCCATGCAAAGACACAGACTGCTTCGCTCCCTCGTGCCGGCCGCGCTGGCCTTGCTGCTCGCGCCTGCGGCGAGCCATGCCGCGGCGCCCGCCCCGGTGCCGCGATTGCTGTCGAGCCTGCGGCTGGGCGGCGCGGGCGGCTGGGATTACCTCAGCTTCGACGCCGCGCGGCGGCACCTGTTCGTCAGTCGCGGCGATCGCGTGCTGGTGATCGATGTCGACCGCGGCAAGCAGATCGGCACCATCGCCGATACGCCCGGCGTGCACGGCATCGCGATCGCCGACGATCTGCAGCGCGGCTTCACCAGCAACGGCCGCGGCGCCTCGGTGACCGCGTTCGACCTGCACACGTTCGAGCCGGTGGCCACCATCACCGGCACCGGCGAGAACCCTGACGCCATCGTCTACGACGCCCCCTCGCAGCACGTGCTGACCTTCAATGGCAGGAGCCATTCGGCCAGCGTGATCGACCCGGCCAGGGACGCGGTGATCGCCACCATCGCGCTGCCCGGCAAGCCGGAGTTCGCGGTGTCCGATGGCGCCGGCCACATCTACGACAACATCGAGGACAAGTCCGAGCTGGTGGAGATCGACACCGCCGCCAATACGGTGCTGCACGTCTGGCCACTGGCGCCGTGCGAGTCGCCCAGCGGGCTGGCCATCGACGTCGCGCACCATCGGCTGTTCTCGGTCTGCGACAACCGCCTGATGGTCGTCACCGATGCGCGCGACGGCCACCAGGTCGCCCGCGTGCCGATCGGCGACGGCCCGGATGGAGTGGTGTTCGACGCTGCGCAGTCGATGATCTACAGCGCCAACGGCGGCAGCGGCACGATCACCGCGATCCATCAGGACGACGCCGACCACTATCGCGTCCGTGCCACCCTTGCGACCCAGGTCAGCGCGCGCACGCTGACACTGGACCCGAAGCTGCACCGGCTCTATCTCTCCGCCGCGCGTTTCGGCAGCGCGCGGCAGCCGGATGGGCGGCACACGATCGTGCCGGGAAGCTTCGCCATCCTGACGGTGGGGCAGCCCTGAGGCGCGACTGGATTGCCCGCGTCGCCAGGCGAGCGGCCGCGGTACGCGCAGTCGCCGGAGCCGCGGCGAAATCCGCTCAGCCCGGCAGCTGCCGCTTGCGGCGGTGCCGGAAGAAGCCGCCCGCGCGGGTGGCCGGGACGGCGCTGGTGGTCAGCAGGTGCACGAAGCGGGCCGCGATCACGCCGGTGCTGAAGCGCTCGCGCACGAAGGCCTCGGCCGCCACGCCCATCGGCTGCCGGCGCGACGGGTCGCACATCGCCACGATGGCGGCACGCCACGCTTCGACGTCGCCGGGCGGCAGCAGCACGCCGGTGACGCCGGGCTGCAGCGTTTCCGGAATGCCGCCGATGTCGCTGGCCAGCACCGGCAGGCCGGCGGCCTGCGCCTCCACCGAGACGCGCCCGAAGGTTTCCGGAGCGATGGACGGAAAGGCCAGCATCGACATGGCGCTGTAGTACGGGTGGATGTCGTTGACCCAGCCCGGGAAATGGTGGCGGTTGCCCAGCGGATGCGCGGCGGCGCGCTCGCGCAGCGCCTGTGCATCCGGGCCGTCGCCCAGCCACAGGCAATGCAGTCGCGGCTGCTGCGCCATCGCCGCGGTGGCGGCGTCGAACAGGGTGAAGATGCCCTTGCCCCGCTGCATCCGGCCGCAGTAGCCGAGCACGACGGGGTCGCCGAAGATGTCCAGGCTGCGCAGGATCGCACTGCGCTGCACCTCGTCGTGCCGGCACAGCGCCATGTTCACCGGGTTGTACAGCACCTGCACCAGGCCGGGCGGCACGCCGCGTTGGAGGTAGGCGCGGCGTGCGTGGCGCGACACGGCGAAGAAGCGGTGCGCCAGCCGCGGCAGCAGCCAGGCCGAGACGCGCTTCATCGGTGGCACGCGGTGGCGGAACAGCACGACCGGGATGCGCAGCAGCCGGCCGATCACGATCAGCGGCCAGTACTCCTTGCCGAAGTTGCCGACCAGCCAGTGCGGCCGCCGTTGCCGCGCCGCGCGCAGCACCGCGGCGAAGCCGCGCAGGTCCAGCGCATTGCGGAACGTGGCGCGGTGCAGTTGCACGGCGGTGTCGGCAAGCTGCTGTTCGATCAGTCCGTCGGCGGCCGTGACCACGCCGACCTCGTGGCCGGCCTCGGCCAGCGCCTGCGCCAGCGCGACGAAATGGGTGGCCGCGCCGGTGTGCTCCGGGTTGGTGCCGACCAGCAGGAATTTCATGCGCGGCGATCCTCGTAGCCGGTCAGCACGCGCGCCGCGAACTGCGGCAGCAGGTGGTGCCGCGCCACCTGTATCCGCGGCAGTCGCCACAGGTCGGCGCCGGCCACGGCGCGCCCGCGGCGCGTGGTGGTGGCCGCCGCGTAGCCGGCTTCGCGGGCCACCGCGACCACGCGCTCGTCGATGTCGCCGTAGGGGTAGCAGAACTGGGTCACCGCGCAGCCGAGGCGATCCTCCAGGTCGGCCTTGCAGCCGTGGATCTCGCCGTGCAGGACGGCGTCCGTACATTGGCTGAGCCGCGGATGGCTGCGCGTGTGCGCGCCGATCTCCATGCCGGCGTCGTTCCAGCGGCGCATGTCCGCGGCGGACATCAGCGGCTTGCGGATGCCGAGCCGTTCGGCGTCCCACGTGTTGAAGCGGCCGATGCTGCCGCTGACCATGTAGATCGTGGCGCTGAAGCCGAACGACTGCAGCACCGGCAGCGCCGCGTCGAGGTTGTCGACGTAGCCGTCGTCCAGCGTGATGGCGACGACCCGTCCGCGGCGTTCGCCGCGCAGGTACGGCAATGCCGCCGACATCGACAGGCCGGCGTATCCCAGCTGCTGCAGCAGCCACATCTGCCGCGCGAATCTGGCCGGGCTGACATACAGGCTGCGGTAGCTGCGCAAGCCCGCGGGGGTTGCCGCGATGTTGTGATACATGAGCACGGGCACGATCTGGCCGCCCGCCTTTCCCGCCTTGTCCATGCCTGTTCCGCCGCACCCGGGTTGCCCGCCACCGGCACGCATCGGCCGGGGTCATCGGCCGGCATTCTCCGGGCGGCCGGCTTTCAGCCGGCTTACGGAGGCGCAGGCTGGCGTTTCAGTGTCGTGACGGGCGCTTCGCTCAGTCGTTGCGCGGGATGCTCACGTGCACGCGCAGGCCGTGGCCGAACGGCGAATCGAGCAGCTCGATGCTGGCGCCGTGCAGCTCGGCGGCGCGCTGCACGATCGACAGGCCGAGACCGTAGCCTTCGCCGCGGCTGCTCGATTCGCGGTGGAAGCGGGCGAACACGGCGGCGCGCCGTTCGGGCGGGATGCCGGGGCCATCGTCGGCCACGTCGATGGTGGTGGTAACCACGCCCTGCGCAATCGACAACTGCACCTGGCCGCCGGCCGGCACGTGGCGCATGGCGTTCTCGATCAGGTTGCGCAGCAGCGCGGCCAGCGCGGCCTCGTGGCCTTGCACCCGCACCGGCTGGTCGTCGTGGCTGAAGCCCAGCTCGGCGCCGCTTTCGGCGATCACCGGAGCCAGCTCCTCGATCACGTCGCTGGCCACGCGCACCAGGTCGACCGGCTGGCGCTGCTCCAGCGCGGTGCCGGATTCCAGCCGCGCCAGCGCCAGCAACTGCTCGACGCGCCGCGCCAGCGCGGCCACGTTGTGGCGCGCGCCGGCCAGGCTGGCCTCCGCTTCGGCGGGATCGCGGGTGGCCATCGCGCTCTCGATGTTGAGCATGATCGAGGCCAGCGGCGTGCGCAGCTCGTGCGCCACGTCGGCGCTGAAGCGATGCTCGCGCTCCAGTGCATCGGCGAGGCGCTGCAGTTGCCCGTTCAACGCGTCGAGCACGGGCTGCAGTTCCAGCGGCGCCCGCTCCAGCACGATCGCCTCGCGGCTGCCCAGCTTGCGCGAGGCCAGCGCGCCGGTCAGCGACTGCAGCGGGCGCAGGCCGCGCCGCACCGCCCAGCCGACCAGCAGGCCGAGCAGCGGCAGGCCGATCAGCAGCGGCAGGGCATGGTCGAACCACAGCGCGCGCAGGATGTCGTGGCGGCTGTCGTAGCGCTCGCCGGTGCGGATCACCAGGCCATCGCGCGGGTCGGACAGGGTGAACAGGCGCCAGCGGTAGCCGTCGGCGCGGATGTCGCGGTATTCGCCGTCGCCGGCTTGCGGCGCGGGCAGCGCGGCGAGGTTGGTGGTGGCCATCACCAGGCGGCCGGCGCGGTCGAATACCTGGAAGCCGACCTCGGACTCGAACGTGTGGCCGCGCCGGCGCATGGCCTGCACCGCGGGCGCCTCGATCGGCACCAACTGGCCATGCTGGCCGTGGCCGCGCAACACGTCGGGGCCTTCCTGGCCGAGGATCACCTGCAGCGTGCGGGCCGACTGCGCCAGCCGGCCGTCGGACAACTCGTTCACCTCCTGCATGGTGCGCCGGAAGCTGAGCACCGCCAGCGGCAGCAGCACCGCCAGCATCACGCCGATGATCAGCCAGCGCAGCCGGCCGCGCAGGCTGGGCTGGCTCATTCGGGCTCCCGCGGGATCATGTAGCCGAAGCCGCGCACGGTGCGCACGGTGTCGTAGCCGAGTTTCTTGCGCAGCGTATGCACCAGCACCTCCAGCGCGTTGTCGCCGACCACGGTGTCCAGACCATACAGCGAGTTCACCAGGCTTTCGCGGCGCACCAGCTTGCCGGCGCGTTCCAGCAGGATCTGCAGCAGGGCGAACTCGCGCCGGGTCAGTTCGATCGCCTCGCCGCGACAGGTCACCTGCGAGGTGCCCAGGTCCAGCGCCAGCGCGCCGACCTCGATGCGGTTGACCGCCAGGCCCTGCGCGCGCCGGCTCAGCGAGCGGATGCGCGCGCACAGCTCGTCGAGGTGGAACGGCTTGATCAGGTAATCGTCGGCGCCGGCATCGAGTCCGTGCACGCGCGCCTGCAGGCCGTCGCGCGCGGTCATCACGATCACCGGCGTGGTGACGTGGCTGCGGCGCGCCTCGACCAGCACGTCGAGGCCGTCCTTGCCGGGCAGGCCGAGGTCGAGCAGCACCAGGTCGGCGGTTTCGTCGCGCAGCGCGATGAGCGCCTCGCGGCCGTCGCGCAGCCAGCTCACCGTATAGGCGAGGCGTTCCAGCGCGCGCTGGATGGCGGCGCCGAGCTGGGCGTCGTCCTCGACCAGGATGATGTGCACGAACAGGCTCCGGTGTGGCGGCGGCCCGGCGGATTATCCGTGTGCCGACTTAAGAAGTGCTTATGGCGCAGTCGACACGTCAAGAGCCGGTGGCTGCGCGGTCCGCGCGGAGGCGCTCGACCGGGTGCCGCCGGCAATCAGTCGGGCCCGGCCGGGCGCAACAGCTCGTCCAGCGGCTGCGCCTTGCCGAACAGCCAGCCCTGGGCAAACGCCACGCCGTGCTGACGCAGGAACTCGGCCTGGGCGTGGGTCTCCACCCCTTCGCTGATCAGCGTGAGCTTGAGCGAGCGCGCCATCGCGATGATGTGCAGCACCACTTCGCTGGTGACCGACCCGGTGCCGATGGCGTCGACGAAGATCTTGTCGATCTTCAGGCAATCGGCGCGCAGCTGGGTCAATTGCGACAGGCCGGAAAAGCCGGTGCCGAAGTCGTCGATCGCCACCCGGATGCCCAGCGCATGGATGCGCGCGATCGTGCGGTTGGCGCTGGCCGGGTCGACGAAGGAGCTCTCGGTCACCTCCACCACGATGTTGTGCACGCCGATGCCGGGCGTGGTCAGCAGGCGCTGCAGGTGCTCGACGACTGCGCCGGACAGCAGGTCGCTCGGCGCCAGGTTGACGCTGATGTAGCAGCCCGGATATCGGCTGAAGAAGCGTGGCCCGTCGATGGCGACGCGGGCGAGCACGTATTCGGTGAAGCGGGCGGTCAGTCCGCAGTCGGCCGCGGCCTGCACGAACAGCGCCGGGCGCATGCCGATCTGCTTGTTGGCGGGCCAGCGCAAGAGTGCCTCGGCCCCGGCTATCGTGTTGGAGCCCAGCTCGACGATCGGCTGGTAGTACAGCACGAACTCCTGCCGGTTCAGCGCCGCCCGCAGCAACGCGGGCAGCGACGCACGCTGGCGCGCGAACATGACGATCGCGCCGACCAACGCCGCGCCCAGTGCCAGCCCGACGGGAAGCAGCAACAGGGCGAGCTCGCGCAGGCGGGAGCTCAGGTAGGCACGCGGAATCGCCGCGTAGGCGCCCACGTCGAAGCGTTCCGATCCCTGGATCGCCACCAGGTAGCCGCCGTCGTAGAAGATCGCGCGGGCAGCCTTGCCGTGCTGCTCCAGCCATGCCGGGTCGAAGTGGCCGTCACGGGCCCAGACCTTGCCGGCGCTGCGCCCGAACACGCCCTGCGCAAGGCCCGGCACGGAAGGCGTTTCGACCAGCAGGTTGTCCGGGTGAACCGCGGTGGCGTAATGGTCGCCGCTGAGCACCACGAACGGACGGCTGCCGTCGATGGAAACCCCGAAGTGCACCCGCGTGCCCTTCGGGCTCACGTACGCCGGTGGCCCCATCTGCAGGCCGTCGGCCTGCGGGCCGATGGCCGAGCAGGTGATGCGATCGCCGGAGACGTAGCCGGCCGCCTGCACGTAGTCGTAATCCAGCAGAATCCGGCGCAGCTGCGCGCGCTTGGCCTCGGAGCACGTGCCGGAGGGATTCAACTCGGTCAACCGCTGATAGGCGGCCGCGGACTGTTCGCCCACCGCTTCCGTGCGATGGATGATGGCGCTGGCGATGTTCGATGCCTGGGCGCCGGCTTCCTCCATCGACTGGTGGCGGGCGATCAGCAGTGCCGCCACCAGCGGCAGGACGATGGCCACGGTGCACAGCGTCAGCGCGATGGTGGTGGCAAACCGCCTTGGCATCGTTTCCCCTTGCCGCGCCCAGGTCCGGACGGCTCGTCGGAGCCTCGATGATGCACCAACGCTGCCGGCGTGCCTATCCGCTCATGCGCCGGCGGCACGCCTCAGAAGCGCAGGTGGACGAACAACGAGGGACCGTCAAGTTTCATGTCGAGGTTGGCGTGGTAGGCGTGCTTGCGCTGGTGCAGCACCACGCGGCTGTAGCCGTATTCGGCGCCGAAGCCAAGGTGTGGCCACGGCAGCCATTCCACGCCCAGCGCGGCGTTCACGATGTGGCCGCTGAGCCGGCCGCCGTTCTTCTTCACCCCGGCGGCGTCGGCATACATGCGCCACTGGTCGTTGAACGCATGGCGCCAGCCGAGCTGCAGCATCGGTGCCCAGGCGCCGTCGCTGGTGCCGGAGGAGACCTGCCCGACCGGCTCGCCGTTGACGCTGGCCTCGCCGCTGATGGCGGCATGCACGCGGTAGTAGGCGCCGCCCAGGCCCAGCCCGAACACGTCGTTGCCGTGGCCGAACCACCAGCGCCAGGAGGCGCTGCCGAAATCGAAGTTCAACTTGCCGCGCACCGTGGCGGCGGCCTCGTAATCGTTGCCGGCGTAGCTGATCGAGCGCGCCAGGCTCTGGCTGCGCGAGCGGTTGACGCTGTAGTAGTCGAGCGAGAAACCCTGGCTGTCGCCGACCAGGAAATCCAGTCGCGCGCGCGGCACGCGCTTGCGGTCGTTGAAGCCGAGATCGTTCTCCAGGCTGAAGTTGCCGCCGTACCGGCCGCCCGGATCGCTGGCGCCGAGCGTGGTGTCGACGTGCGCGTCGTAGCCGCCCAGCCACAGGCTGACGCGATCGAGTGCAGGCGACTGCTGCGCGCCGGCGAGGCCGCTGCCCAGCGCCAGCGGCAGGAGGGCGGCGAGGCGCAGCGCGTGGCGGGGCCGACGAAGAGGTGGACAGGTCATCGATCATGTCTCCGGATGGGTGCGAGGCAACGCATGCGCGCGGCCATCCCGGGATTCCACGGGTGATGGTACGAACAGGTGGTGTGCAAGCGCCGTGCAGGGCCGTTGCCGCTTGCGCGCGGCGAACGATAGAATCGGGCGAGGAGTCCGGACGGTTCTGGCCGCCACGCTCCCAGCCCAGAGGTGAGTGCATGCGGGTGATCGCGACGATGGCCTGCCATGCCGCGCGCCTGCATGACAGCTGGTTCGAGGCGGTAGCCGTGCGTGATGCACCCGGGCGCCGGTCCGGTGACGGGCGACACCGACGATCTTTCCATCGAACGCAGTGAGCGATGCCCGACAACCTCATCCCAGGCGCCATCCTCTGCCTGCCTTTCGCGGCGGCGGCGGCGACGTGGCTGATGCGTGAGCGCGGGCACAATCGCGCCGCCTGGCTGATGACCGGCGCCGCGCTGCTCGGCCTGGCGCTTTCGTTGTGGCTGGCCCCGGCGATCTTCGCCGGCGAGGTGTTGCGCCAGACCATCCCGTGGGCACCGTCGCTGGGTCTGGACCTGGTGCTGCGAGTGGACGGCTTCAGCTGGCTGATGCTGCTGCTGATCTGCGGCATCGGCGCGCTGGTGGGCGTGTACGCGCGCTACTACATGTCGCCGGACGATCCGCTGGCGCGCTTCTTCGCGCTGCTGCTGGCGTTCATGGGTTCGATGCTGGGCATCGTGATGTCCGGCAACGTGATCCAGCTGGTGTTCTTCTGGGAGCTGACCAGCCTGTTCTCGTTCCTGCTGATCGGCTACTGGCACCACGGCGCATCCGCGCGCGACGGCGCGCGGATGGCCCTGATCGTCACCTCCGGCGGCGGCTTCTGCCTGCTCGCCGGCATGCTGCTGCTGGGGCACATCGCGGGCAGCTATGAACTGGACGCGATCCTCGCTGCGGGCGAGGCGGTGCGCGCGCACCCGTGGTACACGCCGACCCTGCTGCTGATCCTGCTCGGCGCGTTCACCAAGAGCGCGCAGTTCCCGTTCCACTTCTGGCTGCCGCAGGCGATGTCTGCGCCCACGCCGGCCTCGGCCTACCTGCATTCGGCGACGATGGTGAAGGCCGGCGTGTTCCTGCTGGTGCGCTTCTGGCCGGTGCTGGGCGGCACCGACCAGTGGTACTGGATCGTCGGGGGCGTGGGCCTGGTCACGTTGATCCTGGGCGCCTACGCGGCGATGTTCGAGCAGGACCTGAAAGGCGTGCTGGCCTATTCGACGATCAGTCACCTGGGCCTGATCACCATGCTGGTGGGGCTGGGCAGCACGCTGGGCGTGGTGGCGGCGATCTTCCACATCGTCAACCACGCCACCTTCAAGTCCTCGCTGTTCATGGCCGCCGGCGCGGTCGACCACGAGGCCGGCACGCGCGACCTGCGCAGGCTCGGCGGCCTGTACCGGGTGATGCCGGTCACCGCCACGCTGGCGCTGGTGGCTGGTGCGGCGATGGCCGGCGTGCCCTTGTTGAACGGCTTCCTGTCCAAGGAGATGTTCTTCGCCGAGACGCTGGCGGCGCGCCAGGGCCCGCTGCTGGACGCGATCTCGGTGGTGATCGCGGTGGCGGCCAGCGCATTCGGCGTGACCTACTCGATCCGCTTCGTGCGCGGCGTGTTCTTCGGTCGCATGCCTGCCGACCTGCCGCGCGAGCCGCACGAGCCGCCGCTGTGGATGCGCTTGCCGATCGGCTTCCTCGCGCTGGCCTGCCTGCTGGTGGGCGTGCTGCCGGGGCGGGTGATCGGACCCACCTTGCACGCGGCGGCCGGCGCGGTGCTCGGCGCGGAGATGCCGGCGTACAGCCTGGCGGTGTGGCACGGCCTGACCACGCCGCTGCTGATGAGCGTATTCGCCTTCGCCGCCGGCTGCCTGCTGTTCGCCAGCCTGCGCCGTCGCTTCGATGCCATCGAGACGGCGCCGCTGACCAGCCGCTTCAGCGGCAAGCGGCTGTTCGAGCGTGCGCTGGCGCTGTTCGCGGCGGACTGGCCGCAGCGGATCGAGCGGCTCTATCCGAGCCGGCGGCTGCAGTCGCAGTTGCTGTGGATCGTGCTGCTCGCCCTGCTGGCCGCCGTGCTGGCGGCAACCACGGCACCGCTGGATTTTCGCCCGCACTGGTCCAGCATCGATCCGGCGTTCGCGCTGCTGTGGCTGCTCGGCGCGGCCTGCGCGATCGGCGCGGCAACCCAGGCCAAGTTCCATCGCCTCGCCGCGCTGGTGCTCAGCGGCGGCGCGGGGCTGGTGTCGTGCGTGAGCTTCGTGTGGCTGTCCGCGCCTGACCTGGCGGCGACCCAGCTGCTGGTGGAGGTGGTCACCACGATCCTGATCCTGCTCGGCCTGCGCTGGCTGCCCAAGCGCATTGCCGGGTTCACGCCCGAGGGGCGGCGCCAGCGCTTCCGTCGCCGCCGCGACATCGTGATCGCGCTGGCGGTGGGCGTCGGCGTGGCCAGCCTGGCCTACGCCGCGATGATGCATCCGGTGGCCGATTCGATCTCGCGCTTCTTCCTCGAACAGGCGTACACCGAGGGCGGCGGCCACAACGTGGTCAACGTGATCCTGGTCGACTTCCGCGGCTTCGACACGCTGGGCGAGATCAGCGTGCTGGCGATCGTGGCGCTGACCGTGTTCGCCTTGCTGCGCCGTTTCCGCCCGGCCGCCGAAAGCATCCACGTACCGGAGCAACAGCGCCAGCAGACGGCGCTGGAGGCGGATGAACCCGGGCGCGCAGCGGACCATTCGCTGACCGACTACCTGATGATCCCCGGCCTGATCATCCAGTTGATGGCGCCGGTGATCCTGCTGTTCGGGCTGCACCTGTTCCTGCGCGGGCACGACCTGCCGGGCGGCGGCTTCGTCGCCGGCATCACCGTGGCGGTGGCGCTGATCCTGCTGTACATGGCGCGCGGCGCGCGCTGGGTGGAGTCGCACCTGCGCGTGCTGCCGCTGCGCTGGATCGGCGCCGGCCTGCTGCTGGCGCTGCTCACCGGCCTGGGCTCGCTGGCGTTCGGACGTCCATTCATGACCAGTCATTTCCAGTACCTGGAGCTGCCGCTGCTGGGCCGCGTGCCGCTGGCCACGGCCTTGCTGTTCGACCTGGGCGTGTTTGCCGTGGTGGTCGGCGCCACGGTGCTGATGCTGATCGCGCTGGCGCACCAGTCGCTGCGCCGTTCGCGCCAGGCGGCGGATGCGCCAGCCACGGGCGGAGGGCAGGGCTGATGGAACTGGTACTCGCCGCCGCCATCGGCATCCTCGCCGCCTCCGGCGTGTGGCTGCTGCTGCGTCCGCGCAGCTTCCAGGTGATCATCGGGCTGACCCTGATCTCCTATGCCGTGAACCTCTTCATCTTCTCCATCGGCGGCCTGCGCACCGGCGCCGATCCGGTGCTGCACGAGGTGGCCGGCAACGTCGCGCAGTACACCGATCCGCTGCCGCAGGCGCTGGTGCTCACCGCGATCGTGATCGGTTTCGCCACCACCGCGCTGTTCCTGGTGGTGCTGCTGACCTCGCGCGGGCTGACCGGCAACGACCACGTCGACGGCGAGGACGGCACGCCGTGAGCCAGCACCTGGTCGTCGCGCCGATCCTGCTGCCGCTGCTCATTGCCGCGCTGCAGCTGCTGGTGGGCGAGAAGCGCCGGCGCACGGCGCTGGCGCTGAGCATCGCCTCGTGCGTGGCGCTGGTGCTGCTGGCCGCCGCGCTGCTGCTGGAGGTGTCCGCCGACGGCGCGCTGGCGGCGGTCTACCGCATCGGCGACTGGCCGGCGCGCTTCGGCATCGTGCTGGTGGCGGACCGGCTTTCCGCGCTGATGGTGCTGCTCACCAGCGTACTGGCGCTGGCGTTGCTGCCGTATGCGCTGGGTCGCTGGCAGCATCGCGGCGGCCATTTCCAGCCGCTGCTGCAGTTCCTGCTGATGGGCTTGAACGGCGCCTTCCTCACCGGCGACCTGTTCAATCTTTTCGTGTTCTTCGAAGTGCTGCTGGCGGCGTCCTACGGCCTGGCGCTGCACGGCTCCGGTGCGCGGCGGGTCAGCGCGGGGCTGCATTACATCGCGGTCAACCTGACCGCCTCGATGCTGTTCCTGCTCGGCGTCAGCCTGATCTTCGGCGTCACCGGCACGCTCAACATGGCGGCGCTGGCCGAGCTGATCCCGCACGTGCCGGAGCGCACCCGCGCGCTGCTGCATGCGGGCGCGGCGCTGCTCGGCGTGGCGTTCCTGATCAAGACCGCGATGTGGCCGCTCGGCTTCTGGCTGCCGCGCACCTACGCGGCCGCGGCGCCGGCGGTGGCCGCGATGTTCGCGCTGATGACCAAGCTCGGCATCTACGTGCTGCTGCGCCTCGGCCTGCTGCTGTTCGGCGCTGGCGCCGGGCCCGCCTCGGCGCATTTCGGCAGCGCGTGGATGCTGTGGGGCGGCATGGCCACGCTGGTGGCCGGCACCATCGGCATGCTGGGCGCGCGCGACCTCGGCAAGCTGGCAGGCTACAACGTGGTGGTCTCCGCCGGCACCCTGCTCGGCGCGATCGGCCTGCAGCAGAGCGCGGTGACCGCCGGCGCGCTGGCCTACCTGGTGATCTCCACCCTGGCGATCGCCGCGTTCTTCCTGATTGCCGGCCTGCTCGCCTCCGACGGCGACGACGACACCGACGACACGCTGAGCCTGGAGCCGTACGAGCAGCCAGGCGAGACCCCCGCGAACGAAAGCCTGTACGCGCAGGAGGACGAGAGCCGCGTGGTGATCCCGGCGCCGATCGCGATGCTGGGCCTGAGCTTCTCGGCCTGCGCGGTGCTGCTGGCGGGGCTGCCGCCGCTGTCCGGTTTCCTGGCCAAGTTCGCCCTGCTGGCGCCGATGCTCGATGACGCCGGGCGCGGCGCGCAGCTGCTGTTCGCGCTGGTCGTGGCGGCCGGTTTCTGCACCGTGACTGCGCTGTGCCGCGCCGGCATCCAGATCTTCTGGGTCGAGCCGGAGCGGATCTTTCCGAAGGTGCGCCTCACCGAGAGCGTCTCCGTCGCGCTGCTGCTGGGGCTGTGCCTGTTGCTGACGGTCTGGCCCGAGCGGCCGCTGCACTATTTGCGCGACACCGCCGCGCAGCTGCATGCGCCGGGCAACTACATCCACGCCGTGCTGCCGGGCGCCGAGGTCGCACCATGATCCGCCGCTGGCTGCCGCATCCGCTGCTGTCCGCGCTGCTGGCGCTGATCTGGCTGATCTTCAACCAGAGCGTGTCGCCCGGCACCGTGCTGCTCGGCATCGTGCTCGGCATCGTGCTGGGCCGGATGCTCGACCTGCTGGACCCGCCCAAGGCGCGGCTGCGCAACTATCCGTTGCTGCTGCGCCTGTTCGTGCGCGTGGTGCTGGACATCGTGCGCTCCAACCTCGCGGTGGCGCGCATCGTGCTGTTCAACAAGCGCCCGTTGCACTCGGGTTTCGTGGCGATCCCGCTGGAGTTGACCGACCATTACGGCCTGGCCGTGCTGTCGTGCATCATCACCTCCACCCCCGGCACGATCTGGGTCAGCTACGACTCCGATGCCAACATCCTGCTGATCCACGTGCTGGACCTGGTCGACGAGGCCGGCTGGATCGACTCGATCAAGCAGCGCTACGAACGCCCCCTGCTGGAGGTTTTCCAATGAGCCACGAACTGCTCGACGTGTCGATCCGCGCGGCGCAGATCCTGCTGCTGCTGGCGATGGCCTTCTCGCTGATCCGCATGGTGCGCGGCCCGCGCGCGCAGGACCGCGTGGTGGCGCTGGACGCCCTGTACGTCAACGCGATGATCCTGCTGCTGACCATCGGCATCCGCAGCGGCAGCATGCTCTACGTCGAGGCCGGCCTGATCATCGCCCTGCTCGGCTTCGCCAGCACGGTGGCGCTGTCGAAATTCCTGATGCGCGGGCAGGTGATCGAATGAGCCATCTCGACGCCCTGCCGCCATGGGCAGCCATCATCGTCGCCGTGCTGATGCTGCTCGGCGCGCTGTTCGCCTTCGTCGGCTCGCTCGGGTTGCTGCGCCTGAAGAACTTCTACCAGCGCGTGCACGCACCCACGCTGGGCACCACGCTGGGCACGTTCTTCATGCTGGCCGCCTCGATCACCTGCTTCTCGGTGCTGCACGGCCGGCCGATCTTCAACGAGGTGCTGATCGGCGTGTTCCTCACCTTGACCACCCCGATCACCCTGATGCTGCTGGTGCGCGCCGCGCTGTACCGCGACCGCGAGGAAGGCTCGCTGGACGTGCCGCAGCCGACGCGAGAGGACTGACCGCGCGCGAGCCGCAACGCGGCGTGGCCGATGCGAACGTGCCGGCCCTGCGATCCGATGTCGCGGCGAATCGCCTGCAGCATCCGCTCGGACACCCACCTGTCGCTTGGCCTCGTCACGCGCGATCCCGCCTGTGACGAGGCACGCCATGGTCATGCATGCAATCGCTTTTCGAGATCGGGTACCGGGACGAACACGAAGGCCTTCCCTTCGCGGGATTGGCGCAGGAATCCTTCGGCCGCCAGGGCAAGCAGGTCGGCCCTGGCGGTCTGGTATGACGTGCCGTGGCTGCTGCGGTGCATCTCGATGGTGAAGACCTTTCCCGGGTTCTTGAGGGCGTTCAGAAGGAGCGCTCTTTGCCTGTGGTTGATCTGGTGAGCCAACGGGCTGCCGGGTTTGAGCAGCGCCGCGGCGGCTGCCTGCTCATTCTGTTTTCGGGTGATGTAGCGATGAACGCCGTCGATAGCTTCGAGAATGGCGGTCAGCTGGTGAGCCACGAAATAGGTGGTGTCCCCCTCGTCAGTCTCCGTGTACAGGTATGACCGCATGTATTGGGCGGGCGCCCGTTTCAGGATGCTCGATATCGACAGATACTCCGCCATCCAGAAACCCGATCTCAGCAGCGACCAGTAGAACAACGTCCTGGCGGTCCGGCCATTTCCGTCGACGAACGGATGGTCGTAGCCGATCTGGAAGTGGATCAGGATCGCCCTGACCACCGGATGCACGAAGTGCTCGCCGTCGTCCGACTGGTTGGCGAAGTCGCAAAGGGACTGCAGGCGCTGCTCGAGCTCCCGTGCCGGTGGAGGCACGTGGAGAACGCGACCGGTCTCGTCCTCGATGACGATGTCTTCCGAGGGCAACCGGAACCTTCCCGCGCATCCCTCGTCCTCGAGCGTTCCGTCGGTCAGTTTGCGGTGGATCTCGAAAACCGCCGCAGGGGTCAGCGGCCGCTGCCTCCATGCTTTCAGTTCGCGCATGGCCAGGTAGTTGTTGTAGATCATGCGTTCGCCGTAATCACGCGGCTCCCGCCCACTGCGAAGCATGTCTTTTGCGACTTGGGTGGTCGTGGCAGCTCCCTCAAGCTGCGACGAAGTCATCGCTTCTTCCATCAGGGATCGAACGAGGTAATGTTCGCGGGTGACTTCTGATTGAGATGCCTCCTGGCCACGAAGCGCGCCAGCGGCATCACGGCCAATCAGGAACAGGTTTCGCTGGATGCTGTCACTCAGAACGACGGTGAATGGGTTGCCCGCCTTGTCCTTCAACGGCATTTCCTGGCGCAACCCGCGGCGCGCCATCTTGATTCCCAGCCACCATTCTTCAGGCGTCAGGTTCTCGGGCGGCGTGAGATGGCGCAGCTGATCCCAGTGCTCGTATCGTCCCTTGACCTCGGGGCCAAGCTTGGCGAGAAGTATCTTGCGGACGTCGGAGCGCTCGAACAGGTCGCCGAGCGCCGGGGGTGGCATGGGGAGTTTCATGGGGCACCTGTCAATTTGCTACTAATTGATAGCGTAATTAGTAGCAAATTGACAGTGCCATGCGCCGGCTTCGCGACGGGCCGCCCGTACGCCATGAACCCGGAGCGGGCGGTACCTCCTCCACCCGCAATATGTACGAGCCCACGCTTGTGGTGTGCAGACCCGATAGCCGACGAGGGTGGTGGTGATCAGCCTGCTTGGGCGGCGGCTGCCATCGGGGCCGGGCACCTGGGCGCCGAAGGCCGGCTGGCCTTTGGTGTGCGTGACACCAGTTCGAACTGCCGGCCCGCGCTGTACCGCGACCGCGAGGAAGGCTCGCTGGAGGTGCCGCAGCCGACGCGAGAGGGCTGAACGCGGCAGGGCCGATGCGAAGCTGGCCCTGCCGCGAACCGGCGCGGCGATTACAGCGTGCGCTCGAACTCCTTCACCTGGCGCTGCGCCTCGTCGCGGGCGATGCCGTAACGCTCCTGCACCTTGCCCACCAGGTATTCGGTGTTGCCCTCGGCACGGGTCAGGTCGTCGTCGGTCAGGTCGCCCCACTTGGCCTTGATCTTGCCGGTGAGCTGTTTCCAGTTGCCTTGGATGCGGTCGTTGTTCATGTGTGTCGACTCCGTGTTGGGGACTCGCGGCGGGGGCTTCCGGGGGAAACCCTCCCGCGCCACCCACTCTCCGGAATCCGTGTGAGCGGCGGGTCGTCAGTTCGTGTAGAGGGGGCGGGGGCGTTCATGATGGGCAGGTCGCGGGTGCGCCTGCCGCGCCGGATCAGCGTTTGCCGAATGCGCTGTCGGCATCGTCCTCGAGCGCGGCGATCACGGCGGCGGTGTCCTGGTCCAGCACCGGCGCGGCAAACGGCGCCGGTCCCGGCGTGCGGCCGAAGCGGATCGACTGGGCGACGCCGCGGTAACGGCCCACCAGCGGGTGCTCGAAGGTGTCGATGATGCCCTGCGATTGCACTTGGGGGTGGTCGAACATGTCCTCGATCCGGCGCGCGGCGGCGCACGGTACCTCGTCGCCGAACAGGTCCTCCCATTCCAGCGCGCTGCGCGCGGCGAGCGCCGCGTGCTCCGGCCGTGCACCGGGCACGAACAGCTTGCTACGCATCGGCTTGCCCGCCTGTCGCCATCCTCGTCATGAGCGGCAGTGTGCGGCATGGCACGACGGCAATCGAGCCGATGCGCCATGTTCAAAAGATAGTTTTTCTATCGAACCGGCGGCGGTGGCGCAGCAGCGAGGCGCTGTAGATGCGGCGGGTTTCCCGATGCGCTGACGCTCGGTGCGCGCCTGCCCGGGCGGGGTGCCGAATGTCGTGAAATGGGCCCACCAGGACTCGAACCTGGAACCAAGGGATTATGAGTCCCCTGCTCTAACCATTGAGCTATAGGCCCGCGAGCGTGGGAGTTTACCGTAGGGCGCGGCGCGCCCACGAGGCCGGACCTTCGCCGGAACGAAGAAGCCCCGCGTCGGCGGGGCTTCCTGGCAGGCGCGGCGGGTTGTCCGGTCATCGTCTGGCTTGCTGGGGCACCTTGCGCACCTTGTCCATCGGGTAGCCCAGCGCCTGCACCCGCGCCAGCAGCGCGTCGTAGTCGGCCTGCGCGATGGTCGGCGTGCGCGCCATCACCCACATGTAGTCGCGCGCATCGCGGGCCACGATGACCTGGCTGTAGTCGTCCTTCAGCCAGGCCACGATGTACTGCGCCTTCAGCGGCCAGAATACCTGCACGCCCCACACCGCGTTGCCGGTGCCGGGCTTGACGAAGCCGGTGGAGTGGATCTCCTTGCGTTCGCCGTCGAAGCTGCCGTTGCGGAAGTGGAACGAGGTGGCGACGTTGCCATCGGGCCTCAGCGTGTAGACCTCGACCGCGTTGTACGCGTTCTTCTCGAAGCGGGTGGGGATGGTGGCGATCACGTACCAGTCGCCCATGAAGCGGGGCAGGTCGACATGGGCCACCGGCGTGATCGGCGGCAGCTCCCTGGCGAAAGTGTTGACGTTGAACAGCATGAGGCAGGCCAGCAAAAAGGTCGTCAGGATTCTCATGGCGTCTCCGCGGCGATCGAGGGGCGGGTGTCGACCGCGGGGCGCACGAAGCGGTAGTGCGCGACCAGCCACTGCTGGCCGTCGGCGTAGCCGAACAGCTCGGCGCAGGACATCCAGAACATGCGCCAGCGCTGGAACCACAGCGGCGCGGCCTTGCTGCCGTAGGCTTGCGCCAGTACCTTCATCACCTCGTCGTGGTGCGCATCCTGGTTGGCCAGCCAGTGGTTGGCGGTGCGCTGGTAGTGCGTGCCGTCGACATGCCAGCGCTGCTCGATGTGCAGCGCGGACTGGAACCACAGCAAGGTGTCCGACGCCGGCATCAGCCCGCCGGTGAAGAAGTGCCGGCCCATCCAGTTGTCGTCGCCCTCGGTCTCGAACGGATACATCGCCGTGCGGTGCGCGAAGATGTGCACGAACAGCTTGCCGCCGGGTTTCAGCCAGCCGGCGATGCGGTTCAGCAGCGTCTCGTAGTTGCGCATGTGCTCGAACATCTCGATCGACACGCAGCGGTCGAACTGCGTCGGATCGAGTTGCAGCGCGTTGACGTCGCAGGTGATCACCTGCACGTTGAACAGGCCACGTCGGCGGCATTGCGCCTCGATGTGCTGGCGCTGCGGGGCGGAGTTGGATACCGCGGTGATCCGCGCGCTCGGAAAATGCTCGGCCATCCACAGGGTCAGCGAGCCCCAGCCGCAGCCGAGTTCGAGTATCGACTGGCCATCGGCGAGCTGGGCGCGTTCGCTATACAGCCTGAGCATCGCCTCCTCGGCCTGGTCCAGCGACTCGTCGCCGCGCGGGTAGTAGCAGGACGAATACTTCAGGCGCTTGCCCAGGCAGAGCTCGAAGAATGCCGGCGGCAATTCGTAGTGTTGCGCGTTGGCCGCGTCGGTGTGGATCGCCACCGGACTGTGGCGCAGCATCTCGATGCGCTGCGCATATCGCTCGGCCTGCGCGTCCAGGCCGCCGGCCTGTTCCTCGCGCAGGCGTTGCGCACACAGTCGGCGGATGCCCTGGCGCAACAGCGCGTCGGGGATGCGGCCGCGTTCGGCCATGCCCAGCAGGCCTGGCGCCGGCCGCTCGCTGGCCAGTTCGGTGGAAGCGGGGGTGGTCATCGCGGGGTCCTCCTGGGGAACCATGGAATAAGCATCGCCGTGGTGCGCTGGTAGTCGCGGTAATCCTCGCCGCGCGTGCGCAGCGCCTGTGCCTCGGTGTATGGCACGCCGCTGATCCAGCGCAGGAACACGTACATGACTACCGGCCCGGACCACGCCAGCCAGCCGATCGGCGAACCGATCGCCAGGCAGACGTAGGCGAACCAGTGCAGCCATTCGAAGAAGTAGTTCGGGTGGCGCGAATACCGCCACAGGCCATCGCGGCAGGTCTTGCCACGGTTGGCCGGGTCGTTGCGGAAGCGCGCCAGTTGCGCATCGGCGAGCGACTCGCCCAGCACGCCCAGCAGCCAGATGGCAACGGCCGCGGCCAGCCACGGCGCGGACGCCTGCGGGTTGCGCGCGACCGCCGCGAACGGCAGCGCGAACAACACGATCAGGAAGGCCTGGAACTGGAAGAAGGCGAAGAACTTCCACTGCGCGCCCTGCCAGTGCGCGCGCAGGTTGCGATAGCGACCGTCCTCCGCTTCGCCACGCACGCGCCGCCAGAGGTGCAGGGACAAGCGCAGGCCCCACGCGCCGCCGAGGCATGCCAGCATCGCGCGTGTCCACGGCGCGCCGCTGCCGGTGAGCGCCAGCAGGACGGCGCTGCCGCCCACGCCCGCCGCCCACAGCACGTCGACGATGCCCGCATTGCTGCGCCTGCGCTGCCACTGCCAGCCCAGCGTCATCATCAGCGCGGCCAGCAGCCACACGATCAGAAGTTGCCACCCGGGATTCATGCGCGGGCTCCCCGCGTTGCCGGCCGCGGCTGCGTCGAGGCGCGGCCGAGGCGCGCCAGCCACGCCAGCGCCGGTGTCGCCAGCGCCCAGCCGAGCGCCAGTGTTAGCAGCGCGCGCCACGTCGGTTCGGCAAACGTCACCACCTGCCAGCCGCGCGCCGCACCCAGATAGGCCAGCGGACCGCCGACCAGCCCCAGCAGCGCCGCCAGCCACAGCCGCGTCTGCAGGTAGCGCAGGGACTGGCTGAAGGTCAGCGCGAAGGTCACCCACAGCGCGAGAATCCACGCCGGTGCCAGCGCCGGGTTCGGCCAGCCGGCCGCGTAATCGGCCAGCCCGCTCCGACTGAGCGTGCCGTCCAGCAGGAAACCCATCACCAGCCCGGCGGCCATCAGGGCGAGATCGACGCGGAGGTTGCGGGCGCAGGCCAGCTGCACCAGCGCGTAGACCAGCATGCCGAGCACGCCCGGCCACGCCAGCCCGTGACCTGCGCCGATCACCGCGGCAAACCACACGGCCTGGTAGCCGATCAGGCTGAGCCAGAAACTCATGCCGGCCGGCCCGGCGACGATGCGGCAGGGCGATGACCCGGCTTGGCCATCAACAGGTGCGCCACGCCGATCGAGCGTTCGCGGAAGCCGCCTTCGCAATACGCCAGGTAGAACTCCCACAGGCGCACGAAACGTTCGTCGAAGCCCTGCGCGCGCACTTGCGGCAGGCGGGCCATGAAGCGCTCGCGCCATGCCTTGAGCGTCTGCGCGTACGAACTGCCGAAGTCCTCCAGCCGGATCAGGCTCAGGTCGCTGGCGCGGGTCTTGGCCGCGAGCAGTGCGCTGATCGAGGGGATGAAGCTGCCGGGAAACACGTGGCGCTTGATGAAGTCGACCGACCTCAACGCCTGCGCGTAGCGGTGGTCCTCGATGGTGATCGCCTGCACCAGCGCCAGGCCCTCCGGCTTCAGCAGGCGGCCGAGCTTGCCGAAATAGACGTCCAGATACGGGGCGCCGATCGCCTCGACCATCTCGATCGAGACCAGCTTGTCGTACTGGCCGTCGAGGTCGCGGTAATCTTCCAGCAGCACGGTGACGTGTCCCTGCATGCCGGCTTCGGCGACGCGCTGGCTGGCCAGCGCATGCTGCTCGCGCGAGATCGTGGTGGTGGTGACATGGCAGCCGTAGTGCTGCGCCGCGTACAGCGCGAAGCCGCCCCAGCCGGTGCCGATCTCGATCACCCGGTCGGCGGGCTGGAGGTCGAGCTGGCGGCAGATCCGCTCCAGCTTCCGTGCGGAAGCGGTTTCCAGCGTGTCGGCCGGGTCGCTCCAGATCGCCGAGGAGTACATCAGGTCCGCCGAGAGGAACAGGCTGAAGAAATCGTTGCCCAGGTCATAGTGCGCGGCGATGTTGCGGCGGCTGCCGTCGCGGGTGTTGCGACGCAGCGCGTGCCACAGCCGCATCGCCATGCCGCCGAGCCGGGCCACGCCGCTCTCCATCCCGTCGAGCAGGTCGCGGTTGCGCACCAGCAGCTGGATCAGGCCGACCAGGTTGTCGCAGCGCCACTGGCCGTCCATGTACGACTCGCCGGCGCCGACGCTGCCATGGCGCGCCACTGCGCGGTAGAAGCCCGGGTCCAGCACCTGCAGGTGGATCTGCAGCGTGGGCTGCGCACTGGCGGGTTCACCCAGCTCGGCCGTGCCGCAGGCGTCGCTCAGCACCAGCCGGCCGTGGCGCAGGCCGCGCATCCGCTCGAGCAGTTGCCGGCGCAGGAAGCGATCGAGCCCGCCGAATGCGGCGTCGTCGCGGGTACGGGTGCTGGCGATATCGTTCATGGCAAACCTCGGGAGCGTTCGTTTCAGTCGGCAGGGCGCGCGGGCGGCGCCGGATGGTCGTGCACCGGATTGCGCTTCAGCCACAGCCGCAGTGCATGCCAGTGGATCGCGCCGACCACCTGGGCGGTCATCAGCGGATAGCGCCAGAGCACGCGCGCCAGCGACGCGCCGGTCAGCGGCAGGCGCCGCAGGTTCAGCGTGGCGTCGAACGTGCGCCGGCCTTCGCGCATCACGTTCATGTGCACGCGCAGGTCCTCGGCCGGCACGGTGAAGCGCCAGTCGTAGGTGCAGTCCATCGGCATGAAGGGCGACACGTGGAAGGTCTTGGCAAAGTTCCAGTGCAGTGCGCGGCCATGCACCTGTGCGTCCTCGACCGGCAGCACATAGGCGTGGCGCTGCTTCCACGGCGTGTTGGTGATTTCGGCCAGCACCGCCAGCAGGGTTTCGCCATCCTCGGCGAAGCAGTAGTAGAAGCTGACCGGGTTGAACACCATGCCGGCGTAACGCAGGTGGGTGAGCAGGCGGATCGGACCGCTCGGCCGCGTGCCGGTGGCTTGCTCCACCCGCTGGCGCACCGCATCGGTCAGCGACAGGGTCGCCGGTCCCAGGTAGTCGCTGCGGCGGAACTGCGCCAGGTTGCGATGCGTGGTCGACCACAGCCAGCGCTCGGCGAATATCCGCTCGACCTCGTCCAGGTCCAGGTACAGCTGGGCCATGCGATAGCTGAACGCGTGTGCGTGCGGCTCATGCCGACGGTGGCGCACCACGCCTTCGTACACGGCGCTGGCCAATCGCAGCTTCGAGCTGGCCGGTTTCGTCGTCACGCCATCAGCTCCGCCTGGTGCGGAGTGGGCGTCGCCACCGGCGCATGGTCCGGTGGCCAATGCACGCCGAGCGACGCAGCCACCTCGACCGCGCTGCGCATGCCGTCCTCGTGGAAACCCCAGCCCCAGTACGCGCCGGCAAACCAGGTGCGGCGCCAGCCCTGGATTTCGGCCTTGCGCGCCTGCGCCTGCACCGAGGCGCGGGTGTAGACCGGATGGTGGTAGCGCATGCGCGCCAGGACCTTGGCCGGGTCGATTGCCTCGCTGCGATTCAGGGTGACCACGAAGGGCTCAGGCGAGGCGATGCCCTGCAGCAGGTTCATGCAGTAGCTGACCGTGCACGGCGCGGCGGGATCGCGCGGCAGCCACGCATTCCAGGCCGCCCACGCCTTGCGCCGGCGCGGCAGCACGCTGGCGTCGGTGTGCAGCACGGTGTCGTTGGCCTGGTAGGTCATCGCGCCCAGGATCGAATGCTCGCGCTCGTTCGCGTCGCCCAGCAGGCGCAGCGCCTGGTCGCTGTGGCAGGCCAGCACCAGCTGGTCGAAATGCTCCACGCCCGCCGCGCTGCACAGCTCGACGCCGCCGGCGTGGCGCAGGATCGAATGCACCGGGTAATTAAGCCGCTCGCGCACCGGCCAGTGCGCGCGCAACGCCGCCACGTAGGTCGACGAGCCGCCCTTCACCACGCGCCACTGCGGACGTCCGGCCAGTTGCAGCATCTGGTGGTTGGCCATGAACTGCACCAGGTAGCGCGCGGGAAACTGCAGGATCTGCGTGGGCGGCGACGACCACAGTGCCGAGGCCATCGGAATCAGATGTTCGTCGCGGAACGCGGTGCCGTAACCGTGCTGCAGCAGGTAATCGCCGAGGCTGGTCGTGTCCTCGGGCGTGAGCAACAGCGCGGGTGCCTCGCGGTAGAAGCGGGCGAGGTCGCGCACCATGCCGAGGAAGCGCGGCGACAGCAGGTTGCGGCGCTGGCAGAACAGCGTGTTCAGCGTGGTGGCGTTGTACTCCAGCCCGCTGGCCTCGCTGTGCACCGAAAAGCTCATCGTGGTCGGCTGCGAGGCCACGCCCAGCTGCGCGAACATCCGCGTCAGCAGCGGATAGTGCGCCGGGTTGTGCACGATGAAGCCGCTGTCGATGCGGTAGCTTTTTCCGGCCTGCTCCACCTCGTGCGTATGGGTGTGCCCGCCGAAATAGTCATTGGCCTCGAACAGCGTCACCTCATGCTTGCGCGACAGCAGCCACGCCGACGCCAGCCCCGCGATGCCCGACCCGACCACGGCGATGCGCATCGCTCAGCTCCCCGCCCTGGCCAGCACCCACGCCGGCACCGGTTTCAGCCCGCGCACCAGGCCCAGCATCGCCATCAGCTTCAGTCCGTACCAGGTCACGTCGACTTCCCACCAGCGGAAGCCCTGGCGACTGGAGCCGGGGAAGAAGTGGTGGTTGTTGTGCCAGCCTTCGCCGAACGTCAGCAGCGCCAGCCACAGGTTGTTGCGGCTGTCGTCCTTTGTCGCGTAACGACGACGGCCGAAGCGATGCGCCAGCGAGTTGATCGTCACCGTGGCGTGGAACAACACGATGGTGGACACGAAGAAACCCCACACCAGCATCTGCCCGCCACTGGTGCCCAGCTGCGGCGCCACGTGTTGCAGCAACGCGCCCAGCCCGTACATCGCCATGGCCAGCAGCAGCGGCACCGCGATGTCGAAGCGGTCCAGCCAGCGCAGCTCGGGATACTTCGCCAGATCCGGCACCCGCGTGAGATCCGTGCGGAAATTGCGCGGGGTCAGGAACCAGCCGACATGGCTCCACAGGAAGCCGTGCACGCGCGGCGAATGCGGATCGGCCGGCGTATCCGCAACCCGGTGGTGCTGCCGGTGATGCGCCGCCCACCACAGCGGTCCGCGTTGCACGCAGGACGCACCGATCAGCGCAAACACGAACTGCACTGCGCGCGAGGTCTGGAACGTGCGATGCGAGAAATAGCGGTGATAGAACCCGGTCAGCGCGAACATGCGCAGCATGTAGAGCGCGCCCGCCACGCCCAACGCGACCGGCGACACGCCGACCCGGATCACCCCGAGGCAGGCAAGGTGCATCGCGACGAACGGTGCCGCGCGCAGCCAGTCGATCCGGTCCTCGCGGCTCTCGTCGATCTCCACCACGGTGCTGGTGTCGAACCAGCGGCGCAGCGTACGGGCCGCCCAGGAGCGCTCCACGGCCGCCACGGCGCCATCGGCGGGTGCCTGGAGAGGCGAAGGCGTTGCGGGCGATGTCGATCGGGCGGCCATCAGGGAAACATCCGGTGAGCGGTTCAATGACACATACGGCGCGAATGGCACCGCGGATGCATGCGGATGCGAAGCCGTCGTTCACGCCACCTCGCGGCGGGGTGTGCTGTTCAGTGCCGATCTCGCCTTGCCGGCGACGGGCGACGCGCAGGCAGCGAGCATCAAGATCTTCGTGGCCGTGCCGATACCGCATTGCGCAACGAGTGAAAAATCGCAAAATGGGTCACCAATCGAGTCGTTGCCGCATCCATGCAGCACACGCCTTGGGTGAGCCAAGGAGTTCGCATGTCCAGTACCGATCTCGCCTTGCCCGGGCCGCAGTCCATCGCCGACCCATCGTCGGCGCTGGAAACCGTGTCTCGCCCCCTGCTGCGCGTGGTCCAGCACATCACCGGCATGGAAACCAGTTTCGTGACCGCGATTGACTGGGAAGCGCAGCGGCAGGACGTGCTGTTCAGCCTGAACACCGGGGAGTTGCAGATCGTCGAGAAAAGCCAGACCGCCTGGCATGACTCGATGTGCCGCTCCATGTTCCTCGCCGGCCAGGCGGCCAGCATGGACGTGGGCCGCGACGTGGTGGCCACGGGCGACGCGCAGACAGCGGGCATCAAGAGCTTCGTCGCCGTGCCGATCCTTGCTGGCGACATCACGATCGGCACGGTATGCAGTGCCAGCCGCCGCCCGATCGGGTTGAGCGGGGACCAGGTCGAGGCCTTGCAATGCATTGCCGACGCCGTGCAGCAGCTGCTGCAGATCGAGCTCGAGAAGACCCTTGCGCTGAGACGGGCAACCGCTGCCGAGCAGGAGGCGCGGGAAGCAATCGAAGAGGCCAGCCGGAACGCGGTCGAAGTCGAGCGCATGGCCCACCTGGCGCATACCGACGACCTCACCGGCCTGCCGAACCGGCGCGCGTTCGTCGCCCGCTGGGAGGACACGCTGGCGCGCTCCGGCCGTCTTCATTACGGCATCGGCGTGCTGCTGATCGACGCCGATCGCTTCAAGACGATCAACGACACGATGGGTCACCACATGGGCAACGAGGTGCTGGCCGCCGTCGGTGCATCGCTTCGCCAGGCGGTGCGCGGCGAGGACTTGATTGCACGCCTTGGCGGTGACGAATTTGCCATGGCCATCTGCAGTGCCAGCGGCGAGGAACTGGTCAGCCGGGCGCAGTTGATCCGGCAAAGTTTTGCGGCGATTACCGCCGGGCTGGGCGTCGATTCCACGCTCAGCATCGGCATCGCCCACAGCAAGAACGGTTCGCGTCACGAGCTGCTCGCTGCCGCCGACCGGGCGCTGTACCGCAGCAAGGCCGCCGGTGGCGACCGCGCGACACTCTCGGACGGCGACGACACCTGAAGCAGCCAACCCTGCCTCAGCGGGCAAGCGCGCCGTAGGCATCCAGCGCCTGCTGGCGCGATTGGCCGAGATCGACCATCGGTGGGGGGTAGCCGCTGCGTTGAAGCAGGGCGGCGTCCTTCCACGGCTCGTGGAGCAGCGCTGCGGGCGCAGCGGCCAGTTCCGGCAACCAGCGCCGCAGATAGACGCCATCCGGATCGAACTTCTTCGCCTGCGTCACCGGATTGAACACGCGGAAATACGGCGCCGCGTCGGCGCCGCAGCCGGCCACCCACTGCCAGCCCAGCGTGTTGTTGGCGAGGTCCGCGTCGACCAGGGTGTCCCGGAACCAGCGCGCGCCGTGCTGCCAGTGCTGGCGCAGGTTCTTGGTCAGGAAGCTGGCCACGACCATGCGCACGCGGTTGTGCATCCAGCCGGTGTGCCACAGCTCGCGCATGCCGGCGTCGACCAGCGGGACGCCGGTGCGGCCGCGTTGCCAGCGTTCCAGCAAGGCCTGATCCGCGGACGCCCACGGGAAATCGTCGAAGCGCGGATTGAAGTTGTCGGTGGGCGTGTGGGGAAAGTGGTACAGCAGGTGATGGGCGAATTCGCGCCAGCCCAGCTCGCGCAGATACGGCTCGATGTCGGGGCGGCGTGTGGCGTCGGCGGCACGGGCGCGAAGATCGAGTTCGAAGTGGATTTGCCGCGGCGAAATCTCGCCGAAGTGCAGGTGCGGCGACAGCCGCGAGGTGCCATGGCGCGCGGGCAGGTCGCGTGCGTGCGCGTAGTCGCCGATGGCGTCGTCGGCGAATATCTCCAGCAACTCCTGCGCGCCGGCTTCGCCCGGTTGCCAGCTGGCGGCCAGGCCATCGGCCCAGGCGATGCGCGGCAGCAGCTCGAGTGCCGCCAGCGGCAGGCTGCCGGACAAGTCGCGCCAGCCCGGCACGCGTGGCGCGGGCAGCGGTCCGGTCGCCTGCAGTTGCGCACGCAGGTTGCGCCAGTACGGCGTGAACACCTTGTACGGCTGGCCTTGCTGGGTGGCGATCTGCCACGGCTCGCACCACAACGCGGCGTTGTGGCTGTGCACCGCGACGCCGTCGGCCTGCAGGGCGCTCTTGATGCGCGTGTCACGCTCGATCGCGGCCGGCTCGTACAAGCGGTTCCAGTACACCGTGCGTGCACCGCTGCGGTCGATCAGCTCGCGCAGGGTGCCCAGCGGCTCGCCACGACGCAGGTGCAGGGCGGCGCCGGCATCGCGCAAGTCGTGGTCCAGCGCCAACAGCGAATGGTGCAGCCACCAGCGGCTGGCGGCGCCGGTGGAGCCGGCGTCGTCATCGGCATGGATGAAGACCGGCAGCACCCGTGCGTGTTGCGTACAGGCCGCGCTCCACGCCGGGTTGTCGGTGAGGCGCAGGTCGCGCCGGAACAGCACCAGCGCCGTGTCCATCGCGTCGCGCGCGGACACGGTTCTAGAAGCCGAACAGCGGTTGCAGCGTGCGCGCGAGCCAGCCGGAGAACTTCAGCGGCGCATCGGTGGCGGCCACGCAGATGCACGGCACGCCGGGCGAGGTCACCGGCTGGTGCAGGGTTTCGCCGTCCAGGTCGGCCACGTCGCCGGGGCCGAAGTGACCGAGCAGGTCGTCGTAGGCGCCGTCCAGGATCATCGTCAGCTCGCTGCCGCCGTGGCTGTGCAGAGGCAGTTTGCTGCCTGGCGCGATGCGCAGCAGCATCAGGTCGCCGCCAGCGATGCCGCCGGCGCGAATGCGCTGCACGCCCGGCGCCACGCGCTTCCAGCGCAACGCGCGCAGGGACTGGCCGAACCACGGGTGCAGGGCGCGCGGCAGGCGATCGGGATCGCGGGCATCGACGGCCTCGGGCGGCAACGCCGCCTGCCCGGTCTCCGGCTCGGCATCGAGCCGGGCCAGGATCGCGATGCGCGCATCCTCCGCCGGGCCTTCTGCGCGTTGCTGTTGCAGCAGGGCACCGCCGATCTGGTCGGCGTCCCGCAGATGCGCGCGGCACTCCGCGCAGCGTTCCAGATGAGCCGCCGCAACCACCGCCAGTGCGGCGGGCAGGGCGCCGGCGGAATAGCCGATCAGGGTGGCGTCGTCGAGGTGACGATTCGGCTTCATCGCGCGCCCCTCATGCTGCCCTGCAGTTTGGCGAACGAGCGCCGCAGCGAGGATTTGACCGAGCCCAGCGGCATGTCCAGCTCCCGCGCGATCTCGCTGTGGCTTTTGCTTTCGAGGTAACACATGCGAACCAGCTTGGCCTGCACCGGGGGAAGTTGATCGATGGCCTGCTTCAACAGGTCCTGGTCGAAGGAGGATTCGGGCTGCGAGTCGAGCCGGCCGGATTCGAGCTGGTCGAGCTGGTCCAGGCCTTCCTGGATCGGCGACCAGTGCGGTTCCCTGCGCACGTGGTCGATGTAGAGGTTGCGCGCCACGCGATACAGCCAGGTGGCGAGGCTGGCGCGCGCCGGATCGAACATCGCGGCCTTGCGCCACAGCGTCAGCAAGGCCTCCTGCACCAGCTCGTCGGCGATCGATTCGGGCACGCCGAGGTTGCGCAGGTAGCGCTGCAGGCGTGGCGCGAAGTGATCGAAGATGCGCATGAAACTCGCGCGGTCACGCTGCGCGGACACGGCGGCCATCTGCGTCGACCAGTAACGTGCGTCAGGCATGGCGTGGTTCACGGCGGCAGGCACGGGTCGTATCGCCCGAAAGGGCGTCACCTCGGTGGCAGAGCGATCCGGACCCATCATACGCAACTTTCCGCTGGCGACCGGGGCCACATGCCCGACGATCGGACATGCTCCCTGTCACAGGCATACGGCGGGCGCGGCCATTCGGATTCAACCGCATCGAAAATCGCCGGCGAGCGGCCGGGCAAAAGAAAGCCCCGCACGTGGCGGGGCTTTCCGGTGGTGCGTTGGCGTGCGCCTACTCGACGTCGAGGAACGAGCGCAGCTGTTCGGAGCGGCTCGGGTGGCGCAGCTTGCGCAGCGCCTTGGCCTCGATCTGGCGGATCCGCTCGCGGGTGACGTCGAACTGCTTGCCGACCTCTTCCAGGGTGTGGTCGGTGTTCATGTCGATGCCGAAGCGCATGCGCAGCACCTTGGCCTCCCGCGGGGTGAGCCCGGCGAGCACGTCGCGCACGGTTTCCATCAGGCCGGTTTCCGTCGCCGAATCGATCGGCGAGCTGGCGTTGCCGTCCTCGATGAAGTCGCCCAGGTGGGAATCCTCGTCGTCGCCGATCGGGGTTTCCATCGAGATCGGTTCCTTCGCGATCTTCAGCACCTTGCGGATCTTGTCCTCGGGCATCTCCATTTCCTTGGCCAGTTCCTCCGGCGTCGCCTCGCGGCCGAACTGCTGCAGCATCTGGCGGGAAATGCGGTTCAACTTGTTGATCGTCTCGATCATGTGCACCGGGATGCGGATGGTGCGTGCCTGGTCGGCGATCGAACGGGTGATCGCCTGGCGGATCCACCAGGTGGCGTAGGTCGAGAACTTGTAGCCGCGGCGGTATTCGAACTTGTCCACCGCCTTCATCAGGCCGATGTTGCCTTCCTGGATCAGGTCGAGGAACTGCAGGCCGCGGTTGGTGTACTTCTTGGCGATCGAGATCACCAGGCGCAGGTTCGCCTCGACCATTTCCTTCTTGGCGCGCCGGGCCTTGGCCTCGCCCGAGGCCATGGCGCGGTTGATGTCCTTGATGTCGATCAGCGGCAGGAACAGCTTGCGCTCGATCGCGGCCAGCTTCTCCTGCTCGGCGTCGATCGCCTCGCGGTAGGTCTTGATGTTCGGCGACCACTTCTGCCGCTTGCGGCTGAGCTCGGCGACCCACTCGAGGTTGCCCTCGTTGCTGGGAAACGCCTTGATGAACTCGGCCTTGGGCATCTTCACCTGCTTGACGAAGATGTCCAGCAGCACGCGCTCGTGGTGGCGGATGTCGCCCACCACCTCGCGCAGCTTGCGCACGAAGCCGTCGATCAGGGCGCTGGGCAGCTTGAGCTTGAGGAACTCCTCGGCCATCTGGTCGCGCAGCTTGACGATCTTCTTGTCGGTGATGCTGGCGGCTTTCGGCGCGGCCTTCTGGAACTTGGCGTAGTACTCGCGCAGCAGCTCCATGCGGCGCTTGACCTCCTCCGGGTCCGGACCGGTGGGGCCGGCTTCTTCCTCTTCGCTGGAATCGTCGGAATCCTCGTCGTCGCCATCGGATTCCTCGTCCAGGCCAAGCTCGGCGGCCTCGGCGGCGGCGGCTTCCTTCTCCTTGCGGGCGAGGTCGGCGGCTTCCTCCAGGTCGAGGAAGCCGGCCAGGATCTCGCTGAGGCGGCGCTTGCCGTCCAGGTGCTGGTCGTATTCCTCCAGCAGCAGCTCGATGGTCAGCGGGAAACTGGCCAGTGCGGTCTGCACCTGGCCCAGGCCTTCCTCGATGCGCTTGGCGATGGCGATCTCGCCCTCGCGGGTGAGCAGCTCGACCGTGCCCATCTCGCGCATGTACATGCGCACCGGGTCGGTGGTGCGGCCCACTTCGGCGTCCACGGCGGAGAGCAGCGCCACGGCCTCTTCGGCGGCGGAGTCGTCATCGCCCGGGCCGCCGCCGGGGGCGGCGCTGTCGGAGATGGTGTCGGTATCCGGCGCGGCGTCATGGACTTCGATGCCGACGCCCTTGAGCACCGCCATGATGTCTTCGATCTGCTCCGGGTCGACGATGTCGTCGGGGAGGTGATCGTTGATCTCGGCGTAGGTCAGATAGCCCTGCTCCAGGCCCTTCGAGATGAGTGCCTTGATTTCCGACTGTTGCTCATGGGGAGCTTTGCTGTTCATGGATTGACCGACCGCCAAAGGGGTGCAAGAACCGGACATTATAGCGATGTGCTGCTTTTCTGACCAGTTTTCAAGTGAAAAATTCTGTCGTCTGCCGCGTCGGACGACACGCAAAATTCGAGCCAGACCGCGGTGTTGGCGCTGTCTGCGGGGTGCCGCGCGGCACCTCGGTCAGGCAGTGTCCAGCCAGAAGGTGACCGGGCCGTCGTTGACCAGCTGGACCACCATATGGGCACCGAAGCGTCCGGTTTCCACCCTCGGATGGGCAACCCGCGCCAGTCCCAGCAGGTAGTCAAACCAGTGGCGCGCATGCTCGGGCGCGGCGGCGCGGGTGAAGCTGGGGCGCATCCCCGAGCGGGTGTCGGCGGCCAGGGTGAACTGGCTGACCAGCAGCAGGCCGCCGCCGGTGTCGCGCAGCGAGCGGTTCATGCGGCCGGCATCGTCGGCGAACACGCGGTAGCCGAGCAACCGTTCCAGCATGCGCCGGGCCTGCGCCTCGCCATCCTCCGGCTGCACCGCGACCAGCGCGAGCAGGCCGGCGTCGATCGCGCCGACGGTCTCGTCCTCGACCTGCACGCTGGCGGAGGTCACGCGCTGGATGAGGGAGATCATGGGGTGGCCGGGATTGGGGAATCGGGAATGGGAAAAGCATAGCGCCCGGCGGCTGATGCCACGCAGTCGGGCGAGCCCATCCGGTGCGCGCCTGACTATTCCCATTCCCGATTCCCCATTTCCGGCCCAGCTACACTTTCGCTCATGCGTTTCGACATCTACATGATCTATCTGCTGTTGCGCCTGTTGGCGCTGTTGCCGTTGCGGGCGCTGCATGGCATCGGGGCGGCGCTGGGGCGGCTGGTGCTGTGGCGCGGGGGGCGCACGGCCCATCACACCGCGGTGAACCTGCGGATCGCGCAGCCGTTGCCGGACGCGGCGCGCCAGCGCGAGCTGCTGCGCGAGGTGATGGGCGAGAGCGGCAAGTCGATCACCGAGATCGTCAAGGTGTGGGGCGGTGGCGCCGAACGCGCGCTGGATCTGGTGCGCGAGGTGCGCGGTGAGGCGCTGCTCGATGCCGCGCTGGCGGCGGGCAGGGGCGTGATCATTGCCGCGCCGCACCTGGGCTGCTGGGAGTTGCTGAACTACTGGCTGTGCCGCAAGACGCCGATGGCGATCCTGTACCGGCCGCCGCGCATCGCCGCCATCGAGGGCCTGCTGCGCAAGGTGCGCGGGGCGCTGGCGCCCGAGCAGATCCGCGCCGACGGCGCCGGCGTGCGCGCCTTGTACAAGCGGGTGGCCGCCGGCGGCGCGGTGGGCATCCTGCCTGACCAGAAGCCGCGCGCGGGCGAGGGGCGGCTGGCGCCGTTCTTCGGCCGCGATGCGCTGACCATGGTGCTGCTGCCGCGGCTGGCCGCACGCACCGGCGCCACGGTGCTGTTCGCCTTCGCCGAACGCTTGCCCGCCGGCGCGGGCTACCGCATCCACCTGCGCGAGGCGCCGCCCGGCATCGCCGATGCCGACCCGCAGGTCGCCTGCACGGCGCTCAATCGCGGCGTGCAGGATTGCGTCGAGCAAGCGTTCGCGCAGTACCAGTGGCAGTACAAGCGCTGGTCGGCGGTGGGCCTGGTCAGTCCGTACGACGACGAGAGGCGTCAGGACTGAGCCGCGTCGCCCGGCGCGGGCGATTTCTCCAGCCGGCGCAGGAACACGGTCATCTCCTTTTCGGCCTGCTTGTCGCCGCGTGCGCCGGCGGCGGCGATGCCGCGACGCCAGGCGTCGGCCGCCGAGGCGAGCTCGCCGCTGGCGAGCCGGGCCTTGCCCAACAGTTTCCACGCGGCCGAATAGGTCGGGTCGAACTCCAGCGCGCGTTCGAGTGCTGCCACCGCACCGGCGGCGTCGCCCGCATCAAGCAGGGCGCTGCCCAGCGAGTAGCGCAGCAGCGCGCCATCGCGCGGGCCGTCGCATTGGCGGCGCAGGTTGTCGAGCAGGGCGTTCAAGGCAGGCGGTAGCGGCGTTCGTCGGCCGGATAGAGCTGGGTCGGCTGTGCCGGTTCCGGCGGCGTGTGGCCGGCGCGCAGATCGGCCAGCGAACTGGCCGTCCAGATCACCACCCACGACGAGCGGAACGGCTGCGCCAGCAAGGCGTAGCGCAGGTCGGCCGGGGTCAGGTGGTCCGGCCGGTCGACCACCAGCGCATCGGGATGCGCGCGTGCGTAATCGGCCAGCGCCTGGTCGCCGTACAGCTCGGTGATCGGCCGGGTCAGCCGGCCGGCGAAGTGGAACTCGCCGGCGTAGCTGCCCATGAAGGCCAGCGGGTGGCCGGCCTGCTCGGCGCGACCCAGCAGTTCGGCCGACGGGCGCAGGTCCCAGCGCGGCCACAGGGTCAGCGTGAACAGCGCATTCAGCGCGAACACGCCGATCAGCCCGGCCACCGCCAGCCGGCGCAGCTCGCCGCGGCCGCGCATCAGCAGCAGGATGCCGAGCAGCAGGAAGATCACGCTGAAGTAGCGGCTGTACGGCGCGACCGTGTGCGCCCAGTCGCCCTGCACGACGGCGTGCTCCACCAGCATGGGCAGCGCGAACAGCAGCAGCGCGAAGACGATCCCCCCCACGCCCAGCGGCCAGGTGCCGAGCGCGTAATGGTTGGCCAGCGCCGCGCGGCGCTCGCGCAGCACGGCGATCGCACCGGCCATCAGCAGAGCCACGCCGGCCAGCTCCGGCAGCGGGTAATACAGCTGCTTGCCGCTGATCAGCGAGAACACCACGAATGCGGGAACCAGCCAGCACAGCGCGAAGCGCAGGCCCGATTCCAGCGGCCGGCGCAGCCCGGCCACGGCCACCCACGCGCGCGGCCAGCCGCTGAACGGGAACAGCAGCACCGGCAACCACAGCAAGTAGAACCAGAACGGTTCGGCGTGGTTCTGCAGATCCTTGCCTTCGGACAGCTTGTCGACCACGCGCCCGGCGGTCTGGGTGAAGAACAGCCGTTCGCGATAGGCGTCCCCCCCGACCAGGCCGGCCGGCAACGCCCATGCCAGCAGCATCGCGCCGCCGAGCAACAGCGACAGCACGCCGGAGCCGTACCAGCGCGCGCGATGCTCGCGCGCCCATTCGTTCCACAGCGGCCCGAGCAGCCACGGGAAGGCGACGTGCAGCAGCATCACCGGGCCCTTGGTCAGCAACCCCAGCCCCACGCAGACGCCGAACAGCAGCCAGCGCGGTTCGACCCGTCGCGGCTTCGGCGTAAGGCACAGCAGCGCGGCCAGCACCCAGACCGCCAGCAGCACGTCGTACATGATCTGCAAGGCGAACAGGAACGCGTAGCCGAACGCCAGCAGCATCCACGGCGCGGCCTTGGCCATCCACGGCCGGTGCGGGAACAGCCGCCGCGCCAGCAGCGACACCAGCACCAGCTGCGCGCCGCCGAACAGCACCTCCAGCACGCGCGGCCACACGTCGCTGACGCCGAACACGAACCAGCCGGCCTCGATCAGCCAGAACAGCAGCGGCGCCTTCTCGCTGTACGGCGCGCCGTTGATGTGCGGCACCAGCCACTGGCCATGGCTGAACATGTCCCAGGCCACCGCCAGCGTGCGGGTGGAATACAGCGGCATCGGGCCGTGCGCGAAGATCGCCAGCAGCGCCACCAGCATCCACAGCGGCAGCCACGGCCAGACCGCGCGCAGGTGTTCGGAACGGCTGAAGGAGCTGGGCGGCACGGGGTGCACTCGCGGTGGGAGAGAAGGATTCTAGCCTGCGACCGGGTCTGGGGATGCCCTGATCCATTCAGCGCAGGCGGCATGACGCCCAGAAGGTTCGCAGGCGGCAGTGCGTGGCGCCGGCAAGGCTGGCTGCCTTGGCAAGCCGCGCGCTGCCGCCTGCGGGCCTTCTGGACGTCACCCCGTCTTCGGATTCAATCGGTAGGGGCCGGCTCTGTCTGTCCGCATCTCCGCGGCGCACCTCCTTGACAGGCCGACGCCTGCCTTCGTCCGCGCACCACGAATCTGCGCACAGACAGAGCCGGTGACGCCTGTGCTGAATGGATCAGGGCATCGCTAGGCCGGACCCCAGTAGCCGATGCGGCGACGCAGTTTCAGCTTGCGCCACAGGTTGAGCGGCTTGCGCCGGCGGTTGCGACCGCCGCGGGCGAGGAAGGCATCGATCGCGTCGAGCACGCGCTCGCTGGAGCGGCCGTCGCGGCGCGGATGGATGGCGTTGCCATAGTCGGCGATCGCCTGCATCAGTTCCGGCGGCCGCGCCAGCGCGCGTTCGATCGCCGGCTCGAAGTCCTTCGCGTCGTCGATGTCGAGCAACTGCGGCCCGGGGCGCCGGTTCTTGAATGTCACCACCGGCTTGCCGGTGAGCAGGAACTCGTTGAGCGCCGAGGAGGTATCCGAGCACATCATGTCGGCTTGCGGGAACAGCTCCAGGATGTTGTCGTTCTCGGCGAAGGTGAGGTACTCGTTCTGCAGCGCCTTGAACTTCGCCGTGGTCTCCGGGTTCATCTTCGGATGGAAGGTGACGATCCAGTGCCAGCGACCGTCGCGCGACAACCGCTTCACTTCCTCGTACAGCGTCTCGGCGGCACTCCACGACGGCGAAAAGGTGGAGTGGTAGAGGATCACCGGCGGCCGGCGCACCGGCGGCAACGGGCCGGCGATCTCGCGCATGAACGGGTCGAGCTTGGGCCAGCCGGTCTCGGTCACCGTGAAGTGGCCGAGCCGGTCCGCCAGCGCCTGGAACTGCGCGGTGTCGCGCGGGCCGGTGGTGCAGTACAGATCGAAGAAGCCGCGGATGTAGATGTGGCGAGGCTTGCCGGCGTCGAAACCGTGGAATACCTCGACCTTCACGCCGGTGAAGAAATGCGGCAAGTGATTGCCCGGGGTCAGCACGGCGTCGGGCTTCCATGCGCGCACGCCGGCCACGTCGAGCAGGCGCTCGCCCTCGACCAGATCCTCGGCGCCGGGGCCGTCGAAAAACCACGCCGCCTCGCCGCCGCGGGCGCGCACCGCCTCCTGCAGCGGGCGCAGGATGGCCAGCGCGTAGCGCTCGGAGCCGTACATCAGATAGCGTCTGGGACTGTTCATTCGATGCTCGCGCCCTGCGCGCGCAGCGCGCTGGCGGCCTGTTCGACGGATGCCGGGTTGCGCGTCATCTCGTAGTAGCGCATGCGCTTGTACAGCGCGTAGCTGGCGGCGGTCTGCGCGATCACGAAGCCGCGCCAGCCATCCAGGCAGGCCAGCCGGAACAGGTAATCCTTGAGGAAAGCCAGCGCGTAGACGAACGGCGCCTGCCACATCCGCGCCGGCTTGCCCTTGTCCAGCCAGTCGCGGCATTTCAGCTCGGCGTACTGCAGCACCTTGAGCTGCTTGTGCACCAGGGTCGGGTTGTTGGTGTGCAGGAAGCTGCCGCGCAGGGTGGGCGCGGGGCCGTCGAACTGCAGCGATTCGTGCACGCGCGCATCGCTCCAGCGCGCACGGCCGCGGTGGTACAGGCGGGCCATGCGCTCGCCCGTCGCTGGCCGGTACCAGCGCATCGGCGCGCCCATGTAGACCGTGCTGCGGCGCAGGTACGCGGCGGCAGCGTGGCCGGCCATCAGTGCGGGCAGGCGCCGCTGCAGTTCGTCGGCGAGGTCGCCGCCGAGGTATTCGTCGGCGTCCAGGACCAGGATCCAGTCGTGCGCGCACTGGCCGGCGGCGAAATTGCGCTGCGGCCCGAAACCCAGCCAGTCCTGGTGGACGACGCGCGCGCCATGCGCCTGCGCGATCGCCACGGTGTCGTCGTCGCTGCCGCAATCGACGACCAGTTTCTCGGCGGCAAACGGCACGCTGTCCAGGCAGCGGGCGATGTGGGCCGCCTCGTTGCGGGTGATCACGGCGAGGGTCAGGGGAAACGCGGGCATGGCGGCGATTCTAGCCGAATCATGCGAGTGGTCCGCCGCTGCGTTATGCTGTGAATGCGGAGTGAATCCGTGGCTGGCGTGCGATTGGAGGGATTCCGGACGCCGCAGCCTCCTGGAGCGGTTGCCGTGGGACGGCGTAAGGGGCGCAGGGCGCCCACAGTCAGCGTCAGGTTCGCCGCAAGCCGGATATCGGCGCGGATCGTCCGACGCGAGACATGGAAGCGGAACATCGCGTCCGCCAGCGGCCGGAGGCCGCATCCAATGCAGTCTTCATGTACCGCTGTGGGGGGCATGCCATGCGCATCAGTGTTGCCGTGATCACCTATAACTGGCCCGAGGCGCTGGAACTGGTGCTGCGCGCGCTGGCCAGCCAGACCGAACTGCCGCACGAGGTGATCGTCACCGACGACGGCTCGCGCCCGGCCACCAGCGAACTGCTGCGACGCCTGGCGCGTGACTATCCGGTGCGGCTGGTGCACCTGTGGCAGCCCGACGACGGCGCGCGCATGAGTCGCGCGCGCAACCGCGCGATCGCCGCCGCGCAGGGCGACTACATCATCCTGCTCGACGGCGACATGGTGGTCGAGCGGCATTTCATCGCCGACCATCGCCGCTTCGCCCGGCACGGCTGCTTCACCCAGGGTTCGCGCGTGCTCACCGATGCCCGCTCGGTGCAGGAGATGCTGGGCCGCGGGCCGACCTTTCCGGATTTCTTCCGCCGCGGCATCGACCGTCGCCGCCACACCGTGCGCCTCCCGCTGCTCGCCCATCTGTTCGCCCGTCCGAGCATGCGCCAGCGTGGGATCAAGAGTTGCAACATGGGTTTCTGGCGCGACGACCTGTTGCGCCTCAACGGTTTCAACGAAGCGATGACCGGCTGGGGTCGCGAGGATACCGAGCTGGCCGTGCGCGCCTTCCACGCCGGGCTGCTGCGCCGCGACCTACGCCTGGGCGCGCTGGCGGTCCATCTCTACCACCCCACCCGCAAGCACCTGGTGGACAACCCCAACGACCGCATCCTGGCCGAGACGCGGCAGCGCAACCTCGTTCGTTGCGAACGCGGCGTCGAGCAGTACCCCGACGAGTTTGCCGTCGCGCCGCTCGACCTGCGCGCGGTCGTTGCACCGACCCCGTTGCGGCCATCGATGCACGTGGGTCACGTGGCCGCGCCACCGGCCGCCGCCACTGCGTAGGATGGTCGTCCGCGTCGGTCAGGCCGCGGCCACCCGCGGCGGCTCGCGGTGGCGCAGCCAGGCAAGTCGCAGCGCCAGCCCCAGCACCACGAAGAAATAGAACGACTGCGTCATCACCCGGTAGAACACCGCGTCGGTGAGCGCGCAGAGCATGTACAAGGCGATCACGCCGACGCCGACGGCGGCCGGCAGCGCTACTTCGTCGTCCGCATCCAGCACGCGCCGGCTGAAGTAGCGCAGCGGCACCAGGAACACCGCCAGCAGCACCAGCAGACCTGGCACGCCGCCGGTGGCGGCCGCTTCCAGATACTCGTTGTGCGGCTGGTTGTAGCGTTCGATCGCGGCATGGCTGCGGCCGGCGGCGACCTCCTCGCGCGTATACGCGTCGAACTGGCCCACGCCGATGCCCACCAGCGGGTGTTCGCCGAAGGCGCGCGCCGCGGTGCGCCACATCTCCAGCCGCTCGATCACGGCGCCGCGGGTGGCTTGGCTATGGTCGAAGCGGGTGACCTCCGGCGCGATGGCCTGGAACCGCTCCACCATTTCGCCGCGCATGCCGAAGGTGACGGTCCCGGCCACCACAGACACGGCACCGACCAGCAGCAGGCTGGAGCGCCAGTGTCCGCAGCGCCGCGCGTGCAGCAGCACCAGCAGCAGGAACACCGGCGCAAATGCCAGCAGCGGGCCGCGGCTCTGGGTCAGCAGCGCGCCGTACATGGCGCAGCCCATCGCCACCAGATGCAGCCAGCGTTCCCGGCGCCCCGTGCCGCGCGCCAGGAATTGCACCAGCGCCATCGTCGACAGGCCCAGCAACACCGTGGCCAGTTCGATCGAGGCCGACGGGCCGCCATTGAGGCCGTGCGGACGGTCGATGCCGAGCGCGTAGGCCTGCACCACGGCGGCCGCGCCCAGCACGATGGCGCCGAGGCTGAAACCGGCCCACACCACGCGCATCCGCAACGGCAGGCTGAAGCACGCCGCCACCACCAGGAACAGCAGAATGTGCGCCGGGCGATCCAGCGGTCGCCAGCCCAGGTCGTGCAGCAGCACGTTGAAGATCACGAATCCGATCATCGCCAGCGCCACCGCCACCGGCGGCCACGCCGCGCGATAGCTGCGCCGGATCGAGGCGGTGCTCGCCACCAGCGCCAGTCCAAGCAGGAACAGCAGCGCCGGCGGCAGCGCCTTGATCCCCCAGTCGATCGAGAACGACAGCGGCATCAGGGCCAGCAGGATCGACACTGTCCACGCCGGCCCGGGGCGCGCGAACACCTGCGCGAGGCGGGTATCGGTCATGCGCGCGTCACACTCGCGAAGACCGCCGCGAGACAGGCTGGGCGGCGTGGAGAGGAAGTGGTGCGGTTCATTCGTCGTCGTCGCCTGCGGTACGCGGGATGCACCCGGGTATTACCGCGTCGCGCCTGAACATCCACCACTCGCGGCGGTTGGCGTGGCCGACATGGATCGCCCGCGCGCGATCCACGCAAGCGCCCATCGCCTCGTCCAGGCTGAAGATCCAGCGTTGCGCGGGATCGCCCTCGAGCCAGGCGATCGCCTCGGCGTACTGCTGCGGCCACGGTTTGCGGAAGCCGAACTCGGTCACCGGGCCCTGCGCCATCAGCAGGTTCTGCTCCTTCCATGCGAGCAGGCCGATCGTGGCCTGCGGGCCGGCGATGGCGCGCGCCTCGACCATCACGTCGCGCGCCGAGCGGTCGCCGTTGAGTAGCGGATAGCCCCACACCCCATACACGCTCCACAGCACGCCGGCGAACAGCAGCCATCCCAGCGGCGCGCGGCGCACCCGCGTCAGCGCGGCGATGGCGAGGCCGGCCACGCCGATGGCCAGCAGCATCCACCAGATCCGCGGGTCCAGGCTCTGTTCGATCTTCAGCGCCCAGGCCGGGTGGCGATGGATCGCCAGCGCCGAGGCGGCGGCCAGCGTGCCGGCCAGCAGCACGGTCAGCGCGAACACCGCGATGCGCACGCCGCGCCGGCGCAACAGGCCGGGCAGCAGCGGCGCCAGCGCCAGCGCCACCATCGGCAGCGCCGGCAGGATGTAGACGTCGCGCTTGCCGGGGCTGAGCGAGAAAAACAGCAGCACCAGCACGGCCCAGCCCAGCGGCAGCAGGAAACGCGCATCGCGTCGTTTCAGCCGGCGCCACCACGCCGGCAGCGCCCACGGCAGCAGCAGCGACAGCGGCAGCCAGTCGACCACGATGATGCCGAGGAAGTAGAACGGCGAATGGATATGGCCGGTGGGCGTGGCGTAGCGGTGCACGGTCTGCCCGAACAGGATGTTCTGCACGTACTCGGCGTGCTGCGGGTCGCCGTCGGCACGGGCGATCAGCAGCATCGGCAGCAGCCAGCCGAGGATCGCCACGAAGAACAGCGCCAGCCCGCCGGCCCAGCGCCAGCCGCCGGTGGGCAGGGCGAGGTGCCGCCAGTGGCCGCGGCGCGCGACCAGGTACGGCACCAGCATCAGCAGGGCCAGCACGCCCACGCCCTTGGTCGCCACGCCCACGCCGGCGAAGAAACAGCCCACGGCGAACCAGCGCCAGCACGGCCCCAGCAGCAGATGGCGCAGCAGGCCGTAGTTGGCCAGCGTCATCCAGCCCAGCAGCAGCGGGTCGATCTGCGCGTTGCGCATCTGGTAGGTGAAGTGGATCGTGACCAGCAGCGTGGCTGCGGCCAGCAGCGCGCTGCGGTGACCCCACAGCCGCCGAGCCAGGTCGTAGACCAGTGCCAGCGCGCCCAGCGCGGCGAGCAGCGAGGGCAGCAGGAAGGCGATGCGCCAATGGCCGGTGAGGTAGTAACTGAGCGCCTGCAGCCACATGAACACCGGCGGCTTGTCCGGGTACAGCTCGTGGCCGCGGTGCGGGAACAGCCACTGGCCGTGCTCGACCATCCATTGCGCGACCAGCGCGAAGCGCGGTTCGTCCGAAGGCCACGGATCGCGCAACCCCAGCCCGGCACCGAGCACCAGCAAGGCGAACGCGCCGAACACGACCAGCTCCCAACGGGCATCGCGCAACCACAACGGACGGGCGCGGGACAAGGGCACCGGGGGATTCACGATGAAGGGAGTTCCGCTGCGGGGACAGGGAGGGCAAGCATAAACGGCCGGCGCGATCCCGCACAGCCCCGCCCTGTGGCGGCGCGGCCGCGAGGTGCTCAGCCGCGCTTGTGCACTACCGCGTAATACATGCCGTCGAGATCGCCGTCGCCGGGCAGGATCTGCCAGCCCACCGCGGCGGCCTGGCCGATCGGCAGGCTGAGCGGCACGGCCTGGGCATCCGCTTGCTGCGCCAGCCACGTGCCGACCACGGCCTCGTTCTCCGCGCGCAGCACCGAGCAGGTGATGTAGACCAGCCGCCCGCCCGGCGCCAGCAATGGCCACAGCGCGGCGAGGATGCGCCGTTGCTGCGCGCCCATCGCGGCGATATCGCTCTCGCGCCGGTGCAGGCGCACGTCCGGTCGCCGGCGCAGCACGCCGGTTGCCGAGCATGGGGCATCGACCAGGATGCGGTCGAACAGCTGGCCCTTCCACCAGCGCGCGGGCACGCCGGCGTCGCCGACCACGATCTTCGCGTCCAGCCGCAGCCGCATCAGGTTCTGCCGGATGCGTTCGGCGCGCGCGGGTTCGAACTCCAGCGCGGTGAGGTCGATCTCGGCGCGCTCCAGCAGATGGCAGGCCTTGCCGCCGGGCGCGGCGCACGCATCCAGCACGCGCAGGCCGTCGCGCAGCTCGGCGAGGTCGGCGGCGACCTGGGCGGCACCGTCCTGCACCGCGAAGTGGCCGGCGTCGAAGCCGGGCAGCCGGGTGACGTCGGTGCTGTGCGGCAGCACCAGCGCGTTGGCCAGCCACGGGTGGGCGCTGGCCGCGTGACCGGCAGCCTGCAGTTGGCCGATCAGCGTGTCGCGCTGGCAGCGCCGGCGATTGACCCGCAGCATCAGTGGCGGCTCGCCGTTGTCGGCCGCCATCACCGCGGCGGCCTGTTGCGGCCAGTCGCGTTCGAGCGCCGCGGCCAGCCAGGCGGGGTGGGCGTGGCGCGTGGCGGGGTTGGCGTCGAGCGCGGCCAGCCGCGCGGTCCGTTCGCGCTGCCAGCGGCGCAGCACGGCATTGACCAGGCCGGCGAGCTGCGGGCGCTTCAGCGCACGCACCGCCTCCACGGTGGCCGCCACGGCGGCGTAATCCTGCAGTTCGAGGATTTCCAGTTGCACCAGCCCCAGCACCAGCAGCGCATGCACCGCCGGGTCTTTGGGGCGCAGGGATTTCTCCAGCAGGCCGTCGATGGCCGGGTCGAAGCGCAGCCACCAGCGCGCGCCTTCGCTGAGCAGGGCCATCAGCAGCGCGCGGTCGCGCGGATCGGCCAACCTCGGCGCGTTGCGCTCCATCACTTCGCGCAGCGAGGCGCCGCGCAGGGCGATCTCGGCCAGACCCCTGGCGGCGAGGGCGCGGGTATCGGTTTTCACGGGCGCGGGCGCAGGTCGGGGCGGGCGTTGAGGTAGTCCGTCGCGCCGATGCGCTTGCCGCCGGCGCGCTGCACCGCGGTGATGCGCAGGGCGCCGCTGCCGCAGGCGACGTCGATGCCTTCGCGCCCGGCCGCCAGCACGCTGGCCGGGGCGGCATGGTGGTCCACTTCGATGGCGCGCGCGGCCCAGATCCGCAGCGATTCGCCGGCGATCTCCGCCTCGGCTACCGGCCACGGGTCGAATGCGCGCACCTGGCGTTCCAGCTCGATGGCCGGACGGCGGAAGTCGAGCTTCGCCTCGGCCTTGTCCAGCTTGTGCGCGTAGGTCACGCCGTCGGCCGGCTGCGGCGTGGCGACCAGCGTCTCGCCCGCCAGGGTACGACGCAGGCCCTCGGCCAGCAGCTCGGCGCCCAGCGCGGCGAGGCGGTCGTGCAGCGAGCCGCCGGTGTCGTCGCGGCGGATCGGGGTGCGCCGCCGCAACAGCACCGGACCGGTATCGAGGCCGGCCTCCATCTGCATCAGGTCGACCCCGCTCTCGGCGTCGCCGGCGAGGATTGCGCGCTGGATCGGCGCGGCACCGCGCCAGCGCGGCAGCACGCTTGCGTGCACGTTCCAGCAACCCAGGCGGGGGATCGAGAGCACTTTGCGCGGCAGGATCAGGCCATAGGCGACCACCACCAAAAGGTCGGGGCGGTAATCGGCGAGCCGCTGCTGCACGTCGGCGGATTTCAGCGACTCGGGCTGTTCCACGGTCGCCCCGGCGGCCAGTGCGGCCTGCTTGACCGGGCTGGGCGCCAGCTTGCGGCCGCGGCCGGCCGGGCGGTCGGGCTGGGTATAGACGGCCACCAGCTCCGCGCCGCTGTTGCGGCACGCCTCGAAGCAGGGCACGGAGAATTCGGGGGTGCCGGCAAAGGCCAGCCGCAGGCCGGCGCTACTCAAGCACCCGCCGCCTGCTTGCGCTGCTTGTCGAGCCGCTTCAGCAGCAGGCTGCGCTTGAGCGGCGACAGGTAATCGACGAAGACCTTGCCGTCGAGATGGTCCATCTCGTGCTGGATGCACACCGCCAGCGGGCCTTCGGCTTCCACCACGATCTCCTTGCCGTCCACGTCCTGCGCCTTGACCTTCACCTTCAGCGCGCGGGTGACGTCGGCGTACAAGCCGGGAAACGACAGGCAGCCCTCCTGGTAGACCTGCGAGCCATCCTTTTCCAGCAGCTGGGCATTGATCAGCGCCAGCGGCTGGTTGCGCCCCTCGCTCATGTCGGTCACCAGCACCCGCTGGTGCACGTTGACCTGGGTGGCGGCCAAGCCGACACCGTTGGCCGCGTACATGGTTTCGAACATGTCGGCCACGAACTGCTTCAGCTTCGCGTCGAACGCGGTGACCGGCGCGGCGCGGGTGCGCAGGCGCGGGTCGGGGAACTCCAGGATGGAAAGTACGGACATGGCATCACCTCGGCGTCGAAAGTGCGGGCGACTTGGTAAAAATCCCACCCCGACGCGATCTAGAATGTGCATCATTGTACGTCGGCAAGCACGCGAGCGCAGACGATTTTCGCCAACCCGCGCCGGTTGCGCGGGTTAACCATTCGGTTACACTCGACCGAGCATCTGGGGAAGGGGGATTCCCGCCAATGATCAGAAAGACAATCGTGTTGCTGGCCGGCATGCTGGTCACCCTGACCGTCTATGCCGCGGGCGCGCAATTGCGTGCCAGTCACCCCGACAGCTACACCGTTCGCCGTGGCGACACGTTGTGGGACATCTCCGCCAAATTCCTGGCCAAGCCGTGGTTGTGGCCGGAGATCTGGCAGGCCAACCCGCAGGTGCGCAATCCCCACCTGATCTATCCCGGCGACGTGCTCAACCTGTCCTTCATCAACGGCCCGAGCCTGCGGCTGGAGCCCGGCGTGCATCGCGAAGGCGAGGCGGTGCCGGCGATTCCGCTCAGCCAGCTGAAGATGTTCCTGAAAGACATGCGGGTGATGGATTCCAACGCGGTCAGCTCCGCGCCCTACGTGGTCGGCTTGGAAGAGAACCGCCTGCGCGGCGCCGTCGGCCAGAACCTTTACGTGCGCGGCTTGCAGGGCGAGCCGGGCCAGCGCTGGGCGATCGTGCGGCCCAGCCACGTGTTCCGCGGCTTCGACCAGAACGATCCGGCCGATGCCGACCTGGTGGCGCACGGCCTGGACAGCAACGCGGCAATGGTCAATGCGCCGTGGCGCGAGGATTCGCGCAACGACGGCCACTATGGCAAGGGCGACGACCTCGGCGTCGAGGTGACGGTGATCGGCACCGCCGAGACCCTGCGCACCGGTGATCCGGCCACCCTGCTGCTGCTCGACTCCACCCGCGAGATCCGCAGCGGCGACCGCATCATGCCGATCGACGAGCATCCGTACGACGCGTACTACTACCCGCATGCGCCGAAGTCGCTGCCGGCCGACGCCAAGGTGATCGGTTTCGCCGACGCCCTGCGCGCGGCGGGTTCGCGCCAGGTGGTGCTGCTCTCGGTGGGTGCCCGCGACGGCGTCGACAACGGCACCACGTTCTCGATCTTCGAGCCCGGCGAGACCATCCACGACGATGTGGCCAGCAACAGCTGGAACCGCGGCGTAGGCGAAAAAGTCAAGCTGCCGGACGAGTACGTCGGCCACGTCATGGTGTTCCGCACCTTCGACCGGGTCAGCTACGGCCTGGTGATGGACAGCCTGCGCCCGGTACACGCCGGCGGCCGGCTGACCATGCCCGAATAGCGGCCATCGCAACGGCATCCTCCTACACGACGGCGCGGCCACCACCGCGCCGTCTTCGTCTGCGGTCGCTGCGTACACTCCCGGGCATGCATGATCCGCACCCTGATGACGACCACCGCGCCTGGCTGACCGCGCTGCGCACGCCCGGGCTCGGTCCCGGCGGCCTGCGCCAGTGGCTGGATCGCGGCGACGGCGACATCCATGCCGCGCTGGCGCAGTTGCGCCGTGACGGTGCCGGGCTCGATTCCGCCGCGCTGGCCTGGCTGGAGCACCCGGACGAGGCGCGCCTGGCGCAGGACCTGGCCTGGCTGGCCGAGCCCGGCCACCGGCTGCTGCGGTGCACGGATGCGGATTTCCCGCCGCAACTGGAGCACATCCCGCAGCCGCCGGCGGTGCTGTTCGTGGCGGGCGATGCGAGCCTGCTGCTGCATCCGCAGGTGGCCATCGTCGGCGCGCGCGCAGCCAGCGCCAGCGGCATGGCGCACGCGCGGGCGTTCGCCCGTACGCTGGCCGAGACGGGTTTCACGATCACCAGCGGCATGGCCGACGGCATCGACGGCGCGGCACACGCCGCCGCACTGGATGCCGGCGCGAAGACGCTGGCGGTGATCGGTACCGGGCCCGATCGGGTGTATCCGCGCAAACACCACGCGCTGGCCCGGCGCCTGGTCGAACACGGCGCGCTGGTCAGCGAATTTCCGCCCGGCACGGCGGCGCGGGCCGACCATTTCCCCCGCCGCAACCGGATCATCTCCGGGCTGGCGCTGGGGGTGCTGGTGGTCGAGGCGGGGCTGCGTTCGGGTTCGCTGATCACCGCGCGACTGGCCGCCGAGCAGGGCCGCGAGGTGTTCGCGCTGCCAGGATCGATCCACAATCCGCTGGCCAGCGGCTGCCACCGGCTGATCCGCGATGGCGCGCGACTGGTGGAATGCGCGGCGGAAATCGTCGAATTGCTGGCCCCCGCGGCGCGTTCACTGGGCCTCGAACTGGCCGCTCGGCTGGGTGGCGAGGAGGTCGGAACCGTCACGACGGCGACCGCGGCGGACGCCGATTATCGACGATTGTTGTCCGCACTTGGCCACGAACCGGCGACAATGGATGAACTTGTGCAGCGCACCGAGCTGTCGGCCGCGGCACTGTCCTCGATGCTGCTGATGCTGGAACTGGACGGGCGCATCGAACGCCGGTCGGGCAACGCCTACCAGGTCATGCCCACGTCCCTGCGGGCTTGACAGCCGAAGCCATGGCGTGGTTTCAACTATATATATGTCCGGCACGGAAGCGCCGGTGGTTCACTTTTGGATATCCCGCTTCATGGCAAAAAACCTGCTCATCGTCGAATCACCGGCCAAGGCCAAGACGATCAACAAATACCTCGGCAAGGACTTCCAGGTCCTCGCATCCTACGGTCACGTGCGCGACCTGAAGCCGAAGGAGGGCGCGGTCGACACCGAGCACGGTTTCGCGATGGCCTACGAGGTGATCGAGCGCAACCAGAAACACGTCGACGCGATCGCCAAGGCGGCTCGGGAGGCTGACGACATCTATCTGGCGACCGACTTGGATCGCGAAGGCGAGGCGATCAGCTGGCACATCAGCGAGATCCTGAAGGAGCGCGGCCTGACCAAGGGCAAGCAGCTGCACCGGGTAGTGTTCTCCGAGATCACGCCGAAGGCGATCAAGGCCGCGGTGGCCGCGCCGCGCCAGCTTTCGCACGACCTGGTCGACGCGCAGCAGGCGCGCCGCGCGCTGGACTACCTGGTCGGCTTCAACCTGTCGCCGGTGCTGTGGCGCAAGGTGCAGCGCGGGCTTTCCGCCGGCCGCGTGCAGTCGCCGGCGCTGCGCATGATCGTCGAGCGCGAGGAAGAGATCGAGGCGTTCAAGGCGCGCGAGTACTGGACCGTGGAAGCGCAGCTCAAGCACGTCGAAGGCGACTTCAGTGCGCGGCTGTCGCGTCTCAACGGCAAGAAGTTCGAGCAGTTCGACCTCACCAACGAAGCCGATGCCCAAGCCGCGCGTGCGGCGCTGAAGCAGGCCGCACGCGGCCAGCTCACGGTCAGCGACGTCACCTCGAAGGAGCGCAAGCGCCGCCCGGCCGCGCCGTTCACCACCTCCACCCTGCAGCAGGAGGCTGCGCGCAAGCTCGGCTTCACCACCAGCCGCACGATGAAGGTGGCGCAGGGCCTGTACGAAGGCGTGGCGCTGGGCGACGAGGGCAACGTCGGCCTGATCACCTACATGCGTACCGACTCGACCATGCTCGGCGACGACGCGATGGCCGAGCTGCGCCAGCTGATTGCCCGCGACTTCGGCGCGAAGGCGCTGCCGGACGCGGCGCAGGTATACAAGACCAAGTCGAAGAATGCGCAGGAAGCGCATGAGGCGATCCGCCCCACCTCGGCGATGCACACGCCGAAATCGGTGGCCGCCTTCCTCAACGACGACCAGCGCAAGCTGTACGAGCTGATCTGGAAGCGCACCGTCGCCTGCCAGATGATCCATGCCACGTTGAACACCGTCACGGTGGAGTTCGCGTTGCCGGACGCCCCCGGTGGCGACGCCTCGTTCCGCGCCAGCGGCACCACCGTGGTCGATCCCGGCTTCCTCGCCGTATACGAGGAAGGCCGCGACCAGAAGACCGCCGAGGACGACGACGAAGGCCGCCGCCTGCCGCGGCTGGCGAAAGGCGAGGCGGTGCCGCTGCACGAGATCGTCGCCGACCAGCACTTCACCGAGCCGCCGCCGCGCTACTCCGAGGCAAGCCTGGTCAAGGCGCTGGAAGAACATGGCATCGGCCGCCCGTCGACCTACGCCAGCATCATCCAGGTACTGCAGAACCGCGAATACGTGTTCCTCGACAGCCGCCGCTTCAAGCCCAGCGACGTGGGTCGCGCGGTGAGCAAATTCCTCACCCAGCACTTCACCCAATACGTCGATTACGACTTCACCGCCAAGCTGGAGGACGAGCTCGACGCGGTCAGTCGCGGCGAGGAAGCCTGGGTGCCATTGATGCAGCGCTTCTGGCTGCCGTTCAAGCAGCAGGTGGACGAGAAGGCCGAGTCGGTCGACCGCAGCGAGGCCACCGGTGCGCGCGAACTGGGCAGCGATCCGAAGACCGGCAAGCCGGTGTTCGTGCGGCTGGGCCGCTTCGGGCCGTATGCCGCGATCGGCGACAAGGACAGCGACGAGAAACTGCAGTTCGCCTCGCTGCGCCCGGGCCAGAGCATGCACACGATCAGCCTGGCCGAGGCGCTGGAGCTCTTCAAGCTGCCGCGCCAGCTCGGCCAGGCGGACAACGGCGACGAGGTCAGCGTCGGCATCGGCCGTTTCGGCCCGTTCGTGAAGCAGGGCAGCATCTACGCTTCGCTCAAGCCCGAGGATGATCCGTACACGATCGAACTGCCGCGTGCGCTGCAACTGGTGGCCGACAAGCTGGAGATGCTGGCCAACCGGATGATTCTCGATTTCGGCAACGGCGTGCAGGTGCTCAACGGCCGCTACGGCGCCTACATCACCGATGGCGAGAAGAACGCACGCATCCCGAAGGAGCAGGAACCGAAGCTGCTGACCGAGGCACAGTGCCTCGAACTGCTTGCCGCCGCGCCGGTGAAGAAGGGCCGCTTCGGCAAGAAGACGGCGACCAGGAAAGCCGCCGCGAAGAAGGCCGCGCCGGCGAAGAAGGCCGCAGTGAAGAAGGCCGCGACGAAGAAGGCGCCGGCGAAAAAGACGGCCGCGAAAAAAGCCGCGGCGAAGAAGACCGCCACGAAGAAGACCGCGGCGAAGAAGTCTCTTGCCGGCAAGGCCGGCGCCTGATGCTGCAGCGTTTCAGGCTCGACGAAGTCGATGCCGCTGCTGCACTGCTGCATGGCGGCGGCGTGCTCGCCTATCCGACCGAGGCGGTGTTCGGCCTCGGCTGCGATCCGTTCGACCGCGGCGCGTTCGAGCGGGTGTTCGCGCTGAAGCAGCGCCCGTCGACGCAGGGCGTGCTGCTGATCGCGGCGGACTTCAGCCAGGTCGAACCCTGCATCGACTTCGCGGCGGTGCCCGATGCGGTGCTGCGGCAGGTGCGCGCCAGCTGGCCGGGGCCGTACACGTGGATTTTCCCGCGCTCGGCATGGGTGCCCGACTGGGTGGCCGGCGCGCATGCCGGCGTCGCGCTGCGGGTCAGCGCGCACGAACCGACGGCGTTACTGTGCCGTGCCTTCGGCGGCGCGCTGGTGTCGACCAGCGCCAACCCGCACGGGCAGCCGCCGGCCCGCGCCGCGCAGACCGTGGCCGAGTATTTTGGCGATGCCCTGGACGGCCTGCTGGATGCCCCGCTGGGTGACCAATCCAGCCCCACGGTGATTCGCGACGCCCTTTCGGGCGCTATCATCCGCGCCTGAACGTGCGGGGGGAGCGCACGTCGGGGCATTCACGCCACCGTCCGCGTGGCGGCGCGATGCTGCCGCACGCCATTTGAGCATCCACGGAGACAGCCGTTTGGTTACCGTCCACGACCCGCGCCAGCGCGAGCTTCCACCGCTGCTGCCCTTGCTGGCGGCTGCGGACCCGGCGCGCGTGGTGGCCTGGCGGGAGGGCGAGGCGATCAGCGCCGGGCACTTCCTCGCCGAGGTCCGCGCGGTGGCGGCGTCGCTGCCGCACGCACCGGCGGTGGTGAACCTGTGCGAGGACCGCTACGCCTTCCTGGTCGCGTTCTGCGCGGTGGCGTTGCGCGGCCAGGCCAACCTGCTGCCGTCCTCGCGTGCGCCGCAGGCGGTGGACGAGGTGATGAAGGCTCACCCCGGGTGCCACGCGCTGGGCGATCAGCGGCTCGACCCGGCGCCGCCCGGTTATCAGCAACTGCCGTCGTTCGACGCGCCGCGACCGGCGTACGTCGAGGCGCCCTGGCCGACCTTGCCGGCCGACCGGGTGGTGGCGATCGGCTACACCTCCGGCTCCACCGGCACGCCGATGCCGAACCCGAAGACCTGGGGCAGTTTCCACGCCAGCAACGCGGGCAACCTGGCGCGGCTGCACGCCATTGTCGGCGAGCGCTTCGAGCTGGTCGCCACGGTGCCGCCGCAGCACATGTACGGCATGGAGATGTCGGTGCTGTTGCCGCTGCTGGGCAATGTCGGCGTGCACACCGGCCGCCCGTTCTTTCCCGCCGACGTGGCCGCCGCGTTGGCCGCGGTGCCGGCACCGCGGGTGCTGGTGACCACGCCGGTGCATCTGCGCGCGCTGATCGATTCGGGCATCGAGCTGCCGGCGGTCGCGGCGATGGTATCGGCCACCGCGCCGTTGCCGGTCGGGCTGGCGCGCGCCGCCGAGCAGCGCTTCGCCGCGCCGCTGCTGGAAGTGTTCGGCTCCACCGAAACCTGCGTGTTCGCCAGCCGCCGCCCCACCGTGGACGAAGACTGGCTGCTGTACGACGACGTGACCCTGCACCCGCAACCCGATGGCACCGCGGTCGAGGCGCCGCAGCTCGGCGCGCCGGTCAGCCTGGCCGACCTGGTCAGCCTGTCGCGCGACGGCCGCCGTTTCCGCCTGTGCGGACGGCATGCCGACATGCTGGAGATCGCCGGCAAGCGCGCCTCGCTGGCCGACCTCACCCGCCGCCTGCTGGCGATTCCCGGCGTGCGCGACGGCGTGGTGTTCCAGCACGGTGACGGCGACGCGCTCGGCGTGCACCGCATCGCCGCGCTGGTGGTGGCGCCGGAGCTGGACGAGCACGCCATCCTCGACGCGCTGCGTCGCGCGATCGATCCGCTGTTCCTGCCACGCCCGCTGAAGCGGGTGGCCGCCTTGCCGCGCAACGAAACCGGCAAGCTGCCGCGCGCGGCACTGCTGGCGCTGCTGCAACCGCCAGGCTGACGCCCGGGCGGCGGATCGCTGCCGCTACAATGGGCGACTGCGCCGGGTGGCGAGCGGGAGTGCGGCAATGAAGGTTCTGGTCATCGGCAGCGGCGGACGCGAGCACGCGCTGGCGTGGAAGCTCGGGCAGTCCGTGCAGGTCGACGAGGTGATCGTGGCCCCCGGCAACGCCGGTACCGCGCGCGAACCGGGCGTGCGCAACGCCGAGGTCGCGATGAACGACCTCGATGGCCTGCTGCAGTTGGCGAAACGCGAGAAGGTCGGGCTGACCGTGGTCGGCCCCGAGGTGCCGCTGGTGGCCGGCGTGGTCGACAAGTTCCGCGCCGCCGGCCTGCGCATCTTCGGGCCGCGCGCGATCGCCGCGCAGCTGGAAGGTTCCAAGGCGTTCGCCAAGGATTTCCTGCAGCGGCACAACATCCCCACCGCGCACTACGCGGTGTTCACCGAACTCAATCCCGCGCTGGCCTACGTACGCCGGCAGGGCGCGCCGATCGTGATCAAGGCCGACGGCCTCGCTGCCGGCAAGGGCGTGGTGGTGGCGCTGACCCTGGCCGATGCGGAACTGGCGCTGCACGACATGCTCGGCGCGCACGCGTTCGGCGACGCCTCGGCGCGGGTGGTGATCGAGGAGTTCCTCGACGGCGAGGAGGCCAGCTACATCGTGATGAGCGACGGCAGCCACGCGTTGCCGATGGCCTCCAGCCAGGACCACAAGCGCCGCGACGAGGGCGACCTCGGTCCGAACACCGGCGGCATGGGCGCGTACTCGCCGGCGCCGGTGGTCACGCCGGAGGTCGAGCAGCGCATCCTGAAGGAAGTGATCGAGCCGACCCTGCGCGGCATGGCGGCCGAGGGCGCGCCTTTCATCGGCTTCCTCTACGCCGGCCTGATGATCGACAAGTCCGGCGCGCCGAAGGTGATCGAGTTCAACGTGCGCTTCGGCGACCCGGAAACCCAACCGATCTTGTTGCGGCTGAAGTCCGATCTGGTCGAGCTGATCGACGCCGCGCTGGACGGCCATCTGGCGCAGACCCGCGCGCGCTGGGACAGCCGCCCCTCCATTGGCGTGGTGATGGCCGCCGCCGGTTACCCCGGACGCGTGCGCACGGGCGATTCGATCGCGGGCCTGGACGACATCGACGATGGCGACGTGAAGGTGTTCCACGGCGGCACCGCCCGCGACGCGCAGGGTCGCGTGGTGACGTCGGGCGGGCGCGTGCTCTGCGTGTGTGCGCTGGGCAGCGATCTTGCCGCGGCGCGCGAGCGCGCCTATGCGGCGGTCGGCAGGCTGCGCTGGGAGGGTGCGTTTCACCGCCGCGACATCGCCCATCGCGCCTTGCATCGACGCTGAAAGCGCTGCAGCGCCGGCATGCAGCGTACGCGCGCGCACGGCGGGCAGGCGGGGATTGACTTTTCCGCGCCCGCTTTTTTGCGATATGCTTGCAGGCTCCCCCGCGTAGAGTCGTGGCGCCACCAGGCCCGCGCGACCACGTGTCGATTTCACGCATAAAGAGGTTTCTGGCATGCGCAAGACGGTTTTGTCGCTGGTATCGGTTGCTGCGCTGGCCCTCGCCGGCTGCCAAGGTTCGTCGTCGGATCAGGCCGCAAACGGCGGTCCCGCCAACGCCGAAAGTGCGGCCAAGGTATCGATCCCCAGCGAAGTCAGCGGCACGATCTCCCTGCGCGCGGGTACGCCGCAGCCTTCGGACAAGGCAACGCTGGTGCTGAACCTGGTCGATGTCTCCTCCACCGCGGTCGGCTCCGCACCGCTGGCCACCAAGACCTCGCCGGCCGGCAGCTTTCCGCAGCCGTTCAAGCTCAGCTTCAATCCGGCCGACGTCAAGCCGAACGACCTTTACGTGGTGCAGGCGATCCTGACCGACGGCGAGCGCCAGTACGTGATGCCGATCCAGGCGCCGGTGCTGGCCAAGGGCAGCCAGAACGACGCGGTGTCGATCCAGCTGGTCGCCGAGCAGACCCCCGGGGAAAAATTGCTGGCCGCGTTCGACGACGTGCAGAAGCAGCTCGGTGCGATGAAGGTCAACCACGGCACCAAGCTGGAGAAGGACGCCTCGCGCGGCTGGCAGCTGTTCCGCCAGGACGGCCAGATCCAGTTCATCCGCGAGCTGGTCGAGTACACCAAGGACGGCTTCACCAGCACCGACTATGCCTACAAGGACGGCAAGCCGTGGGCGATCGTGCAGCAACACATGGCCAGCCGCGACGGCAAGCCCTCCTCGATCGACCGTGCCGGCTGGAGCGATGACGGCACGCTGGTGCTGAAGCAGCACCAGGTCGGCAGCGACGTGCAGCCGCTGGACCCGGCCGAGGCGGCGAAGCTCAAGCAGGAGGCGATGACCATCCTCGGCCTCGCCACCAACGGCAAGAACAAGTAAGTCACTGCAGAGTCTCCCGCGTCGAGCGGGAAGCTCGCAAAGAAAAAGCCGCCCGCATCAGCGGGCGGCTTTTTCATGGATGTGACCCGGCCCGGGCCGGCCGAGTCGCGGCCTGGCCGGATCAGAGATCGATCCGCACGCCCATGTTGACGCTGTTGTACTTCTGGCTGTTGTCGCCGAAGCGGCCGCTGTAGCCGATCCAGCTTTGCACGCTGGGGGTCAGCCGGGCGGACAGCCCCAGCGTGGCGGCGCCCCAGCTCTGGTCGGGGCTGAAGCCGGTCAGCGCGAAGCTGCCGTTCATGCTGTTGAGGCCGGCGCGGACCTCACGTGCATCGGCCTTGCTGTCGTGGTTCCAGCCCAGTTCGGCATACGGCGACATCACCAGGTTGTTGACCTGCCACTGGCCGCGCAGGCGCCAGCCCAGGGTGGATATCAGCGAGTCGCGCTGCTGGCGGCCGAACCACATCGCGCTGCTGTCGTTGCCGCTCTCGCTGTAGCCGCTGATCTTCACGGTCTCCCAGTCGACGGTGGCGAACGGGCCGGTCTGCAAGTCGTTGCCCAGCTCGAACCACCAGCCGCCGGTGACGCCGCCGCCAAGGTGCGAGCCGTCGGTCTTGCCGGTCTCGGTGCGCTGCATCGCGCCGATGTTCATGCGGCGCTCGATGTCCTTGAAGTTGGACTGGCCGAAGTTGACGTAGCCGCCCACGTAGCCGCCACCGTTGTGGTAGCCGACGTAGCCCAGGCCGCTGACGTCCTGCAGCTTGTAGCCGCCGCCGCCGGAGAAGTCGGCGTTGTGCTGGCCGACGCCGAGCGCCACGCCGGCAGTGACGTGCTCGCCGGCGAAATAGTTCGCGCCCAGGGTGAAGTTGAGGTTGTCGCTGTTGGTGCGCGGCGAGTTGTTGCTGGCGTCGAAGCGTTGCCGGGCGTAGTCGATGTTGACGAAGGTGCGCACGTCGCCGTCCTTGCCGGTGGTCAGCATCTGGTCGCGCATCACGCGGTTCTGCACGGCGCTGGCCGCCAGCGGCGCTTCGCCGAGCAGCGAGATCTGCTCCGGCGCGTGGATCACCGACAGCACGTACTGGCCCAGCATGGCGTGGGCGGCGGTGGTCGGGTGCACGCCGTCGGCGAACAGGTAGGTCTGGTCGGCGCCGGCCGCGTAGCTGTACGGCAGGCCCGAGCCCTGCGGGCCGCACTGCACCGAACTGGAACCGGCGCCGCAGGCCGGCGCGGTGACGTTGCTGAAACCGTAGGCGCCCGGGTTGGCGATCACTTCGTTGAGCAGCGCGTAGGTGTTCGCCGGGATGATGTTCAGGCCGTTGTTGCTCAGTTGCGCCAGGCCGCTGTTGAGCACGCCGTTGTAGAGCACGGCGAGCTGGCTGGCGCCGGCCTGCGCGGTGGCGCCGCCGAGCGCGGCCTGAGGGGTCTTGCCGAGATCGGGCAGGTTGTAGACCAGCACGTATTTCGCGCCGGCCGCCTGCAGGCCGGCGAGCACGCCAAGCTCGGTCTGCGCCGCATTGACCGCGCCGGCGGAGATCGCGTTCGGATCGCTCAGCGTACCGCTCAGGTAGAAGATGTCGTTGGCGCCGCCCCAGACCTGGTACAGCGCACGCGAGTCGGCCTTGCCGCCGTTCGCGCCGAGGTACATCTGCAGCTGCTGGGTGATGGTCGGTACCGCGGCGACGTTGTTGACGAAGCCCGCGCCGCCCCAGGCGTAGTCGGTGCCGCCGGCCGCCGACGGCGCCAGCGTGAAGCCCAGGCCCGTCGCCACGTTCTCCGCCGCGGTGGTGCCCGGGTTGGTGGTGAAGCGCAGCGGCGGCTGGATCGTCGGTGCGCTGGCCAGCGAGATGTTGCCGTTGTCGCTCAGGCTGTCGCCGAAGACGATGACGTTGCTGAAATCGGCGGCTGCGGCGGCCGTGCTGAACAGCATGGCGGTTGCGATGGCGCCGGCCAGATGGCGGGTGCGAAGCATGGAAGTACTCCTCGGCCGGGATGGCCTTGTTCGTTGCGGGTTACGGTACGGTATTCCATACGGAACCGCATGCTGCAGCGCATCGCCGCCGCAGGCGGATGGTGGTCGGCGCTTCAGCGCTTGCCGGCGCGCGCGAACGCGTCGGCGAAGGCGTTGCTGGCGGGCGCGGCCGCGGGCTTGGGTGCGCCGCCCCCCGGACGCGGGCCGCGGCCGTCGCGCGAGCCGCCACGGGCATCGCTGCCGGCGCCCGGACGGCTGCCGCGCGCCTGCCCCGGTTCGTCGTCCAGGCGCATGCTGAGGCCGATGCGCTGGCGCGGAAGGTCCACCTCCATCACCTTGACCTTGACGATGTCGCCGGCCTTCACCGCGTCGCGCGGGTCCTTCACGAAGCTGTGCGACAGCGCCGAGACATGCACCAGGCCGTCCTGGTGCACGCCGATGTCGACGAAGGCACCGAATGCGGCGACGTTGGTGACGCGGCCTTCCAGGATCATCCCGGGCTTCAGATCCTTCACGTCCTCGACGCCTTCGGCAAAGCGCGGCGCCACGAACTCCGGGCGCGGGTCGCGGCCGGGCTTTTCCAGCTCTTTCAGGATGTCGCGCACGGTCGGCACGCCGAACTTTTCATCGGTGAATTGCTCGGGCTTGAGCCCGCGCAGGAAGCCGGCGTCGCCGATGATGTTGCGCACCTCGCGGCCGCACTGGGCGATGATCCGCTCGACCACCGGGTAGGCTTCCGGATGCACCGCGCTGGCGTCCAGCGGGTTGTCGCCGTCGGGCACGCGCAGGAAACCGGCGCACTGCTCGAAGGCCTTGTCGCCGAGCCGCGGCACCTTCAGCAGCGCCTTGCGGTTCGGGAACGGGCCGTTCGCATCGCGGTGCTTCACCACATTCTCGGCCACCGAAGCGGACAGCCCGGCCACGCGCGCGAGCAGCGCGGCCGAGGCGGTGTTCACGTCCACGCCGACGGCGTTGACGCAGTCCTCCACCTTGGCGTCCAGCGCGCGCGCCAGCTTGATCTGGTTCACGTCGTGCTGGTACTGGCCCACGCCGATCGCCTTCGGCTCGATCTTCACCAGTTCGGCCAGCGGGTCCTGCAGCCGTCGCGCGATCGAGACGGCGCCGCGCAGGCTCACGTCCAGTCCGGGGAACTCCTTCGCGGCGAGTTCGGAGGCCGAATACACCGAGGCGCCGGCCTCGCTCACCACGATCTTCGACAGCTTCGCGTCGGCCAGCTTCCTGATCAGCTCGCCGGCCAGCTTGTCGGTCTCGCGCGAGCCGGTGCCGTTGCCGATCGCGATCAGGTCGACGTTGTGCTGCTTGCACAGCTTCGCCAGCGAAACCAGCGATTCGTTCCACTGCCGGCGCGGCTCCAGCGGGTAGATCGTGTCGGTGGCCAGCAGCTTGCCGGTGGCGTCGACCACCGCCACCTTGCAGCCGGTGCGGATGCCGGGATCGAGCCCCATCACGGTCTTGGCGCCGGCCGGCGCGGCCAGCATCAGGTCTTTCAGGTTGTCGCCGAACACGCGGATCGCCTCGTCCTCGGCGCCTTCGCGCACGCGGCCGAACAGGTCCAGCGTGAGGTGCAGGTGCAGCTTTACGCGCCAGGTCAGGCGCACGGTCTCGCGCAGCCAGGCGTCGGCGGCACGACCGCGGTCGTGGATGTTCGCGTGCGCCGCGACGCGGCCCTCGCCCTCGGCGTGGCCCTGTTCGCTGTCGGCGGTGGGCGCCAGTTCCAGTTCGATCACGCCTTCGTTGCGCGCGCGCATCAGCGCCAGCAGGCGGTGCGAGGGGATCTTGCCGATCGGCTCGACGTGGTCGAAGTAGTCGCGGAACTTGGCGCCTTCGTTCTCCTTGCCCGCGACCACCTTGGCGCGAATCTGCCCTTGCGACCACAGCCAGTCGCGCAGCTCGCCGACCAGGTGCGCGTCCTCGGCGATCGCTTCCATCAGGATTGCGCGCGCGCCGTCGAGTGCGGCGCGCACGTCGGCCACGCCCTTGTCCGCATCGACGAACGCTTCGGCGAAGGCTTCCGGCGATCGCGTGGGATCCTCGCGCAGGCCAGTTGCCAGCGGTTCCAGCCCGGCCTCGCGGGCGATCTGCGCCTTGGTGCGGCGCTTGGGCTTGTACGGCAGGTACAGATCCTCCAGCCGCGCCTTGGTGTCGGCGGCGAGGATGTCCGCCTTCAAGGCGTCGTCGAGCTTGCCCTGTTCCTCGACGCTGGCGAGGATCGCCGCGCGGCGTTCTTCCAGTTCCCGCAGGTAGCGCAGGCGTTCTTCCAGCAGGCGCAGCTGGGTGTCGTCGAGGCCGCCGGTGACTTCCTTGCGGTAGCGCGCGATGAACGGCACGGTGGCGCCGCCGTCGAGCAGGTCCACCGCCGCGCGCACCTGTTCGGTCTTCGCGGCGATGTCGTGGGCAATGCGTTGTTCGATGCTGGGCATGGGTGGAGCGTTCCTGGCGGCGGCGCGATGTCGTCGAATGAAAAGTTCAAGCCGTTGATGATAACAAGCGCCCGGGAATCGTCGGCGCGCCAATGAAAACGGCGCCGCGGACGAACCGCGGCGCCGTGCGTGGAGCAAGGCCGATCAGGCGCTGAAGGAGTTGCTCTTGCCGGTTGCAGTGGCATCCGGCTTGAACTCGCTGGCGCGGCCGTTGAGCACCAGAGTGCTGCAGAGCATGTCGTGCAGGGCCTGCTTGCGGCGCGTCCAGCCGGCCATCATGAAGCCGATGAAGAGGATGATCGTGCTGAGGAACTTGGCCAGGTAGCGGCCCAGTGCCCGCCAGAAGCTGATCCGCCGGCCTTCGAGGTCGGTGACGCGGATGCCCAGCGCCAGCTTGCCCAGCGTGGCCTGCCACGGCGAGCTTTCGCACACGGCGAAATACAGCCAGGTCAGTACGGCGGTGAGCAGGATCGCCGTGCCCATCGTCGCGTAGTACTGGCCGTAGGCGGCGAGCATCACGTGCGGATCGCCGGGCGCCGCCATCATCGCCTGCTTCATCGTTTCCTGCGCGGCACCGTCGCCCATCGAGCGCATGATCACCAGGTTGTTGGGGATGTACAGCACGATCGCGTCGAGGATGTACGCCGCCAACCGCTTCCAGAAGCCGGCGTAATCCTCCAGCACCGCGGCGGTGGTCTGCGGCAGCGCCTGCAGCGGGGTGGCCGGTGCCGCGTAGGGGTTGTCGGCAGGCGGAGTGGCGGCCGGTACCGCGTCGCGGAACAGTACCGACAGCGGCTGCCAGTCGGCGAGGCCTTCGTACCAGGCGAGATCGTCGGGGCTGACCTTGCCGCTGCGCAACCACTCGCGCACGTCACTTTCCTTGTATGGCCCATGCCGTTCGCCGTCGCGGCCGATCCAGATTTCCATTGCGCACTCCCCGGGGCTGTGTGGAGTGCGCATGATGCCATGAGTCTGCGCGCCGGCGCTGTGCCGGGAGCAGGGGGCGATTCTCAGGCTGCGTCGCGGCGCTTCAGGTGGACCAGCAGCAGCGAGATCGCCGCGGGAGTGACGCCGCTGACGCGCGCGGCCTGGCCCAGCGTCGCCGGCAGCGAGCGTTTGAGCTTGAGCAGCACTTCCGCCGACAGCCCGCGCACCTTGTCATAGTCGAAGTCGGCCGGGATCGCGGTGTGTTCGTGCCGGCGCTGGCGCTCGATCTCTTCGCGCTGGCGTTCGAGATAGCCGGCGTACTTCACCTGCACCTCGACCTGCGCCGCCACGTCCTGGCGCGCCACCGGCGGGCCGAACCCGGGCACGCCGGCGAGGCTGGCGTAGTCGAGTTCGGGCCGGCGCAGCAGGTCGACCGCGCTGGTTTCGCGGCTGAGCGCGATGCCGAGCTGGCGCTCGAGCGCCGCACCCAGTGCATTGGCCGGCGCGGCGCACAGGCCGCCGAGGCGCTGCAGTTCCCGCTCGACCGCCTCGCGCCTGGCGCGCAGCGCCTCGACGCGTGCCGACGGCACCACGCCCAGCGCGAAACCCTGCTCGGTCAGGCGCAGGTCGGCGTTGTCCTCGCGCAGGTGCAAGCGGTATTCGGCGCGCGAGGTGAACATGCGGTACGGCTCGATGGTGCCGTTGCTGGTGAGGTCGTCGATCAGCACGCCGATGTATGCCTCGTCGCGGCGCGGATACCACGGTGCCTTGCCCTGCACGGCCAGCGCGGCGTTGAGCCCGGCGAGCAGGCCTTGCGCGGCGGCTTCCTCGTAGCCGGTGGTGCCGTTGATCTGGCCGGCGAAGTACAGGCCGGGGATCGCCTTCGTTTCGAGCCAGGGGTGAAGTCCGCGCGGATCGAAGTAGTCGTACTCGATGGCGTAGCCGGGGCGGGTGATGTGGGCGTGCTCGAAGCCGGGGATCGAGTGCACCAGCGCCAGTTGCACGTCGTAGGGCAGCGAGGTGGAGATGCCGTTCGGATAGATCTCGAACGTGTCCAGTCCTTCCGGCTCGATGAAGATCTGGTGCGACGGCTTCTCGGCGAAGCGCACCACCTTGTCCTCGATCGACGGGCAGTAGCGCGGGCCGACGCCCTCGATCTGGCCGGTGTAAAGCGGCGAGCGGTCCAGCGCGCCGCGGATGATGTCGTGGGTGCGCTCGCTGGTGTGGGTGATCCAGCAGCTGACCTGGCGCGGATGCTCGGCGCGGTTGCCGAGATAGGAGAACACCGGCGCGGGATCGTCGCCGTGCTGTTCTTCCAGCCCGCTGAAGTCGATGCTGCGGCTGTCGATGCGCGGCGGCGTGCCGGTCTTCAGCCGGTCGGCGGCGACCGGCAGCTCGCGCAGCCTTTGCGCCAGCGTGCTGGCCGGCGGATCGCCGGCGCGCCCGCCGGCGTACTGCGCCTGGCCGATGTGGATCTTGCCGGCGAGGAACGTGCCGGCGGTAAGCACCACCGTGCGCGCGTCGAAGGCGAGTCCCATCTGGGTGACCACGCCGCGGACGCGGCCGTTCTCGATGATCAGGTCGTCCACCGCCTGCTGGAACAGTTCGAGGTTCGGCTGGGTTTCCACCATGCGCCGGATCGCCGCCTTGTACAGCGCACGGTCGGCCTGGCAGCGGGTGGCGCGCACGGCCGGGCCCTTCGAGGCGTTCAGCGTGCGCCACTGGATGCCGGCAAGGTCGGCGGCGTGGGCCATGGCACCGCCCAGCGCGTCGATCTCCTTCACCAGGTGGCCCTTGCCGATGCCACCGATGGCGGGGTTGCAGCTCATCTGGCCGATCGTCTCGATGCTGTGGCTGAGCAGCAGGGTGCGCGCGCCGGTGCGCGCGGCGGCCAGCGCGGCCTCGGTGCCGGCGTGGCCGCCGCCGATCACGATGACGTCGTAGCAGGTGGGGTGACGCATGCTGTTGCCCGGAGCGCGCAAAAGTGACAAAAGTGGGCGTCATGGTAACGCGATACGTCTGCCGTCGAAGATTGCCTGAAAGTGGCATGGATCGTGCTTCATCCGGCTTGCACTTTCATGGGCAGACGCTGCGCGAGGATCGCGCGCCGAGGTCGAGCGGACAGGGGTTCGATCGCGTACCGTGAGAGGAAGCAAGACGGCACCTTCGGGTGCCGTCGTCTTTTGTGGCGCCGGTGGATGCGCGATGCGACGCCAGGCCCGGAAACACGAAGCCCCGCGGCATGCGCGGGGCTTCGTGTCATGTAGATCTGGCGCCAGGCGGTCTCAGGAACAGGGGGAATCCAGGATGACCGTATTGCCGGGCGCCAGAAAGCGATGGGAATTCGAAGGTGAAACGTGAGGTTGATCTTCGCCGGAAACGCGTGAACGAAGGGTGACTGAAAGGGGACTTTATGCCGGCTCGCGGCAACAGCTGACGCGGGACGTCAGTGTCGCGGCAGACGCGGCAGGTTGGCTGTGACGGGAATCACACATTGGCACGGGTGATGCTTGTTCATCACTACCCACCCATTGACCCATTCAGGAATTCGCCATGGACATGAACTTCGATTTCCAGCCCGTCTATCCGCATCACGACCTGCTGGTCGAGATCGGCGAGGTGGAGATGGCGATGGACCACCTGAGCGAGTTCGACAACGACGTGCGCGACGACATGCAGCCGGACCTGGAATCGCGCATGCAGAGCCTGCTCGAGGCGCTGGACCACCTGGCCGTCTGAAATGCCGGCTGCCGCCGCGCGGCGTCGATGCCGTGCGCACCAGGCAGTCGAAGCGATCGGCCGCTGCCCGCATGCGTCGCGCGGATTTCAGTGGTTCAGCACGTTGCCGATGATTTCGCCCAGGTTGCGTGACAGGCCGGCGCTGCCGGCCAGCTCCGCAATCGCCGTCCGCGCCAGCGCACGGCGCCCCGGTTCCAGCCGCTGCCATCCGTTGAACGCCGTGGCCAGGCGCGCCGCCACCTGCGGGTTGAGCGCGTCCAGCGTACCCAGCCGCTCGGTCAGGAACCGATAGCCGGCGCCGTCGGCGCGATGGAATCCGCTGGGGTTGCCGCGCACGAACGAACCCAGCAGCGACTGCACCCGGTTCGGGTTGTGCAGGGTGAACGCCGGGTCCTTTTCCAGTCGCATCACGCGCGGCAGCGCCGCGTTGCCGGGCAACTGCGCCTGCACCGCAAACCACTTGTCCAGCGCCAGTGCATTGCCGGCGTGGCGCTCGCGATAGTCCGCCAGCGCCTGTTCGCCCGCAGCGGACTGGCCGCGCACCAGCACCGCGAGCGCGGCGAGGCGGTCGGTCATGCCCGGCGCGTCGTGGTACTGCGCCGCGGCCAATGGCTGCGCGCGTTCGCTGGCGCAGGCCTCCAGCAACTCCAGCAGGCGGCGGCTGAGTCGACGGCTGGCCTGGCTGGCGGCATCCAGCGCGGTCGAGCGGCGTGCGGCCAGCGTGCGATAGCGCTGCTCCAGCGCGTCGGCGCCGAGCCGTTCGGCCAGCCTGCGTTGCAAGGCCTGGCGCAGCTGGTGGATGCGCTCGGGATCGACCGCGCCTTCGCGTTCGGCCAGTTCGATCTCGCCCGGCGGGGTGAGCAGGTCGGCCAGCAGGGCATCGTCCATGTTGCCGTCGGCGAACAGGCGGGCCAGCGCATCGCCCCAGGCCTGCAACGAGGTGTCGGTGCCGCCGTCGCGCAGGTTCTCGTAGGCGCGTGCGGCCAGCAGCTGGCCCGCTTCCCAGCGGTTGAAACCATCCGGGTCGTGCGCCAGCAGCAGCGCCAGTTCGGCCGGCGTGTAGTCGCATTCCAGGATCACCGGGGCCGAAAAGCCGCGCAGCAGGGATGGCACCGGCGGCGCGTCCACGTCGGTGAACACCAGTGCCTGCTCGGCCTGTTCCAGCACCACCACGCGTTCATTGCCGGCGTCGTTCGCCTCGCCGGCCAGTTGCAGCGGCAGCATGCGGCCGTCGCTCGCGAACAGGGCCAGCTTCACCGGAATCGGCAGCGGCGCGCGGGCCGACTGGCCGGCGACGGCCGCCGCGTGCTGGCCGAGAGTCAACGTGTACTCGCGGCGTGCAGCGTCGTGCTGGCCGTGCGCGCGCAGCCGCGGCGTGCCGCTCTGGCCGTACCAGGCCAGGTACGCCATCAGATCGACGCCGTTGGCTTCGCCCAGCGCGCCGAGGAAATCCTCCAGCGTGGCGGCGCGACCGTCGTTGCGTTCGAAATACAGGTCCATGCCGCGGCGGAAACCATCCGCGCCGAGCCGCCCGGCCAGCATGCGCACCAGCTCGGCGCCTTTCTCGTACACCGTGGCGGTATAGAAGTTGTTGATCTCGCTGTACTGCGCCGGGCGCACCGGATGGGCCAGCGGGCCGGCGTCCTCGGGGAACTGCGCGCGGCGCAGCAGGGCGACGTCCTCGATTCGCTTGAGCGGCGCGGAATTCATGTCGGCCGAAAAGCTCTGCTCGCGGAACACCGTGAGGCCTTCCTTCAGGCTGAGCTGGAACCAGTCGCGGCAGGTGACGCGGTTGCCGCTCCAGTTGTGGAAGTACTCGTGCGCGACGACCGCCTCGACGTGGCGGTACTCGTCGTCGGTGGTGGAGTCCGGATCGGCCAGCAGGTATTTCGCATTGAAGATGTTGAGGCCCTTGTTCTCCATCGCGCCCATGTTGAAATCGTGGGTGGCGACGACGTGGAACACGTCGAGGTCGTAGTTGCGCCCGTAGCGCTGCTCGTCCCAGCGCATGGCGCGTTCCAGCGCGTCCAGCGCATAGCCGCAACGGTCGATCGCGTCGGCCTCGGCCCAGATCTTCAGCTGCACGGCGCGGCCGTCGGCGGTGCGATAGTCGCGCCCGATGCTTTCCAGGTGGCCGGCGACCAACGCGAACAGGTAGCTCGGTTTCGGGTGCGGATCGACGAATCGCGCCCAGTGCCGGCCGTCCTCCAGCTCGCCGGCGCCGGCCGGATTGCCGCCGGCCAGCAGCACCGGGAAACGGGTGCGGTCGGCACGCAGGGTCACGGTGTAGGTCGACAGCACGTCGGGGCGGTCGGGGAAGAAGGTGATGTGGCGAAAGCCCTCGGCCTCGCACTGCGTGAGCAGGAAGCCGCTCTCGCGCGGGCCGGACAGGTACAGGCCCTCCAGTGCGGTGTTGGCGGCCGGGTGCACGCGGACGCGGGTTTCCAGCACGCTGCCGTCGTGCGCGCCGTCGATCTCCAGCACGCTGCCGTCGTAGCGGTACGCCTCGGTATCCAGCTGGCGACCATCGAGCGCGATCGACACCAGTTGCAGGTTCTCGCCATCCAGCCGCAGCGGCAAGGGTTGCGCCGGATCGCGGCGCAGGTGCAGGCGTGCGGCGATTTCGCTGGCGTCGATGCCGAGCTCGACCTCCAGTTCGATCGACTCGACGCGCCAGGCGGGCGGCTGGTAATCGCGCAGCCGGATCACCGGACCGGCTTGCTGGGGAAGTGCGTGCATGAGCGGAACAACGTGGGTGGGGGATGGATCAGGCTAACATGGGCAAGTTCAACCGCAGGAGAATCCGGTGACTGCTTCCGGCTCGACCCGCTACGGCGTGGAGCGTTCCTGGCTGGGCACGCAGCCCGTCGTGGCGTTGCACGATCACGCGGGAAACCGCCACGTGCGCGTGGCCTTGCATGGCGCCGCCCTGCTCGGTTTCGAGGTGCCTTTCGGCGACGGCCTGCACGAACTGGCCGACGGCTACCACGATGCCGACGAGGTGCAGCGCCGCCCGGGCTCGCGCTTCGCGATCATGGTGCCCTTCGCCGGTCGCGTTGCCGATGCGCGCTACCGCTTCGACGGCGTGGCGCAGGATCTCGATCCCGGCGTGACCGGCAGCGAACGGGCCAGCCGTCACGGCTTCGTGCGCGATGCGTTGTTCGAGATCGAGCAACTGGCCGCCACCGATACCGCCGCCAGCGTGCGGTTGACCACCGCGGCGATTCGTCCGCGCCCGGGCTACCCGCACGCGATCGACCTGGCGGTCGAGTTCACCCTGGATGATGCCGGGCTCGGCCTGGACGCGTGCATGAAGAACGTCGGCGACACTCTCGCCCCGTGCTTCTTCGGCTGGCATCCGTACTTCCGGCTGCCTGGCGGTGGCCTGGTCGACGACTGGCCGCTGCAGATTCCCGCGCAGACGCTGATCCGCACCGGCGCCGACCTGATCGCACTGCCCGGCGCCGCCGCCTACGTCGCGCTCGACGATGCGCCGGCGCTGGATTTCCGCGAGCCACGGCAGATCGGCGACAGCATCCTCGACCAGGGCTACACCGATCTCGAAGCCGATGCCGACGGCCGCATCCGCACCCGCCTGGGCGATCCGTCGCACGGCTTCGCGCTCGCGCTGTGGCAGGAGCGCGGCGTGATGCACGCGTTCACCGCCGACACGGTGGCGCGCGACGTGCGCCGCGCGGTCGCGCTGGAGCCGATGGAGTGCATGGCCGATGCGTTCAACCGGCCCGAGTGCTCCGACGCGATCGCGCTGGCGCCCGGCGCCACGCGCCATTTCCGTTGCGGCATCGAGGTCGTCGGCGCATGAGCCATTCCATCGAAGAGCTTCCCGAGCTGGCGCAGGTTCGCGCCGCGGCCACGCGCATCGCGCCGCATGCGCGAGTGACGCCGGTGATGTGCAGCCCGGCGCTGGATGCGCTGAGCGGCGCCAGACTCTATTTCAAGTGCGAGCACCTGCAGCGCGGCGGTGCGTTCAAGTTCCGCGGTGCCTGCAACGCGGTGTGGTCGCTGGATGAGGAGCAGGCCGCGCGCGGCGTGGTCACCCATTCCTCCGGCAACCATGGCAACGCGCTGGCGCTGGCCGCGGCCACCCGCGGCATCGCCGCCCACGTGGTGGTACCCGAGGGCGCGGTGCGCGCCAAGCTCGCGGCGATCGAACGCGCCGGTGCCACCCTGCACCGCTGCGCGCCGACCCAGGCGGCGCGCGAGGCGATGTGCGAGGAGGTGCGCCGCGCCACGGGTGCGGAGCTGGTGCATCCCTATGCCGACAGCCGGGTCATCGCCGGACAGGGGACGGTCGCGCTGGAGCTGTTGCAGCAGATTCCCGAACTGGATGCGTTGATCACCCCGGTCGGCGGCGGCGGGCTGGCCGGCGGCATGGCGATCGCCGCGCACGGCATCGACCCGGCACTGGCGCTGTTCGGCGCCGAGCCGCTCGGCGCCGACGACGCGGCGCAGTCGATGGCGCACGGCGAGCGCGTCACCACGGTGGTGCCGGACACGGTCTGCGACGGCCTGCGCGCGCTGGTCGGCGAACGCAACCTCGACGCGTTGCGCGCACACCATGTCGAGATCATCACCGTCAGCGACGCCGAGACGATCGCAGCGATGCAACTGCTGTGGTCGGAACTGAAGCAGGTGGTGGAAGTCTCCAGCGCCACCGTGCTGGCGGCGATCCTGCAGCAACCGGCGCGCTTCGCCGGTCGCCGCGTCGGCGTGGTCATCACCGGCGGCAACGTCGACCTGCAGGCCTTGCCGTGGAGCTGGAAGTGAGTGGAGAGGAGCGAGAAGTGAGAGAGAGCGGCAGGATCGCCGCGCCCTGCTGTTCTCTCACTTCTTACTCCTCTTCACTCACTCCTGAGCCTTGCGCCCCAGCCCGCTGACCGCGAGCAGGCCCAGCAGCACGAACGCGATGCCGGTGGCTTCCAGTGACGACGGCTGCTCGTGCAACAGCCACCAGGCCAGCAGCACGCTGAGCACGGGCACGCCGAGGCTGGACACGCTGGCCACCGTAGTCGGCAGCCGCTGCAACACGATCGACCACAGCCACCAGGCCGCCGCCGACGCCAGTACCGCGCTGTAGGCGAGACCGCCGATGAAGGCCCAGTTCCACACCAGCGGTCGCTGCGGCATCACCAGCGCAAGTAACCCCAGCACCACGCCGCCAGCCAGCATCTGCCAGGCAGTGAGGCTGAGCACGTCCGGCGCGTGGCGCTGGAACAGGCGCTTGCTGAGCACGGTGCCGGTGGCCCAGGCGAGTCCACCGAGAATGGCCAGCACGGTGCTCGCGGCGCTGCCCATCGGCCGCCAGGGTTCGATGATGCACAGCAGGCCGATGGCCGCCAGCGCCAGGCCGAGCCAGTGCCGCGGCGTTGGCCGGTCGCCCAGCAGCAGCCACGCCAGCAGCACTGCCCAGAACGGCATGGTGTAGGCGAGCAGGGCCACGTGGCCGGCACCGCCGTCGAGCAGCGCCCACTGCTCCAGGCCCTGGAAAGCGGCGGTCTGGCACAGTCCGATCAGGATCGTCGGGCCCAGCGGCGGCGGCCGCAGCGAGCGTCCCGACAGCAGCAAGGCCGCGAACAGCACCCCCGCGCCAAGCAGGTAGCGCAGCGCGGCGAAATCGAACGGGCCGGCCCAGGCCAGCACCTGTTTCATCACGATCCAGCTGTAGGCCCACAGCACGATGGTGACGAGCATGGCCAGCACGGCGCCGCGCTGGGGTGACGGGGAAGGCGGCATCGACATGGGCCAAAAGAGGGGCGACAAGTGTAATGGCCTCCGTTACGGTTGGCGGATCGACAGCCACATGAAGTCGCCATGAGCAAACGCGCCGAACCCACCCGCTGCCACTGGGCCGCCGCCGACGACGCGCTGATGTGCGCCTACCACGACACCGAATGGGGCGTGCCGCTGCATGACGACCGCGGCCTGTTCGAGTTTCTCTGCCTGGAAGGAGCCCAGGCCGGTCTGTCCTGGCGCACCGTGCTGGCCAAGCGCGCGCATTACCGCAAGCTGTTCCACGATTTCGAGATTCCCCGCGTCGCCGCGATGAGCGACCGCGAACTGGAGAAGGTGCTGCTCGACCCGGGCATCATCCGCAACCGGCTGAAGGTGTACTCGACCCGCGACAACGCGCGCGCCGCGCAGCAGGCGATCGCCGAGTTTGGCAGTCTGGACGGCTATCTGTGGTCCTTCGTCGATGGCCGCACCGTCGTCAACCGCTGGCGCGAACCTGCCGAGGTGCCGGCCAGCACCGCATTGTCCGACCGCATGAGCAAGACGCTGAAGCAGCGCGGCTTCCGCTTCGTCGGCAGCACCATCTGCTATTCGCTGATGCAGGCCACCGGGATGATCGACGACCACCTGGTGGGCTGCTTCCGGCACTGCGGGGCGCGCTAGCCGCCGCAGAAACTTTCGTTCGGCGCCGAATGCGGGCGCGCACGATGGCGAAATGCGCAGTCGCTCACACAATCGCGTGAAAGAGGGGCCGGCAGCGTTCAGCACGCGAAATGCATGCTGAACAAGTCAGCGGTGCGCGCTTGTGCGTCGCGCGCACACGAACTGAAGATGCGCGAGCAGGTGTCGGCGGCATGCGGATCGACCTTGGCCAGGGGGCGGGGTTCGGGCAGGGAATGCAGCATGTCGTCTCCTCCCGCAGGCATTCCGCCATCGCAGCATTGCCCAGGAGCCACTTCATGAAATCCCGCCATCTCAAATCCACGCTGCTTTGCGCCGCGGTGCTGGGCGCGTTGTCGCTCGCGCCGGCCATGGCGCAAACCGCTCCGCCGCCTGACGCCCCCGTGTCGGCCAGCGCCAACGGCCAGGAGTCGACCCGGCTAAGCACCGAATTCGCTGCATTCGCCGGTTCGGATGCCAATGCGCAGGCACTGGTCGCCGGGTTGCGCGACGGCAGCGCCATCGCGCTCGACGACGTGATCACGAACGCCGATGGCACCACCACCACGACCACCACCACGTTCACGCCGGCCACCGGCCAGATGGGCTACGGCAACGTGAAGATCGCGCTGTCGCTGGCCGAAGCCAGCCTGGCGCAGGCGGGCATCACCGAGCCGACCGCCGCCGAGATCGAGGCCGCGCTGAACGGCGGCACCATGGTGCTGGCCGACGGCACCAGCATTGATCTCGACGGCGTGCTGGCGGCACGCGCCGCCGGCGAAGGCTGGGGCCAGATCGCCAACAGCATGGGCTTCAAGCTGGGTGACGTGATGCGTTCGCCGAAGGCAACCGGCAGCGCTTCGGCCAGCGCGCATGGGCATGTCGACGTTTCGGTGGCCAAGGTCGAGTTCGGCAAGAGCCACATGGGCGACCATCCGACGGCGGCCGATCACCCGGGCAAGCCCGATACCGCCGGCAAGCCGGACATCGCGAACAGGCCCGCTCTGCCGGAACGCCCGCAGCGCCCCGAGCGCCCGCAGATTCCGGATCATCCCACCCACGTCGGCCGCCCGGGCGGCTGAGTCCGCGGTTCGCCTTACGTGCTTCTCCGCGCAGGCCCGGCAGACGCCTGGCCTGCGCAGTTCCCTGTCAGCAAGGATACTTTTCATGCGCAACGCACAACACTGGATGGTCGCCGGCGGACTGCTGCTGATCGGCGCGCCGGCAGCGCACGCCGCCACCGCGGACGGCGGCCAGTTCAGCCTCTCTGCCGGTGCCGACTACAGCAGCGGCAAATACGGCACCGACACCACCACCGACATCTGGTCGGTGCCGCTGACCGCGGCGTACCAAAGCGACCGCTGGACGTTGAAGCTCACCGTGCCGTATATCCACGTCAGTGGTGCGGGCAACGTGATCCCCGGCGTGGGCAAGGTCAACAACGGCAACCCCATTGGCCGCGGCCTCGGCCACATCATCGGCGGTGGCGGCTCCGGCGGTTCCGGTGGCAGTGCGGCGACGTCCAGCGGCTCCGCCTCGGGCCTGGGTGACGTCACCGCGTCGGCCGGCTACCAGTTGTTCACCAGCACCGACCGCACGGCCGGCCTGGATCTCACCGGCAAGGTGAAGTTCGGCACCGCCGACGAGAACAAGGGGCTGGGCACCGGCAAGAATGACTACGGCCTGTCGCTGGACGCCTACAAGGTCAGCGGCGCGTGGACCGCGTTCGGCGGCGTGGGCTGGACCAAATACGGCAGCTCGCAGTACATCCAGCTGCAGAACGGCTTCAACGCGAACATCGGTGCCGACTACAAGGTCGGTGCCAGCGACAACGTCGGCGCCTACTACTACTACCGCGAGCGGATCGCCGACACCGGCGCCGCGCAGAGCGAGCTCGCCGGCTATTGGAGCCACAAGTTCAATCCGAACCTGCGCCTGCAGGCCTATGCGCTGGCCGGCTTCACCGACGGCAGTCCGGATTACGGCGTGGGCGCATCGGTCAAGTACAGCTTCTGATCGAAGCGGCGCCGCGCGCGAGCGTGCGCGGCGCCGGCTGCGCGAGGTTCAGTCCGGCAGCGCCAGCACGCAGTCGTCCGCGCCGTAGCTGCGGCAGCACACGGCGAAGATCGACAGCTCGCGACGGTCCAGCACCGGCGCCAGCAGGCCCTCCAGGAAACCGCTGAAGAAGATGCAGCCGGAGTGGCCGGGTTCGCCGCACAGCGGGCTGTGGCGAATGTGCAGCTGGCTGCCGTCCTGTTCCACCTCTACCAGCGCGCGCAGTGCCGGCACGCCCCGTTGCGCGATCGCCTGCTCCAGGTCGAGCCGCCCGCCCGCCGTCGGTTCGCGCTGGGCGAGCCATGCACCGGTGCGCCGGCCCGCCAGCGCCAGCGTGGGTTCGCGCGCCGCTTCGGCCACCGCGCGATCCAGCTGCTGCAGCCGCGGCATGATTTGCGGGTACTCGGTGGCCAGTTTCGCCAGCAGCTTGTCGATGGCCGCCTGGTCGGGTTCGAGCGGGACCAGCTCCACGAACGGCGCCTCCGCCACCACGGCGGGCGCAGGCGCCACCGGAGCCGGCGCCGGGGGCGGCAGGATGAATTCGAGATCCGGCTCGGGCGTCGGCCGCGCGGCGACCGCAGGCGGAGGCGCGGGTGCCGCCGTCGGCGTGACCAGCCTGACCGGCGCGACCTCGTCGAAAGCGGGGACAGCCGGCGCCGTCGCAGCCGCGGGCCTGGTCGGCGCCGTCGGCGGGGCCGCCTCCGGTGCCGGTGGCGCCACTGGAAGGACGGGCGGAACGTACGCCGACGGCGCGCGCGAGGCGGCGAAGTGCGCGCGTTCCTCGCCCTCGGTGACCGGTTCCAGTTCGAAACTGATGATGCGCTCGTGGGCATCCAGCGCCGCCGCCAGCGCGCGCTTTTTTCGCGGCGGCCCGCGCACCACCATGGTCAGCAGGATGCCGTGCGGGTCCTGGACCAGTCGCTGCCGCTGCAGGCTGAAACCGGCGGCCAGCACCAGCCGGCCCACTTCCATCAACAGGCCCTCGCGTCGTTCCGACAAGGCCTGGATTTCCAGCTCGATCATCAGGCCCCCCTGTATGCGTTGCTGGTCCACCGAGTTGTGGCCGATACCATGATCGCATCCGGCGCGAAAAAGCGTGCGCTGGTTGTTGAATCCGCGAAGTCAGCGCTGCATCGGCGCCCTCGGGGCATGTTTCATGCTTCGTCTTTCTGACGCCGCGAGCCGCGCAGCTTGTCGATCGAGAAGCTGGCGATCTCCATGCCGCCCACGCGTCGCGGCTGCCCCACCGGCGGGCCCCATGCATGCGCGCTGACCACCTCCCATGTGGCCGGGATGCGGCCGTCCACGCGCATCGTTTCGTAGGCGGCCAGCATGCGCCGGTAGCGCGACTTGCCGGTCAGTCCGCGCTCGCGCTGGCGGTCGGCATTGGTGGCGCCCAGGCCTTGCAGCTCTTCCAGCAACTTGCGCGGCTCGCTGTAGGTCAGGGTGTAGCGGAACACGTCCAGCACCGGGTCGCGCAGGCCGGCGGCGAGCATCGCGTCGCCCACGTCGTGCATGTCCAGGAAGCGGCTCACGTGGGCGCGCTCATCCGCCGCGGCCCAGGCGGCGCGCAGCTCCATCAGGGTGTCGGGGCCGAAGCTGGAGAACGCCATCAGCCCGCCGGGCTTGAGCACGCGCATGCATTCGCCGAACAGCGCGGGCAAGTCGTCGATCCACTGGAAGCAGAGGTTCGAATGCAGCACGTCCACGCTGTGGTCGGCCAGCGGCAGCGCGCATGCCTCGGCGCAGACGCGGTCGAACGGCCGGCGCCAGCTGCTGTGCCGTCTCGCCGCGCGCAGCATCGGCAGCGCCAGGTCGAACGCGATCACCTCGGCCTTGGGATAGCGCCGCTTGAGCGCGGCGGTGCCGCGGCCGGTGCCGGCGCCGATGTCGACCACCCGCTGCGGCGTGTCGAGGTAGAACGAGAGCCGCTCCAGCAGGTGCGTCTGCACTTCGCGTTGCAGCGCATCGTGCTTCTCGTAGGTGGTCGCCGCACCGGCGAAATTGCGTCGCAGTTGGCGTCGGTCGAGTTGGAACTCACTCATGGGCAAGGCTCGCGCTGGCCCGGCCACCGTGCCGGGCGAACAAGGGTTGCAGCGCCGCGACCACCGCGGCGGCATGGCTGAAGAACGGCGCGTGGCCGGCCTGGGCGATCTCGTGGCTGTCGCCGCCGCACTGGCGCGCCGACCAGGTCATCGCCTGCGGTGGCACCAGCCGGTCGCGGCGCCCGGCGATCCAGGCGCTGGGTACCGCCAGGTCGGGCAGGGCGGCGCGGCGGTCGCTGTCGTGCAGGATGCGGATGCCCTCCTGCAGCACGCGCGCGTCCGGTTCGCCGCGGGCGAACACCAGCTCGCGCAGATGGCGCAGCTCGCCGCGCGGGTCGGCGCTGCCCATCGCCTCCAGCGCCAGGAAGCGTTCGATGGTGGCGTGGTAATCGGTTTCCAGGTCACTGGCCAGTTGCTGCACCAGCGCCGGATCGCTGCCGTGCGGCCAGCCGGCGTCGCGCACGAATTTCGGTGTGGCGCACAGCATCGCCAGGCCATGCGCCTGATGCGGCAGGTCCAGCGCCGCGGTCAGCGCGATCAGCCCGCCCAGCGACCAGCCGAGCCAGAGCGCCGGCGGCGTGGCGGCTGCGATCGCGGCGGCGCAGGCGTGCGGTTCCAGCGGCAGGCCGCAGTCGCGCGAACGGCCGTGGCCGGGCAGGTCGACCACGTACATCGTGCACTGCTGCTCGAGTGCCTCGACCAGCGGCGCCAGCACGCCGCCGTGCATTGCCCAGCCGTGCAGCAGCACCAGCGGCAGCGGGCCATGGCCGGCTTTCTCGATGAACAGGCTCATGCGCCCGCCTCCTGCGGAAGCGGAAGCAAATCGGCGCCCACGGCGCCGCGTCCGTCGAACACGAAGCAGCCGCCCTGCCAGTGCGCGCCGTCGGTGAGTTCCAGGTATTTCAGGATGCCGCCTTCGAGCTGGTGCACGTGTTCGATGCCCAGTTCCTGCATGTAGATCGCGGCCTTCTCGCAGCGGATGCCGCCGGTGCAGTACGGCACCACGGTCTTGCCGGCGTAGCGCGCACGGTCGGCCGCGAGCGCGCCAGGGAAGTCGGTGAAGCGGGCGATGCGATAGTCCACCGCCTGAGCAAAAGCGCCCGCGTCGGTCTCGTAATCGTTGCGGGTGTCGAGCATCACCACTTCGCGACCGGCGTCGTCACGGCCCTGGTCCAGCCAGCGCTTGAGCGTTGTCGCATCCACGCCGGGCGCGCGGCCCTCGGCGGGGCGCAGCGCGGGCAGGCGCAGGGTGATGATCTCGCGCTTGAGCCGCACGCGCAGGCGGCCGAAGGGCACGGTGTCGGACAACGATTGCTTCGCTTCCAGCGCGGCAAAGCGCGCGTCCTCGCGCAGCCAGGCCATGAAGGCGTCGGTGGCCGCGCGGGTGCCGGCGAGAAACAGGTTGATGCCCTCGTGTGCCAGCAGCACGGTGCCCTTGAGCGCCAGCGTCTCGGCGCGTTCGCGCACGCGCTCGCGCAGCGCGGACAGGTCGTCCAGCGCGACGAAGCGGTAGGCGGCGATATTGACGACGTTCATGGGGGAAAAGGCACAAGACAACGCGTCATTATACGGGGCCGCTCGCGCGCGGTTCCTGCGGCAGATCAGCCAGCGCGTCGAGCAGCCGGTCCACCTGGGCCTCTTCGTGCGCCGCGGACAAGGTGATGCGCAGCCGCGCCTGGCCAGCGGGCACGGTCGGCGGGCGGATCGCGACGACCAGCAGGCCGCGCCGTTCCAGCGCCTGCGCAGCCTGCAAGGCCGCCCGGGCGTCGCCCAGCCGCAACGGCTGGATCGCGCTCGCCGAGTCCATCAGCGGCAGGCCGAGCTGCGCGGCGCCGGCGCGGAAACGGGCGATCAGCGCGGCAAGCTTGTGGCGCCGCCAGGTTTCGCTCTGTGCCAGCCGCACTGCTTCCAGCGCGGCTCCGGCCAGCGCCGGCGGCATCGCGGTGGTGTAGATGTACGGCCGCGCGAACTGGATCAGCCCCTCGATCAGCGCCGCCGGGCCGGCCACGAACGCGCCGCTGCAGCCGAGTGCCTTGCCCAGCGTGGCCATCAGCAGCGGCACCTCGTGCTGGTCCAGCTTCGCCGCGCTGAGGCTGCCGGCGCCGTCGTCGCCGAGCACGCCCAGGCCGTGCGCGTCGTCGACCATCAGGGTGGCGTGCTCGCGGGCGCACTGCTGCGCCAGCGCGCGCAGCGGTGCGACGTCGCCGTCCATGCTGAACACGCCGTCGGTGGCCAGCAGCGCGGCCGCTTCGGGGCTGGCCGCCAGCTGGCGCGCGGCGGCGGCCACGTCGGCATGCGGATAGCGCTTCAGTTCCGCGCCGCTGAGCTTCGCGCCATCGAGCAGGCAGGCATGGTTGAGCTTGTCCTGCACGCACACGTCGCCGCGCGAGAGCAGCGCCTGCAGCACGCCGAGGTTGGCCATGTAGCCGGTGGAGAACAGCAGCGCGCGCTCGCGCCCGGTCCATGCGGCCAGCGCTTCTTCCAGTTGCGCGTGCGTGCGGCGGTGGCCGCAGATCAGATGTGCCGAGGTGCTGCCGACGCCTTGTTCGCCCGCCGCGCGGGCGAGCGCGGCAACCAGTGACGGGTGCTGCGCCAGGCCGAGGTAATCGTTGCTGCAGAACGAGAGCAGGCGCCGGCCGCCACTGTTCAGCCACGGGCCGTCGGCGTGCTCGATCACGTGCAGGCGGCGGCGCAGATTGGCGCGTTCGCGTTCGGCCGTCTGGACGGCCAGTCGCTGGAGGAGGTCGGGGCGGGGCATGGCTCAGTGCACTGCGCAGGGCGAGGAGCACCCCCTCCCGACCTCGCCCTGCGATGCAGGGGGGGGAGGCAAACGTGTGCCGCACGCCTTGCTCCCTCCCCTGCTTGCCCCAAAGGGACTTCCTGCGGCCGCAGGGGAGGGCCGGGGTGGGGCGCTGCTATGCCGCCGCACTGCAGCCGCAGCCGTGCCCGCAGCTGGCGTTCTCGCCGATGTCCGCATGCACGGTCCCCGCATTCTCGACCACCTCCATCGGATGCAGGTCGAGCCGGCGGAACAGCGCGCGGTCGGCCTCCACGTCGGGGTTGCCGGTGGTCAGCAGTTTCTCGCCGTAGAAGATCGAGCCGGCACCGGCGAAGAAGCACAGTGCCTGCACCGCATCGTCCATCTGCTGGCGGCCGGCGGACAGGCGCACGATCGACAGCGGCATCAGGATGCGCGCCACCGCGATCGTGCGCACGAACTCGAACGGGTCCAGCGGTTCGGCGTTGGCCAGCGGCGTGCCCGGCACCGGCACCAGCTGGTTGATCGGCACCGAGTGCGGGTGCTCGGGCAGGTTGGCCAGTGCCTGCAGCAGGCCGGCGCGCTGCTCGCGCGTCTCGCCCATGCCGACGATGCCGCCGCAGCAGGTTTTCAGGCCGGCGTCGCGTACCTGTTCCAGCGTGGTGAGGCGATCCTGGTATTCGCGGGTGTGGATGATCTCGCCGTAGAACTCCGGCGCGGTGTCGAGGTTGTGGTTGTAGTAGTCGAGGCCGGCGTCCTTGAGCTGCTGCGCGTGGCCGTCGCCGAGCAGGCCCAGGGTGGCGCAGGTTTCCAGGCCCAGGTCCTTCACCGCGCGCACGATCGCGGCGACCTTGGGGATGTCGCGGTCCTTCGGCCCGCGCCACGCCGCGCCCATGCAGAAGCGGCTGGCGCCGGCGTCGCGGGCGGCCCTGGCGCGCGCCAGCACCTCGTCGACCTCAAGCAGTTTTTGCGGCAGCACGCCGGTGTCGTAACGCTGCGCCTGCGGGCAGTACGCGCAGTCCTCGGGACAACCGCCGGTCTTGATCGACAGCAGGGTCGACACCTGCACCGCGTTCGGATCGTGGTGTTCGCGATGCACGCCGTGCGCGCGATGCAGCAGGTCGTTGAACGGCAGCGCGAACAGCGCGGCGACCTCGTCGCGGCTCCAGTCGTGACGGATGGCAGCGGGCATGGCGGGCTCCTGGGTCAGAGGCCGCGCAGTGTGGGCGGCGTACGCCGCTTCGTCAACCTGGGTAACTGTGTTTCAGGTTGACGAAGCGGCGGGTGCCCGCGTTGCTACTTGCTGCCGTCGCGCACGGCCTTCACCTGCTCCGCGGTCACCGGCTTGGCCTGGTTGCCCCAGGAGGTGCGCTCGTGGTTGGCGATGTCGGCGATGTCCGCGTCGTTGAGGGTGGCGGCGAACGGCGGCATCGCGCTGGGGTAGCTAACGCCGTCGATGGCCACGCCCTGCAGGCCGTGCAGCATCACGTCCAGATGCTTGGTGGGGTCGGCATCCAGCACCGCCGGGTTGCCCTTGAGCGGCGGGAACGCACCGGGCAGGCCCAGCCCCGTGGGCTGGTGGCAGGCGGCGCAGTAGGTCGCGTAGAGCTGCGCGCCGTGCGCGGGATCGAACGTGTACGGGCCGGTGGCGGCCGGTGGCGGCGCGGCGTTCGCATCCACCGGTGCCTTGGTGATCTGCGGCTTGGCCAGCGCCTCGCCTGGCGTGGCGATCTCCAGGATGCCCTGCGCGCCGAGCACGGCGTGCGCCATCGAGTGATCCACGAACGGATAGTGGCCCGCCTCGTCCAGGGTGAGGTCGAACACCGCGCCCTCGCCGGGCCCCACCGAGTAGGTGGAGACACCGTCGATGGCCTGCGCCGGATTGCCGCCGGGATAGACCTTGTCGAAGATCGCGCCGATCACGTGGAACGCGCTCCACAGGTTCGGACCGGCGTTCACCACATACAGGCGAACCAGGTCGCCCGGTTTGGCGGTCAGTGGATGCTGTGCGTACTGGAACGCGGCGCCGTTGAACACGACTTCATCCGGGCGGATCTGCTGCATCTTCTCGTAGCTGCCCGCCATCAGCGTGCCGGAGACCTGCTGGGTGTACCACTCGCCCTGCACCAGCACGTAGCTCTCGGCCGCCGGCGGCAGCGGCTCGGCCGGGTCGACGATGATCGCGCCGTACATGCCGTTGCCGATGTGCAGCAGCACCGGCGGCGTGCCGCAGTGGTAGAGGAAGGCGCCGGGCACCTTGGCCACGAACGAGAACTTGATCGACTCGCCCGGCATGATGTCCACGTAGTGCAGGCTCGGCGGCGTGATCGCCGAGTGGAAGTCGATCGAGTGCTGCATGGTGCCGCGGTTGGTGAGGGTGACGTTCACCGTCTGCCCCTGGCGCACGTGGATCACCGGGCCGGGCACGGTCTTGCCGAAGGTCCAGGCCTGGTACTGCACGCCGCTGGCGATCTCCACGGTGTCGTCGCTGGAGGTGATGTTCACCTCCACGCTGTCGCCCGGTTGCAGCGGCGGCAGGCGCGCGTCGCGGGCCTGCTTGATCGGCTGGTTGGAGGCCAGCGACAGCGGCGTCACCGCGGCGGCGGCGGCGGCGGGGCTGGCGCTGCGCACGTTCAATGCGCTGTGCAGGCCGGCCAGCAGCAGCGCTACCAGCAGCAGCACGCCGGCCAGAGCCGGTCCCTGCACGCGCCACGACACCGGCCGCACCTGTTCCAGCGGAACCCGCGTGTTCCATTCGGAGAACCGCCGCCAGCGCGGCCAGCGGCTCTCGATCAGGTAGTCCAGGCTGTACGGGCTGGGGCCGGCGCGCAGGTTGATCACGATCAACGCGGCAAAGATCAGCACGAAGCTGATCGCCGCGCCGATGTTGTTGGCGCCCACCGAATACGGCCCGCCGAAACCCTCGGCCGTGCTCCAGATCAGCAGGCTGAACAGGATGCCGACGACGTAGGTGATCTTGCGCGCGAAACCCAGCAGCAGGGCCAGCGCCAGCAGCGTCTCGGCGATCCGCGTGGCCCACACGAACAAGCCCGCGTGCGGCGTGACCACCGCGATCCACATGTCGAACCACCACGCCGACCACGCCGGCTGGCCGGTGGCGGCATTGTGCAAGTAGCCGACGTAGTGGTCGGCGAAGCCGTCGGTCCAGGTCAGCGCGGCGCTCACCGCCCAGATCACGCCGAAGGCCACCCGCAGCGCGGTGCCGGCGATCGCGGGCCAGGTCGATGGAGCAGGGTGGTCGTCGTGGATCGAGCTCATGCGAATCTCCAGGTCTTCGATGGGCGAAGTGCAGGCGTGGCAGGGCGCGCCACGGTTGGTGATCGAGTGTAGACCGCAGGTGCACTGCGCGCGACCCGCGGTTGCCGCTACCATCGGTCGAGGCGGGGACGGGGGAGACCATGCACAAGACCAGTCTGCTGCAATCCTGGCCAGCGCTGCAGCGATGGCTGCTGCCGCTGCGCTGTCTGTTGTGCGGCGCGCCGGGCCACGGCGGCATGGACCTGTGCGCGGATTGCGCCGCCGAGATGCCGCGCAACCGCAACTGCTGCGCGCGCTGCGCCTTGCCGCTGGCGACCGCGGCGACGTTGTGCGGCGAATGCCAGCAGCACGCGCCGCCATGGGACGCGGCATGGGCGCCGTTCCGCTACGGCTGGCCGCTGGACCGGCTGGAATCGCGCTTCAAGTTCGGCCGCGACCTCGCCGCCGGCCGCGTGTTGTCCGGCCTGTGGCAGAACGAGCCACGGGTGATCGAGCGACCTTCGCTGCTGATTACCGTACCGCTGCATCGCAGCCGGCTGCGCCAGCGCGGCTACAACCAGGCGCTGGAGCTGGCCCGGCCGCTGGCGCGTGCGCTGGGGGTGCCGCTGCGCCACGACGTGCTGCAGCGCTCGCGGCGCACCGAGGCGCAAACCGAGCTGGACGCGGTCGACCGTCGCCGCAACGTGCGCGACGCGTTCGTGCTGTGTCCCGGGCTGGCGCCGCCTGCGCACGTGGCGATCCTCGACGACGTGATGACCACCGGCGCCACGCTGGCCGAATGCGCCAGCGTGCTCAAGCGCGTCGGCGTGCCGCGGGTAGATGTCTGGGCGCTGGCGCGCGCGCCCTTGAGGCAGGAGTGAGTGGAGAGGAGTGAGAAGTGAGAGAAAGCATCGTCTCGCCACGCTCACTTCTCACTCCTCTCCACTCACTCCTCGTTATTTCACCGCCAGCGCCAACACGATGCCCACCCACAAGGTCAGGCCCAGCCAGTTGTTGTGGCGAAAGGCGGCCAGGCAGGCGTCGCGCCCGCGCTTGCGGATCAGCCACAGCTGGTAGCCGAACAGGCCGACGACGGCGAGCAGGGCCAGCCAGTACGGCCAGCCCAGGCCGGCACGCTGGCCGACGAACAGCAGGGCCAGCAGCAGGGTACCCATCAGCATGCCGAGGATCGGCAGGTCGGCATCGCCGAACAGGATCGCGGTGGATTTCACGCCGACCTTGAGGTCGTCGTCGCGGTCGACCATCGCGTACTCGGTGTCGTAGATCACCGACCACAGGATGTTGCCGAGGAACAGCAGCCAGCCCAGCGGCGGCACCGTGTGCGTCACTGCGGCGAACGCCATCGGGATCGACCAGCCGAACGCCGCGCCCAGCACCACCTGCGGCAGGTAGGTCCAGCGCTTGGTGAACGGGTAGATCGCCGCCAGCACGGCACCGGCGAAGGCCAGCTTGATCGTCAGCGCATTGGTGAACAGCACCAGCACGAAGGCGACCGCCAGCAGCACGGCGAACACCACCAGCGCCTCGCGCGGCGTCACCCGCCCGGCGGCGATCGGTCGCCCGGCCGTGCGCGCCACCTGCGGGTCGAGCTTGCGGTCGGCGTAATCGTTGATCGCGCAGCCGGCCGCGCGCATCGCGAACACGCCCAGGGTGAAGATGATCAGCGGCTTCCACGGCGGGAAATCGCCGGCGGCCAGCCACAGCGCCCACCAGGTCGGCCACAGCAGCAGCAACGCGCCGATCGGCCGATCCATGCGGGTCAGCACCAGGTAGTCGCGTGCCTTTTCGCGGTGGCGTGCCGGCAGTTTCCGCAGCAGCCAGTCGAGCACGCGGGTGGCGCGGGTGGAGCTGTCCGCGGGGCGCGAGACGGCGGGCCTGGCGGCGGTCTTGGTCGCCGCCGGTCGCGCGCGCGGTCGCGCGACCGGCGCGGGTGCGCCGGTCTTGCGGGGCTTGCGTTTGCGCGGAGGCGTGGCCATCGCCCGGAAGTTTAGCGTGCGTCGCGCGGGCGCAGCGCCAAGCCCGTCACTTGGCGGACGGCTCCGGCGCGGGCGAACGTTCGAAGCTGCCGGCGAAGCCGGGGAACACCACCGGGCTTTCGTAGCCGTCGGCCGAGACGGCCGACACCCCGAAGAACCAGTCGTCGATCACCACGTCGGCCAGCACGGCCTGGTCGACATCGCCGACCGCGCGCACGTACTGCCATTGCGGTGCGGTGGTGTCGCGCCAGTGCACGCGGTAGCCGGCGGCACCGGGCACCTTGTGCCAGCTCACCGTGGTGTCGGTGGCCAGCGCGCCCTTGGTTTCGACCTGGGTCGGTGGCGCCGGTGCGCGACTCAGGCTGGCCATGGTGATGGCGTTGAGCGCGGTGACCCGCGCCAGGTAGCGGAAGTCGATGCCGTCGATGCTGTCGCCGTAGTCGATGCCGCCTTCCTTGCGCAGGTCCTGGTGCTGGCGGGTGTAGTTCTCGTGCGCCTCGCTCACCCGCACGGCCGGATAGCCGGCCTGCAGGAACGGCACCTGGTCGCCGCCGCGGCCGAAGCGGTCGGTGCGGTAGATCATGCGCACGTCGAAATCGGGCAGGTACTGATCGGCAAGGCGGTCGATGTAGCGCGCCAGGTTGCGGGAGGGCGAATCCACCTCGCCGCCGTGGTAGCGGCGGTAGTCGGCCTGAGCCTGGCTTTCGTTGGTCTTGGTGCCTTCGGAGAATACGCGCACGGTGGTGTTGTCGATCACGCCGTTCTGGCCGTGGCTGTTGCCGACGATGTCGTTGTTGAGCTCGGCCTCGACCTTCCAGCCGTGCGCCACCGCGTAGTCGGCCAGCACCTTGCCGCCGTACAGGCCCTGCTCCTCGCCGGACAGCGCGGCGAACACCAGGGTGGCGCGGTTGTCCTGTGTCGACAGCAGCCGCGCGGCCTCGATCAGCGCGGCCACGCCGGAGGCGTCGTCGTTGGCGCCGGGGGCATCGCTGGTGGTGTTCATCACGTCGGTGACGCGCGAGTCCAGGTGGCCGGTGATCACGATGACGCGATCCGGGTCGGTGCTGCCGCGCTTGATCGCCACCACGTCCATTACCTCGGTCGGCCTGGGTGCGCGCTTGCCGGTGAACATCTGCGAGGGCGTGACGACCTCGATGCAGCCGCCGCAGTCCTTCGAGATCGCCTCGAAGCGCGACTTCACCCAGCGTCTCGCGGCACCGATGCCGCGGGTGTCGGACTTGGTGTCGGACAGGGTGTGGCGGGTGCCGAAGCCGACCAGGCGGGTGATCGTCATGCGCAGTTCGACCTGGCTCGGGGCATCGGCCAGCGCGTGCAGCGACGGTTGTTCGCGCGGTACCGCGGGCAGGCTGGTTGCCGCGACAGCGGGTACGCAGGCCATTGCGAACAGGGCACACGGCAGGATCAGGCGGCGCATCGGCGGGTTCCTCGGCGGGGAAAACTCCGACCATACAACCTCTGCGCCGATGCGCGCCGCAAAAAAAAGGCCCGTCCGTTGCCGGGCGGGCCCGAAGCGTCATCCGGTGCTTCCGTTGTGCGCTGCGCGTCCCTGCGCAACGGGTTGCCGTCGACCGCTTACGGCGTGTAGCTGCCGGTCAGCGTGACGCCGCTGTAGCTGCGGTAGGCGCGCACCATGATGTAGTAGGTGCCCGGGGTCGGTGCCGACGCAGTGCAGCTCTCGCTGTTGCCCGAAATGTAGGGGCGGCAGTCGTAGCTGCTGGTAGTCGGCGTGGAACCGAGCTTGACGTACAGGTCGGCGTCGCCGGTGCCGCCGGCGATCTTGATGTTGAGGTTGCTGGCCCCGCTCGGCACGACCATCGTGTAGTACACGGCGTTGCCCGTGCTCGCGCTCAGGCCGGATACCGGCACGCCGTTCTGCAGCACGTTGCCGCCACCGCCACCGCCGCTGCTGGTGCTCCAGGTCGCCTTGACGCTGACGCCGGAGAACGCGGTGTAGCCGTTCAGCATGACGTAGTAGGTGCCGGCCTGCGGCGAGGCCACGGTGCAGCTCTCGTTGTTGCCGGTGATGTACGGGCGGCAGTCGTAGCTGGACAGGGTCGGGGCGGAGCCGAACTTCGTGTACAGGTCCGCGTCGCCGGTGCCGCCGGACTCGGAGATCACCAGGTTGCTGGCGCCGGCCGGGATCACCACGGTGTAGAACAGCTGCGCACCCTGGGCGCCGGACTGGCCGGTGAGCGCCACGCCGTTCTGCAACTGGTTGCCGCCACCGCCGCTGGAGCTGACCGTCACCGATTGCGTCTTGGTGTTGGTCGCGCCGCCGTTGTCGGTCACCGTCAGCGACACGCTGTAGGTGCCGGCCGCCGCATAGGTGTGGCCGGGATTGGTCGCGGTGGAGGTGGCGCCGTCGCCGAAGTTCCACGAGCGCGAGGCGATCGAGCCGTCGCTGTCGGTGGAGCTGTCGGTGAAGTTCACGGTCAGGCCGCTGATCGAATCGCTGAAGTTGGCGACCGGCGGCACGTTGGCCGGCGGCGAACTGCCGCCGATGTCGCTGGCCGCGCCGCTGATGATCAGTTCGCCGCGACCGGTGGCCAGGTCATAGCCGGCGCTCGCCGTCTCGCCGCCGTTGTTGCCCGAGGTGATGTCGTGGAAGTCCGACGCGGGCAGCTGGTACAGCAGCGGCGCGGCAAAACCGACGCCGGAGCCCTTGATCGCGATGATCCGCGCCCACGCGCCGGCAAACAGCGGTGCCGACAGGCTGGTGCCGCCGTACTGCTGGGTGGCGCCGCTGACGATGATCTTCGCGCCCGAGTTCGGGTCGGCATCGTAGGCGATGTCCGGCAGGCCGCGCGTGCTGCCCGGGGCCACGCCGTTCTGCCAGCTCGGCTGCGGCTCGAAGGTGCTGGAGCTGCCGCCGCCGCTGGTCCACACGGTGGCGCTGTTCCAGGTGGTGGTCGATGCGTTCAGCGTGGTGCCGCCCACCGCCACCACGTATTGCGAGGCGGCCGGCCAGCTCGGCGTGACGCCGCCGTCGCCGCACTCGTCGGCGCCGGAGTCGCCGGTGGAGATCGAGAAGGTCTGCCCCTGCGCCACGGCCTGCTGGAAGATCTGGTCCTGCGCCGCGGCCGAGCCGTCGCCCTGCGCGCTGGTTTCGCACTCACCCAGCGAGACGTTGATGATCTTGGTCGCGTTGGCATTGACGATGGTGTTGAAGTCCGCCGTCAGGTTGCTGTTGGACAGCGTGGGGATGTTGTAGAAGATCAGGCTGCCGACATGGCCGCCGGCCATGCCGACGATGTCCTGGCTGTCCAGGCTCCACTCGCCCAGGCCGCTGGTGTCGCTGCTGGTGCCGTTGGTGTTGACCGTCTGCGTGGTCACCGTCGGCAGGCCGTTCTGCGAGGTGAACGTGTTGAGGTCGGTAATCGTCTGGGTGATCTTGCCCTGGGTGACGATGCCCACCGGCACGCCGGCCGCCGTGGTCACGCCGCTGCCGCCGTAGATCGAGGCAAACTCGACCGGGTTGTGGCCGGTCACTGCCTGCGTGGTGTAACCCGATTGCATCGGCTTGGCGAAGGTGTGCGCCTGGTGCACGCTCTGCAAGCCGATCACCGACAGCACCACGTCCTGCAGCGAGGCAGGGATGTGCACGTCGTCGTTGTGCATGTACGCCATGCGGCCATCCTTGGTGCGCACCTGGGCAAACGTGGTCTTGAACGCGGCGCCGGCGGTATCGGCGCGGCCATCGGCCGACACCAGCATCCGGTTTGGCGAGATCTGCACGTTGGTGAAGCCGGCTGCGCGCAGCCAGGCCGCCACCCTGTTCGCCTGCGTGGCGGTGGGCGAATAGCTGGTGACGAACTGCGGCGTCGTCATCGAGCGCTGCACCATCGACAGCGGCGAGCTCTTGGCGGTGGCGATGAAGCTGTGCAGCTGGGCCGGGTTGCGCAGTTTCAGCGCCACCTCGATGTGCATCGGCTGTGCGCTGGACAGCGCGCCGCTGACCACGTCGCCCTGACGCAGCACGGTGGCGTGCTGGTTCAGCGCGACGAAAGTGGTGCCGCTGGTGATGCTGGCTGGCGTGGCGCCCAGCGCACCGGCTGCCGCGAAACTGATCGCGGCGGCCAGCAACTTGAGACGATGATGACTTGGCATGGTGACTCCCGAAGTTTTTTGAGGCAAAGCGCTGCCCTGAGACTGCCCGCGCCTCATTGGTTGATTTGCCGCGCGTGCACGGCATCCGTGATTTTTTGAAGCGGACCGACGATCCCGTACCCGCTTCGGTCGGCCCTCCCCTGGTGAGTCCTTGAGGGCCAGCTGCGGGCATGTCGCATGCCATTGACTGCAGGCCATGCGTCATTGCATGGCTGCTTGACAGGATCATTCGCCAAACTCCCCGTTGGCGAACCGCACGACGGTATGGCGCTGCGATTAATCCGGTCAATAGGACTTTTTCCGGCTCGCAGTGATTTTCGTCACAACGGTTCGAGCGTCATCGGGCGGTCCCGGATGGCGTAATTATTTGCGGTATGTTGCGCTGCGTCCGCTTGCTCGGGAGCCCGGCTGAAACGGCGCCATGAAAGGCATGGGCGGCAGCGCTGGTGATGAAGGATTCCATCAGGCAAGGTCTCCCTTCCTGGATTATTCAGCGATTTCACGTGGCCCGCGAACATAATCGCATTGTCGAATGAAATTACGTTTTCCGCAGCGCCGCGCGGCGAAAGAACTTGCCGAATGGAGTGTTGCCCGGAAGTGCGCCCTGCGCCCCCGAACAGCATGCCGCGGTCAGTTTCGATTCAGACTGCACCGACGCGCCGGCATGCGTCGTTTGGTGACGCGTGCGACCATGGCCGGATGTCTATCCCCGCAACGCCCCGACTCGCCGTCATCGGCGGTGGCCCCGCCGGCCTGATGGCGGCGGAGACCGCGCGCGCCGCGGGCGTCGAGGTGGACCTGTACGACGCGATGGGCTCGGTCGGGCGCAAGTTTCTCCTGGCCGGCAAGGGCGGCCTCAACCTCACCCACGGCGAGGCGCCGGATCGGTTCGTGGCCCGCTATGGCGCGCGCCAGGCGGAGGTCGGCCGCTGGCTGGCCGCGTTCGATGCGCCGGCATTGCGCGCGTGGGCGGCCGAGCTTGGCGTGGCGACCTTCGTCGGCAGTTCCGGTCGCGTGTTTCCGCAGGATCTGAAGGCGGCGCCGCTGCTGCGTCGCTGGGTTCGCCGCGTGCGCGACGCGGGCGTGGGTTTCCACATGCATCATCGCTGGCTCGGCTGGCAGGCGGATGGCGCGCTGCGTTTCGCCACGCCGCAAGGTGAGCGGATGATCCACGCCGGCGCGACGATCCTCGCGCTCGGTGGCGCCAGCTGGCCGCAACTGGGCTCCGACGGCGGCTGGGTGGCGCCGCTGCAACGCGCCGGCATCGACATCGCGCCGCTGCAGAGCGCGAACTGCGGTTTCGAGCTCGACTGGAGCGACCACCTGCGCAGTCGCTTCGCCGGCGCTCCGCTGAAACCGGTGGTGGCGCACTGGGTGGACCGCGACGGCACGGCCCGTTCGCGTCAGGGCGAATTCGTGCTCAGCGAATACGGCATCGAGGGCAGCCTGGTCTACGCGATCGGCGCCGAGCTGCGCGAGCAGATCGCCGCGCGCGGCGAGGCCGGCTTGATGCTGGACCTGGTGCCGGGCTACGCGCAGGCGGTGCTGGCCGAACGCCTCGCCGCACCGCGCGGCAAGCACAGCATCGGCGACTGGCTGCGCCGCCGCGCCGGGCTGGACGCGGCGAAGTGCGCGCTGGTGTTCGAGCTTGCCGACAAGGCCACGCTGGCCGATCCGCTCGCGCTGGCCGCGCAGCTGAAGGCCTTGCCGTTGCGGTTGCGCGGGCCGCGGCCGATCGCCGAGGCGATCAGCACCGCCGGCGGCGTGCGGCTCGAAGCGCTCGATGCCGGCCTGATGCTGCGCGCCCGCCCGGGCACGTTCTGCGCCGGCGAAATGCTGGACTGGGAGGCACCCACCGGCGGCTATCTGCTCACCGCCTGCTTCGCCGGCGGCCTGCTCGCCGGCCGCGCTGCCGCGCGCTGGCTGGGCCGCTGAGATCCCGCCGGCTCAACGCGCGGGCTGTATCACCAACTCGATCTCGAACAGCTTCGGCCAGTGCTTGCCGGTGACGAACAGGCGCTTGCCGCGTGCGTCCCAGGCGATGCCGTTGAGTACGTCGTTCATCGGCACCGGCAAGCTGTTCACGTCGAACAGGCCGGTCAGGTCGATCCAGCCGACGACATGGCCGCTGGCCGGATCGATGCGCGCGATGCGGTTGGTCAGCCAGATGTTGGCGTAGATCTCGCCGTCCACCCATTCCAGCTCATTGAGGTTGGTCACCGGCGCGCCGTCGGCGGTGACGGTGATGCTGCCCACGCGGGCCAGCGTGGCCGGGTCGAGGATGCGCAGCACCGACGACCCGTCGCTCATGTAGATGCGGCGCTCGTCGCGGGTCAGCGCCCAGCCTTCGCCGGGATAGCTGAAGCTGCGGCGCAGCTTGAAGTCGTCCAGGCCGTAGACGAAACCGGTCCCGGCCTGCCAGGTAAGCTGGATCAGCTCGCCGTTCCACGCGACGATGCCTTCGCCGAAATACTGCGCGGGCAAGTCCAGTCGCTGCAGCACCTTGCCGGTTTCCAGCTGCACCTTGCGCACGCTTGAGGCACCTTTCTCGCCGGTGCTCTCGTACAGAAAGCCGTCCTTGTAGAACAGCCCCTCGGTGTAGGCCGAGGTGTCGTGCGGATAGGCACGCACCACGCGGTAGCCATAGGTCGGGATCGCCGCACCGCAGGCGGTAGTGGCAAGCAGCAGGGCAAGCAGGGTGAGCAGGCGTCGCATGCGGGCCTCCGTGGGGTCAGTTCAGCGCGCGCACGCGGAAGTTGCGGCCCTTGATCTTGCCGGCGCGCAGGCGCTCCAGCGCCTTGTTGGCCAGCGCGCGGCTGATCGCCACGTAGGCGCGGGTGGCGAACACGTCGATCTTGCCGATGTCCCCGGCGATGAGGCCCGCGTCGCCGGTGAGCGCGCCCAGGATGTCGCCGGGGCGCAGCTTGTCCTGGCGGCCGGCGTCGATCACCAGGGTCTTCATCGGCGCCAGGTGCAGGGCCTTGCCGCGTGGCGGCGCGATCTTCAGCGGGCGCCACGGCAGCGGCGTCCCGTTCAGCGCCTCGATGTTCGCCGCCTTCGGCCGCTCGCGCGGCGTGCACAAGGTGATCGCCAGGCCCGATTCGCCCGCGCGGCCGGTGCGACCGATGCGATGGGTATGGGTTTCCGGGTCGTGCGCGACGTCGTAGCTGACCACCAGCGGCAGCGCCACGATGTCCAGCCCGCGCGCGGCCACGTCGGTGGCCACCAGCACGGCGCAGCTGTGGTTGGCGAAGCGCACCAGCACCTCGTCGCGGTCGCGCTGTTCCATGTCGCCGTGCAGGGCCAGCGCGGAGTAGCCGCGGCGGTCGAGTTCCTGCGCCACCGCGTCGACGTCGCGGCGCATGTTGCAGAACACCAGTGCCTGCCCACCCCGCTCGCCCGCCAGCAACTGCGCCAGCGCATCGGGCTTCTGCGCCGGCTCCACTTCGTGGAAGCGCTGCTCGATCGCGGGCCTCGCGTCGGCTGGCGCATCCACCGTCACTTCAACCGGATCGTTCTGCACGCGCTGGCTCACCGCGCGGATCTCGTCCGGGTACGTGGCCGAAAACAGCAGGGTCTGATGGTGCTTCGCGATGCGCGAGATGATGTCGTCGATCGCCTCGGCAAAACCCATGTCGAGCATGCGGTCGGCCTCGTCCAGCACCAGCACCTTGATGCCGCCGCCGTGCAGGCTCTGCCGCTTCAGGTGTTCCTGCACGCGGCCAGGCGTGCCCACCACGATGTGCGGGTCGTGCGTCAGCGAGGCGAGTTGCGGACCCAGCGGCATGCCGCCGCACAGGGTCAGCAGCTTCACGTTGGGGATGTTCGCGGCCAGCTTGCGGATCGCCTTGCTGACCTGGTCGGCCAGTTCGCGGGTGGGGCAGAGCACCAGCGCCTGCAGCCGGATCGTGTCCACGTCCAGTGCCTGCAGCAGGCTCAAGCCGAATGCCGCCGTCTTGCCGCTGCCGGTTTGCGCCTGCGCGATCACGTCGCGACCTTCGAGCATCGGCGGCAGGCTCTGCGCCTGCACCGGGGTCATGTCGGTGTAGCCAAGCGCGTCGACGCTGGCGAGCAGGGCGGGTTTGAGCGGGAGGGTGCTGAAGGCGGTCATGGGCGCATGATCGCATCTTGGGCGGGGGGTTCGCTGGGCGTGTGCCGTGGGGCACGTCGCCCGGGCTTGCATCCGCAAGCCGCGTACCCGACCCTGTACGGCCCCGCCACAGCAGTCACCGCCATGGATACCGTGTTCATCGAAGACCTGCGCATCGACGCCGTCATCGGCATCTACGACTGGGAGCGCCGCGTGCGGCAGACGCTGTCGTTCGACATCGAGATGGCTTTCGACAACACGGTGCCCGCGGCCAGCGACGACATTGCGCTGACGCTCAACTACAAGGACGTGTCCAAGCGGCTGATCGGTTACGTCGGCGCATCGAGCTTCGGCCTGGTCGAGACGCTGGCCGAGCGCTGCGCGGCGATCATTCGCGAGGAGTTCGGCGTGCGTTGGGTGCGCCTGAAACTGTCCAAGCCCGGTGCGGTGCGCGGCGCGAAGGCGGTGGGTGTGTGCATCGAGCGCGGCACGCGGTCGCCATAGCGCCTGCGTCGAAAGGCCCGCCGGGGTTGTTGCGGTGCCGCCTGGCCGCCATGCTTGTCAGGATGGCCACGTGCCTTCCGCGGTCCATGCCGCCCCGTCCTGCCCGCTGACCATGGCGCGGGCTCCGAGCCGACAGGAACGAATTGATGCAGACCTTGCAGAACTTTCTCGACCTTCCCTGGATGCGCACCGCGCTGGGCGTCATCGCGCTGCTGGCGCTGGCCTGGCTTGCCGGTCAACTGGCGCAGCGACTGCTGCTGCGCGTGGTGCGCGGCATCGCCCGGCGCACGACCTGGAAATGGGATGACGCCCTGTTCCGGCGCCACACCTTCCAGTGGCTGGCGCGGATGGTGCCGGCACTGGCGATCCAGTACGGCATCATGCTGGTGCCGGGCGTATCGCCTCGTATCGAGGCGCTGGTCGGCAACCTGATGACGGCGTTGCTGGTGTTCTTCGTGGTGATGGCGATCAGTGCCGCGCTGTCGGCGCTGGAGGATCTCTACCGGGAGACCCCGCGCGGGCAGCAGCGATCGATCAAGGGCCTGGTGCAACTGGTGAAGCTCGGCCTGTTCGTCGTTGCCGGATTGATCATCATCGCGGCGGTCACCGGCAAGCACATTGGCCTGCTGCTGTCCGGGCTGGGCGCGATGTCGGCGGTGCTGATGCTGATCTTCAAGGACACCATCCTGGGCTTCGTGGCCGGCGTGCAGTTGTCGTCGAACGACATGCTGCGGGTCGGCGACTGGATCGAGATGCCGCAGCTCAATGCCGATGGCGACGTGATCGACATAGCGCTGCACACGGTCAAGGTGCGCAACTGGGACAAGACCATCACCAGCATCCCCAGCTGGCGCCTGATCAGCGACTCGTACAAGAACTGGCGCGGCATGCAGGAGACGGGCGGGCGGCGGATCAAGCGTGCGCTTTATATCGATGCGGCCAGCGTGCGCTTTCTCGATGCGGACACGCTGGGGCGGCTGGCCGAGTTGCGCCTGCTGGCCGACTACCTGCCCTCCAGGCAGCAGGAAGTGGCGCGGTGGAACGCAGCACTCGGCGAGGCCGGCGAAGTGGCCGGCAATCGTCGCCGGCTCACCAACCTGGGCACCTTCCGCGCCTATGCGCAGGCCTACCTCGACACTCATCCGGAAATCCACCACGGGCTGTTCTGCCTGGTGCGCCAGCTCGCCAGCGGCCCGCAGGGCATTCCGCTGGAGCTGTATTGCTTCACCGCCAGCGTGGCCTGGGCGGACTACGAGAACACCCAGAGCGATATCTTCGACCACCTGTTTGCGCTCCTGCCCGAGTTCGGCCTGGCGCTGTACCAGCAGCCGTCGGGGCAGGACGTGCGCGCCGCGCTGGCGTACCGGCAGGAACAGTCGCTACGCCTGGCGGCGGGTGGTTGAGACGATGGCGCGTGTCTACCTGAGTCTGGGGTCCAACCTCGAACCGCGGAAACATCTCGTCGCGGCCATCGACGCCTTGCGCGAACGCTTCGGCGAAATCACGGTGTCGCCGGCGTACCGCAGCGCGTCGGTGGGTTTCGATGGCGCCGAGTTCGTGAACCTCGCGGTGGCGCTGGATACCGACCTGACCCCGCAGGCGCTGAACGACTGGCTGCACGCGCTGGAAGATCGCCACGGTCGGCGCCGCGACGTGCCGCGTTATTCGGACCGCACGCTGGACATCGACATCGTGTTCTACGACGCGCTGGTCATCGACGGCCCCGGCCATCTGCAGATTCCGCGCAACGAGTTGCGGCACGCCTTCGTGCTGCGTCCGATCGCCGATATCGCACCGGATTTTCGCCACCCGGTCAGCGGCTTGAGCATGGCCGAGTTGTGGGCGGCGTTTCCGCGACAGCGCGAACCCTTGCAGATGGAATCGCTGGCGGATTGAACAGGTACACTGCAGCGCACGCGGTGTGGGTGCTGGCGGGGCGCATCACCGGCGCAGGGCGGGCACGGCCCGCCGGCTTTTTTCCCGGTGACGGCAACAGCGGCGGACGGTGCGTGCCCTGCAAGACAAGTCGGATCCAGACACGAAGGGGAAACAATCATGGCCGGAAAATTCGCGCGCAGCTGGGCGTTGATGAAGGCGAGCGCGGCGGTGCTGCGCTCGGACAAGTCGCTGCTGGTGTTTCCGCTGCTGTCGGGGTTGTGCACGCTGCTGGTGGCGGCCAGTTTCCTGGTGCCGGTCGCGGTCATGGCGCTCGGCGGCGAGCATGCGGGGCAGGAGATCCAGGAGCGCCTGTCGGTGGGTGCCTACCTGCTGATGTTCGCGTTCTACCTGGTGCAGTACTTCGTGATCATCTTCTTCCAGACCGCGCTGACCGGCGTGGCGCTGATGCACCTGCGCGGCGAGCCGACCAGCGTGGGAGCGGGCTTCGCGCTGGCGCGCGCCAGGTTGCCGCAGATCCTCGGCTATGCCTTGATCGCCGCCACCGTCGGCCTGCTCCTGCGCATGGTGCAGGAGCGCCTGGGCCTGATCGGCCGCTTCGTGGTCGGCCTGATCGGCCTGGCCTGGACCGTGGCCACCTTCCTGGTGGTGCCGGTGCTGGCGAGCAGGGACGTCGGCCCGATCGACGCGGTCAAGCACAGCGTGGAACTGCTCAAGCGCAGCTGGGGCGAGAACCTGATCGGCCAAGGCGGCATCGGCGTGGTGTTCGGCCTGCTGATGTTGGTGGCGGTGCTGGTCGGCGCGCTGCTGGTCGGTGGCGCCATCGCCATGCATTCGATCGTGGCGGCGGTGGCGGCAGTGGTGATTGTGGTGCTCGGCTTCATCCTGCTCGGGCTGATCCAGTCCGCGCTGCAGGGCATCTACGCGGCCGCGCTCTATCGCTATGCCGAGGCGGGCGAGGCCAGCGCGGGCTTCGACCAGGCCCTGTTGCAGCAGGCCTTCGCGCCGAAGAAGAAATGACGCTGCCGATTCACTCCGCCGGCACCTCGCAGAAGCCCGCTCGCGGGCGATGCTTTTGATCGGGATTCGGGATTCCAGGGTCGGAAAAGTATCGCCCGCGGTTCCTACACCGACAGCGTGCGCCCGCCGTCCACCCGGATGATCTGGCCGGTGACGAACGGCGCGTCGCGCAGCAGCCACAGCACGGTGCCGGCCACGTCGTCGGGCGTGCCGGCGCGCTGCAGGGGCGTGCGCGCGAGCATCGCCTGCTGGTCGGCGTAGGGCTTGCCGTCGCTGGGCCACATCACCGCGCCTGGGGCCACGCCGTTGACCCGCACCGCGGGCGCGAGGTCGAGCGCCAGCGAGCGGGTCATTGCCGCCAGTGCAGCCTTGGCCATGCAGTACAGCGGGTGGTCGGCGAGCGGGCGTTCGGCATAGATGTCGACCAGGTTGACGATGCTGCCGTGCGCGTCGCGGAGCGCCGGCAGCGCGGCCTGGCTCAGGAAGAACGGCGCCTGCGCATTGGAGGCGAACAGCGTGTTCCACTGCGCCGGCGTGACGCTGCCCATCGGCGTCGGAAAGAACGCGGAGGCGTTGTTGACCAGCGCGTCGAGTCGGCCGTAATGCGCCACGACGCTCTCGACGGATGCCGGGAGCGCGGCCAGGTCGGCGAGGTCCGCCTGCACCAGCAGCACGCTGTCGGCGCGTGATGTCCGCAGCTCGTCGGCCAGCGCGTGTGCCTCGTCCGCCGAATGGCGATAGTGCAGCGCCAGGTCGTAGCCGGCCGTGTGCAGGGTGCGCGCGATCACCGCGCCGACGCGGCGCGCGGCGCCGGTGATCAGCGCGACGGGGCGATCAGGGCGTGGCGTCATCGCGGGCATCCGGCAGCAGGTTGGGGACCAGCTTGCCGCAAAGCGGCGCGGGCGTCATCCGCGCGGCGCTTTGCGCGACAGCGTGGCGGCATCGTTGCGCGGGTCTTCATCGTCGCGCGCATCCCCGTCGAGCTGCTCCATCACGATGTCGCTTTCGAACAGCGCGATCGCGGTACCGGCCACCTGCCGGGTGTCGTAGTACGCGTAGGCGCCCACGCCGAGCGCGCCGATCGCCGGCAGCCAGCGCGAGGCGCCCTTGCCCAGCGTGCGCCGGGTCAGCTTGATGCCGATCTGCCGGGCGATGCGCTCGATCACGCCGTGCGACATGCGCCGGAACACCAGCCGATCGCCCATGCGCACCACCAGGTCGCGGAATGCCTGCGCCGCGGTGTGGCGGAACAGGCACCACAGCATCTGTTCGCGCCCCAGCGTGGCGTGGCGACCGTAGGCGGCGGCGATGTCGCTGACCATCTGCGCCTGGATCTTCCAGATCGCGATCAATTCCGGCAGCAGGGTCAGCCAGCCCAGCGGCCCCGGCGGCAAGGCCAGCGAGCCGGCGGTGACTGCGGCGCGTCGGGCGGCGCGGTCGGCCAGCCGGCGGGCCTCGGTGGCTGGTTGCGGACTGTTGCCGACGGTGCTGTCGGGCACCTCGCTGACGAAATCCAGGATCGCGCCGGTGATCCGGCCGTGGGCGGTCGGCACGACGACGGCGGGTACCTGCTTGCCGGGTGGGGTCATGCGTGGCTCCGATGGCGGACGCCGGACGCGCCCCGCGCCTTCGCAGTCTAGAGGTCGCGCGTGAAGCGCGGGCCAACCGTGCTGTGACCGGCGTGACTTTCGGCCCGGGCGCCTCTTCTGCAGATACAGGAATGTTATAACATTACAAAAACTCCCCACCTCCGGTCTTCGATGAAAGCCTCCCCGATTGCCCTGGCCCTCGCCGCCGCCCTGCTGGCGAGCGGTATCCACGCCGCCGAGCCCACCCCGACCAGCACCGGCGCGCCGGTCGCCGACGACGCCACCGTGGCCGCCGAAGGCAGCGGCGGCCAGCCCCCGCTGCCGGTGCGGGAACTCGGTGAAGTGTCGGTTTCCGCCGCGCTGGACCAGGCGCGCAATGCGCTGTCGCCGGATACCGGATCCAGCCAGTACGTGATCGACCACAAGGCCATCGTGCAACTGCCGCTGGGCGCGTCCACGCCGATGAACCAGGTGCTGCTGCAGGCGCCGGGCGTGGTGCAGGATTCCTACGGCGGCCTGCACGTGCGCGGCGACCATGCGAACCTGCAGTACCGTATCAACGGCGTGATCATCCCCGAGTCGATCGGCGGCTTCGGCCAGAGCCTCGACGCGCACATGATCGACACCGTGACGCTGCTCGATGGCGCGCTGCCGGCGCAGTACGGATTGCGCACTGCGGCGGTGGTCGATATCACCACCCGCAACGGCCACGACCTGGGCAACGGCGGCAGCGTCGGCATCACCGGCGGCAGCAACGCCACGCTGAACCCGAACGCGTCGGTGTGGGGCAGCAAGGATCGCTGGAGCTGGTTTTTCACCGGCAACTACCTGGAGAGCGACGCCGGGATCGAGAACCCCACGTCGAGCAGGAAGCCGATCCACGACCACACCGATCAGGTGAAGGGCTTCGGCGACGTCAGCTATCTGATCGACAACGACACCCGCCTGAGCTTGCTGTTCGGCGTCGCCAACAACCGCTTCCAGATCCCGAACAATCCGAACCAGACGCCGCAGTTCGGCTATCTGGATACGGTCGACTTCAACTCCGCCAACCTCGACGAACGCCAGCGCGAGACCACCCGCTTCGGCGTGCTCGCTCTGCAAGGCAAGCTGGGTGCGACCGACTACCAGGTGTCGGTGGGCCAGCGCTACAGCCGCCTCGCCTACGCGCCGGACCGGATCGGCGAGCTGATGTTCAACGGCGTCGCCTCCAATGTCACCCGCAGCAACCGCGCCAGTACCTTGCAGGCGGATTTCTCCACGCCGCTGGGTGGGCGCCATACCCTGCGCTACGGCATCTGGGGCAGCTTCGAGCGTGCCGTCAGCGGCAACGATGCCTGGGTGTTCCCGGCCGATGCCGATGGCGAACAGGCCGGCACCACGCCGATCAACATCCTCGACGGCAGCCGCCTCGTCGCGAAAACCTGGTCGGCCTACGTGCAGGACGAATGGAGCCTCGCCGAGAACTGGACGCTGAACGTCGGCCTGCGCGGCGACCGCTACCAACTGGTGCGCAGCGAGAGCCAGCTCAGCCCGCGCCTGGGCCTGGTCTGGCAGGCCAGCGACGGCACCACCGTGCACGCCGGCTACTCGCGCTACTTCACCCCGCCGGCGACCGAGATGATCGCGAGCTTCAACATCGCGAAGTTCGACGGCACCACCAACGCGGTGGCGGACAGCGGCAACAACACGCCGCTGGCCGAGCGTTCGGACTATTTCGACGTGGGCGTCCAGCAACGCCTCGGCGATGCCTGGACGCTGGGCGTGGATGCGTATTACCGCAAGGTGCGGCGCCTGCAGGACGAGGGCCAGTTCGGCTCCGCGCTGGTCTACTCCACCTTCAACTACGCCGAAGGACGGGTGAAGGGCGTGGAGTTCACCGCCAACTACGAGCAGGGGCCGCTGTCGGCATACTTCAATGCGTCGCTCGGCAAGGCCATCGGCAAACGCATCATCAGCAGCCAGTACAACTTCGCGCCGGACGACCTGGCCTGGGTCAACCAGCATTGGATCTTCCTCGACCACGACCAGAAACTCACCTCGTCCGGCGGCGTCAGCTACGCGCTGGATGACGCCACCCGCCTCGGCGCCAGCTACCTGTACGGCAGCGGCCTGCGCAAGGACGGCGCGGTGCCGAACGGCGCCTCGTTGCCGGCATACTTCCAGCTCAACCTCAACGTCGCGCATGATTTCGTGATCGACGACTTCGGCCCGTTGCACGTGCAGCTGGCGCTGATCAACGCGCTGGATCGCACCTACGAGCTGCGCGACGGCAGCGGCATCGGTGTCGGCGCACCGCAGTTCGGCCCGCGCCGCGGCGTGTACCTGAGCCTGCAGAAGGATTTCTGAGGGGCGGGGAACAGGGAATCGGGAACAGGGAATCGGAACGGCAAAAGCGGAGGCGGGCTGGCGGTTGCAGACCATCCGTTATGCTTGCCGCGTTTTCATCACCGGCAAGACCGATGCCTTCCCGCCTCCCCGAACCCGGCGCCGACGAACGCGCTCATTCCGACCGCCTGATGCAATTGCTGCGCGAGCAGATCGCCTCGCACGGGCCGATGCCGTTCTCGCAGTACATGGAGCGTTGCCTGTATGCGCCGGGGCTGGGCTATTACAGCGCCGGTCGCACCAAGTTCGGCGCGGCGGGAGACTTCGTCACGGCGCCGGAACTGGGTGAGCTGTTCGCACGTTGCGTGGTGAATGCGTTGCAGCCGGTGCTGGCGATGCTGGGCGGGGAGGCCGACTTCCTCGAACTCGGTGGCGGCAGCGGTGCGTTCGCCGAGGCGACGTTGAAGACGCTGGCAGCGGGCGACACCTTGCCGCGGCGATACTTGATCCTGGAACCCAGCGCCGACCTGCGCGAGCGCCAGCGCGAACGCCTGCAGGCGAACCTGCCGGCTGAACTCAACGCGCGCGTGGCATGGCTGGATCGCCCGCCCGAGCAGGACTGGCGCGGCGTGCTGTTCGCCAACGAGGTGATCGACGCGCTGCCGGCCACCCGTTTCGCGATGCGCGATGGCGAGGTGCTCGAGGAATACGTGGCGCTGGACGGCGAGGGGCGATTGATGCGCGTCGATCGTCCGGCCGATGCGCTGGTCGCCGGCGCGGTGCGGCACGTCGAACGCGACCTCGGCGCCGAGTTCGCCGACGGCTACCGCTCCGAACTGCTGCCGCAGTTGCCGTACTGGATACAGGCCGTGGCCGGGGCGCTGGTCGCCGGCGTGATGCTGTTCGTCGATTACGGCTACGTGCGCCGCGAGTACTACCTGGCCGAGCGCGACGACGGCACCTTGATGGCGCACTACCGCCACCACGCGCACAACGATCCGCTGTACCTGCCCGGCTTGAACGACCTCACCGCATCGGTGGATTTCACCGCGCTGGCCGAGGCCGGCAACAGCGCGGGTTTCGGCGTGGCCGCGTACATGCCGCAGGCGCAATTCCTGATTGGCGCGGGCTTGCAGCAGGTGTTCGAGCAGCTGCAGCCGGCGGACGAACGCGGCCGCCTCCAGCTGGCGCAGCAGGTGAAGAAGCTGATGCTGCCCGAACAGATGGGCGAGCGCTTCCAGGCGATGCTGCTCGCGCGCGGCATGGAGGCGCTGCCGCTGCCGGCCGAGCTGCTGGCCGCCGACCAGGGCGGCCGGCTCTGAGCTAGCCCGCGACGGGTCCGGCGGTCGGCGGCGCAACGGTCGTCGACGTGGCCGGTGCCGGCGCCGATGCAGCTGGCGCGGGAACGGACGCGGCCGGCGCCGGCAAGGGCTCCACCTTCGTCGAATCCTCCGGCCGCCGCCGCATCGCGCCGCTGGCGAACTGCTCGCTGGCCACCTGGTAATACGCCACTGCGTCGTCGATCAGCGATTGCCGCAGTGGCTGCACCGGCGTGGCGTCGCCGGTGGCGTAGTCGGGCTTGAGCTGCTCCAGCCGGCGCCGCGGCTCCAGGATGGTGAGCACGTCGTCTTGCAGGTAGCCGAGCTTTTCGTAGGTGCCGGGGAAGGCGTGTTCGCGTTCCGGCGGCAGCGCGAACAGGTCGTGGCCGAAGAAGCGCGTGCGATAGCTGAAATTGAGCATGCCCAGCAGCGTCGGCGGGATGTCCAGCTGGCCCATCAGCCGGTGCACGCGTTCGGGCTTGAAGTGCGCCGGCGCGTAGATCCACAGCGGGATGTGGTAGCGGTTGATCGGCAGGCTGGTCTTGCCCGCGCTGGAGGCGCAGTGGTCGGCGGTGATCACGAACACCGTGTTGTCGAAGTACGGCTTAGCCCGCGCGCGCCTGATGAAGTCGCCGATCGCCCAGTCGGTGTACGCCACCGCGCCGGCGCGCGATTGGTTGGGAAACTTCACCCGGTTGTCGGGGAAGGTGTACGGCCGGTGGTTGGAGGTGGTCATCACGTGCAGGAAGAACGGCTTGCCCTCGGCGTGGATCTGGTCCATCTGGCCCAGCGCCAGGGTGTACAGATCCTCGTCTGCCACGCCCCACACGTTCTGGCCGTGGATGGTGGCGCCCTTGGGGATGTCGCGCCGGTCCACGTCGCGATAGCCGTTGTGGCCGAAGAAGTAGTTCATGTTGTCGAACTGGCCGTAACCGCCGTAGACGAAGTCCGACTGGTAGCCGCGGTCATTGAAGATGCCCGCCAGCGAGAACAGGTCCTCGTTGTCGTGCTCGCGGATCAGCGAGTCGCCCGGTGTCGGCGGCACCGACAAGGCCAGTGCCTCCAGCCCGCGCACCGTGCGCGTGCCGTTGGCGTAGAGGTTGTCGAAGAACACGCTGTGATCGACCAGCGAATCGAGATACGGGGTGAGCTGCTGCTGGTTGCCGAACGTGGCCAGGTAGTCGCCGGACAGGCTCTCCACGCTGATCAGCACCACGTTGAGATGCTTCTCCGGGCCGACGTGGCGGATTGCGCGGGTGAGGTCGCGCGGGTCGTCGCTGATGAAGGTGGCGTCCGGCGTCTGCAGCAGTTCGCGCAGTCGCGCATAGGCCTGGTCGTCGGGCAGCGTGCGGTAGAACTTGGCGTAGTCCAGGTGCGAGGAGCGGAACGCGGCGAAGAACTGGTAGATGCCGTTGCCGGCCAGCTCGTCGACATAGGTGTTGCCAGTGCGATCCTTCATGCCGCCGTTGACGGCGAACACCGAGACCACCGTCAGCACCAGCCACAGCAGCACCAGCTTGCCGCGCTGCCACAGCCGGCTGCCGCTGTCGCGCGCGCGCAGGCCGCGGCGGCCGATGAAGAAAATCACCAGCGCCAGCACCACCAGCAGCGCCAGCCAGCGCCAGATCGGGTAGGACTCCCGGATGTTGCCGATCACCTCGGTGGTGTAGACCAGATAATCCACCGCGATGAAGTTGAAGCGCACGCTGAATTCGTTCCAGAACACCAGTTCGGATGCAGCGATGAACAACAGGGCGTAGACCAGCAGCAGCCCGAAGCCGTACACCACCCACTGGCCGGCGCGCGAGGTGTAGGTGAACCCCGCCAGCGGCAGCACGAACAGGAACGGCAGGATCGCCGGCCAGGTCACCTTGAGGCTGGCGTGGTAGATCAGGTGCAAGGCGCCGACGCACAGCACGCCGGCCAGCGTCACCCCCACCGCGTACAACAGCCAGCGCAGCAGCGGCGGCGTGCGGCCCGAGCGGGTCGGCACCAGCCACAGCAGCAGCACCATCGGCCAGGCCAGGTAGATGAAGGTCACCAGGTCGTAGCCCAGCCCCACGCCGAACGCGTAAAGCAGGTTCAGCGGGGTATGCGGCACGTTGCTGCCGGACATCACCAGCAGCACCACGCGGGTGACGAAGCTGATCGCCAGGTAGGTGATGCCCAACCACCACAGCGGTCGGAAGCGCTGGCGCAGCGGCGAGGGCGCGTTGAACAGGTCGGACACGGACGACTCCAGCGGGTTGGCCGATCCCCCGATCGGCAATCCGCTCTTTATACCGCGGATCAGCTTTTCGGATGCTTTGTCTTCACCGCGGCGATCGCGTCGATGCGTGCCGCCGCCATCGCCTGGCCGATCGCCGGGCCGGTCAGGCCGGCGGCGACGAAGCCGGCCGCGTCGATCGCCGCGGCGGCATCGCGGCAGGCGCGCAGGTAGTCGGCCTGCGGATACGCATCCAGCGCATGTCCCGTGCGACCGCGCTTGTCCGCCATGCAGGCAGCCAGGAACTTGTCCAGCCGTGTCGGGCGCCGCAGGGCGTCGAGCGCGGTCAGCAACTTCAACACCGTCGCGGGCTTCAGCTCGAACGCCCGGTGGGCATTCAGGTGCTCGCGGCAAACCAGCTCGGCCAGCGCGGCATGTTCGGTGGGTACCTTCAGCCGTGCGGCCAGCGCGCGCAGCGGTTTCACGCCGCGCTGCTCGTGGCCGACGTGGCGCGGCAGTTCGTGCGCCGGGGTCAGCGCCTTGCCCAGGTCATGAGTCAGCGCGCAGAAGGCGACCAGGTCGTCGCCCGGCGCCAGTTGTGCCGACTGGTCCAGCACCAGTTCCAGGTGAACGCCGCTGTCGATCTCCGGGTGGAACTCGGCGCGCTGCGGCACGCCGTACAGCGCGTCGACCTCGGGAAACAGCACCGCCAGTGCGCCGCACTCGCGCAGCACGCGCAGGAACGCCGAGGGCTGCGCCTCGCCCAGTGCCTTGCGCGTCTCCGCCCAGACCCGCTCCGGCACCAGGTGATCGATCTCGCCATCGCGCACCATCTGCTGCATCAGCGTCATCGTCTCCGGCGCCACCGTGAAACCCAGCGGGGCGAAGCGCGCCGCGAAGCGTGCCGTGCGCAACACGCGCACCGGATCTTCGGCGAAGGCCGGCGACACATGCCGCAGCACCCGTACGGCGATGTCGCGCACGCCGCCGAACGGATCGGTCAGCACGCCTTGCGCATCCTCGGCGATCGCGTTGATGGTCAGGTCGCGCCGCGCCAGATCCTGCTCCAGCGTCACGTTCGCGTCGGCCTGGAACACGAAACCGTGATAGCCGCGCCCGCTCTTGCGCTCGGTGCGCGCCAGCGCGTACTCCTCGCCCGTCTCCGGGTGCAGGAACACCGGGAAATCCCTGCCCACCGGTCGATAGCCGCGCGCCAGCAGGTCCTCGGGCAGCGCGCCGACCACCACGTAGTCGCGGTCACCCGCCGCCCGCCCCAGCAACTTGTCGCGCACCGCGCCGCCGACCAGATAGGTTTGCATGCGGGCATGATGCCATGCGGAAAGCGTTACGCCGTGCGTTGACCGTCGCAGACGAGGGGTGGAACATGCGCTCGGCGACATGGTACGGACCGTGAGTCCTTCTTGTCCGCGCTTGACCGCGCCGCCGCCATGAATGGCCGCAACAAGGGGGGCATCATGCTGGGCAGCTTCATTTCCTCCCGTCATTACGCCGAACTGCTCGCCCGAGGTCGTCAAGCCGGGCCGCGCATGCTCGAGCTCGATCCCGCGCAACTGGCACGGCACTACAATCGGCAGCCGTTTGTGTTCGCCCATGCCTTGGCCGGCAACGAATACTTCGCGCTGCCTCGCCTGTTCGACCTGTGCCGGCGCATGGATTCCCGGAAGATCCGCTACCGGATCGGCGAGATTCCCGACGACGCACACTTCGACAGTTCGTTCGATCGGTACAAGGCGGGCCTGAGTCTCGAAGACGCGATCGATCGATTCGAAGAAGAGCGTGCCTACGTCGTCATCTACAACCCCGAGCTGGACCCGGAATACCGGGTGGTCATCGAAGGCGTGCTGGCCGAAATCGCCGCGGACACCGCGTCCCTCGATCCGGAAATGACCTGGTATTCGACCTACATCTTCATTTCCACGCGCGACGCCGTCACGCCCTATCACATGGACCGGGAGATGAACTTCCTGTGCCAGATCCGCGGTACCAAGCGCGTGCAGCTGTGGAATCCGGCCGACGAGGAGGTGATGACCGACGCGCAGAAGGATCTGCTGCTCGCCCACGTCGGCGAGCGACCGACGTTCCGGGATGCGCTCGAGAACAAGGCGAGCACGTTCGACCTCGGCCCAGGCATGGGCGTGCATCATCCGTTCATCGCCCCGCACCGCGTGTACACCGGACGGGACCTGTCGGTGTCCTTGGCCGTCACCTACCGCACGCGTCGTTCGGACGTCTGCACGGCTGCCCACGTCTTCAATGCGAAACTGCGTCGACTTGGCTGGCGACCTCTGCCGGTCGGCCGCTCCCGCGCGCTCGATCGCTGCAAGGCAGCGGGCTTGCGTCTGTTCCGGCGTGGACGCGGCCTGATCCGGGGCAGGGGCGACGGACGGGCGTGAACGCCGCGGCGCTCAGTACGCGAACTCGCGGAACACCGGGTCCACGCTGCCGCCCCACGCGCCGTGGAACAGTTCAAGTTTGCGCTCGGCCGGGGTCTGGTTGGTGGCGACGATCTCGAGCAGCGGTTCCAGGAAGATGCTTTCGTCGGCACCGTTCTTGTTGAGGCAAGCGCGGCGCTTGAGCCCGTGGGCGGCGATCTTCAGCGCCTCCTCGGCGAGGTCACGCACCGTGCCGCCACGGAACGGCAGTTTCAGCGCGTGCTTCGGTACGCCGTCGCGCAGGGCGTGGCGCTCGGCGGTGCTGAAATCCTTGACCAGGTCCCAGGCTGCGTCCAGCGCCTGCTGGTCGTACAGCAGGCCGACCCAGAACGCGGGCAGCGCGCACAGCCGGTTCCACGGGCCGCCGTCGGCGCCGCGCATCTCCAGGTACTGCTTCAGGCGCACCTCGGGGAAGGCGGTGGTGAGGTGGTCCGCGAAGTCCTTCATGGTGGCGCGCACGCCCGGCAGCGCGGGCAGTTCGCCGGCCATGAACTTCCTGAAGTCCTGCCCCGCCAGGTCGAGGTATTGGCCGTTCTGCAGGCTGAAGTACATCGGCACGCCGAGGATGTAGTCGACGTAGCGCTCGTAGCCGAAGCCGTCGGCGAACACGAAGTCGAGCATGCCGGTGCGATCCGCATCGGTATCGGTCCAGATGTGCGAGCGATACGACAGATAGCCGTTTGGACGTCCCTCGGTGAACGGCGAGTCGGCGAACAGCGCGGTGGCGATCGGCTGCAGCGCCAGGCTGGTGCGGAATTTCTTCACCATGTCCGCTTCGGACGAGAAGTCCAGGTTCACCTGCACCGTGCAGGTGCGCGTCATCATGTCCAAGCCGAGCGAGCCGACCTTGGGCATGTACTCGCGCATGATCTTGTAGCGGCCCTTGGGCATCCACGGCATCTCGTCGCGGCGCCACTTCGGCTGGAAGCCCATGCCGAGGAAACCCACGCCCATGCTCTCGGCGACCGAGCGCACGTCCTTCAGGTGCGAGTTCACCTCGGCGCAGGTCTGGTGGATGGTCTCCAGCATGGCGCCGGACAATTCCAGTTGCCCGGCCGGCTCCAGCGTGATGGAGGCACCGTTGCGCGACAGCGCCACCGGGTTCTCGCCTTCGCGGGCGACGTCCCAGCCATAGCGGGTGGCCAGGGTCTCCAGCAGCACCTTGATGCCGCGCTCGCCCTCGAAGGTGGGCGGACGCAGCGTGTCGGTGAGGAAACCGAACTTCTCGTGCTCGGTGCCGATGCGCCAGGCCTCGCGTGGCTTCTCGCCAGCCGCCAGGTAATCGGCGAGCTGCTGGCGCCCCGCGATCGGGGTGCTCTTGACGGCGCTGGGTATGGACACGGGGGAAGCCTCGCTGGGAGTGCGCACCATGTTGGGGCTGCGGCGCGGGCACAAAAGGGGGTGACGGAAAATAATTGTACGCGACGGTACAGATGAGCCGGGAATCGGGAATAGGGAATCGGAGGAGCGTCGCCTGGCCGGCATGTTTGTCCGGTGGAAGAATCCGGGGACCGGAAAACAACAGGGCCGGCATGAAGCCGGCCCCGTCGCGACGCTTTTCTATTCCCCATTCCCGATTCCCGGCTCTTTCACCGCTTCATCGAATTGAAGAACTCGTCGTTGGACTTGGTGTTCTTCATCTTGTCGAGCATGAACTCCATCGCGGCCAGCTCGTCCATCGGGTGCAGCAGCTTGCGCAGGATCCAGATCTTGGCCAGCAGGTCCGGGTCGATCAGCAGGTCTTCGCGGCGGGTGCCGGAGCGGTTGATGTCGATCGCGGGGTAGACGCGCTTCTCGGAGATGCGCCGGCTCAGGTGTACTTCCATGTTGCCGGTGCCCTTGAACTCCTCGTAGATCACCTCGTCCATCTTGGAGCCGGTTTCGATCAGCGCGGTGGCGATGATGGTCAGCGAACCGCCTTCCTCGACGTTGCGCGCGGCGCCGAAGAATCGCTTCGGGCGCTGCAGCGCGTTGGCGTCCACGCCGCCGGTGAGCACCTTGCCGGAGCTGGGCACCACGGTGTTGTAGGCGCGGGCGAGGCGGGTGATCGAGTCGAGCAGGATCACCACATCCTTCTTGTGCTCGACCAGGCGCTTGGCGCGCTCGATCACCATCTCGGCGACCTGCACGTGGCGCACGGCCGGCTCGTCGAAGGTGGAGCTGATGACTTCGGCGCGCACGGTGCGGGCGATCTCGGTGACTTCCTCCGGCCGTTCGTCGACCAGCAGGATCATCACGTGCGCTTCGGGATGGTTGTAGGTGATCGCCTGGGCGACGTTCTGCAACATCATCGTCTTGCCGGACTTGGGCTGCGACACGATCAGGCCGCGCTGGCCCTTGCCGATCGGCGCGATCAGGTCGAGGATGCGGCCGGTGATGTCCTCGCTCGACCCGTTGCCGCGCTCCAGCTTGAACGCCTTGCGCGGGAACAGCGGGGTGAGGTTCTCGAACAGCATCTTGTTCTTCGATGCTTCCGGCGGGTCGCCGTTGATCGTCTCCACCCGCAGCATGGCGAAGTAGCGCTCGCCTTCCTTCGGATGCCGTACGCGGCCGGTGATGTAGTCGCCGGTGCGCAGGTTGAAGCGGCGGATCTGGCTGGGCGAGACGTAGATGTCGTCGGGGCCGGCCAGGTAGCTCTCGTCGGCCGAGCGCATGAAGCCGAAGCCGTCCTGCAGGATTTCCAGCACGCCCTCGGCCCAGATGCCGCCGCCGGAGCGGGCGTGCGCCTTGAGCACGTTGAAGATCACGTCCTGCTTGCGCGCGCGGGCAATGCCTTCGTGCAGGCCCAGCGATTCGGCGAACTCCAGCAGCTGCGGCGCCTTCATGCGCTTGAGCTCGGTGAGGTTGATCAGGCGGGTGTCGCTGCCCGGATCGGCGTTGTCGTCGTCCATCGGCAGGCCGTTCGGGTTCGGGCGCGGGTGGCGCTCGCCCTGCGGCCGCTGCTGGTTGTTGCGCTCGCCGCGCTCGTTGCGGCGGCGCCGGCCGCGACCGTCGCGACCTTCACGGGGGCCGTTCTGGCCCTGGTTGGAACCCTGGCCCTGGTTCTGGTTCTGGCCCTGGTTCTGGTTGGCATGGGGGTGGGCGGCGCCGGATTCCGTGTTCGCCGGGGTGTTGTTGCCCGTTGCGGCCCCGGCTTCCGTGGCGGCCGGGACGGGTGCCGGAGTTGGAGCCGGTGCGGCGGGCGCGGGCTGTTCGCTGGCGGGCGCCTTGTCGGCTGCGCCTGCCTTGGCGCTGGTGCCGCCGTCGTCGGTGGTCGCGGCGGATTTCGCGGCGACCCGGCGCGGCGCGCGGGCGCGGGGCTCGGGCTTGCCTTCGGTCACGGTGCTGGCATCGGCGCCCCGGGTTTCGGGCGGAGTCTGGTTATCGGTATCGGACACGGGCAATCCTCGCGGGGCGCCGTTGAGTTGCAGGAGGGAGGGTGTGCGTCGCGCGGAGGCGCAAGGGGACAGGACTGTCCCGACGGACGCAGATCAATCTAGCACCCGTCGTGGGGCGGCGTAAAGCGGCGCAGGCCTGCCGGACCATGCCGGACAGGCTGCGACGGACGGGTGGCTTGCGGGAAAGTCAGATGGCCTTGTCGATCATCTGGGTCAGCTGGCCCTTGCTGACGGCGCCGATCTGGGTCGCCTCGACCTTGCCGTTCTTGAACACCATCAGGGTCGGGATGCCGCGCACGCCATAGGCTCGCGGGGTCTGCTGGTTCTGGTCGATGTTGACCTTGACCACGCGCAGCTTGCCTTCGTACTGCTGGGCCAGCTCGTCCAGCATCGGCGCGATGGCCTTGCACGGGCCGCACCATTCGGCCCAGAAATCCAGCAGCACGGGGGTTTCGGATTTGAGCACCTGCTGTTCGAAGGCGTCGTCGTTCACATGGGTAATCAGGTCGCTCACCGGGGATCTCCGTGGCTTGGGGTACGCAAAAACTGCAGGCAGGGAACAATGGGGTGGCCAGCGCCACAATACAAGGAGTGGCGTCATCGGCTACACTCGGGCGCCCATGAAGCATGGGTTGAGCTGAGAGGGAGGCGGGCCGGCACGGCCAGCATCCATTCCAGCGCAACCCCGGGCACGATTCAAGAGCGGCCCTTGCAGGCCGCTTTCGGGCCGCCGTCAAAACCGGCGTCGCACGCCGCGGCGCGACCTTGCCGACCCCCGGGATTGCACGCTTCACTGCGCCACGCGCACCCGTCCTGCACCGTTTCGCGCCGGTTTTCGGCCGCCAAAGCGGGTGCAGCGCATTACGCCGCCCCAAGGCAAGGTTCCCAGTTACCCATATGTCGCAAACCGTACTCACCGATACCTTTTTCACCAACTTCGATCTTCATCCGCTGCTGCAGCAGGGCCTGGACGACAGCGGTTTCACCCGCTGCACGCCGATCCAGGAAATGACCCTGGCGCCGGCGCTGGCCGGCCGCGACGTCGCCGGCCAGGCGCAGACCGGCACCGGCAAGACCTGTGCCTTCCTGGTCGCGCTGATGAATCGCCTGCTCACCACGCCGGCCGTGGCCGAGCGCAAGGATTCGGACCCGCGCGCCCTGATCATCGCCCCGACCCGCGAACTGGCCATCCAGATCGACAAGGACGCCCAGGCGATCGGCCGCCACACCGGCCTGAAGACCGCGCTGATTTACGGCGGCGTCGACTACGACAAGCAGCGCCAGCAGCTGAAGGACGGCTGCGACATCATCATCGCCACGCCGGGCCGCATGCTCGACTACCACAAGCAGGGCGTGTTCAGCCTCAACAGCGTCGAGGTGATGGTGATCGACGAGGCCGACCGCATGTTCGACCTCGGCTTCATCAAGGATGTTCGCTTCATCTTCCGCCGCCTGCCGCCACGCGAGCAGCGCCAGGTGCTGCTGTTCTCCGCCACCCTGAGCCATCGCGTGCTGGAGCTGGCCTACGAGCACATGCACGAGGCCGAGAAGCTGGTGGTCGAGAGCGACCACGTCACCGCCGACAAGGTGCGCCAGGTGGTCTACTTCCCGGCCAAGGAAGAGAAGATGCCGCTGCTGCTGAACCTGATCGACCAGCACAAGCCCACGCGCAGCATCATCTTCGTCAACACCAAGGCCGCCGCCGAGCGCGTCACCGAGCGCGTCAAGCGTCACGGCTGCCGCGTCGGCGCGATCTCCGGCGACGTGCCGCAGCTGAAGCGGCAGAAGCTGCTGCAGCGCTTCCAGGAGGGCCAGCTGGACATCCTGGTGGCCACCGACGTGGCTGCGCGCGGCCTGCACATCCCGCATGTCAGCCACGTGTTCAACTACGACCTGCCGCACGAGGCCGAGGATTACGTGCACCGCATCGGCCGCACCGCGCGGCTGGGCGCCGAGGGCGACGCGATCAGCTTCGCCTGCGACCTGTACGCGATGTCGCTGCCGGACATCGAGGCCTATATCGGCCAGAGCATCCCGGTGGCGTCGATCGACCCTGCCTGGCTGGTGATGCCCAAGCCGCATGCCGTGGACGCGGAGTTCGCCGCGAACGCGGCGGCCGACAGCGCGGCGTTCGGCGACGTGGTCCCGCCGCGGCCGGGCGAGAAGCCGCGCCGTACCGGTGCGGGCGGCCGCGGGGGTCGTGACGGTGAGCGTGGCGCGTCGAGGCCGCGGCGCGAACACAAGCCGGCCGTGGCGGAAGCGCCGGCCGTGGCGGTCGCCGCGGCGGCGCCTGCCGCCGAGGCTGCACCGGCCAGCGACAACACCGAGGGCGCGCCGGTGGCCGGCGCCGAGGTGACCACGCCGACGCAGGCAGCGCCTTCGGGCCACCACGGCGGTCGCGGCGAACGCCGTCCGCCGCGCGAGCGCACCGCGGGCGAAGCGTCCGCCGCCGTCCACCATGCCCGCCCGTCGCGCCAGGTGGCGGTGACCTCCGGCAAGGCGGTCGAGCATGCGCGTCCGGACAAGCCCGGCCTGTTCCGCCGACTGACCCGGCTGTTCACCGGCAAGTAGCCGCGCCCGCTCCGCGCAGACGACACGCATTCGGCGATGCCGGCAGCCGCACCTGGTTGCTTCGCTTCCCTTATCCTTGGGGTCGGCATGACCACATCCAGGTGCGGGGAGCGGCGGTGATCCAGTTCGATCAAGTCAGCAAACGCTACGAAGGCGGCCACGAGGCGCTGTCGCAGCTGTCCTTCGAGGTGCCCGACGGCGAGATGGCGTTCGTCACCGGCCACTCCGGCGCCGGCAAGAGCACCTTGCTCAAGCTGCTCGGGTTGATCGAACGCCCGTCGCACGGTTCGATCAGCATGGACGGCAAGAAGCTGTCGAAGATCCGCGCCAGCGGCGTGCCGAAGTGGCGCCGGCGGGTCGGCATGGTGTTCCAGGACCATCGGCTGCTGATGGATCGCACGGTGTTCGCCAACGTGGAGTTGCCGCTGGTGATCGGTGCGGTGGCGCGCGCCGAGCGCGCCCGCCGCGTTCGTGCGGCGCTGGAGAAGGTCGGCCTGCTCGCCTACGAACGGCAACTGCCGGCCACGCTGTCTGCCGGCGAGCAGCAGCGCGTGGGCATCGCCCGCGCGATCGTGGCCCGACCGGCGCTGCTGATCGCCGACGAGCCCACCGGCAATCTCGACCCGCAGCTGGCGCTGGAGATCATGGCGCTGTTTGCCGAGTTCCAGCAGGTCGGCACCACCGTGCTGGTGGCCAGCCACGACCTGCCGCTGATCAAGCGCATGAAGAAACGCGTGATCGTGCTCGATCACGGTCGGCTGGTGGCCGACCTCGCCGCGCAGGAGGTCTTGTGAACAAGGCACCCGAGCAGCGCGCCGCGCCCGCCGACGCACCGGCGCGCAACGAACACAGCCGCGGCCGGCGCTTCGCCAGCTGGCGCGAGCACCACGGCTGGAGCGCCGCGGCGAGCCTGCGCCGTCTCGCCGCGCGCCCGCTGGGCAGCGTGCTGACGATCGCCGTGATGGGCCTGGCGCTGGCCTTGCCGCTGGCGTTCTACCTGCTGCTGGGCAACGTGCAGCGGCTGGGCGATGCGCTGGGCCAGAACCCGGCGATCAGCGTGTTCATGAAGTCCGACCAGGGCGCGCAGCAGGCGCAACTGCTGGCCAGCGACCTGGGCGCCCGTGCCGAAGTGGCGTCGGTGGCGATCAAGACGCCGCAGCAGGGCATGGACGAGCTGGCGAAGATGCAGGGTTTCTCCGGTGCGCTGCAGACGCTCGGCGACAACCCGCTGCCCTACGTGCTGCAACTGCAGCCGCGCGACGGTGCCAGCGCCGCGGCGCTGGAACAACTGGTGGCCGACGTGCGCGCGATGCGCAGCGTCGAGCTGGTGCAGGACAGCGGCCACTGGCGCCAGCGACTGGAGGCGTTGCTGGGCGTGGGCAATCGCATCGTGCTGATCGTCGCCTCGCTGCTCGCGCTGGCGGCGCTGCTGGTGGTGGGCAACACGGTGCGGGTGGATATCGCCAGTCGCAGCGAGGAGATCGGCGTGCTGCTGCTGGTCGGCGCCGGCAAGGCGTTCGTGCGCCGGCCTTATCTGTATGCGGGGATCTGGTACGGCCTGTTCAGCGGCATCCTCGCCGCCGCGCTGGCGGTGGCGATCGAGCTGGCGCTGGCGCGGCCGGTCGCACGACTGAGCGCGGCGTACGATGGCCAGTTGCAGGTGGGCGGGTTGCCGGCCTGGCTGCTGCTGGCCGTGCCCGTGGCGGCCGCGTTGCTGGGCTGGCTCGGCGCACGCCTGGTCAGCGCCTGGCAACTGCGCACGGTGGCGTGATGGCGCGGCGCGGCGGTGACGTGAATCGCAGCCTGCGACGCCCTGCTTCGGGCATCATCGACGGATCGGGGTGCGCTCTTCGGCACGGATCACGGATCAGTCGGGTGAGTGAGGCATGAGTACAAACATCAGCGGTCGTCTGCTGACCGAGGCACCGCGCGTGCTGGTGGTCGACGGGTCGCGCGTGGTGCGCAAGTTGATCGGGCGCGTGCTGAACGAGGAGCTGCCGGGCGTGGAGGTGGTCGGTTGCGACACCGGCGCCGAGGCGCAGCAGGTGCTCGGCGAGGGCGCCTTCGACTTCGTCACCATCGCGCTGCGCCTGCCGGACATGGACGGGCTGGAACTGGCGAAGTTCGTGCGCGAATCCGGCGCGCAGGCCTACGTGCCGATCGTGGTGGTGTCCGGCGACGTGGACGCGCGCCTGCACCGCCGCTCGCTGGGCGAGCACGTCACCGACTATTTCGACAAGGCGCTGGGTTTCCAGGCACTGGCCGAATTCATCCGCGGCTACGTCAGCCCGCAGGTCAGCGCCGAGGGCAGCGTGTTGTACGTGGAAGACAGCCGGGTGGTGGCGCTGGCCACCCGCCGCATGCTGGAGAAGATCGGCCTGACCGTGCGCCACGTGGTCAGCGTGGAGGATGCGATCGCCCTGCTGGAAACCGACCGCGCGCTGGGCTGGATCGGCGCCGACGTGGTGCTGACCGATGTCAGCCTGAAGGGCGAGCTGACCGGCGGCGACTTGCTCGAACACATCCGCACCGTGTTCGGCTACGGCAAGGGCCGCCTGCCGGTGCTGGTGATGACCGGCGACGAGAACCCGGCCAACCAGACCGCGCTGATCCGCGCCGGCGCCAACGACCTGGTCGAGAAACCGGTCGAGGAAAAATTGCTGATCACCAAGTTGCTGTTCCAGCTGCGCGTGGCGCGCCACCTGCGCGAGCGCGAGCGGGCCGACAAGGACGCATGAGCGGGCATCCGGTCAGGCTGGAGCCGTCCTGGAAGGCGCGCATCGGCGATTACCTGCAGCGGCCGGACATGCAGGCGCTGGCTGCCTTCCTGCGCGAGGAGAAAGAGGCCGGCAAGCGCATCTATCCGCCCGGGCCGGAGATCTTCGCCGCGTTCGCGCACACCCCGTTCGACGCCGTGCGCGTGGTGATCCTGGGCCAGGACCCGTACCACGGCCCCGGCCAGGCGCACGGCTTGTGCTTCTCGGTGCGCCCCGGCGTGCGGGTGCCGCCGTCGCTGGAAAACATCTTCAAGGAAATCCAGCGCGATCTCGGCATTGCGCGCCCTGACCACGGCTGCCTCACGCCGTGGGCCGACCGCGGCGTGTTGCTGCTCAACAGCGTGCTGACGGTGGAAGAGGGCCGCGCCGGCGCGCACGCCAATCGCGGCTGGGAAGGCTTCACCGATGCGGCAATCGACGCCTTGAACCGCGAGCGCGAAGGGATCGTGTTCCTGCTGTGGGGCAGCTACGCCCAGCGCAAGGGGCAGCTGATCGACGCCCGCAGGCATTGCGTGCTGAAGAGCGTGCATCCGTCGCCGCTGTCGGCGCATCGTGGCTTCCTCGGCTGCGGCCATTTCTCCGCAGCCAACCGCTATCTGGAAAGCCGCGGTCAAGCACCCATCGACTGGTCGCTGTCGCCGCGGGCTTCGTTTCCCGCCGGTTGAGATGCAGACGGTCGGTGCTGTCGACCGACCAGCACGGCTCGCACGTGGGCTTTCGCGCGACAGACGGCGTCGCCCAATGGATAGCCCCGGGCGACGCTGGCCGCGATGCCGGCCGCGAGCATGCAACCGGTGCCGTGCAGGCGGCGGGTAGCCACCCACGGCGCGGCGAAGCGCTGCGTGCTTTCGCCGGTAACCAGCAGATCGACCGCTTCCGGCAGCGCGGCATGGCCGCCCTTCATCAGCACCGCGTGCGGCCCGAGGGCGAGCAGGGCGCGGCCCTGTGCCGCCATGTCCGACTCGCTGCCGGCGCAGGGCGCGTCCAGCAGCGTGGCGGCTTCGGCCAGGTTCGGCGTGAGGCAGTCGACCTGCGGAAGCAGGCGCGCGCGCAGCAGCTCCAGCGCTTCGGCATCGAGCAGCCGGGTGCCCGAACTGGCGTGCAGCACCGGATCGAGCACCACGAACGACGAGCGCCGGTATTGCAGGTGCTCGGCCGCGACCGCGACGATCTCCGCGTTCGCCAGCATGCCGAGCTTGACGGCACGGATATCCATCGCCTCGAACACGGACTCCAGTTGCGCCCGCACCATCGCGGCGGACATCACCTGGATGGCGCGGATGCCGTTGGCGTTCTGCGCGGTGACTGCGGTCACCACGGTGGCGCCGTCGACGCCGAAGGCGGCGAAGGTCTTCAGGTCGGCCTGGATGCCGGCGCCGCCGCAGGAGTCGGAGCCGGCGATCGAGAGCACGCTGACCGGCGGCGGCATGCGTCTGCGCGTCATGATGGCAGGCCGGCAAGAGTCACCAGTGCCAGCTGCCGGTAGCCGCGGGATTGCAGCTGCCGCGCGGCACGCCATGCGCGCAGACCGCTCTGGCAGCACAGCACCACCCGGCGGTCGGTGGGCGGGTGTTCGGCAGTGAACGCGGCGAGGCGTTCCGGAGTGAAGCGCAAGGCGTTCGCCAACGGCGAGGTCGGCGCTTCGTCAAGACCGCGCAGATCGATCACGACGTCGCGGGGCGTGACCTCGTCGACGTCGATGAAGCGCAGCACCTCGCCTGCGGTTTCGCCGGCGTGGTGGAAGTCGAAGCCGCCGAACGCCAGTCGGCTGGCGTCGAAACTCGTCAGTCGACCCAGCGGCGACGGCTCGATGCCCAGCAGCCACTGCAGCACGAATTGCGCCTGCAGGCTGCCAAGCAGGCCGACGACGCTGCCGAGCACGCCGGCGCTGCTGCAGCTGGCGGCGCGTGCGGGCATCTCGGGAAATACCGCGCGGTAGCTGGGTGCGCCGGCGCAGAAGCCGGCGACGTAGCCGGCCAGGCCGACCGCCGACGCGCTGATCAGCGGCGTGTGCTGCTGCAGGCAGGCGTCGCTCAAGACGTAAGTGGCGGCGAGGCTGTCCGCGGCATCGACGACGATGTCGGCCGTGGCGACCAGCGCCGCTGCGTTGCCTGGTGTCAGCCGCTGCGGCCGTGCTTCCACGGCGATGGTCGGATTCAGGCGCAGCAGGGCCGCGTGCGCCGCTTCCACCTTGCGAGCGCCGATGTCGGCCATCGTGTAGAGCGGTTGCCGGTGCAGGTTGCTCTCTTCGACGCGGTCAGGGTCGACGACGATCAGCCGGCCGATGCCAGCGGCGGCCAGGTAGTGCAACACGGGACAGCCGAGACCGCCGGCGCCGATCACCAGCACCCGTGCGGCCGCGAGTCGGGCCTGGCCGGTCGGGCCGACGTCGGGCAGGGCGATCTGGCGCGCGTAGCGATCGGTCATGCGCGCGCACCGGCGAAATCGACCCAGTCCGTGACGCGGAGAGTCGGGTCCGGATGCCGGGTCACGTCGCTGACCATGGCGACGCTGTCCGCGCCGGCATCGAAACAGCCGGCGGCGCGTTCCAGCGTGATGCCGCCGATCGCCACCAGTGGCCGCGCGCCGATCCGCCGCTTCCACTCGCCAATGCGCGGCAAACCCTGCGGCGCCCACGGCATCGCCTTGAGCGTGGTCGGATAGATCGGGCCCAGCGCGACGTAGTCCGGGGCGAGCGCCAGCGCCCGCTCCAGCTCGGCGTGATCGTGCGTGCTGATGCCGAGCTTCACGCCGCGCGCGCGGATCGCCGGCAGGTCCGCCGCGAGCAGATCCTGCTGGCCGAGGTGGATGAAGTCGGCGCCTTCGTCCAGCGCGATCTGCCAATGGTCGTTGACCACCAGTTGCACGTGTCGCGCGCGGCAGATTGCCAGCGCCGCGCGCACTTCACGACGGATCAGCTCCGGCGGCTGTTCCTTGATGCGCAACTGCAGCAGCCGGACGCCGAGCGGGGCGAGTCGACCCACCCAGTCGGCGCTGTCCACGATCGGGTAGAACGCGGGGAACGCGTTCATGCCAGCCACGCCGTGCCCGCGACCGGCGTCGAGGGCACGGCGAGATCGCGCGGCTCCATCGGCTGCGCCTCGAAGCCGGCGCGACCCGCCTCGACCGCCCGGGCGAACGCCCCGGCCATCGCCACCGGATCGCCGGCCATCGCCACCGCGGTGTTCAGCAGCACGCCGTCGACGCCCAGTTCCATCGCCTGCACCGCGTGGGACGGGCGGCCGATGCCGGCGTCCACGATCAGCGGCACGTCCGGGAAATGCGCGCGCAATGCACGCAGGCCGAACCCATTGTTGAGGCCGCGGCCGCTGCCGATCGGCGCGCCCCACGGCATCAGCACGCGGCAGCCGGCCTGCAGCAGGCGATCAGCCACCACCAGGTCTTCGGTGGTGTACGGAAACACCTCGAAGCCGTCGGCGGCCAGTTCGGCCGCGGCCTCGACCAGGCCGAACACGTCGGGCTGCAGCGTGTCGGCATCGCCGATCACTTCCAGCTTGATCCATGCGGTGTGGAAGATGTCGCGCGCCATCTTCGCGGTGGTCACCGCCTCCTTCGCCGAGTGGCAGCCGGCGGTGTTCGGCAGCACGCGCACGCCGAGGCCGCGGATCAGCGACCAGAAGTCCTGGCCGCTGCGCTGCGTGCCGGCTTCGCGACGCAGCGACACGGTGACCACCTCGGTAGCCGAGGCGCGCACCGCGTCGGCGAGGATCGCCGGCGAGGGGTAGCGTGCGCTGCCCAGCAACAGGCGCGATGCCAGTTCGACGTCGTAGAGCTTCATCGCTCAGCCGCCCTGCATCGGGGCGAGGATTTCCAGCGCATCGCCATCGGCAAGAAGCAACTCTTCGCGTGCGCCTGCCGGCACGAACACGCCGTTCACGGCGGTGGCGACGGCGGCCTGCCGATAGCCGAGCACTTCGAGCGCCTGTGCCAGGCGGGCCACCTGCAGGTCGTGGCTGACGCCATTCACGCGGATGTGCATGCGGGGGTTTCCGTGGTGTGGGGGAAAATCAGCCGTGCGGCCTGTTGCGCCATGGCGGGCGCCAGCAGGAAGCCATGGCGGTAGAGTCCGTTGAGGTACACGGTGCGGCCGCGCCTGAGCACGCGCGGCAGGTTGTCGGGGAAGGCCGGGCGCACGCCCACGCCCAGTTCCAGGATCTCGGCCTCGGCGAACGCCGGGTGCAGCGCATAGGCGGTGTTGAGCACGTCCATCGCCGAACGCACCGTCATCGGATCATGGCTGCTGCTTTCCAGCAGCGTGCCGCCAAGCATGAATACGCCGTCGCCGCGCGGCACCACATACAACCCGAAACGCGGATGCAACAGGCGCACCGGGCGCGACAACTGGATGTCAGGCGAGCGCACGACGATCATTTCGCCGCGCACGCCGCGCAGATCTTCCAGCGTGTCGCGCGCCGCAAGGCCGCGGCAATCGACTATCCGGTCCGCATCGATGCGCGCGGCATCGGCGTCCACGCCGTAGCGGATCGTCACGCCCGCGGCGGTCAGTTGCGCGGCCAGTGCGGGCAGCGCACGACGCGGATCGAGGTGGGCTTCGTCGGGGAAGAACAGACCCTGGCGGAAACGCCCGGCCAGCTCCGGTTCCAGCGCGCCGATGCGCTCGGCATCGATCGGTTCGAAGCGTTCGGTACGCCGGCCGAACAAGGCCAGCTCGCCGGCGTCGCGGGTGGCCGTGACGACCAACGTGCCGCGCTGCACGGTCCCGTCGAAATGGCGCTGCCACCACGCGACGGCGGGCGCGCCCAGCGTCGCCACCTGCGGTTCGGCGGTGGCCTGCTCGCACCAGGGCGCCAGCATGCCGCCGGCGACCCACGCGCAAGCCTCGGCGTGGTCTGGCGCGCGCTCGATGATCTCCACCCGGGCGCCGCGCCCGGCCAGCTCCACCGCCGTGACCAGGCCGGCGATGCCTGCACCGAGAATGCCGATGCGCATGGGCCCTACTCCCCGGTCGGTACGTAGAGCGTGGCGCCGCGTTCGACGAACTCGCGCGACTTGCCGTCCATGCCGGCGCGCAGCGCGGTCTCCTCCATCGCGCGCACCTCGCGGCGCAGGTCCTGGGTGATCTGCATCGAGCAGAATTTCGGCCCGCACATCGAGCAGAAATGCGCGGTCTTGTGCGCCTCCTTCGGCAGGGTGGCGTCGTGGTAGGCGCGCGCCGTGTCGGGATCGAGCGACAGGTTGAACTGGTCCTCCCAGCGGAATTCGAAGCGCGCGCGCGACAGCGCGTCGTCGCGGCGCTGCGCGGCCGGGTGGCCCTTGGCGAGGTCGGCGGCGTGCGCCGCGATCTTGTAGGTGATGACGCCGGTCTTGACGTCGTCGCGATTCGGCAGGCCGAGATGTTCCTTCGGCGTGACGTAGCAGAGCATGGCGGTGCCGAACCAGCCGATCATCGCCGCGCCGATGCCCGAGGTGATGTGGTCGTAGCCCGGTGCGATGTCGGTGGTCAGCGGGCCCAGCGTGTAGAACGGCGCCTCGGCGCAGTGCTCCAACTGCTTGTCCATGTTGAGCTTGATCTTGTGCATCGGCACATGGCCAGGCCCTTCGATCATCACTTGGCAGCCGTGTTCCCACGCGATCCGGGTCAGCTCGCCCAGGGTTTCCAGCTCGGCGAACTGGGCCGCGTCGTTGGCGTCGGCGATCGAGCCGGGGCGCAGGCCGTCGCCCAGCGAGAAGGCGACGTCGTAGCGGCGCATGATCTGGCAGATCTCGGCGAAGTGTTCGTACAGGAAACTCTCGCGGTGATGGCTCAGGCACCAGCGCGCCATGATCGAACCGCCGCGCGAGACGATGCCGGTGACCCGCTGCGCGGTCAGCGGCACGTGCTGCAGGCGCACGCCGGCGTGGATGGTGAAATAGTCCACGCCCTGCTCGGCCTGCTCGATCAGGGTGTCGCGGAAGACCTCCCAGTTCAGCCGGGCCGGATCGCCGCCGACTTTTTCCAGCGCCTGGTAGATCGGCACGGTGCCGATCGGCACCGGCGAGTTGCGGATGATCCACGAGCGGATGTTGTGGATGTTGCGGCCGGTGGACAGATCCATGAGGGTGTCCGCGCCCCAGCGGGTCGCCCACACCAGTTTCTCGACCTCCTCGGCCACGCCGGAAGACACCGCGGAGTTGCCGATGTTCGCGTTGACCTTCACCAGGAAGTTGCGCCCGATCACCATCGGCTCCAGCTCGCCGTGGTTGATGTTGGCCGGGATGATGGCGCGACCCAGCGCGATCTCGCTGCGCACGAATTCGGGCGTGACGAAGGCGGGCAGGGCCGCGCCGAAGGCTTCGCCGTCGGCCAGCCGGGCGGCGGCATCCTCATGCACCTGGGTGCGCCCCAGGTTCTCGCGCTGGGCGGCGTAGACCATTTCCTCGGTGATGATGCCGGCCCGGGCGAACTCCAGCTGGGTCACCGGTTGGCCTGCCTCGCCCATGCGCAGCGTGCGCGGCGCGGGACACGGCGCCACCAGCCGTTCCGCGCCCACTCCGCCGTTGTCTTCCGGGCGGGTGGCGCGGCCTTCGATGGCCGGAAAGCCGCGCGCCTCGATCCAGGCGTCGCGCAGCGGCGGCAGGCCCGCTGCGAGATCGATCCGGGCATCGTCGTCGGTGTACGGCCCGGACGGATCGTAGACGTGCAGCGTCGGCGTCAGCGGATCCTTCAGCGTGATCTCGCGCATCGGCACGCGCAGCGACGGATGCCCGGGCGGAGTCACGTAGACCTTGCGCGAACCGCGGATTGGCCCGGTGGTGACGGTCGAGGGTGCGGCGGCAGCGGCGGATTGGTTCATGGATCTCCTCCTTGGATGGAGATCCGGGGCGTGACGCTGCAACGGCGCACGGGCGCGCCGACTGGGGCCGCCCATGGTGATTCCCGTTCCTACGCCGGCATGACCCGGATCAGGTTCAAGGGTCAGCTCGCGCTATCTCAGCCCCTTGCGGGGCACCCCTCGGAATGCGCCGGAGGATGGCGGCGCGGGTTGGTGGCTGTCAAGCCGGCACGGCTGGATCGCGGACACGGCGCGGAGGGTTTGTGCGGCGGCTGACACGGTGCCATGACACGTTTTGAACGGCGTGCCGGGCAAGCTGGTCTTTACTCCCGGGACGGCTGGACAGTCGTCGCAAATATATGTACCATGCAGTTCATTAAAAGCCCGGAACCAAAGGCCGGGCTTAGCACTCCAATCACCCGAGTGCTAAACTTCGACGTCTTGCAGGAGGTTCCACCCATGTCCCAAGCCCTGGTGACCGCCAACTTCCCCTTGCCCAGCGTGGTTGGCAGCCTGGATGCCTACATTTCCGCAGTGCATCGCATCCCGGTGCTCAGCGTGGAAGAGGAACAGGCGTTGTCGCGTGATTATCTGCAGCAGGACAACTTGGACGCGGCCAAGAAGCTGGTGATGTCGCACCTGCGTTTCGTGGTGCACGTGGCGCGCGGCTACTCCGGCTACGGCCTGCAGCTTGCCGACCTGATCCAGGAAGGCAACATCGGCCTGATGAAGGCGGTCAAGCGTTTCGACCCGGACATGGGCGTGCGCCTGGTCAGCTTCGCGGTGCACTGGATTCGCGCCGAGATGCACGAGTTCATCCTGAAGAACTGGCGCATCGTGAAGGTCGCCACCACCAAGGCGCAGCGCAAGCTGTTCTTCAACCTGCGCAAGAGCAAGAAGCGCCTGGGCTGGATGAACGCCGCCGAGGTGAGCACGGTGGCGAAGGATCTCGGCGTGCCCGAGGCGACCGTGCGCGAGATGGAGTCGCGGCTGTCCGGTCGGGACGTGGGTTTCGAGGCGCCGGTGGATGCCGACGACGACGCCAAGCCGGCACCCGCCGCGTTCCTGATCGACCACGGCGCCGACCCATACGAGAACGTGGCCGACGAAGACCAGGCCGACAGCCAGTTGCAGACGCTGACCGATGCGCTGGGCCACTTGGACGCCCGCTCGCGCGACATCATCCAGCGTCGCTGGCTGGACGACGAGAACAAGGCCACGCTGCAGGATCTGGCCGACGAGTACGGCGTCTCGGCCGAGCGCATCCGCCAGGTCGAAGCCAACGCGATGAAGAAGATGCGCGCGTTGTTCGCGATGTAATGTGAGTCCCTCACAAGAGCTCGCACATCCATGTGCGGACTTCCGGAACGAGCGGCGATGTTGGCCTTGCTGCGCGGAGTTCCTGCAACGGCATCGACGGCCCGGGAAACCGGGCCGTTTTGCATGGGCTCATTCGTCGTGCGGCGGCGCCGTGCCGCTGACGATGCGGGCCTGGCGCTGGTGCGTCCAGTAGGCCCAGGCCCAGTCCAGCATCACCGCCAGGCGGTTGCGGAAGCCGATCAGAAAATAGATGTGCACCAGCAGCCAGACGATCCACGCCGGCAGTCCGGACATCTGCAGCTTGCCGAACTGCGCCACCGCCGCCATGCGGCCGATGGTGGCCAGCGAGCCGGCGTCGCGGTAGCGGAATGGCGGCCGCGGGCGGTCATCGCCGCGCAGTCGCCGTGCGATCGTGGCGGCCACGTACTTGCCCATCTGCTTGGCCGCCGGCGCCACGCCGGGGACCGGCGAGCCATCCGGCCGGAGCACGCTGGCGAGATCGCCGATGACGAACACCCCGGCGTGGCCGGGCACGCCGAGATCCTCGTCGACGCGCACGCGGCCAGCCTTGTCCAGCGGCACCCCGAGCATGGCGCCCACCGTCGAGGCAGCCACGCCCGCGGCCCACAGCACGGTGCGCGCGGGCAGGCGGCGCTCGCCGAGCTTCACGCCCGCGGCGTCGATCATCGTCACCGGCACACCGGTATGTACCTCCACGCCCAGGCGTTCGAGTTGGCGGCGTGCCTTGTCCGACAGCACCGGGTCGTAGCCGGCCAGCAGCCGCGGCCCTGCTTCAACCAGCCGCACGCTGGCATTGCGCGAATCGAAGTGGCGGAACTCCCCGCGCAGCGTATGCCGCGCCAGCTCGCCCAGCGTGCCGGCCAGTTCCACGCCGGTGGAACCGCCGCCGACCACGACGAAATTCAGCCACGCCTGGCGCCGCTCCGGATCGTCTTCGCGCTCGGCCTGTTCGAATGCGAGCAACACCCGGCGCCGAATCGACTGCGCGTCGTCGAGCGTCTTCAGCGCCGGCGCGAACGGCGCCCATTCGTCGTGGCCGAAGTAGGCATGGGTGGCGCCGGTGGCGATCACCAGCCAGTCGTAGTCGAGCCAGCGCGAGCCGCAGCCCACCCGACGGGCGGCCAGGTCGACCGCGGTCACCTCTTCCATCAGCACGGTGAGGTTGCGTTGCCGCCGCAGGATGTGCCGCAGCGGTGCGGCGATCGAGGTGGCGGAAAGGCTGGCGGTGGCCACCTGGTAAAGCAGGGGCTGGAACAGATGGTGGTTGCGGCGATCGATGAGCGTGATCTGCGCGTCTGCGCCTGCCAGCCGTCGCGCCGCGCTCAACCCGCCGAAGCCTCCGCCGAGAATCAGGATGCGGGGCTTGCCCGCATCGGCAACACGTGGATCGCTCATTGCTGCAGCATGCGCGCCGTGCCGTGCACGCCGCGTCGACCGCGCAGGCGCCGGCTCACGGCTGCCGCGTCGCCGGCATGCGCAGCGCCATGCCCTTGAGCACGTTCAGCGCCTGCGCCAGCGCGTAATCGCTGGTGGCCAGCCTGGCGTCGGCGGCGCTGCCGTCGTCGTCGATGTCGGTTGCAGTGGCTGCCTTCTCGTTGGCGAGGTGGTTGGGCAGATCCGCCTCGGAGCTGATCAGCACCGGCGGGTGGTCGGCCTGGCTCACCGCGAGGTCGGCCAGCGCGATGTCCGGCTTGATTCCCTCGGCCTGGATGGAGGTGCCGTTGGGCGTGTAGTAGCGCGCCGTGGTGATCTTCACCGCATGGTCGGCATCCAGCGGCAGCACGGTCTGCACCACGCCCTTGCCGAAGCTGCGCTGGCCCATGGTCAGCGCGCGGTGATTGTCTTTCAGTGCGCCGGAGACGATCTCGGCGGCCGAGGCGGTGCCGTGGTTGGTCAGCACGATCATCGGCGCGCCGCCCAGCAGGTCGCCGGGGTGGGCGCTGAAGCTCATGTTGGCGTCGGGCAGCCGCCCGCGCGTGGTCACGATGACGCCGCTGTCGAGGAAGTCGTCGCCGACGGCCACGGCCGCGGTGAGCAGGCCGCCGGGGTTGTTGCGCAGGTCCAGCACGGCGCCCTTCTGCGGGCCGTTCCTGGTGACCAGCTCGCCCAGTTTCTTCTGCAGGTCGGCGGCGGTGTCATCCTGGAACTGGCTGATGCGGATGTAGGCGTAGCCGGGTTCCAGTTCGCGCACCTTGACGCTGCTGACCGAGATCAGTTCGCGCACCAGCGGCATGTCGACCAGCTTGTCGCTGCCCTCGTGCATGATGGTGAGGGTGATCTTGCTGCCCGGCTTGCCGCGCAGCCGCTGGAACATCTCGTTGACGTTCTGCGGGTCCACCAGCTTGCCGTCGATCTTGACGATGTTGTCGCCCGGCTTGATGCCGGCGCGCGCGGCGGGCGTGTCGTCGATCGGCGAGACGATCCTGAGCCCGCCATCCACCTGCAACACCTCGATGCCCAGGCCGCTGTACTGGCCGGAGGTGTCCTCGCTGAGCTGCTGCAGGCCCTCCTTGTCGAGGTACTCGCTGTGCGGGTCGAGCCCGGCCAGCATGCCGGTGATGGCCGCCTTCATCAAGGTCTTGTTGTCGACCTTCTCGACGTAGGCCTGGCGCACCATCTGGTAGACGCGGCTGAAATTGCGGATGTCCTGCAGGTCCACCGGGTCGGCCGCGGCGGTGCTGCCGGCGCGGGCCGGTTCGCCCGCGCTGGCCGCGCTGGCGGGCGTGGTCTGCGCCTGACCGGCGCCGGCGGCCAGCAGCGACAGGAAGGCCATGCAGGTGGCCGCTCTACGGTGGGAACAAGGCATGCAGTTGACTCCGCTCGACGGAAAGACGGCGCGCCGCAGCGCCGCCGAAGTATGGCAGGAGGTGGGACCGCCGGATCGCGCAACAATTCACCACGCCGTGCGGCGGTGCCTCAGCCGTGCTTGCGCAGCCAGCTGGCCGGGTCCACCGGCTGGCCATTCTTGCGCAGCTCGAAATACACGCCGGTGTTGACGCCGGTGACCGCGCTGGCGGTGCCGATCGCCTCGCCGGCCTCGACCTCGTCGCCAACGCCGTGCAGCAGGCTTTCGTTGTTGCCGTACATGCTCATCCAGCCGTTGCCGTGGTTGAGGATGAGCAGCATGCCGTAACCGCGCAGGAAGCCGGCGTAGATCACCCGCCCGCGCGCCACCGCGTGCACCTCGCTGCCGGCGGCGGCCTTGATCAGCACGCCGTTGCCGAACGGGTTGACCGTACCGCTGGCCGGCCACGGCAGCTTGCCGCGGATGTCAGCCGAGCGCGACGGCGGCGGCTGGCCGCGTTGCGGCGCGGCGGCCTCGTCGATGGCCTTCTGCAATTTGTCGAGCAGCTGGTTGAGCGATTGCGCGTTCTGTTTCATCGCGGCCAGGCGCTGCGCCTGGTCCTTGTACTTCGCGTCGGTTTCCGCGGCCAGCTTCTGCCGCGCCGCGCGTTGCCGCGCCAGCTGCTGCGCCTGCTGTTCGCGCTGGGCCTTCGTCGCCTGCAGCGTCTGCTGCTGGGCCGCGATCGAGCTTTCCAGTTCCTGCAGGCGGGCCAGGTCGCCCATCAGTTTCTCCACGCGCTGCACGCGATCGCGCTGGAAGTACTGCGAGTAGACCAGCGCGCGGGCGATCCGGGCCACGTCCTCGTCGCCGAGCAGCAGGCGCAGGTCCGAACCGTGGCCCAGGGTGTAGGTGGCGCGCAGCAGGTCGGCGATCGCGGCGCGCTGGTGCTGCAGTTCGCCTTGCAGCGTGTCGCGCTGCTGTTGCAGCTCGTCGAGCTGCTTTTGTCCCGCCGCCAGCGCGGCATCGGTCTCGCGCACGGCCCTGGCCGCGGCGGCCAGCGCATTGGCCTGCTTCGCCAATTCCGCGTTCATGCTGTCGCGCCTGGCCGCGGTGTCGGCCTGCTCGGCGGCCAGCGCCTCCATCTTGCGGCGCAGGTCGGCCAGCTTCTGCCTGGCGGCGGCCTGTTCGGCGCGGCTCCCGTGCTGGCCGGCCGGCGCGGCGGGTGCGGCGTACGTCACGCCGAGGCAGGCAACGATGAGCAGCGCGCCGAGCACGCGGCGGATCGAACGGGATGGATTGCGCATCGGTCGATTATCACCGAGCCCGCGGCGCGGGGCGAGCGTGCCGGCGACGGTGCTATGTTGGCGCGATATCCGCGGCGCCACGGTGCGGCGCCGACGAAACGTCGAGAGAGGGTGTGGGTGCATGTGCGTGATCGCGTTTGCCTGGCGAGTCCATCCACGCTGGCGCCTGTTGCTGGCCGGCAACCGCGACGAGTTCCATGCGCGGCCCAGCGCCGCGCTGGCGCGTTGGGACGATGCGCCTATCCTCGCCGGCCGCGATCTGCAGGCCGGCGGCAGCTGGCTCGGCGTATCCGATGGGGGGCGTTGCGCGGTGGTGACCAACGTGCGTGATCCGCGCGACCCGCAGCTCGGCGCCTCGCGCGGCCTGCTGATCCGCGACTACCTGACGGGCGCCGAGGATGCCGCCGCGCATGCGGAGCACCTGCTGCGCGTGGCTGCGGACTATCGCCCGTTCAACCTGCTCACCTTCGATGCGCAGGCGGCGTTCTATCTCGGCAACCGGCCGCAGCCGGAGGCGCAGGCGGTCACGCCCGGCGTGCACGGCCTGTCCAACGCCGACTTCAATACGCCGTGGCCGAAGACGCGCGCGCTGATGCAACGCCTGCAGCGCTGGATCGACGATGGCGACGACACCAACTTCGCCGCGCTGTTCGCCGCGCTGGCCGACGAGCAACTCGCGCCGGACGAGCATTTGCCGGACACCGGCGTTGGCCTCGAGCAGGAGCGCCGGCTCTCCAGTGCCTTCATCCGCGGCGCCGATTACGGCACCCGTGCCAGTACCGTGGTGGCGATCGACCATGACGGCGCCGGCGTGATCGCGGAGCGTCGCTTCGGTCCGCACGCGCGCTACCTCGGCGAAACCTTGCTGCGTTTCGGTGGCCGATTGCCGGCCTGAGCGGACAGCGTTCACCTACGCAGCCCGGCGGCGCAGCCGGCTGGGTGGGCCGCCGGGCGGCGGGCAGGCTGGTTCCCTGGTCCGGGTCGAGGGGATGGGCATGCGCAAGGGATGGCTTCTGCTGGCGGCGATCGTGCCGCTCGCCCACGGCGTGCACGCGGGTTGCCCGGACTGGCCGCCCGCGCGGGCGCAACAGGAGTTGCTGGCGCTGCACGATCGCCTCGACGGCTGGAACCACGCCTATCGCGTCGAGGGCGCCGCGCCGGTGGACGATGCGGTGTACGACCAGGCCTTGCAGCGGTTCGAGCAATGGCGCCGCTGCTTCCCCGGGCAGGCGCCGGCGGCGCTGAACCACCTGGGTGATGCCGGTGGCCGGGTCACTTCGCCGGTGGCGCAGACCGGCCTGGCCAAGCTGCCCGATGCCGCCGCCCTGGCGCAGTGGATGCGCGCGCGCGGCGACCAGGATCTGTGGGTGCAACCGAAGGCGGACGGCGTCGCGGTCACGCTGCTCTACGTCGATGGACGCCTGCGCCAGGCCAGCAGTCGCGGCGACGGTTTGCACGGCTCGGACTGGACCGGACAGGCGCGGCGGATCGCCGCGATCCCCAGGCACCTGCCGCATGCGCCGGCGCGCGTGGTGCTGCAGGGCGAGCTGGTCTGGCGCCTGCCCGGCCACGTGCAGGCCACGGACGGCGGCCTCAACGCGCGTTCGGCGGTGGCCGCGGCGATGGCGCGCGATGAGCTCGGCGATGCGGCCGCGCACATCGGCCTGTTCGTGTGGGATTGGCCCAGCGGCCCGCCCGACATGCCGGCGCGGCTGGCAGGATTGCAGGCGATGGGGCTGGCCGACAGCGTGCGCTACACGCAACCGGTCGCCTCGCTGGCCGAGGTGGAGCGCTGGCGTGAGCAGTGGTATCACCACGCGATGCCGTTCGCGGCCGATGGCACCGTCGTGCGCCAGGGCCGGCGGCCAGCCGCCGCGAGCTGGCGTGCCGCGCCGCCGGAGTGGGCGGTGGCATGGAAGTATCCGGCTGCCTCCGCATTGGCCGAGGTGCGCGCGGTGGAATTCACCGTCGGTCGCAGCGGCCGTATCACGCCGGTGCTGCAACTGGAGCCGGTGCAACTGGACGACCATCGGGTGCAGCGCGTCAGCGTGGGCTCGCTCAAGCGCTGGCGCGAGCTCGACATCCGTCCCGGCGACCAGGTCGAGGTGGTGCTCGCGGGCTTGACCATTCCGCGCCTGCAGTCGGTCGCCTGGCGCGCGCTGCAGCGCGCGCCGGTGACGTCGCCGGACCCGCGCATGCACGGGCCGCTGACCTGCTGGCAGGCCACGCCGGGTTGCGAGCAGCAGTTTCTCGCCCGGCTGGCATGGCTCGGCGGCCACCACGGACTGCAGCTGGAAGGGTTGGGCGAGGGCACCTGGCGGGCGCTGGTCGACGCGGGCCTGGTACGTCATCTGCTGGACTGGATGAGTCTCACGCCGTCGCAGCTGGCCGCCGTGCCCGGCCTCGGCGCGAACCGCGCGGCCGCGTTGGCGCGGGCCTTCGCCAGTGCGCGCGAGCGTCCGTTCGCGCGCTGGCTGCAGGCGCTGGGCGTGCCGGCCGGACAGGCGCGCGGAGCGGCCGACTGGCCGACGCTGGAGGCGCGCGGAGCAGACGATTGGCAGGCGCAGGAGGGCGTCGGTGCCGGCCGCGCGAACCAGCTGGTGGCGTTCTTCGATTGCGCCGAAGTTCGCGAGCAGGCCGCGCGCCTGCATGCAGCCGGCGTGCCCGGCTTCTGAAGCTCAGCTCTTCAGTTCGCCGTCGTGGTAATACCAGCGGCCGTCTTCGCGCACGAAATGGCTGGTCTCGTGTTGCCGCTGCGCGCGACCGCCGCCGAGGCGATAGCGGGCGACGAACTCCACCGTGGCGTGGTCGGCATCGATCATCTGCTGGCGCCGCACCTCCAGCCCCAGCCAGGTCGGCGCAGGCTGCTGCGCGGCCAGCCGCAGCGAGGCGGGGCGGGTGTCGGCGTGCCAGCTGGCCAGCAGGTAATCCTCCCGCTTGAGCACGTAGGCGCTGTAGCGCGAACGCATCAGCTGCTCGGCGCTGGCAGCGGGGGCGCCGTCGTGCAGCGGGCCGCAACAGGCGGTGTAGCCGGCGGGGTTGCCGCAGGGGCAGGGGGTCAGCGTGTCGATCGACTTCATGCGGCCTTTGTACCTGCTTCGGCCCCGACTTGCAGGTTCAGCCGTGCATGCGCTGCCATACGCGGCAGCGGTTGTGCGCCGGCATCGCGACGTCGAGCAGCAGGTGGAAGCCCGCGGCCTCGGCCAGCGCGTCCACCGCCTCGGCGTTGCGGATCGCCATGTGCGCGCCGCGCGTGCGCAGCCAGGCGTCGAACGCGGCGTTGCTGGCGCTGGTGTAGCGGCCATGCTGGTTGAACGGCCCGTAGATCGCCAGCACCGCATCGGCGGTGGTGACCGCGGGCAGCCGGGCGAACAGCCGCTGCACTTCCGCCCAGCTCATGATGTGCAGCGTGTTGGCACTGAACACCGCATCGAAGGGGCCGGCCGGCCAGTCGCCATTGACGTCCAGCTCCAGTGGCGGCGGCGTATTCGGCAATGCCGCCTCATCCAGCCAGGCGCAGATGCCCGGGAGATTCTCGGCGCGGTCGGAGCATTGCCAGTTCAGCCAGGGCATCGCCGCGGCGAAGTGCACCGCGTGCTGGCCGGTGCCGCTGCCGATCTCCAGCAGGTGCCGGCATCCGGCGACGTGCCGGCGCAGCACGCCGAGGATGGATTCGCGGTTGCGTTCGCACGCAGGCGAGTGGGGTTTGTCCACGCCCGCGCCACGCTCAGGCGGGGCGACCGCGCAGCACGCGCGCCGGCAGCATCAGCAACGCGCCGAGGAAGGCGAACACCGCGCTCACGGTGATGCCGACCAGCCGCAGCGGCAGCAACACCAGCCACACGATCGGGTACAGCACCAGGGCGAGCAGGGCGATCGGCCAGCAGAACACCAGCAGCAACAGCCAGAGCAGGAAACCGACCATGCGTTGATCCTCCGCAGGGGTGGGGACGCCGGCACTGTAGCGCAGCGCGCGGCGCGCGCGCAGATGACTCCCGACACCCCCCGCCGCGATTCAGGCCATCGGGCTCACGCCGATCAGCCACAGGTGCAGCCACAGCACGAAGGCGAGCCAGAGCGCGCCGCCGATCACCACGGTGAGCACGTCGCCCTGCACCGTGCCGGCAGCGTAGACGGCGGCTTCGCGGCGATCGCGCCGGCGCGAGACGGCGAACAGCACGACCGCCCACAGCAGGAACGCGCCGAACAGCACCATGTCGTGCAGCATGCCGGTGGCCAGCAGGTGGCCGAATGCCCACACCTTCACCGCCAGCACCTGCGGGTGATGCAGCTTCTCCTTGAAATGGTTGCGCGGCACCCGCGCCGCGATGAACAACACGAAGGCCACCAGGGTGAACAGCGCATTGAGATGGCGCAGCCACAGCGGCGGCACATACAGCAACACCGGTTGCTGGCGCGCCAGTCCGAAGCCCCAGCAGAGCAGCACGAAACCGGCGATCGCCACCGCGGCATACAGCGCCTTCCAGCGCATCAGGCCCATCCGCGCGATCTGCCGCCCCCGCCAGTCGTCGGCGAAGATGCGCAGCGAGTGGATGCCGAGGAACAGCACGAGGCCGAGAATCAACACGAGCATGGCGGGGTGACTCCGATGGCGGCGACGAAGGTCGAGGATAGGCCAGCGCGGCGCCGCGGCCCAGTGACATCCGTCAGGCGACGGGTTCGACGTGCACGACCAGCGCCACCGCATTTGGGTGCAAGGTCATCGATGCCGCGCCCGACGAAGGTCGCCAGGCATCGCCTGCTTGCAGCGTACCGTCGACGCAGTCGATGGCGCCGCGGGCGCAGTACACCAGCACGGTGGCGGCGCCCGTCGCGTGCGCTCCGGTATTCCGCCACACTTCGATGCCGCCGCGCGCGCGGCCGCGGTGCAGCATCAGGTTGAAGTCGCGGGTGGGGCCGCCGGCCAGTGCCACCTCGACCTTCGCCTCGCCGGGAAACGCGAACGGCACAAACGGAGCGGTCAGCGCGTGGCTGCGGCCGTCATCCAGCGTCATGGTGAAGCCGGCCCCGTCGAGAAGCGCGATCTGCCGGTCGATGCCGGGAAACGCGGAGAACGGCGCGGCGCTGTCGACCTCGGCGAGGCTGACGCGCCACAGGAAATCGTCCATGCCGGCGGCGGACGGCTGGACGGCTATTTCGCGGGTGCGGCCCAGGCCGTTCTTCCACGGCCGCAGCGGGCAGTCGGACAGGCGGACGATCATGCGGTTCTCTCGATGACGCGCTCGAACGGCGGCAATGCGCGCAGCATGCCGCTGCCGTAGCGCTTGGTGACCACGCGGCGGTCCAGCAACACGATGCGGCCGTGGTCGGTTTCGCTGCGGATCAGGCGGCCGCAGTACTGGGTGAGCAGGCGGGTAGCCTCGGGCACGCTGACCTCGATGAACGGGTTGCGGCCGCGCGATTCCAGCCACTCGGCGTAGGTCGCGCCGACCGGGTCGGTGGGCACGGCGAACGGCAACTGGGTGATCACCACCGTCTCGCACAGCTTGCCGGGCAGATCGAGGCCTTCGCCGAACGAGGCGAGGCCGAACAGCGTGCTGCCCTTGCCGGCCTCGATGTCGGCGCAGTGCTCGGCGACCAGTTGCGACTTGCCCAGCGACCCTTGCGCGCGGACCTTGCGCACGTGCGCGATCGGCAATTTCTGCAGCACGCGGTCGAGTTTCGCGCGCGAGGTGAACAGCACCAGGTTGCCGGCGTCCCAGTCGAGGTGGTCAGCCAGCCAGGCGCTGATTTCCTCGGCGTGCGCCTCGCGCGCGTCGGGAAGCGTGTGCATCGCGGGCACTTCCAGGCGTGCCTGCGCGGCGAGGTCGAACGGCGAGGGCAGGCTCAGCGTCACCGCATCGTCGGGCAGGCCCACGGCATCGGCGAAGCCGCGGAAGTTGCCGCCGGCACTGAGCGTGGCCGAGGTCATCACCACGCCGCTGGCGTTGTTCCACAGCACGTTGCGCAGCAGGCCCGCGGCGGAGACGGCCGAGGCATGGCAGACCAGTTGCTGGTCCGCGCCCAGGGTGACCCAGCGCGCCAGCGGCGGGGCGTTGTCCGGATCGTCGCTGGACCACGCGCGCCAGCAGGCGGCCTGCCGGCCGATGCGCTCCAGCGCGATGCCGAGCTCGCGCGACAAGGCCTCCTGGGTCGGTCCGCCGTCGGTCATCTCCACCACGGCGCGCCGCACCGCGGTGAGCCAGCGCTGCACCTCGCCGGTGAGCAGGTCGAGCGCGCGCGCATGCTCCACCCACGGCTCCGGCAGCTGGCCCAGCGAGCCGCGGTACATCGGTTCGGTCTCGGCCGGGTCGGGCAGCCAGGCGAGGCGGATTTCCTTCTCCAGCTCCTCCAGCGTGTTGCTCAGCTCCTGCAGCTTCTCGTCGCCCTGGTCCAGCGCGAGCTTGCCCAGGCGTTCCTTGTCGGTCAGCGAATAGGCCGCATGCACCTGCCGGCCGAGCCGGCTCAACTGGCGCACGGTGGCGGTCATGAAGACTTCGGCCGCGCCGCGTTCGATCGCCTTGCCGGGCACGTGGTGGCCTTCGTCGAAGATGTACAGCGTCTCGTCCGGGCGCGGCAGGATCACGCCGCCCCAGCTGTCGTCCTCGCCCGGCATGGTGAGATCGGCCAGCACCAGATCCTGGTTGGCCACGATGATGTCGGCGTCGTCGACCGCGCGGCGCGCGGCGAAGAACGGGCAGTTCATGAACTGCCCGCACTTGCGCCCGGTGCAGCCGCCGGCGCTGGTGGTGATCATCGGCCGCAGCAGGTCGCTGACCGGCTCCGGCGCGCTGTCCATGTCGCCGTTCCATTCGCCGCGGTCGAACGCGGCGCGCAGCTTGGCCAGCGACTGCTTGTCGCGCGGTTGCGGCGGCTTGTTCCACAGCAGCAGGTCGGCCTCGAAACCGGCCAGGCCAAGCTGCGCGTCGTGGATGCTGTTGGCCGCCATCAGCAGGTTGCGCGGGCACAGGTAGCGGCCGCGGCCCTTGGCCAGCGCCACCTTCGCTTCGATGTCGTTGAGTTTCAGGTACAGCGGAATGTCGCGCTGCACGAGCTGTTCCTGCAGCGCCACGGTGGCGGTGGCGATCAGCAGCTTCTTCTTCTGGAAGCGCGCCACTTCATGGCCGGCGACCAGGTAGGCCATCGACTTGCCGGTGCCGGTGGGCGCCTCGATCACCGCCACGCCGCCGGCGCTGGCCAGCGCCTTGGCGACCTCGGCGATCATGCGCCCCTGCGAGGCGCGCGCGCGAAAGCCCGGCAGGCCCTCCTTGATGCGGGCGTAGGCGGCACGAATGGCGTCCTTGGTGGAGTCGGCGAGCATGCGGGGTGACAGGTCCGTGACACGGTGCGGGGCCCGGGGCGCGCCGCGTGTGTGCGCTGCCCTGCCGGCCGGCTGCCCAGTCTATCGGACATGTCAACGCGGCCGCGGCTTGCCGATGCCCCGCGGAATGTCGCACAGTGGCAGGCGCGTATGCTGGGCCGGGCCGCGGCTCGAACCTGATCCGGCGACATCCCGGCGACAGAAAAGGGGGCACGATGGAGTCGATGTCCATCGACGACTCGCTGCAATTGAATTGGCTGACCCATCTGGTCGGCGCCCGCTCGCCAGCGGAAGTGGCTGCGGCAATCGCCGCGCTGGCGCGAGACCGGCCCGGCTGCGAAGCCGCCAGCGTGTTGTGGCGGCTGCACGATCGGGCCGGCGTCTGCAGCATGCCGCCCATGCCGGTCGACGATGCCGATTGGCCGTGGATCGAACTGGCTGCCGGCACCGCCGGGGCACAGTGGCATGCGGACGGTCAGCGCGTGGCACTGCGCCTGTGCGAGCTGCCGCAGCCGGCCGTGCTGGTGCTGCGCCTGCAGCCTGCATCGGCGGGTCCCCGCTTTCTCGACGAGATGGCTGCGCTGCTGCGGCCGGCCCGCCTGCATCTGCAACGTGCGCTGGAATGGCTCGAACTGCAGCACTCGCACGAGCAACTGGAGCGCTCGGAGAACCTGCAGCGCGCCTTGTTCGCGATCTCCGACCTCGCCGGTTCCGAGCGCGACATGCCCACCGTGCTGCGCGGCATCCATGCCATCGTCAGCGGGCTGATGTACGCGGACAACTTCTTCATCGTGCTGCACGACGCCGCGCGCGACACGGTCCGTTTCCTGTACTACGTCGACGTGGAAGATCCCGTGGCGCCAGGCGGCGGCCTCGACATGCCGATCAGCGCGATCGAGCACACGCTGACCTGGTATGTGCTGCGCGACGGCAAGGCGCGCATGGGCGACGCCGAGGAGCTGCGCATCCAGGCGCAGGGCCCGGTGAAGGTGATCGGCACCGACAGCCGCGACTGGCTCGGCGTGCCGATGATGCGCGACGGCCGCCCCGGCGGGGCGCTGGTGGTGCAGAGCTACCGGCCCGAGATCGGCTACACCCCGGGCGACCTGGCGCTGCTGGAGTTCGTCGCCAGCCACATCCTGATCGCGCTGGAGCGCAAGCAGGGCAAGGAGGATCTGGAACAGCGCGTGCAGTTGCGTACCGCGCAACTGGCCGAAGCCAATCGTGGCCTGCAGCAGGAGATCGTCGAGCGGCAGCGCGCCGAGCACCTGCAGACCGCGCTGTTCCGCATCGCCGAACTGGCCACCGCGCACATCGACCATGGCGAGTTCTACCGCCGTGTGCACGGCGTGGTGGGCGAATTGCTCAACGCGCAGAACTTCTACATCGCGCTGCTCTCCGACGACCGCCAGCAGTTGCTGTTCCCCTACGCCGTCGACGCCAAGCTGCGTCCGCCGCCGAGCCGCCCGCTCGGCCGCGGGCTGAGCGAATACGTGCTGCGCCGGGGCACCGCATTGCGCGCCGACAACGCCGACATCGAGGAGCTGGAACGCAGCGGCGAGATCGTGGCCGGCCGTTCCGGCTCGCCTTCCACCTGCTGGCTCGGCGTGCCGTTGATCGTCGGTGACGAGGTCATCGGGCTGGTGACGGTGCAGAGCTACGACGCCGACGTCTCCTACGGCCCGTCCGAGCAGGAATTGCTGAGTTTCGTGGCCACCCAGGTCGCCAACAGCCTCACCCGCCGCCGTGCCGCCGAGGCCCTGCATCGCGCCTACGAGCAGCTGGAACACCGGGTGGAAGAGCGCACGCTGGCGCTGCGCAAGGAGATCATCGAGCGCGAACGCGTGCAGGATCAGCTCAAGCACCAGGTGATGCACGATCCGCTGACCGGCCTGCCCAATCGCAGCTATCTGCGCGACCGCATCGACCGCGTGCTGTCGACGCCGGCGTCAGGCACACGCCCGCGCTGCGCGCTGCTGTACATGGACGTGGACCGCTTCAAGATCATCAACGACAGCCTCGGCCACCTGGCCGGCGACGAGGTGCTGAGAGAGGTCGCCACGCGGTTGTCCGGCTGCGTGCGTCATCCGGACCTGGTGGCGCGGCTGTCGGGCGACGAGTTCGCCATCCTGCTGGAATCGGTGGAGCAGCCGGCCGACGCCAACGTCGTGGCGCAAAGGGTGATGGATGCGCTGGCCGAACCGATGCCCGCCGGCGGCAAGGAGTTGCAAGTGGCGGTCAGCGTCGGCATCGCCATCGGCGACGGCCGCTACCTGACCGCCGACGAGGTGCTGCGCGATGCCGACATCGCGCTGTATCGCGCCAAGGAACTCGGCCGCAAGCGCTACCAGCTGTTCGACGAGACGCTGGCGCGCAGCGTGGTCGACGTGCTGACGCTGGAAGGCGAGCTGCGCCAGGCACTGAAGCACGGCCAGTTCGAGCCGCATTTCCAGGCCATTTGCCGCCTGGAGGATCGCGCGGTGGTCGGCTACGAGGCGCTGATCCGCTGGAACCATCCGCAACGCGGCCTGCTGCTGCCGGGCGATTTCCTCAAGATCGCCGAGGACAGCGGGCTGATCGAGGCGATCGACTGGCACATGTTCGAGATCAGCTGCCAGCGCCTGCGCCGGCAGGAGCGCACCGACACCTTCATGACGCTCAACGTGTCGGCGATGCACCTGCGCCACGACAATTTCGACTCACGCCTGATCGAGCTGCTCGAACGCACCGGCCTGCCGCCCACGCGGGTGGTGGTGGAAGTCACCGAGGGCGCCCTGCTCGACGATCCGGAGCGCGTGCGCACCACGCTGGAGCGCCTGCGCGCCGCCGGCGTCGGCGCGGCACTGGACGATTTCGGTACCGGCTATTCGTCGCTGAGCTATCTGCACTCGCTGCCGCTGCGCATCCTGAAGATCGACCGCGCGTTCGTGAACGAGCTGGACAAGGGCGCCAACACCAGCAGTACCACCGTGGTCGCAGCGGTGCTTGCGCTGGCCCGCGCGCTGGACATCGACGTGGTCGCCGAAGGCATCGAGACCGAGATCCAGTACGCCGCGCTGCACGCGATGGGCTGCGCCATGGGGCAGGGCTACTGGATCGGGCGGCCCGCGCCGTTCGAGTCCTGAATCGCGCGCCCTATCGCGCGGCGGCGATCTGCCGCAACGCCTGCTCGAACGCCTCCGGCGGCTGACCGCCGGAGATCAGGTGCTGGCCGTTGACGATGGTGGCCGGCACCGAGTGGATGCCGCGCGACATGAAAAACTGCTCCTGCGCGCGCACCTCGTCGGCAAATTCGTCGCTTTCGAGCAACTGCCGCGCCCGTTCGCCATCCAGCCCCGCTTCGACAGCCAGCCGCGCCAGCGTGTCGTGCGAACTCACGTCCTCTCCGTCGGTGAAATACGCGCGCAGCAGGATCTGCTTCAGCACCAGCTGCCGCCCTTCCAGCTCGGCCCAGTGCAGCAGCCGGTGCGCGTCGAAGGTGTTGTAGACGCGGCTGCGCCGGTCCATGTTGAAGGTGAAACCGAGTGCCGCGCCGCGCGCACGGATCGCCTCGCGATTGGCGTCGATCTGCTCGGCCGAACTGCCGTACTTGCGCCGCAGGTGCTCGGTGGAATCCTCGCCTTCCGCCGCCATCTGCGGATTCAGCTCGAACGGCTGGAAGTGGATTTCCGCGGACACCTCGCCATCGAGCTTCGCCAGCGCATGCTGCAATGACGCCAGGCCCACGGCGCACCAGGGACAGGACACGTCGGAGACGAAATCGATGCGCAGCGGAACGGGAATCGCTGACGTGGACATGGGATACCTCGCAAATCCGGGGGGAGGCAGCGGCGCTGCGGACCCGACCCAAGATGCGGCCGGGGCGCGGCACAATCAATCGTCTGCGCGAACCCGGCTTTTCGCCATGTCCAGTGCCAGCGCCTCGGCCACCTTGATGCCGTCCACAGCGGCGGAAAGGATGCCGCCGGCGTAGCCGGCGCCTTCGCCGGCGGGATACAGGCCGCGGACGTTGAGGCTCTGCAGGCTGTCGTCGCGCGTGATGCGGACGGGCGAGGAGGTGCGCGTTTCCACGCCGGTGAGGATCGCGTCGTGCATCGCGTAGCCGCGGATCTGGCGCTCGAACGCGGGCAGCGCTTCGCGGATCGCGGCGATGGCGTAGTCGGGCAGCGCGCTGTCGAGGCTGCCCAGGGTGACGCCGGGCTTGTAGGAGGGCTGCACGTCGCCCCATTCGCGTGATGCGCGACCGGCGAGGAAGTCGCCGACCAGCTGCGCGGGCGCGTTGTAGTTCTCGCCGCCGAGGGTGAAGGCGTGGCTTTCCAGTGCACGCTGCAGCGCGATGCCGGCGAGCGGGCCTTCACCGTACGGCGCGAAGTCGGACGGCTCGATGCCGACCACCACCGCCGCGTTCGCGTTGCGCTCGTTGCGCGAGTACTGGCTCATGCCGTTGGTGACCACGCGGCCCGGCTCGCTGGTGGCGGCCACCACGGTGCCGCCGGGGCACATGCAGAAGCTGTACACCGAGCGGCCGCGTCCACCCTGATTTCCCTTGCCGTGATGCACCAGCTTGTAGTCGGCCGCGCCGAGGATCGGATGGCCGGCCTGCGGCCCGAAGCGGGCGCGGTCGATCACCGACTGCGGGTGCTCGATGCGGAAGCCGATCGAGAACGGCTTGGCCTCCACGTATACGCCGCGCGCGTGCAGCATCTCGAACGTATCGCGCGCGCTGTGGCCGAGTGCCAGCACCACGTGATCGGATCGCAACTGCTCGCCGCTGGCCAGGGTGACGCCGCGGATCTGCTGCCGGCCGTCCGCGCGCGGTTCGAGCAGCAGATCGTCCACGCGCTGGCTGAAGCGGATCTCGCCGCCCAGCGACTCGATCGTGGCGCGCATGTGCTCCACCATCGTCACCAGCCGGAACGTGCCGATGTGCGGCTTGCTGACGTAGAGGATCTCCTCCGGCGCGCCGGCCTTGACGAACTCGGTGAGCACCTTGCGGCCGTGGTGTTGCGGGTCGCGGATCTGGCTGTACAGCTTGCCGTCGGAAAAGGTGCCGGCGCCGCCCTCGCCGAACTGCACGTTCGACTCCGGATGCAGGTTGCGCTTGCGCCACAGGTCCCAGGTGTCCTTCGTGCGCTCGCGCACTTCCTTGCCGCGGTCGAGGATGATCGGGCGGAAACCCATCTGCGCCAGGATCAGGCCGGCGAACAGGCCGCAGGGGCCGAAGCCGATCACCAGCGGGCGGTGTTCGAACCGCGGCGGTGCCTCGGCCACGAAGTGGTAGCGGGTGTCCGGCGTGGGCCGCACGTGCGCGTCGTCGGCGAAGCGTTGCAGCAGTTCGGCTTCGCGCGGGGTGTCGATGTCCAGCGCGTAGATCAGCGTGATCGCGCCACGCTTGCGCGCGTCGTAGCCGCGGCGGGCGATGGTGTAGCCGGTCAGCTCGCCGGGTTCGAGCTCAAGCCGCCTGGCGATGGCAGCGGCAAGCGCGGCCTCGCCGTGGTCGAGCGGCAGCTTGAGGTCGGTGAGTCGCAGCATGCGTGGGGTCCGGTGCGCCGATGGCGCGCGCGATTCCCGGCGCCTTCGATGGGCCGGCCATTGTCGACGCCTTGCGTGCGGCCGACAAGGCGGCCGGCGAGCGGAAACTGACGCTGCGGGTCACTCAGGCCGCCAGCAGGGTCAGGAACTGCTCACCGGTTGCCCGCGGGTGCAGCAGGATGAAGCGCGTGTGCGCCGGGTCCGTGTGCTTGCGTGCCGCGGCGACGCAAACCTCGCCATCCTCCGCGATGATGGCGGGGGGCGTGGCACGCTGCTCATCCCAGGGCGCGCGGCACAGTTGGCCGTGTTGCGGGCCGCCGGCGATGATGCATTCAAAAATCCTGTTCATGGAAAGTCACTCGAAGGGGAAGAACCGTGGGGACGAGTGACAGCAAGCAGGGGACGCGCCAGCAGCGGGCAGGCAAAGGTGGTGTGCGTCACAGTTTGGGACATGCGCCGCCAGTCGCGGCTGATCGCCGTGGTTTCAACGAGTGGAGCGGCTGGGGCGACTGCTTGCGGTGGCGAGTCCGGCCTCCGCCCGGACTCGCTCCCGCAGGACGGAGTTCGCCCGCTCAGGCTTCGCCGATGAAGTCTTTCTTGCCGATGTCGGTGCCCGCTTCGCGCAGGATGTTGTAGGCGGTGGTGCAGTGGAAGAACAGGTTGGGGATGGTGAAGCCGAACAGGTACGCCTGACCCTCGAGCGTGACTTCGCCGGCGCGTGTCTTCATCACGACGGTGCGGGTCTCGCTGCCGTCGATCTGTTCGGCGCTGAAGCTCTTGACGTAATCGATCGCCCGCGCGATGCGGTCGTAGGCCTGGGGCAGGGTGGTCTCGTTGTCCTCGAAGGACTTCGGTTCGACGCCGGCGAGGCGCGCCGCGCCGCGCGTGGCCATGTCGCAGGCGATCTGGATCTGCTTGATCAGCGGCAGCATGTCCGGGATCAGGCGCACCTGCAGCAGCACTTCGCCGCTGACGTTCTTCGAAATCGCATGTTGCTCGCCCTTCTGCAGCACATGGGTGAGGTTGCCCAGCGCGCGGACGAAGACGGGGACGGAGGCCTGGTACATGGAAAGTGTCATGGTTTTTCTTCCTGTGGGTGGACCGCCTGCGGCGGATGGGTGGGTGTTGCCGGATGGATGGCGGACAGTGCCGGCGCGTCGCCGGGCAGCGGTTCGGCCGTGACGTGGGCGGCGGGTTGCGGCAGGCGCCGGGTGGCCCGCGCGGCGATCACCAGGCCCGCCAGCATCAGGCCCGCCGACAGCACGAAGGCGGCGCCGGGCAGGTGCAGCGGCGAGCCCGGCGCGATCGACAGCGCAAACACCTGGGCGAACAGGTACGGGCCGAAGATGCCGGCGAAACTGCCGAGGCTGCCGATCGCGCCCTGCAGTCGACCCTGCTCGGAGGGATCGACCTGCTGCGTCATCAGGGACTGGATCGGCGGCATCGCCAGGCCCCACAGGGCCAGCAGGGGGATGCCGAACAGGAAGGCCCAGCCGACATCGGCCACGCCCATCACCAGGAACGCGCCCACGCCGAACAGCATGCCGGCCAGCAGCACGCGGCGTTCGCCGAAGCGCGGCGCCAGCTTGCCGGTGAGCACCGCCTGCACGAAGCCGTCGCAGGCGCCGACCAGCATCAGCACGTAGCCCACCGCCTGCGGGCCCCAGTGGTAGCGGTAATCCGCGTACAGCACGAACACCGTCTGCAGCACGTAGTGGGCGAGGTAGACCAGGAACAGCACGATGGCCAGGTGGAACACCTGCCGCTGGCGGCGCAGCAGCTTCAGCGAGCCGAACGGATGCGCGCTGTGCAGCTCGATGCGCGCGGTGCGGCGTTCGGCCGGCAGCGACTCGGGCAGGATGAAGCAGCCGTACAGGAAGTTGCACAGCGCCAGCCCGGCCGCCACCCAGAACGGCAGCCGCAGCGCGATGCCGCCCAGGAAACCGCCCAGCCCCGGGCCGATGATGAAGCCCAGTCCGAACGCGCTGCCGAGGATGCCGAACGCGGCGGCGCGCTTCTCCTTCGGCACGATGTCCGCGATGTACGCGTTGGCGGTGCTGAAGCTGGCCGCCGTCATGCCCAGCAGCACGCGCGCGGCGAACAGCAGCCACAGCGTGGGCGCCAGCGCCAGGATCACGAAATCCACGGCCAGGCCGAGGTTGGAAACCAGGATCACCGGCCGCCGCCCGAAACGGTCCGACAGCGCGCCCTGCACCGGCGAGAACACGAACTGCACGATCGCGAACACCGTGCTGAAGATGCCCACCCACCACGCTGCCCGGGCGATGCCGCCGCCGGCCAGCTGCTCGATCAGGTGCGGCAGCACCGGGATGATGATGCCGAACGCCAGCATGTCGAGCAGCACGGTAACGTAGATGAAGGCCAGCGCGGCGCGATGGCGCGGAGCGACAGGCATCGACGGCTGGTCCATGGACGTGGCGAAGCGAGGGGAAGGCGACGATAACCCACGCCTGCCGCGGCCGCATGTGCAACCGGTCAGGTATCCCCGTGCCGCCGGAGCGATACCATGCAACATTCTCTCGCCAGGACACGATCATGCTGCGACGCCTGCTTCCCGCCTGCCTGCTGCTCGCGCTGTCCGCCTGCTCCTCCCATCCCGACGCCGCGCAGCCGGTGTCGAAGGAAGAGCTGGCGCCCGCGCCGACGACCTCCGTGGTCGCACCCGCTGCCATCGAGACGGCGGCACAGGTGCAGCGGCATCTGTCCGACTACGCCACGGTGAAACTCACGGCGGACCTGTCGGCGTTCGATGCCGGGCAGAAGCAGATGATCGCCCTGCTGGTGGAGGCCGCCGACAGCATGAACGCGCTGTACTGGAAGCAGAGCTGGGGCGACCGTGACGCGCTGCTGGCGAAGATCGGCGACCCGGCGGTGCGCGAATTCGCCGAGATCAACTACGGCCCGTGGGACCGGCTGGACAACGACAAGCCCTTCGTCGACGGCATCGGCCCGCGCCCGGCCGGCGCGCAGTTCTACCCGGCCGACATGACGAAGGAGCAGTTCGAGCAGTCGCCGCTCAAGGACAAGACCGCGCTGTACACCCTGCTGCGCCGCGACGCGCAGGGCCAGCTGGTCACCGTGCCCTACCACGAGGCGTACAAGGCCGAACTGGAAAAGACTGCCGGCCTGCTGCGCGAAGCCGCGAAACTGGCAAAGGACGCCGGCTTCCGCAAGTACCTGACGATGCGCGCCGACGCGCTGCTGAGCGACGACTACCAGGCCAGCGACTTCGCCTGGATGGACATGAAGAGCAACCCGGTCGACATCGTGATCGGTCCGATCGAGACCTACGAGGACCAGCTCTACGGCTACAAGGCCAGCTACGAATCCTACGTGCTTATCAAGGACCAGGCGTGGAGCGCGAAGCTCGCGCGCTTCGCCAAATACCTGCCCGAACTGCAGCGCGGCTTGCCGGTGGCCGACAAGTACAAGGCCGAGAAGCCCGGCTCCGACGCCGACCTCAATGCCTACTTCGCGGTCTACTACGGCGGCGACGCCAACGTCGGCGCCAAGACCATCGCGATCAACCTGCCCAACGACGAGCAGGTGCAGCTGAAGAAAGGCACGCGCCGGCTGCAGCTGGAAAACGTGATGCAGGCGAAGTTCGACAAGATCATGCTGCCGATCGCCCATGAGCTGATCGCCGACGACCAGCAGAAGAACCTCACCTTCGACGCGTTCTTCCAGAACACCATGTTCCACGAAGTGGCGCACGGCCTGGGCATCAAGAACACGCTGGACGGCAAAGGCACCGTGCGCAAGGCGCTGAAGGACCAGGCCTCCAGCTTCGAGGAAGGCAAGGCCGACATCCTCGGCCTGTACATGGTCAGCAAGCTGGCCGACAAGGGCGAGCTGGACAAGTCGAAGCTGATGGACAACTACGTCACCTTCCTCGCCGGCATCCTGCGCTCGGTGCGCTTCGGCGCCAGCGACGCGCATGCCAAGGCGAACATGGTGCGCTTCAACTTCTTCAAGCAGCAGGGCGCGTTCAGCCGTGACGAGAACACTGGCCGCTACCGCGTCGACTTCGACAAGATGACCGCGGCGATGAACGCGCTGTCGGCCAAGCTGCTGACCATCCAGGGCGACGGCGACTACGCCGCGGCGAAGCAGCTCACCGAGCAGATGGGCGCGGTCGACGCCGAACTGGCCGGCGACCTGAAGCGGCTGGATCAGGCACACATCCCGGTCGACATCCGCTTCGAGCAGGGGTTGGACGTGCTGGGCCTGAAGAAGCTCTGACGAGTCTCGGACGCGGTAGGGCGGGCACTGCCCGCCGGCTTCTGCTCCTGCCTTGTGTCGTCATGCAGTGCGGCGGGCATTGCCCGCCCTACGGCAGCGGTGACGAGTTTTTGATCCAGTCGGTGACGGCTTGCGGGTGTTCGAGGTGCAGGTGGTGGCCGCCGTCCATGTGACTGACTGCGATGTGCGCCACGCAAGCGGCGCGGGTCTGCATCATCGCGTCGGGCAGGTAAGGCGTCGTCGGCTGCGCCAGCAACAGCGCGGTGGGTGCGGTGATGCCGCGCAGCAGCGCGTGCACTTGCGCCTCAGCCATCCGCACGGCGCTGGAACGGGTCAGCCGCGGGTCGCTGCGCCAGCGCCAGCCGCCGTCGGTTTCGAGCAAGCCGCGTTCGACGATCGGTCGTGCCTGTTCGGTGGGCAGGCCACTGGCGATGCTGCGTGCGCTGATCGCCTGGGCCACGTCGCGGAACACCCGCAGCGGCTTGCCGTTGCTCTCGCGTGGCGCCAGCGCGTCACGGAAGCGCTGCAGCGTGTGCGAACCGTCGTCGCCGAGCGGGCCGAGGCCTTCGATCAGCAGCAGGCGCTCGATCCGCTCGGGCCGCGCCGCAGCGACCAGGCTGGCGATGCCGGCACCCAGCGAGTGGCCGAGCAACGCGTAGCGATCCAGCTGCAGCGCGTCGACGGCCGACAGCACCGCCTGCACGTGGTCGACGTAGTGGTGGCTGGCGCCGGCGGGGAGATGGCCGGAATGGCCATGGCCCGGCAGGTCCAGCGCGATCACCTGCCAGCGCGCGGCCAATCGCGGCGCCAGGCGCGCGAAGCTTCCGGCGTTGTCGAGCCAGCCGTGCAGGGCCAGCAGCGGTGGCAACGTGGCCTCGCCCCAGACTTGCGCTGCCAGCGTCGACGCGGGCAGCGCGATGCGCCGCTCGACCGGTTCGGTCATGCGCCGCCTTCCGGCCAGCCACCGAGGTGTCGGTGTATCAGCGCGGCGAGGCCGGCCACCTGTTCGGCGCTGTCGTTCAGTGCGGGGATGTAGCGCAGCGTCTCGCCGCCGGCTTCGGTGAAGAAGTCGCGGTTCTGCATCGCGATCTCCTCCAGCGTCTCCAGGCAGTCCACCGCGAAGCCGGGGCAGGCCACGTCGAGCCTGCGCACGCCGTCGGCAGCGAGCCGGCGCACGGTGGCGTCGGTGTACGGCTGCAGCCAGCGCTCGCGCCCCACTCGCGACTGGAAACTGACGACCATGTCCGCTTCGCCCAGCTGCAACCGTTCGCGCAGCAGTTGCGCGGTGCGCCGGCATTGTTCCGCGTAGGGATCGCCGAGCCGCACGTAGCGCTCGGGAATGCCGTGGAACGACAGCAGCAGTTTCTCGCCGCGGCCGTTGGCCGCCCACCAGCGTTCGATGCTGGTGGCCAGCGCTTCGATGTGGCCGTCGTCGTCGTGGTAATCGTTGACCAGGCGCAGCTCCGGCGGCCAGCGCAGCGTCTTGAGCGCGTCGGCGACGGCGTCGATGACGGAACCGGTGGAGGTCGCCGAGTATTGCGGGTACAGCGGCAGCACCAGCAGCCGGCGCACGCCCTCGCGCTGCAGCTGTTCGACGGCGCGTATCACCGACGGCTCGCCATAGCGCATCGCCAGTGCCACCCGCAGCGTGCCGGGTTGCCGGCGATCGAACTCGGCCTGCAGCGCCGCGGCCAGCGCCTCGCTGAGGTAGCGCAAGGGTGAGCCGCGTTCGTCCCAGATCCGCGCATAGGCGTGCGCGGAACGTTTCGGCCGCACGCGCAGGATCACCCCGTGCAGGATCGGCCACCACCGCCAGCGCGGGTAATCGATCACCCGGCGGTCACCGAGGAACTCGGCCAGGTAGGGGCGCACGGCGGCGGCGGTCGGCGCGGTCGGCGTGCCCAGGTTGACCAGCAGCACGCCAGCCTGAACGGTGGCCGGTGCGGCCTCGTGGGAATGGCCGGCAACGCCGGTATAGTGATCGGGCAAGGGCATCGTGACAGTCGTGAAGCGGCGCGGTCGTACCGGCCACAAACCGCAGTCTGCCACAAGCACGCCGGCAGCCGACGCCCGACGAAATCATCTCAAGCCTATGGAGCTCCCATGTCCAAGACCATGCTGCCCCACGTGTTGCTGATCGGCCTTGCCCTGCTGCTGCCGCTGACCGCGGCGCACGCTGAGGACCCGCCGCTGGTGCGCGCGACCAATGCGGTGACGGTGCTCAACGAAATCATGCAGGCGCCCGACAAGGCGATTCCGCGCGACCTGCTGCGCGACGCCAGGGCGATCGCGGTGATTCCCGGCATGCTCAAGGTCGGTTTCGTCTTCGGCGGCCGCCGCGGCGAAGGCCTGGTCTCGGTCAAGGCCGCGGACGGCACCTGGTCCAACCCCAGCTTCATCACCATGACCGGCGGCAGCGTGGGTTTCCAGGCCGGCGTGTCGTCCACCGACGTGGTGCTGGTGTTCCGCACCCAGAAGGGCGTCGATTCGATCGTGAACGGCAAGTTCACCCTGGGCGCCGATGCCGCTGCCGCCGCCGGCCCGGTCGGGCGCACCGCGCATGCCTCGACCGATGCGCAACTGAAGGCGGAGATCTACTCCTACTCGCGCAGCCGCGGCCTGTTCGCCGGTGTCGCACTGGATGGCGCGGCGCTGCGCATCGACTATGATGCGAATGCCGCCGTGTATGGCGCGGGCATCACGCCGCGCCGCATTTTCGAAGGCGGCGTCAGCAACGTCCCTGCGCCGGTCGTGAAGTTCCGCGACCAGCTCGAGGAGTACACTTCACAGTAACTGACGGCGCGATTGGCGCCAGCTTTGTTCGGCTGGAATCGGCCTCGAGGTTGACCATGGGTTTTGACAGCGTCTGGCATTGGCTCATTTTCCTGGTGATCGTGCTGCTGCTCTTCGGCACCAAGAAAATCCGCAACTTGGGTCCGGACCTGGGCGAGGCCATCCGCGGCTTCAAGAAGGGCCTCAGCGGCGACGACGAGGCGAAGAAGAAGGACGACGAGGACGCCCGCCGCAAGGAGGCCGAGCAGTTGCGCGCCGATCCCAAGCCGGCCGATCCCGCCGCGACGCAGAGTCAGCGCGACTCCAGCGAAACCCGCTAGGCCGGCGGCGGCTGGTGCGCGACGATGATCGAGTTCAGCCTCGGCAAACTGGTCCTGCTCGCGTTGATCGCCCTGATCGTGCTCGGCCCGGAGAAGTTGCCCGGTGCGGCGCGCACCGCCGGCGCGCTGATGCGCCGCGTGCGCCGCGGCTGGGACGACGTGCGCGCCGAGGTGGAGCGCGAATTGCAGGTCGAGGAGATCCGCCGCGCCGCGCGCGAGGCGGCGGCGCAGGCCGAAGCCGCGCAGCAGCAGGTCAAGGACGGCGTGGGCCAGGTGCGCGAACCGCTGGCGCAGATCGTCGGTGAAGTCACCGCAGCCGGCGAATCGCTGAACGAGCCGGTCGCCGCTCCCGCGGAGGAGCCCGCCGAACCCGGCCCGCAGGCCGAATTGCCACTGGGCGAGCCGACCACCGACCGACCCGCGGCCCCGACCCGCCAGGTGACCCATGGCGACCGCTGACACGCCCGAATCCGGGCCTGAGGGCGACCTGCAGCAGGGGCTGTTCTCCCATCTGCTCGAACTGCGCACGCGCCTGCTCAAGTCGCTGGCCGCGCTGGTGCTGGTGCTGCTGGCGCTGGTGCCGTTCGCCAACCGGCTCTATTCGCAACTGGCTGCGCCGCTGGTGGCGCGCCTGCCCGAAGGCGCGCACCTGATCGCCACCGGCGTCACCAGCCCGTTCATCACGCCGTTGAAGCTGGCCTTCTACCTGGCGCTGTTCATCAGCATGCCGGTGATCCTGTACCAGTTGTGGGCGTTCGTCAGCCCCGGCCTGTACAAGCACGAGAAACGCCTGGCGCGGCCGCTGCTGGTGGCGGCGATGGCGCTGTTCTATCTCGGCTGCGCGTTTGCCTATTTCCTGGTGCTGCCGGCGGCGTTCCGCTTCCTGGTGGCGGTCACGCCCAATGGCGTGGAGATGATGACCGACATCAGCCAGTACCTGGATTTCGTGATGCTGATGTTCTTCGCCTTCGGCCTGTGTTTCGAGGTGCCGGTGGCGGTGGTGGTGCTGGCGGCGATCGGCGTGGTGGATCTGGACAAGCTGCGCAGCGGCCGCCGCTACGCGATCGTGGGCGCCTTCGGCGTGGCCGCGGTGATCACGCCGCCGGACATCACCTCGATGCTGATGCTGGGCATCCCGATGTGCCTGCTGTACGAGGTGGGCGTGCTGGCGGTGCGCTGGCTGATCCCGCCGCGTTCGCCGGCACCGGACGCCGACTGAAGTCCGTCAGTACAGGTCGATCGGGTCGACGTCCAGCGACCAGCGCACCTTGCGTGCGGTCGGCAGTGCGCCCAGCGCCAGTTGCCACGGCCGCAACACGTTGCGCAAGCCCGCGCGGCTGGCCGATTCGATCAGCAACTGGCCGCGCTGGCGCCCGGCGCGCAGCGCCATCGGCGCCGGCATCGGGCCCGCGATCTGCAGCGCCGCGCCGGCGGGCAGCGCGGCATGGGCGGCGGCAAGGAACGCATCGACCGCCTCGCGCGCGGTCGCCTCGGCACGCAGCAGCACCTGGTGGCTGAAGGGTGGCAGCCCGGTCAGCCGGCGCTCGGCCAGCAGCTCGCGCGCCGTGGCCGCGTAGCCGTGGGCGAGCAGGTTGCGCAGCAGCGGGTGGTCGGGCTGGTGCGTCTGCAGCAGCACCTGCCCGGGCTTGCGCGCGCGGCCGGCGCGGCCGGCGACCTGCACCACCAGTTGCGCCAGCCGTTCCTCGGCGCGGAAATCCACGCTGTGCAGGCCCTCGTCCACGCCGACGATCGCGACCAGGGTGAGGTTGGGCAGGTCGTGGCCCTTGGCCAGCATCTGGGTGCCGACCAGGATCGCCGGCTGGGCGTCGTCCAGCGTCGCCAGCATCGTCTCGAGGGCATCCTTGCGCCGGGTGGTTTCGCGATCCACGCGCAGCACCGGCACTCCGGGGAAGTGCGCCAGCAGCGCTTCTTCCAGTCGTTCGGTGCCGTGGCCCTGGGCGGTCAGTTCAACGGCGCCGCAGGCCGGGCACGCCGTGGGCATGCGCTGGCGGCGGTCGCAGTGATGGCAAATCAGCTGGCGCCGCCCCGCGTGCAGGGTCAGCGGGCGCTGGCAGCTCGGGCATTCGGCGTGCCAGCCGCAGGCGTGGCACAGCAGCACCGGCGCATAGCCGCGGCGGTTGCGGAATACCAGCGCCTGCTCGCCGCGCGCGATCGTCTCGGCCACCGCACTCAGCAGCGCCGGCGACAAGCCGTGCTGCAGCCGCTGGGCGCGGATGTCGATGATCTGCACCTGCGGCGCCCGCACCGCGCCGGGTCGCGCGCGCAGGTGCAGCTGGCGGTAGCGGCCGGCCTCGGCGTTGGCCAACGACTCCAGTGACGGCGTGCCCGAGCCCAGCAGCACCGGGACGCCCAGCGCGCGGGCGCGCACCACGGCCAGGTCGCGGGCGTGGTAGCGAAAGCCTTCCTGCTGCTTGTAGGAGGCGTCGTGCTCCTCGTCGACGATGATCAGGCCGGCCTGCGGCAGCGGCGTGAAGATTGCCGAACGCGTGCCCAGGATCACCCGCGCGGTGCCGGCACGGGCACGCAGCCAGGCGCGCGCGCGGTCGCCTTCGGCGAGATTGGAGTGCAGCACCTCCACCGCCACGCCCAGCCGCTCGCGCAGGCGGCGCACGGTCTGCGGCGCCAGGCCGATCTCCGGCACCAGCAGCAGCGCCTGGCGGCCTTGCGCCAGCACCTGCTCGATCAGCGCCAGGTAGACCTCGGTCTTGCCGCTGCCGGTGACGCCATCGAGCAGGAACGGCTGGTACTGGCCGAGGCTGGCCCCGACGGCGGCCACCGCTTGCTGCTGCTCGTCGCTGAGGACGGGAGCCGTCGATGGGGGGGCACGCGGTTCGGTCGGCGGTCGGTCGCGGCGCTCGACCAGGTTGGCAGCGGCGAGGCGCCGGGCGGCCTCGCGCCAGCCGCTCTGGCGCTCGTTGAGCTCCTGCGCGCCGAGCGCGCCGTCAGCCAGCAGAGCCAGCAGGGCGCGGCTGCCGCCACGGCGACTGCCGGCCGCGAGCGCTTCGCGGCCGGTCGCGGTGAGCGCCCAGTATTCCTCGCCGATTGCCGGCAGCGGCCGGGCTTCGCGCAGCGCCAGCGGCAGCGCATTGGTGCAGACCTCGCCCGGCGCGCCCAGCCAGTAGTCGGTGGCCCAGGCCAGCGTCTGCAGCAGTTCGGCGTCGAGCAGGGGGGCGTCGTCCAGCGCCCGCAGCACCGGTTTGAGCCGGGGGCCGTCCAGCGTCGATTCGACACCGCTCTCCACCACCACGCCGACCAGCTTGTCGCGGCCGAACGGCACCAGCACCCGGCTGCCCGGGCGCGGCACATCCCCGGCGGGCGGCAGGTAGTCGAACAGGGTGGGCAGCGGCAGCGGCAGGGCGACGCGAAGAACGGTCGGCATGGGGACCTCGATGGCGTCCGCCAGTGTAACCGAGGGTGCTTTTCGGCCCGCCCCGCCGGCACCCGCAGCGACCCGTCGAGTTGCGTGCACTTGCTGGCCGAAGGTCGAGAAGTTCCGGGTAAGTCGCTATGGCTACGGTGTTTTCATGCTTATCCACAATCGCTGTGGATAACTCTGTGGATGCGGCGGGGAGCGCAGCCCGCGAAGCCCGTCGTGGCGCCTTCCGTGACGGCTTGGCGAGCTTTTCGTCATGAATAAAACCGGATTTTATTCAACGACTTGCAAAACGGGTTCGGTCACCGTTCACAGAATCGACAAATGCCCGTCACATCCTTGCCGGGCGTTGCGGTGCTGTGCAAAACCTCCCCGGGCGCTCATTCCGCCAAGCCCATCGCGGCGGCGCCGAGGATGGCAAACGCCAACAGCCAGCAGTAGCACCAGCCGACCACCAGATACTTCAGCACCGTCATCGGCCAGCCCTGCCGGTAGACGCGCTTCTGCATCACCAGCAGGTAGATCGGCGCCCAGATCCAGAGTGCGTTGATCAGCCAGCCCAGCGGCGTGGAAAGCCAGGGCGCGTGTGGCTCCAGCGCCACCGCCAGCAACTGGAACAGCACCCCCAGCAGCAGGCACAGGAACAGGAAGGCGTGGCTGTGCAGGGCCACGATGAGATGCTCGACGTACAGGCGGCGGCGGAACAGGTACATCAGCTTCAGCAGCAGGGCGAACGCCGGCAGCATGAAGAACATCGTCCCCGGCAGGGCGGCGAGCACCTGGCCCAGCAGGCGTGCCTTGACCGCCGAATGATCGCCCGGACCGCGCATGGCGGCGAGGTTGTCGTGCATGCGCTGCAACGACCGGTTCATCCGCGTGTTGAGGAAATCGGGCAGCCAGCTCACGTGGACCGGGTATTTCTGCGCGTCCCAGGCCATGTCCAGCGGATTGTGCCGGGCCGCTTCGGAGGGCGCGCGCGGGGCCGGCAGCGCGGGCAGGTCGGCAACCGTCTGCGGCACCACCGCGGTGGTGTCGCCCAGCTCGATGCGCCGCTGCATCGCCTCGCGGGTCAGTTGCAGGCGCGCCTTGTCCAGTTGCTGCGCGGCCAGCGAACCGACCACCGGGATCTGCTCGGTCGGCGCGAACTGCTTGAGCTGCTTCTTCAGCAGGCGATCCACCTCGGCCGGGGTTTTCGCATCCTGGAAGCTCGCGCCGGCCACGGTCACCTTCATCGGCGTGTCCGCGGCGCCGCCGGTGTCCAGCGCCATCGGCAGCAGGAAGAATGCGGCCAGGCACAACAGGAACATGGTGCGGAACGGCGCCAGGTAGCGCACGCGGCGGCCGGCGAAGTACTCCAGGGTGAGGAAGCCCGGCCGCAGCAGGAGCGGCGGCAAGGTGTGCACCACGCGGCCGTCCCAGTTGGCCACCAGGTCGAGTGTGTCCTCCAGCATGCCGTGCACCGGCCGCAGCACGCTGCGTACCGATTGTCCGCAGGCGTGGCAGAACTCGCCCTGCAGCACGGCGCCGCAATTGGCGCAGTGGCTTTCGGTGGGCAAGGTGAGGGCTTGCGGCATCGGGGTCCCCGGGCAACGGCGCCGCCGATCTTCGCACAGGCGGGCCGCGTCGTACCCATGACCGATGGCTCGGGTAAAATGCGCGGCCCTGGAGTCAGATCGTGTCATGAATCCGTTTCGTCCCGAGCGTGCGCGCCTGCGGCATGAGGTGCGCGCCACCGTGCGCCTGGCGCTGCCGCTGATCGCCGCGCAGCTGGCGGCGGTCGGCAGCAACGTGATCGACGCGGTGCTGGCCGGCCACGTCAGCGCGCACGTGCTGGGCGCGGTGGCGGTGGGCGCCAGCATCTGGTCGCTGGCGATCGTCTGCGGCATCGGCATGATGATGGCGGTGCCGCCGTCGGTGGCGCAGCTGGACGGTGCCGGTCGGCGCCATGAGGTCGGCGCGGTGTTCCACCAGGCGCTGTGGCTGGCGCTGGGCATGGGCGCGCTGCTGTGGTTCGCGGTGCGCCATGCGGAGCCGCTGATCGAGCTGATCGGGGTGACGGCGAGCCTGCGCCACGACGTGCAGCGCTTCCTGCTGGCGATCAGCTGGGGCGCGCCGGCGCTGACTTGCTATTTCGCCTTGCGCGGCCTGTCCGAAGGCCTGTCGATGACGCGGCCGTCGATGTACTTCAGCCTCGGCGGGCTGGTGCTGCTGGTGCCGCTGGGCTATGTATTGATGTTTGGCAAGCTGGGCATCCCGCCGCAGGGCGCGCACGGCTGCGGCGTGGCCACCGCGATCGTGTTGTGGCTGGAGTTGCTGGCGTTCGGCATCTACGTGATCTTCCGGCGCAACTACCGCGGGCTGGGCCTGTTCGAGCGCTTCGAGTGGCCGGACCTGCACCGGATCGGCCAACTGGTGCATATCGGGGCACCGATGGCGGTGACGCTGCTGGCTGAGGCCGGATTGTTCGTGGCCACCGCGCTGATCATCGCCACCCTGGGCGAGGACGTGATCGCCAGCCACCAGGTGGCCATCAACATTGCCTCGCTGTTCTTCATGATCCCGCTGGGCCTGGCGATGGCAATCACCGTGCGGGTGGGCAACGCGGTGGGTCGCGGCGACGAGCAGGGGGTGCGCTACGCCGGCTTCTGCGGCATCGGCCTGACGCTCGGGACGCAACTGCTGTCGGCGGCGCTGATGCTGAGCCTGCCGCACTTCATCGCGTCGCTGTATACGCACGACAACCGGGTGATCGCGCTGGCCGCGCAGCTGATCATGCTGGCCGGACTGTTCCAGTTCTCCGATGGCGTCCAGGTCGCCGCCAACGGCGCGCTGCGCGGGTTGAAGGACACCCGCGTGCCGATGGCGATCACCTTGTTCTCGTACTGGGTGGTAGGCATGCCGGTGGGCTGGTGGCTGGCCTTCCACCACGGCATGGGCGCGCGCGGCATGTGGGTCGGCCTGATCGCGGGCCTGTCGGTGGCGGCGGTGATGCTGTTCGTGCGGTTCTGGCGCAGCGCGTGGAAGCAGCGCTGGCGGGTGGCCGCGATCACCGCTGCGGCCCGACCGGTTACGCTTGACGCCTGATCCCCGGGACCCTTTCCATGACTCCACCCCTGCCGCCCCCGTCCCGCCGCCGCAGCGCGCTGCAGCAACTGGGGCACGGTCTCAACGTGGTGCGGCTGATCATCATCAACGTGGTGTTCTTCGCGTTCCTGGCGATCGTGCTCATTCTGGTGGTGGCCGTCACCGCCGCCGACGAGCATGGCGTACTGCCGGGCAGCGTGCTGGTGCTCAAGCCGCAGGGGCAACTGGTCGAGCAATACAGCGCCGCGCCGCTGCAGCGGGCGATGTCGCGGCTCTCCGGCGAAGACGTCAGTCAGGTGCAACTGCGCGATCTGGTCGGCGCGATCGACGCCGCGGCGAAGGATGCGCGGATCAGCCGCATCCTGCTCTTGCCAGGCGATCTGGACAGCAGCGGCTTCGCGGCGTTGCGCGAGGTGGGCGCGGCGCTGGACCGTTTCCGTGCCGCCGGCAAGCCGGTGATCGCCTGGGGCGTCAATCTCGACCAGGGCCAGTATTACCTCGCTGCCCACGCCGACCGGGTGCTGCTCGACCCGCAGGGCGGCGTGATGCTCACCGGGCTGGCCAACTACCGCCTGTTCTACAAGGATCTGCTCGACAAGCTCGGCGTCGACGTGCACCTGTTCCGCGTCGGCGAGTTCAAGAGCGCGGCCGAACCGTACATCCTCGACCACGCCTCGGCCGAGGCGAAGCAGGCCGACAGCTACTGGATGGACGGCTTGTGGGACGGCTACCTCGACGAGGTGGCCGGCCTGCGCAAGATCGACCCGGCCGCGCTGCGCGACGACGTCGACAACCTGCCGCAGCACATCGCCAGCACCCAGGGCGATCTGGCCAAACTGGCGCTGGACCAGCATCTGATCGACGGCACCGCCACCCGCGCCGAGCTGATCGCGATGCTGCGCGGGCAAGGCGTGCCGGCCGGGGAGAAGCAGCGGGGCTTCCGCCAGGTCGATCTGGCGCGCTACGTCGACCACCTGCCGCGCGAGGGCAAGCTGCTCGCGCCCGGCGTGACGGTCGTGGTGGCCGAAGGCGAGATCGTCGGCGGCAAGCGCGCGCCGGGCACGATCGGCGGCGAGTCCACCGCCGCGCTGATCCGCGCCGCGCGCGAGGACCACCGCACCAAGGCATTGGTGCTGCGCGTGAATTCGCCCGGCGGCGAGGTCTACGCCGCCGAGGAAATTCGCCGCGAAGTGGCGCAGACCCGCGCGGCCGGCATCCCGGTGGTGGTGTCGATGGGCAACGTGGCGGCCAGCGGCGGCTACTGGATCTCGATGAACGCCAATCGCATCCTGGCCGAGCCGAACACCATCACCGGCTCGATCGGCATCTTCGGCATGTATTACACGGTGCCCGGCACGCTGGCCAAGCTCGGCATCCACAGCGACGGCGTCGCCACCGGCCCGATGGCCGGAGCCTTCGACATCACCCGCCCGCTCGATCCGAAGGTCGGCACGGTGATCCAGGCCGTCATCGACAAGGGCTACCGCGATTTCGTCGGCAAGGTCGCCGCGGCTCGCGGCAAGACGTACCAGGCCATCGACGCGATCGCGCAGGGCCGCGTGTGGACCGGCCGTCAGGCACTCGAGCGCGGCCTCGTCGACCGGCTCGGCGGGCTGCGCGACGCCGTGATCGAGGCCGCGACGCTGGCCAAGCTCCGCAAGGATTATCCGGTGCGCTACGAGGAGGCCCCGCTGGGCGGTTTCGAGCGCTTCCTGGTCAACCTCAACCACGAGGCCGCCACGCGCGTGTTGCAATCGTGGGGCGTGCGCCTGCCGCGCTGGTTCGCGCAATTGCCCGAGCTGGCGCCGGAGCTTGAGCTGCTGCGCCACGCCAAGGCCGGCACGCCGAACATCTACGCCGACTGCCTGTGCAGTCCGCGCTGAGGCGCGGGCGTTACTGCTGTTGCGCCTCGATCTGCTTGCGCTGCTCCTCGGCGTGCTTGTCGACCAGTTTCTGCACGTCCTTCGCCCGCTGCTCGTCCGCCTTCAGCGCATCGAAGGGCGTGCTGGCGGCAGCGGCGGGCTTGGCCTCCGGCTCGGGCGGCTTGTTCGAACAGGCGGCCAGGGCCAGCACGCAAAGCAGGATCGGCAGCGGCTTCATTGAGCGGTTCTCGGCGAGATGACGCTGCGAGTGTCCCGCCGCGCGACGCGGCAGGCAAGCTGTTGCCGGCAGCCGCGCGCGAGCACGGACACGTTGCTAAGCTGGCGTCATGAACAGCCTCCCGTATAACCGCGCGGACGCGTGGCAACTGCGCGGGCATACCGCCCTGGTGACCGGCGCGAGCAAGGGCATCGGCCTGGCCACGGCGCGCGAACTGGCCGGCCTCGGCGCCGACCTGCTGCTGGTGGCCCGCGACGAAGACTACCTGGAGCAGGTACGCGTCGAGCTGGCCGAGGACTTCCCCGCAGTGCAGGTGCTCGCCTGTGGCGCCGACCTGGCCGAGGCAGAGGAGCGCCTGGCGGTGTTCGACTGGATTGCCGACCTGGGCGTGCCGCTGTCGCTGCTGGTCAACAATGCCGGCGGCAACCAGAGCGCTGCCACCCTCGATTACAGCGACGAGGCCTGCCACGCGATCTTCGAGCAGAACCTGTTTTCCGCCTTCGCGATGTGCCGGCTGGCCCATCCGCACCTGGTCCAGCACGCCAATGCGGCGATCGTCAACGTCGGCTCGGTCTCGGCGGTCACCCATGTGCGCACCGGCTCGCCCTACGGCATGAGCAAGGCGGCGCTGCACCAGCTCACCCGCAACCTGGCGGCGGAGTGGGCGGTGGACGGCATCCGCGTCAACGCGGTCGCACCCTGGTACATCCGCACCCAGCGCTCGGAGCCCGCGCTGGCCGACCCGGATTACCTGGACGAGGTACTCGACCGCACGCCGCTGCGACGCATCGGCGAGCCCGAGGAGGTCGCCGCCGCGATCGCCTTCCTGTGCCTGCCGGCCGCCGGCTACGTCACCGGCCAGGTGCTGGCGGTGGATGGCGGGTTTCTCTCGTACGGGTTCTGAGCCGCGCAGCGCAGCGGCCTCAGAACTCCGGTTCGTGCTCCTCGGCCACCAGGCCCAGGGTGACCGCGCCTTCGCCGACATTCACCATGCCGGTGATGCTCATCGGGGCTTCCATCAGTTCGACGCCGCTTTCTTCACACGCCGCGCGCAGCTCGGCGTACCCGGGGAACTGGTCCAGCACGGCCAGGTCCCCGCCGTAGCTGACGCAGACCAACGGCACCAGCAGGCCGGCCCTGACCCGCTTGGCGGCGTAGCCGAACAGGGCTTCGGCGCCCTGCTCGAAGCCGCGCACCTTGCCCACCGGGCCGGTCTCGCCGCGGAAGCAGCGCAGGATCGGCTTGATGTCCAGTGCCGAACCCAGCATCGCGGTGAACAGGCTGACGCTGCGATCGTTCTTCTTCTTGGCACGCGCGCGAATGTAATAAAGGTCGCGCGGCAGCATGTAGCCGTAGGTGTGGTTGGCGAGATCTAGCAACCGCTCGCGGATCGCCGCGGGTGCGGCGCCGGCGGCGATCATGCGGGTGGCCGCGTACACCACCGGTGCGGCGCCGGCGAAGATGTTGCGGGTGTCGATCACGCGCATCATGAACGGTCCGGCAACCCCGGCCTGCTCGCGGACCTGGCGGTAGTTTTTCAGGATGGCGAAGCTCGCCTTGTTGACGTTGTCGTTGATCGGGCTGCGCGTGGCGGTGATGGTCAGGCAGAACACGCAGTCCTGTTCCAGCACCAGCTTGCCCAGGAACAACTGCTGCACGTCCTCCACCGGGCAAGGCTCGGTCTCTGCCGAATGGCTGCGGCTGCCCAGCCGGCGAGCGATGAATCGCTGCAGTTCGCCGGGCTTGCGATCGTCCATGAACGTTTCGCCGTCGATCTTCACCGTGATCGGCATGACGGCGATGTTGTTCCGTTCCAGGAAGGACTGCGACAGGTCGCAGGCCGCGTCGATTGCCAAGCCCATTCGCATCATGTAGCTCCCCCCCCCCCCATAAATGGCAAACGAAACATAGCACGCTGCAAGTGACTGCAGTGTCGGGAAAAGTTGCCTAGCGGCCAGCGTCGCCCAGTCGCGGCGGGCGGGAACCAGCGGCTAAGATGCGGCCACCGAATCGAGTGCTCCCGTGAAGAATTAAGCAGGAAATCGTCGCGAACTGGCTGCCCAGATACACCGGCACCCCGTTGGAGGACTTCGGCCAGGACATCCTGCTGGCCGGCCCCGGCCATTACGGGGAGCTGTTCGCCCAGCTGCACGGAGTGGAGGTGCACGGACGCGTTCGGCCGATGCGGAGCACCACCGCCGACGGCGTCACCTGATCAACTTCGGCATGGGCGACCCCAACGCGGCCGCCGTGATGATGGACCTGCCCGTGCGATCGCGCCGCGGGCGGCACTGTTCCTGGGCAAGTGCGGCGGGGTCAAGAAGAACCAACTGGGTGACCTGGTACTATCGAGCGTGGCGATTCGAGGTGAGGGCACCGGCAACGACTACCTGCCACCCGAGGCGCCGGAGCTGCCGGTGCAAGGCAAGACCACGGTGGCGGAAGCCAGCCGGCAGTTTGATCTGCAGCCCTCCGAGATCGAGGAATGAATCGACTAGGGCAAGGCGGGGATGGAGACGCCCTGCGAGCCAAGCCGGAAGATGTCCGCGAGCAGTACGAGCGACAGCTGAAGGACCTACAGGAGGCCTACGGCGAGGCCATGCTGGAGCTGCGCGCACGAAAAAATTGGCGTCCCTGTTGGGCAAGGACGAGAC
>Ga0209959_100100_pt1 | contig 171549 bp, 135 predicted proteins | sample ThiBiot_300_biof_2_FD_183943 | JGI IMG/M metagenome (GOLD analysis project Ga0209959, IMG submission 183943) | Wastewater bioreactor microbial communities from Cape Town, South Africa - Thiocy_expt_300_biof (SPAdes) | ecosystem: Engineered > Bioremediation > Thiocyanate > Unclassified | place...
GACATCGACGTGGCCACCTGCGGCGTGATCTCGCCGCTGAAGGCGCTGAACTACCTGATCGACAGCTTCGAGTCGGACATCGTGGTGTGCGACTACCGCGTGCGCGGCTTCACCCGCGACGTGAAGGGCAAGAAGCACTTCATCGACCACAAGATCAATTCGGTGCAGGACTACCTGGCGCGGCACATCCGGCAGAAGTACGAGATGTTCGACGTCAACGTGTACCAGGAGAACATGTTCCACACCAAGATGCACATCAAGGACTTCGACCTGGACACCTACCTGTTCGAGTCGCACGCGGACGACCTGTCGTTCAAGGAACGCCAGCGGATCGAGTCGCTGCTCCGGCGCGAGATCGAGGAACTGTTCCACGGCCGCAACCTGATGTGAACCAAGAAAACCCGCCGGAAGGCGGGTTTTTCGTATCAGGCCCGTTTGGGAGGTGCGAGCCGAAGATCCCTTCTCCCTTCGGGAGAAGGTGGCGCGCAGCGCCGGATGAGGGTGCGGGGCGCCGCGTTGAATACCACAAGGAACGCTGCCGCAGCGCGCTCCGCCCGTACCCTCTCCCCAACCCCTCTCCCACGGGGAGAGGGGCTTCCCTCAGACCTGTTCCAGCCAGCCCCACTTGTCGTGGGTGCGGCCGTCGAACAGGCCGAAGAACAGCTCCTGCAGGCGCAGTGTGACGCGACCGGCCTTGCCGGCGCCGACCTGCTTGCCGTCGACCGAGCGGATCGGGGTGATCTCGGCGGCGGTGCCGCACATCAGCACCTCGTCGGCCAGGTACAGGTACTCGCGCGGGATGTCGCGCTCGACCACCTCGATGCCGTCCTCGCGGGCCAGCGTCTTGAGCGTGTCGCGGGTGATGCCGGCAAGGATCGAGGCGCTGGCCGGCGTGGTGTGCAGCACGCCGTCGAAGACCAGGAACAGGTTCTCGCCGGCGCCTTCGCTGAGCAGGCCGCTGGAGGAGAGCGCGATGCCTTCGCCGAAGCCGAGCCGGCGCGCCTCGCGCGCGATCAGCTGGCCGGAAAGATAATTGCCGCCGGCCTTGGCGCCGGCCGGGATGGTGTTCGGGGCGAAGCGCTGCCAGCTCGACACGCAGGCGTCGATGCCGTTCTGCAGCGCTTCCGGCCCGAGGTACGGGCCCATCGGCCAGGCGGCCACGGCCATGTCGATCGGCGTTTCGGCGGACAGGCCGAAGCCGCCCAGGCCGCGATACGCCACCGGGCGCAGGTAGGACGCGCCGAGCCCGTTCTTGCGGATCACCTCGCGGCAGGCGGCGGCCAGCTCCTCGAACGAGTGCGGCAGCTGCATGTCGTAGATCTTGGCCGACAGGAACAGCCGGTTCAGGTGGTCGGTGAGGCGGAAGATCGCCGCGCCGTCGGGCGTGGCGTAACTGCGGATGCCTTCGAACACCGACGAACCGTAATGCAGCGCGTGCGACATCACGTGGGTAGTGGCTTCGGCCCACGGCTTGATGTGGCCGTTCTGCCAGATCCATTCGGGGTACTGCTGCGCCATGTTCGGTTCTCCATGAAGACTGCACATGATAGCGCGTCGCTGCGGGGGCGGCGTTTACGGCGCGTTGCGCAGCCACAGGCAGCCGGCCCGGCGCACGATGTCGAAACGCCAGGTGGAACCCGCGCCGTCGGCGCCGGCGGTGTGCAGTACCAGTTGATCGGGCGCGGCGGTTGCCGCCGGAGCAGGGTCGCCGGCGAGGGGCGGCCAGTTGTCCGGCAGCGCCGCGGCGGATGCCGCGGGAGCGGGCAGGTCGACCTGCAGCAGCGATTGTTCCATCAGCGCGGTCAGCGCGCGGATGTCGGCAATCGCCGCACCGCGGCCGTAACCGTCCCACAGGATCAGCCCGCCCATGCGGACGCTGTCGCGCCGCGCGAACGCATCGATCACGCTCTGGCGCAGCTCCTCGATGTTGGCGGCACACAGCACCGGCGGCGGCCCGCTCGGCGCGGGGGTATCGGTGGGCGTCGCGGGGTTGACCGGCGTGGCGCGCAGCGCGGCGCACGGCTGGTCGGTGAACACCGCGCCGCCGTTGGCGCCGATGCAACGATGGATCGGCGTCTGCGCCGCCGCGGGGGCGGCGCACGCAAGCAAGGCCAGGCTGAGCAGGGCGACCAGGCGCAACATCCGGTCAGCATAGCCGTCCCGCGGCGCCACGAACGACTTTCCGTTGGCGCATCACCATCGCAGTAGCCTGCTTGCGGGCGATGCTCTTGCTTGCAAATCCCCGCCTCAAGGCATCGCCCGCCAGCGGGCTCCTGCGGGAGGTTGTGCGCGGTGGTGGTTTCAGGCCAGCTGCTGCAACACCGCCTGCGTGGCGCGGGCGCGGTTGAGCGTGTAGAAGTGCAGCCCCGGCGCGCCGCCGTCGAGCAGGCGACGGCACAGTTGCGCCACCACCTCGGCGCCGAGCTCACGCACCGCATCCGCATCGTCGCCGTGGGCCTGCATGCGCTTGGCGATCCAGCGGGGGATTTCCGCGCCGCACATTTCCGAGAAGCGCCTGAGCTGGCTGTAGTTGGAGATCGGCATGATGCCCGGCACGATCGGCACGTTCACGCCAAGTTTGCGCACGTCGTCGACGAAGCGGAAATACGCATCCGGGTTGAAGAAATACTGGGTGATCGCGCCGTTGGCGCCGGCGTCGATCTTGGCCTTGAAGTGCATGAGGTCGCGCAGCGCGTCGTCGGCCTGCGGATGCGTCTCCGGGTAGGCCGCCACCTCGATGTGGAAATGGTCGCCGCAGTGCCGGCGGATGAAGGCCACCAGTTCGGCGGCGTAGCGGAAGTCGCCCGCCGTGGCCATGCCCGAGGGCATGTCGCCGCGCAACGCCACGATGCGCCGATAGCCCGCCGCGCGGTAGCCGTCGAGCAGCGCGGCGATCTCCGCCCGGGTGCCGCCCATGCACGACAGGTGCGGCGCCACGTTGAGCCCGTGCTGCGTATGCAGCCGCGCCACCGTGTCGCCGGTGTAGCTCAGCGTGGAACCGCCGGCGCCGAAGGTGACCGAGGCGTATTCGGGCTGGTGCGCCTTCAGCGCCTGCGCCGCGCGGTCGAGCTGCGCGCGCTGGTCGTCGGTCTTGGGCGGAAAGAATTCGAAGCTGATCGACGGCATCGCAAGGGTTCCGGGGTCACGGTGCCCGGCAGTATATATCTTCGATTCGCGATGGAGCGATATATGCCGTCCGGGTTCAGTTTGCCGGCGGCTCGTTCGGCGCGGCGGCCGGCGGTACCGGCGCCTCGCTGGGGCCGTGGTGGCGCCCGGTGCGGTGGGTGGCGATGCGCCACGCGCTGGACAGGCCTGGCAGCGGATCGTCGAAACGGAACGTGTGGTAATGCGCGCGCGCCCACTGCCGCAGGATCTTCGACCACGGCTCGCGGGCCTGCCGCGACTGGCCGCGCACGGCGTTGATGTCGCGCTGCAGGTTCACGCAACCGGCGCCGACCACGTAATCCGGCGCGGCGGCATCGACCGGCAGGCCCAGCGCGTCCTGCCAGGCCATTTCGCACACGTTGACGCCGCAGCGCGCGGCGAACTCGACATAGGTCCAGGCGCGCGTGTTCACCTCGAGGATGCGGAACTGGCCGTCGCGCGCGTCGCGCTTGAACTCGGCGCTGAAGATGCCGCGGTAATCCACCTTCGCCAGCAGCGCGGTCAGGTTGGTCGCCGCCGGCTCGACCTGGGCCAGCGGGATGCTCTCGCAGTACGAGCTGTTGCCGAAGTCGGCCGGGTGGATGCGGAAGCGTCGCCGCGCGAACAGGCCGGTGAAACGTCCCTGCGCGTCGCGGAAGCCGTCCACGAAATAATGGTCGGCGGCGGTGCCGGGCACGTACTCCTGCGCCATCAGGCGGAAGCCCAGGCCGTGCAGGCGCTGCCAGGTTTCCAGCAGCTCCTCGCGGCTGTGTACCCACACGCCCTTGATGCCCAGCACGTCGCTGAACTTCTGCGAGTTGACCGGCTTGATGAAGACGCGGTCGAGCCGCTCGAACGGCATCGCCGCGATGTCCGCCGCGCTGTCGATGCGGTAGGTCGGCGGGTGCGGCATGCCGGTTTCGGCCAGCAGCGCGGCGAAGCGCGACTTGTCCTGCAGCAGTTCCTGCGTCTGCCGCGAGCAGGTGCTGGTGCGGAAGCGCTGGCCCAGCTCGCTCTGCGGCAGGTCGGCCAGCCACAGTGCGGCGTCGTCGGCGCCGGCGATCAGCACCGCCTCGTCCAACGGCAAGTCACGCAGGTGGTCCAGTGCCTGCGGACCGGGCACGCCATCCCACGCCGTCGGTCCGGGCGTGGGCCGGAACCAGCGCGAGCGCGTCACCTGGTCGCCCGCGCGGCAGGCCACGTAGGTCGGGATGCCGGCCAGTTTCAGACAACGCAGGATGCCCAACGCTGTGGGGCCGCAGCCCATCACGATCGCCGGCACGTGCCGCCCGTCCCGCTTGCCCATGGATGTTTCCCCTGATCGCCGCATGCGTGCGCTCGACGCCGCGCCTGTGCGGCCATGCTAGCACCCGCGATGGCCACCGGGCCGCCGCGCGTGGGGGTTCAACGGTGCAGGTGGCGCCACCACCTGCGCAGCCGCGAACCGCGCAGCCGGCTCTTGGCTCGCAGCCAGTGCATCGGTGCGGAATCGCCCACGCGCACCTCGACCAGGGTCACGCCGGGCGCCTCGATCGCCGCGGCCAGGGTGGCCTGCGCATCGCCTTGCAGGCGTACGTGCGTGGCACCGACGGCCGCGGCCAGGGCGGCGACGTCGACGCTGTCGAACTCGGTGCCGTACGCATGGCCCGAGCCGGCCAGTTGCTGCATGCGGATCAGGCCGTAGGCACCGTCGACGAACACGATCACGGTCAGCCGCAGCCGTTCGCGCACTGCGGTGAGCAGCTCCAGCCCGGACATCGCCAGGCCGCCGTCGCCGACCAGCGCCACCACAGGCCGCGCCGGATCGGCCAGGCAGGCGCCGATCGCGGCGCCGATGCCGAAGCCCATCGACTGCAGGTTGGTCGGCACGATCAGGCCGCGCGGGCACAGCACCGGGAAGTGGCGGCGCGCCAGCCCCTGGTGCTGGCCGGAGTCGGTGAGCAGGCAGCCGTGCCGTGGCAGCGCCTGGCGCAGCGCGGCGAAGAACGCCTGCGGCTGGCCGCCGTCCACGCCGTGGATGCGCGGCTCGACCCGCCGCCGGTCGCGCTCGTCGTCGGCGCGCCGCCGCCACTGCGCGATCTCGTCGTGGCTGAAGCCGGCATGGCCAGGCTTGGTCTGCAGCCGTTGCAGGAGGGCGGCCAGGAAGGTCGCCGCGTCCGCGCATATCGCGTGGCGCGCGGGATAGTTGGCGCCCAGCACGGCGGCACTGGCGTCGACGTGGATGAGTTTTTCCGGCGGCAGCCGCAGCTCGAAGCCGCGGCTGCCGTTGTGCGAGAACTTGCAGCCGATCGCCAGCACCGCGCCGCTGGCCTCGACCAGCGCGTTCAGCGTGCCGCACTCGTTGCCGGCGAACGCGAAGCCGAGCGACAGCGGGTGATCCTCGGCCACCACGCCGCGCCCCGAGGTGGTGGTGACCACCGCGGCGGACAGCGTTTCGGCCAGCTGCGTGGCCAACCCGGCCGCGGCGGCGCAGCCCTGGCCGAGCAGCAGCATGCAGCGACCGGCCTGGCGCAGCGTGGCCAGCACGGCGTCGAGTGCGGCCTCGTCGAGCGGTGGCGGCGAAGGAGGCGCGACATCTGCCAGCGGCGCCGCTTCGCGCAATGCATCGCTCGCGAACTGCACCAGCACCGGACCGGGTTCGCCGGCGCCGGCCTGTGCGTGTGCCGCGAGCAACGCGGGGGCGATCCCGGTGGCATGGTCGACGTGGTACTGGCCCTTGCTCAGCGGGCCGGCGATCGCCGCCTGGTCCAGCGCCTGCAGCTGGAACTGCTGTCCGGGCGAGCGTGCCGGCTGCATGGTGAGGTGCAGCAGCGCGGCCGAATCGAGCGCCGCCTCCGCCAGCCCGGTCAGTGCCCAGGTGAAGCCCGGGCCGGGAATCGTCAGCAAGGCGGCGATCCGCCCCGAGGCGCGGTAGTAGCCGTTGGCCATCATCGCTGCCGACAACTCGTGGGTGGCCACGACACTGCGCAGCGGCGCGCGGCGCAGCGCCTCGTACAGACCCGTGGTCTGCGTGCCGGGCAGGCCGAACACGCAATCGACGCCGGCGCGCGTCAGCGTGGCGCAGACCAGTTCGGCCCCGGAAACCACGGGCTCGCTCATTCGGCCATGCCGGTGGAGCGGCGCAGGGCACGGTGCACGCCGCGGCGGGCGCGCTGCGGCAGCGTGGTTGCCCAGTCGCCGAGGCGGAAGCGGATGTCGTCGGCGCGCGGGACCTCCAGGCACAGCGACAGCTCGCCGCCCATCTGCGACTTGAACGTCGTGACGGGGTTGAGTTCGGCGTCGGTCAGGTCGTTGGCGCGGTAGCCCTCGGCGGCCAGGTGTTCCAGCGCGCGCCAGCGCAGGAACGCCGACGCGCCCAGGCTCAGCAACGCAGCCTCGGCGCCGGCGCAGACGGTGTGGCTGACCGGGTGCGGCCCGGTCAGCACCAGCTGGCTGGCGGCCACGCGGCCGTCGGGCATCCGTGCGTGGTAGAGCCGGCCCAGGTTGCGTTCGCGCAGGGTTTTCACGAAGCGGCGGAACGCCTCGCGCGGCAGGTACAGCGGCGCACCCTTGCGCTCGTGGGTCTGCAGGTGCAGGTGGTGGAAGGCGTCGAAGTCGTCGTCCATGCTCAGTTGCAGGCCCTGCTCGGTGCAGCGCCCGATCAGCCGGCGATGGTTCTTGTCCACCCGCGTCCATGCGCTGGCGAGGTCGCTGATGTCTACCACATAAGTGTAGGTCGGCTGCACGCTCCAGCCGCGCGACTGGAACGTGCGCAGGTCGGTGCAGGTGGAGCGGCTCTTGAAGCGCAGCCGCCCCAGCGGCAGGCGCGCAAGCGCGTGCTCCAGCGCATCCATGGTCTGCAGCCGGCGCGAGGTGGCAGTGGCCGGGCAGCTGCAGGCATGCGGCACCAGCACCAGGCCGTTGTAGTAGAGCAGCCGCCGCGGCGACACGAAGGCGCCGCGGCGGTCGCTGCATTCGAACAGCGCGATGCCGCCCACGATGTGGTCGTCGCGCTCGGCGGCGAGCACGCGGAAGCGGCCGCCGGTGGCGGCGCACAGCGCGTCGAGATACTCGGGCAGCGAATACACGCTGCCATCGGGGGAGGCGGCGACCGCGGCGACCCAGCGCGGATAATCCGCGGGATCGAGTATGCGGGTTGTCGGTAGCGTGGCCATCGTCGCGCGTCCTTTTCGCTGGAGAGAGCGTCAGCGAGGCGCCTGCCGAGGCGCCGTTCCACCGTTGAGGGTTCCCCTGCGAACCTCCCGGCGGCTGTCTGCTCGCCCGCCGGTGCGCCATCCTAGGCCACCGCACGGCTTGCGTGCAAAGCCCTCCGGCAGCCGGCTGCGCCGCCATGCGCGTACGGTGCCAACAAGAGAGCGGCCCGAAGGCCGCTTGAAGGGTGGGGTGCAGGGAGTTGCCGAATCAGCTCTTGCCACCGAAACCCCAGTACCCGTTCCTTTCGGAATTCGGCTATCTGCCGGAGTAAGCCGGACCGCGCAATACCACTCCCGGCAGCGCGTCCGTCATCTTGCCGCCATCGATCACCGGGACCCCGTTGACCAGCACATATTGCATCCCGACCGACAGCTGGTTCGGGTCGGTGAAGGTGGCGACATCGCGGATCGCAGCCGGGTCGAACACGACGATGTCTGCCCACATGCCTTGCTTGAGCACGCCGCGATCCGGCAGATGCACACCCTGGGCCGCCAATGCGCTGAACTTGCGGATGGCGTCCGGAAGCGTGAGCAGCTTCTGCTCGCGCACGTACCTGGCGAGAATGCGCGGAAAGGTGCCGTAGGCGCGTGGGTGCGGACGATCCTTGCCGAGCAGGCCATCGGGCGAGGTTCCCTCATAGTCCGTGTCGATCGAAACCCACGGCTGCTTCAGCGCCAGCTCGACATCGGACTCCTGCATGCCGAACACCACCGAACTGGTGGCGGCGTTGTCCTTGATCAGGAAGTCGCAGATCGTGTCGATCGGATCCTCGTGCCACTCCGCTGCAATCTCACTGACCCGCTTGCCGACGTACTTCTGCAACGCCTTGTTGTTGACGCTGCCGATCATGATGCCGTGCGCCTGCTCGATGGCCGCGAGCCACTCATTGTCCCAGGCATCGCCGGGAGTGAGCATGTCCTTGCGGATGCGCGCACGCGTGGCCGGATTCTTCAGGCGTTCGATCAGCTTCAGGTTGCCGCCGTCATGGGCCCAGGGCGGGATGAAGGCCGACAGATCGTTCTGCCACGCGGTATAGGCGTAGGTGTCCGCCGCCACGTCGACGCCGCTGGCACGAGCCGCGTCGATGCGCGCGATCACCCGTGCCATCTTGCCCTTGAGATTGCCGGTGGCCTTGAGATGGAAAATCTCCACCGGAATATCCGCCTCGCGGCCGATCCGGAAGGTTTCGTCCAGCGCAGCCATCTCGGCATCGCCCTCGTTGCGCATGTGGGTCGCGTAAATGCCGCCATGGCGTGCGGCAACCTTCGCCAGGGCGATCAACTCGTCGGTTCCGGCGTAAGGCGCCGGCGTGTACTCCAGCGCCGTGGACAGCCCCAGCGCACCTTGCTTCATCGCTTCCGCGACCAGCGCCTGCATCTTCTTCAACTCGTCCGGCGTGGGTGCGCGATTCTCGTAGCCAATGACCATCTCGCGCACTGAAGTGGCGCCCACGTACGTGCCTACGTTGATACCCATGCCTTGCTTTTGCAGGCGCGCGAAATATTGTTCGAACGTGCGCCAGTCCGGCATTATCCGATAATGCGCGTACGCCGCCTGGCGTTGCTTGATCATCTCGGCGTCGAGCGGCGCCACCGATTCGCCTTCTCCGGTGATCTCGGTGGTGATGCCCTGGAAGATCTTCGACGGCACATGCGGATCGACCAGCATGGTGATTTCCGATTGACCAAGCATGTCGATGAATCCCGGCGCCACGACCAGGCCGTGGACGTCGATCATCTGCCTGGCATGCGCGTCGGCGAGGTTGCCGATCGCGGCGATGCGACCATCCTTCACGGCGATATCGGCCGCGTACCAGGGCGAACCCGTACCGTCGATGATGTGGCCGTTGCGGATGATGGTGTCGTACTCGACGCCGGCAGCCGCAGATGGCATCGCTGTCGACAGCCCGATGGCCGCGACAATCGACATGCAAGCGGTGCGAATGAAGACGGGCATGAACCACTCCCCTCAAAGGGCCATCTGTCGGCGAGGCGTTGCCCGCCATCGGGCGGGCGACGAAAAGCCCTGGCCGACGCCAGGGCTTTCGTCCGGTGCGGCAATCGACCGCTCGACTAGAAATCCTGCTTGAAGCTGATGCCGAACGTGCGCGGCTGGCTGAAGCCCGTGTACACCTGTCCATTCGGGTATTCCGGCACCACGCCGTGCGCACCGCAAACCGTTACCGCACACTCGGAGAACTTGTACAGCGCGGCGCGCTTGTCGAACGCGTTGTTGATATAGGCACTCACCGACCAGTTGTCCCCCTGGAGACCGGCGGAGAGGTCGACCGAATTGTAGGCAGGCAGTCCGCCATAGAGGCTGCGATCGAGCAGGAGCAGGCTCGTCGTGCGGTCCCCCACATGCGTCAATGCGCCCTGGACGAAGCCACTCTTGCTGCCGACATCAAAGGTATAACGCGCGATGAGGTTGCCCTTGAACCGTGGCGTGATGGGCAGGCGGGTGCCCGTTGGTGCCAGCGGCCCGTCCACCGTGTCGCCCGTTTGTGTATTGATCGAGCCGGCCGGACAGTCGGTGACGGGGCGGTTGTTGTTGTCGGTGAATCCGCAGTAGTTGGCGGTCAACTTGGCGTCATACAACGCGATGCCGGCGCTCAGCTGCAGGTTGTAGGTCGCCTGCCAGTTCAGCTGCGACTCCAGTCCGTCGATGCGGGCCGAATTGGCATTGAGGATTTCGGAAATACCGTTCGGACCCGTGATGTCGAACTGGAAATTATCCCAGGTCTCGCGGAACACGGCCCCGTTGAAGGTCAGCCGATTGTCGAACCACGAGGTCTTCCAGCCGAGTTCGAGGTTGGTCAGGAAATCCGCCTGATAGGGCGGCAGCGACGCGTTGCGATTGATGCCACCCGGGCGATAGCCCTCGGACCGGGTGAAATAGACCATGGCATGGGGTGTGGCATGCCAGGTCAGGTTGACCTTGTTGAGCGACCCGCTTTGCTTCACCCGCTTGTTGAAGTCCAGACAGGGCGCGCCCTCGAATGGCTCGGGCGAGATGCAGCCGGCCTCGCCGTAACTCGAGCCGGGGAAATAGCCCTCGCTGAAACCGAAGAAGCCGTAAAAGCTGCCGCTGTCGCGGTAATAGCGCTCGCCGATCGTGCCCGTGAGGACATCGGGGATGAAGTCCCACGACAGTTCGCCGTACACCGACTGGTCGCGATCGTAGCGGACCTGCCGGCTCAGATAGAGGGTGTCCGGCCAGCCGGTAACCGTCAGCGAATCGGCCAGGCCGCTGATCTTGTACTGGTACTGGATATCGTGTTTCAGCTTCTGCCAGAACGCGCCAGCGACCAGACGCAGGCGATCGTCGCTGGGCGAGACAAGACGCAGTTCGTGGCTGTTGTTGGTGTAGTGATCGCGGAAAAACGGATGCTGCGACGGATCGATCAGGTCTCCGCCGTTATCGTAAAAATAGACACCGGAGCCGTACAGGGTGTCGTACCAGAATGAGTAGTCCGTGTAGTCGGACTCCTGCTCCTGGTTGCGCTTGAGGTGCGCGTAGGCATAGGTCGCATCGAAATTGCCGATCTTGCCTTGCACGGTCAGCGCGCCCTGCCACCAGCGATCGTTGTTGCGTTCGGGAAAGAAGTGCGTGACGGCGAGATCGCCCACGCTCGGATCGCTGGAAGATGAACCGTGGGAGATCGTCTGTTGCCCCATCAGCGTCGGGCTGATCGACCAGTTGTCGTTCAGGTCCACTTTCAGCGCGGCGCGTGCGCCCTGGGTGTCGGCGTCGTTGTAGTGCTTGCGGGCGCGTCCGTGGCATTGCAGCAGCACGCCGGGGGTGCAGTCGTCGGCGTTGCTGATGGTAATGCCGGAAGACGGGTAGGTACGCGTGCCGGCCTTGTTGTCGATGTAGCCCGCATCGTGTTCGCGCCAACCCACGAGGCGAATGGCGGCACTCTTGCTGAGCGGAATGTTGACCATGCCCTCGACGGTGGAGCCGATGCCACCGTGTGCAACCTTGTTGGCGCCGAGCGTGTAGTTTGCCGCGAAAGCGGCGGGGTCGGGCGTGTTGGTGATGATGCGCAACGCACCGGCTTCGGCGCTGGCGCCATACAACGTACCCTGGGGTCCGGCCAGCACCTCGATGCGGGCGATGTCGTACATGTGGATATCGACCGGCCCCTGGATCGTGGTGATCGGCTGGTTGTCGAGGTACATGCCGACGACCCGGTATAGTCCCCGCCGCTGCCGCTGCTGACACCGCGCATGTAGATGATGGCAAAGCCTTGCGCGCCATTGCCGCCACCGTTGTCCTGAAAGGACACGCTGGGCAGGTACTTCACGTAGTCCTTGAAGTTCTGGACGTGCAGGGCCTCGAGTTGATCCTGTGCCAGCACGTTGATGCTGATCGGCACCTTCTGCAGATCCTCGGTGCGCCTCTGCGCGGTCACCGTGACCGTACCCAGGGTCTTGACCTTTTGCGCTGCCGCCGAGGTCGTCGCGGCCGATGCGGGCTGCTCGGCAACATCCTGGGCGAGCGCTGGTGCCGCCACGGCAAAACTGATCGCCGCCGCGAGCGGCAAGCGCGCCAACATCACCCGCTGCGCCTTGCCACCACACTTGAAATGACCTTTGGACATGATCTGCCACCTCCCCCGTGAGCGTAACGGAGCAACCAAACCTGCCGAGCCTTATCGCAACCTGATGAAATGACCCGTGGGCCTCGCAGGCGCGTCGCCATGGGAACAGGCCAGCACGGTGGCCATGGCCGGAGTCTTGCGTTTCATGGGCGATCCCCCGGGGTGTGTGGACTTGCCTGCGGGAGATCGCGCGCTTCCGCGAGCAGCGTTTCGACGACCGCGTCGGCACCGGTCGCGATCGGGTCGAAGACGACCAGGCCGGTTTCGGCGTGCGCGCGGGCGAACGCGTCCGCGCGTTGGCTTTCGCTCATGCCGTGCGTGTTGAGCGCGACGGCGATGCAGCGTGCGGCGCGGTTGGTCAGGCGCGCGGCCTGTTCGTTGGCGGCGATGCAGGCGGTGAGCGTCGGCAGCGGATAGTCCGGATAGCCGTCGATGTGCGTGCGTCGCGGGTCGTGGCACAGCACGAGTGCGTCCGGCTGCGAGCCGTGCAGCAGGGCGAGGCTGACGCCGGCATAGGCCGGGTGGAACAGCGAGCCCTGGCCTTCGATCACGTCCCAGTGCCCGGGCTCGTTGTCGGGCGACAGCGCTTCGGCCGCACCGGCGGCGAAATCGGCGACGACCGCGTCGATCGCGACGCCGGCGCCGGCGATGAGGATGCCGGTCTGCCCGGTCGCGCGAAAATCGGCGGCGATGCCGCGTCGCGCGAAGGCGCGGTGAATGGCCAGCGCGGCGTACTTCTTGCCGACCGCGCAATCGACGCCGACCATCAGCATCCGGCGGCCGCTGCGCTTGCGGCCGGAGCCGACGTCGAATTGCGTGTCGGCGTGGCGCACGTCGAACAGCCGCACGCCGGCCAGGCGCGCGGCCGCGGCGATCCGCGGATTCTCGTCGAGGCGTGCATGCATGCCGCTGGCAATGTCGAGGCCGGCGTGGATCGCGGCCAGCAGGGTGTCGATCCACGCCTCGTCGAGCGCGCCGCCGAAGGTGGCCACGCCGATCACCAGCGTGCGCACACCGGCGCGGGCGGCGGCGGCCGGCGTCATGTCAGGCAGGCCGAGGTCGACCGTGTCGGCGTCGAGCCGGCATTGCCCGGCGCACAGCTCCGGGCGCCAGTCGAGAATGCCGCTGGCCGTCTTGGCGTCGAGGCGGTGCGGGGTGTTGCCGAGGAAGAGGAGGTACGGGGCGGCGATCTGCATGTCAGCGTGCCTCCTGGCGGCGCAACACCTGGCCCGGACGGGCGCCGGTCGCCTTGCCGTCGGCGAGGACCGCGATGCCGTTGACCCACACGCGCGCGATGCCGACCGACAGCTCGTGCGGCTTCTCGTAGGTGGCGCGGTCGGCCACCGTGCGCGGATCGAACAGGACGAGGTCGGCCGCCGCGCCGACGCGGATCTGGCCGCGGTCGCGCAGGCCCATGTGCTGCGCTGCCAGTCCGGTCATCTTGTGCACGGCCTGCTCGAGCGTCAGCATCTTCTTCTCGCGCACGTACATGCGCAGCACGCGCGGGAACGTGCCGTAGCCGCGCGGGTGCAGGCCGTCGAGGCTGCCGTCGGAACAGATGTTCGCCTGCGGCCAGGCGATGAACTTCGCGATGTCGCGCTCGTCCATGCTGCGGCTGATGACCTGCGCGGTGCTGTGGGCCGCTTCCGATTCGCGGATCAGGGCCATCACCGTATCCGCGTCGTCGGTGCCGCGCAGGCGCGCGATATCGGCCACGCTCTTGCCGACCAGGTCCGGTTCGGGCTTGAACTGCGACAGGCGCAGGCCGTCGGCCGGGGAGAGGTGCTTGAGCACGAATTCGGCGGTGGCGCGGTTGCCGAAGTCGCGCTCGGGCCACAGCACGATCAACTCGCTGTGCCAGCTGTCGTAGGGATAGATGTCGAGCGTCGCGTCGACGCCTTCGGCGCGCGCCTTGTCGAGCAGGCCCAGGAAGCGGTCGGCCTGGCCCCACCAGTCGGTCATCGCCAGCTTGGCGTGGCTGACCTGCACCGGGATCTTCGCCTCGCGGCCGATCGTCAGCAGTTCGTCGAGCGCGTCCCAGACCTTGCGGTCCTCGCTGCGCATGTGGCTGATGTAGCGGCCACCGTAGGGCGCAGCGGCGTCGGCGAGCGCGAGCACCTCGGCGCGCGTGGAGTAGAGGCCCGAGTCGTATTCAAGGCCGGTCGACAGGCCGAGCGCGCCGGCCTTCATGTCGGCGGCGAGCAGTTGGCGCATCGCCTGCACCTGCGCTGGTGTCGCCGCGTGGCTGGCGTCGGCGCCCATCACTTCCTCGCGCAGCGAGTTGTGGCCCGCGTACGAGGCGATGTTGATCGCCGCCGGCCTGGCGCCGTAGCGGCGGAACAGGTCGGCGATCGGCTCCTGCGAGAAGCCGTCCTGGCCGACGACGATCGTGGTGACGCCCTGGCTGGTCACCGGCAGCGCGTCGAGCTGGCTGTCGAGGCCGCGGTCGTGGTGGCTGTGCGTGTCGATGAACCCCGGCGCGAGCACCAGCCCGCGGGCGTCGACCACCTGTTCGCCGCGCTGCGCTGCGAGTTCGCCGATGGCGGCGATGCGGCCGTCGGCGACGCGCACGTCGACGTGCCGGGCCGCGGCGCCGGTGCCGTCGACGACGACGGCATGGCGCACGATGAAGTCGGCCGCGGCTGCACGGCCGGCTGGCAACACGACCAGCGGTGCGACCAGCAGCAGCGAGATCAGTGTTCGGCTCGTCATGGAATCGGTTCTCCTGGAAAACATGCGGTTCAGCCCCACAGCGCCGCGCTGGGCGGCGAGACTAGGCCACGCTGGTAGTGCAGGCCCGGGTCGCGGTCGCGGCCGATGAGGAGAGGGCCATCGAGATCGACAAAGCGTGCGGCACCGGCGACGAGCGTCGCCGGCGCCATGCCGAGCGACGTCCCCTCCATGCAGCCCACCATCAACCCGAAGCCGAGCTGGCGCGCGCGGGCGGTCATGCGCAGCGCCTCGGTCAGGCCACCGGTCTTGTCCAGCTTCACGTTGACCAGGTCGTAGCGGCCGCGCAGCGCGTCGAGGTCGGCGCCGACGTGCGCCGACTCGTCGGCGCAGACCGGCACGCGGCGTTCGATCCGCGCCAGCGCGTCGTCCTTGCCCACGGGCAGCGGCTGCTCGACCATCGCGACATGCGCGGCCTGCAGCGCCGGCATGACGCCGGCGAGCAACACCGGGTCCCAGGATTCATTCGCGTCGATGACCAGGGTCGCCGCCGGAGCGGCATCGCGCACGGCCGCGACGCGGGCGACGACGTCGTGCGCATCGAGCTTCAGCTTGATCAGGGCGCCGTCGCCGTCGGTGGCGACGATCGCGCGCGCCTTGTCCGCCTGCTGCGCCGCTTCGCCCACGCTGATGGTCTGTGCGGTGCGCACCGGGCCCGGGGCGGGGACTCCGATCAGCTCCCAGACACGCTGCTTCGCCAGTTTCGCGCGCAGATCCCAGAACGCACAGTCGACCGCGTTGCGCGCGGCGCCGGCTGGCACGTGATCGTGGATGCGGTCCCATGACTCGCCGCGGGCGAGGCGGGCGAGCAGTTCGCGCACGGTCTTCATCACCCCGTCCACGCTCTCGCCGTAGAACGCCGTGGGCGTGCATTCGCCGCGGCCGACGGCACCATCGCACGACAGCGTTGCCACGATGACGTCGGCATGCAGGTAGGTCTCGTGCGCGATGACGAATGGCGCGGCGAGCTCCCAGCGTTCGTGGCGAACCTCGGTCTGCATGCAAATCGGCCTCTGGACGAGTATGCACAATTTATATCATAGTAACTCTCATGAAAGAAAACTTGCAATCGGCGAATGATGACGAACCCGGGCTGGCGCGCACGCTCGGCCCGCTCCAGTTGACGATGATCGGTGTCGGCTGCGTCATCGGCGCCGGCATCTTCGTCATGACCGGCACCGCGGCGGCGACTCATGCCGGGCCGGCGGTGGTGTTGTCGTTCGTGGTGGCGGCGATCGCCTGCGGATTCACCGCGTTCTGCTATGCCGAGCTTGCCGGCACGATGCCGTTGTCCGGTTCGAGCTATTCGTATGCGCTGCTCACGTTTGGCCGCTTCACCGCGTGGTGCGCCGGCTGGCTGCTGCTGCTCGAGTACGGCATTGCCGCGGCGACGGTCGCGGTCGGCTTCGCCGGCTACGCGGTGGCGTTGCTCGACCAGTTCGGTCTGCACCTGCCGGCTTCGATCACCACGCCGATGCTCGACTTCCGCACCGACGGCGGCAGCAACCGCCTGCAGTTCGGCGGCGGCATCAACCTTGTCGCCGCCGGCGCGATCCTGGTGGTGACGGCTGTCCTGTTGCGCGGGGTGAAGCAGTCGTTCGCGTTCAACACGGCCATCGTGCTGCTCAAGATTGCCGCGCTGGTCGCCTTCGTGCTGGTCGGCATCGCCTTCATCGACCCGGCCAACCTCACGCCGTTCGTGCCGCCGGCGCGGGGCGATTTCGAGTTCGGCTGGTCCGGCGTGCTGCGCGGCGCCTCGGCGATCTTCTTCGCCTACGTCGGCTTCGAGACCGTGTCCACCAGCGCAGCCGAGGCGCGCAACCCCCAGCGCGACCTGCCGATCGGCATCTTCATGACGCTGGCGGTCTGCACGGTGCTGTACATGGCCGTTGCCGCGGTGATGACCGGCATCGTGCCCTATGCCCGGCTCGGCGTCGCCGACCCGATTGCCGTCGCCGTCGACGCGATGCAGCTGCCGATGTTCGGCATCGCAGTCAAGTCCGCGGCAGTGATCGGCCTGCTTTCGGTGCTGCTGACGTCAATCTACGGCCAGACCCGCATTTTCTACGCGATGGCGCGCGATCGCATGCTGCCGCCGGTGTTCGCGCGGATCGACGGCAGGACGCGCACGCCGCAGGTCGGCACCATCTATACCGGCGTGGCCATGGCGTTGCTCGCGGCGTGCCTGCCGATCAGCCTGCTCGGCGACCTGATCAGCCTCGGCACGGCGGTCGCGTTCGCGATCGTCTGCGCGGCGGTCATGCGCCTGCGCGTGGTCGAGCCCGATCGGCCGCGATCGTTCCGGGTGCCGCTGGGCGGCATCCGCGTGCGTGGCTGGTGGATCGGCATCATTCCGGCACTCGGCATCGCCTTCGCCGCGCTGATGGGCCTGCCGCTGCTGATCGACATGGTGCTGCGCGCCACGCGCGGCGACGTGCTGCCGCTGGCGATCGTCGGCGGCTATTTCGCGGCCGGCCTGGTCATCTACGTGGTCTACGTGCGGTCGCGCTGAACGGGAGCGGCGCTCCTGGTTCCGCAGAAGCGCGGGGCCTCGGCCCGACGGTGCGCTGCGTGCTCAAGGCTCGATGTCGCCGCCCTTCTTGCGCTGCCCGCGCGCGGCTTTCCCGACGTGGCCGACGAATTCCTGGTAGAGGTCGGAGACGTGGGCCAGGCGTTGCTCCACGCGGTCGCCGAGCGCGAGAACCACGCCGTTGACCAGCAGCGCCAGCGCCGCGTGGATCGGAACGGTGGTGCCCCAGAAAATCCCGCTTTCCGTCGGCAATGCCAGGATGTGCGGCGTGTATTCGCTGGCCCAGTGGCAATACTTGTCGGTGATCATCACCAGCGGCAGCCCGCGTTGCCGGCAATGACGGGCGAGCAGTTGTGCCTGGCGCGAGTAGCGGCGCGTCTCCACGATCACGACGCAATCCTTGTCGGTGCCGTCAAGCAGCACCTCCGAGAAGCTTCCGGTAGCCAGGTCGGCCACCCGCACCCGCGGGCGCACGTATTGCAGGAAACTGGCGAAGTGGGCCGCAAGCCCGCGCTCGGTCTGGAATCCCACGATGTGCAGGGTCGAGCAGTGCGCCAGGTGCGCGACGATATCCTGCCATTCGCGCGTTTCCGCGCGGCGGTAGACCTCGATGATGCCGGCGATGGTCAGGTCCAGGTCGCGTTGCAGCGCCGGTTCGCCGCTGCCGGTCTGCAGCATCGAGCGCAGGCCTTCGCCGATCGGCCATGGCGCGACGGCCACGTCGAACTTGAAAGCCGACTTCAGCTCGCGGAAGTTCCGGTAGCCGAGGCGACGGCAGAACCGGCCCACCGTCGCGGCGCTGATGGCGAGCTTGGCGGCGAGCGAGTTGGCGGTCTCGAACGGCACCGCCTGCCGGTTGGTGAGCAGGAAGTTCGCGATCACCCGTTCGGACGCGGTCATCCGGTCCATTTCACTGCGAAGCTGGCTGAACAATCGCCGGTCGGCGCTGCTTGGCTTTGGCGACATCGACGCCGTCTCCCGTGGGTTCGACCGTGTTGGATCGGTACGAAAGTATGATCCGGCGCGGCGCTGGCCGCACGGTGCACGCTGCCCGGTGGTGAGCCGGTGATGGCAGAACGGGCGCCTTGCGCGCCCGTTCTGCTGCAACCGACCGATGACCCGCTGGCGGCTCAGTAGCGGTAGTGGTCCGGCTTGTACGGGCCTTCCACCGGCACGCCGAGGTAGCCGGCCTGCTCCTTCGTCAGCGTGGTCAGCTTCACGCCGATCTTCTCCAGGTGCAGGCGGGCGACTTCCTCGTCCAGCTTCTTCGGCAGGATGTAGACCTTCGCCTCGTACTTGTCCTTGTTCGCCCACAGGTCGATCTGCGCCAGGGTCTGGTTGGAGAACGAGTTGGACATCACGAAGCTCGGGTGGCCGGTGGCGCAGCCGAGATTCACCAGGCGGCCTTCGGCCAGCAGGAAGATCGCGCGGCCGTCCGGGAACACGTACTTGTCCACCTGCGGCTTGATGTTGAGCTTCTCGACGCCGGCCATCGCGTTCAGCGCATCGACCTGGATCTCGTTGTCGAAGTGGCCGATGTTGCAGACGATCGCCTGGTCCTTCATCGACTTCAGGTGCTCCAGCGTCAGCACGTCCTTGTTGCCGGTGGTGGTGACATAGATGTCGCCGCGGCCGAGGGTGGATTCGACCGTGTTGACCTCGAAGCCTTCCATCGCCGCCTGCAGCGCGTTGATCGGGTCGATCTCGGTGACGACGACGCGCGAGCCGTAGGCACGCAGCGAATGCGCGCAGCCCTTGCCCACATCGCCGTAGCCGCAGACCACGGCCACCTTGCCGGCCAGCATCACGTCCATCGCGCGCTTCAGGCCGTCGGCCAGCGACTCGCGGCAGCCGTACAGGTTGTCGAACTTGCTCTTGGTGACCGAGTCGTTGACGTTGATCGCCGGCACCAGCAGCGACTTCGCCTCGGCCAGCTGGTACAGTCGGTGCACGCCGGTGGTGGTCTCCTCGGAAACGCCCTTCCAGTCCTTCACCACGGTGTGCCAGTAGCCCGGGCGCTCGGCATGCACGCGCTTGAGCAGGTTCTTGATCACCTGCTCCTCGTGCGAGGAGGCCTTCTCGTCCACCCACTTCGAGCCGTTCTCCAGCTCGTAGCCCTTGTGGATCAGCAGCGTCACGTCACCGCCGTCATCGACCACCAACTGGGGCCCAAGGAAACCGCCCTTGCCGTCGGGGAAGGACAGCGCGTCGAGCGTGCAGTCCCAGTATTCCTCCAGCGTCTCGCCCTTCCAGGCGAACACCGGCGTGCCGCTGGCGGCGATCGCGGCGGCGGCGTGGTCCTGGGTCGAGAAGATGTTGCACGAAGCCCAGCGCACGTCGGCGCCGATGTCCTTCAGCGTCTCGATCAGCACCGCGGTCTGGATCGTCATGTGCAGCGAGCCGGTCACGCGCACGCCCTTGAGCGGCAACGTGGCGGCGTGCTTCTTGCGGATCGACATCAGGCCCGGCATCTCGTGCTCGGCGATGTCCAGCTCCTTGCGGCCGAAATCGGCCAGCGAGATGTCGCGGATCTTGTAGTCCTGATGGTTTTCTTTGAGTGCGGCGTTCATGAGTATCTCCGGTTAGTGCGGGGCTCTTGCGAAGGGTCCGGCCATGGATGGCCGGTCTTTTCGCGAAGGGACTCGCGTACAGACAACCGGGCGCCGTTGTGGAACGTGCCGCGCCGAGCCTGGCCGATGCGTGGGGCTGCAGATGGATCTGCCTCACGCCAACGGTCGCAGCGCCCCTCGGCGGGCAGTGCAGCTTGCCATTGTAGCGGCAGACATAAGCTTATGCCCGCCGGCGTGGTGCCGCGGCCGCGCCGATTCGGTAGGCTGGGCGCTTGGCCGCAACGTGGAGCACGGCGTGGAGACAGATCGCGAGCCCGAATTCCTGCCGCACGACGGCCCGCTGCGCGAAGACGTGGGTCGGCTGGGTGCGATGGTCGGCCGGATGCTGGCCGAGCAGGGCGGCGAGGCGTTCTTCGAGCGGGTCGAACAGGTGCGCATCGCCGCGATCCGGCGGCGCGCCGAGGGCGCCTCGACCGACGAGCTGGCGCATTCGCTGGCCGGCCTGGAGCCCGATCGTGCCGAGGCGCTGGCGCGGGCGTTCGCCACCTATTTTCACGCGGTCAACACCGCCGAGCGGGTGCACCGCATCCGGCGCCGCCGCGACTACCAGCGCGAAAGCGACCAGGTGCAGCCCGAATCGCTGCTCGATGCGCTGGGCCAGCTGAAGGCGCAGGGCGTGGATGCGGCCGAATTGCTGGGCTGGCTCGATCGCCTGTGGATCGAGCCGGTGTTCACCGCGCATCCTACCGAGGCGGTGCGGCGCTCGCTGCTGGAGAAGGAGCAGGCGATCGTGCGCTCGCTGGTCGATGGCTTCGACCCCGCGCGCACGCCGCAGGAACGCGCCGCGGACGACGAGCGCATCTACATGGCCCTGTCCGCCGGCTGGCAGACCGCCGAGGCGTCGCCGATCCGCCCCACCGTGCAGGACGAGCACCACCACGTCGGCTTCTACCTCGCCAACCCGCTGTACCGCGTGGTGCCGGCGCTGTACGAGGCGCTGGCCGAAGCTCTGCAGGCGGTCTACGGCGTGGCGGTCGAGCTGCCGCGCCTGCTGGGTTTCGCCACCTGGGTCGGCGGCGACATGGACGGCAATCCGAACGTCGGCGCCGACACCATCGCCGCCAGCCTCGCCACCCAGCGCACGCACGTGATCGAGCACTACGTGGCGGATGTGGCCAACCTCGCGCGCCTGCTCAGCCAGACCGACAGCCGGGTGCAGGTGGCGCCGGCGTTGCGGCAGCGGCTGGCCGAGTATCGCGAGCGCTTCCCGCGGGCCGCCGAGCGCATCCGCCCGCGCCACGCCGACATGCCGTATCGCTGCCTGCTCACCCTGATCGGCGCGCGGCTGGAAGCCAGCCTGCACGACGATGACGCCGACGGCTATGCCTCGGCCGCCGAACTGCAGGCCGACCTGCAGCTGATCGTCGACAGCCTGATCGCCCATCGCGGCCTGCACGCCGGCGCTTACGCGGTGCAGCGGCTGGCCCAGCGCGTGCGCACCTTCGGCCTGCACCTGGCGCGGCTCGACGTGCGCCAGGATTCGCGCGTGCACGACGACGCGCTGGCCGCGCTGTTCGGCGACAAGGGCTGGGCCGCTCGGCCGGCCGCCGAGCGGACAGTGCAATTGCGCGACTACGGCAGCGGCCATGCACGCTTCGCGATCAGCCATGCCGAGGTGGTCACCACGCTGTACGACGTGTTCGCCACCCTGGGCGACACCCGCCGGCGTTACGGCAGCGAGGCGGTGGGGCTGTACATCATCAGCATGGCGCGCAGCGCGGCCGACGTGCTGGCGGTGCTGGCACTGGCGCGCTACGGCGGGCTGGTGCAGGACGACAACGTGCCGCTCAACATCGCGCCGCTGTTCGAGACGGTGGACGATCTGAAGAACGCGCCGGCCACCTTGCGGGCACTGCTCGATGACCCGGTCTATCGCCGCCACCTCGCCGCGCGCGGCGACCAGCAATGGGTGATGCTGGGCTACTCGGACAGCGGCAAGGACGGCGGCACGCTGGCCTCGCGCTGGGGTTTGCAACGCGCGCAGGTGGAGCTGCTGGAAGTGGCGCGTGCGGCGGGGATCGAGTTGGCGTTCTTCCACGGCCGCGGCGGCTCGGCCAGCCGCGGCGGCGTGCGCATCGCGCCGGCGCTGATGTCCTCGCCGCGCGGATCGGTGGCCGGCGTGCTGCGGGTGACCGAGCAGGGCGAGGTGATCCACCGCAAGTACGGCATCCGCGCGCTGGCGCTGCGCAACCTGGAACAGACCGTCAGCGCCGTGCTGCGTGCCTCGCTGCGCCCGCGCGCCGACGATCCGCGCGAAGAGCCATGGCGCGCGCGGATGAACGTGTTGTCGGCAGCCAGCCGCGAGACTTACCGCGCCTTCGTCGAACACGCGCACTTCGTCGAGTACTTCCGCAGCGCCACGCCGATCGACGTGATCGAGCGCATGACCCTCGGCTCGCGCCCGGCCAGTCGCCGCAGCATGCGCGGCGTGCAGGACCTGCGCGCGATCCCGTGGGTGTTCGCGTGGACCCAGTGCCGCTCGATCCTGCCCGGCTGGTACGGCCTCGGCAGTGCGCTGGGCCACGGCGTGCGCGAGTTCGGCGAGGAGGCGATGGCCGAGATGGCCAGCGACTGGCCGTTCTTCAGCAACATGCTGGACGACGTGGAAATGGTGCTGGCCAAGTGCGACCTCGACATCGCCGAGGCGTTCTCGCGCCTGTCCGGGCCGCTGCACGAGGAAATGTTCGGCCTGGTCCGCGGCGAGTTCGAGCGCACCCGCCGCGTGCTGCTGCAGTTGAACGGGCACCGCACCCTGCTGCAGGACGCCCCGCGGCTGGCCGCCTCGATCCGCCTGCGCAACCCGTACGTGGATCCGATGAGCCTGCTGCAGGTCGACCTGCTGCGGCGCTGGCGCGAGAGCGACCGCGAGGACGACGCGCTGCTGCAGGCCCTGGTCGCCTGCGTCAACGGCGTGGCGCAGGGGCTGCAGAATACCGGCTGAGCGCGGCGCTCCTACGATTCCAGACTCGCCTGCAGCGCTGCGATGCGTTGGGCGCGCGGCAGCTTCTTCCACGCCATTTCCAGTCGCAATGCGTCGCCGTGGTCGGTGACCCAGACCCAGCCCAGCAATCGCTTCGGCGGGTTGGACCGGGTGAAGCGGGCGCCCTTGCCGGCGAGATGTTTCGCGTAGCGTTGTTCGGGGTCGCGGGCGATGCCGGTGTAGACGCGGCCGTCGGCGCATTCGAGCAGGTAGACGGCCCAGGCGTCCGTGCCGGGGGCGTCGCTCATGGACTCAGGCCCACTCGATCAGGCCCTCGGCATCGCAGACCTGTTTCCACGACGGCCGTGCCTTCAGGCGCGTGGCCAGTGCGGCCAGCTGCGGCCATTCGGTGGCGGGCTTGGGCATGTTGCGCGACCAGCGCATCAGCATCAGGGCGTAGAGGTCGACCATGCTGAAGCGGTCGCCGAGCATGTACGGGCCATGCGCGGCGAGATGGGCGTCGATCTTCGTCCAGCATTTTTCGATGCCGGCGCGGGCGGCCTGCTTGATCGTGTCGGCACCGTCGGCCAGGTGTTCGCCGGGGTAGAACCACTGGCGGAACAGTGGCTGCAGGTTGTTGGCGAAGTACAGCATCCATTGCAGGTAGTCGGCGCGCTGCGCGCTGCCGGGGACGGGCGCCAGTGCCGCCTCGGGATGCCTCTCGGCCAGCAGCAAGGCAAGCGCTGCCGCCTCGCCGTGCGGTTGGCCGTCGACCAGCAGGGTGGGCACCACGCCATTCGGGTTGATCGCCAGGTACGCGGCGCTGCGCTGTTCGCCCTTGTCGAGATCGATGCGCTTGAGCTCGTGCGGGGCACCGATTTCGAGCAGGGCGAGGTGCACCAGCAGGTTGGCCGAACCCGGGGCGTAGTAGAGCGTGTACATGCGTGGCAGTCCGTGGGAAAGATCCCCGAATGATACGCCGGGAGGAAGGGCGAGAAGTGAGTGGAGAGGCGTGAGAAACGAGAGAAAGCACATGAGCGGGAGGTCTCTGCTCTGCGCTCACTCCTGCTTCGCTCAGCCATCCAATTCCGACCAGCGCGCGTAGACTGCATCCAGTTCGGCCTGCAACTTCACCAGCGCCTCGTTCGCCTTGACGATGGCCGCGCTGTCCTGCTGGAAGAAGGCCGGCTCGTTCATCGCCGCGGTGCGCGCGGCGATATCGCCTTCCAGTTGCTCGATGCGCTTCGGCAGTTGCTCCAGCTCGTGCTGTTCCTTGAAGCTGCGTTTGCGCTTTGCCGCCACGGGCGCCGCAGGTGTCGGAGCCGGCGCGGCGGCCTTGCCGGTGGCCGGGGTGCTGCGCGCGGTGGGCCGCTGGCGCAGCCAGTCGCTGTAGCCGCCCACGTATTCGCCGATGCGGCCTTCCCCTTCCAGCACCAGGGTGCTGGAGACCACGTTGTCGAGGAAGGCGCGGTCGTGCGAGACCAGCAGCAGGGTGCCCTGGTAGTCGGTCAGCAGTTCTTCCAGCAGCTCCAGCGTCTCGACGTCGAGGTCGTTGGTCGGTTCATCCATGACCAGCAGATTCGACGGCTGCGCGAACAGCTTGGCCAGCAGCAGGCGGTTGCGCTCGCCGCCGGAGAGGCGGGTGATCGGCGCGCGGGCGCGCTCGGGCGAGAACAGGAAATCCTGCAGGTAGCCGATGATGTGCTTGCGCTGGCCGTTGAGCTCGATGAACTCGCGGCCCTCGGCCACGTTGTCGAGCGCATTGAGCTTGTCGTTGAGCTGCAGCCGGTGCTGGTCGAAGTAGGCGATTTCGATATTGGTGCCCAGCTCGGCGGTACCGCGCAGCGGGGTGAGTTCGCCCAGCATGATCTTCAGCAGGGTGCTCTTGCCGGCGCCGTTGGGGCCGATGATGCCGATGCGGTCGCCGCGCATCACGGTGGTCGTGAGGTCGTCGATCAGCACGCGACCGTCGTAGGCCTGGTGCACGTGCCTGAGCTCGATCACCTTCTTGCCCGAAGCCTGCGCGCTGGCCGCCGTCATCTTCACGTTGCCACCCAGCTCGCGGCGTTGCGCACGTTCCGCACGCAGCGCCTTCAGCGCGCGCACGCGGCCTTCGTTGCGGGTGCGCCGGGCCTTGATGCCCTGGCGGATCCACACTTCCTCCTGCGCCAGCTTCTTGTCGAACAGCGCGTTCGCCTGCGCCTCGGCGTGCAGGCGTTCCTCGCGTCGGCGCAGGTAGTTGTCGTAGTCGCCCGGCCAGTCGGTGAGCGCGCCGCGGTCGATCTCGACGATGCGCGTCGCCAGCGCACGCAGGAAGCTGCGGTCGTGGGTGACGAACAGGATGCTGCCGGCGAACTGCTTGAGGAAGGTTTCCAGCCAGCCGATCGCCTCGATGTCGAGATGGTTGGTCGGTTCGTCCAGCAGCAGCACGTCGGGCTTGCGCACCAGCGCCTGCGCCAGCAGCACGCGGCGCTTCATGCCGCCGGACAGCGCGGCGAAGTCGGTCTCGCCGGGCAGTTCCAGCTGGGTCAGCACGTCGCTGACGCGGCGGTCGAGGTCCCAGCCGTGCTGCGCCTCGATCTGGTGCTGCACGTCGCCCAGCGCGTCGAAGTCGCCTTCGGCCAGCAGGTGGTGATAACGCGCCAGCAGGCGACCGAGATCGCCCAGCCCTTCGGCGACCACGTCGAACACGCTGCCGGCCGTGCCCTGCGGCACTTCCTGCGCCATCCGCGCTACCACCACGCCGTTCTGGATGCGCACCTCGCCGTCGTCGGCGTGCAGCTCGCCGGCGATCAGCTTCATCAGGGTGGATTTGCCTTCGCCGTTGCGACCGACGATGCAGACACGCTCGTTCGCCTCGATCGACAGATCGACGTGTTCGAGCAGGAGCGGGCCGCCGATGCTGAAGTCGACGCGTTGCAATTGGATAAGGGACATCCGCCCATTGTACTTGGCAGCGACGTTGCGGCGTGACCGGCGGCGCCCGAGCCGGCTATTGGACGTGCGGGCAAGCCCGGTCGGGAATGCGCGAGTCGCAAACCTTGACCGTGGCGAAGTACCGGGCCCAGCGCACGGTCTGCTCCGTGGTCGGCTCGGCATGCACCGCGTGCTGCACGACATAACTGCTGTCGTTGCCGTTGATCATCTTGAACCAGGTGGTTTCCGGCGGCTTCTTCCGGTCGAAGTACGAGCAGGTCTGCAGCCAGAACGCGAACTTGTAGCCGTTCTCGGTGCCACTGGCGATCGGAACCGTGTCGGCCATGTCGCAATCCTTGCGGAAGCTTTGCCCCACGCGCTCGACATAGGCATCGATCGGCAGGTTACCGCCGCCGTAGAGGACGAGCATCGTATGGATCTCGCTCCAGTGATCGAGCGTCTCGCCGCTGGGGATCATCTCGGAGATCGCCACGGAACCCTTTTGATTGTGGTAGGCGGGAACGAAGCCGTCGGGGAGCGACATCAGCAGGTTCTCGCCTTCCATTTGCCCGGTCTGCGCCGCAACGAGCGGGGGTGCCAGCGCCAGCAGAAGCACGGCAGTCAGGGCAAAGGGATGGTGGCGGCGCGGGACTGAAGGCATGCGGCTTCCTTGCGATCTGCATTGGTGAAAAGTTCAGCATGAGTCCGGCGGAACGGGCGTGGAATCGGTGCGGCGCGCGGATGGGCGTAGGGCAATGCTGCCCGCGGTGGCAAAGAAATCAGCGATGATTGCGCTGGCGCGCGTCGTGTCCCGGGACGGTGAGGCGTACGACGGCAAAACGAAACGGGCCGCGCGAGGCGGCCCGTTTTTTTCGGTGCGCGGTGTTCGCGCACAAGATGCGCTCCTACAGCTTCGCGTCCTTGCGCAGCGCCTCGGCGCGGTCGGTCTTTTCCCACGAGAAGGTGGTGTAGGACTTGCCGTTGGCGTCCTTGACCAGCTGCGGGGTGCGGCCGAAGTGGCCGTAGCTGGCGGTCTGCTGGTACATCGGGTGGATCAGGTCGAGCATCTGCAGGATGCCGTACGGACGCAGGTCGAAGTGCTTGCGGATCAGCTTCTCGATCTTCTCGTCGCTGATCTTGCCGGTGCCGAAGGTGGTGACCGAGATCGAGGTCGGATGCGCCACGCCGATCGCGTAGCTCACCTGCACCTCGCAGCGGTCGGCGATGCCGGCGGCGACGATGTTCTTGGCCACGTAACGCGCGGCGTAGGCGGCCGAGCGGTCGACCTTGGACGGGTCCTTGCCGGAGAACGCGCCGCCGCCGTGGCGGGCCCAGCCGCCGTAGGTGTCCACGATGATCTTGCGGCCGGTCAGGCCGCAGTCGCCCACCGGGCCGCCGATGACGAACTTGCCGGTCGGGTTGATGTGGATCTTGGTGGCCTTGTGCATCAGCTTGGCCGGCAGCACGGGCTTGAGGATGTGCTCGCGCACCGCTTCGATCAGGTCCTTCTGCTTCACCGACGGGTCATGCTGGGTCGACAGCACCACGGCGTCGATCGCGGTGGCCACGCCGTTCTCGTAGCGCAGGGTGACCTGGCTCTTGGCGTCCGGGCGCAGCCACGGCAGCGGCGAGTTCTTCCGCTTGCGGATCTTCGCCTGCTGCTCGACCAGCCGGTGCGAGTAGTAGATCGCCGCCGGCATGAAATCCTTGGTCTCGTTGGTGGCGTAGCCGAACATCAGGCCCTGGTCGCCGGCGCCCTGGTCTTCGGGGTTCTTGCGGTCCACGCCCTGGTTGATGTCCGGCGACTGCTTGCCGATCAGGTTGATCACGCCGCAGGTGGCGCCGTCGAAGCCGACGTGGCTGGAGTCGTAGCCGATGTCGAGGATCACCTTGCGGGTGATCGCCTCGAGGTCGATCCAGGCGCCAGTGGTGATTTCGCCGGCGACGATCGCCACGCCGGTCTTGACCATGGTTTCGCAGGCCACGCGGGCGCGCGGGTCCTGCGCGATGATCGCGTCCAGCACGGCGTCGGAGATCTGGTCGGCGACCTTGTCCGGATGGCCTTCGGAGACCGATTCGGAGGTGAACAGGTAGTTGGACATCGCGGTTTATATCCCTTTGTACGGATAGAAAGATAAAAGAGGTCGGGCATGATACATCGACCACTTCGACTTTGCAGCCTCCCCGTCCGCGGGGCGCGGCGGGGGTGGGTTTCCGTTCAGCCGTATGGACGGCCGAACGGGTTGGCGCCGCGCGTTGGCCCGTTCACTGGCCGGTCGCGCCGAAGGCCTTGTCCAGCCGCTGCGGCCAGTCCGGCGCGTTGATCCGCTGCAGCAGCGAGGTGTCGATCGGTTCGCGCAGGCGGCTGCCGGTGGGCAGGGCGAAAGCATAGTCCTGCCGCTCCAGCAGCAGTGGCAGCACCTTCAGCTGACCGCGGAAGTGCCGGCGGATGTTCCAGCGCAACAGGGGTTCGTCGTAGACCACGGCGTCGACGCGGCCGGCGGCCAGCTCCGCCAGCGCGGCATCGACGTCGCGGGCCTTGGCGTAGTCGAATTGCTCGCGGTCGAGCCAGCTGGCGCTGGTGCTGTCCGGCACGCTGGCGATGCGCATGCCGCCCAGGTCGGCGGCGCTGCGAATGCGCTCGCTGAGCTGGCCGACGGTCAGCGCGCTGGTGATCGCCGCGGTGAAGAACGACACGATGAGCAGCGCGGCCAGCATCCACACCAGGCCGATGATGCGTCCGCCGACCGTGCGCGGCGCGGTGTCGCCATAGCCGACCGTGGTCATCGTCACCATCGCCCACCAGAAGCCGGAGAAGATGCCTTGGCGGCGGCTGCCGCCGAACTGCTCCGGGTTGCGTTTGTGTTCGAGCAGCCAGACCAGGAAGCCGACCACCAGCAACAGCAGCGTCAGCGAGCCGATCACCTTGAGGAAGGCCGGCGACACCAGTGCCCGCGCCACCGCCAGCCAGCCGGCGGTCTGCCCGCCGCGCACCGCCACGGCCAGGCCCGAGCTGGTGATCGGGTGGGCGAAATCCATCCGCTGTTCGCGCGCGGCGGTGGCGGTGAGCGCGCCCAGCGCCACGTCCACCTTGCTGTCGCTGACCGCCTGCAGCAGGCCGTCCAGGTCGTAGGGCCGGTAGACGTATTTCCAGCCGTGGTCGGCGGCGATCTCCTGCCACAGGTCGATCGCCAGGCCGCTGTAGTGGCCGTGGTCCTCGATCACGAACGGCGGCGCCACCTTCACCCCGACCAGCAGTGGCTGGTTCGCCCGCTTGAGCTCGGTGGCCGGCGTCACCGTCGCGGCGGTACCGGCGGCGATCGGGTAGACCTTGATGGTCTGGCCGGCAGCGCGGACTCCGCTGACGGACATCAGCGCCAGCAGGGAAAGCAGGCACAGCGGCCACAGGTGTTTTCTCATCGGTACTCCTCGGACGTCCGGATGCGGGCACGGCAATCCCGAGCCTAACGCAGGCATGGCCTGCGTGTCGTGGCGGAGTGGGTCGACGCCACGGCTGTCACGCCGCTGTCGCAGCGGGGCAATCGTGGTGTCGCCGAAGCTCCGCAAGCTGGCGTCAGGCCAACGCGAGGGGCGTGACATGCAAGCCATCGAGCAGCGTTTGCGGCAGCGTTATCCGCACTGGTTTCGCGGTCGGCGCGGGCGCCTCTCGGCGACCTTGCTGCGGCGGTGGGCGCGCTGGTCGGGTCTCGACCGGATCGAGGCGTTCCATGCCGAACATGCGCAGCTGCGCGGACTGGCCTTCGTCGCGGCTGCCTTGCGCGAACTGGAACCGCGCCATGAGGTCGACACCGCCGCGTTGGCGCGCATACCCGCGCACGGGGCGCTGCTGGTGGTCGCCAACCATCCCTGCGGCGCGCTCGATGCGCTGGCCCTGCTGGACATGGTGGGACGCGTGCGGCGCGACGTGCGGGTGCTTGCCAACGAGGTGCTGGCGCTGGTGGAACCGCTGGCGGAACTGCTGCTGCCGGTGCGCGTGTTCGGCGGCGCCGCCGGCGTGGTCGAGTTGCGCCGGGTCGAACGTGCCTTGCGCCGGGGCGAATGCGTGATCGTGTTTCCCGCCGGCGAGGTGTCGCGGCTGGGTTTGCGCGGCGTGCGCGACGGCCGCTGGCGCGCCGGCTTCCTGCGTTTTGCGCGGCGTGCGTCGGCGCCGGTATTGCCGGTGCGTGTCGAGGCGCGCAATTCCGCGCTGTTCTACGGCATGTCGGCGCTGTGCCGGCCGGCATCGGCGGCGCTGCTGGCGCGCGAGATGTTAACCCGCCACCGCCGTCCGCTGCACCTGCACGTGGGCGACTTGCTGACGATCGGCGAGAGCGAAGGCGAGCACGCGGCCGTGCGGCGCGTCCGCCACGCGCTGGATGCCGCCGGCCGCGCGGAAACGCCCGCACCCGTGGGCCCGTTGCCGCTGGCGCCGGCCATCGGCGCGCGCGAACTGGCGCGCGCCGTGGACGCGACCGAGCTGCTCGGCGCCACCAGCGACGGCAAGCAGATCCGCCTGGCGCGCAATGCCGGCGGTTCGCCGCTGCTGCAGGAGATCGGCCGCCTGCGCGAGCTGACCTTCCGCCAGGTCGGCGAGGGCACCGGCTGCAGCCGCGACCTCGACCGCTACGACGCCAGTTACGACCACATCCTGGTGTGGGACGCGCAGGCCGGCCGCATCGCCGGCGCCTACCGCGTGATGCGCGGCGCCGAGGCGCTGGCCCGCGCCGGACTGGCCGGCCTGTACACCGCCTCGCTGTTCCGCTACGCCGACGCGGCCGTGCCGCGGCTGGCCGCCGGGCTGGAGCTGGGTCGCAGCTTCGTGGTGCCGGATTACTGGGGCAGCCGCAGCCTCGATTACCTGTGGCAAGGCATCGGCGCCTACCTGCGGCGCCACCCGGGCGTGCGCTACCTCTACGGTGCGGTGTCGATCAGCGCGGCGTTGCCGCGGCGTGCCAGCGAGCAGGTGGTCGGCTACTACCAGCGTTTCTACGGCAGCGAACGGACGTTGGCCAGCGCGCGCCGGCCGTTCGCCTTCGCGGCGCCGGCACCGACCTTCGACGGACTCGACATCGCCGCCGCGTTCGAGGCGATGAAAACCGCGCTGGCCCGGCTCGGCACCTCGGTGCCGACGCTGTACAAGCAGTACACCGAACTGTGCGAACCCGGCGGCGCGCGCTTCCTCGCTTTCGGCGTGGATCCGGAGTTCAGCGGCTCCATCGATGGCCTGATCGAAGTGGATCTGGAATGCCTGCGACCGCGCAAGCGCCAGCGTTATCTGGAACGCGCGATGGCCTGAGATGGACAGCGGTTTGCGCGGACAGCTGCCGCGGTGACTGCCTGCGCGCTCAGGCCGCCATGGCCAGACCGCTCGCCAGCGCGGTGAAGTAATCGCGGGTGAGCCGCAACTGTTCGCTGGCCGTCTCGGCGCGGTTGACCACCTGCCGGAACGCGGCGTTCTCGGGACGGTCCTTCGCGTACCAGCCCAGGTGCTTGCGCGCGATGCGCACGCCGGCCGGTTCGCCGTAGAAGGCATGCAGGTGTTCGAGGTGGCCGAGCAGGATCGCGGCGACTTCGGCCGGTTCGGGCTCGGGCAGCAGTTCGCCGGTGGCGAGGTAGTGGGCGATCTCGCGGAAGATCCACGGCCGGCCCTGCGCGCCGCGGCCGATCATCACGGCATCGGCGCCGGTGACGGCGAGCACGTGCTTCGCCTGCTGCGGCGTGCAGACGTCGCCGTTGGCCAGCACCGGGATGCGCACGGCTGCCTTCACCGCGGCGATGGTGGCGTACTCGGCCTCGCCCTCGTACTTGTCGGCGCGGGTCCGGCCGTGCACGGCCAGCGCGGCAATGCCGGCGTCCTCGGCGATGTGCGCGATGTTCAGCGCATTCTTGTTCTCGCGGTTCCAGCCGGTGCGGATCTTGAGTGTCACCGGCACGTCCACCGCCTCCACCACCGCCTTCACGATACGCGCCACCAGCGGCTCGTCCTGCAGCAGCGCGGAACCGGACCACACATTGCACACCTTCTTCGCCGGGCAACCCATGTTGATGTCGATGAGCTGCGCGCCATTGGCGACGTTGAAGCGGGCCGCCTCGGCCAGCATCGCGGGATCGTAGCCGGCGATCTGCACGCTGACCGGTTCGGGTTCGCCGGCGTGGTCCATCCGGCGCAGCGACTTGCGCGTCTGCCACAGGGTCGGGTCGGCGCTGGTCATCTCGGACACGGCCAAACCCGCGCCGAGCCGCTTGCACAGCAGGCGGAACGGTTTGTCGGTGACGCCCGCCATCGGGGCGAGCACCAGCGGCGGGTCGATGCGGTAAGGGCCGATTTGCATCCGCCCATTGTAAGTGAATCGCGGGAACCGCCGTGCCGACGGCTTCCGGGATCGCTTACTGGCGGTGGCGCCGTTGGCGCGTGCGCCAGAACAGGAACCCGGTCACCAGGAAGAATGGCGGCAGCAGGCCGCACAGCAGCACCAGCAGCTTTCCGGCCAGGCCGCCCACGCTGCCGGCGTGCAGCGGATAGACCGCGTTGCTGATGCGCGCGCCGGTGCCCTCGGCGGTGGCGTCGACGGCGCCCAGCACCTGGGCCCGGTAGGGATCGAGCCACACCTGGCTGCGCCCGACCGGGTGCCATTCGCCCGGCGCCCGTGCGCGGATCGTCACGCGGCCGTCGTTGGCCGAGGGCAGCGCGATGCGGCGCAGTTCGGCGCCCGGCAGCGCGTGTTGCGCGGCGTCGAGCACCGCCGCCCAGTCGATCGCCTGCGGACGCGGCGCGATGCGGGCCGGCGTCGGCGTGGCCGGCGCATCCGCGAACAGCGTCTGCAAGACGTGTCGGGTACCCGCGCCGTAGACCATCAAGGTGCCGGTCAAGGTCACCAGCAGCAGCAACGGCAGGCTGAGCGCGCCGATGCTGCGATGCCAGCTGACCCAGCGCCTTGCCGGTGGCTGCGTATGGATGCGCAGGCTGCCGCTCAGGTTCCGCCGGCCCGGCCACCACAGCCACACGCCGGAAAGCAGCAGTCCCAGCGTGAGCCAGCCGAACACGCCCAGCACGGCTTCGCCGGTCTTCCCGGCGAGCAGGTGGGTGTGCCAGTCGCGCAAGGTCAGCAACAGGTCGCTGCCGGGCGCGCGCGTCAGCAGCAGGCTGCCGTCGGAGGGATCGAGATAGCGCCGTGAGCCGTCGGAAAAATACAGCTGCCATACCGGCAACTCGGCGGTCGGGAGATCGGCGCTGCGCAGTCCCCTGGACGGCCAATCGTGCGTGATGCGCGTCAGCACGGCCGCGCGCGCCGCCGCATCGGGCAATGCATGCGCGGCCAGCGGCGGGTGCAACAGGCGCAGCAGCGGACCCTGCAGCACCAGCACGCTGCCGCTGAGCGCGATCAGCGCGTAGACCAGCCCGACGCTGAGGCCGACCCACCGGTGCAGGCGCTTGAGCCAGTACCGCACCGCGTCGGTGCGGCGCGCGGATGCCTCGATCGTGGTCGCGGCGGCGGACACTTCAGAAGGCCTGCTGCCAGGTCAGCGAGACCACGCGGCCGCGGCCGGCGAAGTACGAGTCGTCGTCGCCGACGGTCTGCGAGACGTAGTTGACGTATTGCTTGTTGGCGAGGTTCTGCACGCCCAGCGTCCAGTCGCCGGCGCTGCCGCTGTGCCACTTCAGGTAGGCGTCGGCGGTGCTGTAGCCGTCGAAGTGCGCCGTGCGCTGGCCCAGCGTGCTGAAGTCGCGGCTGTACAGGTGGCTCAGTTGCAGGTAGCTCGACCAGGCGTCGTTCCAGCGCTGCGTCCACGACAGGTTGAGCCGGTTGGGCGCGATGTTGGCACCGTCCAGGTCCGAGTCGATCCTGCCGTCGCTGTTGCGGTCGGAGCGGCCGCGGTTGATCGCGAAGGAGGCATCCAGCCGGGTGCCTTCCAGCGGCTGCCAGTTCGCGCGCGCCTCCCAGCCGCTGATGGACACGCGCTGGCGCATCACGTTGTAGACCTGGTTGGGCGCGTCGAACACCAGCACCGAACCCAGCCGCGAGCGCGAGACGTAGTAGCTCAGGCGCGCCCCCGCGCGTTCGCCGAGATACTCGACGCCCGCCTCGCGGTTGTCCGACACCACCGGTTTCAGGTCGAGGAAGTCGGCCACGCTCTGGCCGGGCTGTTTGATCGCGCGCAACACGCGCCCCACGTCGGGCAGGGTGTAGCCCTCGGCGTAGCTGGCGAACAGGTTGAGTTGGCCGGTGAGGTACCAGACCGCACCGAAGTTCGGCAGCGTCTTGCTGAAGCTGGGCTTGCCGCCCTGCACGGTGACGGCGTTGTAGAAGGCGAGCGTCTGGAACGTGGGCACATCCAGCGTGCCGTGCTCGCGGCGCAGGCCGCCGGACAGCGACAGCGTGTGCAGCGGCCAGTATTCGGCCTGCAGGAACGGCGCCCAGCCGGTGTAGGTGCTGTCCGGCACCCAGTGGCGGCCGGTGTGGGTCAGTTCCTGGAAGGTGGTGTCGCGGTAGCCGTCGGCGCCGGCCAGCACGGTGAGCGTGTCGTCGAGCAGGCCGCGCCGTGCCCATGACAGCCGCGCGCCGTCCTTGGTCGAGACATTCTGCGACTGGTCGAACAGCAGGCCGGGGCCATAGGCCGGGTCCTGGAAGGTGCCGAACGTGCCGCCGCCGAACAGCTCGCGGTTCTTCTGGTGGTAGAGCTGGGCGCGCAGCTCGCCGCCGGCCAGCGCGGTGTCGCGGTAGTCCAGGCTGCTGGTCAGCACGCGGTTGCGCGGGGCGTCGCCGGGTTGCTTGCCGCGTACCGACGTGGTCGGCAGGTCGTTGGCCATGTCGCCGGACACGGCGGTGTAGTCGCCGTGGCCCTTGAGGTCGAAGCGGTTGACGGTGAGCTGCAGGTGGCGCGTGTCGGTGAAGTCGTAGCCGAGCTTGAGGAAGCCGTCGGTGCTCGCCGAATCCATCAGGTCGCCCTGGGTGCCGTCGACGCCGATCAGCCGCCCCTTGGCGTCCGCGTACATGCCGCGCTCGCGCCACGCCGCGCCGGCGACCAACTCGAACGCGCCGCTGCGCGCGGCGAGCAGGTACGAGGCGCCGTAGCCCAGGCCGTTGCCGCCGCGGGTGGGCGCGCTGGCGTTGGCGGTGACTTCCTGGCGCAGGCCGTCCTGCTTCGGTGCACGCCTGGTGATGATGTTGATGATGCCGCCGGCGGCGCCCAGCCCCTGCATCGCGTTGGAACCCTCGACGATCTCGATCCGCTCGATCATCGCCGGGTCGATCGTGTAGGCATCGCGCGAACCGTTGCGCAGCGGGCTCGATTGCGGCACGCCGTCGATCATGTACAGCGGGTTGCGTCCGCGCAGGGTCTGCCCGCGCGAGCTGAGCTTCTGCGTCGAGGGGGCGAACGAGGGCAGCAGGTTGCCGATGGCGTCGGAGAGGTCCGGGTTGATCGCCAACTGCTGGCGCAGATCCTCGGCGGTGATCACCGTGATCGTGGTCGGCAGCGCGCCCTGGCTCTGCGGCATGCGCAGGGTGCTTTCGGAAACCTCGACCCGTTCGAGCGTGATGGCGGAGATCTGGTCGGCCGCCTGGGCGGTGCCGGCGAGGGCAAGGGCGAGCAAGGGGATGAGCGGGCGAACGGAAAGGGACATGTGGCCTCCGGCATGAGGAGGCGCATGGTAAATGAAAATGATTCGCAATAACAATCCGTGACCGGCCGCCGCCGGATCAGTGCGTGGGCACCACCCGTTGCGCGGCGGCGCGGTCGTGCCGGTGCTTGAACAGCGGCACGAACAGCAGCGCCATCACCAGCGAGTAGCCGGCGAAGGCCAGCCAGATGCCGTGCCAGTCCTTGCAGATCAGCACCGTGTCATTGCAGCTGTGGTCGGTGAAGAAATGGTCGATCACGAAGCCGGCGATCAGGCTGCCCAGCACCGCCCCCACGCCGTTGGTCATCAGCATGAACAGGCCCTGCGCGCTGGCGCGGATCTTCGGGTCGGCCTGGCTTTCCACGAAAAGCGAGCCGGAGATGTTGAAGAAGTCGAACGCCATGCCGTAGACGATGCACGAGAGCACGATCATCCACAGCCCGCCGGCCGGGTCGCCGAACGCGAACAGGCCGAAGCGCAGCACCCATGCCAGCATGCTCATCGTCATCACCGCCTTGATGCCGAAGCGCTTGAGGAAGAACGGGATGGTCAGGATGAACGCGGTTTCGGAGAACTGCGAGATGGAGATGATGATGGTCGAGTACTTCACCGCCAGCAGGTTGGCGTACTCGGGCACCTTGACGAAGTCGCTGAGGAAGGCGTCGCCGTAGGCGTTGGTCAGCTGCAGCGCCGCGCCCAGCAGCATCGCGAAGATGAAGAACACCGCCATGTTGCGGTTCTTGAACAGCACGAACGAGGTGAGGCCGAGCCTGTCGACCAGGCTGCGGCCCTCGGCGGTGCCCAGCTTGGGCGGGCACTTGGGCAGGGTGAAGGCGTAGAGGCCCAGCAGCAGCGAAGCAGCCGCTGCCACGTGGAACTGCGCGGGCGAGGCCTTGAAGCCGAGCAGGCTGGTGGTCCAGGTCGCGGCGATGAAACCGATCGTGCCCCACACGCGGATCGGCGGATAGGTGACGACCACGTCGAGCCCATCCTGCTTGAGCGCGTTGTAGGCCACCGTGATCGCCAGCGAGATGGTGGGCATGTAGAAGCACATGTTCAGCAGCATCACCCAGAACATCTGTTCCGGATCGGTGACGTGCGGGATCGAGAACAGCACCACCGCGCCGCAGATCTGCAGCATGCCGTACAGGCGTTCGGCATTGATCCACTTGTCCGCCACGATGCCGACCAGCGAGGGCATGAACAGCGAGGCGATGCCCATGGTCGAGAAGATCGCGCCGAAGCTGGTACCCGACCAGTGCTGGTTCTGGAACCACCAGGTGCCGATGGTCAGCAGCCACGCGCCCCAGATGTAGTACTGGAAGAAATTGAGTACGGTGAGGCGGAGCTTGAGGCTCATGGACGAGGGTTCCCCTGCAAGGCCGGGGTCGGCCCCGTGGCCACGATGTCGTAGCGGGGCAGGTTAGAGAATCCCCCGGAAACCGGCAAGGCACGTTGCAACGGAAGCTGTCACGCCGCCCGCAGGAGCCCGCTCGCGGGCGATGCCCTTGCTCTCGCCTTTGCGAATTGCGAATTGCGAATCCCTGATCCGGCCCCAAAAGCATCGCCCGCGAGCGGGCTCCTGCGGGCTATCCTGGTTCGGGGACGGTGTTCAGCGCGCCCGCGACGCGCTCGCGCAGCACCGGCAGCAACTCGGCTTCGAACCACAGGTTGTGCATCACCCACGGCCGGTTGCGCGGGCTCGGATGCGGCAGCGGCAGCACGCCGCGGGCCAGGTGCGTGCGCCAGTTGCGCACGGTGTCGGTGAGCGTGGCATCGCGTGCGTCGCCGAGCATGCCGACTTGCGCGTACTGCCCGATGGCGAGCGTCAGTTGCACGCCGGTGAGCAACGAAAACAGGCGCGGATGCCAGATCGCGGCGCATGCCGGCCGCGGCGGCAGGTCGCCACTCCTGCCCTTGCCGGGATAGCAGAAATCCATCGGCACGATCGCCACGCGCTCGGCGTCATAGAACGTGTCGCGGTCGATCTGCAGCCAGTCGCGCAGGCGTTCGCCGCTGACGTCATCGAAGGGGATGCCGCTCTCCTCCACCTTGCGCCCCGGCGCCTGGCTGACAATCAGCAGGCGCGACCGCACGGAAGCCTGCAGCACCGGCCGCCGCCCCGGCGGCTGTTGCATCGCGCAGGTGTGGCCGCAGCGGATCTCCGCCAGCAGGGTATCCATGGCGTGCTGCTGCTGCATCAAGCCTGGCTTTTTCTTCGTCTTCTCCATTCCCTGTTTCCTGTTCCCCATTACCGGCCCTCAAACCACCTTGCCGGGGTTGAGGATGCCATCCGGATCGAACGCGGCCTTGACCGAGCGCATCAACGCGATGGTTGACTCGCCCAGCGCCAGCGGCAGGTAGTCGCGCTTCACCACGCCGATGCCGTGCTCGCCCGACAGCGTGCCGCCCAGCGCGATCACCAGCGCGAACAGTTCGGGCAGTGCGGCGTAGCCACGTTCGATCTCGTCCACGTCGCGCGGCAGCAGGTTCACGTGCAGGTTGCCGTTGCCGGCGTGGCCGAAACACACCAGCGGGACCGCATGCTTGGCGGCCAGCGCCTGCGCCCCGGCGACGAGTTCGGGCAGACGGCTCACCGGCACCGCCACGTCTTCGTTGATCTTGTGCTGGGTCGCCGCACGCTGGGCGAACGACAACGCCTTGCGTGCGGCCCACAGCGCGGCGTTTTCGCTGGCGTCCGCCGCGATGTCCAGCGCGATCAGGCCTTCGCCGCGCGCGGCGCGCGCCACGGCGTCCTGCGCGAAGCTGACGGTCTCCGGCGTGCCGTCGACCTCGATCAGCAGCAGCGCGCCCGCCTGCGGCACGTCCGCGTCCGGCGCGTGGTCGCGCGCCAGCTTGAGCGCCAGCGCATCCATGAATTCCAGCGCCGCGGGCGTCACCGGCTGCGCCATGATGCGCGCCACCGCCTGCGCCGCGCTGGCCGTGTCGCGATAGGTGGCGCGTAGCGAGCGCACCGCGGAGGGCCGGGGCGTGAGCTTGAGCGTGGCCTCGGTGACGAGCGCCAGCGTGCCTTCCGAGCCGATGATCAGGCGCGTGAGGTCGTAGCCGGTGGAATCCTTGGTGGTGTGCGTGCCGGCCGCGAAACCCGCGCCGGTGCCGGCCACGGCGCGCAAGCCCAGCACGTTGTCGCGGGTGGCGCCGTATTTCAGCGCGCGCGGTCCGCCTGCGTTGCAGGCGAGATTGCCGCCTATCGTGCACCACGGTGCCGAGCCCGGATCGGGCGCCCAGAAGAACCCGTGCGGGGCCAGGGCCTGCTGCAAGGCCTCGTTGGTGACGCCCGGTTCGACCACCGCGAGGCGATCGCCTGGCGCAATGCGCACGATACGATCCATGCGCTGGAAATTCGCCACCACGCCGCCGGCCAGCGGCACCGAAGCGCCGGTGGAACTGGTGCCGCCGCCGCGCGCGGTGAGCGGCACGCGATGCTCGCGACAGGCGCGAACCAGTGACTCCACCTGCGCGTGCGTGGCGGGATAGACCACGACGTCCGGCCGGTGCGCATGGCGCGAGTAGTCGCCCGCCGCGGTGCGCAGGGCGTCGTCGCCGCTGTCCAGCGCGTCGCCGGGAAAGATCGCGCGCAGGGTGTCGAACAGGGGGACGGGCAGGGCCATGCCGCGATTATCGCACCGCGCCGGACTCAACCCGCCTCGAAGGCACCACGCAACCATTGCCTTTGCAGTGCGTCGACCGGGCCGTCGTAGCTGACCACATCGAAGCGGCACGGGCGTCGCGCATGCTGCGGGTGGGCGGCCAGCCAGTGCTGCGCGGCGTGGATCAACTTGGCCTGCTTGCTTGCGGTGACCGAGGTGGCAGCGTCGCCGTGGCTGGCGCTCTTGCGGTAGCGCACCTCGACGAAGACCACGGTGTCGCCATCGCGCATCACCAGGTCCAGTTCGCCGTGGCGGGTGGTGTAGTTGCGCGCCAGCAGCTTCAGGCCGGCGCGTTCGAGCGCGACGCAGGCGCGCTGTTCGAAGTCGTCGCCGGCCGCGCGCATCAGCCGGCGGGGTTGGCGTCGGCGCTGGAACTGGCCGGCGCCGGCGCCGCCGGCGGCGGCGAAGGTACCGAGTCGATCTGCAGGTTGCCGCTGAGCGGGCGCGCCACGCCATTCTCGAACTTCGCCCAGGTCAGCACGCGGCGGATGCGGCCGAACGGATCGGCGGCCAGCTGCCCGGTGGCGCCCGGCATGTAGCTGCCCGGATGCGCCTTCAGCCAGTCGAGGTAGGGCACCAGGCTCCACGCGTCCATGCCGAACGCGAACAGGCGCGCGGCGCCATCGCGGGCGGCGGGCAGCTTCGCCGCGATCGCCGCACGGTCGGGCAGGCCGGGCTGCGCGTCGAACAGCCAGGGCGCGTCGCAGAACTCGACGCCGTCCAGGTCGCGATTGGCTGGCGCGTCGTCGCTGCCGGCGTACACGTGCGAGGTGGCGAACACCGGCAGCTGGACCTGGGCGATGCGCAGTTGCGGCATCAGCAGCCGCGCCTGGTTGGGGCGCATGCTGATGAAGATGCCGGTATCGGCGGGGGCGGCAGGCGTCGCCGTCGCGGCGTCGGCGGTGCTTGCCGCGGCGGCCGGCGCCGGTGCCGCGCTGGCCGTGGGCAACTGCAGGTTCTTGATAGCGTCGGCGAAACTGGTGGCGCCGCTCGGCAGCACCGTCATGGCCACCACGTCGCCGCCGCGGGAGATCAGCTCGGCCTTGAATGCGCTCGCCGCACGTTGCGCGAAGTCATCGCCGGAGATCATCACGTAGGCGTGCAGCAGACCGCGCTCGGCCATGTGGTCGGCGGCCTGCGCGCCCTCGGTTTCCGGCAGCAGGCCGAACTCGCTGGCGTTGCCGGCGGGCAGCTGGCGGTCGTCCGGGTGGTTCAGCGCCAGCACCGGCACCGGCAGTTGCGGCAACGCGAACACCGCCGCGACTTCACCGCGGGTCAACGGGCCGACCACCAGCCGGGCGCCGTCGCGCACCGCCTGCTGGTAGGCCTGCACCGCGCCGTCGGCCGTGCCGTGGCTGTTGTAGCTGCGTACCGTCGGCCGCGGCGCGTGGTTGCGGCCCGCATCGAAATAGGCGGCGAAGAAACCCTGGCGGATCGGTGTGCTGGCGGCGGCGTAGTCGCCATCGGCCGGCAACAGCAGGGCGACCTGGGCCGGCACCTTGTAGCCTTCGCGCACGTTGGCGCCGGCTTCGGGCAGCAGCATGCCCACCGCTTGCTGCAATTCCGGCTGCGGCTGCGCCACGCTGACACCGAGCTGGCGCAGGGCCTCGTTGATCCACGGCAGCATGCGGTCGCCGGGCTTCATCGCGGCGGCGCGGTGTTGCAGCGGCGCGATGCCGAGCCTGGCGAGCAGATCCAGCGCCTGGCGCCGGTTCTGCGCCTGGTCGAAGCCTTGCAGTTCGGCATCCATCTGCACGCGGGTGCGCGCGGCGCCCCACAGGTCGCCGGAATCCTTCATGGCGCGGGCGCGCAGTTCCAGCAGGCGCAGCTGCAGCGAAGGCGGCACGGACACGTTCGGCTGGCTGGTCAGGCGCAGGGCGGTGCGCGCGTCGTGCTGGTCCAGCGCCAACTCCGCCCGCAGCAGGTCCAGGCGCAGCGGTTCGTCGCCGCTCAGCCGCTCGCGCCGGATCTTGTCCAGCACCGGCGCGGCCTGTTCGATGCGGCCTTCCTGGCGCCATGCCTCGGCGGCCTGCAGGCGATAACTGTCTGCGTGCGCGGACGATTGCGCGGCAAGCTGCAGCCAGGCCTGGGCGGCCTGGTCGAACTGGCCCTGCTGCGCCAGCGCGCTGGCGTGCTGCGCGGCGGCGATTTCGGCCGGCGAACGCACTGCGCCGGTCGGCACGCACGCATTCAGTGCGAGCGCGAACAGCAGGGTCGTGAGGATGACTCGCGCGAGGCGCATGAAGCGCATGGGAAATCCCTTGGTCGTCATGGTCGTCAATGCGCGATGATAGCCGATCGTTCCGCCGGCCCATGGAGTGTCCGATGTCCCGTGTTCAACCCGGCTGCCTGTGGGTGGTGGCGACGCCGATCGGGCATCGCGACGACCTGTCCGCCCGCGCCATCGAGACGCTGCGCGCGGTGGCCTTGATCGCCGCCGAAGACACTCGCCACAGTCGCCCGCTGTTGCTCCATCACGGCATCGCCACGCCGCTGGTCGCCCTGCACGACCACAACGAGCGCGAGGTGGTCGATGCGCTGGTGGCGCGCCTGCAGGGTGGTGAATCGGTGGCGCTGATTTCCGACGCCGGCACGCCGCTGATTTCGGATCCCGGTTTTCGCCTGGTGCGCGCGGCGCGTGCGGCAGGCATCCGCTGCGCGCCGGTGCCTGGCGCCTGCGCGGCGATTGCCGCGCTGTCCGTCGCCGGGCTGCCCAGCGACCGCTTCGTGTTCGAGGGCTTCCTGCCGGCCAAGGCCGCCGCGCGCCGCAGCCGGCTGCGGGAACTGGCCGGCGAGCCGCGCACGATCATCTTCTACGAGTCCTCGCACCGCGTCGCCGAAAGCCTGGCCGACATGCGCGACGTGTTCGGCGCCGAGCGCGAAGCCGTGCTCGCGCGCGAACTGACCAAGATGTTCGAAACCGTGCTGGGCGAACCGCTGGCGGCGTTGGCCGCGCGCGTCGCCGCCGATCCCGACCAGCAACGCGGCGAACACGTAATCCTGGTGGCGGGGCGCGGTGAGGAAGCTGACGCCCGGCTCGCCGAAGGCCAGCGCGTCTTCGCCATCCTGCGCGACGAACTGCCGCCGGCGAAGGCTGCCAAGCTCGCCGCCGCGATCAGCGGTGCGCCGCGCAAGGCGTTGTACGGGAGCGGGGAATAGGGAAACGAGAACGGGGAATCGGAACAACGCGGCGCGCGAGCTATTGCTCCTCCCATTCCCGATTCACCATTCCCCATTCCCGGCCATATACAATGGCCACGGAGTCGGCCGGGCAGTCGCGTCGCGCGCAAGCGCATCGAGGAAAGTCCGGGCTCCACAGGGCAGAGTGCCAGGTAACTCCTGGGCAGCGTGAGCTGACGGCCAGTGCAACAGAGAGCAGACCGCCGATGGCCTCGCAAGAGGATCAGGCAAGGGTGAAAGGGTGCGGCAAGAGCGCACCGCGTACGGGGCCAACGCCGTACGGCACGGTAAACCCCACTCGGAGCAAGACCAAATAGGGGAACGATAACGCGGCCCGCGTTGTTCCCGGGTAGGTTGCTGGAGCCAGGCGGCGACGCCTGGCCGAGAGGAATGACTGTCGCGCCGCAAGGCGTACAGAACCCGGCTTACAGGCCGACTCCACCTCTTTCCGTACCGCCGACGCCGCGACTGACCTGTCGCGGCGTCGGCTGCGCGTGCCGATGAACGGCGATTCATCCGCGTGCGTCGGTCACGGGGCGCGGAAGCGCCAAGCGGCTGGCCTCGGCCGCAAACCGGCTGCAGGGTCGCCGCAAAAAATTCCCTGCTTTCAACCACCTTGTCGGCCTTCCTGAGAATATCCTGCACATACATTCAGACTTCGCCTTTACTCCTTGATTCACAAGCAATTTCGGCTTGACAGTCTCAGCGGGCGAGACTATCGTGGCTTTCAGTGTGAAATCGTGGGTTTTAGTGGAGTCTGCTGACCGTGTTCCAGGGCGAAACCGCCATCACCATCGACGACAAGGGCCGCCTGGCCATCCCGACCGCGTATCGGGAGCAGGTGGCTGGCGAGTGCGCCAATCGTCTGGTGGTCACCTACAACCCGTTCGAACCGGGTTGCCTGTGGCTGTTTCCGCATGACGAGTGGGAAAAGGTGCGCGATCAGGTGAACCAGCTGCCCAAGGTCAAGGCGGCCCATCGCGACATGCAGATGAAGCTGGTCGGCGCCGCCGCCGTGGTCGAGCCCGACGGTGCCGCGCGCATCCTGCTGCCGGCCAGCCAGCGGGCCACCACCGGCATCGAGAAGAAGGCGGTGCTGCTCGGCATGGGCAACAAGTTCGAACTGTGGAGCGAGCAGGCGCACCTGGCCAAGATCCGCCAAAGCATCGGCGAAGACGAGATCACCAGCGAAATGGCAGAGCTGCGCCTGTAATCCACAGGCGCGGGCGTGGCGGAATCATGCGGGATGGGACGGGAGTGCGCTCGGTGCAATTGCAGCATGTCCCGGTGATGCTGGGCGAGGCGGTGGAGGGATTGTCCGTGCAGGCAGACGGGCGCTATCTGGACGGCACGTTCGGGCGCGGTGGTCATGCGCGCGCGGTGCTGTCGCGCCTGGGTCCGGCCGGCCGGCTCTTGTTGATGGATCGCGATCCGGCCGCGATCGCCGCTGCGCGGGCCGAGTTTGCCGCCGACGCACGGGTGGCGATCCGCCACGCCAACTTCTCCAGCCTGGCCGAGTGGGACGAGACCGCCGCCGGGCTCGACGGCGTGCTGCTCGACCTGGGCGTCTCGTCGCCGCAACTGGACGAGGCCGCGCGCGGCTTCAGCTTCATGGCCGATGCGCCGCTGGACATGCGCATGGACACCACGCAGGGCGAGAGCGCCGCCGATTTCCTCGCTCACGCCAGCGAGCGCGAGATCGCCGACGTGCTGTGGAATTACGGCGAGGAGCGCCACAGCCGGCGCATCGCCCGCGCCATCGTGGCCGATCGCGACGCCACCCCGTTCACCCGCACCGGCCAGCTGGCCGCGCTGATCGAGCGCGTGGTGGGCCGGCGCGAGCCGGGCAAGCATCCGGCCACGCGCAGCTTCCAGGCGCTGCGCATTCGCGTGAACGGCGAGCTGGACGCCTTGCGGCAGGGTCTGGACGCCGCGCTGGAACGGCTCAAGCCGGGCGGGCGGCTGTCGGTGATCAGTTTCCACTCGCTGGAGGATCGCGCGGTGAAGCTGTTCATCCGCGACCACTCCGGACGCGTGCAGAACAGTCGTCGCGGACCGCCAGTGCAGGGGGCGCCGGCGCAGTTGGTGGCAATCGGCAAGGCGCAATTCCCGTCCGAGGCCGAGCTGGCCGCCAATCCGCGGTCACGCTCGGCGGTGCTGCGCGTGGCCGAGAAGCTGCCGCGGGAGGTCGCCGCGTGAAGCTGATCAGCACCGTGATCTGCGCACTCCTGCTGGTGGCCGCGGTGGCCAGCGCGCTGGGCGTGGTGTGGACGCGCCACGAAAGCCGCGTGCTGTTCGTGCAACTGACCCAGCTGCAGAATCAGCGCGACGACCTCAACATCGAATACGGCCGCCTGGAACTGGAGCAGGCCACCTACGCCGAGCCGCGTCGCATCGACGACGAGGCACGGCAGAAGCTGGGCATGGTCGATCCGCGCCCGCAAGACATCCGGTTGCTGCGCTGATGGACATGCGCAAACACGCCAAGCCAGCCGCACGCGGTCGCCGCCAGGCGAGCGGCCCCAGCGCGCGCCGGCGCATGTATCTGGTCGCCGGCCTGCTCGGGCTTACCGCCACCGGCCTGGTCGCGCGAGCGTTCGACCTGCAGGTGGTACGCAAGCAGTTCTACCAGCGCCAGGGCGACGCGCGCTTCCTGCGCGAGATGCCGATCCCGGTCTCGCGCGGCACCATCTTCGACCGCAATGGCGAGCCGCTGGCGGTGTCGACGCCGGTGACCTCGATCTGGGCCAATCCCTCCGAGGTGCTGGACAACGACCAGCGCATCCCGGATCTGGCGCGCGCGCTGGGCGTGAATGCGGACGAGCTGAAGAGCCGCCTGGCCCAGCGCTCGGACCGCGAGTTCGTCTATCTGCGTCGCCAGATGTCGCCCGAAGCCGCGCAGGCGGTGCTGGACCTGGGCATCCCCGGCATCAACGGCCAGCGCGAGTTCAAGCGCTTCTACCCATCCGGCGGGGTCACCGCGCACGTGCTGGGTTTCACCAATATCGACGACCACGGCCAGGAGGGGCTGGAGCTGGCCTACGACGACTGGCTCTCGGGCAAGCCCGGCGCCAAGCGGGTGATCCGTGACCGCATGGGCCACGTGGTGGAAGACGTCGAGCAGGTGCGCGCACCCAAGCCGGGACGCAACCTCACCCTCAGCATTGACCGGCGCATCCAGTTCCTGGCCTACAGCGAACTGAAGAGCACCGTGGACAAGTTCCAGGCCGATTCGGCCTCGATGGTGATCCTCGACGTGCATACCGGGGAGGTGTTGGCGATGGTCAACCTGCCCACCTACAACCCCAACGCGCTCGACTCCAGCCGCGCCGGCCAGCGCCGCAACCGCGCGATGACCGACGTGCTCGAACCGGGCTCGACGATCAAGCCGATCCTGATGGCCGCGGCGCTGTCCAGCGGCAAGTTCACCCCCACCAGCCCGATCATCGACACCACCGGCGGACACTGGTTTTTCCAGGGCCACGACATCCACGACACGCACAACTACGGCCTGCTGACGCCGACCGGCGTGATCACCAAGTCCAGCAACGTGGGCGCGGCGCACATCGCGATGGATCTGGACACCACGCTGATGTACGACACCTACCGCGCCTTCGGTTTCGGCAACAGCACCAACAGCGGCTTCCCCGGCGAAGCCTCCGGCTACCTGCGCATCGGCGCCGACTGGCGGCCGCTGGAAAAGGCCATCCTCGGCTACGGCTACGGCCTCAACGTCACCGTGCTGCAGCTGGCCAACGCCTACGCCACCATCGCCGACAACGGCCTGATGCATGGCCCGAGCTTCATCAAGGACGCGGAGACGCCCTCGCGCCAGATCATCTCGCCCGAGGTGGCGCACGAGCTGATCGGGATGATGGAGACCGTGACCGGCCCCGGCAGCACCGCGCCGCAGGCGCGCATCGCCAATTACGCGGTCGCCGGCAAGACCGGCACCGCGCACAAGGCCAACGCCGGCGGCTACGACAAGCACAGCTACACCGCGGCATTCGCCGGCATCGTGCCGGCCACCAACCCGCGCCTGGTCGGCGTGGTGGTGGTCGACAACCCGAGCAAGGGCAGCTACTACGGCGGCATGGTCTCCGCGCCGGTGTTCTCGCGCGTGATGAGCGGTGCGCTGCGCCTGCTCGACGTGCCGCCGGACAACATCGGCCGCTGGTACGTCGGCGGCCCGCTGCAGGGCGCCGGCGGCCTCGCGGGCAGCAAGCCGCCGGTCGAGGCACCGATCGACGACGCGCCGATCGACGAGGGCACGCCATGAGCACCGGCCACCTCGATCAGCTGCTGCTGGGGATCGCCGATGCGCAGCTGGCGGCAAACCCGGCGGCGGCGCGCATGGTGGTGTCCGGCATGACCCTGGACTCGCGCCAGGTGCGCCGCGGCGATGCGTTCTTCGCGCTGCGCGGCGGCCGCGCGCACGGCATCGCGTTCGCCGCCAACGCGGTGCAGCGTGGTGCCCGCGTGGTGCTGGCCGAAGCCCCGGCCGAGGATGTCGCGGCGCTCGACGTGCCGGTGCTGTGGATCGACGACCTGCATGCGCAGGTGGGCGAGATCGCCGCGCGCTTCCACGACCGGCCCAGCGAGTCGATGCGCGTGGTCGGCGTCACCGGCACCAACGGCAAGACCTCGTGCGTGCAGTTGCTGGCGCAGGCCTGGACGGCGCTCGGCCACCGCGCCGCCACCATCGGCACGCTGGGCGCCGGCGTGCATGGCCAGTTGCTCGAAGGCGAGCGCACCACGCCCGACGCGATCAGCGTGCAGGCGCTGCTGGCGCGCTTCCGCGATGCCGGCGTCAGCCACGTGGCGATGGAAGTGTCCTCGCACGCGCTGGTGCAGGGGCGCGTGGCCGGGGTGGAATTCGAGGCGGCGGCCTTCACCAATCTCACCCGCGACCACCTCGACTATCACGGCTCGATGGAAGCCTACGGCGCGGCCAAGGCCATGCTGTTCGCGATGCCGGGCCTGCGCGTGGCAGCACTCAACAGCGACGACGGCTTCGGCCGCGAACTGGCCGGCACGCTGCCCGACAACCTGCGCGTGCTGCGCTTCAGCGCGGCCGGCGAGAGCGCGGCGGATGTCGCCGCCGAAGACGTGGTGACTTCGGCCAGCGGGCTCAGCTTTCAATTGCGCACGCCGTGGGGCAGCCGCGCACTGCACAGCCACCTGCTCGGCCGCTTCAACGTCGCCAACCTGCTCGCCGTGACCGCCTGCCTCGGCGCACTGGGCGAACCGTTCGAACGCATCGTGCAGGTGGCCGGGCAGTTGCAACCGGTCAATGGCCGGATGAACCGGTTGGGCGGATGGCACGGCCTGCCGCTGGTGGTAGTCGACTATGCGCACACGCCTGATGCGCTGGAGCAGGCGCTGACCGCCCTGCGCGCGCATTGCGCGGGCAAGCTGATCTGCGTGTTCGGTTGCGGCGGCGAACGCGACACCGGCAAGCGCCCGCTGATGGGCGCGATCGCGGCGCGGCTGGCGGACATCGCCATCGTCACCGACGACAACCCGCGTGGCGAGGACGGCGACGCGATCGTGGCGCAAATCGTGGCCGGCATGGCCGACGCAAAGGCGATGGCGGTCCAGCGCGATCGCGCGGTGGCGATTGCCGACGCGCTGGAGCTGGCCCGCGCCGGCGACGTGGTGCTGATTGCCGGCAAGGGCCACGAAACCTACCAGGACGGCGCCACCGGCAAGCATCCGTTCGACGATCTGGCAGTGGCGCGCACCGCGCTGGACCGGCTGGGCCGGGAGTCGCACGCATGATGCGGCTGGGCGCCATCGCGATGTGGCTGCACGGTCGCCTGCTCGACGGCGACGCGACGTTGGAGCAGGCCGAGATCACCGGCGTGGCGATCGACACGCGCAAGCTGCGCCCGGGCGAACTGTTCGCGGCGATCAAGGGCGAGCACGTGGACGGCCACGACTACCTGGACGAAGCGCTGGCCCGCGGCGCGGTGGCGGCGCTGGTGACGCATCCGGTCGACAGCGCGCTGCCGCAGCTGCGCGTCGACGACGTCGAGGTGGCGCTGGGCGACCTGGCCAGCGCGGTGCGCGCGCAACGCGACGTGCGCGTGGTCGGCATCACCGGTTCCAACGGCAAGACCACGGTGAAGACCCTGGTCGCCTCGATCCTGTCGCGCCATGGCCGCACGCACGTCAGCAGCGGCAACTACAACAACGAGCTGGGCCTGCCGCTGAGCCTGCTGGCAATGCCGCGCGACACCGAATACGCGGTGTTCGAGATGGGCGCGGGCAAGCCCGGCGACATCGCCTATCTCGCTGCCATCGCGCGGCCAGATATTGGCCTCGTCACGCTCATCGCGCCGGCCCATCTTGAACGCATGGGCAGCATCGAGGGCGTGGCCGAAACCAAGGGCGCGCTGTACCAGGCCTTGCCGGCCGACGGCATTGCCATCATCAACGCGGACGACAGCTTTGCCAGCTTCTTCGGCGGGCTCGCCGGTGCGCGCAAGACGCTGCGTTTCGGCCTGGAGCAACCGGCCGACGTGCGCGCCGGTGCGATCGAACTGCGCGCCGACGGTTCGCGCTTCATGCTGCACACGCCGGCGGGCGAGGCCGAGGTGACCTTGCCGCTGCCCGGTCGCCACAACGTGGCCAACGCACTGGCCGCCACTGCGGTGGCGCTGGCGTTGCAGGTGCCGCTGGAAACCATCGTTGCCGGGCTGGAGCAGGTTTCCGGCGTGGCCGGTCGCCTGCGCCGCCTGGTTGCCGTCGGCGGCTGGACGGTCATCGACGACAGCTACAACGCCAACCCTGGTTCCATGGCGGCTGCCATCGACACGCTGCTGCTGGCCGGCGGCGAGCGCTGGCTGGTGCTGGGCGACATGGCCGAGCTGGGCGCGGACGCGCGTGCGCTGCATGCGGGCATCGGCGAGCGGGCGCGCGAGCGCGGCGTCGATCGCCTGTTCGCGGTCGGTCCGCTGGGCGCGGCCACGGTGGAGGCGTTCGGCGCTGGCGGCGAGCATTTTTCCGACAAGCCGGCCCTGATCGACGCGCTGCGCGCGCAGCTGCATGCGGGCGTCAACTGCCTGGTCAAGGGTTCGCGTTCGGCCGGCATGGAACAGGTGGTGGCCGCGCTCATTGCCGCGCCCGCCCACGGAGGTGCGAACGATGCTGCTTGAGCTGGCCGACTGGATGGCGCGGCATTTCACCGCCCTGCATCTGTTCCAGTACATCACCTTCCGCGCCATCATGGCTGCGCTCACCGCGCTGTCGCTGTCGCTGCTGTGCGGGCCGTGGCTGATCAACCGCCTGGCCGCGCTGAAGGCCGGCCAGGTGGTGCGCAGCGACGGTCCGCAGACGCACCTGGTCAAGGCCGGCACGCCGACCATGGGCGGCGTGATGATCCTGCTCTCGGTCACCGTGGCCACCCTGCTGTGGGCCGACGTGCACAACCGTTACGTATGGGTGGTGCTCGGCGTGCTGCTGAGCTTCGGCGCGATCGGTTTCTACGACGACTACCGCAAGCTGGTGCTGAAGGACAGCCGCGGTCTGGCCAGCCGCTGGAAGTATTTCTGGCAGTCGGTGTTCGGGCTCGGCGCGGCGCTGTTCCTGTTCTACACCGCGCCGCACGCCGTGCATGGCGCCACCGTGGCGGAGACCGCGCTGTACGTGCCGCTGTTCAAGCACGTGGTGGTGCCGCTGGGGCTGTTCTTCGTGGTGATCACCTACTTCATGATCGTGGGCTTCTCCAACGCGGTGAACCTCACCGACGGGCTGGATGGGCTGGCGATCATGCCGACGGTGCTGGTCTCTGGCGCGCTGGGCGTGTTCGCCTACGTGGCCGGCAACCGGGTGTTCTCCGAGTACCTTGGCGTGCCGGCGATTCCCGGCGCGGGCGAGCTGGCGATCGTCACCGGCGCGCTGGCCGGGGCGGGGCTGGGCTTCCTGTGGTTCAACACCTATCCGGCGCAGGTGTTCATGGGCGACGTGGGCGCGCTGGCGATCGGCGCGGCACTGGGTTGCATCGCGGTGATCGTGCGTCAGGAGATCGTGCTGCTGGTGATGGGCGGCGTATTCGTGATGGAAACCGCCTCGGTGATGATCCAGGTGGCCAGCTTCAGGCTCACCGGCAAGCGGGTGTTCCGCATGGCGCCGGTGCACCACCACTTCGAACTGAAGGGCTGGCCCGAGCCGCGCGTGATCGTGCGCTTCTGGATCATCTCCGTCGTCCTCGTGCTGGTCGGTCTTGCCACGTTGAAGGTGCGCTGATGAGAGCCGGGAATAGGGAATCGGGAATAGGGAATGGGAAAGAGCGCGCAGTGCGTCGCGACCGTGCGCCCGCATGCTCTTCCCATTCCCTATTCCCTATTTCCTATTCCCTCGCAGCGGAGCAAGCAAATGTTTGACGCCGCCTCCCAGGCTCGTCGTCGCCATGGCCCGCGCGGGCATTTCGACCCGTGGCTGCTGGTTGCGCTGGTGGGGCTGGCCAGCATCGGGGTGGTGATGGTGGCGTCCAGTTCGATCGCGGTGGCGGACAGCCAGGAGCTGGGTGCGTTCTATTTCCTGCGCCGGCACCTGGTGTTCCTCGGGATCGGCATGGTCGCGGCTGGGTTGGCCATGCGCACGGAGCTGCGGCTGCTGGAGAAGTACGCGTTTCCGCTGCTGGCCCTGGCGTTCCTGCTGCTGCTGGCGGTGTTCGTGCCGCACCTGGGCATGCGCATCAACGGCGCGCGGCGCTGGCTCAACCTGCTGGTGACCACGTTCCAGCCGGTGGAGGCGGTGAAGCTGATCCTGGTGATCTACATCGCCAGCTACCTGGTACGCCACCGCGACAGCGTGGAGAACCGTTTCCTCGGCCTGATCAAGCCGATCGCCGTGGCCGGCATCATCGTGCTGCTGCTGCTGGTGCAGCCGGATTTCGGCTCGGCCACGCTGGTGATCGCGGTGACCATCGCGATGGTCTGGCTGGGCGGGGCGCGGCCGATCTTCCTGTTCCTGATGGGCTTGCCGCTGATGCCGCTGCTGTACATCGCGGCGACCGGCGAGAGCTACCGCATGAAGCGGCTGACCTCGTTCCTCGACCCATGGAAGGACCCGTTCAACGACGGCTTCCAGCTGACCCAGTCGCTGATGGCGATCGGCCGCGGCGAGTGGGACGGCGTGGGCCTGGGGTCCAGCGTGCTGAAACTCTCCTACCTGCCCGAGGCGCACACCGATTTCATCTTCGCGGTGATCGGCGAGGAGCTGGGGCTGGCCGGCGTGGTGCTGGTGATCGGCCTGTTCGCGCTGGCCGTGTGGCGCGGCCTGCAGGTGGGCCTGAAGGGTGTCGACGTGGGCCAGCGCTTCGCCGGCTACGTGGCGTTCGGCGTGTCGCTGATGCTGGCGATGCAGGCGATCGTGTCGGTGGGCGTGAACCTCGGCGCCTTGCCGACCAAGGGCCTGACCCTGCCACTGATCAGCTACGGCGGCTCCTCGATGGTGCTCACCTGTGCCATGGCCGGCGTGCTGCTGCGCGCCACCTTCGAGATCAATCGCGCGCTGGACGCCCGCCAGATGGCCACGCGCATGCCGGCAGCCGTGACCGTGGCCGACGCGAATGCCGCGGTGACGCCGCGCGAGGCGGAGGCCGCATGAACGCCGCGACGCGGGAATCGGGAATGGGCGAAGACCGGCGCGGGGCGCGGCCTGCTTTTGCCGATCCGCGACCGGTGCTCATCATGGCCGGCGGCACCGGTGGACACATCTTCCCGGGACTGGCGGTGGCCGAATGCCTGCGCGGGCAAGGTGTGCCGGTGGCGTGGCTGGGGGCGGTCGGCGGGATGGAGACGCGGGTGGTGCCGGCGCACGGGATCGAGTTGCACACGGTGGCGGTGGGCGGTTTGCGCGGAAAAGGCTGGAAGACCCGCCTGCTGGCGCCGCTGATGCTGCTGCGCGCGCTTCTTGCCTCGCTGGCGTTGCTGCGGCGGCTGCGTCCGCGCAGCGTGCTGTCGATGGGTGGCTACGTGGCCGGCCCCGGCGGTCTCGCCGCGTGGCTGCTGCGGCGGCCGCTGCTGGTGCATGAACAGAATCGCGTGGCCGGTTTCACCAACCGCAAGCTGGCCGCATTGGCGCGCCGCGTGCTGGCCGGCTTCGACGGCGTGCTGCCGCAGGCGCAGTGGGTCGGCAATCCGGTACGTGCGGTGATCGGCGCGCTGCCGCCGCCGGCGCAACGCATGGCCGATCGCCCGGGTGCGCCACGCCTGCTGGTGCTGGGCGGCAGCCTTGGGGCGCGTGCGCTGAATCTCGCGGTGCCGCAGGCGCTGGCCCGACTCGAACCCGGGCAGCGTCCCGAGGTGTTGCACCAGTGCGGCAGTCGTGGCCTCGACGAGGCACGCGCGGCGTATGCGCAGGCCGGCGTGGAAGCGCGCGTGGTGGCCTTCATCGACGACATGGCCGATGCCTACGGCTGGGCGGACCTGGCGGTCTGCCGTGCTGGCGCGCTGACCCTGGCCGAACTTTCCGCCGCCGGGCTCGGCGCCTTGCTGGTGCCGTTTCCGTACGCGGTGGACGACCACCAGACGCGCAACGCGGAGGTGCTTGCGGCGGTCGGCGCCGCCGAGATCATGCAGGAGAATGCACTGGACAACCAACAACTGGCGCAGCGGTTGGCTGCGCTGCTCGGCGATCGAACCGCCCTGCTGGCCATGGCCGAAGCGGCACGCACGCTGGCCAAGCCCGACGCGGCGCAGGTGATCGCGCGCGCCTGCACGGAGGTGGCTGCATGAGCCGGCTCTCCGCCCAGCAGGACCCGATGAGCACGTTTCGCCGGGTGCATTTCATCGGCATCGGCGGCGTGGGCATGAGCGGCATCGCCGAGGTGCTGCACAACCTGGGCTACGCGGTGTCCGGTTCCGACCGTGCCGGCTCACCCACGGTGCAGCGGCTGCAGCGGCTGGGCCTCACCGTGCACGTGGGCCACGCCGCGGAGAACGTCGCCGGCGCCGACGTGGTGGTCACCTCCAGCGCGATCAAGCCGGACAACCCGGAGCTGGCTGCTGCTCTCGCGGCGCGCATCCCGGTGATCCCGCGTGCGGAAATGCTGGGCGAGCTGATGCGTTTTCGCCGCGGCATCGCGATCGCCGGCACGCACGGCAAGACCACCACCACCAGCCTCACCGCCAGCGTCCTGGCCGAGGCCGGTTACGACCCGACCTTCGTGATCGGCGGCCAGCTCAATGCGGCCGGCGCCAACGCGCGGCTCGGCACCGGCCAGTACCTGGTGGCCGAAGCGGACGAGTCGGACGGCTCGTTCCTGCTGCTGTCGCCGGTGATCGCCGCGATCACCAACATCGACGCCGACCACCTGGAGAACTACCACGGCGACTTCGCCGAGGTGAAGAAGGCGTTCGCCGATTTCCTGCACCGGCTGCCGTTCTACGGCCTGGCGGTGCTGTGCGTGGACGACCCGGAAGTGGCCGCGCTGGCCAAGGCCACCAATCGCCGGGTGATCCGTTACGGCATCGACAGCGCGGACGCCGACGTGCGCGCGCTGAACCTGCGCCAGCAGGGTTTCGAGATGCATTTCGAACTGCAGTTGCCCGATGGCGCGGCGGCCGTGCCGGTCACGCTGAACCTGCCCGGGCGGCACAACGTCCTCAACGCGCTGGCCGCCGCCACGATCGGCTGGCAGCTCGGTGTCGAGGTGGCGGCGATCGCCGCCGCACTGAAGGGTTTCCAGGGCGTGGGCCGGCGCTTCCATCGGCGTGGCGAACTCGCCATCGATGGCGGCCGCGTGCTGCTGGTCGACGACTACGGCCACCACCCGCGCGAGATTGCGGCGGTGTTCGCGGCGGTGCGCGGCGGTTGGCCGGAGCGGCGCCTGGTAGTGGCCTTCCAGCCGCACCGCTACAGCCGCACGCGCGACCTGCTGGACGATTTTGCCAACGTGCTGGCCGACGCCGACGTGCTGGTGCTGACCGATGTGTACCCGGCCGGCGAGGCGCCGATCGCCGGCGCCGACGGCCGCGCGCTGGCGCGTGCCGTGCGTGCGCGCGGCAAGGTCGACCCGGTGCTGGTCGAGCATCCGCGCGAGTTCCGCGCCAGCCTGCCCAGCCTGCTGCACGACGGCGACCTGTTGCTGCTGCTCGGCGCCGGCGACATCGGCGCGGCGGCGGTCGAGCTGGCGAACGCCGGCCAACTCAAGACGAAGGGGGCCGCATGATGGCCGCAATCACGAATCCCGGCACCTCCCGCATCACCGATCCCGCGCAGTTCGGCCGTGTGGCGGTGGTCATGGGCGGCAGCTCGGCCGAGCGCGAGGTGTCGCTGGATTCCGGCCGCAACGTGCTGGCCGCACTGCGCGCGCGCGGCATCGACGCGCATGCGATCGACGGTATCCCGGCCCTGCTCGACGCGCTGCGCGCGGGCCACTTCGCGCGTGTGTTCAACATCCTGCACGGCCAGCACGGCGGTGGCGAGGATGGCGTGCTGCAAGGTGCGCTGGAATCGCTGCACGTGCCGTACACCGGTTCGGGCGTGCTCGGCTCGGCGTTGTCTATGGACAAGACCCGCTCCAAGCGCGTGTGGCAATCGCTGGGCCTGTCCACGCCGACCTTCGCCGCGCTGCCGCGTGGCGCGGACGTGCTCGCCGCGGCGCGGCGGATCGGCTATCCGCTGATCGTCAAGCCCGCATGCGAAGGCTCCAGCGTCGGCGTGACCCGGGTGTTCGCCGAGCAGGACCTGGCCGCGGCGGTCGAATTGGCCGAGCGCTATCCGGGCGATCTGCTGATGGAAACCCTGATCGAGGGCGACGAACTCACCGTCGCCATTCTCGGCCGCCAGGTGCTGCCGAGCATCCATATCGTGCCCAAGGGAGCGTTCTACGACTACAACGCCAAGTACGTGGCCGAGGACACCCAGTACATCTGCCCCGGTGCCGAAGGTGCCGCGGCGGACGAACTGGCGGTGCTGTCGCTGGCTGCGTTCGACGCGCTGGGTTGCGCCGGCTGGGGCCGCGTCGACGTGATGCGCGACCGCAACGGCCGTCCCTGGCTGCTGGAGGTCAACACCGCCCCCGGCATGACCTCGCACTCGCTGGTGCCCAAGGCCGCCGCCGCCGCCGGCATCGACTACCAGGAACTGTGCTGGCGTGTGCTGGAAACAAGCTTCCAGCGGGAATGGGGAATAGGGAATAGGGAATCGGAACATCAAACAGCAGACGCCGGCTCTGCCTATTCCCCATTCCCTATTCCCTATTCCCGCGACTCCGAAGGAGACGCAAAGTGAAAGGCCCCATCCGCCTCGCTGCCTGGTGCCTGGCGATCGCGCTCGTCGCGTTGCCGGTCGTCGGGCTGCTGCGCGGGTGGTTTGCCGCCGATCGCTGGCCGGTGACCCAGCTGACCGTGCAGGCGGAGTTCAAGCACGTCACTGCTGCCGAGATCCGCACGGCGGTGCTGCCGCGACTGGGCAAGGGTTTCTTCGCGCTGGATCTCGATGCGGTGCAGAAGGCTGTTGCCGCGTTGCCGTGGGTGGAGTCGGTGGAGGCGCGCAAGCGCTGGCCCGATACCTTGCAACTGCGCATCTACGAGCGCCAGCCGTTCGCGCGCTGGAATGACAGGCAGCTGATCAGCCGCCAGGGCCGCGTGTTCGACGCCCCCGGCGTAGATCAGCTGACCGCCTTGCCCGGCCTGAGTGGTCCGGATGCGCGGCTGGCCGAGGTGGTGAGCTTCTACGCCGATGTCAGCAAGGCGTTTGCCGGCACCCACCTGCGCATCAATGGCGTGGCGCTGACCGAACGCGGCAGCTGGAGCGTCACCACCGGCAGCGGCGCGCGCATCGTGATCGGCGACCGCGAGCAGGCCGGCCGCCGGCTGCATCGTTTCCTCGACGTCTACCCGCAGCTGATCGCCGGCCATGCCGACGGCTTCGTTTACGCCGATCTTCGCTACACCAACGGCTTTGCCGTGCGCTGGCCCGACGCGGCCGGCGCCCCGGCTGGAGGTTCACCCCGCTCATGACTGTCTCGCCATGAAAACGCGCAATGAAAAGCAGCTGGTTGTCGGCCTGGACATCGGCACCTCCAAGGTGGTGGCGATCGTCGGCGAGTACGAACCGGGCGAGCCGATCACCGTGATCGGCATCGGCACCCACGTCTCGCGCGGCATGAAGCGTGGCTCGGTGGTCGACATCGAATCGACCGTGCACTCGATCCAGCGCGCGGTGGAGGAGGCCGAGCTGATGGCCGGTTGCGACATCCGATCGGTCTACGCCTCGATCTCCGGCAGCCACCTGGAAACGCGCAACTCGCACGGCAACGCGGCGATCCGCGAGCGCGAGGTCACCGCCGCCGACCTGGAACAGGTGCTGGAAGCCGCCAGCGCGGTGGCGATCCCGGCCGATCGCAAGGTGCTCTACAAGGAGTCGCAGGAATACCGCATCGACGGCCAGGACGGCATCCGCCGCCCGGTCGGCATGAGCGGCGTGCGACTGGAGGCCAACGTGCACCTGGTCACCGGCGCTGCCGCCGCGGTGCAGAACATCTCCAAGTGCATCCAGCGCTGCGGACTCACCGTCGATGAGCTGGTTCCTTCCGCGCTGGCCAGCGCCAAGGCGGTGCTGACCGACGACGAGCGCGAGCTCGGCGTGTGCCTGGTCGACATCGGCGCGGGCACCACCGACATTGCGATCTACACCCAGGGTTCGATTCGCCACACCGCGTCGCTGCCGGTCGGCGGCGACCAGGTCACCAGCGACATCGCCTACGGCGTGCACACGCCTACCGCGCACGCGGAGGAGATCAAGATCAAGTACGCCTGCGCGCTGACCGGGCTGGCGCATGCGGAGGAAACCATCCAGGTGCCCAGCGTCGGCGATCGTCCACCGCGCCGGCTGGCGCGGCAGTCGCTGGCGCAGAGCGTGCAGGCGCGCTACGAGGAAATCTTCGAGATGGTGCAGGACCAGTTGCGCCGCTCCGGCTACGAGAGCCTGGTCGCCGCCGGCGTGGTGCTTACCGGCGGCGCCTCGAAGATGGAAGGCGCGCTGGAGCTGGCCGAGGAGATCTTCCACAAGATGGTGCGCATCGGCCTGCCGCAGCAAGTCGAGGGTCTCGGCGAGGTGGTTTCCAGTCCGTTGCATGCCACTGGCGTAGGTCTGCTGCTGCATGGCGCGCGCGCCGGCGGCGCGCGGGTCGGCGGACCGGTGGGCAGCAGCATGGGCGGGATGGTCGACAAGCTGCGCGGCTGGCTCACGCGGAATTTCTAGCAATGCGGTTTCGGGCGGCGCAGGAGCTGCCGCCCCGGGTGGAAGGAAATCCACCCACCACCACGGGCCGACAGGAGTCGCTCCCCGCGGTTAAAACGACAACAACTCTACGGAGGACGGGAAATGTTTGAACTGATCGATAAACTTGCACCCAATGCAGTCATCAAGGTGATCGGCGTGGGCGGCGGCGGTGGCAACGCCGTGGCGCACATGCTCAACGCCAACATCGAAGGCGTCGAGTTCGTCGTCGCCAATACCGATGCCCAGGCGATGACCAACTGCGGCTCGCGCACCCACCTGCAACTCGGCGGCAACGTGACCAAGGGTCTCGGCGCCGGCGCGAATCCCGAGGTCGGCCGGCAGGCCGCGCTGGAGGACCGCGAACGGATCGAGGCGATGCTCGAAGGCGCCGACATGGTGTTCATCACCGCCGGCATGGGCGGCGGCACCGGCACCGGCGCGGCGCCGGTGGTGGCGCAGCTGGCCAAGGAGAAGGGCATCCTGACGGTCGCGGTCGTCACCAAGCCGTTCCCGTTCGAGGGCCGCCGGCGCATGCAGGTCGCCCTGAAGGGCATCGAGGACCTGTCGCAGCACGTCGACTCGCTGATCACCGTGCCGAACGAGAAGCTGCTCAGCGTGCTCGGCCGCGAGGTCACCCTGCTCAACGCGTTCAAGGCCGCCAACGACGTGCTGCAGGGCGCCGTGCAGGGCATCGCCGACCTGATCACCGCCCCTGGCCTGATCAACGTCGACTTCGCCGACGTGCGCACCGTGATGTCGGAGATGGGCCTGGCCATGATGGGCTCGGGCACCGCCCGCGGTGACGATCGCGCCCAGGCGGCGGCCGAGGCGGCGATCAAGAACCCGCTGCTGGAGGACGTCAACCTGAACGGCGCCTGCGGCATCCTGGTCAACGTCACTGCCGGTCCGAACCTCACCATGCGCGAGTTCGACGAGATCGGCCGCATCATCCACGACTTCGCCAGCGAAGACGCCACCGTGGTGATCGGCACCTCGCTGGACCCGGACATGAAGGACGACGTGCGCGTGACCGTGGTGGCCACCGGCCTCAACCGCGCCAATGCCTCGCGCAGCCAGCCGCCGATCCGCATGGTCGAAACCCAGCAGATGCAGATGCGTCCGCGCCCGGTGGTGCTGCGCACCGGCACCGGCAACGAGGTGGTGGACTATGCCCAGCCGGAGGTGCAGGGTCGGACCGAGTCCAGCGCAGCGGCCAAGCATGGCGATGCCGGCCTCGATTACCTGGACATCCCGGCATTCCTGCGCCGGCAGGCTGATTGAGGAGCATTGCGGAGCATGTCGATGCGTTGAACGATCGCCCGCCGGGTCGGTCAGTCACTCCATTGCCTCACGAATGGCTGCCTTGCGGCAGGCCGTTTGCAAGGTCTGCGATGGCGCGACGATGGCTGCGGCGACGGCGGTTGGTTGGCACCCGATGCCGTGCGCCGGGATGGGCGCGCGGGGCAGGGCCGCGGATTTGTCGCCGCGGTGCCGAAGCGATGTCCCGGGCCGGATTCCCGTCCCAGGCCCGGGCTTCGCTCCTTATCTTTCGGCGCTGGCGGGCGCCAAATGTGCGCCAGTTCCCAAGGATGAAAGAAAGATGAAGGCTTAACCAGACTGTACGGTGCGGTTTGCTTTTATCCCAGGTTAAAACTGTGTTAGCATCCGCTCCTGATTGGCTGCTGCCTCCACGGGTCCCAACAATAATGATCAAGCAGCGTACGCTTAAAAACATCATCCGGGCGACCGGTGTCGGCTTGCACACGGGCGACAAGGTCTACATGACCTTGCGTCCCGCCGCGCCGAACACGGGCATCGTTTTCCGTCGGACGGATCTCGATCCGCCGGTGGACATCCGCGCACGCCAGGACAACGTCGGCGACACACGCCTGTCCACCACGCTCATGAATGGTGAAGTGCGCGTGGCCACCGTCGAACACCTGTTGTCGGCGATGGCCGGGCTCGGCATCGACAACGCCTACGTCGACCTGTCGGCGCCGGAAGTGCCGATCATGGATGGCAGTGCGGGACCGTTCGTGTTCCTGCTGCAGTCCGCCGGCATCGAGGAGCAGCCGGTGGCCAAGCGCTTCATCCGCATCAAGAAGCCGATCAAGGTGCAGGAAGGCGACAAGTGGGCCAGCTTCGAGCCGTTCGAAGGCTTCAAGGTGGGCTTCTCGATCGACTTCAACCACCCGATCATCTCCAAGCGCACCTCGCGCGCCGAGATCGACTTCTCCACCACCTCTTTCGTCAAGGAAGTCAGCCGCGCGCGCACCTTCGGTTTCATGCGTGACATCGAGATGCTGCGCGAGCACAACCTGGCGCTGGGCGGCTCGATGGACAACGCCGTGGTGCTCGACGACTACCGCGTGCTCAACGAGGACGGCCTGCGTTACGAGGACGAGTTCGTCAAGCACAAGATCCTGGACGCCATCGGCGACCTGTACCTGCTCGGCCACAGCCTGATCGGCGCCTATCACGCGCACAAGTCGGGCCACGAGTTGAACAACAAGCTGCTGCGCGCCCTGATCGCCGATGCCTCGGCGTGGGAAGAGGTCAGCTACCACGAGGATCCGGCGGTGTCGCCGATCTCCTACGCGCACCCGGCCCAGGCGATCTGACACCCGAAACCACGCCGGCCTGTTCCGGCACTGCCCGCCCGAATGGCCGGATCGCAAGATCCGGCCATTTTTGTTGACCGCGACACACTCGCCGCGCGGGTTGGGTCACAGCCCCGCGAGGGCTGGACTTTTCATTAACTCTTCACGTGGTATAAACGCTGCTCGCGCGGGTCAGCCCGCGGGGGCAAGACGCGGCGCGTCTCGCAGGAACGCCTTTCAGTACGAGGGGTTCTCGGGGGAATCAGCGGTTTCGGCGAAGGACGCCAGCTGAAGGAACAGATCCCGCCATTCGGGGTCTGTGGACGAGGCAGCGGCAGCCCTGAGGTGGGCGGCCGCGGCTGGCGAAAGCGGTTTTGACTGCTCCGGCACGGTAACGGCCGGTGGTTGGGGAGCCACTTTCACGGTGACTGAACTGGCGCAGGCGCCGACGGCGCTTGCGGAGGCAAGGATCTGTGCCTGCATCAAGCGCAGGCGTGACGCCCAGGCCGGTGAAGACGCCAGGAAGACGAGGCGGTTGTTGCGCAGATTGGCGAATCTGACCTGTTCGCGCAGCGGCGATGGCAACGTCTGGCGCAGTGCGCGGTCCAGCGCTTCCAGCGCGTCGGCCTTTCGGGCCAGCGACGCGAAGGAGCCGCAATCGGCAAGGGATTTCGGTCCGTTGTCGCGGCGACGGGAAGTGGCGGGTTCCGCGCGGTGCATGGTGCCGACATTCGATTTTGGAAAGACATGCAGATCATACTCGTCTCACGTGCCCGCAAGCTGCCTAAAACCCTGGATCTGGCCAGCCGGCGGGTGCGCTGGAAGCTGTTCTCGATGTTGTCGCTGGGCGTGTTGGGCTGCCTGGCCCTGGGCGGCGCGCTGACCCTCGCCATCGCCAGCCCGCGCGACCGCGCGCTGAGCCAGATCCACGACCTGCAGCAGCAGATCCGCCGGCAGAACGCCGAACTCGGCGGCGTGCGCGCGGATGCGCAGCGCAGCCTGGATGCCCTGGCGCTCAAGCTGGGCCAGCTGCAGGCGCAGTCGACCCGCCTGAACGCGCTCGGTGAGCGCCTGGTGCAGGTGGGCAAGCTCGACAGCGGCGAGTTCAACTTCGACCAGCCGCCCGCCGTCGGTGGTGTCGAGGACACCAGCAGCACCGGTTACGCCATGCCGCCCTCGCTGGAGGTCGGCATCGACCGCCTCACCGGCCAGTTCAACGTCCAGCAGGCGCAGTTGTCGGCGCTGCAGAGCCTGTTGCTCGATGCCCGCATCGAGTCGAACCTGAAGCCCACCGGCATGCCCGTGCATGGCTACATCTCATCCTATTTCGGCGTGCGTCCCGACCCGTTCGACGGCCAGTCGGCGCGGCACACCGGCATCGACATCGCCACGCCGTTCGGCACGCCGGTGCATGCCGTGGCCGAAGGCATGGTGACCTTCGCCGGCGTGCGTCGCGGCTACGGCAACGTGGTCGAGATCGACCACGGCAACGGCTACATGACCCGCTACGCCCACAACAGCAAGCTGGACGTGCATCCCGGCCAGCATGTGCAGGTCGGCGACGTGATCGCGCAGGCCGGCTCCACCGGCCGCTCCACCGGCTCGCACGTGCATTTCGAGGTCTGGTACCACGATCGCGTGGTCAACCCGCTGGCGTTCGTGCGCAGCCACCGCTAGGGATGCCCTGATCCCTTGAATCCGGTCCCGGCAGCCGCCAGTTCCTGACGGTTCGCCGGCGTTCCCGCGCGGCGCGGGCACCTCCATCCCGCCAGAGCGGGTGAGCCGTACCGGGCATGTAGTAACATGCCCGATTGGCTCGCGCGTGCAGCGGGCGTCTTGTTCCCCCAACCGGAAAATCGATGTTCAATCGTGCCCTGACGAGTCTGTTTGGCAGCCGCAACGAGCGTGTGCTGCGTCAGCTTTCACGTACGGTCCATCGCATCAATGCGCTGGAACCGGAGATGGAGAAACTGGACGATGCCGCGTTGCGCGGCAAGACTGCCGAGTTCAAGCAGCGTTACGCCGCCGGCGAATCACTGGACAAGCTGCTGCCGGAAGCCTTCGCGGTGGCCCGCGAGGCCTCGCGCCGCACCCTGGGCATGCGTCCGTACGACGTGCAGTTGATCGGTGGCATGGTGCTGCACCAGGGCAAGATCGCCGAGATGCGCACTGGCGAAGGCAAGACCCTGGTGGCGACGCTGCCGGTATACCTCAACGCGATCGCGGGCAAAGGCGTGCACGTGGTCACCGTCAACGACTACCTGGCGCGGCGCGACTCGGCGCAGATGAGCAAGCTGTACAACTTCCTCGACCTGACCGTCGACGTGGTGTACCCGGGCATGGACCATGCCGACAAGCACGCGGCGTATGCGGCCGACATCACTTACGGCACCAACAACGAGTTCGGCTTCGACTACCTGCGCGACAACATGGCGCTCAGCAAGGAGCAGCGCTACCAACGCGGCCTGCATTACGCCATCGTCGACGAGGTCGACTCGATCCTGATCGACGAGGCGCGCACGCCCCTGATCATCTCCGGCCCGGCGGAGGATTCCCCGCAGTTGTACATCGCCGTCAACAAGATCGTGCCGCGGATGATCCGCCAGGCCGAGGAAGACAGCGAGGGCGACTACTGGGTCGACGAGAAGCAGAAGCAGGTGCATCTGTCCGAGGCCGGCATGCAGCACGCGGACGAGCTGCTGCGCGAGGCCGGCGTGATCGACCAGGACAGCGGCCTGTACGACTCCAAGAATCTCGCGGTGGTTCATCATCTCAACGCCGCCCTGCGCGCCAACGGCATCTATCAGCGCGACGTCGACTACATCGTGCGCGATGGCGAAGTGATCATCGTCGACGAGTTCACTGGCCGTACCCTGGCCGGCCGACGCTGGTCCGACGGCCTGCACCAGGCGGTCGAGGCGAAGGAGGGCGTGCCGATCCAGCGCGAGAACCAGACGCTGGCCACGGTGACGTTCCAGAACCTGTTCCGCATGTACAAGAAGCTGGCCGGCATGACCGGCACGGCCGATACCGAGGCGTTCGAGTTCCAGAGCATCTACGGCCTGGAGGTGGTGGTGATCCCCACCCACAAGCCGATGATCCGCAAGGACAACCCGGACATGATCTTCCTGTCGCAGACACCGAAGTACAACTCGGTGATCGAGGACATCAAGGACTGCCACAAGCGCGGCCAGCCGGTGCTGGTCGGCACCACCTCGATCGAGGTGTCCGAGCTGCTGTCCGGGTTGCTGAAGAAGGCGGGCGTGGCGCACGAGGTGCTCAACGCCAAGCATCACGAGCGCGAGGCGCACATCGTGGCGCAGGCCGGCGCGCCCGGCCAGGTCACCATCGCCACCAACATGGCCGGCCGCGGTACCGACATCGTGCTCGGCGGCAGTCTCGAGGCCGCGCTGGCCGAACTGCCCGAAGGCGCCAGCGAGGTGGACCGCGCGCGCGTCAAGGCCGAGTGGAAGAAGCGGCACGAGCAGGTGCTGGCCGCCGGCGGCCTGCACATCATCGGCACCGAGCGGCACGAATCGCGGCGCATCGACAACCAGCTGCGCGGCCGCTCCGGCCGCCAGGGCGACCCGGGCTCCTCGCGCTTCTACCTGTCGCTGGAGGACAACCTGCTGCGCATCTTCGGCGGCGAAGGCCTGGTGCGCTGGATGAAGCGCTTCGGCATGAAGGACGACGACGCGCTGGAAGATCGCATGATCAGCCGGCAGATCGAGAAGGCCCAGCGCAAGGTCGAGCAGCACAACTTCGACATCCGCAAGCACCTGCTGGAGTTCGACGACGTCGCCAACGACCAGCGCAAGGTGATCTACACCCAGCGTGACGAATTGCTGGAGGGCGAGGAGGTCGCGGCCACCGTCGCCGACATCCGTGAGGATGTGGTGCAGACCCTGGTGCAGGCCTACGTGCCGCCGCAGACCATCGACGAGCAGTGGGATATCGCCGGCCTGGATCGCGAGCTGGAGAGCCAGTTCAACCTGTCGCTCGACCTCAAGCACTGGGTCGAGCAGCAGAGCGAGATCGACGCCGAGATGATCCGCAAGCACGTGGACGAGGCGGTCGCCGAGCTGTTCCACGGCAAGGAGGCGCAGATCGGGGCCGAGACCATGCGCCAGCTCGAAAAGCACGTGATGCTGACCGTGGTCGACAACGCCTGGAAGGACCATCTTTCCAGCATGGATTACCTGCGCCAGGGCATCTCGCTGGTGGGCTACGCGCAGCAGGACCCGAAGCAGGCGTTCAAGCGCGAGGCGTTCAAGCTGTTCTCCGACATGCTGGCGCGGATCAAGTCCGAGGTGGTGCAGATGCTTGCGCGCATCCGCATCCGCAGCGAGGAGGAAGTCGCCGCGATGGAGGCCGAGCAGCAGCGCATGGCCGAGCGCCTGCAGAAGCAGATGCTCGCCACCGGCGGCGGCGCGCCGCCCGATGCGTTCGGCAGTGCCGGCGCGGCCCCGGAAGACGGTGCCCACCTGGCCGCACAACCGGTGCAGCATGCCGGCCCCAAGGTCGGCCGCAACGAGCCATGCCCCTGCGGCTCCGGCAAGAAGTACAAGCATTGTCACGGACAGCTGAGCTGAGACAAAAGCAGGAGTGAGTGAAGAGGAGTGAGGAGTGAGAGAAAGCTGTCCGGCCCGCTCTCACTCCTCACTCCTCTCCACTCACTCCTCGCCTTTCAGTCCTCGCCGCCTGGCGGCCGCTTGCGATGCGGCTCGGCGTTGACGGTGATGTAGTGCGTCCCCTCGCCGTCCAGTTGCAGTGCGGTGAGCTTGCCGCCCCAGACGCAGCCGGTGTCGATCGCGTGCACGCCCAGTCCGTCGAATCGGCCCAGCGCCGACCAGTGGCCGCAGACGATACGCACGTCGCGTCGACGCATGCCGGGCACGGCAAACCACGGGTACAGGCCGGGCTTCTGCGTGCCGGGGATGCCCTTGGCGTCGAAGTCGATGCGCCCGTTGACGTCGCAGTAGCGCATGCGCGTCATGGTGTTGATGGTGGCGCGGTAACGGTCCTGGCCCTGCAGCCGGCTCGACCACTGCGCGGGACGATTGCCGAACAGGTTGCGCAGCAGGCGCGGGTGGCGCGGACTGGACAGCTCGCGCTCGACCTCCTGGGCGGCACGCAACGCCTGGCGCAGCGTCCACACCGGTGCGAGGCCGGCATGCACCATCGCCCAGTCGAGCTGTTCGTCGTGGTGCATCAGCTTCTGCGAGCGCAGCCATTCAAACAGCACCGGTGCATCGTCGGCAAACAGCACCTCGCGCAGTTCGGGGTTCACCCGCGCCTGCGCCTCCGGCTTGCGCTGCGCGATCGCCAGCAGGCTGAGGTCGTGGTTGCCCAGCGTGACAATGCACGAGTCGCGCAGGTCGTGGATCAGTCGCAGTGTTTCCAGCGACTGCCCGCCGCGGTTGACCAGGTCGCCGCAGAACCACAGCTGGTCACGCGCGGGGTCGAAGCGCAGTTTCTCCAGCAGGCGTTGCAATTCGGGATAGCAGCCCTGCACGTCGCCGATGGCGTACGTAGCCATGTCAGTCCCGGGCCATCAGTGCAGCGTACGCGGGATGGACAGGGTGAAGGTCGGGATCGGCGCCTCGAACTCGGTGCCGTCGTCGGCGAGCATCTGGTAGCTGCCGCCCATGATGCCCACCGGCGTCTCCAGCACCGCGCCGGAGGTGTATTCGAAATCCTCGCCGGGGCGCATCCACGGCTGTTCGCCGACCACGCCGTCGCCGCTCACTTCCTCGACCTTGCCGTTCGCGTCGGTGATCTGCCAGCGCCGCGCGAGCAGGCGCGCGGGCAGCTGGCCGGCGTTGCGCAAGGTGATGGTGTAGGCGAAAACGTAACGGTTGTCCCCGGGCCTGGACTGGTCGGGAACGAAGCGGGTTTGCACCTGCACGTCGATCGTGTAGGGGGATTGTTCGGTCATGCCCGGATTGTAAGGCCTGCGCTCGCCAATGGGGCGGCGCGTGCGCGACGGCTTCACTGCGCCGCGGGAGCGACCTTGGCCAGGCGCACGAAATCCGCCGGCGACAGCGTCTCGGCGCGTGCGCGCGGGTCCACGTCGGCGCGCCGGATCGCGTCGCTGTCCATCACCTGCTTGAGTGCGTTGGACAGCGTCTTGCGCCGTTGCGCGAACGCCGCCTTCACCACGGCATAGAGTTGCGCCGGGTCGGCGTCGTGCCGTTGTTCCGGCGACAGCGGCTGCAGTCGCACTACGGCGGAGTCGACCTTCGGCGGCGGCCGGAACGACTCCGGCGGCACGTCGAACAGCGGTTCCACCCGGCACGCCAGCTGCAGCATGACCGACAACCGGCCGTACACTTTGCTGCCCGGTGCGGCGGCCATCCTGTCGACGACTTCCTTCTGCAGCATGAAGTGCATGTCCTCGATCGCCGCCGCGTGCTCGACGCAGTGGAACAGGATCGGGCTGGAGATGTAGTAGGGCAGGTTGCCGGCCAGCCGCAACCGCGGCACGCCGTGACTGTGCGCCATCGCGGTGAAGTCGACCTTCAGCACGTCGGCGTGCACGACGTGCAGCGCACCGACCGTGGCGGCGCGCGCACGCAGGGCGGGGATCAGGTCCGTGTCCAGCTCGATCGCCGTGAGCTTGCCTGCCGCGCCCAGCAGGGGCAGCGTCAGGGCGCCTTCGCCCGGGCCGATCTCGACCAGGAAATCGTCGTCGCGCGGTGCGATCGCCGCGACGATGCGCTCGATGCATTGGCGGTCGTGCAGGAAGTGCTGGCCGAAGCTTTTCTTGGGGCGTGCGGTCATGGGGCAGAGCGAGCAGTGAGAAATGAGGAGTGAGGAGTGAGTGTGTGGAAGGTCGGGGAGATGAGTGCGCGAGCGGCTCTCTCGCTCCTCACTCCTCTCCACTCACTCCTCGCCTTCGCGCCACCAGCGTCATGGCGAGGTTGGCTGCGGCGATCAGGCTGGACGGATCGGCGCGGCCGGTGCCGGCCAGATCCAGCGCGGTGCCGTGGTCCACCGAGGTGCGGATGAAGGGCAGGCCCAGGGTGACGTTCACGGTGCGATCGAACGCTTCGCTCTTCAGCACCGGCAAGGCCTGGTCGTGGTACATCGCCAGCACCGCGTCGTAATGCGTGCGTTGCGCCGGCACGAAGGCGGTGTCGGCGGGCAGCGGGCCGAGCAGCTGCATGCCCTCGCCGCGCAAGACGTCCAGCACGGGGATCAGCGTATCGATTTCTTCCCGGCCCAGGTGGCCGCCCTCGCCGGCATGCGGATTGAGTCCGAGCACGGCGATGCGTGGCTGGTCGATGCCGAACTTGCCGCGCAGTTCGGCGTCCACGATGCGCAGCACGCGGGTCAGCAATGCGGGCGTGATCGCCGCCGGTACGGCCGACAGCGGCAGGTGGGTGGTGGCCAGCGCCACGCGCAGCTGCGGGCTGGCCAGCATCATCACCACCTCGGCGCCCGCGCGTTCGGCGAAGAATTCGGTGTGTCCGCGGAAGGCGATGCCGGCATCGTTGATCGAGGACTTCTGCAGTGGCGCGGTGACCACCGCGGCATAACGGCCGGCCATGCAGCCGTCGGCGGCCTCTGCCAGGGTGGCCAGCACGTGGCTCGCGTTGCGCGGGTCGGGGTGGCCGGGCACTTCCCTCGTCGCCAGCGGCACGTGACGCACGCGCAGCGCGCCGGCGGCGCGGGAGTCTGCCGGTGCGCCGTCGTCGTCGATCAATTCGAGGTGCATGCCGCAGCGTGTCGCCGCGCGCTCGAGCAGGTGGCGGTCGGTGATCGCGACGAGGCTTGCCGCCAGCGACGTGCCGGCCAGCCGCACCAGCAGCTCCGCACCGACGCCGGCCGGCTCGCCCGCGGTGACGGCCAGCCGGGTGAGCGCCATCGCGCTCAGCTGGCCTGGGGTGCGGCGCCGTCGGCGGGCGCCTGCTCGGGCTCGCGCAGGGACGGCACGAGGATTTCGATGTAGGCGTTGGAACGCAGGTCGCGCAGGTAGTCGTCGTAGACCTGCTCGGCCTTGCGGTTGCCGATGGCCTGGCGCGCCTGGTTGCGCTCGATCTCCACGGTCTGGTCGCTCTGGCGCGTACCCAGGCGCTGCAGCAGATGCCAGCCGGCTTCACTCTGGAACGGCTCGGATACCTGGCCGTCCTTCAGCGAGGCCAGCTTGGCGGCGATCGTCGCGCCCCACGCCGAGGGCTGGAACCAGCCCATGTCGCCGCCGATGTTGGCGGTGGTGTCGTCCTTGGAGAACTCCTTCGCCAGCGCGGCGAAGTCCTCGTGCTTGTCGACGATGCGGTGGTACAGGTCCTGCGCCTTCTGCTGTGCCTGGGCGGAGCTCAGCAGCTCGCTCGGCTTGATCAGGATCTGCCGCGCGTGGTACTCGGTGACGATCTTGCGGTCGCCCTTGCGCTGGTCGACCAGCTTGAGGATGTGGAAGCCGGTCGGGCCGCGCAGGATCTGGCTGACCTGGCCAGGCTTCATCGTGACGACCGTGTCGGCGAACGCCGGTGGAATCTCGTCCATGCGCCGCCAGCCGAGGTCGCCGCCTTCCAGTGCATCGGAAGCGTCGGAGTAGCGGATCGCGGCGGCGCCGAAATCCATGCCGCCCTGGACGGCGGCGGCGGCCTGCTCGGCCTTGGCCTGGCTGGCCTGGATCGCCGCGGCGTCCGCGCCACCGGGGATGCTCACCTGGATGTGCGCCAGGTGCACTTCGCCGGCCTTGTAGGTGGGGCTGTCGAGCAGGTTGTCGATCTCGCTGTCGGTCACCGAGACCGAGCTTTGCACCACGTTCTGGTGCAGCCGCTGCACGGTGATCTGGTCGCTCAGTTCCTTGCGGAATGCGGCGAAGCTGCCGCCCTGCTGCTCGACCGCCGCGCGCAACTGCTCGGGGGTGAGCCGGTTCTGCTGCGCCACCCCCTGGACCGCGCGGTCGACGTCGGCGCTGGACACCGAGATGCCTTGTTCCTGCGCGCGCTGCACCTGCAGGCGCATCAGGATCAGCCGGTTCAGCACCTGCCGCGTTACCACGTCCATCGGCGGCAGTTGCCCGCGGCCGGCGTACTGCTGCTGGATCGTGCGCACCGCGTCGTCCAGCTCGCTCTGCAGGATGACGTCGTCGTTGACCACCGCGACGATGCGATCGAGCGACTGGTTCGCCGGTGCGGCCGACTGCAGCAACTGCGCATGGGCAGGCACGGCGATCGCCAGGGCGAGCAGGAGGGATGCAAGGAATTGCTTCATCGAGAAAAAAGCCTGGATCGCCGAGGCGATGGATTATTGATAGCCGAGAATATCACGGCGCAGCAGCGGTTCGATCTGGCCGCCGGTCGAGCCCAGCCCCTTGAATACGATTTCGAACATGATCGCGTTGTCGCGCCGATTGAGGTTGCTTCCGGAAGGTGGCGACGTGGTGCCGTAGTAGGACTGGTTGACGTAATTGCGGTCGACCAGCCGCAGGGTGACGCAACAGCTGTCGTACTCCACGCCAAGCATCGCGTCGACGGTGCCGCTGGGGAGCTTGTAGGTGGTGTCGATCGCCGGGGCAAACGCCCAGGCGCCGAACAACCGCCACCTGTCCGACAGCGGATAGACCGCCGAGGCGCTGTATTGTTCCAGCCGGCCGCGCCGATAGTGGTAGGCGAGGTTGACGATGCCCGCATCGCCGAGGCGGCGCTGCAGACCGAACGTGGCCGCCTCCACGGCGCGGCTGTTCGGGCTCCACTGCCAGGAACTGTTCACCCGCCAGCGGTCGTTCAATTGCAGGTCGAGCTGGGCCACGTAGGCCGAGCCGGTCCAGTCGGTGCCCAGCACGCGTTGCCGGCTGAGGTAGCGGATCTGGCCGATGCTGGCCGACAGCCGCTCGACGCCATCGTCGTCCAGCAGGCGCGTGGTCAGCGCCGCGGTGACGTTGTTCGCGTCCATCTGGCGGTCGGCGCCGGAGAACTGGTTGGTCGAGAACAGTTGCCAGTAGTCGAACGACATCAGGTTGGTGTCGAACAGCGGCAGGTTGTCCTGGTCGCGGTACGGCACGTAGAGGTAGTACAGGCGCGGTTCCAGCGTCTGCGTGTAGTGCGTGCCGAACAGCGAGGTGCTGCGGTCGAACATCAATCCCGAGTCGAGGCTGACGATCGGCAGCGAGCGGGTCGGCGACTGCTCGGTGAACGGCGACACTGCCGTGCCGCTGAGCCGCCCGAATCGCCCGTAGTCCTGGTAGCCGTCGCTGAGCTGGTAGGCGGTGTAGCGCCAGGCCAGGCGCGGCCGCACGAACCACGCGGCACTGCCTAAATCGGCCGCGAGGTAGGGGTAGAGGTCCTCGCGCTGTCCCTCGACGTAGCCGGGCTTGCGGAACATCACCGCGCTGGTGTCCACGCCGGCCTGCAGCCAGCGCGACAGCGGCACTTCCGCGCTGAACAGTGCATACGGCAGCTGCCGGTAAGGCAGCGCGGAGTCGGTCGCGAACGGGTTGGTGTTCTGGTAGGTGGTGGCGCCGAAGGAGGCGTCCCACCACTTGCCGCCGCCGCTGATCGCCGCACCGGAGCGCAGGCTGTACACCGGGCTGTGCGACATCGCATTGCCGTAGTCGTACAGGTAGCTGGCGTCGGATACGTGGTTGTAGGTCCCGGTGAAGCGCCAGCCGTCCCACAGCGCCGTGCGGTCGGAGAAGGACACCAGGTGGCGCGACTTGCCCGTGGTGTCGGCCAGGCCCTCACTCTTGCCGCGGTCCTCGGGCACGTACTCCACGTTGAGCTGCCCGCTGCTGCCGGGCACCAGGTAGCGGAACTCGCCCGCCAGCAGCGGGCCGCGGCGGCTGTAGTAGCGCGGGTCCAGCGTGGCGTCGTAGTTCGGCGCCAGGTTGAGGTAGTAGGGCGTGCTGAGCTGGAAACCCGCGCGGCTGGTGTTGCCCAGCGTGGGGTAGAGGAAGCCGCTCTTGCGCCGGTCGTCGGTGGGGAAAGTGAAGTACGGCAGGTACAGGAACGGCACCTTGCCGATGCGCATGGTGGCATCGCGCGCCACGCCCACGCCGCTGGCCTTGTCGATGCTGATCGACTTGGCGCGGAACTCCCACACGTGGTGGCCGACATCGCAGGTGGAATACGTGGCCATGGAATAGCGGGTGCGCTCGGCATCCAGCATGTGTCCCTGGCGTGCCACGCCGTTGCCGCGCGATTCCAGCATCTGGTAGCGCACGTCGTCGGCGATGCCGCGGCTGGCATTGGTGTTGCCGCGCAGGTGCGAGGCGGCCAGCAGCTGCCCGGCCTCCTGGTAGCGCACGTTGCCGCGCGCGTCGTAGTCGGTGGTGGTGTCGTTGTAGTCGAGCGTGTCGGCCTGCAGCTGCTGGTCGGCGCGCTGCAGCAGCACGTCGCCGGACAGGTGGTAGACCGACTGGTCGGCGCTGTCGACGTGCCGGGCGGTGACACGGGCCGGCGCGGTCGCGCGCTGGCTGCTGTCCCGGCTCAGCGTCGGGTCGTAGAACTCCAGCAGCGCGTTGGGCCGGCACATCGCGTAATTGAGGGGGCGGGGCGCGCAGTGGAAGGAGCCCAGCGGGCAGCTCTGCTCGGCCGGATTCGGCGCAGGGCCTGCCGCCGGGGCGGCCTGGCCGGCCGGAACCTGGCCGCCGAACAGCGCCACCGCAGCGGCGACCGCCAGCAGGCGACGTGGGGGAAACGTTGATGTCACGATGGAACCTGCCGACCTCGAAGGCTGGTCAAGTTAGCAGAAACGACACCCCGGTTGCGCCCGCGCATTCAGCGCGGGCTCGACGACCGGCGCGGATTCATTCCATCAGCGCCTGCACGTGGGCGACGGCGCTGGCAGCCAGCGCGGCGAGGTCGTAGCCGCCTTCCAGGGTGGAGACGATGCGCCCCTCGGCGTGGCGCCGGGCCAGCGCAACCAGCCGCTCGGTGAGCCAGGCGTAGTCTTCCTCGCCCAGGCGGATGTCGGCCAGCGGGTCCCGGACGTGGGCGTCGAAACCGGCCGAGACCAGCACCAGTTGCGGCCGGAAGGCGTGCAGGCGCGGCAGCAGCACGGAATCCCACAACTCGCGGAATTCGTGCGAACCGGCGCCCGGCGACAACACGCCGTTGACGATGTTGCCGCAGCCGCACTCGTCCTCGCGGCCGCTGTCCGGATACAGCGGCGACTGATGGCTGGAGGCGAACAGCACGCGCGGCTCGCGCTCGAAGATGTCCTGCGTGCCGTTGCCGTGGTGCACGTCGAAATCGGCGATGGCGACCCGCTTCAGCCCGTGCGCGGCCAGCGCATGGGCGGCTCCCACCGCGACGTTGTCGAACAGGCAGAAGCCCATCGCCCGCTCGCGGGTGGCGTGATGGCCGGGCGGGCGCACCGCGCAGAATGCGCGCTGCGTGCCGCCGCCGAGCACCGCGTCGACCGCCGCCACCACGGCGCCGGCCGCGTGCAGGGCTGCCTCGGGCGAACCCGGGCCCATCACGGTGTCCTGGTCCAGCGCCAGCATCTCGCCCTCCGGCGCGCCGAGCAACACCTCCGCGATGTGCGCCGCGCCGTGCACGCGCAGCAGTTGCTCGCGGGTGGCCGCCGGTGCCTCGACGCGGTCGAGCGCGGCGTAGCGGTCGTGATCCAGGGCCTGCAGCACCGCCTGCAATCGCGCCGGCCGTTCCACGTGGCCCGGCCCCGGATCGTGCCGCAGGCAGGCGGAATGGGTATACAGCCGCAACATGCGGCGGCTCAGGCGGAGGGTTTGGGCTTGGGTCGGCGCTCGTGCTGCCACAGCACCTCGCCGTGGCCGCCGGCGCGCGCGAGCACGCGTGAAATCACGAACAGCAGGTCGGACAGCCGGTTGAGATAGCGCTGCGGCTGGGCGCGGATCTCCTCCACCCGCGCCAGCGCGACCACCTCGCGTTCGGCGCGGCGACACACGGTGCGCGCCAGGTGGCCGCAGGCCGCGGCCATGCCGCCGCCGGGCAGGATGAACTCCTTCAGCGGCGGCAGCGGCTCGTTGAGCCGGTCGAGGATGTGCTCGAGCCGTTCGATGTCGCTGTCGTTGACCATCGCCATGCCGGGGATGCACAGCTCGCCGCCGAGGTCGAACAGGTCATGCTGCACCTGGGTCAGTACCTCGCGCACCTCGTCGGTGACGCCATCGGCGGCCAGCAGCATGCCGATCGTGCTGTTGAGCTCGTCGACCGTGCCGTAGGCGTTGACCCGCGGCGAATCCTTGCCGACGCGCGAGCCGTCGCCGAGGCCAGTCGACCCATCGTCGCCGGTGCGCGTGTAGATCCGCGAGAGGCGGTTGCCCACGTCAGTGCCTGGCGTGGTTGCTGCGCGGCGCGGCGTGCGTCAGCTGGGTTGCCAGCGCATGCAGCAGCGCACCCAGCCCCACGTAGACGGCGGTGCCGGTGAGGAACGGCAGGTACCAGTCGCCAAGGTTGCCGAACCACGCACCGAGGCTGCGCGGCGCGGGAACGCTGGCGCTGAGCCAGTAGAAGCTGCCGTTGGAGATCAGGTAGCAGACGCCCTCGGCCACCAGCAGCGTGCCGGCCGCGAGGCCCAGCGTACGCAGGTTCAGGCCCTGCTGGTGTTTCGCCAGCCAGCTGCCACCCAGCCACAGCGCACCGTAGGACGGCAGCAGGAACCAGTAGGCCGGGGACACGCAGTAATGGCTCCAGAAGTCGATGCCTTGGCCGCTGATCACGAGGTAATCCACCAGCACGGCTTCCGCCATCAGCAGCGGGAAGGCCCAGCGGCCCTGGCCGCGCAACCAGAAGCCGGCGAGGAAAAACACGCCCCACGAAGCGTCCCACAACGCATGATGCAGCAGCGAGGGGTGGAAGCGGGTGACGCCCATCACCAGGGCCAGGCCCAGGAAGATGACCAGGCGGCGAGTCGTTGAGGTTGCCATGGGGACTCCGTGCAGCGCTGCGGGATACAGACCTGCAAGTTTAGCCCAATGCGACCGGCCCGATGCGACGGCATGGCGCCGACGCGTATCATCCGTGGCATGGAACCTTCCGCTCTCCCTGTTTGTGGCAGCGTATTGATCATCGGCGGCGGCCTGGTCGGCGCCAGCCTGGCGATCGCGCTGGATGCGGCCGGTATCGGCGCCACCCTGGTCGAGACGGCCGCGCCGCGTGCCGATGCACAGCCCAGCTATGACGAGCGCAACCTCGCGTTGGCCAGGGCCACCGTCAACGGACTGCAAGCCATCGGTGTATGGCGCCACGTCGGCGTGCGCGCCACGCCGATCCGGCATATCCGGGTCAGCCGCGCCGGCGAATTCGGCAGCGCGCGGATCGACGCGGACAGGCAAGGCGTCGACGCGCTGGGCTGGACCTTGCCGGCCCGCGAGCTCGGCGCGGCCCTGCTGCGCCGCCTCGACGCCTGTACCCGGCTGACCCGGCTCGCCCCCGCCACGCTGTCCGCGCTCGAACCGCTGGCTGGCGGTTGGCGCGCGCAGGTCAACACCGCCGACGGCACACGCCACATCGACACGCCGCTGCTGGTCGGCGCCGACGGCACCGGCTCGTTCGTGCGCACGCAACTGGGCATCGACGCCGAGCACCACGATTATCGGCAGACCCTGTTCGTCTGCACCGTCACCCCCGAGCGCGATCACGCCAGCCGTGCCTTCGAGCGTTTTTCCGATGCCGGTCCGATCGCCTTGCTGCCGCTGGCCGAACGCCGCTGCGGGCTGGTGTTGACGGTGGCCGCGGACGAAGCGGCTGCGGTGGCCGCACTGGATGACGCCGCCTTCATCGAGCTGGCGCAGCAACGCTTCGGCTGGCGCCTGGGGCGACTGAGCCGACCGGGCAGGCGCCATCCCTACGCGATCCACCGCGTCGCGGCGGCGCAATTGATCGCATCGCGCGCGGTGCTGATCGGCAATGCCGCGCAAACCGTGCATCCGATCGGCGCGCAAGGCTTCAACCTGGGCTTGCGCGATGCGCTGACCCTGGCCGAGCTGGTGGCCGCGCAGGCCGATCCCGGCGACGCGGACATGCTCGCCCGCTATGCAGCACGCCGCGCGCCGGATCGCGAAGGCACCATGGCGATGAGCCACGGCCTCGTGCAACTGGCCTGCCTGCGGCAACCGTTGCTGGCACCGCTGCGCTCGCTGGCCTTGCTGGCCTGCGACCGGTTGCCGCCGCTGCAGCGGGCGCTGGCGCGGCGCGGCATGGGCTTTCGCGGTACGCCGCCGCGCGCCGTGCTGGAGCGGGTGCCATGAACGCCGCCATCGGCGAGGCCGCCCCGCGCCGCCGCGCCGCGGCACTCGACGTGGCCGTGGTCGGCGGCGGCATGGTCGGCGCGGCGGCTGCACTCGCGCTGGCCCGCGCGGGTTTCAGCGTCGCCCTGCTGGAAGCACGGGCGCCGCGGCCGTGGTGCGCAGATGCCGAGGTGGACCTGCGCGTGGTCGGGTTGGCGCCCTCGTCGATCGCGCTGCTGGATGACATGGACGTCTGGACGTCCATCCGCCAGGCGCGTGCCTCGGCCTACCGGCGCATGCATGTGTGGGACGACGCCAGCGGCGCGTCGATCGACTTCGATGCCGCTGCGGAAGGTCGCGACCTGCTCGGCTGCATCGTCGAGAACAGCCTCGTCCAATGGACGCTGTGGCAGGCGCTGGAAACAGCTGGTGTCCGCCGGCTGTGTCCGGCCGAAGTGACGGCTTTCGAGGCGCGCGACGATCGCATCCAGTTGCAACTGGCCGATGGCGCGACGCTGCCTGCTGCCGTGCTGGTGGCCGCCGACGGCGCCGGCTCGCCGCTGCGCCAGCTGGCCGGCATCGGCACGCGCGGGCGCGATTACGCGCAGCGTGCGGTGGTGGCGCATGTAGACACCGAGCGCGCGCATGAAGATACGGCGTGGCAGCGCTTCCTGCCGGGCGGCCCGCTGGCCCTGTTGCCGCTGGCCGACGGGCGCAGCTCGATCGTGTGGTCGCTGCCCGAGGCCGAGGCGCAGCGCGTGCTGGCGCTGGACGACCGGCGCTTCTGCGACGAGCTCGGCGCCGCCAGCGATTTCCGCCTGGGCCGGATTACCGGCAGCACGGCGCGCGCCGCGTTTCCGTTGAAGCTGCAACTGGCCGAGCGTTACCAGGCCGAGCGCTTCGTGCTGCTGGGCGACGCCGCGCATGCGGTGCATCCGCTGGCCGGGCAGGGCGTCAACCTGGGCCTGCGCGACGTGGCCGAGCTGCGCGACACCCTGGTCCAGGCGCGTGCGGCAGGCCGCGACATCGGCGCTGAACACGTGCTGCGTCGCTATGCGCGGCGCCGGCGCAGCGCCGACACGCTGGATGCGCTCGGCTTCGACGCGCTCGCGCGCATCTACGCCTGGCAGTCGCCGCCGCTGGTCGCCGCGCGCGCCGTCGGCGTGCGCTTGCTCGATCGGCTGGCGCCGTTGAAGCGACGCCTGTCGGATCACGCCGCAGGACTTTAGATCTTTGCCCTCGCCTGCGACCGAAGGAGGTTCCTCGGGAACGCGCAGGGGGGCAGCGTAACGCCACCGGAGGATCGACCATGCGCATCGCCCGACTCTGCTGTCTGCTGTTGCTTGCCGGATCAAGCCTCGCCGTCCAGGCGAAGATGGTGCATCGCCCGGTCGAATGGACGCAGGACGGCACCCGTTTCCACAGCGTGCTGGTCTACGACGACGCCACGCTGGTCAAACGCCCCGGCCTGGTGATGGTGCCGAACTGGTACGGCGTGAACGACGCGGCCGTGAAGAAGGCCGAGATGATCGCCGGCAAGGATTACGTGATCCTGCTCACCGACATGTACGGTGCGGACGTGCGCCCGACCACGAATGCGCAGGCGCAGGCCGCGGTGAAGCCGCTGTATGGCGATCGCGCGCTGATGCGCAAGCGGATCGGCGTGGCGCTGGAGCAATTGAAGGCACAGGTCGCCGGCGCGCCGCTCGATCCCGCGAAGCTGGCGGCGATCGGTTTCTGTTTCGGCGGCTCGGCGGTGCTCGACCTGGCGCGCAGCGGCGCTGACGTGGCGGCGGTGGTGTCGTTCCACGGCGGGCTGGCCACCGACGATCCGATGCTGGCCAAACACATCAAGGCGCGCGTGCTGGCGATGAACGGCGCCGACGACAAGGGCACCATGCCGGACGCAGGCAAGTTCATGGACGAGATGCGCATGAGCCCCGCCGATTGGCAGTTCGTGGTGCTCGGCCACGCGGTGCACTGCTTCACCGAGGTCGGCGAGAACTCGCCCGGCTGCCGCTACGACGCCGCGGCCGCGGCGCGCAGCTACCGGCTGATGCACGACTGGCTGGATCACGCGTTCGCCGGCACGCCCTGAGGCGTCGCGCTCAGCCTTCCAGGTAAAGCTTGCCGTCCTCGTAGCGGCAGGTGCGGTTGCGACCCTTCTTCTTGGCCGCGTAAAGCGCCTTGTCGGCGGCGTTGACCAGGGCGCCGGGGTCGGCCATGCCGTCCTCGCGCGCGGCCAGGCCGATACTGATCGTCACGCCCAGTTGCTGGTCCTCGACGGCCACCCGCAGGCCGGCCACCGCCTTGCGCAGGCGCTCGGCCGCGTGCAATGAGGAGGACAAGTCGGCATTGCGGCAGATCACCAGGAACTCCTCGCCGCCCATGCGGCACACGGCGTCCTCCTTGCGCGCGGAGCGGCGGATGGTGCGGGCCACTTCGAGCAGCACCTGGTCGCCTACCGCGTGGCCGTGGGTGTCGTTGACCTCCTTGAAGCGGTCGATGTCGATCATCATCATCGTCACCGGATCGCCGGAGCGTTCGGCCATGCTCCACGCCTGGGCCAGCGACTCCATCCCCGCGCGCCGGTTCTGCAGGCCGGTGAGCTGGTCGATCAGGGCGTAGTGCTGCAGCTTGCGGTTGCTCATCGCCAGTTCGGCGGAGAACCGCTTGAGCTGCGCGCGGTCGTGCTCCCACTGGTTGAGCAGCTTCACGTACTGGCGCGCCGCGCCCATCCGCAACGGCAACATGCGGGCGGCCTGGGCCGGGCTCACGCAATCGTTGATCTGCGCCTCGGTGGCCAGGCGGATCTCGGTTTCGGACGTCACGCTGGCCAGCACGATCAGGTAGATCGACTGGCCCCACGGCGTGGCGCGCAGCGCGCGGCACAGCGCCCAGCCGTCCAGCCCGGGCATGCGCGAGTCGGCGATCACCACCTGCGGCATCAGCTGCACGGCCAGCGCGAGGCCTTCCTCGCCGCTTCCGGCCGAGTGCACCACCTGATCGGGCATGCCGCCGAGGATCTCCGCCAGCATCGCGCGCACCGGCGCCGCGCTGGCCACCCACAGCACGCGCGAGACCTCCACGGCGGGCGCGTTGTCAGCGGCGGCGGCCGGGGTGGCGACCAGGTCGGTGAAGGCCGACACGTTGTCGTCGGGAACTTGCAGCACCGCGCTCCAGTCGTGCCATTGCGCATGCACCTGGTCGAGCAGGATGCCGAGTTCGCCGGCGTCCAGGCCGATCTTGCCGCCCAGCAGCATCAGCTCGCCGATGTGCTGGGTACGCTGCTCGTCCGGCGCCAGGCTCAGGTCGGCCAGCCGCCTGGCCAGGTGGAACAGCCGGGTGAGCTGGTACGGACGCGAGCCCTCGGCGAAGCTGGCCGACTCGACGTTTTCGTGGAAGAACACCGGCTCGGCCAGTGCCCGCGGGATGCCGCAGTCTTCGAGGATCACCGCGGTGAGTTCGTTGTGGTCGACGTGCAGCAGTTGCCGCTCCGCCTCCACCGTGGTCTCTCCGCCGCGTTGCAGCAGCTGCGCGTATTCCTCGGGGTACAGCGTGGCCAGCGCCAGCTGCCCGATGCGGGCGAGCAGGCCACAGGCGAACAGCTCATCCGGCGACGCGAGCCGCACCCGCTTGCCGAGCTCCTGCATGGCCACCGCCATCAGCAGCGAGTGCGACCAGAAGCGCGGGTAGTCGAAGCTCTTGCAGGCGCCGCTGCGGTACTGGTCGACCAGCGAGAAACCCATCGCCAGCTGGCGCACGGCGGCCAGGCCGAGGCGAATGATCGCCTCGGGGATGCTGGCCAGCGGGCGGCCGCCGATGCTGGCGGCGTTGGCCATGTGCAGCAGGCGCCCGCTGGTGACCGGGTCGCTTTGCACCAGGCGGCTGATTTCCTCCAGCGTCGCGTCGTCGCGGCGACTGATCTGCATGATCGCCAGCGCCACACCCTTCGGGCTGGGCAGGCCGCCGTTGATTCGCAGTTGTTCGATGGCCTTCATGCAGCTGCTCGTTGGGTCGATGACGCACACGGTACGCGGGATGCGGGCGGATGTGCGACTGCCGCGCATCTCATGCCGGGCCGCGAGGCATTCGGCCTGCCGCAGGCCGCGGCCTGGCTGCTCGCATCGGGGTCCATGCCACTGGGGTATCGGCGTCGCGTCGCCGATCTTGAGTGCCGCGCGCGCGCCGGTCCTCGATCAGGCGCGCAGCGTGCGCCCGTAGGCGTGCACCTCGTCCACCAGCACCTTGACGTGCTCGGGATCGACCTCCGGGGTGATGCCGTGGCCGAGGTTGAACACGTGGCCGGGGTGGTTGCCGTAGCTGTCCATCACCGCGCGGGCCTCGCGGCGGATCACCGCCGGGCTGGCGCGCAGGATCGCCGGATCGAGGTTGCCTTGCAGCGCCACGCGGCCCGCCACGGCGGCACGCGCGTCGGCCAGGTCGACCGTCCAGTCCACGCCAAGCGCCGCGCAGCCGCTGTCGGCCAGCGCCGCCAACTGGCCATGGGCGCCCTTGGAGAACAGGATCACCGGCAGTTCGCGCGAAGCGGCGTGCTCTTTCAGCGCGGCCACGATCCGCGCCATGTAGCGCAGCGAGAACTCGCGGAACGGCGCCGGGCCGAGCAGGCCGCCCCAGGTGTCGAAGATCATCAGCGCCTGCGCGCCGGCCGTGGCCTGGGCGAGCAGGTAGGCGGTCACCGCCTGGGCCAGCGTGTCGAGCAGCTGGTGGGCGAGTTTCGGCTCGTTCCAGCACAGCGTCTTGAGCGTGGCGAAATCGCGCGAGCCGTGGCCCTCGACCATGTAGCAGGCCAGCGTCCACGGGCTGCCGGAAAAACCGATCAACGGCACGCGGCCGTGCAGTTCGCGGCGGATCAGCCGCACCGCGTCCATCACGTAGCGCAGTTCGCCATCCATGTCCGGCACGGCGAGCCGGGTGATGTCCGCCGCGGTGCGGACGGGGCGCGCGAACTGCGGGCCTTCGCCGTGCGCAAACGAGAGGCCGAGGCCCATCGCGTCGGGAATGGTGAGGATGTCGGAAAACAGGATCGCCGCGTCGAGGTCGAAACGCCGCAGCGGTTGCAGGGTCACTTCGCAGGCGTATTCCGGGTTCTGCGCCAGGCCCATGAAGCTGCCGGCGCGCTCGCGGGTGGCGCGGTACTCGGGCAGGTAGCGGCCCGCCTGGCGCATCACCCAGGTCGGCGTGGTGTCGGTGGGCTCGCGGCGCAGCGCGCGCAGGAAGCGGTCGTTGTTCAGGGCATCGGGCATGGCAATCAACGGTGAGGGATTTCAGCGCCCGTACGGGCCTTCCTGGCCCTGGGCGAACATCAGGCGGAAGCCGCGCTTGAGCTGCGCGTCGCGGGTCTTCTCGAACGCGGCAATGGCCGCGTCGCGTTCCAGGAACTGCTCGCGCTTCATGGTGGCGCGCCCGCCCTGGGTGCCCGACTCGCGGTACAGCGTCCAGCCGCCGAGCAGGTCCTGCTCCAGCGTGATCTGGACATAGCGCGGCGTGTCGGTACTGCCGGGCACGGATTGCAGGTAGAGGCGCATGGTTTTCCGAAACGGTGCGGACGTGATTGCCGCAGCACCCGCCATTCTAGCGGGCCGGGCCAGGGCCGTCTGCCGCCGCGGCAATCCGTCGGCGGCCGCGGCGGCCCTATCTTTCGAGCCGGTAGTTGAGGCTGGCGCGGCTGAACTCGGTGGCCTGCTGCGCCTCCAGGTTCCAGCGCTTGCTCAGCCGATAGCGCAGGGTGATCACCTCGCCCGGCTCGAACAGGCCCACGCCGTAGCTGAGATAAAGCCGCGGCGAAAGATACTTGCCGACGGTGAACGCCGAACTGCCGCCGAGCGCCTCGTTGCTGGACACGCCGATGTCGTCCAGCCCCAGCTGCGAGCCGATCCGCTTGGCGAGCAGGTCGCCCGCGGCCGAACCCAGCGCCTGCGCCGCGGCGCTGACCATGCTGCCTTCGCCACCCTTGACCTCGGACAGCGGCTTGCCGGTGATCAGGTACGACAGCGCGTCGGACTGCTCCATCACCGGGTTGGAGAACACGGTGAGGATCGGCCGCTGCGCGGTGCCGGAGACGTACAGGCCCACTTCCTGGCCCTCGTCGATGGTGGCGTTGGGGTTGAGCTTGCGCACCGCACGGATGTTCAGGCCGGGGTTGTCGATCGGCGTGCTGGCGAACAGCAGCTGGCCGCGCTGGATCTGCAGGTCCTGTCCGTACGCGCGGTAGGTGCCGTTCACCGCGATCTGGCCCTGGCCGATGGTGGCGCGGCCAGGCTTTTCGATCACCGTCAGCACGCCGCTGAGGCGGCCGTCCAGGCCCATGCCGGTGACGTGGGTCTGCTCGCCCAGGTTGACCTTGACCATCGCGTTCAACGGCGTGCCGCTGGCGGCGCCCTGCGCCTGCCGGGCGTCCACCACCACCACGTCGGGCGAGGCGACGCTGGCGCCGGCGCCGGGCAGCTTGTCCACGTTCACCCGTGCACGGTCGAGGCTCACCGCGCCGGTGATGTCGATGCCGTTGGCGCCTTGCTGCACGAGCAGGTCGGGCGAGAGCACCACGCTGGCCGCAGGGATGTCCACCGCGGTGAACTGGCTGCCCTTGATGGTGAGTCGCGTGGGCTGGGCGCCGTCGAGGCTGGCGCTGCCGTCCACCGCGACACTGCCCTTGCCCGACTGCACGCTGCCGCGGATCTGCAACTGCTGTCCGTCGAACGTGGTCACGTGGAGTTGTCCCTGCGCGAGGGTCAGCCCGGCGGCGGGAATCTCCGCGGTGAAATCGCCCAGCTCGGCCTGGCCCGTCAACAGCGGTTGCGCCAGGCTGCCGGCGAACTGGAAGCGGCCGTCGGCGCGGCCCTTCACGTTGGCCAGTTCGTGGCTGAGCAACTCGACGAAGGCGAGGTTGCCCAGGTGCAATTCCAGCTGGCCGCTCAGCGCCTGTTGCGCGCCGGCGATGCCGAGCTGACCGTCGATGCGGCCGCCATCGTTCAGCGCGGCATGCAGGTCGATCTGCTGGCGCTGCGGCGTGAGGTCGGCGTCGAGCTGCAGGCGGTCGTAGCGCAGCAGCGGCGCGCGCGTGTCGTCGGTGTAGCTGATCGCGCCGTGCGCCGAGCCGATCGACGCCCGGCCGCTCAGCGCGCCGGCTGCGCTGCGGTGGATCTTGCCGCTGCCCTCGATGTCGCCGTCGGCGCGCAGCGGCAGGTCGGCTTCGCCGGTGGCGTTCAACAGCAGCGCCAGCGGCAGGGCCTGCAGCCGATAGCTGGCGTCGAGGTTGCCGGCCTTGTCGCGGCGCGCGCTGGCGCACAGCAGTGGGTCGCCCGCGGTGAGGCACAGGTCGGCAAGCTGCATCGCGCCATCGTCGTAGCCGAGCTGGGTGGCATGCTGCAGACGCCACGGCGGCAGGCCCTGGGGTTCCAGATTCAGCGTCGACAGCGTGCCGCTCCAGCGCGAACCGGCGAGCGCGCCGTGCAGGTCGAGCGTGCCGGACAGCTGGCTGCCGCGCGCCTGCACTTCGAGCCGATGGTTGGAATCGCTGCCTTCGGCCAGCGCGTGGATATCCTGGAATGTCAGCCCCTGCACGGTAGTGTCATCCAGTTGCAGGTCCAGCTTGCCGGCCACGCGGCTGATGTCCGGCAGCCCCACGATCAGGCGCAGGCGCCGTGCGCGCTGCTGCTGCCAGGCCAACGCCTCTCCGTGCAGCTGGCCGTTGATGCCGAGCTTCGGCAGCTTGCCCTGGATTCGCAAATGGCCGTCCAGACGGCCGCTGGCATCGGGCAGCCAGTCGCCGAGCGAGGCGATCGCCAGTTGCAGTTCGGCGTCGTTGCTGGCGCCGGGCCGCGCGGTCAGTTGCAGCGAGCTGGGACCGGAGGCCAGTGCCAGCCGACCGTCCAGCACCCGCTGCGGCGACAGGTGCAGCTTGCCGTGGCCGCTGACCGCGCGCTTGCGCAGGTTGCCGGTGAGCTTGCGGATGTCCAGCGTGGCGTCGAGTCCGTCGGCCGTGCGCCGGCCCTGGCTGGCGATGTCGGCATCGAGCGCGCCGTCCCAGTGCGCCAGCAACTGGCCAGGGTCGAAGGCCTCGGCGCGGACCTCGGCCTGCCACGCCAGCCCCGGTTGCAAGGTCAGCTCGCCGTGCGCCTGGAGCCGGCCCTTGGCTTGTTTCAGGTCGAGCGTGCGCACCTGCAAGCGCTGCGGCGTGCCGTCCAGTTCCAACGCCAGCTGCGCCAGCTTGCCGGGCGGACCCAGCGCGAGATTGCCTTGCACGCGGTACGCGTCGACGCTGCCCGTGGCCTTGAGCTGGCCGTGGCTGGCCAACTCCCGACCAGCCAGCTCGGCCGGCAGTTGCAGGTCGGTCCAGCCGATCTGCAGGTTGGCGGCGAGCGGCTTGGCGTCCAGCTGCACGGTGCCGCTCGCTTCCACGTTGCCCTTGAAGCGCGGCGAGCCGAGCCGGAGTCGTTCGAGCGTGAGCGTGTGGTAGTCGGGGTCGAACCGCGCGCGCAGCGGCTGCAGCAGCACGCGGTACTGGTTCAGGTCGAGCTGGCCTTCGAGCGTGCCGCCGTGGCGGTCGCCGTGCCCCGCGAGCGAGAACGCCAGCGATTGCAGCGAGCCTTCGCCGAGCAGCGGCGCGGGGTCGAAACGCGGCGCCTCGAGCGTGCCGCTCCAGCCGAATTCGCCAGCCTGGGCGAGTTCGGCGTGCAGCTTCATCGGCGCCGGTGCGGTGAGCGCGCCATCCAGCGTGGCCCGCCTGCCGTCGCTGTGGATCGAGAGCGTGCCGGCGACATCGGTGTCGCCGGCTTTCCACGCAAAGCCCAGCGTGCCGTTGCCTTGATAACTCTTGCCGAAGACCAGCTCGCCGGCGAGATCGGCATGGCCGTCCGGTGCGCGCAGCGCGAGCTGGCGCAGCGCGATGCCGCGGTCGGTCCAGCGCCCGGCCAGGTCGAGCCGATCGGCGGCAAACACGCCCTTGCCCGCCTGCGTCACCTTGATCGGGCCGACGTGCACGCGATCCAGGATCAGCTCCACCGGCAGATGCAGCGACAGGCTGCCGGAGCTCGCGCTTTCATCGGTGCTGGCGGCGGGCAACGCCACCGCGACGCGCTCCACGTCGAGCGCGGTCAGGTGCACGCGCTTGCCCAGCAGCGACCAGAAGCGCAAGTCCAGCCGCACCGTGGCCAGATCCACCACGGTGCCGTGGCCGTCGTCGTAGCGCACGCCGGAAAGTTGCAGCGGCCCGGCCAGCCGCCCCTGCGCCTGCTGCACCTGCAACGTGCCGCCACTCAGGGATTGCGCACGCGCCAGGGCGAACCGCAGGCCCGGAGCGGTGCCGAGCAGCCACCACGACGCCAGCGTCGCCACCAGCAGCAGCGCGACAGCGGCGACGGCAATGCGCTTGATCCACTTCATGCCGTCAGCCTGCTCCGCTTGCCGTTTACGCGGATGGAATTTCCACTGCCGTTCGCCCTGAGCGTAGCGAAGCGCACGCGGAGAGGGGCCATGGATGGCCGCTGCTTTGGGGAGCGAGGAAGTCGAAGGGCAGTCTTCCGCGGGGCGCCCTTCGACTTCGGCCTTTCAGGCCTGCGCCCAGGGAGAGCGGTGGTGGGTGAGGTGTTTGTGGTGAGCGTCATGTTCAATAGTCAATAGTTCAGCCTTTCCCGAATCCCGGCTGCTCACAGATCCGGCCCGATCACCACGTGCAACTCGATGCCGTGATGGTCCGAATCGTGGATCGGCGTGCCGAGGTCGAGCCGGACCATGCCCACCGGCGAGCGCCAGCGCAGGCCCAGGCCGGCGCCGATCTTCGGGCGGAAATCGGTGCCGGTGTAGGCGTTGCCGGCGTCGACGAAGGCGGCCATGCCCCAGTTGCGGGTGAAGTAGTGCTCCACCTCGGTGCTGGCCACCAGCAGGTTGCGCCCGCCGATGACGCGGTCGTAGCTGTTGCGCGGGCCGATCGACTGGTAGCCGTAGCCGCGCACGGAGCGGTCGCCGCCGGCGAAGAAACGCAGTTGCGGCGGCAGCGCGGCGAAGTCGTCGGTGCGGGTGATGCCCGCGCTGCCGCGCAGGATCAGCCGGTTGCGCTGCTTCGCTCCGAACGCGCGGATCCACTTGGCGTCGGCGCTGACCTGATTGAAGCTCGCGTCGGAGAGCAGGCTGCCGGCGGTGCTGCGCGCGGCCAGGGTCAGCGACCAGCCGCGGTGCACGAAGGCGGGGTTGTCGGCCTGCTTGCGGGTCAGCGAGGCTTCGGCGAACACCTCGGTGCTGCGGCCGTGCTCGATGCCCGGCGTGTTGTCCGGTTCGCGTCCGCGCTTGCCCACGGTGAAGGTGCCGGCCAGCGCATGCACGCCCAGCGTGCGCGTCCAGCCGTGCCACTGGCGCGTTTCGTTGCCGACCAGCTCCAGCGTGCGCGACTGCGAGGTAGTGGTGTCAGCGTCGCGGAAATTGGCGCCGAGGTTGTAGCTGCGCTGGTGCGGCCCGGGCAGCGGGATGGTGTACATGGTGGACAGCGTTTTCAGCCGTTGCGCCACCACCAGCTCGTTCTTCCACTTGTGCCCGCGCCGGTTGACCCAGCGCCGCTCGATGCCGCCGCGCACGCCGAAGCCGGTATCGGTGCCGATGAACGGGCCGCCGGTGTAGATCGTGCGCTTGGCCGGGGCCAACTGCACGGTGACGTCGACGACGCCGTGCTTCGCCTCGTCGACGTCGGGCAGCACGTTGACCACGGCAAAATAGTCCGCGCCGTTCAAGGCCTGCTGCAGGGTCAGTAACTGGTCCTGTGAAAAATAGTCGCCGGACTGGAACGGAACGTAGCGGTCGAGGAAGCCCTCGTTGAATTGCGAGCCCTCGAAGTGCACCTGGCCGTAGCGATAGCGCGGGCCGACTTCCCACCCCAGCTTGACCACCGCGCGCCGCTCGCCGCGGTTCACTTCCACCCGGTGGGTGAGCAGGCGGGCGTCGAGGTAGCCGTTGGCGGTCAGCTGCGCGCTCATGGCGTCGCGCGCCTCCTCGTAGGCTTCGTGGTTCAGCGTCTTGCCGGCGAGCCGCTCGATCGCGCGCCGCGCGCGGCGGATCGGCGCGATCTTGCCGGCGGCATCATCGAGCTTCAGTTCGACCTTGGTCACCTTGACCGGCTCGCCGGGCGTCACATGCAGGTTCACCTGCCAGTCCGCGCCGACCTGCCTGAGCTCGCCGGTGACGCTGGCGTCGTAGTAGCCGTAGGGCTGCAGCGCCGCGCGCACCTGCTCCGGCACGCGCTGGTACAGGCGCGCGGCCTGCGCGGCGGTGACCTCGCGTTTGGCGTACTGCGACAGCTCCAGGCGGTCGATCACCGCCGCCTTCAGCGGATCTTCCACGCCGTCCACGTGCAGCGCGACGCCCGCGTGCGCCAGCGAAGCCAGCGCAAGCAACGGCAACAACAGCAGGCTCAGGCGTCGGCGGCATCGGCGCATGCGCGAAGGGCGTCCTTGGACGGGATGACAGGTCGCCGCAGCTTACCCAAATGGGCGTAGGGCTCGCATGAATGCCGGCAGGTGGCTTCGGTGCCCGGGCCTGCGGGCCACGCTGGATTTCAACCGGCCTTGTCGCCCGATCGATGCGCGATCCACGCACCGGTCACCGCCGACACGTAGGGGATCGACTGCGCGGCGAGGATGATCATCCACAACGTGCCCTCGATGTAACGCGTGCCGAACGCCTCGGCCATGCCGGCGATGCACAGCATCAGCGCCAGCGCCATCAGCAACTCCTCGCGCACCGGCGCGAACGCGGCGAAGTTGCTGCCGCCCAGGCGGCGGCTCTTGGCGGTGACCACGAACGAGGTCTTCTCGCGGGTCAGTCCGTGCAGGATGCCGCGGGCGATCGCGTGGGAGAGGCCCATGCTGGCCAGCGAGGCCATCAGCGTGTCGCGCCAGCTGCAGGGCACGCGGGCGCGATACAGCACGATGCCGAAGATCGCCTTGGCGAAGAAGAAGCCGATCACCGGGATCAGGAACAGCTGCATCGGCAGGCTGAAGTACTGCGGGAAGGCGACCATGCCCGCGGTCCAGAACAGCGCCATCAGGGTGAAGATCAGATGCAGCGCGTCGGCGAACCAGCTGAACCAGCCGGTGAGGAAGTGGAAGCGCTGGCCGGCCGAGAGCGGGCCCTTCTGCGTCATCCAGTGCCAGCGGCCCTTGAGGATCTGCATCGCGCCGAAGGCCCAGCGGTAGCGCTGGCTCTTGTACGCCTTGAAGTCGGCCGGGGTCAGGCCCTTGCCCATCAGTTCGTCGACGTAGACCAGGTCGTAACCGGCATGCATCAGGCGCAGGCCCAATTCCGCATCCTCGCAGATGGTCCACTCCGACCAGCCGCCGGTGCCTTCCAGCGCGCTGCGCCGAACCATCGTCATGGTGCCGTGCTGGATGATCGCGTTGCGCTCGTTGCGGTGGTGCATGCCGATGCGGAAGAAACCGTCGTACTCCCACGCGGTCATGCGGCGGAACGTATTCTGCTCGAACTCGCGGTGCGCCTGCGGGCACTGCACCACGGCGACCTTGGGGTCGTGGAAGTAGCCGGTGAGCGTGGACAGCCAGTCGGCGCGCACCTCGTAGTCGGCGTCGATCACCGCCACCACGTCGGCCTCGGGCGCGGTTTCCTTCAGGCCGAAGTTCAGTGCGCCGGCCTTGTAGCCTGGCCACGGCGCCAGGTGGAAGAAGCGGAAGCGCTTGCCGAGCTTTTCGCAGTACGCCTGCACCGGCTGCCACACCGCCGGGTCCTTGGTGTTGTTGTCGATCACCAGCACTTCGTAGTTCTGGTAATCCAGCGCGGCCAGCGAATCGAGCGTGACGATCACCATCTCCGGCGGCTCGTTGTAGCAGGCCAGGTGGATCGACACGAACGGCTGCTGGTCCGGATGATCCGGCTTCAGCATGCCGGCGTGGCGCATCCACTTCGGCCGCCACAGCACCTCGGTGAACTCGAAGCCGTTGATCAGCAGGATCGCCAGGATCGCGATCTGCGCCGGGAACAGCAGCGTGAGCATGGTCCAGTCGACCCAGCTCAGGTAGAAATTGAAAGGCAGCGTCGCCGCCCACACGATCAGTCCGCAGGCGAGCTGGATCAGCGCGCAGAAGAAGAACTTTCCGACCAGCTTGAAGCGGCTGAAGCGGCGCGCAAACAGGATCATCGGCAGCAATGCCAGCAGGCTCGCCGCCAGCGCCTTCCACGGCCAGGCGGTGTCCTCCACCACCGGCCCGGTCAACGGGAACTTCAGTTGGCGGTCGGCGTTGAAGATGCCCCAGTACGCGCCGGTGCGGCCTTCGCCGAGGTTCTCCTTCCACGGCTGGTCGAACGCTTCGAGCAGGTAGTACTCGATGTGCGCGGCCTTGGCCCGGTTCATCCAGTCGCGGACGAAGATCGCCTCGTTGGAGGTCGACGGGTCGGCGTATTCGTGGCGATCGCCGTTCGACGGCCAGCCGATCTCGCCCACCACCACCGGCTTGCCGGGGAATCGCTGCACGATCGACTCGTACGCGCCATAGGCCGCGTCCACCGCGTTGTGGCGCACCACGCCGTTCCAGAACGGAAACAGGTGGATGGTGATGTAGTCCACGTGCTGCGCCAGCTCGGGGTACTTCAGCCAGATGTAGTCCGGCTCGGCGATCGACACGGGCTGGCGCACCGCCGCGCGCACGCGGTCGAGGTAGGCCATCATCTGTTCCGGCGTGAGGTCGTTGCGGAACAGCACCTCGTTGCCCACGATCACGCGGGTGATCGTGTCCGGGTAGGCGCGCGCCTTGGCGATCAGCAACTCGATCTCGCGCTCGTTGTTCTCCAGGCGCTTGTCGATCTCGGCGCCGGCCATCACCTTCAGCCCCTGCTGCCGCGCCAGCCGGTACACCTGCGGGTTCTGCTGCATGGTGTAGGTGCGGATGTGGTCGGTGTAGCGGTGCAGCAGCTTGAGGTCGGCGCCGAGCTCCTCGTCGCTCGGGTAGCTCTGCTTGAACGGGCTCTGGTAGCGCTGGAAGAACGACACCGCGAAGCCGCTGATCTTGCCGTGCCAGTCGTCCGGCCCGTGCGGGTAGTTGCCCCCCCACCACAGCGCGATGTTCAGCGCCGCCGCCAGCAGCGCGAGCACGATGGCGCTGAACAGGGGGAACCGGCTGTGTGGGATGGCTGCGGTGGCGCTCAAGAAGGTTCCCGGCAAGGCCTGCGCGACAGGCGGTTTAACCGCAGGAGCTTACCGAATGTGACGCCATCGGCCAATCATGCTGCGCCGCCGCAGTCAGCGGGAGGTCATGGCGGGTGGCGGAAATCGTCGCGAGGGAACAACCCCTGGCGAGGCGATTTCCCATCTGACGATGACCAGATCGCCCCCGCAACAACCATAGACGAGTCCGAATCAATCCGCATCGAACGTAGAGTTCCTGCTGATTCGGCGAGTGCTGACCGCGCGAGAGCGGCAGGCGATCCATCACACCTGAAGTCGGCACACCAGATTGCTCGCGGCTTTGGATTTTTGCGCACGCGCGCACGACTTTGCGATGCGCCCGACTGCGAAAGTTCCTATGGACGCGCGAAAACGAGCCATGAACTCTGAAAGGCGATGCACGCAAAGCGTTGAACGCAAGACGCCATATCGAGCCAATGGGAGAGCCGGGTTTGTCGCAGGGGTTGTTTCGACAAGAAGTCATCGCGGCGAAGCGTGGCGAATAGCTGGGCTCGATCATCGTCGCCACGCCGCTGTCGCGTCGGTGGCTCACCATGCTGGCGCTGATCCTGGTCGCGTCGATGCTGCTTCTCCCGTGCGGTCACTAACCCGCCGCGGAACCGCGACCGGCCAATTGGTGCCCAACGCCGGGGTTCTCACGATCGCGGTACCCGGCGGGTACGGTAACGCGCCTACAGGTGCGACGAACTGCATCCGGCGCTGCCTGCACGCGTCTTTACGGTGGTGCAGAAATAGACCGCCAGCGCCGTGGCCGGGCAGCTGCAATCGCCCGCGTTTTTCACCGCGCTGGGCTGGGACAAGGTACCGCTGCCCGCTTGCGATCCGGACTGCGTCACGCCACACCGATGGACGTGATGGGCTGAACTTGGATCAGGTAAAGCAGTACTACGCACAAACTCTCTGCCCCGACATGATGGTCGGTAAGGTCGGTCCCGCGCAGGTCACGCAGGTAGTGGCGCAAGCTTTCGGCAACTGGCAGGCGCAGGGCGTCTGGCCGGAGGTGGAATATGCGGCCGTGCCGGAGGACAGGCCGGACCAGTTCAACTTGCCCAACACCAGTGCGAGCCTGGCCAGCGTGCACCTGCCGCAGACCATCGACGTCACCCGCAACGATCAAGCGCGCTACGCGCTAAATCAGGGCCAAGAGGTACTCGGCGGCGGCTTCCACGCCTCGCGGCGGTACTACGACCTGCGCGGTAAGCGTGGCCTCATCTACAGCTTGACCATTCGTTTCGATCTCCATACTCATCGCGGCACCTACACCGTCTCCTCCGGCGCCAACCCGGGCAAGATCGCGGCGGCGAGCAAACAAGATTGTGGCGCAGGATCTGAAAAAGACGCGGCGTACGGAGGTTATCGACAAAGAGCCGAAGCGCGCCAAAGGCATCCTGTTGCTGCAAATCCCGATGCAAGCTCACCGGACTGAAGTGCAGCACGCATACGCGAACACATCAGGGCGGACGCGTTTGTCACGGCGGTGAATGGGCCGGCGCGAAGAGATAGGAGTCCTTCTGCATGACCTCGGAATTAGGCAACGTTGCATTCGAAGTAGTTCAGTTCTATTTGAAGGGCCGTCTCAAACTCCACGTGCAACACCTTATCTGACATAGGCTGTTGCGATGAGAACGCACAACGAACTGATCCTGGAAGAGCGAGTGGAGATTCAGCGGCGCCTGGAAGCGGGCGACAGCCTGCGTGCCAACGGCCGGTCGCTGGGCCGCGCGACAAGCACGATCAGTCGCGAGTGCCACCGGGCAAGCGCCGATCCGGCGAGCTACAAGGCGCAGGTGGCGCATCACCGCAGCCTACAGTGCCGGAGCAAGCCGCGCGTGACGCGAAAACTGGCTGACCCCGCGCTGTGGGAAACCGTGCAGGCCCTGTTGCGGCCGCGCTGGTCGTTCGAACGGATCGCCGGAATACTGACGAAAGCCTTTCCTGACGCAGCGAGTTACCGGGTGTCCCAAGAAACGATCTACACCGCGGTGTACCTGGTGCCTCGCGGCGAACTGCGCAAGGAACTGATCGGTTGCCTGCGCCAGGGCCGCAGCACCCGCAAGCCGCGCACGCGCGGGACGCATCCGCGCGGCCAGATCCCCGATATGCAAAGCATCCACGTGCGGCCGCCGGAGGTCGAGGATCGCCTGATTCCTAGCCACTGGGAGGGCGACCTCATCAAGGGGGTAGGCAACCGCTCTTCCGTCGGCACGCTGGTCGAACGCACCAGCGGCTTCGTGGTGTTGGTCAAGATGAGCAGCGCCAGCGCCGCCGACGCATTGGAGAGTTTCGGCAAAGCCCTCAAGAGCATTCCTGAGACCCTGCGCAAGACACTCACCTACGACCAAGGCAAGGAGATGAGCTATCACGACGGGCTGACCTTGCGCACGGGCGCGCAGGTGTACTTCGCCGACCCGCACAGTCCATGGCAGCGCGCCAGCAACGAGAACACCAACGGCCTGCTTAGACAGTACCTGCCCAAGGGCACCGACCTGTCCGTCTACGGTCAGGACGAGCTCAACCAGAGCGCCCTCAGCCTCAATACGTGACCGCGAAAGCAACACCATTCCGCACCCCGCTGAAGGTCTACAACGACGACTTGAGGCTCGCCGAAGCAAGCGCCGGAACGATTCATTGATCATGTTGCACGTGGATCTTGAAACCGCCAAGTACTCACATCAAGTCAGCATCATTTGACAGCCATATCTTGGTCGAGGATTATCGTGCAACTAGGGAGGAGCCGATGCCCAAGGTATCATTGTTCAGACAGGAAGTCGTGGACGCTCGACACGGAAGCTGGCTGGGTTCCGTCATTGTCGTCGCGCCCCCATCGCGATGGCTGTTAACCCTGCTGGCTATGGCATTCGCCGTGGCCATGCTCCTGCTATTGTTTTTCGGCCATTACACCCGTCGTGAGACTGTCAGCGGGCAGTTGGTCCCCAGTACAGGGGTGCTCAACATTGCCGCCCCAAGCGCGGGGACTATTACTCGTTTGAACGTGTATGACGGCCAAACTGTCAAGGCAGGAGATGCATTACTCGAACTCTCCAGTGAGCAGAACAGCGTCGCACTCGGCGATACAAATGCGTTGGTTGGCCAGCAGCTGGACAACCAACGAGCACGATTGAAGGGCGATCTAGTCAATCAGCAACTATTGTTGCAGAAGCAAGATGAGGCTTTGAGGACCAAGGCTGCATTGTTGCGTGCGCAACTGGGCCAAATTGCGCGGCAACTCGCGGTCCAGCGACAGCAAGTAGTCGGCAAACAGCAGTTGACAGAACGCATCAAGCCACTTCTTGCTTCGGGTTACGTCTCTGCGATACAGGTTCAGCAGCAACAAGCGGCTGTATTTGACGCTCAAACCCAATACATGGGGCTGGTGCGGCAGCAACTTGACGTTCGTCAACAACTTGATGCAACGCAACAACAATTGGCGCAGTTGCCGTTAGATGCCAAAAGCAAACGTAATGATACCGAGCGTCAGCTCGCTTCTGTCGCCCAATCGATAGCCCAGAATGAGATGCAGCGTGCCTTGGTACTACGTGCCCCAACTGATGGTGTCGTTTCTGCGGTGCTTTTGAAGGAAGGTCAGATGGTCACCCCTGGCAGGCCGTTACTTTCCATCTTACCGACCGGCTCAACTATGCAGGCGCAGCTCTTGGTGCCCAGTCGCGCAATCGGCTTCGTCGAGCAGGGTAGCAAGGTGGTATTGCGATACCAGGCCTTTCCTTATCAAAAATTCGGTCAGCAGTATGGGCGGGTGACAGAAATTTCACTCAGTGCTCTAACACCATCTGAGGTCGGTACGCTTGGCGGACGACAGGTATCTGAACCAATGTATCGCGTGAACGTGGAACTGGAAAAGCAGTATGTAATGGCCTATGGCAAGGCTCAGCCAATAAAGCCAGGCATGGCGCTGGACGCTGATATCATGTTGGACCGTCGTCGCCTAATCGAGTGGGTGCTTGGGCCGGTATATGGAGTCACTCATGACATAGCGGGGGCTGCTGCACATGGCTGACGGTATGCGACATAAATCACCATCGTCAGTTTGGAGTTCATACACACATTTGCAGTTCAGCTGGTCGCGCCAGTTACCGATGATATTGCAAACCGAGGTGGGAGAATGTGGTTTGGCTTCGCTGGCCATGGTAGCTAACTATCACGGGTACGATGTTGACCTTGCGAGCCTGCGCCGTCGTCTGTCCACTACGATCAAAGGAGTGACGCTGGCGCGCTTGATGGAGATGGCCGGAAAGTTGGGTTTCAACTGTCGGCCTTTAAAATTAGATCTAAAGCATCTGACCCGACTCAAGACCCCGTGCATTCTCCACTGGGATCTGGATCACTTCGTGGTATTGAAGCATGTCCACTTGCGTGGCATCGTCATTCATGATCCCTCTAGTGGCCCTCGCAAATTGAGCCTGAACGAGGCTTCCGAACACTTTACTGGCGTGGCATTGGAGTTGAGTCCCTCAGCCAGTTTTGAGCCGGCACGAGAACGCAATGCGGTATCCTTGCGTGCGCTCACAGGGCGTGTTCATGGAGTGGTGCCTGCGTTGTTGCAAATCCTTCTTCTGGCTTTTGCGCTGGAGGTATTTGGGTTGGCGGGCCCGTTCTATATGCAATGGGTTCTCGATCAAGTGATGGTGTCGGCAGACCATGATTTGCTTACTATTCTTGGCTTGGGTTTCCTTGGAATTGCTATTTTTTCGGCACTGATTACAGCCGCTCGCTCCTGGGCGGTTACTTGGCTAGGGGCAACCCTCAACGTGCAATGGGCGAGCAATCTGTTTGCACATCTTATGAGGCTCCCGTTGGACTGGTTTGAGAAGCGACACGTGGGTGACGTTATGTCGCGTTTTGGATCCATCCAAGTCATTCAGCGGACTCTTACTACGCAATTTGTCGGATCCTTGCTAGATGGTGCAATGTCTCTAATTACCCTAATAGTAATGACGTTCTATAGTATTTCACTTACTTTGTTGGTGGTGGGACTATTTTTAGCCTATGGCCTTACACGTTGGGTGTTCTTCAGTCCTCTTCGCCGGGCCAACGAGGAGCAGATTGTTTATGGGGCACGTCAGCAGAGCGAACTTCTGGAATCCATTCGTGGCGTCATGCCCATAAAGATCGCCAATAAGCAAAACGAGCGACTAACCCGCTATGCTAACGCGACCGTGGCAAGCACCAATCGGGATGTCAGTATCCAGCGGCTCAATATCGCGTTTACGTTGAGTAACCAGCTCATGTCCGGCATCGGTCGAGTGGTATTGATCTGGATAGCTGCCACTCTGGTGCTGAGAAGCGAATTGTCCGCTGGAATGTTAGTGGCCTTTATTGCTTACTCCGACCAGTTCACTAGTCGCACCGCGGGGTTGATTGATAAATTAGTTGACTTTCGCATGTTGCGATTGCATGCCGAGCGCGTAGCTGACGTAGCTCTGAATTCACCCGAAGAGGAAGTCGCGCCGGCATGGAATGGGCCCTTCCCAGAAGCCAGCGTTGAGCTGAGACAGGTGAGTTTCCGCTATTCCGAGGGGGATCCGTGGATACTTAAAGACTGTGACCTGCGTATCGAGGCAGGTGAATCGATCGCCATTACAGGCGCATCAGGCTGCGGTAAGAGCACGCTGGCCAAGGTACTCCTCGGCCTATTGCGGCCTACCCACGGCGAAGTGCTGCTCGGTGGGGTGGATATTAATAAATTCGGTCTTGGTAACTACCGTCAGCAGCTTGGTGCGGTGATGCAAGACGACCAGCTGTTTGCCGGAACTATCGCTGACAATATCAGTTTTTTTGACACGGAATCTACACCCGCAAAGATCGAAGCTGCGGCTGAGTTGGCAGCAATTCATGATGACATCGTGGCTATGCCGATGGGCTATCAGAGTCTGGTCGGAGATATGGGTTCAAGTTTGTCGGGGGGGCAAAAGCAGAGGGTGATTTTGGCGCGAGCGCTGTATCGACATCCGAAACTACTGGTGTTGGATGAGGCGACGAGCCATCTGGATGTGGAGCGTGAACGATTGGTCAATGCGGCCGTGCAGCAACTCAACATGACACGTATTGTTATTGCCCATCGGCCGGAAACGATTTCTGCAATGGGAAGATCAATAACCATCGCTGACGGCAAGGCGACAGTAACTTAATAGGCCGATTCTTTGGTGCGCGGCCGGATAGGCCGAAATTAGGAGGTTGAGCCAACACGGTAGGGAAACGGCAGTATGACAGGCGCGGGCACCGCGTCTGGAAATTTAGGTTTGAGCCGCGAGCCGTCGAGAGAATAGCAGAGCACTAGGGCGCGCTTGGGCTGCTAGCGATCACTTGACTCGCGTAACTTCCGCTGTTGATGAAGAGATTAAAAATGCTTGGACACGTCACCCCACCGATCAACATCAAGCGTTTGCTAAAGCAAGGGGCCGTCATAAGCTTACGGCGAACTATGTCTCTGCGGGAATGGCGTGACTTTGCTAGAAGGCACCCGGAAGTTAGGATTGGGGCTCGGGCCCGGGCGCGCGCTCGCCGGATAATTGCGCAATGGAAGAGCCGGAAACCATTTAATACGGGTAGCTATTTTTATAATCGCCTTCTTGAAGTCGATTGCACTGAGCAGGAGTTAGAATTTGCGCTCGCTGCACCCAGTCATTCCCGCTTAAGTAGGATGATGCGCGATAAACACCCGGACCCAGTTGTTAGGCCATTGAACGACTGGGCCGAAGATGCTCTGGTTCGATTTACCTCTGGAAAATTTGGATTTTTGGCTCTAGTTAAGCCTTGGTTTGGTGCGGCATTGAACGATTTTCATGATGATTTCATGGAGATGTCCAAGTGTGCGGGGGGCGAAATCCTGAAGGATCACAAAAAATTGCTCGACCGCGCTGCGGCGACACTGGCGTCGCGGCTGTTTGAGATTATACAGGGAGTGTGCGTACTCGAACAAAATGTGGCGCTTCTGAAAAGGAAGCTTCATGGATTAACTGGCGATCTGCGCGCGAAATCGTTTTACCTGCTATTATCCAAGCGGAAAGTTAGAAGTGAAGTGCTGACTGAGTATCCAGTCATTCTACCTCTCGTGATCAATGCGATTCATGAATGGCGCACGACCACGTGTGAATTTCTGAGCCGCTTGATGCACGACTATCGGCAACTTTGCGACACGTTCAATTGGACCCAATTTGAGGGCCACTTGGAGGGTTGGGAGGAAAGTCAAGGCGATAGGCATTGCGGCGGTCGCGCAGTCATCATTGTTATTCTTTCGAATAATAGGAAGTTGGTCTATAAGCCCAGGTCGCTTGGCGTCGAAGTGGGCTTCAGCCAGTTGCTTGGGTGGCTTAACGGAATTCTGCCGGAGGACCCGCTTCGCGCTGCTAAGGTCGTCTCCCAGGAGGCCTATGGCTGGGCTGAATTCATTGAATCAAGCCCACACGAAACGGATGAACAGAGTCGCGCATTCTATCGGCGCCAAGGCAAGTTCTTGGCCATCTTCTATGCACTGCACGCAACCGACATGCACATGGAAAACGTCATCGCGTCGGGTGCCGATCCCATTTATGTTGATGTAGAAACACTTTTTCATCCTCAGGGTAACGTATTGGTCGGTGATGCCATCAATCCAACATGGCCAATGTCCGTGAATATGATGCTGCAATTGCCCTTCGGCGTTCCTATGTATGGGCAGCGAATAGAGGAAGTTGGTGGCATCTCGGCAACGAGCGCACGTCAACCTAAATCACGAATCATGCAGCTTGTTGATACCCCGGACGCGCCGCGTCTCCAAGAAATGCTCGTCGAGGCTAACTATGTTAAGCATTTGCCGCGCCGTGGCAAGGTGGTCTTAAATCCGACAGATTACTTGCGTGAGCTAGTCGTTGGATTCGAGCAGGCAGCTCGAACGATCGTAACTCATAAGGCATTCCTACTTGGGGCATCAGGGCTTGACGCTTTCTTTCGTGACGCGATAGTCAGAGTGCTGCTAAGGCCGACGGTGCTCTACTACAATCTTGCTATGAATTCTCTTCACCCTAACCTGATGCGGCATGAATTGTTTCGCTGCGCATCATTTGAACGACTTTATAGGACCCTCCCGGATACCGAGAGGCTCAATGTACTGTTGGACTGTGAAAGGGATGAGTTGAGCTGTTTAAATATACCGCTATTTTGGCGCCGCTTTGAGCAGGATGTGATCCACGATTCCAAAGGTAGGCAGTTACCGTGCCGCCTGCCAAGTGCGCGTTCTGTCGTGCGTTGCCAGTTGTTGGGAATCGATGAGTGCGAAGTAATTCGTCAGTCATCACTCATCAAACGGCTTTTTGGTGAAAGGTATCCGATCGCCGAATCCGGACACAATTTTAATACACCTACACCAAGGGAGATGGCACTCGAAATAACCAAAAAGATTCATGCCGCTGTGGCGCGCAGGCGTGATGACGTCTATTGGCTATGTTCTATGTCGATGAGAGAAAGAGAGCTCACTTGGTCCGCGGGTGTGCTTGATGTATATTCGGGGCAACTCGGGGTTGCCCTTTATCTGGCGCTAGCGGCGAAAATTTTTTCGAGGCCCCAATTTGCGAAAACGTCGGTCGACGTTTTGAATACGGTTAGCAGGTGGAGTGCGCACGGGCTCCAGAATATGGAGTCGCTGGGGGTGTTTACTGGCGCTCTTGGTTACACATATACGTTTGCTAATGTTGGAATTCTGCTCGATCGTAGGGACATCTTTGATGCTGCTTGGAGGCACTTAGAGAAGTTGGATTTCAATCGCTATAGGGATGATTTAGATATCATCGGCGGGGCAGCTGGTGCTATCTTGTTTCTCGCCAACCTGAGCTCTCACTCCTCATTACCTTCCTACGGCGTTGATCTTATTAGCGAACGAGTTGACTTTTGTGCGACACGTCTTGTGCAGTCGACCAACCTGGTGTCAGGCCGTCCTACCTGGCAAATGGCATTAAAATCCATTGATGATATTGGATTTGCGCATGGGTCGGCCGGAATTGCGGCCGCTCTTTGCGCTGCAGGTCGATTACTGGACAGACCGGATTTATTCGAACTTGCCAGTAGTGCAATAGAAAGGGAGAGCCTCGAATGGACGATAAAGTATGGGCGAGCCGAGAAGCCTGACGGTAACAGTGACAAGATCCCGCCGCTCTCCTGGTGCCGCGGTTTGAGCGGGCTCATTCAGGGACGTATGCAATGCATAGCGAATATCCCCCCGAATCACGTCCGGCGAAATTCAATCATGGCCGACTGTAAAAATCTCATCGAAGTTACCAGCAATCTATCATATGTCGATAATGGCAGTTTGTGTCACGGTCGGTTGGGAAATCAGATGATTCTTGATAAGATCATAAGTAAGCGTGAGCTGGGCCTGGCGGAGGAAATACGGCAGTTTGCCAAATTTCAGATTTCACAGAAGTCGGCTGGGGACTTGTTGTGTGGCGACGGTATATATTCTAATGCGCTTACTGAGCTATTCTCGCCAGGGGTCCTTACGGGCGGCGCGGGGATCGCCTGGGGTATGTTGCATACTTGTGATGACGTTCCCAATATACTTTCGTTGGAATTGGCTAAATGATAGGGCGGTGAATTAATGTAATTAGATCTTGGTCCGAAGGCCTGCGGATTGAGGATTTACCACATCAGGCCATGTCAATCACAGAAAAAGGAAGGTCAAACATGAAAGCTTCCAAGCTTATCCGCTCATGGAAAGTTGCTGGTCGTGATGTATCGCTTTCTGACGAGAGTGGGGCCGGGGCAGCGAATCCGGCTGACATGATGACTCTGGACGAAAGTCTGCTTGATGAAGTGGGCGGTGCTGGTGGTGGTACTGTGGGAAGCCGCTGCCCTACCGGCTGTGTCGCCTGCCAGAAGTAATGTCGTAATCAACAGTTGATCGTTGAGTGGGCGGGGTGATTTTATTACGTAAATCACCCCGCTTTTTGTGGCTCTCTCGCGTTTGGTGGGGTTGACACGGGGCGGATTCAACTCCGAAGCGCAGCGCGTTTGAACGACCGCTCGAACACTTCTTGCGGAGTGCGATAGCCTAGCCGCTTGCGTGGCCTGCTGTTGAGTTTGTCTTCGACGTACTGGATGAAGGCGTCGTCGAAGGCGGCCAAATCGCAGCCTTTGGGAAAGTACTGCCGAAGGAGGCCGTTGCCGTTCTCGTTGGTACCGCGTTGCCACGACGAGTACGGATCGGTAAAGTAGCTCTTGGCTGTCAGCGCGACGTCGATGAGCGCGTGTTCGGCGAACTCGCTGCTGTTGTCCCACGTTACCGTGTGGACACGAGCAGCCAGCGGATGCAGCGCGTGAATGACGGCTCGCGCCGCCGTCCTGGCCTCGCCGTTGGGTACGCGCCGGATTCGGGTGAGGCCGGACTTTCTGTCAGCCAAAGTGGCTAGGCGGGTGGTTCCCTGACCAACGATGGTGTCACTCTCCCAGTCGCCGACGCGCCAACGTGTCTCAATACCCGCTGGCCGCTCAGCAATGCGGCGACCGTGAAAGCGCTGGCGCTGTCTGGGGGCTCCGCAGCGGTGGCGTCGTCGTCGCTTGCGCCGGCGCAGGTGCTCCTACAACGTGCCGCCCCGCCGGCGATCATTGGCAATGTGCTGGTAGATGCGTTCGCGACTGACCGCCACCTCTCCGTGGCCGGCAATCTGGTCGGGACTCCAGTCTTCGCGAAGGCGATTCTCCACCTGCAACATGTCGCTTCGCCAATGCGTGGCAGGCTGCTGGCGGCGTGCCGGCGATGGACGCTCGACCGGTGCGCCGAGCGCGACTCGTAGTCGCCTTGCGGGCGCGCATTGCGCCGCAGCTCCCGACTGATGGTGATTTCGGCTCGGCCCATCTCACGGGCGATCTGCCGAAGCGGGAAACCTGCCTTCTTCAGCCACTGAATCTGGTAGCGTTCGCTCTGGCTCAGGTGTAGCTCATGTGCAGTTCCACTTGGCGGTAAAGCTGCGCAGGCTATGGCACCTGCGCCACCTCAACGTTGATGGTGCTGCACTTCAAGGTTGAATCCGCCGTGCATCACCTTGAGATCCGCTGTCGCCGAACGTACGACAATTTCCTGTGGGCGCATATTGTCGTGCCGCGAATCCTGAAAAGGGTAAGCGTCCGCCCACGGCACCTGTGAAGTCGCCCCAAGTTATGCCAGCGGGAGCAGGCTGTCGATGTCGCGATCTTTGGTCGTGGGCAGCCGCGTGAGGGTATCCGTGAGCCAGGCATGGGGTTCGAGGCCGTTGGCCTTGACGGTGGCGAGGAGACTCATGATGGCCGCCGCACGTCGGCCGGCGCTTTCGGAGCCGGCGAAGAGCCAGTTCTTGCGGCCGACGGCGACGGGCCGGATGGCATTTTCGACAGGATTGTTGTCGATCGGCCAAGCCCCCTCGTCGAGCACGCGCACGAGGGCGCCCCAGCGTCGAAGGGTGTAGTGGATGGCACGGCTCAGGCCGCTGTTGCCCAGAACCTTGGGCTGGAGCTCATCCAGCCAGCGTTTGAAGGTGTCCAGTCGCGGCGCGAGATGTTTTCGTCGCTCACGCAGGCGAGTGGCATCGTCGAGATCGCGCAGCTTGGCTTCGATGACGTAGAGCTCGCCGATGCGGTCGATCGCTTCCTTCGCCAGCGGACTGCCGCTGGCCTTGTGAGCGTCGACAAAGCTGCGCCGCGCATGCGCCCAACAGGCCAGCTCGGTGACGCCGGCGGCAAACAGGGCCTTGTAGCCGCTGTAATCATCGACCATCAGCGCCCCGCGCCAGGTGTCGAGGAACGCGGCGGCGTGCCTGCCCGCGCGACTGGCGCAGTAGTCGAACAGGACGATGGGTTGCGCCCCGGGGCAGCGGGCCGCTCCTGCGCCTCCTGCGCTTGCGGCACTCGGCCATCCATGGCCAGCGTAGGCGAACAGGTAAGCTCGCCTGGTCTTGCCGGCGCCGGGGTCGAGCTGGGCGACCGGGGTTTCGTCGGCATGCAGTACGGGCGACTGCAGCAGGCGCGTGCGCAGCACATCCACCAGCGGTTGCAGGGCCACGCCGACGGCGCCGATCCATTCGGCCAGAGTGGTGCGCGACAGCGTGATGCCGGCGCGGGCAAAGATCGCTTCCTGCCGATGGAGCGGAAGATGATCGGTGTACTTCTGGATCGCGACCTGGGCCAGCAGGCCCGGCGCGACGATGCCCCGGTCGAGAATGGCGGGTGCCACCGGCTCGGCGACGATCGTCTCGCAGCGGCGGCAGGCGTACTGGGGGTGGACATCACGGCGCACGAAGAAGGTCATCGGCTCGATGTCCAGCTTCTCGCTGACGTGCTCGCCGATCTTCACCAGCGCCGCGCCGCAGGTGGCGCAATCGCACGAGGCCGGCTCGTGGATCGTCTCGATGCGCGGCAACTCGGGCGGCAAGGGGCGGCGGGCGGGTCTGGGCGCGCTACGGGCTGCCGGCTTGGCCGGTTCACGCAGGGCTTCCAGCTCGCTCTCCAGCGCCGCGATATCCGCCGCCATCGCCTCGTCGAACAGTTCACGCTGGGCCGGATCCATGCGCTCGGACTTGGCCGCAAACTGCACGCGGCGCAATCGCGCGATCTCGTGCGTGAGCTGGCTGATCTTCGCGTCCTTGTACGCAATGGCGTGGTCACGCTGGGCGATGGTGCGTTCGTGGACGGCAATCAGCGCCTGCTGCTCAAGCACCATCGCTTGCAGCGTTTGGACGTCCGAAATGGCGTTGAGCGCTGCGCGATCCATGATCGTGCAGCGTAACGGTTCACACCTGCATTTCAAGAGGCAACGATGCACTCAGTCGTTGCCAGTCCACACCGGCGCACAGCCAGCGGAATTGCCGGCGCGTCAACGAGGCCATCGGTTCAAGCGCCGACACCCAGCAGAACCGCCCCTCATGCAAACGACGCGTCGCCAGCCACACCCCCTGCGCATCCACCCTCAACACCTTGATCCGGTTCGACCGCCGATTGCGAAACACGAACGCGCTGCCATCCAGCGGGTTACGGCCCAGTACCTCGCGCACCTGCATCAGCAGCCGCTCCGCGCCACAGCGGAAGTCCACCGAGGCACCGACCACCCAATACATGCCGCTCTTCGACTCTGCTGCGCCGCACACCGCCTCGATACCCATCGCCTCGCCTCCGGAACAAAGAGGGGTATGGCAACGGCTTGAGCAGAGCTTGGGAAGGTGGCTTCAGCGGACGCTTACTGAAAAGGAGCAGCCCGTTGGGATCACTTCGTCTGGCGTTGCAAGACGCAACATCAGGCCAGCGGGGAGTCGGGTTTGTCACAGGGATTGTTTCGACAGGGAGTCATCGAGGCGAAGCGTGGTGACGGATTGGGCTCGCCAGCCACGTCGAAAAGCAACGAGCTCGTGAACCCTGCAGAGCATTCCGGGAGGAGCGACCCCCATATGTCCGGCCGTCAGTACGCTTGACTCGGGGCTATGCGTATTGGTGTAATGATACACATGGATGCTTCGCTGCTGACCGTGCAACCCGCCGCGCCCGAGCCGATCTATCGGCAGATCGTGGAGCAGTTGCGCCGCTTGATCGCCGGGGGGCAGCTGGTGGCGGGTGAGTTGCTGCCGTCGGTGCGCGAGGTGGCGGGTTTCCATGCGATCAATCCGATGACGGTATCACGGGCCTACAGCCTGGCCGAGAGCGAAGGCTTGCTGGAGCGGCTGCGCGGCAAGGGCATGGTGGTGGCGGCAACGCGTCGTTCGGGCCAGACCGAAAGTCAGCGACTGGCGCTGCTGGAACCGCAGCTGGCGGCGCTGGCGCGCCATGCGGGGGAACTGGAGTTGCCGGCTGAGGCGGTACTGGACCGGCTCGGCCGCTTGATGAGGAATCGAGGATGAATGCCATGCTTCACGAAGCGAATGCCGTGGACGTCGAGCCGCTAGTGGCGCGCGGGTTGACCCACTGCTACGAGGGCAGCAACGTGCTGTGCGGGGTCGATCTGGCGCTGGAGCCGGGCTCGGTCCTGGGCCTGATCGGGCGTAACGGTGCGGGCAAGTCGACCCTGATCCGCGCCATGCTGGGCCTGCTCGAACCGTTGTCCGGCGTGGCGTTCGTGTTCGGCGAGCCGGCGCTGAAATTGAGCGATGCGGTCAAGGCCCGGCTGGCCTATGTGCCGCAGCAGCCGGAGGCGCTGGCGTGGCTCACCGCGCAACAGATGCTGGACTACGTGGGGCGCTTCTACCCGCGCTGGGACGCCGGCTTTGCACGCAACACGCTGGAGCGCTGGAAGATCCAGCCGAACAAGCTGCTCGCCAAGTTGTCGCCCGGCGAGCGCCAGCGCGTGGACCTGATTCGCGCGCTGGCCTCGCAACCGGAACTGCTGGTGCTGGACGAGCCCGCCGCCGCGCTCGACCCCGTCGCGCGCCGCGAGTTGCTGCGCGAGGTGGCGCTGCGCGCAGGGGAGAGTGGCACCACGGTGCTGTTCTCCAGCCACATCGTGTCGGACCTGGAACGGGTGGCTTCGCAGATCGCCTTTCTGCACCAGGGCCGTCTGCTGTTGCACTGTGGCGTGGATGAGGCCAAGGAGCGCTACGCCCGCCTGTGGTTGCCCGCGACGCTCGGCACTGCGGCACCCGCACAGGCGCTGAGCCGCCGCCGCCACGATGACGGCAGCCTCAGCCTGGTGGTGCAACGCGACGCGCACGATCAATGGCCCGAGGCAGCGAATCTGCCGGGCGCGCGTGTCGATGCGCTGGGTCTGGAGGATCTGTTCGTGGAGATCGCGGAGTGAACTTCGCGCGGCTGCTGGTGTTGCCATGGCTCGCGTGGTCGCAGGGCAAGCGCCGGGCACTGCTTGCCGTCGTGCTGGCCATTGTCGCCGTGAGCGTGATCGGCGGCACGGTCAGCTACCGTCCCGGCGCAGCCTGGCGACTGGGCGCCGCGCATGGCGCCGCGGTCTTCAATTGCCTGTTCTGGGCTGCCGTGTTGTCGCAACTGATGTTGCTGGCGCGTGAGGCGCATCGCCTGCGCCTGCCCGTGCTGGGACGCGAGGCGGTCGCCAGTCTGGCGCTGTACGCCTTGCTCAGCATCGTTATGCCCGTGCTGCTGCTGATATGGCTGGGTGGCGATGGCGCAGTGGCGCTGACCGAGATCGTGCTGGGCGCGGGTGTGGGCATGGCCTATGCCTGCCTGCCCTCCTGGCTTGGCGTGTGGGCGGGCTTTGTGCCCATATTCAGCGACCACGCCGCGCGCTGGTTGCCGATGCCTGCCGCGTCGCCGAGCGGATTCCTGGCGTGGGCGGTGCCTTGCGCTGCCGCGGTGTGGCTGTTGATCGGCGCTTTCTGGCGTGGTGCCGTGCGACGCGATGACGGGCTCAATCGTGCGCGCAAACCGATCCTGCTGAACCTGCGCAGCTATGCATGGCATGGCCTGGATCGGGGCAATTATCCGGAGATCGAGTCGATCCGCCGACGCTGGCGCTGGTTGCAGCCCGTGGTCGATCTGCACCGCTGCGGGCCCGGTCGCACTCTGTTCAACCTGCGCGTAGCCATGGGCGGCCTGGGCGTGCCGCTGACACCGGCGAGCCGCGCCAGGCAGGTCGCCGTCGGCTTGGTGAGCATGCTGCCGGCCGCGGTGGGTCTGCTGCTGATGCTGGGTAGTGATGACGACCCGCGGCAGGTGCTGTCCGGTCTCAATGGCACCGGGTTGACGATGTTCCTGCTTGTCGTCATCGGTGCGATCCTGGTCCTGCAGCCCGTCGAGCGCTTGCGCCTGCGCTGGGCCCGTCAGAACGCCGAACTGCCTTTGTTGGCGCTGCTGCCGGGCTTGGGTGACGCCACCAGCCTGCGTCGAGCCTTGTTGGGTGCCGCCTTGCTCTACCCGGTCGGCATCCAGTTGGTATTGACGCTGTTGCTGCTGGTGCTCGGCGAGCGGCTGCAGATGGACGCAGCGGGTTACGCCTTGCTGCTGCTCGGCCAATTCGCCGGTGCCGGCATGTCGGTGGCGCTGAGCCTCGCGATGCTCGGCGGGCTCTCCATCCACCGCGGTTGGCTGGGGGTGCTTTGCATCTGCGGCATCCTGCTCATCGGCGTCAACTGCGTACTGGCGCTGCTGGCGTTCGATGGCCAGTCGCTGGTGTGCCATCCCGGCGTGGCGCTGACCCTCGCGATGCTGTGGGCGGGATTTTTCGCTCCCTTGGTGCGGATCGGCGTGCGCGGCTGGCGCGCGTTTCATCGACGGCCCCATCCCTTCCTGCCGAACGCCTGAGTGGCAGCCATGACGCATGCACGACATCCCGGCCAGTCGTTGGCAAGCCTGTTCGCCACGCCCTGGGTCACCACCCATCGCGCGTTATGCTGGTTGGGCGGCGGCGTTGCGTTGTTGCTCTGCCTCGCCGCGCCAGCTTGCAGCCTGTTTGTGCCTGGTCGGCAGGGTGTGCAGCTCGGCCTGACGATCTACGCCTTCGGTGCAGCCTACTTCTGGATGTGCGTGATGGCCGGCCTGGTGCTGGTGTGCATGGCTGCGCGGCAGTTGCGCCTGCCCGGCATCGTGCGTGTGGTGGCCGCCAGCGTGCTGCTGTATGCCATCGCCACGGTCGCTTTGCCGGTGGCGATGTTTGCGCCGATGGGCGGTGACGCACCCACCTTTGCGTTGGTGGCTGCGCTTGCCGCCGCCGCCGGCTTGGCGGTGGCGCTGCTGCCGCGTTACGCCACCATGCTGATTGCCTTTCTGCCCGCGTTGGCCATCGGCCTGCGGCGTGCGCTCTCCATCCCTTTTCCGGGCGAGCCCGGCTTTCTCGCCTGGGGCGCGGTGGCGCTGGTCGTGTTGCTGGTCGCGAATCTGGTCCGTTGGCGGCAATTGCTGCTGGCCGATGCAACGGACGAGACCGGGTTGGGTGGGGCCATGGTGATGCAGTACCACCGTCGTGGCGCCATCGTTGGCTGGGGCAGCATGGTGCGGCCAGACGATGCCGTGGCCGGGCGGGGAGGGAAGGACGCAGCACGCCCGCTGGTGCGTCTGGACGGGGTCGGTCCGCAGTCGCCGGTACGCGCGCTGCGGGTGGCTTTGGGTGACGGCTATGCGCCACTGGGCCTGCGTGGTCATTGGCGCCGGTTCGTTCGCCGTGGCCTGCCGCTCCTGTTGTTCATTCCGTTGATGGCGGTCATGCAGGCCGGCGAGGCGCATGGCCAGGTGCTGCACAAGGTGATGCTGGGAGTGGGCGTCAGCGTGATGGGTTGGCTGGGCGCATTTGGCGGGGTGGTGTTGATGGCAAGCGGCAGCTTGTTGCCGTGGACGCGCTGGCGGCGCACAAAGGCCGAGTTGCCGTTGTTGGCTTTGTTGCCTGGCCTGGGCGATGCAGGCGCGTTGCGCATCGACCTGCTGCGCGCCGCGTTGGCCCGGCCGCTGGCGGTGCAGGCGCTGCTGCTGGCGTTGGTGCTGGCTGCAGCGTTTGCCATGCATGCGGGCCCACAGATGCTGTTGTTCGCCACGCTGGCCCAGCTTGGCTGCGCCGCCACCATCGTTGCGCTGACCTTGAGCGTCTTTGGCGGCTTGCCGCTGCCGGGTTGGGGAGTGGGCGTGATGCTGGGCGGCATGATCTTGCTGGTCATCGCAAGTACCTTCGTGCCGATGTTCGCCACACTGGCGCGTCATCCCTACCCGCTGGGCAAAGGCGTTGGTGTCGGGTTGCTCGTGGGGTGGAGCGTCGCCGCCGCCGTGTTGTTCTGGCTGGGGCGGCATGGCTGGCGCGGTCTGCAGCGCCGCCAGCATCCCTTTCTGATGGATTGAACGGATAAATGACGAGTCATGTCCTGGGCACCATGGGTGGCACGGCGTTGTGCGTGCTGGCCGCGCTGTTGGCGGCCATGCCAGTCGCCGGCTTGCGCTGGCTGGCGCGCCGATACGGCGGCACCGCGGTCGAAAGACTGGTGCATATCGTGTGGTTCGCCTTGCTCGGCGTACTCGTCAGCCAGGGCCTGCCCCTGCTGTGGCCCGCTCTGGTGCCATGGCACAGCGTAGTAACCGGTATCAGTTTCGGCCTCGTCTGGGCAGCGATGCGGCCCGGCATGCCGGTGCATCGACGTCGGGTCACGCGCATCGACTGACCTGCGCACACTTTATTGCCAACCTCGGGGCGCGGGGTTTCGCGTCCGCTTTCTCAAACCACACAAGGATCGAACGATGAAGAAGCGAGCACTGCAATTGGCTGCGGCGATCAGCCTGGCCCTGGCCGCCACCGCCTCCATGGCCACCACCAGCGACGCCAACGTCACCCGTGCCACGCTCGACAACGGCATGCGTGTGGTGATCGTGCGTGACACGCTGGCGCCGGTGGTGGCCACCGAGATGAATTATCTGGCCGGGTCGAACGAAGTGCCGAGGGGCTTTCCGGGCACGGCGCATGCGGTGGAGCACATGATGTTCCGCGGCAGCCCGGGACTGAGCAAGGACCAGCTGGCGGCGATCGCGGCGAACATGGGCGGCGCGTTCAACGCCGACACTACCCAGGGCGTGACCCAGTATTACTTCGTGGCGCCGGCGCAGGACCTGGATGTGGCGCTGCACGTGCAATCGCTGCGCATGCGCGGCGTGGACATGGATCAGGCGGCGTGGGCGAAGGAGCGGGGCGCGATCGAGCAGGAGGTGTCGCGCGACATGTCCAGCCCCACCTACAAGTTCCAGACCCAGCTGATGGCGCAGCTGTTTGCCGGCACGCCGTATGCGCACACCGCGCTGGGCACGCGCGAATCGTTCGACCAGACCACCGCGGCGATGCTCAAGCAATTCCACGACAGCTGGTATGTGCCCAACAACGCGATCCTGGTGATCGCCGGTGATGTCGACCCGGTCGCCACGCTGGCCAAGGTGAAGCGCGAGTTTGGCGACATCGCACACAAGACGCTGCCGGCGCGGCCTGCGTTCGATTTCCAGCCGGTGGCGGCGAAGACCATTGCGCTGCCCACCGACAGCCCCTACGGCCTGGTGGCGATCGCCTATCGAGCGGCCGGCTCGCGTTCGGCTGATTACGCCACTTCGCTGGTGCTGAGCGAGGCGCTGGGTTCGCAGCGCGCGGCGCTGGCCGGCATGCGCTTCGACGGTACGGCGCTGTACGGCGGGTTCGCTGGCAATGCATTCCCGCACGCCGGCATCGACTATGCGGTCGCGGCCTTCCCGAAGGGCGGCGATCCGCAGCCGATCCTCAAGCGCATGCAGGGCATCCTGGCCGATGCCGCCGCCAAGGGCGTCGACCCGGCGCTGGTGGAGGCGGCCAAGCGCAACGCGATCGCGGCGCTGGAGTTCAAGAAGAACTCGGTCGACGGGGTGGCCAATGCCTGGTCCAGTGCGCTGTCGATGCAGGGGCTGGAATCCCCTGATGCGATGAAGCAGGCGATAGAGGCGGTGACGCCGGCCGCGGTGAACGCGCTGGCAAAGCAGACGTTTGACCCGGCCCGCGCGGTCACCGCGATCCTGACCCCGCAAAGTTCGGGCAAGCCGGTGGCCGGCAAGGGCTTCAGCGGCGCCGAGAGCTTCGCCTCCAGCCCGGACAAGCCGGTGACCCTGCCGGACTGGGCGGCGCAGGCATTCGCCAAACTCGAGGTGCCGCACTCCAGCCTAGCGCCGGTGTCGACCATCTTGCCCAACGGCCTGCGCGTGATCGTGCAGCCCGAAACCATCAGCGACACGGTGGCCGTATTCGGCAAGATCAAGACCAACCAGGATCTGCAGGCGGGCAAGGGTGAGGAGGGTGTCGCGTCGGTACTCGAAGGCTTGTTCCCGTTCGGTACCGTCGACATGAACCGGCTGCAGTTTCAGCAGGCGCTGGACCAGATCAGCGCGCGCGTCAGCGCCGGCTCCAGCTTCTCGCTGGCGGTGCCCTCGGCGCACTTCGCCGAAGGCATCAAGCTGCTGGCTGACAACGAGCTGCATCCGGCGCTGCCGGCACGCGCGTTCGCGGTGGTGCAGAAGCAGACCGCCGGCGTGGTGGCCGGGCAGCTGCAGTCGCCGGCCTTCCTCACCGCACTGGGCCTGGACAAGGCGCTGCTGCCCGCCAACGATCCGCAACTGCGTCACGCCACCCCGCAGAACGTGATGGGCCTGAGCCTGGAGCAGGTGAAGCAGTATTACGCGCAGACCTTCCGTCCGGACATGACCACGCTCGTGATCGTCGGCAAGGTCGATCCGGCGCAGGTCACGCAGGTGGTGGCGCAGGCGTTCGGCGGCTGGAAGGCGACGGGTGCCAAGCCGACTGTCGACTACGCCGCGGTGCCGGCGAACCAGCCGGGTCAGCTCCACGTGCCTGATGCCAGCGCCAGCCAGGACAGCGTGCAACTGGCGCAGACCATCGACGTCACCCGCAACGATCCGGCGCGCTACGCGTTGAACCTCGGCAACGAGGTGCTCGGCGGCGGTTTCTACGCTTCGCGGCTGTATCACGATCTGCGTGATACGCGCGGGCTGGTCTACAACGTGTCCACCCGCTTCGATCTCGACGCGCATCGCGGCACCTACACCGTGTCCTTCGGCGCCGACCCGGACAAGGTCGCCGCGGCCAGCGCGATCGTGCGGCAGGATCTCAAGCAGATGCAGCGCACGCCGGTGAGTGACACCGAGCTCAAGCGCGCCAAGGGCATCCTGCTGCGGCAGATCCCGCTGGGCGAATCGAGCTTCGGCGCGATCGGCAACCAGTTGCTCACGCTGTCGCTGGAAGGCAAACCGCTGGACGCCATGACGATCGCCGGCGAACACTACCTCAAGCTCTCCGCCCAGGACGTGCAGCAGGCGTATGCCAAACATATCCGGCCGGATGACTTCGTCACCGCGGTGAAGGGTCCGGCGCCGAAGGGCTGAGGCAGGCAACACGTCGCCGAAGAAAAGGCCCGTCGTCGACGGGCTTTTCCTTCCAGGCTACGGAGACTACCGCAGCAGCGAGCGCAGCATCCAGGCGGTCTTCTCGTGTTCCTTCAGGCGCCCGGTGACCATGTCGGCGGTGCCGTCGTCGCCGGCGGCGTTGGCGGCCTTGAGGGCGTCGCGGGCGGTGGCGGCGACGATCTCGTGGCCTTCGACCAGCTGGCCGACCATTTCCTGCCAGTCCGGCACGCCGGGCTCGTCCTTGATCGAGCTGAGCTTGGCGAACTGGCTATAGGAACCGGGCGCGAACACGTCCAGTGTGCGGATGCGCTCGGCGACCTCGTCGGCGGCCAGCCACAGCGCGTTGTACTGAGTCTCGAACATCAGGTGCAGGCTGTTGAACTGCGGGCCGGTGACGTTCCAGTGGAAGCTGTGCGTCTTCAGGTACAGCGAGTAGGTGTCGGCCAGCAGCTTGGACAGGTGCTTGGCGACCGCTTCGCGATCCTTCTTGGCGATACCGATGGAAATGGCCATGGCGTGCTCCTTTGGGGGGTGGATGCAATGAATCAACAGTAGTGGCTCGGCGCTCGCGCGGGAAATGAATCCTTCGGATGTTGGCGATAGTCGCCGACTATCGGGTCGAGGCGTGCCACCGGCTATCATGCGCAGTTCGATGAACGACCACTGCGCGCCCGCATCCGATCCCGCTGCCGATCCAGGCTTGCGCACCTTGCGCCGGCAGCTGGATGCGGTGTGCAGTCGCGACTTCGGTCGCCTGCTGGGACGTTGGCGCACGCTGTCGCGCCGACCCGACGAAAAGAAGATGGGGGCGCTGGCCGCCGATATCGAGCGCTCCGCGGCCAGACGCCGCGACCGTGCCGCGGCCAAGCCCGAAATCCGGCTGGACGAGTCGCTGCCGATCAGCGCGCGCGGCGAGGACATCGTCAAGCTGATCCGCGAACACCAGGTGGTGGTGATCGCCGGCGAGACCGGTTCGGGCAAGACCACCCAGCTGCCGAAGCTGTGCCTGGCCGCCGGCCGCGGCGAAGCGGGCATGATCGGCTGCACCCAGCCGCGTCGGCTGGCCGCGCGCTCGGTGGCGCGCCGCGTGGCGGAGGAGCTGGGCACGCCGCTGGGCGAGGTCGTGGGTTTCCAGGTGCGCTTCAACGACCAGGTGTCCGAGCGCAGCCTGATCAAGTTCATGACCGACGGCATCCTGCTCGCCGAGACCCAGGGCGATCCGTGGCTGAGTGCCTACGACACCATCATCATCGACGAGGCGCACGAGCGCAGCCTCAACATCGACTTCCTGCTCGGCTACCTCAAGCGTCTGGCGCTGAAGCGGCCGGAGCTGAAGATCATCGTCACCTCGGCGACCATCGACACCGCAAGGTTCGCCGAACACTTCGGCGGCGCGCCGGTGGTCGAGGTGGAAGGACGGGCGTACCCGGTGGAGTTGCGCTGGCGGCCGGTGGAAGCCGCAGGCAAGGGCATGCAGCAGGGCAGCGCCGAACACATCGCCGCCGTGCTCGACGAAATCACCCGCGACGATCCGCGCGGCGACGTGCTGGTGTTCCTGCCCGGCGAGCGCGAGATCCGCGACGCGCACCAGCTGCTGTCGCGCCGGCAATACCGCGAGACCGAGATCATGCCGCTGTACGCGCGGCTTTCCGCCGGCGACCAGGACCGCGTGTTCAAGCCCGGCGTGAAGCGCCGCGTGGTGCTGGCCACCAACGTCGCCGAGACCTCGCTCACGGTGCCGCGCATCCGCTACGTGATCGACACCGGCACCGCGCGGGTCAAGCGCTACAGCCAGCGCAGCCAGCTCGAGCGGCTGCATGTCGAACCGATCTCGCAGGCCGCCGCCGACCAGCGCAAGGGCCGCTGCGGCCGCGTCGGACCTGGCGTCTGCTATCGCCTCTACGACGAAGCCGATTTCGCCGGCCGCGCCGCGTTCACCGATCCGGAGCTGCTGCGCTCGTCGCTGGCCAACGTGATCCTGCGCATGCTGGCGCTGAAGCTGGGCGAGGTCGATGAGTTCCCGTTCCTGGAAGCGCCCGACCCGCGCGTGATCGCCGACGGCTTCCGCCGGCTCACCGAGATTTCCGCGATCGACGAGGCGCGCAGGCTCACCGCGATCGGCCGCACGCTGGCGCGGCTGCCGATCGACGTGCAGCTGGCGCGCATGCTGGTCGAAGGCGAGAAACTGCATGCGTTGCGCGAGCTGCTGGTCATCGTCGCCTTCCTCAGCATCCAGGACCCGCGCGAGCGGCCCGGCGATGCACGCCAGCAGGCCGATGCCGCGCACGCCGTGTTCGCCGACCCGAAGTCCGACTTCATCGGCGTGCTGAACCTGTGGCGGGCCTATCACGACGCCCACGAGGAACTGACCCAGTCGAAGCTGCGCGACTGGTGCTCGCGGCACTTCCTCAGCTTCATGCGCATGCGCGAATGGCGCGAGCTGCATCGGCAGTTGCTGCTGGTCGTTGAAGAGCTGGGCTGGCGCCTTGCTCCCTCTCCCCTGCGGGGAGAGGGTTGGGGTGAGGGAGCGGGGTCGCGGAAGACTTCACAGGCTGGTGCATCAAAGCTCGGAAAGAAAAGCAAAGGCAGGGAGGCTTCGCGCGAGCACCCGCCCCTCACCTTCCCGAAAAGGGGACTTCCTGCGGTCGCAATCCTCTCCCCGGAGGGGAGAGGAGGCGAACGCGAAGAACGAGTTATTGATCAGCAAGCTGCGATGGATCGCCTCTTCGAAGCGGTCCATCGCAGCCTGTTGGCCGGCCTGCCCACCCAGGTCGGCCGCAAGGACGAGAAGGGCATCTACCAGAGCACGCGCGAGCGCAAGTTCCAGGTGTTTCCCGGCTCGGTCCTGTCGAAGGCACCACCCAACTGGATCTTCTCCGCGCAGATCCTCGACGTGGGCGGCCGCGTGTGGGGCATGGCGAATGCGCGGGTGGAGCCGTTGTGGATCGAGCAGCAGGCGGCGCATCTGTTGCGCATCCATTGCCGCGATGCGCACTGGTCGAAGAAGCGCGGCTGCGTGGTGGCGTACGAACAGGTCAGCCTGTTCGGCCTGGTGCTGGTGGAGAAGCGGCCGGTCACCTTCCAGCAGCAGGACCCGGCGCTGGCGCACGCGATCTTCCTGCGCGAGGCGCTGGTGCGCGGCGACATCGACGGCGCCGATCATGGACGGTCAAGTGCCGCGGGCGCAGGACGCGCAGGAGCGGCCGCGGATTTCGTGCGCGCGAACCAGCGCGTGCTGGAAGAGGCGCTGGGCATCGAGGCAAGGCAGCGCCGCGAAGGATTGATCCGTCACGAGGACGAACTGGTCGCGTTCTTCGAGGGCAAGCTGCCCGAAGAGATCGCCAGCTCGCGTGCGCTCGACGCGTGGTATCGCAAGGCCCGTCCGGCCGAACAGGCCGCGCTGCGCTGGTCGCTGGATGACGTGATGGGCGCTGGTGCCGCGCTGGATGCGAAGGCGTTTCCCGCCGCCATCGAGGTGCCGCAGAGATACAAACTGGAATACCGCTTCGTACCGGGTGACGAGGCCGATGGCGTGACCCTGCAACTGCCGCTGGCAATGTTGAATGCGCTGCCCGCGGCGCGCTGCGAGTGGCTGGTGCCGGGCCTGCTGGCGGACAAGGTGGCCGAACTGATCCGCGGCCTGCCCAGGGCGTTGCGCCGCAACTTCGTGCCGGCGCCGGATTTCGCGCGCGCCTTCACCGAGGCGGAATCGCCCCGCGACGAGTCGCTGGTCAAGGCGCTGGCCGCCTTCCTGAAACGCGCCACCGGCGTCGACATCGGCGCCGGCGAGTTCGCCAGCATCGAATTGCCGCCGCATTTCCTGATGCGCTACCGCCTGCATGACGAGCGCGGCAAGACGCTGGCCAGTGGCCGCGACCTGGCTGCGCTGCGTGGGCAGTGGGAAGGCCAGGCGCGTGAGGCGTTCTCGCGCAAGACCGATATCGAGCTGACTCGCGAAGACGTGGCCAGCTGGGATTTCGAGGCGATCCCTGCGCAGGTGCGTTCGGACGCCGGCCTCACCGCGTTTCCGGCCCTGGTCGACCTGGGCGAGACGGTGGCGCTGCGCGTATTCGAGCGCAGCGACGAATCGCGCGCGGCGCATGCCGCCGGCGTGGTGCGGCTGCTGCGCAACGCACTGGCCAGCGAGGCGAAGCAGGCGCGCCGGAGATTGCCGATCGGCAACGCGCTGGCGTTGAAATACGCGCCGCTCGGCGGCGTCGACGGCCTGCGCGAAGACCTGCTCGAAGGCGGCTTCACCGATCTGCTGGAACGCCACGCACTGGACGTGCGTACCGCCGGCGCGTTCGAGGCGCTGCGCACGCAGTGTTCGCGCGAACTGTTCGGTGCCGGCGTCGAGCGGCTCAAGCTGGCCGAGCCGATCATCGAGGCGCAGGCCGAGGCAAAGCCCTGGCTCGAGCCGCCGCTGCTCGGCTTCGCCCGCGCCAGCTACGACGATCTGCGCGAACAATTCGACGCGCTGCTCGTGCCCGGTTTCCTGCGCGAGCTGCCGCCTTCACGGCTGGCGCATTATCCACGCTACCTCAAGGCGATGCGCCTGCGTGGCGAACGCTTGCGCCAGGACCCGGCGAAGGACCAGCAACGCATGCTGCAGGTGCTGCCGTACTGGCGCGCGTACCTGCAACACCGCGCCGCCGGCGGGGACCCGGCCGAACTGGCCGAGTTGCGCTGGCTGATCGAGGAATGGCGCGTGTCGCTGTTCGCGCAGGAGCTGAAGACCGCCGAGCCGGTGTCGGCCAAGCGGCTGGCGAAGGCGCTGGCCGCGCTCGCGTGAGCGGCCGGATCAGCGCACGCGTTCCACGTGCACGCTGCCGTTGCAGCCGGACACGTACATCAGCCAGTTGCCCATCATCGAGGGTTTGACCTTGGTCGAGGGATTGTCGGCAGTCATGCACGACACATTGTCCGAGCCGATCTGCCGCCAGACCTGTCCGTTGTCCAGGGTGTACTCGTTGTTGCCGCTCCAGCCGTCGAAGTGGCCCTTGATGCGGGTCTCGATCTTCTCGCGCTTGGCATCGCTCGCGTAGAACACCGGCTTGCCGCTGGCACTGACCATCTTGGTGGTGGTCTTGGCGTGCGTGCGCAGCCAGGCGTCGAGATTCTGCAGTTCCTGCGGCGAGAGTTTGTCCAGGCCAGCGGCCTTGAACTCGGAAGGACTCATGCGTTGCTGCAGGTCGCCGGACGTCTGCTGCGCGTACACGGCGCAGCACGGGAGGGCCAGCAACAGCGGGAGACAGCGTGCGCGGAAGGACATGGGGATTTCCTCGAAGCCGGAATGGCGAATCCCGATTCTGCCCGCCAAGCGGCCCGAGGCCAAGCGCCGCAGGCCGCCCGCCGCGACCATGCCACTACAATGGCCGCCATCATGGCCCCGCGCACTCATTCAGGCAGCCTCGCCGCATGGCGCAAGCGCGCCGACACGCTGTCACCCGATCTGGCCGATGCGCTGGAGGCCTGCGGCGAGCATCCGGTCGACCAGGCCGAGTGCGGCGACACCCTCGACCTGCTCGGCATGCTCGGTTGTGACGCGTCGACCCAGGCGGCGGCGTTGTGGTTCGAGCTGGCGCGCGTCGATCCGGCGTTGTGGGCTGCGCGCGGCCCGGGCCTGCCGGCGGACGTGCAGCGCCTGGTCGCCGGCCAGCAGGCGGCCGAACAGGTGTGGACCTTGCACGCGCAGCGCGCACCCGGCGGGGCGACCGAAGGCCTGCGCCGGCTGTTGCTGGCGATCGTGCGCGACCTGCGCGTGGTGTTCGTGCTGCTGGCGCGCCAGCTCGCGCGGATGCGCGCCGCGGCGTCGCTGCCGCCGGAGCAGGCCGCCGCGCTGGCGCGGTTGAGCCGCGACATCCATGCCCCGCTGGCCAACCGGCTCGGCATCTGGCAACTGAAATGGGAGCTGGAGGACCTGGCGTTCCGCCACCTGCAGCCGGACACCTATCGCCGCATCGCCAAGCTGCTCGACGAGCGCCGCGTCGATCGCGAGGCATTCATCCGCCAGTCGCTGGACGAGCTGAAACAGGCGCTGGACGCCTCCGGCCTGCAGGCCGACCTGGCGGGGCGGCCCAAGCACATCTACTCGATCTGGAAAAAGATGCAGCGCAAGTCGCTGGATTTTTCCGACCTCTACGACATCCGCGCGGTGCGCGTGCTGGTCGACAGCGTCACCGACTGCTACGCCGCGCTGGGCGTGGTGCACGCGCTGTGGCCGCACCTGCCGAACGAGTTCGACGACTACATCGCGCGGCCCAAGCCCAACGGTTACCAGTCGCTGCACACCGCGGTGGTCGGGCCGCAGGGCAAGACGCTGGAGGTGCAGATCCGCACCCACGAGATGCATCGCGCCAACGAACTGGGCGTGGCCGCGCACTGGCGCTACAAGGAGGGCGGTGGCAGCGACGCCGAGTTCGAGGCCAAGATCGCCTGGATGCGCAAGCTGCTGGAGCCGCGCAGCGGCGACGACAGCAACCTCGCCGCCGAGCTGCAGACCGAGCTGCTGGAAGACCGCGTCTACCTGCTCACCCCCAAGGGCGAGGTGTTCGACCTGGCACGTGGCGCCACCGTGCTGGATTTCGCCTACCTGGTGCACACCGAGGTCGGCCACCGCTGCCGCGGCGCCAAGGTCAACGGCCGCATCGTGCCGCTGACCTTCCAGCCGCAGAGCGGCGACCGCGTGGAGATCCTCACCACCAAGGTCGCCGAACCCAGCCGCGACTGGCTCTCGCCGCACCATGGCTACCTCAACACCGCGCGGGCGAAGGACAAGGTGCGCGCGTGGTTCCGCCGCATCGCGCACGACGCCAACCTCGGCGTCGGGCGCGCCATGCTCGAGCGCGAACTGAAGCGCCTGGCGCTGCCCGCCGCCGACATCGGCAAGCTGCCCGCCCAATTCCACCTGCAGACGCAGGACGAGCTGCTGATCGCGCTGGCACTGGGTGAGGTCACGCCCGGCCAGATCGCCCGCGTGCTGCAGGAGGCGGCGCAGCCGCCGCCGCCCGCGCCGGCACCGCCGCCGGCGCGGCCGGCCACGCTGGACCAGGGCGCGCTGAGCATCGAAGGCGTCGGCAACCTGCTTACCACGCTGGCGCGCTGCTGCCAGCCGCTGCCGGGCGACGCGGTACGCGGCTACATCACCAAGGGCCGCGGCGTTTCGGTGCATCGTGCCGATTGCGGCAGCCTGGCGCGGCTCGCGCGGCGCGACCCGGACCGGGTGATCGAGGTGAGCTGGGGCCACGTCGCCAGCCAGGCTTACGAGGTGGACATCGAACTGCGCGGCTACGACCGCAAGGAGCTGCAGAAAGACGTCACCAACCTCATCAGCAACGCCGGCACCCACATCATCGCCTCGTCCAGCCGCTCGCGTCCGCAGACCGGCGAAGTGGAGATGCGCTACACCCTGCGCGTGCGCGATTTCGAACAGCTGTCCACCCTGCTGGGCAAGCTGCTGGCGCTGCCCAACGTCACTGAAGTGCGCCGCATCAGCGCCTAGCGTGGCGCCGGGGTGCCGGGCGCCGCGCCGCCCTCGCCAGCAGCGCTGGACGCTGAACGCCGGTATCGCGCAGGCCGGGCCGTCCGGTCGCGCGATGTTAAGCTGCGACCGCTTATCGCCAGTGCCATGAATCATGAGCAGCCGCCGCAACCCGCATGATGCCCGGCCACCGAACCGCAGCGAGCCCACCCTGGGCGACCTCGATCAGGTGGAGGGCAAGCCGCGCGCGTCCGCTGCCGATGGCCTGCCGCGGGTCACCGTGGAAAGGCGTCGTGCCCGCGGGATTCGCACCGCGGCATCGCGCGGGCGTCGCGGCTGGCTGCTGCCGATCTTGATCCTGCTGGTCGTCGCGCTCGGCGCGGCGCTCTGGCTCAGCCAGAACCGGCTGCGCGGCATGTTGCCGCGCACCGACCTCAACAGCGTGCTGGCGCAGGCGCAGCAGGCGCTGGACGCGGGCCACCTGGATGGCGAGGACGGCACCAGCGCGCGCGAACTGTTCCAGCAGGTGGCGGCCAGCGAGCCGGACAACGATCGCGCCCGCGACGGCCTGCGCCAGGTTGGCCAGGCCGAGTTGTCGCAAGCCGATGCGGCGCTGCAGGCAGGCCGGCTGGATGAGGCCACCCAGCGCGCCACGGTCGCCCGCGAACTGCTCGGTGGCGGGCGCGACGTGGATCGCCTCGACATGCTCATCCGCCAGGCGCAGGCGGGCCAGATGCACACCGGCGACCTGGTCGACCAGGCCAAGCAGGCATTGGCGCAGGGCAAGCTGGATGGTGCCGACGGCGCCGGCGCGCTCTACCAGCGCGTGTTGCGCACCGACCCGGACAACGCAGTGGCCGCGCACGGGCTGGACCAAGTCGCCAACGCGCTGGCGGTGCAGGCACACGACGCGCTGGAGGCGGGCGACCTGGCCAAGGCCGATCCGCTGGTGCTGCAGATCGCCGCGCTGCGGCCGAACAACGGCTCGCTGCCGGCGCTGCGCGCGCTGCAGGCGCAGCGGCGCCAGCAACAGGATGGCGCGGTAAAGGATGCCATTGCCCAGGGCCGTGAGGCCTTGCGCGACGGCCGCATCGCCGGCTCCGGCGACGACACCGCGCTGGCGCACTTCAGGGCTGCGTTGGCGCTTGATCCGGACAGCGAGGAGGCCAAGGCCGGGCTGGGCGACGTGGCGCAGGCGCTGACCGTGCAGGCGAATGCGGCGATGGATGACGGCGATCGCGCGCAGGCGGCCAAACTGCTCGGCCAGGCGAATGCGCTGGCGCCGAAGTCGGCCGATCTGGCCGCCGCCCGCGCGCGGCTGCAGAGCAAGCCGCCGGCGAGCAAGCCACCCGCGGACGAACCCGCCGAGACGGTGCACGCGGCCGACGAGGCCCCGGTGGTCGCCGCCGCGTTGTCGCCGCAGCAAAGCGCAGCCGTGGCCCAACTGGTGCAGCGCGCGCAGCAGGCCACCGCCAGCGGCAACATCATGATGCCGCCCGGCGACAGCGCGTACGACCTGTACCGCAGCGCGCTGGCGATCGACGGCAACGACGTGCTTGCGCGGCAGGGCCTGCAGGCCTTGCCGGGCCGGGTCGAACAGTTGTTCAAGCAGGCCCTCGCGGCCGGCCAGCTGAAGCAGGCCGGCGACATGCTGGCCAACCTGGGCGAATTGGCGCCGGGCGATCCGGCACAGCTGGGGCTGAGCAACCAGCTGGCCAGCGCCTGGGTCGATCGGGCCCAGCAGCAGCTCGATGGCGGCGACCGCATCGGCGCCGGCCAGTCGCTTGCGCGCGCGCGCAAGCTGGCGCCCAACCATCCGCGCGTGACCGAGCTCGCCGCGCGACTGCAGGGCAATCCGTGAGGCCGGCATGACGGTGCTGGTCGTCGGCGGCAGCAGCCAGATCGGCCACTTCCTCCTGCCGCACCTGCGCGCCACCGGTGAGCCGGTGCTGGCGCTGAGCCGGCATCCGCGGCCCGCGCGCGACGGGGTGCAGTGGCTGCGCGGAACCCTGCCGCACGACATGCCGACGTTGCCCGAACTGTCGGCAATCATCAGTTTCGGTCCCTTGCTGGCGCTGGCCGAATGGCTGGCCCATGCCAGCCTGGTCGGCGCGCCGAGGGTGGTGGTCACCAGTTCGATGAGCGCCGAAAGCAAGCGGGATTCGGTGGTGCCGGCCGAGCGCGCGATCGCGCGCCAGCTGCGCGAGGGCGAGGCTGCGCTGGCCACCGCCTGCGCCCGCCACGGCTGCGCGTGGACCGTGCTGCGGCCGACCCTGGTGTATGGCGCCGGGCTCGATCGCAGCCTCACCCCGATCGCGCGCCGTGCGCTGCGCACGCGGTTGTTTCCGATCCCGGCCGCGCGTGGCCTGCGCCAGCCGGTGCATGCCGACGACGTCGCGCAGGCAGTGCTGGCCGCGCTGGATTGTCCCGCCTCGGCGGGACGCATCGTGCCGATCGGCGGCGGCGAACGGCTGCCGTATCCGCAGATGTTCGCGCGCGTGCGCGACAGCCTGCCGCGCGCCACCGTGACAGTGCCGCTGCCCGCCTGGTTGTTGCGGCTGCTTGCTCGCACGTGCCCGCCGCTGCGTGGCCCGCTGAGCCGGCTGGACCGCGATCTGGTCGCCGACAACGGCGAGTTGCAGCGCTTGCTGGGCATTCACCCGCGGCCGTTTCGGCCGGATGCGGGGACGTGGCAGCCACCGGCGTAGGGCGGGCATGGCCCGCCGCCCGGAACGCCAAGGCATGCCCAAAACCGGCGGGCAGTGCCCGCCCTACCATCCACATGCCCGGGAATTGCCCGCAAAACCGCCGCGGCGTTCATGGGCGCGCCGGGATGCACGCCCTATCATCGGGAAACCTGATCGCCGGATTCCGCCGCCCTTGAGCTTCCTCGACCGTACCCGTTCCCTCGCCCACCGCAGCTGGCCGTGGCTGCGCATTCCGTGCTGGATCGGCCTGGGCCTGCTGGTCGGTTTCGTGTTGCCGTACGTGCTGGTGCTCAATAAGCGCGTGCAGGATCGTTTCAACGACCTGGTGTTCGCGGTGCCCACGCGGGTGTATGCGCGGCCGCTGCCGCTGCAGGCCGGCGAGCCGATGACCAGCGCCGCGCTGGAACTGGAACTGACCTTCGCCGGCTACAGCCACGACGGCAAGGGCCAGGTGCCCGGCAGCTGGATGAAGCAGGGCAGCCGCTACACGATCTCCTCGCGTGGCTACGCCGGCCCCGACGGCGGCGAGTTGCCCAAGCGCATCGTGGTGACCCTGGGCGGCGGCGAGGTGGCCTCGGTGCACACCGCGGCGGACAAGCAGCCGATCAAGCAGACCCATCTCGACCCGGCGCGCATCGCCACGCTGTACGGCGCCAGCCAGGAGGAGCGACGCTTCGTGCAGTTGCGCGACGTGCCGCCGCTGCTGGTCAAGGGCCTGCAGTCGGTCGAGGACCGCAATTTCAAGAACAACATCGGCATCGACTTCGGCGCGATCGCGCGCGCGGCGCTGGCCAACCTGCGTGCCGGCCACACCGTGCAGGGCGGTTCCACGCTGACCCAGCAGCTGGTGCGCAACCTGTTCCTGAGCCGCGACCAGACCTTGACGCGCAAGATCAACGAGGCGCTGATGTCGCTGCTGCTGGAGGCGCACTACAGCAAGGGGCGCATCCTGGAGGCCTACGTCAACGACGTGTTCCTGGGCCAGCAGGGGGCGCAGGCGGTGCACGGTTTCGGCGCCGCGTCGGAGTTCTATTTCGGGCGCCGGCTGCAGGAGCTGCGGCCGCAGGAGATCGCCTTGCTGGTCGGCCTGGTGAAGGGGCCGAGCTACTACGACCCGCGCCGCGCACCCAAGCGCGCCCTGGCGCGGCGCAACCTGGTGCTGCAGGAGTTCTTCGACACCGGCCTGATCAGCGCCGCGCAGCTCAATGCGGGCCAGGCTGCGCCGCTGGACGTGATCAAGAACGGCCAGCTGCCGCACAACCGCTTCCCCGCGTTCATGGATCTGGTGCGCAAGCAGATCACCACCGACTTCGACGAGAAGGCGTTGCGCGAAGGCAACCTGTCGATCTTCACCACGCTGGACCCGGCCGCGCAGCTGTACACCGAGCAGGCGATCACCAGTTCGCTCAAGGGCCTGGGCAAGCGCGGCGACGGCGTGCAGGCGGCGGCGGTGGTGACCGATGCGCACACCGGCAGCGTGCTTGCCGTGGTCGGCAACCGCAATCCGGGCGAGCCGGGTTTCAACCGCGCGCTGGACATCCGCCGGCAGATCGGCTCCACGATCAAGCCGTTCGTCTACCTGGTCGCGCTGACCCAGCCCGAGCGCTGGAACCTGGCCAGCATGATGGACGACAGCCCGATCAGCATGCGCCAGCCCAACGGCAGCATGTGGACGCCGCAGAACGACGACCACCGCAGCCATGACCCGCTGATCATGGTCGATGCGCTGGCGCATTCGTGGAACCTCGCCACGATCCATCTCGGCATGGCGGTGGGCTTGCCGCGTATCCGTGCGTTCCTCGAATCGTTCGGGCTCACCGACGTCAATCCCAGCCCCTCGCTGCTGATCGGCGCGCTGGACCTGTCTCCGCTGCAGGTGGCGCAGCTCTATCAGTATCTGGCGGCGGATGGTCACGCCTTGCCGCTGCTGGCGGTGCGCGGCGTGCTCGACGGCAGCGGCCGCACGATCAAGCGCTACCAGGTGCAGCCCGGTCCCGGCGAATACCAGGAGGCGGTGCGGCTGACCACCTGGGCAATGCAGCAGGTGGCTGAGTACGGCACCGCCAGCGCGATCGGCAACTCCGCGCTGGCCTCGCTGCACGCCGCCGGCAAGACCGGCACCAGCAACGACATGCGCGACAGCTGGTTCGCCGGCTTCACCGGCGACCACCTGGCAGTGTTCTGGATGGGCCGCGACGACAACAAGCCGACCACGCTGTTCGGCGCCAGCGGCGGCTTGCGCGCCTGGCGCGACCTGTTCGCCAAGCTGCCCACCACGCCGTTGTCCGCCGCACCGGGACCGGGCCTGGAAATGGCCTGGATCAACCCCGCCGATGGCCGCCGCACCGAGCCGCAATGCCAGGGCGCGCAGCAGGTGCCGGTGGTCGCCGGCAGCCTGCCGGCCGATGCCGAGGGCTGCTTCTGGCAAAGCCTGTTCGGCGGCGACACCGCCACCCCCGCTCCCTCGACCACCACGCCGTGACCATGCCCATGACTTCCCGACGCCTCGCACCGCTGCTGCTGTCGGCGCTGCTTGCCACCCTGGCGGGCTGCAGCTTGTTTCGTTCCGCGCCGGCAACAGCGCCGGCGGCCGCGCCGGAGCATGACGCGGTGGCGGCGATCCGTGCCGCCGGCGCGCACGACGATTCGGTCATCGACGTGAAGCCGCTGCGCGACCCGGCCGTGGATGCGCTGATGGTCCAGGCGGAACAGGACGAACGCAGCGGCAACTACACTGCCGCCGCCGCCACGCTGGACAAGGCGCTGCAGATCAGCCCCGATGCGCCCGACCTCCTGCAGGAGCGCGCCGAGATCGCGATCCGGCTGAAGAATTTCGTGCGCGCCGAAAAGCTGGCGCACAAGTCGTGGACGCTGGGCCCGCGCCTTGGTCCGCTGTGCGCGCGCAACTGGCAGACCATCGTCGAGACCCGCTTGCAGGCGAACGACACGGTCGGCGCGTCGACCGCGCGCAAGTGGGTGCAGCAGTGCCGCAAGGCGGGTGTGCCCCGGTATTGAGCGGCGGGGCCCCGGCCGCTCAGAGCAGCGCCACCAGCAACAACACGATGCCGGCGAGGCTCACCGCCCAGACCAGCGTGCGCAGGTAGGGGATGCCGGCGGCATACACCGGCACGTAGAGCACGCGTGCCCAGAAATAAAGTTGCGCACCGAGCACGGTGAGCGGGTCGTGCTGCTGCATCACCTGCGCGGCCAGCACCGCGGCGGCGAACAGCGGAAAGGTTTCCAGGAAGTTCGCGCGGGCACGATCGAGTCGTCCGCCGACGCCGGTCAGCGGCGGCTTCACCTCGTCGCGCGCGCTGGCGATCCAGCCGAGCCCGCGCTGGCCGATCGAACAGCTCGCCGCCAGGGCGATCTGCACCAGCCCCAGCACCACACTCCACAGCAGCATGCAAAGTTCGGTCGTCACGACGCACTCCTCCGGCGATGGTGGGCGCATGGTGAATCCAGCCGCGGCTTCTCGCCAGTGGCCCCGGGCTACGCCGCGCGGCGGCTGCGATCCTGCCGCAGCAGGCTTTCGACCCGCTGCAGCGGAATCCGGTCGCCGGCGTCGCGGCCGTAGTAGGCCTCCACGATGCGGCCGCGGCCGTCGATCAGGAAATCCGCCGGCATCAGGTTGCCGGTGTTGAGGCCGGCGAAACCGACCAGGCGCAGGCCGCGGATCAGGGTCGGCACCCGCGTCACGATCGCCTTGAACTTGCGCCACAGCGAACGCTCGATGCCGTAGACCTCGTGCGCACGCGAGGTGGGATCGGCCGCCAGCGGAAACGGCCGCGGGCGGTGGCCGGCGAAGCGCAGCACCTCGGCTTGCGAGGCGCTGAACACTGCCACCACGTCCAGCCCGCGCTCGGACAATTCCTGGTGCCGCTGGGTCAGCTCGTAGATGCGGAAATTGCAGAACGGGCAGGCCGCATCACGGAAAAACGAGAGCAGGGTAAGCCGACCGGGTTGGCTGGTCGCGATGGCCTGGCCGTGGATGTCGACCAGGTCGAGTACGGGTGCGGTTTCGGGTGCGAACAGTCTCACGGCTGCCTCCTTGGAGTGGCGGGCGGGTGGCATGCCAGTGGATGCGCCGGCCACCGTCGCGGTTCCCGCGCCGCTTTGTCGACGGCGGTCGCTCGGCCATAATCGGCGGATGATCGCTCCCGACGACACCGTGTCCGACGACGACGTCGGCGCCTTGCTCGGTGCCGACGGCCCGTTCGCCCGCGAGCTGCCGAACTTCGCGCCGCGGCTGGCCCAGCAGGCGATGGCGCGGGCAGTGCAGCAGGCCATCGCCGGGCGCGACACGCTGGTTGCCGAGGCCGGCACCGGCACCGGCAAGACCTACGCCTACCTGGTGCCGGCACTGCTGTCGGGCGAGCGCGTGATCATCTCCACCGGCACCAAGTCGCTGCAGGACCAGCTGTACTTCCGTGACCTGCCGAAGGTGCGCTCGGTGCTGGGCGCACGCCTGAAGACGGCGCTGCTGAAGGGTCGCGCGAATTATCTCTGCCTGTACCGGCTCGACCAGACCGTGCGCGATGGCGGCAGCCTGGCGCCGGCGCAGGCCGCGCAGCTGGCCGCGATCCGCGCCTGGTCGGCGCGCACCCGCCGTGGCGACCGCATGGAACTGGCCGAGGTGCCGGAGGAGTCGCCGCTGTGGCCACGCGTCACCTCCACCGCGGAAAACTGCCTCGGCGTCGAGTGCCCGTTCTACGACGACTGCCACGTGTTCAAGGCACGCCGCGAGGCGATGGAGGCGGACGTGGTGGTGGTCAACCATCACCTGCTGTTCGCCGACCTCGCGCTGAAGCAGGAAGGTTTCGGCGAGATCCTGCCGGGCGCGACGGCCTTTATCCTCGACGAGGCGCACCAGATTCCCGAACTGGCCGGCCAGTTCTTCTCGCAGAGCATCAGCGCGCGGCAGCTCACCGACATGGCGCAGGACGCGCTGACCGAATGCAGCGGCATCACCGGCGCGATCGGCCTGCTGCTGGAACCGGTCGAGGCATTGCAGAACGCGCTGCGCAAGCTGCGCCTGGCGCTGGAGCCGCTGCCCGCGCGCGGCGCCTTCGCGCTGCTGGAGGATCGCGCCGAGGTGCGCGCCGAGCTGCACGAACTGGGCGAACTGCTGGCCACGCTGGCCGAGCTGCTCGCCTCGCAGGCCGAGCGCTCGCGTGGCTTCGCCAACCTGCACGAACGCGCCGCGCTGTTCGGCGGGCGACTGGAGCGCATCATCGAAACGCATGGCGACCAGGACGTGCGCTGGTACGAAACCTTCCCGCGCGGCTTCGCGCTGTACGCCACGCCGCTGGATCTCGCCGCGCCGATGCGCGGCCTGCGCGAACGCACCCAGGCGGCGTGGATCCACACCTCGGCCACGCTGTCGGTGGCCGGCAACTTCGACCACTTCGCGCGCCAGCTCGGCCTGGACGAGCCGCAGACACTGTGCCTGGACAGCCCGTTCGATTACGCGCACCAGGCGCTGTGCTACCTGCCCGCTGGCCTTCCCGACCCGAACGCACGCGGCTACACCGAGCAGGTGATCGAGGCGGTGCTGCCGGTGCTGCAGGCCTCCAACGGCCGTGCCTTCCTGCTGTTCACCTCGCACCGCGCACTGCGCCGCGCCGCCGAGCTGCTGCAGGACAAGGTGCCGTGGCCGCTGTTCGTGCAGGGCAGCGCGCCGCGGCCGCGACTGCTGGAGGAGTTCCGCGCCAGCGGGCACGGCGTGCTGCTCGGTGCGGCCAGTTTCTGGGAAGGCGTCGACGTGGTCGGCGAGGCGCTCAGCGTGGTGGTGATCGACAAGCTGCCGTTCGCCGCGCCCGACGATCCGGTGCTGATGGCGCGCCTCGCCGCGCTGGAACAATCCGGCATCAATCCGTTCATGGGCTGGCAGGTGCCCAGCGCCGTGATCGCGCTGAAGCAGGGCGCCGGCCGCCTGATCCGCAGCGTGCACGACCGCGGCGTGCTGGTGCTGTGCGACCCGCGCCTCACCGGCAAGGGCTACGGCAAGCTGTTCCTCGCCAGTGTCCCGCCGATGCCGCGCACCCGCGAGCTGGCTGACGTGCAAGCCTTCTTCGACCTGCCGTCGTAGGGCTGCGCCGCCCGCCAGCCTTTGCTTCACAGACCCGGCCGAAGACCCGCGCTGGCTGCCGGCACGCCCTGACAGCCGTCGTGTTGCCCCGGGCAGCTACGGATTCGGATATGGCAGGGTTCGAGGCACGACCTTGAGGGAAAAGTCGATGTAGCGATGCTCGGCCGGTACCGTGTTGTGGCCGACCCACTCGCCGCTGCGGGTCCACACGGACTCGTCCGGACTGATCGTCATGCCGCCGGCGGGCAGACCCTGCGTCATCTGGTCGGGCCGGTTGCGCGGGCCATCGCAGAGCGTCAGCGAATGATTGATGAACTCGGATTCGCCGGTGTCGTAGGTTCTGATGGCAAAGGCCGAATAGACGCTGCCTTCCAGCGACTCCGGCGACCTCTCCTCATGCTTGCGAGTGCCATCGGTGCTTGCGACATCGAGAGTCCAGTTGCCGGACATCGGCGCATCAAAACCCACTTCAATGCAGGTGCCGTCGCCGTCCGGCATGGTTTCATCGCGGGTCGGGACGGACAGCGTGACCCCCCGCAGCTTGCCGCTGGCCTGCACGGTTTCCTTCGTGGTGATGGTTTCGCCGTGTACCACGGCACGCCCGGTGCGCAGGCCCTTCAGGCTCACCGTGCCGGACGCAGGGGCGGGAAAGGGAGGCAGTTCGTCTTCGCGCGCTGGATGGAACATGTACTGGTTGTAGCCGAACTCCTTCCATGTACAGGCGAGCAGGTCTGCGGAGCCTTGGACGAGCGCGTGCATTTCGGTTCGATTGCTTGCGGTGCCGTCGTTGTCGTTGAATTCGCTGAGGTAGTCGACGCGGTAGCGCAACTCCACGTGCACCTGGATCAGGCGCGCAAAGGGAACAAGCGCACCGGTTTCGGCATCGACCGAACTGCAGGCTTCCGACAGGTCAGGGCTGTTGGCGGGGTTTGCCGGTGGTGCTTCCCCGGCATCCTGCGGTTGCATGCACGCGGCGAGGGGAACGGCGAGCAGGATTGCCAGCGTGACGAGCTTGTTGCGTTTCATCCGATTCCATTCGTACCGAGGTCGAGGCGGGCGGCGCAGATGATACGGGAACAGGGCGCGGCTCGTTGACCCGCATTTCGCGAACCGGCAATCAGGATGCAGGCCTGAGCCGGCGGCGGCTTGAGGTTCTCCGGAACAGGAACAAGGGAACAAGGGGACGAAGGCAATGAGAGCTCCTTGTCCTGTCCTTGTTGATACTCCCCCCTTATCTGCATGGCCGGGGAGCGGCGGGCCCGCCCTGCACGTGACGCGCCGGGATACGATGGGCCGGAACATCCGACGCGACAGGACAACGACATGGCCAAGGTCACCGGACTGGGCGGCATCTTCTTCAAGTCGCGCGATCCCGCCGCGCTCGCGGCGTGGTACGCGAAACATCTCGGCCTGGATGCCGAGGCATGGGGCGGCGTGCGCTTCGACGAGGACGAACAGCGGCCCGGCTACACGCTGTGGTCGCCGTTCGCGGCCGACACCAGCTACTTCAGCGCGGGCCCGCAGTCGTACATGATCAACTTCCGCGTCGACGACCTCGACGCGCTGCTGGCGCAATTGCGCGCCGATGGCGTCCAGGTGGACGAGCGCGTCGACGAAAGCGAGTTCGGCCGCTTCGGCTGGATCACCGATCCCGAAGGCACCCGCATCGAACTGTGGCAACCGCCGGCCCAGGCCCCGACGGCGGCTTGAAGTTCGCCGCTGCCGCCGGCATCTGGACAGGACGTGCTGCTGCACGCCATTCCGCCGCGTCTGCCACGCGGCATCCGCTTCACCCAAGGAGACATCCATGAAGCTTTACAGTTTTTCCGGCTCGTGCGCGCTGGGCGCCAACATCGTGCTCGAATGGATCGGCCAGCCCTACGAATTGCAACTGCTGCAGAAGAATGATCTGGCGAGCCCGGCGATCCGCGCATTGAACCCGAACGGCCAGGTGCCGATCCTCGTCGACGACGGCTGGGCGCTCAACGAGAACGCCGCCATCCTCAACTACCTTGCCGACAAGTTCCCCGCCGCGAAGCTGGGCGGCGAACCCACCCCGCGCGGCCGCGCCGAGGTGAACCGCTGGCTGGCAATGATCAACTCCGACGTGCACCCGGCGTTCAAACCGCTGTTCGGCGCCACCAGCTACCTGGGCGACGAGGCGATGATCGAGAAGAGCAAGGACGCCGCGCGCCAGCAGCTGCGCACCTGGTTCGAGCGGCTGGACAAGCACCTGGAAGGACGCGACTGGCTGGCCGGCGAGCGTTCCATTGCCGACCCCTACCTGTTCGTCACCCTGCGCTGGACCCACGCGGTGAACGTCGACCTTGGCGGCCTCGCCAACTTGCAGGCATTCGAGCGACGCATGCGCGCCGACCCCGGCGTGCAGCGCGCGCTCAAGATGCAGAAGCTCGACCAGACGCACGCTTGACCGCACCACAGCGGCAAGGCCGCCACGCGCGACCTTGCCGTGGAACGGCGGACGCAGGCGGCGATACCATCAGCTGACCCTTCGCGCAGGAACAGTCCGCCGATGCATCCTTCGGCCGAACCCGAACCCGAACCCGAACCCGATCCCGTCACGCCGCCGGAACTGCTGGGTGTGCTGCAGGCCCTGCGCAAGCGCGAGCCGATCTTCCATCGCCCCGAGTTCGGTCGCACGCGCGCCGACTTCGAACGCATGACCGCTGCCGACTTTTTCGAGATCGGCGCCTCCGGCCAGTGCTACAGCCGCGCCAGCGTGCTCGACGTGCTGGAACACCGCACCCCCGATCCCGCCGAACACAGCTGGATCACCCGCGACTTCCACTGCCGCGAACTCGGCGCGCACACCTACCTGCTCAGCTACACGCTGGAACAGGGCGAGCGCGTCAGCCGGCGCAGCACGATCTGGCGACGCGACGGCGACGACTGGGTCATCGTGTTTCACCAGGGGACGCTGGTCGCGTAGCCGCGACCGGCGCCATCGATTCGGCGCGCCCGGGTAGCGGCTGCCCAGGCGGGCGCGTCATACCGACGTTGTGGCGAATGCGAGATCAGAGCGTCCCTAGGCCACCGCGACCTCGACAGTCACGTGCACCAGTTCCTCGTGCACGGCCAACTGCCGGCGGACTTCCTCGGCGCTGATCGCCGAGGTGGCCACCAGGCCGAGGATGCAGGCGTAGCTGTCGCGGCCGACGCGCCAGACGTGCAGGTCGCTGACCGCCGCCGTGGCGAACTGATCGCGCACCACCTCGCGGATTTCATCGACCACCGGCTGGTCCATCTCGGCGTCCAGCAGGATCCTGCCGGACTCGCGCAGCAGGCCGAACGCCCAGCGCGCGACCAGGATCGAGCCGACGATGCCCATCACCGGATCGAGCCAGGCAGCACCGTATAGCTTGCCGCCGACCAGCGCGACGATGGCCAGCACGGAAGTTGCCGCGTCCGCGATGACATGCAGGTAGGCCGCGCGCAGGTTCACGTCATGATGATGGTTGTCGTGCCCGTGGCCGTGATCGTGTCCATGCGCGTGCCCGTGCGCGTGGGGGTGCTCGCCCTTCAGCAGCCATGCGCACAGAAGGTTGACGCCCAGGCCGAGCACTGCGATCAGGATCGCGTCGTCGTAGTGGATCGTGGCGGGCACGAACAGCCTCTCCAGCGACTGCACCATCATCAGCGCGGCAACCACGGCGAGCAGCAGGGCGCTGCTGTAGCCGCCGAGTATCTCGATCTTCCAGGTGCCGAAGGCGAAGCGGCCGTCCTTCGCGTAGCGCCTGGCCAGCGCATAGGCCATCACCGAAAGTCCCATCGCCAGCGCATGCGAACTCATGTGCCAGCCGTCGGCCAGCAGGGCCATCGAGTTCAGCCAGTAGCCGCCCGCGATCTCCACCACCATCATCGCCGCCGTGATGTACACCACGCGCCGCGTGTTGCGCTCCGCCTTGGCGTCGACGTGGTTGAACTGGTGGCTGTGGGTGAATGCGGAGACGTCGGGGGCGGGCATGCTGCGTGCTCTGGTCATATACTCCCCCGCAGTATATGACGGGAGGCAGTCGCCGTGTCGCACATCCAGGAAAACCGCCGGAAGCTGGTCGCCCGCGTGCGCCGCATCAACGGCCAGCTGGCCTCGCTCGAACGCGCCATCGAAGGCGACACGGAATGTGGCGCCGTGCTGCAGCAGCTGGCAGCCGTGCGCGGCGCGGTCAACGGGTTGATCCTGCAGGTGATGGAGGGCCATCTGCGCTCGCACGTGGCCGGCCGCGGCAGCAGCAAGCGGCAGGACGAACTCATCCCGGTACTGGCGGTGTTGCGCAGCTACCTCAAGTAGCGGCGGTGCCCGCGAGGGCGTCTGCGGCGACCGGGCAACAGACCGCCGTCGACGGGGCTGATGGTCAGCTGCGGCGAGCCGGATTCGAACGCCCCGCAGCCTGTCGCGATTTCATGCGTTTTCGCAAACTTTTGCGAATCAACCACTTGTGTGCGTTTTTTTGATGGATGCACGGATTGTTTGCCGCCCTCGCGTGCTAGCGTCGGGGACTGGCGAGGCCATGGATTTGTTGGGTGGGACCGGGGCCGCGCCACGGGATTCCGATTCGTCAATGACCGGAATTTTTCTGTTCGCACCATCAACCTCGGGGATCAACCATGCAGATGAAGAAGACTTCGCTGTGTCTGGCAATGGGGGCAATCTGGGCGCTGGCGTCCACGGTCGCAGCGGCGGCCGGCGTCGACTCGACGTGGAAGACGACGGCCACGCATGCGCACGTGCCGGCCGCGTCGGTGAACATGAGCAGCCTGGTGGCATCCAGCATGCCGCTGCACGTGCAGGTGACGCTGAAGATCCGGAACAAGGGTGCGCTCGACGATTTCATCGCCGCCGCACACAACCCGGCCAGCCCGCTGTTCCGCGCCAGGTTGCAGTCGAGCGACGTGGCCGCGAACTTCCTGCCGAGCCAGGCGCAGGCGCAGGCCGTGGCCGATTACCTGAGCCAGGCCGGCTTCAGTCACGTCAGCATATCGGCCAACCGCCTGCTGGTTTCGGCGGACGGTACCGCCGGCAATGCGGGGGCCGCGTTCGGCACGCGCTTCGTCAAGGTCACTGACGAGCACGGTCGCGCCGCCTTCGCCAACATCGACGACGCCAAGGTGCCGGCGGCACTGGCCGACGTCGTGCTGTCGGTGAGCGGCCTGCAGACGGTGACGCATCCGCACACCATGCTGGCCAAGGCTTCGACGCAGGGGCGCGTGGAGAAGGGCCGGCCGGGCGGTGGTGGCGGCGCGACCCTGGTCGGCCACAACCCCACCGCGTTTCCGACCATCTACAACGTGGGCGGCACCCCGACCGCTTCCACGGTCACGGTGGGCATCATCAGCGATGGCGACATGACCCAGCCGCTGAAGGATCTCAACCAGTTCACCAGCACCAACGGCCTGCCGGCAGTGAACACGCAGGTGGTGACGGTGAGCACGCCGGGTACCGACACCAGCGGCACGCCCGAGTGGGATCTGGACAGCCAGGACATCGTCGCGATGTCCGGCGGGGTCGGCAAGCTGATCTTCTACGCGGCCAACTCGCTCTCCAACAGCGATCTCACCGCCGCGTTCAACAAGGCGGTGAGCGACAACCAGGCACAGGTCGTCAACGTCTCGCTCGGCGAATGCGAAACCAGCGCCTACCAGGACGGCTCGATGGCGGCGGATGACCAGATCCTCGCGCTGGGCGTGGCGCAGGGCCAGACGTTCTCCATCTCGACCGGCGACTCCGGCTCGAACGAATGCACCAAGAAGCCGACCGGCACCACGCCGAGCTACCCGGCCAGTTCGCCGTACGTGGTGGCGGTGAGCGGTACGTCGCTGAGCACCGGCGCGTCGAACAGCTGGGTGAGCGAGACACTGTGGAGCGGCGCGGGCGGCAGCCCGAGTACGGTCGAACCGAAACCGAGCTGGCAGACCCAGGGCGGCGGCACTACCCGCGACGTGGCGGATGTGGCCTTCGACGCCGATCCCAACTCTGGTGCGATCATCATCGTCAATGGCAGCAATGCGCAGTACGGCGGCACCAGCCTGGCGGCACCGCTGTTCGCGGCCACCTGGGCCCGCATGCTCGCGGCGCATCCGACGCTGGGCTTCGCCGGGCCGCACCTGTACAGCGTATCCACCGCCAGCTATCACGACGTCACCTCCGGCAGCAATGGCGGTGAGACGGCGACGGTCGGCTGGGACTACGCCAGCGGCTTCGGCAGCGGCATCGTGAGTGCGCTGAACACGGCCCTGTAAGTTCCGCGAGGCACCTGCGAGGGCGTTCGCCGGGAGGCGGGCGCCCTCGTCGCGTCGGGATGTTTTTGCATTCGAGGGCAGGAGCACTCGCTCGCCTGCGGCAACTCAGTCGATGTAATCCACCTGAACCCCGGTGCGCCGGCTGAACTGCGCGGCGTTGGTCTGGACGGCGTTGAGGTTGGCGCCGCATTCCCCGCGCGATATGTGCACGGCTCGCACTTGCGCCGGGACCATGCGTACCCGCCGGAAGATGTGTGCCTCGATCAGCAGGTGGTTCTCCGCGCTGTCGGGCCGCGGATTGCCGTTGTGTGCGGAGGCCAGCAAGTCGGCCACCAGGGCTTTGGCGTTGGCCAGGTGGGTCGCGCTGGGGTTGGCCTGGTACTGCGATCGGGTCGCCAGCAGGATGGCGCCGCCGAACGTGTTGAAGCTCACCTGGTAAAGCTTGCCGCGATCGCCCTTCGCCTTGAAGCCGCTGCCGTTGGAGACCGGTGTGAAGGTGTCCATCGCAAAGTAGATCGCGTCCTTCTTGAAGCCGTCGTCCAGCTCGAACACGCTTTTGCCGTACTCGGTATTGGAGCCATGCACTCGGCGGCCGTAGTTCAGCGCCGCAAATACCTGGGAGTCCGCCGCCGCCCCGGGCGCACGCACATGGTTGGGGGAGTAATGCATGGTGGCCGGCGCCGTGGTGCCGCCCTGTTTCTTCACGTGCGGCAGCACCAGGCCGGCAGCGCCCACCTGGGTCTTGCCGTCGGCGAACTGGCCGTACAGCGCGTGACGGTCCGCCTTGGCCCGCACATGGGCCGGGTTTTTCGGGTCCTGGTTGGCGGTCAGCGCCGCATCGGTGGTATGCCGATCCCACATGGTGATGTATTCGTCGAAGCCGGGCCCCGTGCCGAACCAGCCGGTTGCGCTGAAATTGATCGTCAGCGGCGCCTGGTTGGCCAGGTTCTGCAACGGGGTCACCACGTTGGCCTTGAGCTCCTGGAGCAGGTCCGTTCCCAACCCGGCCTCGCTCTTGCCGCCAAGCACGCCGCCGACCTTGCGCACCAGGCCACCGGCGGACTTCACGCCGTTGCGCAGCACCAGCATCGTGCGCCAGCGATCCTTGATCTTCTTTGCCTTGCCGCCGAACGCTTCGCCCCACAGATCCCAGTCGTCGATGAGCTGGAAGACGTCGGCGGCCAATGTATTCGCCGGCCAGTAGCTGTCCACCTGCGTGATTCGACCGCCCACAAAGGTTTGTGCCGCAGCACTGCGCCATTCTCCGCTCATGGAATTTCCCCGGGTCAAGTGACGAAACGGCCATCCCCGCGTGGCGCGGCCGGCCCCCCAATCAGCCCGGCGATGGTACGCCGATGCGAGTTCGGTGCGCACGCGACATGCGCTGCGCGGCCGTCCCGCGGAGCATCCGTCCGGCGGCGCTCGTTGAGCGTCCGGGTGCAGCTTCCATGAGCAGGGACCCCGCTGCTGGCGCGTCGCTCAGTGCGATGCCGGGCGATGCCTGTGCACCTGCCGCGCCACCGGCACCAGCGCCAGCAACGCCACCACGGCAAAACCGGCACCGGCGAGGAAGGTGGCGCGCGAGCCGAACGCGTCCCACAGCGCGCCGGCCACCACGCTGGCTGCCAGCAGGGCCAGCCCGCCGACCAGGTTGAACATGCCGTACGCCGTGCCGCGCAGATCGGCCGGCGCGGCGTCGGCAACCATCGCCGCCAGCAGGCCCTGGGTCATGCCCATGTGCAGTCCCCACAACGCCACGCCCAGCGCCAGCCCCGCCAACCCGCCGACGAAGGCCAGCGCGAGATCGGCCAACACCAGCACCAGCACGCCCAGCGCGAGCAGCGTGCCGTGGTCGAAACGGTCGGCCAGCACGCCGACCGGATAGGACGAGAGCGCATACACCACGTTCAACACCACCAGCACCAGCGGGATCAGCACCAGTCCCAGCCCCAGCTCCTGCGCGCGCAGCACCAGGAAGGCCTCGCTGAAACGGGCCAGGGTGAACACCGCGGCGATCGTCACCACGCCCCAGTACAGCGGCGGCAGACGTGCCAGCTCGGTGCGCGACAACGGCGAACGCGCCCGCCTGCTTTCCCGGCCGCCCGGCGCGTCGCGCACGCCGAATACCACCAGCGCGAACGCGGCAAAGCCCGGCACCACCGCGAACCAGAACACCAGCGGGATGTTGTCGGCGGTCAGCCACATCAACGCGATCGCCAGCCCCGGGCCGAGGAACGCGCCGGTGGTGTCGAGCGACTGGCGCAGACCGAACGAGGCGCCACGCAACTCGGCCGGTGCCAGGTCGGCGATCAGCGCATCGCGCGGCGCGCCACGAATACCCTTGCCGACACGATCCACGAAACGCGCCGCGACCACCCAGCCGAGCGTGCTCGCCAGCGGAAAGACCGGCTTGGTGCACGCGGCCAGCCCGTAGCCGATCGCCACCAGCAGCTTGCGCCGGCCGAGCCAGTCCGACAGCGCGCCGGAGAACACCTTGGTGATCGCCGCGGTGGATTCGGCGATGCCCTCGATCACGCCGACCGCGAGCGCCGAGGCACCAAGCGCGCCGACCAGGTACACCGGCAGCAGCGCGTGGATCATCTCCGAGGAGGTGTCCATCAGCATGGAGACCATGCCCAGCGCCCAGATGCCGGCCGGAATCCGGCGCAGCGCGGACGGCGTCTTCGCCGCGGCGTGGCGGGGTGCTTCCGGCTGCAGGCTCATCGCGGCGCCTCCTGGGAACTCGCGGGCAGCTCAAGCCGCCCGACGCCCGGGCAGGGTATAGCCGAAAGCGTGGCCGTGCTTGCCAAGCCGAGGCTCGCGGTCCGCAGGCAAGGGTTTTCGTCTGCAGGGGCGGCCGGGTCGCCTTCTATCCGGTATGGCCGGGAGAGGTTGCCGTCGCGTCGCGGCAGCGGCGCGAAATGGCAAAGCCGGCCTGAAGGGTGGCGGGCCGGACGTCTGGAGCGAAAAGAAGGCTGCGCGCCAGGCGCTTGCCGATATCGCGCAAGTACCTTGTGCGCAGCCACAACGGCGGCATCCATGCCGTTGCCTCCATTTGGCCTGCCGTCAGCTGGTGATCTCCAGTGCGAACGAGGCCGTCTCCGCATAGTCGTAACCCTGGATGCGGCCGCTGCCGGTGAAGTGCTTGGCGTACACGTGCAGGGTCACGCTGAAGGTGCACTTGCTCAGCACGACGCTGGGCACCTGCGTGGTGTCGGTCAGCATGGTCTGGAACGTCTCGCTGCCGGAGGACACCGCGCCGCCGGTCTCGCCGACGTCGGTATGGTTGTTGCCGCCCGACGGTGCCGGGCCGAGCGCACCGCTGTTGCCGTTCAGGCCTCGCTGCCAGCCGATGCCGTAGTGCCACATGAACGAATTGCCGTCGCCGTTGCCGGCGTGCTCGACGCCGTGCAGGTGGTAGGCGCGGAAGCCGATGGCGAAGGTGCTCGCCGCCGGGCCCGTCATGAACTGGCACTGGCTGGTGTTGGCGACGCCGTTCTTGCGCAGGTCGACGATATCGCCGCCCACCGGCGTGTTGTCCACCCAGAACACGTGCGCCGCGTCGGCGAACGGCACCGGGTCGGTATCCACCGCGGACATCCAGCGGCGGAATTCGAACGGTTGCGCCGTGCCCGGCCCGCTTGCGCCGTTCGGCTTCACCCGGTTGCCGGCGGCATCGAACACTTCGATGACCAGCATGTACTTGCCGTCGGGGAACTGGCTTTGCGCCGTGTTCCAGCCCTGGTGAAACTGCCCGCTCAGGTAGCGGTGGTCGGGAGAGCTCCAGTACGGCACCTTGAACAGGTCGCTTTCCGCGCCGACGGTGGCCGGGCCCAGCAGTTCCGGTGCGCGCACCACGTCGCCGGGAATGTCCACCAGCTTGTCCCAGGTGACCGAGTCGTTCAGCACGATCGGCGCACCGACCGGCGTGCCGGCATCGCTTAGCGCAAACACCTTCAGGCGGTAGTACTTCACGAGCGGCTCCAGCTCCGGCGAGAACCACAGGCGCAGGCCCAGCCCGCCGCCCCACGGGCAGTCCGGCGCGTACGAGGTGGTGAAGGTGCCGTCGTCGGCATCCAGCGCGCCGACTTGCGACACCCCGGTCTGCACCGGGAAGTTGAAGTGGAAGCTGCCATAGCTGCCGACGTGCTCCAGCATCACGAACGGCAGGTTGCCGTTCGGCGGCGGCTCGCCCGGGCCGTCGGCGCAGACGCGCGCCTGCGGATCGTAGCTGTGGATGTCCGCCGTGCTGCCGGCGGCGAAATACTGGTGTGCGGCCAGCCCGTCGTAGACGACGTGCCAGGCGCCGTTGATCATCTGCCGCACGCGGTAGGCGTAGGTCGTGACGCAATGCTCGTGCGCCAGGTGGAACGGCGGGCGCAGGTAGCAGAGGTCGAAACGGCCACCGGGCTGGATCATCGTCTCGCCGACCTTGCGCACCGAACAGTGGCAGAAGATCGGGTACAGGTACGGGCGCGCCAGCACGTACTCGCGCGCCGCATCTTCCGGCATCGCACGCAGCGCCAGGAAATCCTGGTGCAGGTTTTCCGGTGGCGTGGCGGCAAGATCGAACGCCGCCTTGCGCTGCTGGATGTCGCGCGCCGCGGCACGCAGCGAGCGCGGGTCGAAGGGCGCCGGGTCCGGCCCGGGGATCGGGTCGGGGATCGGGTCCGGCAGCGGTATCGGCAGCACCGCGAGAATCTCGCGCAACCGGTCCAGCAGGTCCGGGATGCGGAACCAGCGGCAACAGCATTCGCGTTCGTAGACCTCCACGACGCCGTCGCACAGTGTCTCGCAACGCAGCGGGAAGCGCAGATGCGGGCGCAGCTCCGCAGTGATCGGCTTGATGCGCGCGACCTGGGCCAGCGCATACATCGGCTGCAGCCGGATATCGTCGAGCAGGTCCCAGAACCACGGCCGGCATTTGCTCACGGTGCCGCTGACGCACTGGAAACGGAAGTGGAAGCGGTTCCAGATATCCGGCCCCAGCACCAGTCCCTGCTTGCGCCACAGGTCGACCTGCTGCGCCACGCGGTAGCGCGCCAGGCTGTCCGTCGGCAGCGTCCTGAAATCCTCGACGTCCGGTCCGAACGCGATCGCGCTGGCCTCGCCCGGGTCCAGCCGCAACAGCTTGCCGTCGTAACTGCCCAGCTTCCTGATCGGGCGGCCGCTGACGTCCACCTTGTACGCCGCAAAGCGCGGCGGCTGCTGTCCATCATCGAGTCCGACAAAGGTGACTGTCAGATCCAGCGGTTTTTCCTTTTCGTTGCGACTGGCCATCGTGATCTCCGTGAAGCCTTGGCTGAAGACAGGTGTGTGGTGGCGCCCGTCCCGCGGCATCGGTGCGATCGCGACGCGCGGAACGGCGATGGCCGGCATCGGATTCGCGATGCCGCCATGACGATGGATGAGCAAGCCGTGTGCCACGGCCTTGCATGCCGCGCGGGCGTGCCGCGCCTGCGCCACGACGCCGCACGGCGCGGGCGCATGGGGCAGGGGTGACCCGGTTTCGATATGCGCTGGGTGGCGCGTCACCCGCGCGGTACGCGCGATGACTGCACGGGGTTGTGCCCCGCGGGTTCGGCTTCAGGCACGTCATCCACGCGCTGGAAACACAAACCGTCTACCCTAGGTTGCGCGTGCGCGAAGACGTGGCGCACGCGCTGGAGCAGCATGGATTTGCGAGTCGCCTGCCGAGGCCCATGCACTAACCCGGAAGAAACGCATGTCCGTTGAACGAGGTGATCACGCCGCCAACTGGTTCCAGGCTGGTGGACAGAACTACGCCACATTCCGCCCGGAGTACCCTCCGGCACTGGCCGCCTTCCTGGCGCAAACCGCGCCCGACACCCGCTTCGCCGTCGATGTCGGCTGTGGCACCGGCCAGTTGACGGTGCAGCTCGGCGCGCACTTCGACGCCGTGCTCGGCCTCGACCCCAGCGCCGACCAGCTCGCGCATGCGCCCGCCACCGAACGCGTGCGGTATGCCCAGGCCCCCGCCGAACACCTGCCCGTGCCCGATCGCAGCGCAAGCCTGGTGACTGCCGCGCAAGCCGCCCATTGGTTCGACCTCGCCGCGTTCCATGCCGAGGTCCGGCGCATCGCCCGGCCCGGCGCCCTGCTGGCGTTGGTCAGTTACGGCGTGCCGAAACTGGACGAGGAGCTGGATGCGTGCTTCCTGCGCTTCTACCGCGAGGGCATCGGCCGCTTCTGGCCGCCGGAACGGCAGCTGGTCGACCGCGGCTACGCGGACCTCGACTTTCCATTCGCGGAGTTCCCGCCGCCCGCGATGGCGATACGGAAAACGTGGTCGCTCGGCGAGCTCATGGGCTACATCGCGACCTGGTCGGCCGTGAAACATGCCGTGAAGGAAGGCCATGGCCAGCTGATCGAGCGCTTCTCCACGGAGCTGGCCGCGCGCTGGGGCGATCCGGAAACGCGACGGCCGGTGACCTGGCCCATCAACATGCGCACGGGGATCGTGTGAACCCGCCTTGGGGATGGAAGAATCAGGCGGCTCCGGAACACGTCCGGAGCCGTGCGGGCATCACGTTGCGGTGAGTGCTGTCCAACCTGCACCGCTTGGCTTCCGGCGGAGCGCTTCACGCCCGCCGGAGCGGGTACGCGCAGATCACACACTCGTCGCGAGCAGCCCGCCGAACAACCATGCCACCTTCTTGCCGACGTTCTTGTCGGGAGCAACGGCAATCGACCCAGGCGGTATGGTCAGCAGGCGGGGCTCGCTGGCGCCCAGATGCCGATGCATTTCCTCGATAGTCGTGGGCATCGGAGACTCCGGCCCTTCATCAATGGAGCGCGCCATCATCAGCAATTCGTGATAGCCATGCAGCAATGGTGATCCGTTTCATCCTTGGTGATCCTCCCATCAACTACCATTCCGCCATCTTGGAGGCTTCACCATGACCATTTGCACCATCGGATACGAGGGGCTCGATATCCAGGCCTTTTTGTCGCTGCTCATCAAGCATGGCGTTCGTACCGTCGTCGACATACGCGAGCTGCCACTGTCCCGCAAGCCGGGTTTTTCCAAGCGAGGGTTGTCGGACATCCTTGCTGATTCTGGACTCGACTATGTCCACATGGTCCAGCTTGGTTGCCCGAAAGAAGTGAGAGATCGCTACAAGAAAAACGGAAGCTGGAAGCAGTACACTAAAGGCTTTCTCCAGTACCTGGACGAGCAAGGCGACGCGCTTGAAGAGCTTGCGGCGGCAGCCGCAGAGTCGCGATGCGCGCTTTTGTGCTTTGAGGCCGATTACACCCGCTGCCATCGATCGTTCGTGGCGGACGCACTGCATGAACGGTTCGACATCGACGTACAGCACATCGATGTGGCCGAGGCTAAAAAAGGAAAGCCTGGCCGCCCGCTTGCGGCGGCAGCTTAGGTGGATAGATGAGGCTGACGATGACCCACTGATCCTGAAACCGGTGCAGGTTGCCCATCAGAAACATCAGGTCCTTTCCGGTCAGGTTGCCTTCCAGCATTGCGCGGAAAGGCTGCTCCCAGTTGTCGCCATGGCTCATGCGGCAATTCCAGAAGAGGGCACCTGCCTCCCAGTCGATGATCTTCTGCTTGTATTCGCGTTCACCGTCGGGCGTGCTGTAGATGCACCGGTAGTAGAAGTCGAAGGGAACCTTGCGCAACTGGTGCATTTCCCGTTGAACTTCCGCTTCCGAAAACAGATCGCCCTGCATCAGTTCGCGCGTCAGCTTTTCTCTTTCTTCAGTGGTCCAGTCCGCGTGACGGGCGGAGATGATGTCCAGTCCAAGAACCTGGCGAGGCCGTAGCAGCGCCAGGGATATCCCTTCACTGAGGCGTGCTGCGTCCATCGCTTCGGGGCTGTCGAACGTTGGTATTTTTTCCAGCCACAGCCGTCTCTCCGCCCAGTCGCGTCTGGTGTCGATCTGTTCGCCGCAGACGATGTCGTCGACATAGACCTTGTGGCTTTCCGGGCGGTGATCCCTGGTCGCCTTTTCGACGCGCAGCTTGACCCACTGCCATTTTTTGAATTTCTGGCTTTCTTTGATGAGCCGGAACGGCACCGGATAGAGCCTGCGCATGCATCCGTGCTCGGTTATCCCGGCGACGCAGGATGTCTCGACGTGCTGGGCGCTCGGAGACGGGTAAGTCTTTGCCAAGATCAAGATGCGTTCAATCCTTGAAAGCGCCATCGCAGTTTTCCCCCGGGTTGTTCCTACCATTCAGTCCAAACGATTCTTGCCTACCTATCTTCTGCCGATTGTGTTCCGGGATGTCGTAACTTCACGCGTTGCTTGCCGGTTCGTTACTCACGGTGGTCGCGTGAATATTCACACATAGCGCAACCGCTCCACCGCAAACGCGCCGTCGGTGTCGAGCCTTTCGCCCAGCTTGCGCAGGTGGTTGAAGGTGGCTTGGCCGCGTTCGCGACCGACCATGAACACCGGGCCGTAGTCGGTGTGGCGGGCGGTGGCTTTTTCCACCTCTTCCGTCTTGCCCCAGAACTGGTTGCCTTTGACTTCCAACAGGGCGATGCCGCCGGGCGTTTCGCGCTCGGCCAGGCTCACCACGAAGTCGGGATAGAAGCCGTCGCCATCGTCCCAGCGGTACAGGCCCAGCGCATCGGGGTATCGGTAGTCCGAAGCGTTGCGGTGCCACCAGCGCACCAGCGGGCTGTCGTCCAGCAGCCGGGCCACGGCCTGCTCGTCTTCGTTCAGGCCCGCAGGCATCACACCGTACAGCGCGCGTCGCGCGCTGGGCAGGCGCAAATCACTTTGCAGTTCGGCCCGCAGCGGCGCGTCCACGTCGACGACCTGATCGTGTCGTGCGCGCTTGTAGGCGGCGGTCAGCAAGGTCGGGTGGCGCACCAGCACGAAGTCCAGCTGCTGCATCAAGGTCTCTTCGTCGGCCGGTGCTTCGGCGCCGGCCAGTTCGATCGCGCGGCGGAAGCGCTCCAGCAAGCGCAGATGCAACTCGCGGTCGTTGGATTCCTTCAGCCGCAGCCGGATCTGCTCGGCGCGCTCGGCCACGGCTTCGGGGGCGAGGTCGGCGAACAGATCCTTGCCGTCGTCGCCGACGTGGTTGCCCTGGAACAGGTCGCGCTCGTCGCGGCTGACCCGCTCGCGCGTGCGGGTGCGGCTGTTCAGCACCTCGCCGCTGAAGTTCACGAAGTCGACCAGCCGTGCCTCGAAGTCGGACGGCGCCGGTGGCAGCCGTTCGCTGCGCAACACCGTCGGGGCATCCAACCGGCGCGGGTAGCGGTGCACGCTGGCGCGGGCCAGGGTCAGCAGCGGCCGCTGCGCATCCGGTGTCACCGTCGGGGCGGTGCCGGCGACGCCGGCCAGTTGCAGCAGGTCGTGCGCTGCCGGCACCCACAGTTCGCGTTCGCCGCCGGCCACGTCGCCGCCGGTGGCATCGACGTTTTGTACCGATCCTTCCAGCGCCTGCGCGGCCTGCGTCTGCACGCCCTGCGGCGACACCAGCAGCGCCAGCGGCTCGCCGCTGCGCGCCACCTGTACCTGCGCCGTGTCGCCGATCACCGTGATGACGGTCTGCGTGCCCACCTCCGGCGCGTGCGTGGTCAGCGCGTTGATCTGCGCGCCGGCGTCGAGCAGGCCTTCCTGTGATTCGGCGTTGGCGAGAAACACGTAGCCCTGGCTCAGCATCTCCGGCAGGTCGTCGCGTTCCTGCAGCAGTGCATGCCGGCGCACGATGCGGCCGATCACCTGCACGCCGAACGCCTTGTCGCGCGCACCGCGCAGCGCGGCGAGGGTGAACGCGCGCGGCGCATCGAAGCCCAGCGCCACCGCCATCTTGAAGATCAGCACCTCGACGGTCGGGTCGCTGGCCAGCGCGATCAGGTCGGGGTCGGGTTCCGCGGCGGTGTGCACGCGCACGGCGCTGTCGGCGAAGCCGAGCACGTCGACTAGGTATCGATGGGCGTCCTTCTGCGCCTGCGCGCCGTCGGGCACCTGTACCAGCATCAGCGGCGTCAGCGCGATGCCGGCCGTGCGCAGCTCGTCGTGGATGTGCCGGTGCATCGCCGCGCATTCGCGCAGCGCCAGATGCTCGAAGTCGATCAGCTGCGCTGCATCGCCGTCGCGCGCCAGGAAGCGCACGATGCGCACGCCGCGCTTGAGCAGGCCCGCTTCCACCGCGTCATGCCGGCTCACCGAAGCCCAATCGGCCGGCTCGCCGATGCGATAACCGGTGTCGCGCTCGAACGCCAGCGCGTCCGCATCGCGCGGGGTGGCGGTCATCATCAGCGCGTAGTCCGGCTTCAGCACCTCGCTGAAGAAGGCGCGCGCCTGCGCGGCCTTGTGGAAGCCGTGGTGTGCCTCGTCCACCACGCAGCCGATGCGCACGCCATCCAAGCGCGCCTGCACGATCAGCGCATCCAGCGATTGGCCGTCGTCGCCCTTGCTGCGCGCGCGGCGGCTGTCCGCGTTGCGCGCGGCCACCGAGCCCCAGGTGGTGACGAACACGCCGCCACCGTCCACCGCGCCCAGGCGGCGGTCGCTGTCCAGATCCAGCAGGCGCAGCGATGGCGCATGCGCGGCGATCACCGCGCGCGACTGCTCCACCAGCCCGGCGAACGGTGCAAACCAGAACCACAGCACGCAGCGCTCGCGGCTGAAGCGCGCCAGCGCCTCCACCGCGATGATCGTCTTGCCGGCGCCGGTCGGTGCCTGCAGCACCACCGCGCCGTCGCGCTGGCGCACCGCATCCACCTCGGCGTCGTCGGTGAGGCGCGGGTCGTCATACAGCGCGCGCACGTTGTCGAAGCGGGCCACGATGCCTGCGCACACTTCTTCCTGGAAGGGTTTGAGGTTCAACGGCATGTCAGCGTCCGAAACGTGCCCGCAGGGCCTGCGGGATGGGTTGCCAGTCGGCGTCCGGCGCCAGTTCGCGCACGCGCTCGGGTGACCAGCAATAGATGGTGACGGCATGGCCGGCCGTGGCCAGCCAGTCGCGCAGGTGCGCCACATGCGCCTCGCGGAAGTCGGCCAGGTAGGCCAGCGCGCCGTCGGCGGCAAAGCCGGCATCGGGCCACGGCGACAGCGCTCGTTCGTGCAGCAGTTGCAGCGCGTGCCACACCTCGGCGTGCTGCAGCTTCACGCTCAGCCGGTGCGGCGCAATGCGCCGCACGCGCAGGTAGGCGAAGCCGCCACCCAGCCCTTCGACCGCTTCACCTTTGGCGTTGGTGTAGCCGCCCATCACCCGGCGTACGCGCTCGGCGCAGACGTCGCGGCACAGGTTCTTGTCCGGCTCGACGTCGGTGGCCTCAGTGCTGGAGACCAGGATGAAGCGGCGCTCGCCGCCGTCTTCGGCGTTGAGCTTGGCGACGGCGTGGGCGGTGGTGCCGGAGCCGGCGAAGAAGTCGAGGACGGTGGCGCTTGAATCTCCCATGATGCGCAACACTCGCTCGATCAGCTCCACGGGTTTCGGTGTGCTGAACAGGTCGGAGGTCTGAAACACATCGCGCAGCATGGCCTTGGCTTGCCGCATGGTTGGCAAGTCCGACCATATGGTCGGCCACGGTCGCGTTGGAGTTTCGGGTGCCCACTCGCGGGTATAGGGTTCCCACACGGTACGCCCGAGCTTTTCGCGTTGTTTCCAGACCAAGCTGTCGTCGGCCAAGTATCGAGCCACGCCTTCCTTGCCTTTGGCCCAGCACGCCTCCTCGCCGTTGTCGTGGATCGGGTAGACGCCGATGCCGTCGGGGCCGGGGATGGGAAAGAACATGGATGGCCGGTCTCGACGGAGACTATTTTTGCCGTTCTTCTTCAAGAGCCTGTCGCGGTAACGGTTGCCGTTTTCGTCCACTTGACCGTAGGCAGCGATGATTTCCGGCGCCTCTTTCTGGACGAGCCGCAGTGTGTTGGTATCATGTGCAAAGCGCAGCAGGTATTCATGGTCGGGCGTTACCGCGACCTTGTTATCGTTCGGGCTGTCGACCTTCTTCCAGATGAACTGCGCGACGAAGTTGCCTCCGCCAAACACCTCATCCATCAGCATCCCCAGCCGGAACAGCTCGTTGTCGTCGATGCTGACGAAGATCACGCCGTCGTCGGCGAGCAGGTCCTTGGCCAGGCGCAGGCGCTTGTACATGAACTCCAGCCATAGCGAGTGGCGGAAGCGGTGGCTCTTGTCGACGAAGCGGTCGTTGTAGACGAAGTCGCGGTTGCCGGTGTTGTATGGCGGGTCGATGTAGATGCAGCGGATGCGGCCGGCGTGGCTCATGCGCAGGGCGCGCAGGGCGTCGTAGTTGTCGCCCTCGATGATCAGGTTACGCCAGGGCGCATCGCCGTGGCTGAGCGCCGGGTCGAGATCCAGCGCCACGTAGTCGTCGTTGATCGCGGCGTCGGGGTCGATGTCGTCCCTTTCCCACACCAGGCCGAGTTGACGCTCGGTATCGCGACGGGTCAGCAGGCGTACCAGCGCGTCCTTGTCCAGGTGGTCTTACTTCGACACTCCACACTTCCCTTGGCCGCCGCGGCGCTGATTCGATTCTTGCATTGAACCAGATGTGACCACGAACGCGCATCCCGGACCGCATCAAGGCGTGCTGCGCACGGGCTGATCGCCGTTCAAAAGCGGGGCGGGTTCAGTCGCAAGTCTGCTTTGGTTGACCGGGCGCCACCGGCGGAGCGTTTGGGCCATCGGCGAGGTGTTCGGCCGGCTGTTCGGCCACGTGCGAGGTGGCAATTGTCGCGCTGAACAGGCCGCGTTGCGGGATGTTCGAGTTCGGCTCCCATTCGTCAGAGGTGGCGCGTTCTTGCAGGCCGGCGCGCAATTCGTCACTGCAGGCGGCGAGGAACGCATCCCAGTCGTGCGCCGATTTCAGGGTCGTCGGCGCGGCGGAACCATGGATCAACACGGCGGCCTTGCCGGCACGCACCAGGCGCAGGACATTCAGCACGGTGCCGGGGCTCTTGCCGTCCCAGATCATCAGGCCGAAGTCGGCTGCACGGGCCATTTCGCGATCCTTGGCGGCGTAGAACTGGAAGCCCTTGGCTGTCTTGGGCGGCGTGATGGCATGCAGGTTCCATTGCCCGAGGTTGTTGCGCGGGCGAGGGCCCGAGCAGTACACGGTGACCTTGCGGTAGTCCGCTTCATGCAGAAATTTCTGCACCGCCTTGTCGGCACCGTTGGCATCGCCGACGACAACGTCATGATCCTTGTTCATGACGTTGTTGATCCGCTCCCTGGCCTGGCTGGACAGGTACGAAACGTGGCGCGAACCCCCGATGAAGATCGTGCTCAATGACGGCTCCGCGTGCGGGTGATGGTGAGTGTGCAGACGCTGGCGGCCTGGCCTGTCTGCACCAGCACGTCGGTGATGGCATTCATGGTTGATCCCGAGCGGAACAGGTCGTCGAACAACAGCACTCTCCTGCGCGCCGTGTGGCGCGTGTCCACGGTGTAGAGCCCGTTCAACAACTGCTCGCGCCGGACGGGATCTTCGACGCCCTTGAGCTGCGCTGGTGTCCGCGTGGTGCCGACACAGTTGATCACCGGCAAGCCAACGGCGGCTCCGATGCCATTCGCCAACAGGATGACCGGCTGCAGGGCGCGTGGCGTGGAAGGAGGGACGGGGATGATCACGTCGAATTTCGGCCGATATGGTTTCAGGAAGTTGGCAGCTGTTGTGATGATAGCTTGCGCCGCGCTGCGGTCCTGCCTGTACTTGAGGCGATACAGGAGTTCGGCGATTTCAGGGCGCAGGGTCTCGAACTGCATGTGACCCTGCGCATTGGGTCCGATCGGTGTGCTGCGGGTCGTATGGAAGTCCAGGGCGATACCGGCCAGCCACCTGCCTTCGATCCTTTGCGGGTTGATAGCGGTCATGGGAGCCCTCCTGAGCTTGGTGAAGGCGATCCGATCGCGCCTGTCCGGGGCAATCGTCTTGTGCGCGCAGAGTCGCCGCAAGACGGATACATCCGCATCATCCATTCCCTACAACACGTCGCGCCCCAAGCCCGCAGGAACTGATTGCTACCCTCGCCGCGCCGCCAAACCGGCGGCTTGCGATCTACAAGGAGTGTTTGCATGTCCAACGACAATCGTATTTCGGCGGTGCTTTCGGATGAGGACGTGGCGGCCGTGCAGGCGGCACTGGCGACGATCCGCGGGGCGCTGCCGTTTCTGGCCACGCTGTCGGCGCAGGAGAGGAAGGAGTTGCCACGGCTGGGGCCGAAGTCGGTGGGTTTCGACGAAAAATGCGTGACTTACATGGCGAACCGCGCGCAGTTCGTGCCGGGCTTTCTCGACCAGGCCGAGGTGCAGAAGGATCGCAGCCTGCGCAGCCAGTTGATGCGCTTTGCGACGGAGCTGCAGACGCTGGCCAGCAGCGTGGGCGATACCTTGCAACTCGTTTCCAGCGAGGTGTGGATGGCCGACCTGGCCTACTACCAGAGCGTGCGCGAGGCGGCCCACCGCGGCCGCGACGGTGCGCAGGACGTGTACGACGACCTGCGCCAGCGTTTCCCCGGCCCGCGCGGCACCCGCACGGTGCCGGAGCCGGCCGCCGCCTGATCCGCGACCCCGGCGGGGCGGTCGACGACCGCGCCGCCGGGTCTTTGCGGGTTCATCGGGACCTGCACCCCGTTGACGCCGGGAGTCACCCCCTCGACGCCTGCGCCGCAAACGCCCCCGCCGGGGCTCCCGACCTCCTCACCGAGCTTCGCCACGTCCCCGACGAGGTTCTCGACTTTCTCGCCGAGGCTGATCACGTCCCCGCCGGGGTTCCGGCACCCCTCGGCAAGCCCGTCCACGTCCGTGCCGACCGGTTGAACCTCGCCTTCGGGGTTCGCCGCATCCTGCCCTTCCGGAACCTCGCCCGGTGCGAGAAGTGATTCGGTCGCCGAAGGCGATCGACCGCTCTTGCTTTTGAATGGAACAAGAGAATGCAAAAGCATCGCGCACAGGATGCGCCCCTGCAGGAAAGATGACTCGGTTGCCGCAGGCAGGCGCGATCACCGCAGGCCCCCCGGCACCGCAGACCCCTGCACCAGAAAATCCACCAGGCGCCGCGTCTTGATCGGCAGATGCTTGCGCGAGGGATACGCCGCGTGGATGCCGTGCGTCATCGCGCGCCAGCCCGGCGGCAGTTCGACCCGATTGCCGCGGCGCAGAAGGCGGGATGACCTGTCGATGGATTCGTTCGCCTTCGGCCTGCCGGAAGCCAGCCCGGCCCGAGCAAGGCCGGCAGGCACGCCTTGGCTCGCAAGCAGGCATTGCGCCACACTGCGGCAGTTCCCGAGGCCGGCATGCCGATGCGCATCTTCTCCCACACCTGCTCCAACACCGAGATCGTCTGCGCGCTGGGCTGCGCCGACCAGCTGGTTGGCGTGGATGCCAATTCCGATTACCCGCCCGACGTGGTGGCGCGGTTGCCCAGTACCGGGCGCGATCTGGATCTGGACGTGGAGGCGGTGCAGGCGCTGGAACCGGATATGGTGCTGAGTTCGCTGACCGTGCCGGGGCACGAGCAGGTGGTCGCCGAGCTGCATGCGGCGGGGCTGGCCACCCTGGTGTGCGATCCGCAATCACTGGATGACGTGTACGACGACATCCGGCGCATCGCCGCCGCGTTGGGCGTGGTCGAACGCGGCGCCTCGCTGGTGGCGTCGATGCGTGCGGCGATGCCGGCGGCGGAGGTGCCCGGCGCGCGTCCGCGCGTGCTGGTGGAATGGTGGCCCAAGCCGGTGATCGCGGTGGCCCGGCAGTCGTGGGTGAACGACATCATCCACCTTGCCGGCGGCATCAACCCGTGGGGCGAGGTGGATGCCCGCAGCGTGCCGCTGCACTATGCCGACGCGGCGGCCGCGCGCCCCGACATCGTGGTGATGAGCTGGTGCGGCGTGAAGGTGGAGAACTATCGCGCCGACAAGGTACGCGCGCGCCCGGACTGGGCCGACGTGCCTGCCGTGCGCCACGACCGCATCCACGCGATCAGCGAGGCATTCCTCGGCCGGCCCGGCCCGCGGCTGGTCGAAGGCTACCGGCAACTGCGCGCCGCCATCGCGGCGGCTGGCGATCCAGCGGGAGCATGACGGCGCGGGCCGCGTTGTCGCGGCATGGAACGTCAGTCCTGCCCCGGTGGCGCTGCGGAGAGTGCGGTGGCCATCTTCACCAGGTCGGCGAGCGAGTGCGCCTTCATCTTGCGCATGACCTTGCCGCGATGGGCCTTGACCGTGATTTCGCTGATTTCCAGGTCGGCGCCGATCTGCTTGTTCAGGCGACCGGCCACCACCATCGCCAGCACCTGCTGCTCGCGCGGGGTCAGCGTGGCATAGGCAGTTCGCAGTGCCTGCAGGTTCCTTTCGCGGCCCAAGGCATCGCGACTGCGGTCGATGGCGCTGTCGATGGCCTGCAGCAGCACGACGTCATCAAAAGGCTTGGTGAGGAATTCCACCGCACCAGCCTTCATCGCCCGGACCGTGATGGGTACGTCGCCGAAGCCGGTGATGAAGATGATCGGCATGTGTGGCCGCTCGGCGGCGATGCGTTGTTGCAGGTCCAGGCCGTTGAGGCCGGGAAGGTTGACGTCGAGGATCAGGCAGCTCGGCACCATGGCGGAGGGATGGTCGAGGAACGCCTGGGCAGTGGGAAATATCCTCGCCTGCCAGCCGGCGGCATGCAGCAGCAATTGCAGCGATTCGCGCACCGATATGTCGTCGTCGACCACGAACACGACGGGGGTGGCTGGCGACATGGCGGTGGGTCTCGATTGATCGGTGAATACGCTGGATTGGCTGTACATGCTACGACCTCCACGAGGATGGGAATTGCGCTCAACGCCCGGGCAGCGCCGCCTCCAGCGCCTTCAGCAGAGCCGCTTCGCCGAACGGCTTGAACAGGCAATCCACCGCGCCTTGCCCAATCAGCCGCGGGCGGTCGGCGGCGTCGCCGTGGGCGGTGATGAAGATGATCGGGATCGACCGCTCCTGTCGCGCCAGTTCCTGCTGCAGGTCGGGGCCGGACATGCCCGGCATGGCGATGTCGAGGATCAGGCAGCGCGTCGCGTCGAGCTGGCCCGAGGCGAGAAAATCCTCTGCCGACGAGAACGCCTGTACCGCATAGCCGAATTCCCGCAGCAGATCGGGTAACGACTCGCGCACGGATTCGTCGTCATCGACGACCGACACGAGCAAGGGCATGACCATCAGGAACTCTCCGTGGTGCGGTTTGAATCGGCGGGGGCGCCTGGGCCGGCAACGGCGGCTTTCGCGGGCAGGCAGGGGATGGAAAACGTGAACGTGGCGCCCGGTCCCTCGTTCGCCTCCGCCCACAACCGCCCATCGTGCCCTTCGATGATGGAACGGCTGACGGACAAGCCGATGCCCATGCCGTCGGCCTTGGTGGTGAAGAATGCGTTGAACAGCGAGCCCGCGTCCTGCGGGTCGAACCCCGCGCCGACGTCGCGCACCGACAGGCAGACGCAGCCGCTTTCGTCGTGAACGGTCCGGATCGTCATGTACCGTGGGCGATCCGTGATGCCGGTCATCGCGTCGGACGCGTTGAGAATCAGGTTGAGGATCACCTGTTGCAGCTGCACGCGGTCGCCCACCACGGGCGGAAGGTCGTCGGCAAAGTCGGGATGAAGAGTGACGCCGTTGCGCTGGAGTTCGCCCAGCAGCATGGCTACGACCTCCCGCGCCGCCTCGTTGAGGTCCAGCGGCTCGGCCACGGCCTTCTTCTTGGCGAACAGCGCGCGCAGCCGCTTGATCACGTCCGACGCGCGGTTGCCGTCGCGGATCGTGCGGCGCGCGGTTTCGCGCGCGCCATCCACGTTCGGCGGATCGGCGCCGAGCATGCGCAGGCAGGTGTTGGCATTGGTGATGATGCCCGCCAGCGGCTGGTTCACCTCGTGCGCGATCGAGGCGGTCAACGCGCCCAGGGTGGCCACGCGGGCCACGTGGGCCAGTTCGGCGCGCGCCTTGCCCAGCGCCTCTTCCGCCAGCCGGCGTTGGGTGACGTCCTGCACGGCGGAGATGTAGGCCAGCCCGCCTTCTTCGTCGCGCGTCGCGTGGGCGACCAGATGCAGGAACTTCACCTTGCCATCCGGCATGAGCAGGCGGTGCTCGCTCTCGAAATCCCTGGCGTCGTGGCGCCGCCGTCGCAGCATCTCGTCGTGTGCGGGGATGTCTTCGGGGTGGATCCGCGTGTTGATCAGGTCGTGCGTCAGCGTCACGCCGGGCGCGAATTCGTAGATCCGGTACAGCTCGTCCGACCACAGGATTTCGTCGCTGTCGACGCGCCAGGCGACCGTGCCGGTAAGCGTCAGGCGCTGGGTCCGGGCCAGGAATGCCTCGCTCTGCCGCAGCGCGGCTTCGCTGCGCGCGCGTTCGATCGCGATGCTGGCCAGGTGGGTGAACTGGGCGATCAGGTTGTGGTGGGCCGGCGTGGATGCGGCCGGCTCCCGCCACAGCAGCGAAAAAACGCCCATCAGCTCGCCGCCGCTGGACCTGATCGGCGTCGACCAGTGAGCACGGATGCCATGCGCGAGCGCAGCCGCGGTCCACGCGTTCCAGCGGTTTTCGGTCGCCAGGTCGGTGGCGATGATCGGCTCGCCCTGCGTTGCCGATGTCGCGATCGGGCCGGTTTCCGGTGCCAGCGATTGCCCGCCCGTGTCCTGCAACAGGTCGCCGGGAACATCCGGTGCGGCGCCCGGCTGCAGGCGCACGCGCGGCAGGGCTTGCTGCCATGAACGCGTGCAGCGGGGGTCGACCAGCGTGACACCGCAAAGCGCCCCGGCCATCGCGGCCTGCACCAGGGCGCACAGCGCGGTGAGCACCTGCGCCAGCGGCGTGCCGCTGGCCATCAGGCCCAGCAGGTGCTTCTCGCCCTCCAGCAGGCGTTCGTCCCGCTTGCGGTCCTCGATATCGGTGTTCTGCCCGTACCAGCGGATCACCTGGCCATCCGCATTGCGCAGCGGCACGGCGCGGATCAGGAACCAGCGGAAGCTGCCATCGAAGCGCCGCAGCCGGGCTTCGAACTCGCCCGCCTGCCCGGATTCCAGCAGCGATCGCCAACATGCCTGGATACCGCCGGAATCTTCCGGATGGATCGTCGACGCCCAGCAATTGCCAAGGGCGTCGCGCATCGCTACGCCGGTGTAGTCGCACCAGCGCTGGTTGAGAAAGTCCACGCCGCCGTCCGGGCCGGCACTCCAGACAAAGCCCGGGATCGCATCGACGATGGTGCGCAGGCGGTCTTCCGAGGCGGTTAGCTCGCCCAGCGTGGCGGACAGCAACGCCTCGCTGCGCTTGCGGTCGTCGATGTCCTCGTCCAGCGTGCACCAGCGCGTAATGCGTCCCTGCGCGTCGCGCACCGGCAGCGTGCGCACGTGGAACCAGCGATACACGCCATCGGCTCGCCGCACGCGAAATTCCATCTCGAACCGGTCACCGGTCGCGACGCAGTGATCCCACTGCGCGATGGCCGCAGGCAAGTCGTCCGGATGGATGAGGTTGGCCGTCCTCCAGCCTTTCTGTTGCTCCAGCGACGCGCCACGGAATTCCCGCGCCTGGCGATTGGCGAACTCGACCTCGCCATCCGTCGTCATCAGCAGCAGGGACGCGGGAATCACGTCGGCGATGGCGGAGAATTCGACATGAAGCGCAGACCCCTCGTTGATGGCCCGGCGCTGATCGTCGATGTCCACCAGCATGGCGCACCAGCGAACAGCCGACCCGCCGTCGTCATCCATCGGCCTGGCCCGCAACAGGAACCAGCGCCAGTGGCCGTCGAAGCGGCGCAACCGCGCCTGCAGATCGGTCGCCTGGCCGGATTCGCGCATGTCGCGCCAGCCATCGCGAACCAGGGCGAGGTCGTCGGGATGAATCGCACGCAGCCATCCATCACCGGTGGCCTCGGCCATGCCGTCGCCGGTGTATTCGCGCCAGCGTGCATTGACGAAGTCGACGCGTCCGTCGGGAAACGCCGTCAGGACCAGGCCGGGGAGCACATCGACGATACGGCTGAATGCGTTGTTCATGCCGGCCCTCTCATGCGGTCGCCGTCTCGCAGGATGCGTCACCGGCGGGCGCCTGCCCATCATACTTTGGTGTCGGTTGGCGCTTCGTCGGTGCCAGGAATGCTCTTGCTCGTCATTCCAGCGAAAGCTCACTGCTGTCCGGAATAGATCCACGCCCTGCGTCCGAGGACCATCATTCCTGCAACCCTCCCGGCCGTCATTCCCGCGAAAGCGGGAAGAGCTTTACAACAGCCGAAGGCTGGTCATCCAGCGTCTCCAAGCAGTTGCCGAGGCACTGGATCCCAGCGTGCCCGGCCCTTCGGCCGTTGAAAGGCGTCTCGCTGGGATGACGACTTGTTCCAACCTTCCCCAAGGATCGTTGAGAAAGGCCGCGCCGATGGCCGAAGCGCGCCACCGTTCTTCGCCGGGTTCAGCGTGTGCCGCGCCATGGTGGCGTGCGGCGACAATCCAAGCGACACCATCGTGCAATCGCATGGACTGGCGGGGTTTGCTGTGATGGGTGCGAGGTCCACCCGAGTCCCGCGCGTTTCCGCGCAGGTCCGAAGAGCCCTTCGCGCGCAGCCCGCGCGCGAAACCCATCCGGAGGAAGCCACCCCATGCATGACACAAAAAGTCTCGCCGGCAAGGCCGCGCTGGTCACCGGCGGATCGCGCGGCATCGGTGCGGCCATCGTGCGCCGGCTCGCCAGCGAGGGCGCGTCCGTGGCGTTCACCTACGCCGCCGCATCCGCGGCGGCCGACCAGTTGGCGGCGCAGGTCGGGGCCAGCGGCGGCAAGGCCTTCGCGATCAGGGCCGACAGCGCCGAACCCGCCGAAGTGCAGGCGGCTGTGGCGCAGGCGGCGCAGCGGTTTGGCCATCTGGACATCCTGGTCAACAACGCCGGCATCATCAGCAACGGCAGCGTCGACCACTACGCGCTGGCCGATTTCGATCGCATCGTGGCGGTGAACGTGCGCGCCGTGTTCGTGGCCGTGCAGGCGGCGCTGGCGCACATGGGCGAGGGCGGCCGCATCATCACCACCGGCAGCGTGGCCGCGGACCGCACCGCAGTTGCCGGCTCGTCCGCCTACAGCATGAGCAAGGCCGCCGTCGCCGGCCTGACCCGCGGCATGGCCCGCGACCTCGGCCCCCGCGGCATCACCGTCAACGTGGTGCAACCCGGCCCCACCGAAACCGACATCGTCAGCGACGAAGCCGTGCGCGAACGGCTACGCCCGCTGATGGCGCTGGGACGCATGGGCAGCGGCGACGAAGTAGCCAGCCTGGTCGCCTACCTGGCTCGGCCTGAGGCCAGCTACATCACCGGCGCGGCGCTGACGGTTGATGGTGGTTATCTGGCGTGAGAGGCGGCGGGTATCCCTGCGCAGCCACTTCGTATACTGCTGTGCTGACGCCGTTCGTCAGAGGCGGTTGTCAGGCCCCATGCGGATGAGCAGCGCCGCCGCAACCGGCCGGATTTCGCGTGGAAACCGCTTCGCCATGTCCACGAAATTCGTCATCGCAGTTTCCATGGCGAAGAACCCCAGGCCCCGGAGCTCATCCGGGCTGAGCGTGACGTCTATCAGCCCTTGACCAGTGCGAACCACGGAGTGGGGCATGACCCACACTTGCGGCCAGGCGTGCGGGTATTGCACGAGAAAACCGTGCAACACCTCACCGCCATGCCGCGTGGCGTAGGCGGCTGCGTTGGCGTGGCACTGCGCGGGCTGGGCCTCAGCGAAGACCACGGAAGTCAGCGGCTCTCCGTGGTGATCTTGGTGCCATCGGGCCACCGCCGCGTCGACCGCCGCGTGGAAATCCTGTTCCGTCATGCAAACTTTCCTAAGCTGGCTGGCCCGCCACGCGCACCCGATGATGCGCCAGGTGCTCCGGGTGTGGGGCGTGTTCCGCCCGCTGGGGTTTGATCAGGGGCTGGCCGCGGAGCGGCTCATATTCGGAGCCGTCCAGGGCGGCGCTGAGCTGGATGCGCTCGGCTTCATCTACCCAGACGTGCCCGAGGTCGAAGAGGGTGTGCAGATCGGCGCGCAGGGGGAAACCGTTGTTGACCTGGTGCCCGCCGTCGCCCACCAACCGGTGGGGCAGGATGTGGGCGGCTTCGAGCAGATCCACCACCGCGCAACCGGTCATCGCGCAACGGTGGCCGTAAGCGGCCAGGAGCTGATGTCGGAACTTGGACTGGCCCCGTCGCCGAGCGACGGCGCGCAAGTTCCATTCACGCGCCTGCTGCTCGGAGCTCAATGCGCCTTCTGCTGCCACGGTGTCGTCCAGGTCCTCCTGGGCTGCAAGCATCGCCGCGTCCACCAGCGAAACCTCACGGCCAGGCTCCACCAGTCGCGGCACGCCCTTGTGGTCAGGCTCCAAGCGCCATACACCATGATCGGCGAGCCGGTAGGACTCGTACCGGGGCTCGCCTGGCACATAGTGCTTGTAGAGCACGTCATGGGGATGGTCCTGATCCGAGCGCAGCTTCACCCCCTGGCGAACGCGGGCGTGGTGGCCTCGGCTGCGATCGTTGACGGAGAGCAGGCAGAGATCGGGCGCCGTGTTGGTCAGCTTGTAGCCGGGCACACGCTGCTCGATGTAGGCCTTGGCTTCCGCCACCGACACTGGATGCCCCTCGCGCGCAAACAGGGTCAACACGGCGTCCCCGGCCAGCCAAAAATTGTCGGAGCCACTGACGCGCAGCCCTGACGAAAGATCCAGTGCGCCGCGTTCACGCAGCCGCTCAATCAAGCGCTCACCCACCATAGGGTCGCTGACCGCTTCCAAGGTGTTGCGCGGATGCCGGCGCCCCGCTTCGGTTTCGCTCACGGCTTGGGCGAGCGAGGGAAGGGCCACGGACCACGTGACGCCGCGCTCGTGTTGATGGTCCGAGCGCGAACCCAAGGGCGAGGTGGGGTGATACCGATATGTGTCCGCGCCCCGCACCTGGCCCGCGCCCACGTAGCCGGCGCCATTCGCCCAAGCGATGACCCAATCCCCTTGCTCCAACCGAGCGAGGGTGAGGGCGCCCCGATCGCCCGGCTCGCCTTCGAAGCCCGTGGTGATCACCCCGCGATGCAAGAGCTGGTGCCACCACGCGTCGTTGGCCGGCTTTCCCACGTTGTGAACGTAATACGCCATGTCGTGCTCCCTGTTCCAGTGAGCAGCTTACGCCGAGGCGTCTCACCGCCCGAGACCGTATCCTGCTGGCACCGCTCAAAAGCAATCGAAAGTGACGGAGGTAGTTAAAAGGCATTAATTGCCTTCGTCCCCTTTGTTACAGACCGTTTGCGCGAGCCTGCATCCCTGAGCGTCCTAACGCAACGACTGGACGTGAGGTTCTGGCTATCATCTCGAAGTATGTCGGTCTGACTGAATCGGTATAGCTCGCGCCGCTCATGGCGGTGATGCCGGTATTACAGATCAGAAGGTCAATTTCGAATGGGGGAAAGACGTACGTGGGGACTATACGGCGATTGATACTTAAGAATTTCAAGCGCTTCAAGGCGCTTGAACTAGAATTCGATCCTGAACTGAACATCCTGGTTGGCGGCAATGAAGCAGGCAAAAGTTCAGTGCTTCAAGCGTTGGACATAGCGCTGAGCGCCAGCCGCAGCAAGGTGGAGGCCATCGGGATTGAAGCCCTGTTCAACGTCGACTGCATAGCGGCTTTCCTGCGTGGCAGCAGGAAGGTTGCCGAACTCCCCGAGTTACTAGTCGAGGTCTACTTCGATGGCTTGGCGGGCCACCACGAGCTGGACGGCCGCAATAACAGCAAGGGAATCGATCACCTGGGCATCAAGATGGTGTGCAAACCGGTGGACGAGTACACGAAGCAGATCCAGGCCATCCTCGCCGAGAAGCATGAGAACTTTCCCTTCGAATACTACGGCGTGCATTTCCTAACCTTCACAGACGAGGCCGTTTTTCCCTACAAGAAGCCGCTGGGGCACTTGTTGATCGACAGTTCCCTCATCAACAACGAGTACGCCATGCGTGAGTACACGCGTTCGATGTACGCGGCGCATGCGACCGTCGCGCAGCGCAATCTGCATGCCTTCGAATACCGCAAGGCCAAGGCGAAGTTCAAGGACGACACCTTCAAGGTGATGAACGATGCGCTGGACAGCTACAAGTTCGATGTCCGTACCAGCCCGAAGGCCAGCATCGAGACCGACATCATCATCACCGAAGACGACATCCCGGTCGACAGCAAGGGTAAGGGCCGTCAGTGCTTCATCAAGACGGAGTTCGCACTGCGCAACCGCGAGCACGCGCTCAACGTACTGTTGCTGGAGGAACCGGAGAACCACCTCAGCCATGTCCACATGCGTATGCTGATCGAGCGCATCCGGGCCTCTGTCAAGAAGCAGCTTTTTGTGGCCACGCACAGTAGCTTCATCACGACGCGCCTTAATCTCAAGAAGGTAATCATCCTGAGCGAGGAGAACCCATCGCGACCGGCGAACCTGAAGGATCTCAGTCAGGGTACCGCCGAATTTTTCATGAAGGCGCCAGACAACAACGTCCTAGAACTGGCCCTGTGCAAGAAGGCCATCCTAGTCGAAGGGGACGCCGAGTTTATCCTGGTGGAAAAGCTCTACAGGCTAAGTGCGCCCGGGAGAACCCTCGATGCGGACGGCGTCCATGTGATTTCCGTCGATGGCACGAGCTTCAAGCGCTATCTCGAACTCGCGAGGCTGCTTGGCATAAAAGTGGCGGTAATCCGCGACAACGATCACGATCATGCGACCAATTGCGTTGCGAACTATGCAGGCCACGTGTCGCCGTCCATCCAGGTTTTCGCGGACACCGACAATGCCCGGCATACCTTCGAAGTCTGCATATACCAGGACAACAAGGCCACGTGCGAAGCGCTCTTTGCGGCGGGGCGCAAGAGCCTGGGCGTCGAGGAATACATGCTAAAGAACAAGACTGACGCCGCTTTTGCGCTGCTGCAGCATGATGGCGCCGCGCTTGTCGCGCCGGAATACATCCAGCAGGCGGTCGCATGGATAAGAGAGTGATGTTTGCCGTCGCCGGGTCGGGCAAGACGTCCCGACTGGTGGCCGCACTGGACGAGACACGGCGCTTTCTGCTGGTCACTTACACCGATGCTAATCACCACAACCTGCGCACTAAGGTAATCGAGCGTTTCGGCTACCTACCGCCCAACATTGCGCTCTACACCTACTTCAGATTCCTGCATAGCTTCTGCTACCGACCCTTTCTGCGATCGAAGATGGACACTCGAGGGGTGATGTTTCGCCTCCCCCCAACATTCCCGAGATATGGCCTGACGGATGACCGGCGTTACATGTCGTCCGACCGCCGGCTCTATGCGAATCGCCTAGCCAAGTTCATCGAGCAGTCTGGCCTGATCGACGCAGTTGTGGCCCGAATGGAAAAGTACTTCGACGTCTTCTTCGTGGATGAGGTCCAAGATTTCGCCGGTCACGACTTCAATTTTCTGATGGCCATCAGCGCGGCCCGCATGAACATGACCTTCGTCGGCGACTTCTACCAACACACGTTTGACACAAGCCGTGATGGGAACGTCAATGCTAGCCTTCATAACGACTACCGCACCTATAAGGAGCGGTTTAAGCGGGCCAAGCTGGAGGTCGACACCGACAGCCTCAAGAAGAGCCGCCGCTGCAGTAAGAGCGTCTGCGATTTCATCACACAGAGGATCGGCATCGAGATCGAGGCGCATGATGATCGGCCCAGCGTAGTTCGTTTTGAGGATGATGCGGCGGCGGTGGCCGCCATCTACGATGATCCCGGTACCGTCAAGCTTTTCTACGATGAGCATCACAAGTACGGCTGTTTTTCCCAGAACTGGGGGGCCTCGAAGGGCATCGACCGATACCAAGATGTATGCGTGGTCCTGAACCCCGGCAGCGTAAAAGCTTGGCATGGTGGTGGCTTCCGGGGCATCAACGCGAAGACGCGCAATAAGCTGTATGTCGCATGTTCTCGGGCGAGGGGTAATCTGACATTCATTCCCGAGTCCTTGCTGAAAGCCTACAAGCGATCCTAGGGCAGGTACCTGTCGGCCACTCCGTGGCACCGGAATAATTGAATCAGCTGCATCGGTCGGATGGTGATTGACGTTTGGTGGCCCCAAGTGACCTAGTGCCTGCCTGAAGCGGCGAGTCAAGAATGCGCTCTGATTGGCTGCTTCTGGCAGATTTCTGCCATTGGATCGGTGACTTTTCGCCGCATCCGGGTCGAGCTCGTATAGCGAGCCTCCCATCGCCACAAATGCCCCGAATTCCAACACCTCATCCACCCGCTGATTCGTTCGTGGTGGATGCCGGCTAGCGGCGGGTTCGTTTTATACCCGTGAGGGCGAGCCAAAAACTTGACCAGCTCGCTGCACCCTCACGGAAAGAGAGAAGCGCGCAAACCCACCGATACCAAGGTATCGACCGACACCATCGTGCAATCGTGCGTCTCCGGGTCATCTGGTGTGATCGGTTCTGCGAGTTGCCCTTGGGCAGCTCACCGCTACGCATCGTGCGCTGCGGTGCTTCCGCCCCCCGGAGATCGGTCATGTCTTCAGCCTTCCCCGCGTTGCCTCGTCGGCGTCCGTTGGTCGCTTCGTTCCTGGTCATGGCCAGTGCGGTGGCCTTGTCGGTGCCTTGCCATTTCGCCCAGGCCGCTTCGGTCGCCGGTGCGGCGTCGACTGCCGGCAAGGGCGACACGAGCATTCGTCCTTTCAGGATCCACGTGCCGGAATCCGAGCTGGCCGATCTGCGCAAGCGCATCGCCGACACGCGCTGGCCCGACCGGGAAACCGTGGGCGACACGTCGCAAGGCGTGCAGTTGGCGACGGTGCAGGCGCTGCTGAGGTACTGGGGCGACGGCTACGACTGGCGCAAGGTGGAGGCGAAGTTGAATGCGCTGCCGGAGTTCGTCACCACGATCGACGGTGTCGATATCCAGTTCATCCATGTGCGTTCGCGCGAGCCGAACGCGATGCCGCTGATCCTCACCCACGGCTGGCCGGGTTCGCCGCTGGAGTTCATCAATACGATCGGGCCGCTGACCGATCCGGTGGCCTACGGCGGTCGCGCCACGGATGCGTTCGACGTGGTGATTCCGGCGATCTCCGGCTACGGCTTTTCGGGCAAGCCGACCGAGCTGGGCTGGAATCCGGATCGGGTGGCGAAGGCCTGGGACGTGCTGATGAAGCGCCTGGGCTACACGCATTACGTGTCGCAGGGTGGTGACCACGGCTCGGTGATTTCCGATGCGCTGGCGCGCCAGGCGCCGAAGGGGCTGCTCGGCATCCACCTCAACATGCCGGCGACGATACCGGCGAACCTGGTGGCGGGCATCAATACCGGCGCGCCGGCGCCGGCGAACCTCTCTGCCGACGAACGCCGCGCGTACCACCAGCTCAGCACGTTCTTCGGCCGCAACGCGGCGTACGGCGCGATGATGGTGACGCGGCCGCAGACTATCGGCTATTCGCTGTCCGATTCGCCCGCCGGCCTGGCCGCCTTTACCTACGAGAAGATCGCCGAGTGGACTGACAGTGATGGCCACCCCGAGCGCGTGCTCAGCCGCGACCAGATCCTCGACGACCTGACCTTGTACTGGGTGACCAACACCGGTGCCGCGTCGTCGCGCTTCTACTGGGAAAACAACAACAACAACTTCAGCGCCGCGGCGCAGAAGACCGCCACCATCAAGGTGCCGGTGGCGGTGACGGTGTTTCCCGGCGAGATCTATCGCGCGCCGAAGAGCTGGACGAAGCTGGCTTACCCCACGCTCTATTACTTCCACGAGGCGGGCAAGGGCGGCCACTTCGCGGCCTGGGAGCAGCCGCAGTTGTTCAGCGAGGAATTGCGCGAGGCCTTCCGGCCGTTGCGCAACCGTGATGGAGCGCGGCGATGAATGCGACCCTGCTCCATGAAAACGCGCCGGCCACGCGCGTGCCCGCGCCGAACGGCGGGCGTGCCTCGTTGCTGAAGCTGTATTTGATCCGCGGCTTGCTGGCGGTGGCATGGGCGGTGGTCTTCACCGGTGCCCACGCCACGCTGGACGCCCTGGCGATCGCGTTGCTGGCCGCCTATCCCTTGATCGATGCGGTGTCGTCACTGATCGACTACCGCAGCATGCCGAACGGATCGGCACGCCGGGTCACTGCGTTCAACTGGGTGCTGAGTACCTTCGCCGCCATCGCCATGGGTGCGGCGGGCGGTGCCGGGGTGCCGGCAGCGCTGGCGGTGTTCGGCACTTGGGCTGTCGTCTCCGGTGCGGCACAGCTGATCGTCGGCCTGCGCCGGCGCGGCCCCGAGCTGGGCCGGCAGTGGCCGATGCTGATCGCGGGCGGGCTGTCCTTCCTCGTCGGTGTCTCTTACGTCGTCCGGGCCGCCGGCGATCGACCCTCGCTCGACGCGCTGGCCGTCTACGCCACCGGCGGCGGCGTGTTCTTCATCGTCCAGGCCTTGCTGCTGGCTTGGCGTTCGCACCAGCGGCGATACGTCGCGAGCTGATTGCTCCACCACCTGAACCAGAACGGCGGGCCAGGCGCCTGTCACGGAGACCCCCATGAACGTGAACGTGTTGAACGGAGCCGGCCAGACGACCCGGCGCTTTGTCGGTTCATCGCTGCTTGCGCTGGCCATGGCGCCTCTGGGCCTGCTGGGCGTGGCCCATGCGCAAACGATCGAGCCGGTGTCGATGCAATCCGCGGCGGCCCACGCCACGCTGGGCCCGCTGAAACACATCAAGGCCGGCGTGCTGAATGTGGCCTACGCGGAACGGGGCCCGGCCGACGGTCCCGTGGTGATCCTGCTGCATGGCTGGCCTTACGACATCGACGCCTTCGCCGATGTCGCCCCGGCGCTGGCGGCGAAGGGTTATCGCGTGTTGGTGCCATACGCACGCGGTTATGGCAGCACGCATTTCCTGTCCGCGAAAACCATGCGCAACGCCGAGCCCGCGGCACTGGCGCAGGACGTGATCGATTTCATGGATGCGCTGAAAATCCAGCGTGCCGAGTTGGCCGGCTTTGACTGGGGCGCGCGTTCGGCCGACATTGTCGCGGCCTTGTGGCCGCAGCGGGTCACGGCGCTGGTGTCGGTGAGCGGCTACCTGATCGGCAGCCAGGAGTCGGGCAAGCATCCGCTGCCGCCGAAGGCCGAACTGCCGTGGTGGTATCAGTACTACTTCGCGACCGAGCGCGGTCGCATCGGCTATGAACAGAATCGCCGCGATTTTGCCAAGCTGATCTGGCAGCTGGCCTCGCCGCAGTGGAAGTTCGACGACGCCACCTTCGAGCGCAGCGCGGTGGCGATGGACAATCCTGACCACGTCGCCATCGTGATCCACAACTATCGCTGGCGGCTGGACCTGGCCAAGGGCGAGGCGAAGTACGCGGCGCTGGAAAAGAAGCTCGCCGCGTTCCCGGCCATCAGCGTGCCGACCATCACCATGGAAGGCGACGCCAACGGCGCACCGCATCCGCCGGCCGAGGCCTATCGCAAGCACTTCACCGGCAAGTACGAATACCGCCTGATCACCGGCGGCATCGGCCACAACCTGCCGCAGGAAGCGCCGCAGGCGTTTACGAAGGCGGTAGTCGACGCGGGCCATCTTTGACCCCAGGAAAGCCGTCCTCCTTGCTCGTCATTCCCGCGAAAGCGGGAATCCATTTTGATCTTGCAGGAAAGCAACCTGGATTCCCGCTTTCGCGGGAATGACGGCATGCAGAAGGTGAGGTTTTTCGCGAGGGAGCACCCCGATGAAACTGATACAACTCGTCATCATTGCGGCTGTCGCTGCATCATTCGCGCTGGCAATGGCATCCGTCGCCCACGCCAGCTCCGCCGGCAAACCTGCCTCGCCGATCTACGGCGTCACCATCCCCGACGGTTACCGGCAATGGCAGTTGATCGCCCCGGCACAGGAGGCGGCGCCGCTGGACGAGCTGCGCGCGGTGTTGGGCAACGCCATCGCGATCAAGGCTTATCGTGATGGCACGCTGCCGTTCCCCGATGGCACGGTGCTGGCCAAGCTGGCGTGGAGACACGTGCCGTCGCTCGAGTTCGAGCCGGCCTCCATCCCCGGCGCGGCGACCACGGTGCAGTTCATGGTGAAGGATTCGAAGAAATACGCGGCCACCGGCGGTTGGGGCTTCGGCCGCTTCGTCGACGGCAAGCCGACCGACGAGGCGCAGCATCGCAGCTGTTACGCCTGCCACCAGGCGCGGGTGAAGAACCACGACCTCGTCTTCACGCGCTTCGCGCCCTGACCCCAACTCCAACCGTTCCCGCTGAGCGTAGCCCGCGTAGCGGGCGGAGTCGAAGCGCCGCCAGTTACTGGAGTTCATGTCGGGCGAGCCCTTCGACTCCGGCCTTCGGCTTTCGCCCAGAGCCTGCCCCGGACCTGATCCGGGGGCGAACGGAGGTGGTCGACTCCGATGGCAATGGGAAAATCACAGAGAGGAATCGACATGTCACAACGATGGCTCATCACCGGCAGTTCGCGCGGCATCGGCCGTGCACTGGCCGAGGCAGTGCTTGCGGCTGGGCACCGACTGGTCGCCACCGCGCGCGATCCGTCGACGCTCGACGACTTGAAGCAGTGCCATGGCGACGCGGTGCGGCTGGTGGCGCTCGACGTGACCGATCCGGCGGCTGCCAGCCATGCCGTGGCCACGGCGCTCCAGGAGTTCGGCGGGCTCGACGTGCTGGCCAACGTGGCCGGCTACGGCAATGTCGATGCGGTGGAAGACACCTCGCTGGAGGACTTCCACCGCGAGATCGATACCAACCTGTTCGGCACCATCATCATGACCAAGGCCGCGATCCCGCTGATGCGCGGGCAGCGCAGCGGCCACATCATCCAGTTCTCGTCGGTGGGCGGAAGGATCGGTGCGCCGGGGCGCGCGCCGTATTCGGCGGCCAAATGGGCGATCGAGGGTTTCTCCGAATCGCTGGCGCGCGAGATGGCGTTGATCGGCGTGCACGTCAGCGTGGTCGAGCCCGGTGGCTTCCGCACCGACTTCGCCGGCGCGTCGACCCGTTTGAACGAGGGGCGTGCGGAATACGATGCGGTGGTCGGCGCGACCGCGCGGGCGCAACGCGCCTACGACGGCAAGCAACCGGGCGATCCGGTGCGGGCTGCGCAAGCCATCCTCAAACTGGCCGCGCTGGAGCAACCGCCGTTTCGCCTGCCGCTGGGCAGCGATGCGTTGAAGATCATCGAGCAAGCCGATCGCGCGAAGCTGGAAGAACTGGAGCGATGGCGCGCGTTGAGCGCGTCGACGGATTTTCCGGTCGTCTAGCCCACGTGCAGCCACAGCAGCATAGAATGCGTGCCCCTGCAGGAGATCGCGATCCCCATGTGAGCCACACGGTCCATCCATAGCATCTGACGGCATGCCGAAAGCCTGCCGCCCGGCTTCAGCCGCGCCCGCCCGGTGGCGGCGCACTATGGGAGGTTCCGCATGTCGAATCCACGCATTCGCGTTTCCAATCTCGTTTTTTCATGGCCCGACGGCACGCCGCTGCTTGAGGGGCTTTCCTTCGCCCTGGGTGCCTCGCGCACCGGTCTGGTCGCGCCGAACGGCGCGGGCAAGAGCAGCTTGCTGAAACTGCTGGCCGGCGAACTGCAACCGCAGGCAGGCCGGATCGAAGTGTCCGGCGTCGTCGGCTACCTGCCGCAGGACCTGGTGATGGATGGCGAAGCCACGGTCGCCGAGGTGCTGGGCATCGCGGCGAAGCTGCGTGCGCTGGAGGCGATCGCCGGGGGCGATGCCGATCCCGCGCATTTCGATGCGGTGGGCGGCGACTGGAACCTGCGCGAGCGCAGCATGGCCACGCTGGCCCGGCTGGGCCTCGGCGGGGTGGCGCTGGAGCGCCGGCTGGCCACGTTCAGCGGCGGCGAGACCGTGTCGCTAGGGCTCGCCGCGCAACTGCTGCGGCGTCCTGACGTGCTGCTGCTGGATGAGCCGAGCAACAACCTGGATCGGGCGGCGCGCCAGCGGCTCGCATCGGTGCTGCAGGACTGGAAGGGCTGCCTGCTGGTGGCGAGCCACGATCGGGAATTGCTGGAACCGATGGAGCAGATCGCCGAGCTGGCACCGACTGGCCTGTGTGTCTACGGCGGCGGCTTTTCGTTCTATCGCGATGCGCTGGCAACGGCGCGGAATGCGGCCGAGCAGCAGGCACGCAACCTGCGCAGCGAGGTGAAGCGCGAACAGCGCGCGATGCAGCAGGCACGCGAACGCACCGCGCGACGGGCGGGCAGCGCCGCGCGCGGCCTGGCCGATGCGGGGCTGCCGCGGATCGTGGCAGGCAAGCGCAAGAGCGCGGCGCAGGTGGCGGCGGCGAAGGCAGACGCGACGCACGCGGCGCGGTTGGAGCAGGCGCGAGTGCACCTGCGCGATGCGTCACGCGCGCTGCGCGAAAGCGCGCCGCTGGAGCTCTCGTTGCCGGCCACGCGGGTGCCAACCGATCGCGTGCTGTTCGCCGCCGAAGGTTTGCGCGTGCGGCAGGGTGGCCGCGAGCTGTTCGGCACGCAGGGGCTGGCGCTGAGCATCCGGGGGGCGCAACGCATCGCGCTGGGTGGCCGCAATGGCGCGGGGAAATCCAGCCTGCTGCGGGTGATCGCCGGCGAGCTGCCGCCGGACGCAGGCAAGCTGCGACGCGGCGCGGGTCGCGTGGCTTTCCTGACGCAACGACTGGACCGGCTCGATCCCGCCCGCACGGTGACCGAAAACCTGGCGTTGGCCGCACCCGACATGCCGGTGCAGGAGCGGGCGAACCTGCTTGCCCGCCTGCAATTCCAAGGGGCGCGCATGCATCTGCCGGCCGCCGCGCTGTCCGGTGGCGAGCGCCTGCGTGCGGTGCTGGCCTGCGTGCTGCATGCCACGCCGGCACCGCAACTGCTGCTGCTGGACGAGCCCGGCAACAATCTCGACCTCGCTTCCGTCGATCTGCTGGCGCAGGCGCTACGCGCGTATGAGGGCGCGCTGGTCGTGGTCAGCCACGATCCGGCGTTCCTGGAAGAGATCGATGTGGAGCGCTGGCTCGAGCTTTCCGACGGGCAACTGGTGGAAGACATCCGGCGCTGATCGTGTGGCGCCGTGATGCTTTGGTATCGATCGACACCTTCGTGCAATGGAGGTGGCCAGGCCGCTCTGGTGTGATTCCCTGCATGCCCTGTGCATCGCCTTCGCGGGGTGCGGGGGCGAATCACCCCTTCCGCAAGAGGACTCACCATGACCAGACCACTCGAAAAAATCCTGTACACCGCGCATACCCACACCACGGGCGGTCGTGACGGCGCGGGCAAGTCCAGCGATGGCGCGCTCGATGTCACGCTCAGCCCGCCCGGCTCGGGCAAGCCGGGCACCAACCCGGAGCAGTTGTTCGGTGTCGGTTATTCCGCCTGCTTCATGGGAGCGATGCAGATCGTCGGTGCCGCGCAGAAGATCAGACTGCCGGCGGCGACCGCGGTGGACGCCAGCGTATCGCTGGGGCGCACGGAGAACGACACGGCCTACGGGCTCGCGGTGACCTTGTCGGTTTCGCTGCCAGGGATGGATCGCGCGCAGGCGCAGTTGCTGGTCGACGGCGCGCATCAGGCGTGCCCGTACTCGCATGCCACGCGCGGCAACATCGTGGTGACGATCGAGCTGGTTTGACCTCCCGCGTCAGCCTGGCTGACGTTCCTCCCCTGCCATTGGAAGCAAGCTCATGAAACTCCTGTCCTTACGTCTCATCACTTCACTTGCCGGATGGCTGGTGCTGGGTGCCCTCACGCTGGCGATGCCGTTGGTTGCCTCGGCGCGGAACACGCCGCTGCCCAAACCCACGGTGGTGCTCGTGCATGGCGCCTTCGCCGATGCGTCCAGCTGGAATGGCGTGATCAAGCGCCTGCACGACAAGGGCTATACGGTGATCGCGGCGGCCAACGAGTTGCGCAGCGTCAAGGGTGACGCGGCGGCGGTCAGCAGCCTGGTCAAGTCCATCCATGGGCCGGTGGTGCTGGTTGGCCATTCGTATGGCGGCCCGGTGATCAGCGAGGCGGCCAGCGGACTGGCCAACGTCAAGGCGCTGGTCTACGTGGCGGCGTTTGCGCCCGACGTGGGCGAGAACGCCGCCGAACTGTCCGGCCGCTTCCCGGGCAGTTCGCTGGGCTCGGCGCTGGCGCCGCCGGTGGCACTGGCCGATGGCGGCAAGGATCTGTACATCGAACAGGACAAGTTCCACGCCCAGTTCGCTGCAGACGTTCCCGCCGCGCAGGCGTCGCTGATGGCCGTCGGGCAGCGCCCCGTCACCGACGCCGCCTTGCACGAGGCGAGCACGTCGGCGGCGTGGAAGAGCATCCCGTCATGGTTCATCTACGGCAGCGCGGACCTCAACATTCCGCCGGCAGCCCAGGCCTTCATGGCGAAACGCGCCCACTCGCGCAGGACCGTGGTGATCGAGGGCGCGTCGCATGTGGTGATGGTGTCGCACCCGGCCGAAGTCGCGGCGCTGATCGAACAGGCCGCCCGGGCGAAGTAACCGCATGTGATGGGTGCCGCCACGGGACCCTGCCGTGATGGACGCACGCCCTGCGGCTGGATCACTTCGGGAGAATGCCATGGGTTCGTCGATCGAATCGAGGCGGGACGAGGCCATTCCATCGCTGCCCGCCGATGAAAGGCAAGCGGTGTTCCGGGCCGCATTGCGCATCGAGCGTGATCCCCGGGAGGCGACAGGCTGGTATCTGCACACCCGCATTGCGGAGCTCGACGATCTCACGGCTGCGCAACTGGTGGCGTGCGGGCGGGCGGCTGAGGTGATGCGCTTTCTCGAAGCCGTATGCAGTGGTGCGCGCGACTGAAGAGGACGACCGCTGCGCGCCTCGTTCCCGCCACCTGGCTGCCCCCGAACGGCCCGTTTGCGACGCGTTGCGGCCCGTTGCGTCTGCTCTGATGCCCGCTCCATCCGGGGAGCGCGGACGCATGAATACTTCGTGGACGCAGACCATCACCGCCAAGGTGCTTGGGGTCGGGGTGCTGGCGTTGCTGATGACGATACCGTTGCTGCAGGTGCGCGGGCTGGTGCGCGAGCGCCAGCAGTTGCGCACCAGCGCGATCAGCCAGATCGCGCAGGGCTGGGGCGGCAGGCAGGTGCTGGGCGGTCCGGTGCTGGTGGTGCCGACGCAGCGGCTGGTGACGGCGGAAGGCCAGGCGGCGCCGCGCTGGCAGGCGGGCAGCGAGAGCATGCTGGCCGACGCGCTGAAACTGGACGTGGCGATGGCGGTGACCACCCGCAGCTACGGCATCTACAGCGCGCCGGTGTTTGTTGCCACGGTGAAACTCGGCGCGCAGTTCCGGGCGCAGGACATCGCCCAGTATCGCCAGGCCAGCGATGCACGATGGCAGGGCGGCAAGGCAGAACTGCGGCTGCCGGTCGGTGACCTGCGCGGCCTGCAGGAGGTCGGCGACTTGCGCATCAACGGGCAGCCGGCGCGGTTCGAATCGTCCGCCGACCGGCTCGGCCACTGGTCGAACGTGGTGGTACCGATCGACCTGGATGCACTGGGCGACCAGCCGATCGACGTGCAGATCGATCTCAAGCTGGCCGGTACCGAAGCGCTGCAACTGCTGCCGCTGGCGCGCAGCACCGACGTCAAGATGCACGCGCCGTGGAACGATCCCAGCTTCATCGGCGCGGCGCTGCCGCTGGAACACAGGATCGACGCCACCGGATTCAGCGCACGCTGGCATCTGCTCGACCTCAACCGCAGCTACGGCCAGCACTGGACCGATCGCGAGCACATCGACGCCGCGCTGGCGTCGTCGAGTTTCGGCGTGCAGCTTTACCAGCCGGTCGACGTGTACCAGCGCAACGTGCGCGCGGGGAAATACGGGCTGCTGTTCATCGCGATGACCTTCGTGGCGTTCTTCCTGTTCGAGGTGCTCAAGCGGCTGCGCGTGCATCCGGTGCAATACCTGCTGGTCGGCGCGGCGCTGGCCACGTTCTACGTGGTGCTGCTGGCGTTGTCCGAACAGGTCGGGTTCGGCCCGGCCTATGCGCTGGCCGCCGCCGCGGTGGTGCTGCTGGTGGGCGGCTATGCGATGGCGGTGCTGCGCGCGCGGCGCGCCGGCGCGTTGCTCGGCGGCGTGCTCGGCCTGATCTACGCGATGCTGTACGGGTTGATCGCCGCCGAGCAATACGCGCTGCTGGTCGGCGCACTGGTGTTGCTGGCGGTGGTCGGCCTGATGATGTTCCTGACCCGGCGCATCGACTGGTATGCCTGCGGCCCCGCGTCGGGCGAGTCGCCAGCCGCTATCATGGAGCGATCATGAACCTGCTTGCGATCGAAACCGCCACCGAAGCCTGCTCCGTCGCCCTGATCCACGGCGAAGAACTGATCGCCCGCAGCGAAATCGCGCCGCGCCGGCACACCGAGCTGGTGCTGCCGATGGCCGACGCGCTGCTGGCCGAAGCCGGCATCGGCCGCCACGCGCTCGACGCGATCGCGGTGGGCCGCGGCCCCGGCGCGTTCACCGGCGTGCGCCTGGGCGTGTCGCTGGCGCAGGGCATGGCGTTGGCGCTGGACTTGCCGGTAGTCACCATTTCCTCGCTGGCCGCGCTGGCGCTGGAGGCGCCGGAAGAAGCGGGCACCGCGATCCTCGCCGTGATCGACGCGCGCATGGGCGAGATCTACGCCGCCAGCTATCGCCGCGACGACAACGGCGGCCTGCTGGCGCTGGACGAGGAGCGCATCTGCACCGCCGAGACCCTGGAGCTGCCCGTGGCCGCCGCCTGGCAGGTGGTCGGCAGCGGTTGGGCCACGTATGCGCCGACGATCAGCCAGCGCCTCAGCGGTGCGCTGCATTCGGCCGATGGCCTGCGCTATCCGCAGGCCGCGCATGTTGCCGAACTGGCGCTGCGCGAGTTCCGCGCCGGTCACCTGCTGGCGCCGGAGCAGGCCTTGCCGGTGTACCTGCGCGACAAGGTGGCGTTGACCCTGGCGGAGCAGGGGCGGGCCTGAGGCTCCCGCGGCGAGCACCCGCGATCGCGCGGTCATCGTCGCATAGCATGTTCCGCGCCAGCAGCGCCCGGCGAGACCCCCGTTTCCCGGAATTTATTTTCTGCCGAGGGCCCGCCGGCGGCCGGATGGCACGCGCATACTCGCGCGGTTGGGCCGCTGCCACATGCGTGGCGGCGGTGACCCGACACCATGCGGGCAGGGTCTTCGACCCTGCGGGGAGGACTCATGAAAGGCATTGCACTGAGTGTGTTGTCTGCGGGTTTGCTGTTGGCAATGGGCGGCGCAGCCGCGGCCGACGCGCCCGCGAAGGTCTCGCGCATCTACACCGACACCGTGGCACCGGCTAGCCAGCAGGCTTATCTCGCCGGCATCAAGAGCTACAACAAGTGCCTGAGCGAGCACGGCTTCAAATACGCCTGGACGGCACTGACCCATGAAACCGGCGATGTCTACGCCTATTCGTACGTCTCCGACCCCGTCAACTGGGCGGATTTCGACGCGATGCGCACGCAGGGCAAAGCCTGCGACGCGACGTTCCAGCAGCAGGTGAACCCGCACCTCAAGAGCGAGTCCAGTGCGTTCATCCAGGAGGAGGCCGAGATGAGCCACACGACACCGAAAGGGATGTCGGGCGACCTCATGGAGATCACCTACTTCAGGCTCAAGCACGGCTACATGCACGACAAGACATTCGTCGACATGGCGAAGAAGATCGCCGCGGCGGCGGCGAAATCGAAATGGGCCTACCCCTACCGTTTCGTGCGGGTCATCGACGGCGGCGCAGATGCGCCCGACTTCATGGTGGTGAGCTATGCGCCCAGCTGGGCCGAACTTGGCGCCGACGCCAACCCCAGCCTGTGGAAGATGGTCGAAGGGGTCTACGGCAAGGATGCGACAACGGACCTCCGCAAGACGCTCAGTGAGGTGACCGAGATGAACGCGTCGCACATCGACCGGCGCGACGCGGAGTTGACCTACACCCCCGCCCATTGATTGCCCGCATGAAGCCGGCGACCGCTTTCCCCGCGTGCGGGGAAAGCGGCCCGGAAGACCGGGCGCCACGGCGCCACGCATGGTCGTCCCGGCACCGGTGTACACCTCGATCGAATGGCGTAGGATGACCGCGAGGGGCCTCGCCGGGCATCGCGTGGATGGCGTCCACGCATGCGCCACGGTGCGGCGGCGAGCCTGGTCCGCAGCGCGAAGGTGCGCTGCGCTGATGACGCCGACGGCGAGGGAGGAAACCATGCGCTACGACCTGTTCGCGAATCGCAAAGACGAGCTGATCCTGCTGGCCCGCATCCTGCTCATGGTGCTGTTCGTGAAGTTCGGGCTGGACAAGCTCACCGGCTTCACCGCCACCGTCACCTACATGACCTCCACCGGCATGCCGCTACCGGGGCTGCTGACCCTGATCGCGGTGCTGATGGAGTTCGTCGTGGGCATCCTGATCGTGCTCGGCTTCTACACCCGGCCGCTGGCACTCGCGCTCGCCCTCTACACCCTGGCCGCGGCGCTGATCGGCCACCGCTACTGGAACATGGAAGGCATGGCCCACTACCTGAGCATGATCAGCTTCTACAAGAACATCAGCATCGTCGGCGGCCTGATCCTGCTGAGCATCACCGGGCCGGGCAAGTACTCGCTGGACAAGCGCTGAGCCCGGTTCCTCAAGCTAAGGGGTGGCCTCGACCTGCAACGCCGCCGGCCGCCCGCGGGACCGTAGATACCGTCTTGCCGTCCGTCAGGCAAGCGCGATGCTGGGGTCGAAATTCTTACCTGAGCGGATAACCCCCCAAGCGAGGTGGAGCAGCTTGCGCATGGCGGCACCCAGCGCCAGTTTGCGTG